>Ga0209483_1000019_pt1 | contig 197602 bp, 199 predicted proteins | sample NGEPerA_FD_184508 | JGI IMG/M metagenome (GOLD analysis project Ga0209483, IMG submission 184508) | Arctic peat soil microbial communities from the Barrow Environmental Observatory site, Barrow, Alaska, USA - NGEE PermafrostL2-A... | ecosystem: Environmental > Terrestrial > Soil > Wetlands >... | reverse complement strand
ACTCGCTCGGCATTGCAGAACGCGGCGTCGATCGCGGCGCTCTTCTTGACGACCGAGTGCGTGATCGTCGACAAGCCCGAAGAGAAGGTCGCGGCCATGCCCGGCGGTGGGATGGACGACTACTAAACGTCAGTTTCTCAAGCGTTGGAGAACCGTGGGGCCCTCGGGCCCCACGGTTTCTCATTTGGTCAAGTCCACGTTGAGCAGTCGTGGACAGGTCGTAGCATTGAGTCATGACTCCAGAACCGCTCGCGCCTTCTCGTGGGCTCAATGTGCTGCACCTCTTTTGTCACCCCGGCGCCGACGTGGACGCTGGCGCGCTGCGAAAGGCCGTCGATGACGCGCGCGCCGACGGACTACAAGTGGTGAACGTCGCGATCATGGGTGCGAAGGCCGACGTGTGTTTCATGATCCTCGGCGAAGACCTCTGGACGTTGCGCCAACTTCAATCCAAGATCCAGGCGGCCGGATTCCTCGTCGCCGAGAGTTACGTCTCGGTCACTGAAGTGAGCGAGTACGCCGCCGGCATGCCCGAGAAGATGTTGCAAGACCGTCTCTTTCCGACATTGCCGCCAGACGGCAAGCGGGCCTTCTGCTTCTACCCAATGTCCAAGCGACGCGACGAGTCCAACAATTGGTACGCCCTCGCCTACGACGAGCGCGAACGCCTCATGCGTCAACACGGCGCACTCGGTCGAGAGTTCAAGGGCCGCATCCTCCAGGTGATCACCGGTTCAACGGGACTCGATGACTGGGAGTGGGGCGTCACGCTCTTCGGCGTGCACGTCGATGACCTCAAGGAGTGCGTCTACACCATGCGCTACGACGAAGCCTCGACGCTCTACGCCGAGTTCGGCGCGTTCTACACGGGACTCGTGGGCACGCTCGACGAAGTTCTCGACGCCACGCTGGCCTAGGACGCGTTGCTAGCGTCGTCAACGTGGAACCTATTCCCGAAAAGACACTCTTGCGCTGGGCCGAGTCGTTGGCCGGCGTCGCGCGAACCGGCCTTGGCTTCACCGAGAGTCAGTACGAACGTGAGCGTTTCGAAGAGATCCTGAAAATCGCCGGCGACATCAAGTCGGCGGCCGAAACGGGTTTGGACGGTGTGCTCGACGCCGACGGGTACGTCGCTGAATGGATGAAGGAAGTCGGAACGGGTGTCGCGGGATACCAAACGCCGAAGGTCGCGGTCGGCGCGGCGGTGACCAATGACCGCGGCGAGTTGCTCTTGATTCAACGCGCCGACTCCGGGGTCTGGTTGTACCCGACGGGCTGGTGCGACGTCGGCTACTCCGCCCCCGAAGTGGTCGTGAAAGAAGTGCTGGAAGAGACCGGCATCGAAGCTGAACCGGTGCGACTTATCGGCGTCCTCGACGGCATGCGTCTCGGATCGTCACGTATTCCGTTGTACTCATTGCTATTTTTCTGTCGCACCGTCGGAGGAGAGATCAAGATTCACCCACTCGAATGCCTCGACGCCGGTTGGTTCACGCGTGACAACTTGCCGTCGCCCATCATCGGCGCCGAACGCTGGGCCGAACCGATTTTTGCGGCCATTGACGGCGAACACCGCGACGTCTTCTACGACGACCTTCGTCGACCAGTATGGAGAGGGGATCAGTGAGCGTGCACGTCGAGATCGCCGACGAAGCAACCCAAGAGTTGATCGACGGCCTGAACGTACTCCTTCCTCAACTCTCATCGAACGCGCCGCCTCTGACGATCGCCGACGTCGAGGCACTTATCAAGTCGCCCGTCACGGTCCTTTTCGTCGCCCGCATCGAGGGGCGAATCGTCGGTTCGTTGACGCTGGTCGTCTTTGCTATTCCCACCGGACTGCGAGCCTGGATCGAAGACGTGGTCGTTGACGCGAATGCGCGCGGAGTGGGTGTGGGAGAAGCGTTGACCAACGCGGCAATCGAAGAGTCACGGCGCCGACACGTGCGGTCGCTTGACCTCACGACGAGGCCCTCGCGCGAGGCGGCCAATCGGCTGTACGCGCGACTTGGGTTTGAGCTTCGCGAGACCAATGTCTATCGTTTTGTGGTTGCAGAGGCAGTTCCGAAGAATCCATAGCAGCGGGCCGAGAAGACGAGCGGCGGTACATTCTTGAGATGAAGCCCACCGCCTACATCGAGGTATGTCGCACGAGCCATCACCGCCTGCTCGAAGGGTTGGCGCCCCCGACTGATGAAGACTTCAAGACGCCGAGCTTGCTTCCGCGATTCACCCGCGGGCACGTGGTTACGCACCTCGCTAACAAGGCCAGCGCCCGTGCTCTGCTATTCGGGGGTCCCGCCGCGGGCGAGATCCGCCGGCTCCGCCCCGTCGGGTACGACGCAGACGTGGCCGCAGACTCTGGCGCGGGCCGGTCGGCCGCCGAGCTTCGCGCCGACCTCGAGGGCTCGTTCGGGCTTATACAGGCGGCGTGGGACGCGCTCGATGACGGGGTGTGGGACGGACTGGGAGAGATGATAGCTGGCCCAAGAACGATGACCGAGATCATCGCCCATCACTTACGAAACGTTGAAGTTCATCACGCGGACCTCGATATTGGATACCGGATCTCCGATTGGCCCGCCCTGTTCGTTGAAGGCGAACTGGCGAAGCGGCTTCGTACGCTTTCCGGCCGAGCGGACCATGCCGACCTTCTCGCCTGGCTCCTTAACCGAGCACGCGCACCTGACCTGGCACCCTGGTAATCATGGACCGGGCCGATCCGGCCCTTGCTCTCGCTACCGGCGATCAGGTCGGAGTGATTGGGGCTCTGTAAGGGCACAGCAATATCTAAGGCTTCTTCGGAACTTTTACTCTTATCAAAAATCGGCAGACAAATCGCTACAGGCTCATCGGCGAGAGTTGACGAACTTTCGCCGATGAGTGGTCGTGAGAGTGCGAGACATCATTCAATTAATCGAAGACGATGGCTGGATGCATGTTCGGACAAAAGGGAGTCATCGACAATTTCATCATCCGGTCAAACCGGGTACTGTGACGGTATCTGGCAAATTAAGTCGAGAACTCCCTGTCTTCATTGAGATAAGCATTTATCGCCAAGCTGGATTGAAGAGGAGACCTTGATGGAAGAGTACGTAATTATTATTGAGAAGGCTGGCGACAACTTTGCCGCAATGGTTCCGGATCTTCCAGGGTGCGTTGGTGCTGCGGACACCATTGCGGAACTTGAAGAGCTGATGCGCGAAGCTGTTGAGTTTCACATTGAGGGCATGCGATTACACGGCGAAGTAGTGCCGCCTCCCAGCACGCGTGTTTCGAAGGTGCGAGTGGCTTCGTAGGACGGTCGGAAATTACTTTTATCATCCAGCGGTAAACAAATGTCGATCGTTTGTTCTAAGAAGACCTTCACACCGATGAATCTCACTACTCCAACGATCAGTAGGCGAATGGGCAATAATCCTAAGGCCCGTCGAGGCCAAAGGCATTACCAAACGGATCGATCATTTGGCATATTTGACGAGAGCTGTCAATGGTGAGGGGCCCGCGGTGCGTCGTACAGCCGAGTTTCAAGAGATGGGCTCGAGTCATCGCAAGGTTGGCTACTGAGAGATAGATAACGGGACTGGCGCCAATTGGATTGCGATCGTCGTCCGCTGGGTGGAAACCGAACTCTATCTGGTCCACAATGAAGTACCAAAACTCACCGTCTCTTACAACAGGAGCGTCTTCCCCAAGGTTGGAGGCCCACCACGACGCAACGATCTCTGGATCGCTGGCGAAGAACATCACGGCCCGGATCGGCGAACTACTCACCGCTTAACGCTATCTGGCGTTTCAAGAATTGATTGAGCGTCTTAAGTGCTTTCTCACGAAAAGGCTCGATACAAATGAGCGTCATGAAAGCTTTGACTCGTCAACCCATTAGACCGTCGGCGACCGTTGCGGGTCGTGACGGTTCGAGAATTCATCAAGATGCTTGAGGATGACGGCTGGTTTCTGAGTCGGCAGCGAGGAAGTCATCGGCAGTTTCATCATCGCTCGAAGCCAGGATGCGTAACGGTGCCGGGTCACCTGTCCGACGATGTTCCAAGGGGACCCTCGCTAACATCATGAGACAAGCCGGATTGAGGAGGCGCAAGCAATGACTGAGTACACGATCGTTATTGAGGACGCCGGCACAAACTTTGCCGCGTGCGTAATTGGACTTGATGGAGTCATCACGACAGGGAAGACTGTCGAGGAGGTAGTCGAGAATATGCGTGAGGCGATTCCGTTTCATCTCGAAGGCATGCGCCTCAACAGTGATGAACTGCTCGAGCCGATGCCCATTGTTAAGACAATCCACGTTGCTTCATAGTTGTAATGCTTTTATCAAAGCACGAGAGACCACTGCCTATCGTTTTTCGTAGGAAACCGTACGACCCTTCCGGACGTGGGATCATTTTCATGAGTGGCGAACCATCTTGAATTGTTGTAGACGGGAACGGTAAACCCCTAGAAGAAGGAGCGAGATGGATTTTGCACTGGTTGGTGGACGGCAAATCACCCTTCAGCAGGGCTGGGGACACGAAGTGCTTGCATCCGTTCTAGGTGGGACACGCGTCAAGGCGCCAGCTACAACTTTTCCCGAGGCAAGCATCACTGTCGTCACAGTCGTCGGCGCCACGCTCATTCAAGTGCCAAGGGGCAGCCGGATTCGACTCCGAGGCTTCACTCTTTTCGGTGGGCGGAAGATTGATGTTCGATCCAGCGATGATCCCGAAATCACAGTTCGCGCGTTCAGTTTGTTTGGCTCCGTCACAGTCAACGAGTCACTGGACTGAATTTCGTCTTTGGAAGACGCGATTGACCGATGTCGATCCCTTTTCTTAGAAATTGAATGGTGTCGTCGAACGGCCGTAGACACCAAGAAGACAACTTCGCCGAAGTTGGAGTTGCGGCTGGTGAAATGGGGATTGAGCAAGTTGGAAAGGTGGGGGCAGCAACCGCGCGGCTGCTATCTCAACCACGGCTCGTAGATTTCGCAGCTGTCTGGTTTTCTACAAACCGTCCGTAGCCGTTTCGACCGCCCCTAGAGCGCGATTGGAGAATGTGTACAGAGCAAGTCTCTAATCAACGTGAGCAGGTCCACGACCGTGGGGTCGAGTGAAGGTGAGAGAGATAATTCGCGAACTCGAAGCTGATGGGTGGTGGCAAGTTCGACAGAAGGGAAGCCATCGCCAGTTCCATCACCTTTCCAAGACCGGCACCGTGACAGTGCCGGGCGCGCTGGGCGATGACCTGCATCGAGAGCTCCTTAGTAGCATTGTGAGGCAGACAGGATTGGAACGGAGAAGGCGATGATTGAGTACGCCGTGGTAATTGAGCGCTCCCCGAACAACTACGGAGCGTGGGTTCCTGATCTCGATGGCTGCGTCTCGACGGGCAAGACATTGGAGCAAGTGAAGGCCAATATCGCTGAGGCGATTGAAATGCATATCGAGTTGATGCGCGAACATGGTGAGACTGTTCCCCCTCCGACTGCCCAAGTGGCAGTTGTTCAGTTCGCTTCATAGCCAGAGCCTGTTGCGCAGACACGAGGCAGACGAATGTCTATCCTTTTTTCATAGAAAGCCCAAATTCGAATCTTCATTGCTCAAAAGCGTTGACTCACTCAGTGATTCAACCCTTCAGATGTGTTCTTCGACGGTGTCGATGTAGAGTGCGCGCGTGTGTCAAGTAGAAATCTATGGGATCCAGTCGAACTTGTCGGAATGCCGCGATGAATTGTCAGATGCAATTCACGGGTGTGTTGTCGAGGCATTCGATTATCCCGTTGAAAAGCGAATGCATCGGCTCTTGCTCCCGAGGACTTCAGGTTTCCGGCGGACCGCAGCGCCAATTACACAATCATTGAGATATCACTGTTTGAGGGGCGCACGGTTGCGGCGAAGAAGAAGTTCTACGCCCTCTTGTATGAACGTTGCCAAACGCAAATTGGTGTTGAACCTGTGGACATAGTGATTGTGTTGACGGAAACAACCCGTCACAACTGGGGTATTCGAGGCGTGCCCGGTGACGAACTGGGACTGGATTACACGGTAGAGGTTTGGTCGAGGTTGTAGTTTGCACATCCGTTGTGGGATGTGAAGGTGCGCGAGATGATTCGGGAATTGAATCAAGAAGGCTGGATACAAGTCCGACAAGCCGGAAGTCATCGTCAGTTTCAGCATCCGGACAGGACGGGCACAGTGACAGTGCCAGGTGCTCTCGGCATTGAACTGTCGAAGCCGACGCTGGCTAGCATTGTGAAGCAGGCAGGACTTGAGCGGAGGCCGCGATGAGCAAGTACGCCGTTGTCATTGAAAACGCAGGCCCGAACTTTTGTGCGTACGTTCCAGACTTGCCGGGGTGTGTATCAGCGGGTTACACAATTGAGGAAGTCACCGCAAACATTCATGAAGCCATTGAATTGCACATTGAGTTGATGCTCGCCCAGGGCGAAGAAATTCCTCAGCCGATTTCCCAGGTCGTTCTTGTTGAAGTTGCTCTTTAGGGAAAAAGCACTTCCAACAACACGGAGTAAACGAATGTCTACCGGCTGAACTTGTGGAGGGACTGTTCCTTCGCCAATTACCATTTATAGGTGGAGGTTCTCGAGTTAATTGGTGACGACGTTGAGTCCGTGGCGGCTCTTTGGGCTGATGCCGGATTGACTCGGCCCTGGAATAATTCTGTCGATGATTTTCGCCGAGCGATCGAGGGAACGACGTCGTCGGTCTTGGGCATTAAGAAGGACGGTGAGCTGATCGGGACCGTGATGGTTGGAAGCGATGGCCATCGAGGTTGGGTTTACTACCTCTGTGTGAGCACGTCCCATCAGCGTGTTGGCCTGGGATCAGAACTTATGAGGGCCGCCGAAGAGTGGCTACGCGAAAAGGGCGCCGTGAAGGTCCAACTAATGGTTCGGAGGGAAAACGAATCGGCGATGAGTTTCTATGAACGTGTTGGCTACGAACCCAGTGATGTCAACGTCCTTTCACGGTGGCTCTCGGGTTAATTCCAAGCCAATCGCTACGAGTGCGCAATGGTCACGTAATCGGCTGTACGAGTGACACGCCTTCGATGCTCGCCGATAGCGTCCTCATTGTGAGTCAAATTGTTAGCCAAGTATTGCAAGAGTTACTTGATGAAGAGCTCGGAGCCGACCCCACTACAGTACGAGGCCTCACCAATCATCTTCCTATGGCCCTTGTGGCGAAGCAAGGTCTGGGCGCCGACGCCGATGAACTCATTCGCTTCGCCGCTGCGTACGCCGGTCGGATCACTGTGCTCGACGAACCCTCGACGCACCTCGACGAAAACACGTGGCGCTCGGCAATTGGAAACTACGGAGCCGCCGCCGATCTTAGGAATTACTTCGTTCGACGGGTTGCCGATGAAGGAATCGACGAAACCTTACAGAAGCACTTACCCGCACTCATTGCGGGCATCAGTGGGGCCGCCTTTCACGGCGTCATCAGGCTTGCGTACGCAATCGAGGTTTCGTCGCCCTCTCGCGTCGCGGCCGGCTTGGCGTACCTCGCAGAAGTTGGGAGTCCCCTGAGAGCGTTGGTACCGGGAGCGGCCGGGGCGCAGGATCCAATGGCGATTCTGGCCGCCCTGTCAAAGTCGCAGGAATTTTCAACACCACCAAAGTCGAAGAGCATTGACGAAGCGATGCGTGTTGTTGCGAACAATGACCTCTTTGATGCTGCGATCGCATCGCTCGTAGTCACGGAACATACTGATCAAGTCTTGGCTCAGGCCGCGCTCCACCTCTATGCATCAACTGACGATTTCACTGCTCTTCATGGAGTGACCGGTGTGGAGGCGATCAACTCAATACGCCCCTGGATTGACGACAATGAACTCCTGAGTCGATTCGCCTTTCAAGCACTTGCGGCGGCGTACCTCTCAATTGGTGCGCCTCGTTTGTGGTCACGGGACCAACTCGACGAGTTTGTGGGGACAAACGAAAGAGACAAGAAAGAAGTGACATCGATCGCCGCGTACAGCACGGATGAGCATGTCTCGAAGTTGGTTTACACCGCACAGCGTTCATGGGCGAAGACCAACGAGCCTCTCTACCTTGCGGTTGCGGCGCGCAAGGCGTTCCCGACTCCCTAGATCCGTACGAAGTAGCGCGAGCCTGTTCGTCGAGGACGTCGAACGTGGCTTGTAAAGTTCCAAAGATGATTGAAGTCTCGAAGTTTCGATTGCTGAGCGACGTGAACGCTGAACAGTTTCTGGAGAAGAACGCCGAGTTTCAACAGCAATTCATTTACCAACGGGAGGGTCTTGTACGTCGGACCGTCGCGAGCGGTCTCGATGGCGAATGGGTGTCGTTCACGTGGTGGCGCTCAATGAAAGACGCGAGACAATCGGCGACCGAAGCATTGACATCGTCCGTTGCCCTTGAATTCAGTTCCCTGCTCGACGCGTCGTCGATTGCAACGGAGTACTTCAAAGAATTGTCGGGCTAAGGCCAACTACTGCTGCACCAGCATTATGAAGTTGCCCTCGGGGTCCTCGATGGCCGCCAGTGTCTGACCATTCTCCAGATCAAAGGGCGAGATTGTCTCTTTGCCTCCGAGTTCGGTCGCCTTGTCGATCGTGGAGCGCAGATTGCCGACTTGGACGTAGAGCGAGACGCCGGGAATCGCACCGGGCTGAATATGGCCAGCCGGACCCGGTTCCGGACCCCCGATGCCCGCGGGGATGTCCATGATACGACCATCGCCAATGTCCCAGTTGAACAGTGCGGAGTAGAAGGAACGCTGGCGCTCGGGATCGACTGCCACGATAGACCAATGAACAACGGGCCGCGCCCAATCTGAAGTCATGGGGCCACGATAGTGAACTGCGAATCGCGTCGGCCGTCGCGGGAAATAGTCTGACCTGATGGGTCTTGATCTAGTCAGCGTGATCGTGAGGGAGTACGACGAGGCGGTCGATTTTTTCGTGAATGTACTCGGATGCGTCTTAGAGGACGACTCGCCATCGCTCGACGGAGTTGGTCAACCAAAAAGGTGGGTCGTCGTGCGTCCGCTGGGCTCGGGCTGTGCCATCTTGCTCGCTCAGGCCCGGGGCGAGGAGCAGGAGGCACTGATAGGACGACAGTTCGCCGGACGCGTCGGACTCTTCTTGCGCGTTGACGATTTCTCCGCGTCCTATACGCACATGATGGAGCGTGGCATCGAGTTCCTTACGGCGCCGCGCACCGAGTCCTACGGTCAGGTCGCGGTGTTCAAGGATCTGTACGGTAACAAGTGGGATCTTCTCGGACCCGCATAGGGCCAGTTCGTCCGACGAAGGGCCGTATCTCTAAACTGATGTTGTGACTAGTCGTCGTCCCGGGGAAGGTCGCTACGCGCAACTGGAACGCGAACAGCGTTGGTTGCTGTCGGGACTGCCAACTGGCCTCACCAACGAACGAGAGATAGTCGACCACTACTGGATTGGAACGACGCTTCGCCTTCGGATGATTCAAAGCCGTGATGACGTCATTTACAAGCTCAGTCAGAAAATTCGACTCAATGGTGAGGACCCGGAGTTGGTGAAGATCACCAACGTCTATCTCAACGAAGCCGAGTTCCACGCACTCTCGGTGACGCCCGCGGCAATCGTCTCGAAGAGCCGTTGGGACGCGACGTCCGATGGCGTGCGCTTCGCTGTCGTCGAGTTCAAGGGCCGACACTCGGGTCTCGTGCTCGCCGAGATTGAATTACGTGAGGACGAAGCTCGAGTTCGTGGCCCGGAGTATGCGCTCGCCGAGGTAACGAATACGAACGAGTACTCCGGAGGTTGGCTGGCGGCGGCGTCTGAATCAGACCTGCGTCGAATCCTTAATCGGGAGTAATCCTCGGTTGCTCGTTTGTCGGATCGTGAGATGAAGTCTCAAGAAGCCGCGACGACGGGAACGAGTGAGCCGTCGTAGACCCGGTTGATTGTGCAGACTCCCGAAGCGTTCGCACCATCGACCGGCCCACTACGATGGCGCGCGAGGCGACTTCAACGTCGACGGCGCCCAAGGTGATGAGGACTTGGAGGCACGGTGGAACACGTTGAGCACTGCAACGCATTGGAGCTCGAGGTCGCACGATTCTCCAACGTCATGTCGTCACTATCGCTGGACCAGGACGTCGCGACGTGTCCAGGTTGGACGGTGTTCGATCTAGCTGAGCACCTGGGAGTGATCCACCGTTGGGCTGAAGAGCTGGTCCGGCTTCGCTCGCCGGTGCGCATTGCGCGGGAGTCGTCCGTCGCGGAGAGAGCCGCGGTGAGTCCGAAGTGGATCACTGACGGCGGGGAACTCTTGGTCGCAACACTTCTGGCCGCAGACCCGGATGACGAAATGTGGGCGTGGGGACTCGATCAACATGTTCGATTTTGGTCTCGTCGTCAGTTACACGAAACGTTCGTTCACCGAATGGACCTAGAACTCGCGGCACAAAAGGTTCCGCTCGCCGAGGATGCCATCGCCATTGACGCGATTGACGAGTACCTCTCCAACATCGAGAAAGTCGCCAGGCATTCGCCCGACTTGTCACTACTTCGCGGGCACGGGGAGAGGCTGGCCTTTCGAGTTGGAGGAGTCGACACACTGTGGTCAATCGCCTTTGGTAAGGACGGTTTCAGCGTGTCGAGCACTGGAGCCAAGTTCGACGCGGAACTCGTCGGATCGCCAGTCGATCTGCTCCTGATCATCTTGCGACGGCGAGGCATCGAGAACGGGAACGTCGAGGTGATCGGCGACCGGCGGTTAGTTGACTTCTGGTTGACGCACTCGGCATTCGATTGACGCGAACTACTGGTGACCGTTTCCTTCGGCCATAAGCAGTGTGTTCTTCAATTCGCACCACACGAGGTGCATTCGGTCGACCCTGCGCGTAACGCCGTGCCGCATTTTTTGCAGAAGTTGACGGGCCGATCCTTAGGCCCGCAATCGTGAAAGAGCGCCCGGTTTCCTGGAGTTGCTTCGCCGCACCACGCACAAAACTGCGTGCCCTGCTTCTTCGGCGTGGGGGCGCTCGATTCGACCACCGGCCCTGCTCCCGGTCCGCCCGCCGATGCGGGCATACCTCGAGGCGCGAGGGCCGGTTCGGGCACCGCGAGTGGGCTCGATGCCGGACCAGTGGGGGCGCGGACCGGTTGGGACGCAATCGGCCGCTCATCATCACGATCGTGTCGTGTCCCGGATGCGGGCCAGCGAGCAAATGCGAACAAGAGGTAAAAGCCGATATTGAGAAGCACGCTGACCTGGTCCAAATGCCAGACAAAACCTACGGTGGAGATGCCAATGAATCCGATGGAACCGCCAAAGACGACCGCGTTGAGGTCGTGCCAGAGAATGAAAAAGCAAAGTGTGGTGAGTACGAGTGTCGAGAGCGGCAGCAATATCCACAGCGATGAATATCCGGCCTGGACGATGATTCGAGCCGTCGCGATGAACAACAGTGCCATCAGCCCGATCGCCAACAGGAGCTCAATCCAAGTACCAGTGGACACTGAAGTAGCGAACGCAACAATCGGTGTCATAAGTCCCATACCTGCCTGTAACTCCCACCAGAAGACCACTCGCACGTGATCAGCAACTAGATCCAGTCCGGATTGTAACCCGAAGGGTTCCGAGAAAACGGCGATGGGCATGTCAACGTTTCACTTCTTCGCCCGTGACGAACCCGTTGGTCGTGATGGTTGACGCCGATTCGTGAGGAGTGATTTGTAGGATGCTGCGGTGTCCGAACGTAGAGCGACCGAAAGTCGTTTGACGAGAGTAGTCGTGCAAGGCACGTCGGGTAGTGGGAAGACAACATTGTCCGCGGCCCTCGCCGAGGCCTGGGGTGTCAATTGTCTCGAGCTCGACGAGCTCTACCAACAGCCCAATTGGACGCCACTCGAGATTGAGGAGTTTCGAGTTCGCGTCGAGTCGTTCGTCAAGCGACCCGGCTGGGTCGTGGACGGAAACTACAGCCATGTTCGTGACATCCTTTGGCCGCTGGCGTCCACGATTCTGATTATCGATCTCCCGAAGCGAGTCGTGATGACTCGAGTTATCAAGCGGACATTGTTGCGAATCATGAGACGCGAGGAACTGTGGAATGGGAATCGCGAGTCATGGCGCAATGCGCTCTCTCGTGACCCGACGCGCAACATCATCTTGTGGGCTTGGAATTCCCACGCGAAATATCACGAAACCGTGCCCCGTGAAGCGAAGGAGAATGTCGGAGCCGACCGAGTTGTCGTCCTCACCAGCGCGCGCGAAGTTCGAGAGTTCCTTAAGGAAGCGAACGAAGAACGGTGAGTGGAGAACGCGTCACAACGTGGTGCGCGCGAAAGCCAGCGCGTTCGTGATCGCGCGGTGTCCGATTGGACCGTAGGACGGTTCGTCGGACTCGCCGAGGAGAACGAACATGAGTCCGAAGTGAATGGCCCATCCCAGAGTTCGCTGGATCGTCGCTTCGTCGATGCTCCCGCACGAGCGTAGGAAGACATCGATCGACTCCAACGGTAGGGCGAGAAAGCCTCCGGCCAAATCAGTCGCGGGATCACCCGCACAGAGATCACCAAAATCGATCACACCTACGAGAGCGGCGTCGCGGAAAATCAGATTCGCGGGGTGGGGATCCCCGTGGATCCACTGGGACGCGCCGGCCCACGGGGGTGCGTCAAGTGACACCCCCCACATCCGCACCACTGCGTCGCGATCAATCGACGGTCCAATTTCGTCGAGGCGCTCTCGAACGTTGGCGTCAAAGGAACGCAACGGGACGCTCCTGAACTGATTCGTCGGAGCGTCCAGCGCCGCGTCGCGGTGCAGCGCTTGAAAGAATGCACCTAGGGGAATGGCCGCGCCAGCCAAGACCGTCGGATCGACCGCATTCCCCGGCGTTCCTTCAATCCAATGCGCAATGGTCCAGGGCCACGGGAGTGATCGCTCGGCTGTCCGAATCGAATGGGCGTCGGGATCGCCAGCGGCAGTCGACGCGCCAGCTCGGGGAGCCAGCGCTGCTCGTTTTTGATCAGTGGCACCGCGACTTGGCGCCGAGGAAAACGAACCACCAAGTCGTCGCCGAGTCGCCAAATAGTGTTGTCGAATCCCGGTGCCATCTCACGGATACCAGCGTTGATCAGGTCTGGATGCTGGCTGTTCACGAGTTGCTCGACGAGGTCCGCACTCATTTCAATTTCCGCGCTCGGCCATCTCACAGTCCTCGACTCTAGGACGAGAACGTGAACCAACCCAGATGCAAGTTTCGATCCGTGCGAATCGTGGTCATCGGAGCTGGAGCCATCGGCGCGCCGATCGTCGCGCAACTTTATGAACACGGGCATCCCGCAGTGCTCGTCGCGCGCGGAGCTAACTACGACGCGATTGCCAACGACGGCGTCTGCGTGGCGACGCCTGATCGGACGCGGCGCTCGAAGGTCGATGTCGTCAATGGCATTGCGGCACTGACTTTGGAGCAGTGCGACGTTGTAATGCTGTGTGTGAAGAGTCAAGACACCGTCGGCGCACTCGAGGAACTCATGAACGTTGCTCCGAAGGAGACTCCAATTCTTTGCGCACAGAATGGTGTCGTGAATGAGCGCCTGGTCTCCCGGCACTTCACCAACACCTACGGCGTGTGCGTCATGTCACCGGCGTCGTATCTCGAACCGGGACGCGTCGAAGTCTTTTCCTCGCCAGTCATGGGAGTCCTCGATTTCGGCCGGTGGCCGACCGGAGTGGATGCAACGGCACGCGAGGTATCGAAGTTGCTCAGCGACTCGGGCTTCGCCTCGATGGCGACCGAGGAGATTGCGACCCTGAAGTGGGGCAAGTTGCACTCCAACGTGCTGAACGCCCTCGAGGTCCTTTGCGGTTCGAGTACGTTGGGTGACGAACTCGCGGAGCGCGTTCGCCGCGAAGCCGTCGCCTGCTTGAGCGCCCACGGTGTCGACGTGGCGAGAGCGACGCACCTGGCGAACGAGCGCTCGAAGCTCGTTCATTATCACGCCATTGGATCGAACCGACGCGTCGGGAGCTCTTCGTGGCAGAGCGTGCTGCGCGGTACCGGCAACGTGGAAACCGACTATCTCAACGGCGAGATAGTCGCGCTCGGACAGCGCTACGGCATCGCGACGCCGGTGAATGAACTGCTGCAGCGCCGAACGAACGAGATGGCGCGACTCGGACGCACTCCGGGAACCGTTGCGGTCATCGAACTACGTGACGAACTTGAAGGGCAAACGTGAACATTGCAGGTCACGCGTCGGTGACACGAACTTCTTGGTCGTAGACGTCGGGCCGGCGAAAGTCCATCACCGCGATCTGTGAACGACGGCGCGCGACTTCACTCAGGTCCAGGGTGGCCACCACGATCTCGGGACCGCCGCTGGTTGCCTCGTCCAGTACTTCACCCCACGGATCGACAATGAGTGAGTGACCGTAGGTCGCGATCCCCTCGGCGGTCGTGCCGACCTGCGCCGCCGCGACGACGAAGGCGTGGTTCTCGACTGCCCGGGCCCGAACCAACAGGTCCCAGTGGGCGCCACCCGTGACGGCGTTGAACGCGGCCGGGATGGCGATGACGTCGGCGCCCGCGAGAGCCAGATTTCGGTAGAGATCAGGAAACCTCACGTCAAAACAGACCGAGAGCCCCAAGACGAACTCGTCGAATCGCACTGCCACAGCCTCGTCGCCGGGAACGATGACGTCGGACTCGCGGTGGACGATCGCGCCCGGCACGTTGACGTCGAAGAGATGGATCTTGCGATACGTGGCGACGACCTCGCCATTGGGATTAATCACCACACTGGTGTTATAGAACTTGGCGTCGATCGGCGACCTCTCCAGGAGGCTTCCGAGGTGCAGCGTGAGCGCGCGGGACTTCGCGAGTTCGGCCATTCGAGTCGTGGTGGCTCCCGGAACCGTTTCCGCGGCGTGTTCAAATCCCGCGAAGGGGCCGAGGAAGCTGAAGTACTCGGGTAACTGGACGTACTGGGCACCGAGGTCGGCGGCCTCATCGACGAGTCGTAGCGCCTCGTCGATGTTTCGCGCGACGTCAGAACCGGCGGAGAGTTGTACCGCGGCAACCTTGAGATTCATCGACCTTCCTCCCGTTTTGAAAACTACTGTGCGACCCGCCAGCGTGGTGAGAGGCTTCCTATGATGACCGTCGTGAATTCTTCGAGTCCCGTGCAACTCGAGTTGGTGACGGCACAGTCCCGGCCCGTTGTCGAGAAACTGCTCCAGCTCTACATTCATGACCTCTCACAGTTTCGATTGACTCGTCCCGACGAAGCCGGACGTTTCAACCACGACGAGCGTTACGCCGTCTTTTTTTCGGACTCCGATCGATGTGCGTATCTCTTTCGTGACGAGACTGGTCCGGTCGGTTTTGGCCTGATTCGCGGTTTGAATGAATCTCGGCGGCTCATGGCCGGATTCTTCGTCGTTCGCGGAGTGCGACGCCTCGGCGTCGGCCACGACGCCGCACTCGCAATGTTGCGCCGACACTCCGGCCCCTGGGAGATTCCCTTTCAAGAGGAGAACGCGGGCGCGGCTCGATTCTGGCGTGAAGTGGCCGGATCGGCGGTGGGCAGAAAGTGGACCGAGGATCGTCGACCCGTACCGATCAAGCCACACATCCCCGACGACGTGTGGATCACGTTGGACTCGTCGGAAATGCTGCCGGACACGGCGACGACGTAGTCGCGTCGCGCGTCTGATATCAGCGTGATGATGTGCAGTTCACGTCAAGTAGCCGATTCGGAATTACTCGGACGACTTCCATTCGTAGTGGCGCACTATCTCGGCCACCTCAACTTCGTACTCCGCGTAGAACGCCGCTCGACCGAGCGCCTGCGCCTCGAGGTGCTCGGGCACCTCTTTCCACGCCACGAGGTCCGACATCGACGCGAAATACGAGACGGTGACGCCCCGACCTGACGCGGCGTCACGAAAGCTCACGTGGCTGATGTAACCGGGCATCGTGGCGACCAGGTGGTCGATTCGGGCCGACCACTCCTCGTACTGGTCCGCCGAATGGTCCGTTCGGACTGACCGGAAGATACAGACGACGTGAGGATCCAAAGCCATCGACGAATCGTACCGTCGGCGTCCCGGCCCCGTGGTGGCGTTGGCGCTGCGCGGCGTTTGAATGTATCTTGACGACATGACACCACTTGATCGCTACACGCACGGTCATCACGAGTCGGTTCTGCGCAGCCACACGTGGCGCACGGCGCAGAATTCGGCCGGATTTCTGCTCCCTCATCTGAAGAGCGGCGAGCGCCTGCTCGACGTGGGATGCGGTCCCGGAACGATCACCATGGATCTGGCCGAGCTGGTCGCCCCGGGCCACGTCGTCGGCATCGACCGCTCGAGAGAAGTCATCGAACGGGCCCGAGAGTCGGCCGAGGCGAGGGCGCTGTCGAACCTCACCTTCGAAGTCGGGGACGTCTACCAACTCGAATTCGCGGACTCGTCATTCGACGTTGTCTACGCTCACCAGGTCCTCCAGCACCTGAGTGAACCGACGCGCGCCGTAGTAGAGATGCGACGCGTACTTCGAGACGGCGGACGGCTCGCCGTCCGCGACGCGGACTACGGAGAGTTCACGTGGTCGCCGCCGAGTGACGGACTGACTCGATGGATGGAGTTGTATCACCAGATCACTCGAAAGAACGGCGCCGAGGCCGACGCCGGTCGGCATCTCGCTGAGTGGGTCGAGGCCGCCGGTTTCGAGTCGCTTGATCGCTCGAAGTCCGATTGGACCTACGAGAGCGTCGAGGAGCGCGAATGGTGGGCGGACCTCTGGGCCGACCGCGTCCTGTACAGCGAATTCGCCCGCCAGGGTTTGGAATACGGACTCACCACGAGCGAGGAACTCAGTGCGATCAGTGACGCCTTTCGCGCATGGTCGCACAGCGATGATGGGATCTTCGTCGTGGTCCACGAAGAGGTACTCTCGCGCAAATAGTCGCGACGGGGATTAGTTCGACAGACCACGCCGAACACGAGGTCTGTTCGCCGCACACCTACTTGGCGACGAAATGAGGGTTGTAGATAAGACCGACGACGTGTCCGCTCGGGTTCTCGACCGAGGCGACGATGATGCCGTCGCCCACGTCTTGCGGTGCTTCGAGGAGTGTCGCGCCGTTCGCTTCAGCGTCGGCCACCGCTTGGGCGACGTCATCCACACCCCAGTAGGTCGTGGGGCTCGCGCCGATCTCGTCCGTGGGCACGAGGCCGAGTTCGTAGCCCGCGATCTCGAAGCCGACGTAGAACGGTTCATCGAAGTAGGGAGCGATCCCGAGATATTCTGACCACCATGCCTTGGCGGCGGGGAGGTCTGGAGTCGGATAGATGAGGGTTCGAAGACCCCGAAGTTGAGTGGACATTGGCTCAACGTAGCAAAGGTCTGTGAGCCGCGCGCGACGCCACGAAACGGGTTCAGCCCTTCTGCGACCGTATGAACGTGGGCGTGAGCGCGTCACTTCGTGCGAGGTCTAGGACGCTTTCGAGTCCAGCCGCGACCGCGAGCATGATCGTTTCGCTGCCCGGACGAGCGACGATCGAGAGTCCGACGGGAAGGCCGTCGATGACACCCATCGGCACGGTGGCGATCGGCCAGCCCGCGATTGCCGGCGCCTGGGTCACCTGGGACCAGTGAGCACTCCCGCTGCCGCCCAAGACCAGGTCGTTCTTCCACGCGGGGCTGTAACAGGGTGCGATGAAGCACTCAGCGTCGGCCAATGCGGGCGCCAGGCATTGGTCGATCGCCCACGCCACGTTCCTCGATCTCGCGTCGTGGTATTTCTCGCCGCCGCGTCCGCCCGAGGCGAGCGCCTGGTCGAAGAATTCGTGTCCGAAGAACGCGAGTTCGACGTCTCGATGCTCATTCTCAAAGTCGATGCACTCCGCGAGCGTCGAGGGTCCTTGGCCGCCTCGGCGCTGCAAGAAGGCGGTCAAGTCGTCGCTCATTTCGCTTAGTAACACCGTCAGTTCATCGGCGTCGACCGTCGAGTCGGCTTCGAGGACCGTTATCTCAGAGATCGACGTTCCGGCGCTGCGAGCTTTCTCGACCACCTCGCGAAACAGTTGGTCGGTGGCGGGATGACCGGTCGTGAGGTTCGTGGCGACCGCGACGCGCGCTCCGTCAATTCCCCGGGTGACGCGCCTGAGGACGTGGTCGAGTCCGGTGAGGACCTCATAGAGCGCGGCGACGTCTCGGACTGTACGGCCCATCGGTCCGGCACTGTCTTGGCTCGACGAGATCGGCACGATCCCTTCTCCCGGTACCGTGCCGACGGCCGGTTTGATGCCGACGACGCCGTTGAGGGATGCCGGACACGTGATCGAGCCGTCGGTCTCGGTCCCGATGGCGAGTGGGGCGAGTCGCGCCGCGAGTGCCGCGCCGGAACCCGATGAGGAACCGCCGGCACACCGGTCCAGTCGATACGGGTTGACGGTGAGACCTCCCACGGCCGACCACCCGCTCGTCGAGAAGGGTGAACGCATGTTGGCCCATTGCGAAAGGTTGGTGGACCCGAGGATCACCAGACCGGCGTCGCGAAGTCGTGTGACGAGGGGCGCGTCGTGGGGGACGGGACGACCAAAGAGCGCGGTGGACCCGGCGCTGCCTGGTAGTCCCACGACTTCGATATTGTCCTTCACGAGAATTGGGACGCCGTGCAGACGACTTCGAATTGCCCCGCGTGAGCGTTCGTCATCGAGACGCTTAGCGTTCTCGAACGCGTCGGGCGCGAGCGCCAACACGCTCCGCAGTTCAATCTCACTGCCGGGCGCGTCGATCTCGGCGATTCGTTCCATCAGCGACGTGACGATCTCTACTGATGTCGTCGCGCCCGAGACCAGTGCGTCGGCGAGATCCATCGCCGAGGATTCACAGAGTTCTCCACTCGACAGTGTCATTGATACCTCCTCGACGAGGTCGAGAATAACACCGCTCGATTCGACTCTGGTCCCGCCATTCGGGCGAACGGTCCCTCTGACGGTTGACGTCGCCACTAAATTTGTCGAATGGTCAAATTGGAATCAAAGTCATCTCAGGAGTTGGCCGCGTGGATGCCGGACATGAGAGAGCACTACATCGCCGAACGGATCAAGGCCGGCGAGAACGCTGAAGACGCGCGCACGATGTCGGACTCTCAATTCGCAGAACTCTTCCCCAACGGAAATCCCGCCGACGGTCAATTCGTGATGAACGTACTGGAGGATGAGGAGATTGTCGGAACGCTGTGGATGGGACGCCCCTTCTCGGGCGACGACGTCACCTGGTTCATCTTTGACATCGAGATAGTGAAGGATATGCGCGGTCGCGGCGTCGGTCGCGCGGCAATGCAAGCCGCCGAAGAGTGGACCCGCGAACGCGGTGGCACGCGAGTCGCGCTCCACGTGTTCGGACCGAATCTGACCGCACGGTCACTGTACGATTCGCTCGGCTACGAGGTTCTAGAAACGTCGATGTTCAAAGACATCTAGCTCGCGCTGCACACGCGAGCGACTTCGTCCCCATCCATCGAAGGGTCCGATTCAACACCGGCGACAGACGAGTTCACCCTTACCGACGGTGGCGACCATGGCGTCAACTCGTTCGTCGGCGAGTACCCGGTCAATGAACGGCTGCAGGTCCTCGCGGTGGCTCGTCGCGTTGTCGGCGATGAGGATCGCCCCGGGGACCATCTTCGGCACAATCACGTCGTAACAGGCTTCGTACACGTCCTTTTCAGCGTCAAGAAAACAAAAACCCACGTCCTCGAATTCGTTTGCGTGTTCAAGAAAATCACCTTCGACCAGATGCACGACGTCGGTGACGCCCGTTCGATCGAAGGTCAATCGAGCCATGCGAGCCTTCTCGGGGAGTATTTCGAACGTGGTGAGGCTTCGCCCGCTGAGCCGACAGGCCTGGGCTAACCACAGCGCGGAGTAGCCAGCGCTGGTCCCAATCTCGATCATCGCTCCGGCCGGTGCCGAGGCAGCCCACAAGGCAATGAAGCGTGCCGTGTCGGGCGTGATCTGGCGCAACCGCTCGAGATGTGGTGTTCCGTCTACGCGGTCATGTTCGTCACGCGCCTCGAGCTCGTGCATCACCTCGAGCATGTTGATCGTCAGGTCGTTAAACATCGATCCTCCTCACGTTGCAACCAACGTATCGTGGGCTCGTCGCCAACCGGATTTGTGCTCACGCGAAAGGGGACGGGGTTCGTGTCGATGAGCCCTTGGCGTAGAACGCGATGGTCGACGTCAACACGTCGTCCCAGGGCGTTGGTTCGAGACCGAAGGTGCTGCGAGTCTCGGAGTCGTCGATGACGAACGGGGCCTGGAACTGGTACAGGGTCTTCGGCAGTTCGCGAACGTCGGTATTGAAGAGTCCTAGCGCGCGCAGCGCCACCCTCGGTATCTTCGTGATCTTCACATCCGACGCGCCGACGAGTCGAGCGAAGTCGTCAATGGCGTGGCGGACGGAACACGGGGGATTCGCGGGCGCGTGCCACGCGCGACCCCAGGAGCGATCGTCTTGGGCACACGTCACGAGCGTCCGAGCCACGTCGGCGGTGTAGTTCCAACTGTGCGCTGCGTCGACGTTGCCAATGACTTGACAACTCTTGCCCGCGAGGATGCGCGGAATGAGTAGGCCGAGATAGCTCTCGGACTTGGGGCCGATGAAGTCAGACGCGCGCACCTCGGTCGCTTTGATCCGACCTTCGTCGTGGGCGCGCTTGGCGTCGCGCCACATCGTCGCGCGCACCTGGGCCTTTTCGTAGTCCGCGTCGAGCGGATCGTGAGGCGTCATCGGTCCGCTCGGGCGTCCGTACGCGTAGAGATTGTTGAGGGTGACCAGTTTCGATCCACTCGCTGCAGCGGCCGCCAGTATGGCGTTCGCGATGGGGGGCCAGTCGGTCGGCCAGCGATGGTACGGGGGATTGGCGCAATTGAAGATCGCGTCGGTGCGCGACGCGTGTCGCACCACCGTCGCGGGATCCGAAGCATCGCCAGGAACTCGTTCAATGAGCGGATGCTCCGGTCCGGTACCGCGCCGAGAGAGAAGCCGAACTGCATGCCCCTGTTGGGCGAGTTCTTCGGCGACCACAGTCCCGATCGCTCCGGCACCGACGATTAAATAGGTTCCCATACATCCTCCTCATTTCGGAGAGCACTGCTCTCGCAAACAGTGTGCCACATCTATCCAGAATTTGCAAGAGCACTGCTCTCATTATTCGTGCAACGGGTGCGTGGGCCTGCGATACTGGAAAAATGAGTGAGACCCGTCCGACGCGAGCCGACGCCCGCCTCGTCCAAATCGAGCGGATCAAGTCGACCTCGCGTAGGTTGATGGCCGTGAAGGGCGCCTCCGGGCTCTCACTGCGTGAAGTGGCTCGAGAGATGGGTCTGGTGTCCTCGGCCCTCTACCGATACTTTCCCACGAGGGACGATCTCTTGACGGCGCTGATCGTCGACGCCTACAACGACCTTGGAGCGTTCGCCGAACGCGCGGCCCATCGTGTGCCTCAGAGCGAGCCACGACGCCGATTCCACGCGGCCGCCTCCGCCATTCGGAAATGGGCGAAGACCAACCCCAATGAGTACGCCCTGCTGTACGGCTCGCCCGTTCCCGGCTACAAAGCGCCACAGTTCACGGTCGAGCCGGCCGCCCGGGTCGCACTGGTTTTCGGTGCGATCGTCACGGACGCTTGGCGCGATTCACGGGCCGTGGAGAACGAGGAGGACGAAGTGTTGATGAAAGGGGTGCTCGAAACGCGCAACCTCGATGGTGTGATGCCGGGTATTCCCGAGTCCGTGCGCGCGCGCTCGTTGATGGTGTGGTCGCAGATCTTCGGCTGCATCAGTTTCGAGCTCTTCGGTCACTACAAGGGATCGGTGCGAAATTTCAATCGATTCTTCGTGATGGTCGTCGACGAAGCCGCGAGCCTCGTGTTGCCTCATGAACGGGTCTACTGAGAGAAGCGCCATGCAACTGATCTACCCACTGACGACGGAACGTCTGATCATCCGTGCCTTGACGCCCGATGACCTCGATCGCCACCACGAATTGTTTTGTGATCCCGAGGTGGTGCGCTACCTCTACTTCGGACCGTTCGATCGCCCGGCCGCGCAAGAACACCTGGCGCGACGAATCACCGTCGACTTGCCCATCGAAGGTCAGTGGGTCAACTTTGGTGTTGAGGTGAAGGACGAAGGGATCCTTATCGGAGAACTGGCAATGGGATTCATCAGTTCGACGCACGAGCACTACGAAGTTGGCTACGTCTTCGACCCGGCCTACGCCGGACGTGGCTACGCGACCGAAGGCGCGGCGATGATTGTCGAATTGGCCTTCTCAGGTTTGGGCGCTCATCGGGTGAGTGGACGCCTCGACGCGCGCAACGGTCCTTCGGCTCACGTGCTCGAGAGGCTAGGTATGCGTCGAGAGGCTCATTTCATCGAAAATGAATTCGTCAAGGGCGAATGGACCGACGAACTGGCCTACGCAATTCTCGCGACGGAATGGCGAGCACTGCACGGACCCGCCACGGAGTTTCAGTTCTTGGAGTCGCCGTTGAAGGGCGACGCTCTTCTACGCGCTGATTGAACGATTCGGTCGGAACCATTTGTATTCGATACTCTTCGCGATCTGTTGAGCGAGGAGATCGCTCAGTTCGCGCGCCACCAACCACAACGCCAGGTCGAGTCCACTCGTGACGCCGCCGCTCGTGACCACGTCGCCATCGTCGACGACGCGATCGGGGACGACGATGACGCCCAAATCGGCCAGCTCTGCGTGCGCCGTATGGTGCGTGTTGGCGCGTCGTCCATTGAGAACGCCGGCGTGGGCCCACAACATGGTCCCGGTGCACACGCCGGCAATGACCGTCGCGCTCTTCGCGGCCTCGACGAGCAGCGGCGCCAGTTCGCCCTTTTGGTACTCCGCCCACGCGCCCTGTTTCGATCGGGCGCTCCAGCCCCCGCCGGCGACGATGATCATGTCCGCCTCCCCGGGAATGAAGGGACCGTCGGTCGCGAAAGTCAGACCGCTCGCCGCGCACACCGTGTTTTGACCGGTGTGCGCGACGAGTCGCACCGAAAAATCAATGCTGAGTTGACCGGCGCGCCTCAATATCTCGTAAGGACCGAGGGCGTCTAACTCGTCCAGTCCGTCAAAGACCACGATGTCGGCGAGCATGAACTGAGTGTAGAAGAGGTCATTGTGAACCTTGAGTATCACGTCAAGTCGTGCCGACGTCCGGGGCGAGATTCTAAGAATTGGATAAAGCTCAACGCTGTAACGCTTTGGTGCCTCTCAGGACTGTCCATTATGGAGCGTTGCGACCCGTCCTCACTTAGAGTTCAACTCATGGATCTTCGAATTCGATGGTCGAATGATCCGTTCTCGAGGTATCCGTTGTGACGCTGATATTTGTCGCGTTCGCGGCCGGTTTGATCGCTGGAATATCACCGTGCATCCTGCCCGTACTGCCCATCGTGTTCGTCGCTGGTGTGGCCGCGCCCGACGCCAGCGAAACCCCGAAGGGTTCGTGGCGTCGTTCGGTCGCGATTGTCCTCGGACTCGTCTTGAGTTTCAGTCTTCTCGTGCTCGTCGGCTCGGAGATTCTCTCGGGATTGCATCTTCCCCAGAACACGTTGATGTGGGTGGGAGTCGTGCTCTTGGGCCTCGTCGGCTTGGGTTTCGTGATTCCCGTGATCGGTGAGTGGCTGGAACGGCCGTTCGCGAGAATGGTCGGACGCCAGCCCAGCAGTTCGAGCGGCGGATTCGTCATCGGTTTGGCGTTGGGTCTGGTCTTCGTACCGTGTGCGGGACCCGTCCTCGCGGCGATCACGGTGCTGGGTGCGACGCGCGATATTCATTTCGAAACCGTCCTGGTCACCCTCGCGTTCGCCGTCGGTGCGGTCGTGCCACTGCTCTTCATCGCCCTGGCCGGCGGAGGACTCGTCAATCGAGTGCAGTCGGTTCGTCGACGCGCATCGCTCTATCGCCAAATCGGCGGTGTGGTGCTGCTCTTGATGGCGATCGGCATCGCGACGAACTCATTTGACTTCTTGCAACGCGACGTTCCCGGCTATACGAGCGTGCTGCAAAAGAAGATTGAGGGCTCGACGAGTATTCGTAAGCAACTCAATGCCCTGAAGGGCACGAAAGGTTCACAGGGCGTCGCCGGTTCGCTCGTGTCGTGTCCATCCTCGTCACCCGGTTTGGTGACCTGTGGCCTGGCACCGAACTTCACCGACGTCACCACCTGGCTCAACACGCCTGGGAACCAGTCCCTCACGATGAAGGGGCTGCGCGGAAGAGTCGTCCTGGTCGACTTCTGGACGTACTCGTGTATCAACTGTCAGCGATCGCTTCCGCACGTCGAGGCCTGGTACAAGCGCTACGCCCCCTACGGGCTGGAAATCGTTGGCGTGCATACGCCGGAATTCGCATTCGAACACATCGTGAGCAACGTGAAGGCGCAGGCCAGTGTGCTGGGCGTCAAGTACCCGATCGCCGTTGACAACAATTACGGAACCTGGAACGCCTACGACAACGAGTACTGGCCGGCCGAGTACCTCATCGACGCCCGGGGCGTCGTGCGTCATGTCGACTTCGGCGAGGGTAACTACGTGTTGACCGAGACGCTCATTCGAAAGCTCCTCGTGGCGGCGCACCCGGGACTGAAGTTGCCGCCGCCGACGTCCGTGCCGAATCTCACGCCGTTCGCCGAGACGAGTCCCGAGTCCTACATCGGTTACAAGTACGGCCTGACCTACATGGACTCCGACGTCGCACCGGCGCAGAACGTGGCCACTCAATATCACTTCCCGAAGTACCTGTCGACGACGACGTGGGCCCTCTCGGGTGTCTGGAACGAACACGCCGAAGAAGCGACGTCGGTCAAGGATTCGAAGTTGGAGATCAACTATCAGGCGCAAAAGGTCTTTCTCGTCATGGGCGGCACGGGCACCGTGACGGTCTCATTGGGTAACGGCACCCCTCCCACGACGATTCACGTGAATGGCGTACCGCGGCTCTATACGCTCTTTCACGCGACGTCGTCGTCATCGGGCAATATGGTGCTGAAGTTCACTCCCGGCGTCCAGGCTTTCGATTTCACGTTCGGTTGAGCCAGCCTCGTGACTGGGCTCGCTCGATGAGCCGAGGATGAGGACAAGTACACTCCGACTAACGGGCTAGTTAGCGGCGAAACGAATCGTTATGGGCCGTAGTGAAGGGATTCAAATGATTGGAATCGTGTTAGCCGTAGTGGCGGGAATCATTGTTCTGCTCGCGTTGTCGGCGATCTTAAAGGCCGTGCGAATCGTTCAACAGGGGTTCGTTGGTGTCATCACCCGCTTCGGTGAGTTCAAGGACATCAAGAATCCCGGACTGACCTTCATCATTCCCTTCATTGAAGTCATGAAGATCGTCGACGTCCGCGAGACGCCACGAACCGGAGACCGCCAACAGGTCATCACGCGCGACAACGTGGCGGTCATCGTCAACGCGACGATCTTCAGCCAAGTGGTCGACGTCCGTCTGGCGCTCTTCACGAACTCGGACTACCTCGTCAGCGTCGATAATCTGGCGCGCACGTCGGTTCGTGCCGTCTTCGGCAGCATCACGCTGGACGAAGCGTTCTCCCAGCGCGAGCGAATCGGCACGATGCTCCAGACGCAGATGGAAGAGGCCACTGACAAGTGGGGCGTTCGCATCAACCGCGTGGAAGTCCTCGAGATCACGCCGCCGGAACAGATTCTCCAGGCCATGGCCCTCCAGAAGCAGGCCGACCAGGAAAAGCGAGCCCGCATCCTCGAATCTGAAGGTCAGCAGCAGTCCGCGGTGAACGTCGCCGACGGTCAACGCCAAGCGGCGATCAAAGAGGCCGAGGGCGCGCAACAGTCCGACATCCTTCGCGCTCAGGGTCGACGACAGGCGCTCATCCTCGAAGCCGAAGGACGAGCCCTGGCCATCGCGTCGGTGTACGCGGCCATTAAATTGCAACAGCCCGACCCGACGCTGGTGGCGATCTTGCAACTCGATACCCTGGCAAAGTTCGCCGAAAGCCCCAACGCCAAGTTGATCATCCCCGCCGAAAGCGCCGCGCTCTTAGGTGCCGCCCAGGCCATCAAGAGCGTGATGGCCGACGTTCCCAGTACGCAGTCCTAGACATTGCGACTGCAGCGAATGTGCTACAGGACGCGAGGGGCGAAGCGACTAAACGGGATCGACCCAGAGGGTCGTGCCGTACGCCTTCTTCACGACGACCGGAGTCCCGTCGGGGAGTTGCGCGGGCCAATCCGTGACGGCCTTCCACGATTCACCCTGAATCTTGACTCGACCGGGGTGCGTGGCGTCACCCACCGGCATTTCAACGGTGCCGCGCATGTCCGTCATCGCGGTGTTTGTCGGCTGCGACATGTTGATTTCGAACCGATGGTGATGAAACTTGCGCATCGCAAACGGTCGCAGAGTGATGAGCGAAACCGCGGAGACGGCGAGCCAGGCACCCGCTTGAAACGCGAAGGGCAGTCCGGCCAACGCCAGAACGAAAGAGATCGCGGCGCCGAATCCAATGAAGACGGCGATAAAGGCGTTCGAGTGTAATTCGAGTACGAACGAGAACCCGATGATGAGGACCCAGAAGAGAATGGCAAGCATTAATCGCAGTATATGGCCGCACCGAATTCCACGACAGGGCATCGACGAGACCACTTTTTGGTACTTCGCTGACCCGGGAAACGCGCGAAGGGCGTCGTTAGCATTAGCCAATGGTTGACGTCGCACCCTTCCTCTGGTTCAACGACAATGCCGAGCAAGCGCTTGCGTTTTACGCGGACGTCTTCGCCAACTCTGAGATTGTCAACGTCACTCGGATGGACGTGCCAACGATGCCCGATGGCGGAATCGTCATCGGAACGATTCGAATCGAGAACCTGACATTCTCGATAATGAACGGTGGCCCGTCATTCTCGCTCAATGAGGCCTTCTCACTCGTCGTCTCGTGTCAGGACCAAACCGAAGTTGACTACTACTGGTCGAGTCTCGGTGACGGTGGCGAACCGAGTTCCTGCGGGTGGCTGAAGGACAGATTCGGACTCTCGTGGCAGATCATTCCGACGCTCCTCACCGAACTATTGGGCGACCCGGATCAGGAGAGGTCCGGTCGCGTTCGAGACGCCATGATGATCATGGGCAAAATCGAATGCCATAAATTGCAGGCCGCCTACGACCGGTGAGCGAAGAACGTGCTCCCGATGCAGTACACGAACGAACGGAAGAGCGCATCGTGCCTGACCACGAAGTCGAGATCTTTCAGAGCCGCGAGGCGCACGTGGCCGAGCTTCGCGTACGTCGAGCGTTGCCCACAAGAGGCCGACGGACCGTGGGCCCGTGGTGCTTCGTCGATCACATGGGGCCGATGTCATTGAGTCCGGACCTCTCGATCGACGTCGCGCCTCATCCGCACATCGGCCTGCACACCGTCACGTGGCTTTTCAGTGGCGAGTTCTTACATCGCGACAGCCTCGGTTCGGAGCAGCTCATCCGAGCGGGTCAACTGAATCTCATGACCTCCGGTCACGGCGTCGCGCACTCCGAAGAGAATCCCGGGCTCCGTTCGGGCGAGATGCATGGCATGCAGTTGTGGGTCGCACAGCCATCGACGACTCGTGACGATAACGCCGGTTTCGAACATTACGAGGAGCTGCCAAAGATCGAAGTGCCGAACCTTTCGGCGACGGTGCTCGTTGGTTCCTTCGGTCAGTCACAGTCACCAGCTCGTCGAGACAGTGCACTCGTGGGTGTCGAACTCGATTTTCACGGCGGCCCCGTCACCCTCGACCTCGAGCCGACCTTCGAGTACGCGCTCATCGTCGCCAACGGATCCGTGCTGGTGGACGGCACCGTGGTTCAACCGGGGCAGTTGGCGTACCTCGGTGCGGGTCGCGACGAGTGTCGATTTGAGACGCAGAGTCCCAGTCGGGCAATGCTCATCGGTGGCGTTCCCTTGGACGAACGACTCTTCATGTGGTGGAACTTTGTCGCACGAACCCAAGACGAGATCTCTGACGCGTGGCGAGCGTGGGCGAGCGGCGACGAACGCTTCGGACGTGTCGCGTCACCGTTCGCACGCTTCGAAGTAAGTCCGCCGCCGTGGCTCTTGGCGCTGCACTAATTGGGACGAGTCGTCGCTCGACGTCGCTCTGCACTTTTTCGAAAGAGTTAGTGGCATTTGGCTGAGCAGTACGATGGCCTTAGCCATTGCGTTGAGAGGTCCATCGTGCGAAAGCGCAACTCCGAGAGTGAACGCCTTCGCGTTCCTCCACCAATGATCAAGCGTCGAGTTCCCTCGGGCCGAGGCGCGATGGAACAGCCCAACGTGACCCACGACGGCGAGGCCCGACTCACGCCACAGTTCTGGTGTGCCGTGGCGCTGACCGGTGTCGCCACGGGACTCTTCGGCGATTTCTTGATGTGGCTCCTCGCCGAAGCTGAGCGCGCAGGATTTCACTACCGCTCGGGGAACTTCGAGAACGCGGTGGCCGCGGTCAGTTCGACTCGACGCATCGTGGTCTTGTTGATCGGCGGCGCCATCGGCGCCGTCTCGTGGTACCTCATTCGGCGCTATCTCAAGCGCGAGAAGTCTGACATCGACGACGCCATCTGGAATGGCGACGGTGAGCTTTCGATTCGACGGAGTTTTCTGACGTCCATCGTTTCGGAAGTCGTGATCGGTCTCGGCGCTTCGATCGGACGTGAAGCCGCGCCGAAGTTGATGGGTGGCGCGTCGGGCAGCGTACTCTCGCACTGGTTCAATCTGAGCCCGGCGCAAAAGCGTCTGCTCGTCGCGTGTGGCGGCGGCGGGGGGCTCGCCTGCGTGTACAACGTGCCGCTCGGCGGGGCCATCTTCACCGCCGAAGTCCTGTACGGCAGTTTCGCGTTGCCCGTCGTGATGCCCGCGCTCGCGACCTCATTGATCGCGACGTTGGTGGCCTGGCTGTACCTCCCTGCGGACGCCACGTACGCCGACATTCCCGGTTACCGATTCAGTGCATCGCTCATGGTGTGGTCGCTCCTGGCCGGCCTCATCATCGGTCTCCTCAGCGTCTTTTACGTTCGACTGATCGGATGGGCCTCGCACTTTCGCGCGAAGGGTCTGCACGTCTTGTGGTTCATGCCCGTCGCCTTTGGCGTCCTCGGCGTCATCGGCATCTGGTATCCGCAACTCTTCGGCAACGGTAAGGACATGGCGCACGAAGCGTTCCTCGGCGTCGGCGGCATCGGACTGTTGTTCGCGCTCTTCGCGCTCAAGCCGCTGGCGACCGCGATGATGCTCGGCAGTGGCGCCGCGGGCGGGGTCTTTACGCCGTTTCTCGCGACCGGCGCTCTCTTCGGCGCCTGCTTCGGTGCGCTCTGGATTCATATGTGGCCGGGCACCCCGGTGGGGGCGTTCGCCCTCGTGGGCGCCGCGGCCATGATCGGCGCCTCGATGCAGGCCCCGCTGGCGGGACTGGTGCTGGTACTGGAGTTGACGCACAGCGGCTTCTCGTTGGCGATACCGATGATGGTCGCCACGGCGATCGCGACGTTCCTGGTTCGCCAAATTGACGGGTACAGCATCTACTCGGCCCGCCTGCCACGTCGAGAGGACCTCGCGGCGCTGGCGACTCCGGAGGGTACCTAAGCTCGGGCGCCGCTCGGGCCGCGTGGAAGAATGGCTGCGTGTACGTACCCCCGAAGCACGCAATTGACGACGAGGCCGCGTGGCACGTCGTGCGCGAGGCCGGTGCCGGGATGCTGGTGGTTGAAACGCCCGACGGCCTCCAGAGCGTCTTCGTGCCCGTGGTCGTGAGTGACGATCGCACGAAAGTCCTCACGCACGTCGCCAGGGCCAATTCGTGGTGGCGCTCACTCCACGACGGTGACGAGGTCCTCGGGCTCTTCCTCGTGGCGAGCGCCTACGTGTCGCCGTCGAATTACCCGAGCCGCCTTGAGAATCCCGGCGTCGTACCGACCTGGAATTACGTCGCGGCCGAGGTCCGTGGTCGACTCAGCGTGCACGACGACCCCGAGTGGCTGCAACGACAAGTGCGCCGCGTCACCGAGCAGTTCGAGTCCGGTCGTTCACCCGAGTGGCGCGTCGAAGACGCGTCAGCTGACTACGTCGATCGCCAAGTGAGGGCCATTGTAGGAATTGAAATCGACGTCCAGGCGATCCAAGGGAAGGCCAAGCTCTCTCAGAACCGACCCGAGGTCGACCATGACTCGGTGCGCGACAACCTGGCCCAGGGAACCCCCGCCGAGCGCAACGTGGCCGCGCGTATGACGAATGACGCGTGAGTCGACACTGACCATCCGGCAGTGCGGACCCACCGACTGGCGGGACCTGCGCACTATCCGCCTCGAAGCGCTGGGCGACACCCCCGAGGCCTACAGCTCGACCTACGAAGAGTCGGTGCGGTGGTCCGACGCGCAGTGGAAGAACGCCGCCTCGAATCGGCTGTATTACTTCGCCTATCGAGATCGTCGCGTGCTCGGTATGGTTTCGGGCGGCTTCAATGACGCCCACCCCGGGACGCGCTGGCTCTACGGCATGTACGTGACGCCGAGCGAGCGAGGGAGCGGAACGGCTGCTCTCTTAGTGCGATCGATCGCTGATTGGGCGAAGAGTCAGGGGGTCGACGAGATTTATTTGCACGTGGGATCGTCGGTGCCCCGGGCCCGTGCCTTCTATGAGAGGGTTGGTTTTCGCCTGACCGGAGAGGCTTTTCAAATGGACCGCGATGAATCGGTGACCCTGTTCACGATGGTGCAACAACTTGACTGACAACGACGTTCGTGTCGAGCGCGTCTCGGCCGATCTACTCCACGAAGTACGTCGACGAGTCCTGCGTAATGACGACCCCGCGATCTATCGCCCTGATCCGCGTGACGAAGAAGCGACGTCACTACACTACGGCGGCTTCCTCGGTCCGCGACTTGTGGTGAGCGCATCATTCTTCCCCTCGGCGCCGCCGATGAACCCATTACTGGTCACCTACCAACTGCGTTATATGGCGACCGATTTTGACGTTCAGGGACACGGGTACGGCGCGCGCGTGCTCGCCTTCGCCGAAGCGGACTTGCTCGCCCTAGGCGTCGAGCAACTGTGGGCCAACGGTCGAGACACGGCCCTGGGCTTTTACGAATCCGCCGGATGGCGAACAGTTGAGAGTTCGCAACACCTGAGTCCCGAGACGATGTTGCCCCACACGGTGATCTTCAAACGCTTAACAAGCGACTAAGACTGGCACAGTTGTTGCGCTGTCGTTAACTAAGTTTGGGACATGCGAAAGACACTCCTCGTGATCGTTGTCGTCGTCGTGATCGCCGCGATCGGGGGATTGGCGTTCATCCTCGTCCATAAGACCACCACGACTCCCACGACTCCCACGACGGCATCGACCACGACCACGACGTTGCCGACGTACCCCACCGCGCCGCTGACCGGTCTTCCCGATCCATCGGGTCTCTCGGTGAAGCGACCCGCGCTCACGGTCAAGATCGAGAACACCCCCCAGGCACTCCCACAGTGGGGCATCGATCAAGCGGACGTCGTCTACGAAGAGATCGTGAATGGCGGCATCACGCGATTGGCGGCGATCTTCAACGCGCACGCACCCGAGAAGGTCGGGCCGGTGCGCTCGGTGCGTCCCACCGATACTCAGGTCGTGTGGCCCCTCAGCGGGATCTTCGCCTACTCCGGTGGCGCGCCCTACGCGGTGGCATCCATCTCGACGGTGCCGGGATTGAAGCTGATTGACGAGTCGAGCGCCGGCACGGCCATGTTCCGTGACCCCAATCTCTACGCCCCCCACAACCTCTTCGCGATCGCATCCCAGCTCTTCGCCCGCGGGGGATCCCCGATACCGCCCCCAACGCTGTTCTCGTACCGGACGTCCAAGGAGATTGCTGGTGGCTTGGCGGCCGTACGTTTCATTGTCCCCTTCCCGAGCTACTACCAGGTGACGTGGACGTGGGATACGGCCTCGACGTCGTGGGACCGCACGCTCTTCGGCAAGGCCGACGCCACCGGTACCGGTGTTCGCGAGTCACCGAAGAACGTCATCGTCATGTGGGTGAACTACGTGAACGGCATCGGCACGGAGGCGTCCTACGCGAACCTGCAGGGATCGGGGACCGCGGCGTTCTTTGTCGACGGCAAAGAGACAATGGGCACGTGGTCACGCGGTGCGTCGAAGTCCGACGTCGTCCAGTACAAGTCGGCGAATGGCAAGACGGCGCTGATGACGCCCGGTCAATCGTGGGTCGAACTCTTGAATGTCGGCACGACGCTCTCCGTCACGAGGTGACGGCTGACTCGAGGCGCTCGAGGGTTCCTTCCATCGCCGTTCGATTTCGTTCGGGAACGCCCATGGCGATGATCACGAAGGCCCACGGCTTGTCGTAGTTGAAGGACTCGGTGACCTTCGTGCCGCCCCCGACCTCCTCGAGTTCGTAGCGCCACACGAACTGCGCGACGTGGTGCCACGCGATGCGGCGATTCTCCTCGAATTCGACGACCCGGTTGCGGGTGACGTAGCCAAGTCCCATCTTCATGTGCATCGAAAATGTCGAGCCGAGGGCCAATCGCTCGGGGGCGTTCTTCACCGACGACACTGAACCAGAACCGTCCAGGCGCACGTGTTGGCGCGGGTCCGCCAGCAGATTGAAGATCCGCGACGCCGGGGCATGAATCACTCGTGAGACCGAAATCGAACGTGATGACGACATTTGGCCAGCGTATGGTGGAGAGTTGATACGGCGAACGGGACACCATGAACTACAACGAAGTCCTCATTGAGATGCCCGACGGGAGGAACCTCGAAGTGGCGACGCTCGGTGAGCCCTCCGGCCACACCGTGCTCTTCCATCACGGGACCCCCGGTTCGACCAATCTCGTGAAGATGTTCGCGCCGCTCGCTGATGACGGCAGCCTGTTTGTCATCACGACGGCGCGCGCGGGCTACGGGAAATCGTCGCGTCTCGAAGGTCGCGATGTCGCCGCCGTGGTAGGTGACGCTCGCGCGGCGTTGGATTCGCTCGGTCGAAGCGACTACGTCGCCGTCGGGTGGTCTGGTGGCGGACCGCACGCCCTCGCCTGTGCGGCCCTCGACGCGCCACGCTGTCTCGCGGCGTGGTCACTCGCCGGCGTCGTGCCCACCAACGTGGACTTTGACTGGACCGCGGGCATGGGACCGGAGAACGTTGAAGAGTTCGCACTCGCCCAAGAAGGCGGTCCCGAGTATGAGGCACAGATCGAAAAGTACGGCGACGCCTTCGCCACCGCCACCGAGGACAACGTCGTCGAGCTCTTCGGCGGACTGCTCTCAGAACCGGACAGGGCGGTCTTCGAGCCCGTTGCGACGCGTGAGGACTTCGCCGCGTCGCTACGCCAAGGCTTCGAGTTCGGCTGGCGCGGGTTCTTCGATGACGACCAGGCGATGATGAAGGAGTGGGGGTTCGACCCCGCGACGATCACAGTGCCGGTGTCGGTATGGTTCGGCGACCAGGACCTCATGGTCCCGCGCACGCACGGCGAATGGCTGGCCAAGAACCTGCCTACGGCGAGTAAGCACTTCTTCGCCGGCGACGGGCACGTTTCACTGGTGTTGAACCACCTCGACGAGTTGCACGCGGCAATCAATGCGACGTATGCGTAGTCGGCGCTCGATGCTCACAACACCTCAGCGAGGAGAATCGTGCGAATAGGCAACCTCTACGGTCCCGACGCCACGTTCCTCGGCGTGCCCGCGGCCGACCCCGACGTGCTGTCCGAATGGTCCACCTCGGGCGCGGCGATCATCGGCGCTCCCTTTGACGGCGGTACGTCGCACCGCGCCGGTTGTCGTTTCGGTCCCCAATCCATTCGCGTCACCGACTATCTGCCCCACGACGGCAGGCGACCGAGTCTCGCGCTCGGGGTCGATCCACTGCAGGAACTGTCAGTGGTCGACCTCGGCGACGTCGAGATGCCCTCGGGCGACACCGAGAAGTCCCTACGACTGCTCGAGGAGCGAGTGACGGCCGTGGCCGGCGCCGGTGTCATACCGATCGTGCTGGGCGGCGATCACACCATTGCCCTGCCCGACGTGACCGGCGTCGCGCGACACGTGGGCTGGGGAAGGGTCTCGGTCATCCACTTCGACGCCCACGCCGACACCGGCGATACGCAAATGGGATCGCTGTATGGACACGGCACGCCGATGCGTCGGCTCATCGAATCCGGCGCCTGTCGCGGTGATCGGTTCTTGCAAATCGGACTGCGCGGCTACTGGCCCGAACCGGCGACGCTCGACTGGATGGCCGAACAGGGAATGCGCTCGTTCGAGATGAGCGAGATCGTGTCACGCGGGCTCGACGAGGTCGTGGACGAAGCCATCGCTCTAGCGATGAGCGACTGCGACACGGTCTTCCTCTCGATCGACGTCGACGTGGTCGATCCCGGGGCGGCCCCCGGCACCGGCACGCCGGAGCCGGGAGGACTCACGAGTCGTCAACTACTCGACGCGGTGCGCCGTATCGCGATGGAGACGCCGATCGGGGGCGTCGACGTCGTCGAGGTCTCGCCGCCGTACGACCACGCGGAGATCACGGCGTACCTGGGCAATCGCATCGTGCTCGAGGCGCTCGGCGGCATCGCCTGGCGCCGGAAGTCCCAGCGCGGCGAAGCCACGCGCACGCCGAGCGACCCACTGTTAGAAGGTCGTTAGTCCCGCATCGACTCGAGGATCTGATCCACGAGTTCGTCGGTCGTATTGGGATGCAAGAACGCCAGACGTCCGACCGTCTCGCCCTCCCATTTCGTGGGCGTCACGAAGGCGATCTGATCGCGCAACAGTTGGTGGCTCCACTCGGTGTAGCGCTCGCTCGTCCAGCCCTTTCTTCGGAAGAGGACGATCGAGAGACTGATCGGTCGGACCATCTCCACGTAGTCGAGCTCTTCGATCTTCCTCTGCGTGCGATGCGCAATGTCGACGGCGCACTGCACCGCACTTTCGTACGCCGCCGTGCCATTGGTGACGAGCGAGAACCAGAAGGGGAGACCGCGGGCCCGGCGCGACAGGTGGATGGCGAAGTCCGAAGGGTTCCACTCGTAGTGCTCGTCGTCACTGGAGTGCAGGATGTCGAGGTAGCCGGCCTGCTGGGCGAGGACGTTTCGCGCGACCGTCGGATTCCGATAGATCAACGCGCAGCAATCGAGCGGACCGAAGAGCCACTTGTGGGGGTCGACGATGAAACTGTCGGCGTGCCGCAGTCCCGCGAGAAGGTGTCGCTCGGTCGGTGAGAACAGTGCGCCGCCGCCGTAGGCGCCATCGACGTGGAACCACAGGTCGTGTTCGCGCGCGTAGCTGCCGAGGCCCTCGAGGTCATCCACGATGCCCGCATTCGTCGTGCCCGACGTCGCCACGACTCCGATCACGCTCTCGAGGTTGGGGTCGTTCGCCATCGCGCTCTCGAGACTTTCTCTCGTGAAACGGTGGTCGTCAGTCGTCACGATGAGCGGCTGGACACCGAGCACGTGCAACGCCTTGCCGATGCTCGAATGGGCGTCGGATGAGATGGCGTAGCGCACCTCGTGCGGCAACAGGTTGGGGCGTTTGGCACGCCCGACGTCACGACCCACGGTGAGACTCGACAGGTTGCCCAACGAGCCCCCGGACACGAAGGCGCCGCCCGATCCCTCGGGCATGCCGGCCAGCTCCGCGAGGTACGCCAGGGCCTGATTCTCCGCTCGCACGACGCCGCTCGATTCCAGCCAACTCGTGCCGTTGAGACCCGAGCAGGCGACCACCATGTCAAAGAGCAGCGAGTTCTTGGTCGGCGCATTCGGGATGAAGGCGAGGAAGCCGGGCGAGTCGATCGAGACGACCGACGGGGCCAGATCATCCTTGAAGAACTCGAGAATCTCATCGGCGTCGTGACCCTCGGGACGAATGAAATCACTCATATCGCCCGGGGGCGTCGTGTTCAAACTTCCGAAGTCGAGTGGCACCGGGTCCATCGAAAGGCGATCTCGGCAATAGTCGAATACTTCGTCCGCCAGCGTGGCGTCATACTCAAACATCGGGTGCCCCATTGCACGGCCTTTCGAAATTGATCCCTGTATATCGTACGACCTCAAACGACCTGCCCTGACCCGGCGCCGGGGCGAATGAGACCGTGGAAGTAACCTCTCGTGATGGCAACGCTGCGCATTGGCTACCTCGGCCCCGAGGGTTCGTTCTCCCACGAAGCCGTCTCCACCATGGAAGAGGTAGAACCGGTCGCGTGTGACACACTCGCTGACCTTCTGGCGTCAGTCGCTGATTCCTCGCTCGACCAAGGTCTGGTGCCCTTGGAGAACGCCATCGAGGGGACGGTGTCGGCCACGATCGACGGGTTGGTCTTCGACCACGATTTGGTGATCGTGCGCGAGATCGTCCTTCCGATTCGACTGCACCTGCTCGCGCGACCGGGTGTGTCGATCGAGGACCTCGAGAGCGTTCGCAGCTACGTCCACGCCCTGGCCCAGTGTCGTGGGTACCTGCACGGACTTGACGTCGCGATCGAGCAGACGACCTCGACGTCGCAAGCGGCTCGAGAGGTCGCGGAATCCGCCGAACCGTGGGCCGCGGTCGCTTCAACACTGGCCGGTGAACTGTTCGGGCTCGTCGCGCTGGCCCACGACATCGAGGACCATCCCGACAACGCCACGCGCTTCGTCGTCGTGGGCCGCGAACGCGTCGCCGCGCCCACCGGCCACGACCGAACCACCATTGTCTGTTTCCAAGACGCCGACCGCCCCGGCTCGCTCTACGGCATCCTCGGTCGCTTCGCCGCGCGCGAAATCAACCTCACGAAGTTGGAAAGTCGTCCGACGAAACGTGGTCTCGGCGACTACTGCTTCGTGATTGAGTTCGACGGACACGTGGCCGACGACGTCGTCGCCGACTGCCTGGCCGACCTCCAGGCCCACCTCGCGCGCGTGAAGTTCCTCGGTTCCTATCCGGTCACCGGCGTTGACGCGTCCGATCGTCGCGAAGAGGTCGCGGAGGCGCGCCGATCGGCGGACCAGTGGATCAAGGAGATTCGTTCTCGAATCACGCCGTAGGCGTGCGAGGAGAAGACGACTCAGAAGGTAGAAATGCGATCACGCGCGTTCGCGATCACTTGCGACGCCGCACCGGCCCCCAGGTGTTGGTCGATGACGTCGAGCAACTGTTGAAGGTCGAAGGGCTTCGACAGGTACTCGTAGACGCCGGCGTTTCGGAATCGTCGACGCTGCCAGGTGGTTGCGTCGGCCGACAGCACGACGACCGGAATGTCGATCGTCCGCGAATCACCTTGGAGTCGCTCGAGTACTTCGAAGCCGTGAAGGTCCGTGAGGTGGACGTCGAGCAGGATGAGGTCCGGTCGGTATTGCTGGGCTAGTTCGATGCCCAGGCCGCCGAGCAGTGACGTAATCAGATTGATATTTGGTCGCTGCATGAGGAGTCGCTCGACGAGTTGAACGTTGGCCACGTCGTCTTCGATGTAGAGCACCGTCGACACCGCCTCGTCGGCGGCTTTGAGGGCGACGGTGGGTGCGATCCGTGAGATGGAAGCCTTCGGGCTCTTGACGTTGGGCAGCTCGATCCAGAATGTTGAGCCCGAGCCGACCGTGCTCTCGACACCCATGATGCCACCGATCGCTTCGATGAGGCCCCGTGACAGCGCCAATCCGAGTCCGGTTCCTTCGATTCCCGATGTCTCGGCGTCGAGTCGGTCGAACGGCGTGAACAGTCGCTCGAGCAGGTCTGGATTGATGCCGGGACCGGTGTCGCTCACCGAGAGTCGAACTTTGCTGCTCGGTCTGGGAGCGCACGAGATCGTCACGGAGCCGTTGGGGCGGTTGTACTTGATGGCGTTGGACAAGAGATTCAGCATGACCTGCTTCAGCCGCTGTTGGTCACCGAGGACTTGGAAGTCATAGACAGACTGTGAGAAAATAGTGACGCCGAGTTCGTTGGCCAGAGGCTTCACGAGTTCGATGCACTCCTTCTCGATTTCTTGCAGCACAATAGGTTCAATCATGACGCTGATGCGCCCAGACTCGATGCGCGAGATGTCGAGTACTTCGTTGATCAGTTCGAGGAGGTACTTTCCCGAGTTGTGGATGTAGCCCACCATCTCGAGTTCCTCGGGGGACTTCAACTCCATCTCGAGAATTTGGGCGAACCCCAGCACTGAATTAAGTGGCGTTCGCAGTTCGTGGCTCATGCGCGACATGAACTCGCTCTTGGCGGCGTTGGCGCGCTCGGCCGATTCCTTGGCCTCCTTCATGAGCGACTCGGCGGCGGTGGCTTCGGTGACGTCGCGCGAAACCAGCACGGCTCGAGGCTCGTGTCCGGCTTCATCGCGAATAAGTCGACCCCGAGTCTCGACGGGCAGCATGTTGCCGTCGACGTGGAGCGCTCGGAAGCGGTAGCTCGTGAGCGCTCCGTCCTCACCTCTGAAGAGTCGCCGCAATTCGACCGCGACGTGATCACGGTCTTCTTCCAAGACCATGTTGAGCGAGTTCGTTCCTCGTCGTTCTTCGAGCGATACGCCGTAGATCCGATCAGTGCCGGGACTGACGTCGAGTACCTGGAAATGCTCGTCGATCATCATGATCGAATCGACGACCGCGTCGAGAATCGCGCGCTTCGTCTCCAAACTGCCGGCCAAATCCATCTGACCCTCAACTTGGCTCGTGATATCACGTCCCGCGGAAAAGACGATGCCATTTCGGCCCTGGCAACTCCATTCAATCCATCGATACGCACCGTCTCGTCGTCGTTGGCGATTGCGGAAGTCAATCAGCGTGGCGTCCGGTGCGGCCACCAAGCGGTCGAATTCGCGTACGGTGGCGACGACGTCATCGGGGTGAATCAGGTCAATGAAGGGGCCGCTCCGCAGATCTTCGAGAGACCAGCCCATCTGTTCCTGCCACGCCGCGTTGACGATCTGCCACGTGCCGTCGCTGCCCAGGACCGACAACAGGTCGGTCGAGTTCCAAAAGAACTCGCCGAGAACTGAGGTGTCGAAACTCTCTCTGGACATGTACAACACTCCGTTCGGTAATCATGTGGGTGAACCGCAGGTTGCCCCGCCGCGCCTTTCGACAACGTTCGAAGACGTATGGCGTACGCAGAACTTTACTCATTACTTCCTGAGTATCGGCTGTGAAAACACGCTCGCGCGACGATGTGTCGACGTCACGTCAGAAAAAAGTTACCGGCTTGATGTCGTGTTGCGAAAAGTTGTTGACATCGATGCGCGAATGAACTCAACTACATCAAATGTCAAGCATCAACGTTGACGCGATCGAGTGAGTCAAGGTAGTAGCGAATCTGAATTGCGACCGCCGCGCCCTCGCCGACCGCCGACGCGATCTGCTTTGTCGACCCGGATCGCACGTCGCCGGCGGCAAAAATTCCGTCGACGCTCGTGCGAAAGTTCGCGTCAGTGAGAATGAAGCCGCGATCATCCACGTTCAATGAGTTCTCGAGGAAGCTCGTGTTCGGATCGAGGCCGATGAAGATAAACGCACCGGCCGTCACGTGCTTCTCCTCGTTGCCGTGACACGCCACGGTGATGGATTCCAACTTTCCCGACTCGTTCGCGTTGAACGATTTCACGGACGTGTCCAAGAGGACGGACATCTTGGGGTGGTTCACGACCTTGTCCTGCAGGAGTTTGTTGGCGGTGAGATTCGACATGGCCTGCACGACGGTGACGTGGTCGGCAAACTGCGTGAGGAATAGCCCTTCTTCGAGGCCGCTGTTGCCACCACCCACCACCGTGAGATCCTTGGCGCCGCGATAGAACGGTCCATCGCACGTCGCGCAGAAATGAATGCCGGCGCCGATGAGGTCCGCTTCGCCCTCGGCGTCCGTGCGTCGATAGGTCGAACCGGACGCAACGAGCACGGCGGGCGCGAGTACGAAGTCGCCGGTCGAGAGGTCGACGCGCAACATCGGTCCGTCGCGTTTGATCGCCGTCGCGCCGACGGCCTGGAGGATCTCGACGCCGTAGCGCAGGGCCTGTTGGGTCATGCGCTCAGCCAGTTCGGCGCCGCCGACCCCGTCGGGAAATCCCGGGTAGTTGTCGAATCGCTCGGTGATGCCGGCCTGGCCGCCGGGCGCGGATTTCTCGACGATCAACACTTTGGCGTTCTCACGCGCACCGTAGATCGCCGTCGTCAGTCCCGTGGGACCTCCGCCGATGATGACGAGGTCGTACTCCTTCTGCGCCGCGACGCGCGAGAGACCGATGCGATCGGCCAATTCGTCGTTCGACGGCTCGGCCAGAAAACTGCCGTCGGGAAAGACGATTGTCGGGATGATCCGCTTGCCGTCGTTGCGCGCTTCGACCTCGGCCGTCCTCTCGGGGAACTCTTCGAGGTCGATCCACTCATAGGCGATGCGGTGGGACGCGAGGAACTGTTTGGCCCGGCGACAGTCCGGGCACCAACTCGCGCCATAGACCGTGATAGGAGTTTCAGTCGACGCCATGGAATGGCCCCTTCAGTTGTCGGAGCGATATTGACGGAACAGGTTCACGAGGCCCTCGATGACGTCGCTCGAGAGGTCCTCGGGACCGACCGTGCCGCTGGCGGCGATCGTGGCGCGCATTTGATCCAGGTAGGCCGTGCACGCGTCGCACTGAGCCAGGTGCTTCTCGAGGCGACGTCGGTCCCGACGAGACAAGGTGCCGTCGAGATAGTCGCTCGCCAGTTCGACGGCGTCACGACACACCAGCGGTGACGGCAGCAACTTCATATCTTTGATCCCTTCATGGCCTCTTCGACAATCTCTCGAACGCGGGCTCGGCCGCGGTGCAAGATCACTCGCACGTTCGCGTCGCTCAGTCCGAGCAGTGTGACCACCTCCTGAGTAGTTAGTCCTTCGACGTCGCGAAGCGTTACGACGGCCTGTTGCGGCTCGCCGAGGTTGTCGATCGCGTCGCGCACCGCGCCCAAGAGCGCGGCGTTGTCGAGACGTGTGTCGATGGCGTCCGTGAAAGGAACTGGCGGATCACTCCAGAAACCGCCCTGGTCGAAACGGTGCGCCGACACCGTAGGACCGGACTCATTAGGGTCGACGGGGATCGATCGGTGCTCTTTCACGCCCGACGTTCGTGCTCGATTCGCGCAGATTCGCAACAGCCAGGTCTTAAACGAACTTCGGCCCTCGAACCTCTCGATGCCCTTGAGCACGGCGATCCACGTGTCTTGAGCGACGTCTTCGGCGCTCGAGGCACTGGCGACGTAGTAGCGAGCGACCTTGAGAAGCGTCGGGTGATAGCGCCGCACCAATTCGGTGAAGGCCGACTCGTCGCCGCCGAGCAGACTCTCCAAGAGCTCGGCGTCGTCCACGAGCAAAACAGTACCCCTCGGCCAATCGCGTGGTAACGCGAGCGGCAATCGACGGACTGAACCCGTGGCACCTCTGCCACCGACAAGGAAAATTCATGAAATTGCATCGCATCGCTCGTACGTTCGGAGCGGGGGCCCTCATTCTCGTGACCGGTGTTCTCACGACCAACTCATTCGCCGGCGCGACGTCGGCCAAGGACCGTGCGCCGTCGGCCCACGCCCTTTTCGTCGAAACCGATCAGGCCGGCGGCAACTCGGTCATCAGTTACACCCGCGGGACCGACGGCACCGTTTCCTACGTCGCGACCTATCCGGCCGGTGGCGCGGGTGCTGCGGCCACGAGTTCGGCCGCCGACCCCTTGGCGAGCCAAGGTGGACTCGCGCTCGTTGACAACGGCGCGGAACTGATCGCCACCAATCCCGGGAGCAACACCGTGTCGGTCTTTGACGTCGACGGCCCCTACCTTCGCCTCGACCAGCAGATCCCGAGCGGCGGTTCGTTCCCGGTGTCGATCACTTCGCACGACGGCCTCGTCGCGGTATTGAACTCCGGGGGCACCGGTTCGGTGAGCGAGTATCGCATGCATGGGGGCCGTCTTGACGCACTCGGCAACGAGACTCGTTCGCTGGGACTCGCCAACACGACGCCGCCCTTCTTCTTGGCCGGCGCCGGCCAGGTCGGCTACAGCCCGAACGGCCAGTTCCTCATCGCGACGACCAGGAGTTCGACCAGCTCCTACGAGGTCTTCTCGTCGGATTCGGGGGCAACTTGTCGTCGAGTGCGACGGTAACCGTCGCGGCGAACCCGGTGCCGTTCTCGTTCACCTTCGACGCACAGGGCCGAATCGTGGCGACCGAAGCATTGAACAGTTTCGTGAGCACGTATTCGATTAATTCGAATGGCTCGTTGACGTTGGTGGGGACCATCAGTGACGGTCAGGCTGCGCTGTGCTGGATTTCGAGCGCACAGGGCTACTTCTTCGGGTCCAATGCGAGCAGCGGCAACGTGAGTTCCTGCGGCGAAACTGCCGGCGGTGTGCCGACGCTCTTGAACGCCAAGGCCGCGATCACGCACCCCGGCACGACTGACTCGGCGGTTTCGCCCGACGGCGCGTTCCTCTACGTCGAAAGCGGCGGCAGTGGCGCCCTCGACGTTTTCGCGATCAACGCCAGCGGTACGCTGGCACCGATCGAGACGCTCTGGAACCTGCCGTTGCCATACGAAGGCATCGCGGTCAGCTGAGCATTGAAAGTCAATGACGAAGCACCCGGCCGAAATGGCCGGGTGCTTCGTCATGCGACCGGTGCATTCATTGGAGGGCACGTGGCGGAGATTCCAGGACATAAGCGGCACCGGTTCCTTTTCTGTGTCCATAGGAGACGACATCCTGCGGTTGCTCCGACAATGAACACACGGTCGAGTGGGTGTGTCGCCAACGGGAACTCGCAGGGCGTCGAGGCCGAGCAGTTCGCAAGGTTTGTTGTTTTTGTCGCAAGGTCGCTGAACTCTTCATCGAGAGTTAGCGAATTAGCGGTCTTTCCCCGAGTTGACTTCGTGGATGGTCACGGTGCCATTTCGTCGCGTAACGAAGTCAGCAATACTCTTTGCGAGGTCTCCATGGGGACCGAAACTGGCGAGGCGAAGTGCCGTTGTATCGTCATCAACTCGACCGGCGATGACGTCGATGATCTTTCGATTGCCACTACTCGCCAACGGTGACCAACTCGCCATCATCGTGGCCAACTCCATCGCTCGGTCACGTAGTTGCTCGCGCCCGACGATGTCGACAACTAGGCCGCTGGCTTGGGCTGCTTCGGCGTCCAGGACAAAGCCGGCCAGAAACATGGCGCGCGCCACGCTATCGCCAACGGCGGCGATGACCAGTCGGATTCCCGCTTCGGAATAGACGAGGCCGAGCTTGGCCGCGGGGATGGCGAGCTTCGTGTCGGGTGTCGCGACGCGGACGTCGACCGAGAGCGCGAGCTCCAGGCCGCCGCCAATGACGTTGCCCTGCAAGGCGGCGATGATCGGAACGCGCGAGCGCCGCAGCGCCGCAAAGTTGTCCTCGTGGGCAATGAGGCTCTCCGCCGCGCCGCGCGACGCTTCGAGGAGGTCGTACCCAGCACAAAAGTCGGGGGCGGCGCTGGTAATAACGATGACCCGAGTGCCGTGCGGCGGATCGGCCACCAACTCTTCCAGTCGGTCAATCGTCGATCGGCCGAGCACATTACGTCGGTCCCCGTTCGTCAGACGGACCTCGAAGACGCCGTCCACGACATGCTCGCCGATGACGACGGTTGGTGGTGGTGCTGGCGTGCGCGAACCACGGCGATAGCGCAATCGTTTGGTCGAACGACGCCATTGGTCGTTGACTCGTGAGTTCATCAGCGAGAGGTTGTGCCCGAAACGAGTCATCGGCGCCATTTCAGTCACTCCGTGTCGTACACGGCGTCGATCGCGTCTCGGTCGTTGTCCGGGTTTTGACGCCGTGAGTTGCGCCGTCGCCAATGATTTCGTCACGTACTTCGTCGGAGTGTTCGCCCAATGTCGGAGGAGGGAGGCGCAGCGCCACTGAACTTCGCCCGAAGCGCAGCGCACTGCCCGGGAGTTCAATGGGACCGAGGGTCGTATGCTCGGCGAGCCAAACGAGATTTTGTTGACGTACCTGTTCGCTGGCGTACACCTCGTCGAGGCGCTTGACCTGACCGGCGGGAACGCCGGCGATCGCGAAGTCAATCAACCAGTTCTCGACAGTGCGTCGAGCGAGGGCGGCGGTCATGAGTGCACTCAACTCCTCGGCGTACGCGAGACGACCGGCGTTGGTAGCGAAGCGTTCGTCACGCGGATCGAGATTGACCAGCGGCGCGAAGCGCCCCCAGATGACGTCGTTTCCCACGGCGATCACCAGTGGTCCGTCGAGCGCCTCGAAGACGCCGTAGGGCGAGACCGTCGGATGTTGATTACCCGACGGCTCGGGGACCTCGCCGGCGACGAGATAGCGCGCACCCTGAAAGACGTGGATCGCGACCTGACCGGCCAGGAGTGAGGTGGACACGCGTTGACCTCGCCCACTCGTGGTGCGCTCGATTAGTCCCGCCAGGACCCCGATCACCCCATAGAGTCCGGCCGTGATATCAGCAATGGGCACGCCAACTTTGACCACGGGACCTTCGCGCAGACCCGTGAGCGACATGAGTCCGCCCTCGGCCTGAAGGATGTGGTCGTAGCCCACCCGCCCCGATTCGGGCCCGTCCTCGCCAAAACCACTAATCGACAGTCGCAACAGTCCTGGATTGAGCGCCTGGAGTTGTTCGTCGCTGAGGGCGAGACGTTCCATGACGCCCGGGCGGAAGTTCTCAACAATCACGTCGGCCCATTGAACGAGTCGTTCGAGGAACGGGCGTTCCTCAGGATCCTTCAGATCCATCACCACGCTACGTTTGTTGCGATTCGTCGAGAGAAAGTAGACGCTCTCGCGGCCCTCGGGCGTTGGCATGAAAGGTGGCCCCCAAGCTCGGGTGTCGTCACCGCGGCCGGGCTGTTCAATCTTGATCACATCAGCCCCTAGGTCGCCGAGGATCATCGTGCAGTAGGGACCGGCGAGCACGCGCGAAAGGTCGAGCACGTGCACGTCGGCCAGGGGTCCGCGTTCGACGTCGCTCGACGTCACGACGGGCTCAGCATCCATGTTCCGCAATCCCTTCATTTTCCTCAAAACTCTTTCGCCTGGCGCGAAGGTGCCTCGCAGGGTTTGCTACCCCTGCGAGGCACACACTTCGTTATTTGACGCCGTCGGCCTTGAGCGCAGCCAAGCACGACGACTTCGTAGTGCAGTTCGTCACGTCAGCCAGAATCTTGGCGGACAGAGGCGTTCCTTGGACCTCATTGCCGGTCGACGCGTTCGCCACAAAAGGCGCGTAGGGACCGAACGTGTTGTGATACTTGTTGAAGTCAATGCTGCCACTCGCGCCTTCGTAATTGATCTTCTTCTTCGCCTTTATGAGCGCCACGCAAGACTTGTACGAGTAGCACATCGTGCCCGGTGGATTCGTGACCAGTGTCATATCCTTCTCGGCCGTCGATCCCTTCGTCGTCTTGGCGTAGGTGTCGGCCAGGGCCAACGTGATTACGGCGTCGTAGGCGTAGTTCGAGCCCGACAGTGGACCGGCCGCCGCCTGGCTGGGGAACAATTTCTTGAAACCAGCCAAGAAGAAACCATCGGCCTGCCCCGTGACGGACGTTCCCATGACCGAGGTCAAGTGAGCGTGGGCGTTGGCGGTACCGAATGCCTTGATGTAGTCACTACTCGTCGTCACGTCGGTGCCGATCCATGGAATCGCCGAGCCGAGTTGTGTGAACTCAGTCTCGAGAACTGCCACGGTTGGTGCGTCGGTCTGGGAGAAGATGACGTCGGGCTTGTCGCCGATGACTTGCGCCACAGTGTTGGTGTACGACGATTGGTCGGCCTGAACGTTGTAGACGTTTACGACCGTTCCTCCCAGTTTGATCCACGTCCTCTTCACCGGAGCCACGATGGTCTGGGCTGCGGCGTCGGAGTAAAAGAGCAAGTCGGCCTTTTTGTAACCCTTGGAGTGGGCGTAGGTAGCCATCGCGACACCGAGTTGGCTGTCCGACGGGCTGTCGCGAAAGAGATACGGATCGGTCTGCGTGTCGCGGGTCGTGTCACCACCTTGGAACTCGTCAATGATCTTGTTCGACTTCAGTACTGGCTCCACCGCGTTGATCTCTTGCGTGGTGGGACCGATGATTCCGGCAATTCCACCGCCCGAGAGCAACTTCAAGAGTGCCGTTTTACCTTCGACCGGGTCACAGCCAGTGTCGCCCTGGGGGATGAGGAGCTTTTTGCCCAACACCCCACCAGCGGCGTTCACTTGGGCCTGAGCGATCTGCGCACCTTGGTAGATGCCCTCACCCAAACTCGCGAGCGGACCGGTGAAGCACGACAGTACGCCGTATGACACGGTGCCTGAGGTGGCCCCCGCCGTCGCACTCATACCGACCGCTACACCGCTGCCAAGTACGGTCGCCAAAGCCACCGCACTTGTCACTCTCCGCATGGTTATTAATTTCCCAATAGCTCTCAACACATACCCCCTTGGTTGTTTTTCTCTCTGACGAGATCTCTTGTCACGTAACTACGACATCCTCCCGACGTAGAGGTCGATGACCTCTTCGTCGTGCAGTAGCCGCTCGGCCGGACCGTCGAGGCGATTCTTGCCGAGGACCATGACGTAGCCCCACTGTGCGTGGCGCAACGAGCGGCGGGTGTTCTGCTCGACGACGCAGATGCCCACCCCCGTCGAGGCGACCTTTTCGATCTGCTCCCAGAGCGCGCTCTGGAGAATGGGCGACAGGCCAGCGCTCGGTTCGTCGAGGAGCATGACTTCGGGATCGAGCATGAGGCCCCGGGCCATGGCCAACATACTGCGCTGACCACCGCTGAGTGCGCCGGCCTTACGCTTGAGCGACTTGCGCAGATCAGGAAAGAGCTCGCCAAGTTCGTCAATGCGTTGTCCAACGCCGTGCTTACGCGTGTAGCCCCCCATCTCCAAATTCTCTCGAACGCTGAGATCCGGGAAGGTGTTCGCTACTTGGGGCACATACGCCAACTTTCGACGAACGAGCTTCTCGGGCGCCAAATTAGTGGTCTCGTGATCCAAGACGAATACGTGGCCACTCGTGGTCTTGATCACACCACTGATGGCCTTCAAGAGCGTCGACTTTCCGGCGCCGTTGGGACCGACAATGGCTGTAATGCAACCCTTGCGAACGTCGAGCGAGACGTTCTCGATGATCGGCGAACCTCCGTAACCAGCGGTGACGCCCTCGACGCGCAATACCACGGGCGCGTCCCGGTAGGCGTCACTCATTCGTCGTCATTTCCCAAGTAGGCGTCGACGACGAGCTTGTTGTCTCGTAACTCTTCGAACTGACCTTGTGCGATGACCGAGCCGAGATCCATGACGATCACTTCATCACAGGTTCTCTCTATGAAGGGCAAATTATGCTCCACCACCACCACGGTGCTGCCGGCATTCTTCAACTCTCGAATCGCCTCACCAATGCGTTCGCCCAGTACCGGGTTCACGCCGCCCATCGGCTCGTCCAGAATGGTCAGGCGCGGTTTGGCCGCGGCGATGCGGGCGAACTCCAACAGCCGTTTCTGACCACCACTCAGTCCGACGGCGCGGCTATTTCGAATGTCATCCAAGCGATAATGCGCCATGAGTTCGCGGATCTCTTTGGTATCGAACTCGTCGTGTCGACGTAGTTTTCGAGCCGAGGTGAGTGAACGCCAGAGGGATTCGCGTTCTAGGTCCGATCGGCCGACCCGGACGTTATCGATGACCGAGAGGTCACGCCACTCACGCGGCGTCTGGAATGTACGGATCAAGCCCATCCGAGATATTTGATCCGGTCGCTTACCCACGACCTCGACTCCAGCGAATCGCACGCTGCCCGAAGTGGGTCGCTCGAAGCCCGAGACCAGATCGATCACGCTGCTTTTGCCCGCACCGTTGGGACCGATCAGTCCCACGACGCTGCCTTCTCGAATAGTCATGGTGCAGTCGTCGACGGCCACCACTCCGCCAAAGGACTTTGAGAGTCCTTCAATCTCGAGCAACGCGGCGCTCACGACTCGACCCCACGAACGGGGTCTATGGCGACGTCGTCGTTAAGAGAATCGGCGAGGACGTTTGAGCGCGAAAACCTAGTTCGCCATGACCGTTGAGCTCTCGTACCGTCAGTGCCTAGGCGTTCCGGAAGCAAACCACTGGGTCGAAATTTCAGCATCAGAATTATGAGGAGACCGATCAGTATCTGGCGTAAAGCCGGTCCGAGTTCGGGACGGGCCTCAGGTGAGGGGATGTAGCGCGTCATCTCCACGAATCCCACGTAGACGATGAATGAACCCAAAACGACGCCGCGAGGGTTGCCGCGTCCGCCCACCAAAATCGCGGCGTAGAGGACGAAAATCTCCGTGGGCTTCCAGTCGAGGGGGTTGAAGGCACCGATGTAAGCGGCAAAGAGTCCGCCGGAGAGCCCGGCGAGACCGGCTCCGAAAAGATAGGTCCGGTACTTCGCCCAAAAGACGTTGCGCCCGTACACCGCCGCCGCGCGTTCGTCGTCTCGAACGGCGCGCACCATTCGTCCAAACGGACTCCTCGAGAGACGCTGGACCACCAGGTAGACCAAGAACAAGACGAGCAGGCAGAAGCCGAAGAAGAGGTAGTGGTACGCGTTGTACGAAAGTGTGCCCCCCATGGGATCGAAGAGGCCGAAGACTCCGTTGTAGCCGTTGAATAACGGCGTGAAATTCTCGACCAAGTAGTAGATCGCCCATACGGCGCCGAACGTCGTGATCGAGAAGTAGACATCGCGAAGATTCCGCAGCGCGATGGCGCCAATGATCGACGCGAAGGCCACCACCACCACGACTGCGAGCACGACCGCAAGTAAATACGGCAGGTGCCACCCGAGCACGTACTCTACGGGCGACTTGGCCTTGCCGACCGTCATGATGATGGTCATGTACACGCCAAGTGCGAAGTAGGCGTAGGCCGAAAGGTCGAAATCGCCGGCCCATCCCCAGATCATGTCGATGCCGAGCGCGAGCACGCTAAAGATCGCCGCTTCCGTGAGAATTGCGGTCCAGTACTGCAGCATCAGGCACGCACTGTCTGCGCGCGACCGCGCACGAAGAGTCCGTTGGGCTTGATGAGCAGCATCACGACGAGGAACCCGAAGGCGATGACCAGTTGGTAGGCCGACGACGTATAGGTGCCGGCGATCGACATGACGAGACCTAATACCACGGCACCGCCGAGCGTGGCGTAGGGACGGCCGAGTCCACCGCCAACGGCCGCGGTGATCGAGAGCAGCAAGAAGCCGTTCCCGATGGTCGGTGTGATGGTGCCAATCGTCTCACCGTAGAGAAAACCCGCGAAGCCCGAGATAGCACCCGCCACGGCCCAGGTCTGCATGACGACGCCGCGCGCCGGGATGCCGCTCACTTGCGCTAACTCGCGATTCTGGGACACCGCACGAAGGGCCTTACCGAGTCGCGTTCGTTGTAAGAGGACGTAGATCAATCCCGCGACCACCACCGCAGACGCCATCACTCGAATCGTGAGGGTCGTCCACAGGAAGGGACCGACGTGCAAAAGGCTTCCCTGCGCGAACCCGTACGAGACGCTCGCGCCACCGAAGCCTATGAGAAGGAGATTCTGCAATATGAGCGACGCACCGAGTGTCGCGATGAGTGTCGACAGCGGCTTTTGATCCCTAAAACGCTCGATGAGCCCGAAGTTCAATGCCATCCCGGCGAGGGCACCCGCAACCGTCGCGATCACGGCGCACACGTAGATGTTCAGGTGGAAGTTGTTCTCGCTTACGTACGCGGCGTAGGCCCCAATAGTGAGGACTTCACCATGGGCCAGGTTTACGACTCGACTGACGGCGTACTCGAGCGTGAAAGCTACAGCGGAGAGCGCAAGGATGGCGGCGGTGGCCATACCCATCCCGATGCTGATCCAAAAGATATTCATGTTTCCCGGACTGTAGTGACGATATTCAGTGATTCAGGACCATAATGTTTATTGCATGCAATGTCAAGCAGGAATCGGAACTTGTCGAACGCTCAATGTGGAGGTCGGCGAGGGCGAATACCCCAGACTGCGACAGAGCTACTTCGGCGCAGTCAGAGACGTGGAAGAGTCCACCGCGGTGACCTTGAGATCCTCACCCGTGCTGTGCTCAATTTCACGATGGCCAATAAGGAGAGCGCAGAAACTAAGTCGTTTGAAGTGTGGCGCTGTCGGTGAGCCACTACGTCGGGCGCTTTTCGTTCTTCGCCCGATTCGCCAGTGCCACCGCGAGATTCGAGGCCCCCGCACCCACCTCTATATCTCCCTCGGCTTTGCGCATCTGAGCGACCAGGGTGTCGCGCGCCTCGTAGATATGTTCTTTCATCAGGCCCTCAACTCTCATGGTGTCCCTGACTTCGAGCGCCCTGGTGATCTGCTCGTGATAGTGAAGGGCGATGAGCCGACCTTGGTCCGAATACCAGTAGTACGCACGGTAAATAAGTGGCAGGCGCGCAACGGAGTTGACGACGTCTTGCAGTGAGGAGTTGTGAGTTATTTCGAGGATCGTCCGATGAAACGTGGAGTTCTCGTGCGTCAGGGCGAGTACGTCGTTGGTCTTGACCGACTCGGCAAAACGCTCGCAGCTCTCGTCGAGAGCCTCGATCACATCAGTGGTGACGTTCTTCACCGCGAGCGACGCGGCAAACGATTCGAGGGCGGCTCGCGTGTCGTAGAGATCCACAATCTCCTTAGTGCTGTACGTCTTGACGACCGAACTCCGATTGGGCTCCGCCACCAGAAACCCTTCAGTCTGAAGAATCAGGAGAGCCTCACGAATCGGAGTTCGGCTAATGCCGAATTCCGTGGCGAGTCTCTCCTCTCTCAATCGTGCCCCCTGGGCAATGCGACCATCGTAAATCGCTTCGCGAATGAGACCCGCCGCAATTTGCGCGGCGTTCTGAAACAACTTCTTGGGATTCGCGAACTCGGCAATAGAGGTTGACTCTTCGTCGGAGCGTTCGCCAGACGTCGCCATCACGTCAGAGTACAACACAAAGTGTTTCGTGACGCCAGACAGGTCGAAACGCGAATTGGGACTGGACATCGCTTCAGCACTCAACGGCGCAGAGTTTCAAATGGACTTCCACTGGCACGTACTGGACAAGGGCGTGCAACACGTCAACCTAAGACCACGAACACCGCGACTGAATGGCAAAGGTCGAGAGATCATCGACAATGAGGAGTTTCATCAACGGTTGCGCGGTGTCGTAATCGACGACGCCAAAGTCTTCAACGAGACAATCAAGGAATGGGAACACCAACTGCGATCGTCCTCGCGGCGGTCCCGTGGGGCAGACTTTTACGAGCGACGTAAGCAAATACCACTACAGCGTGACCCATATGTCACCCGTTTTCGTCATGATCGAGTGGCGGAGGGAGTGGGATTTGAACCCACGGTGGGCAAGCCCACGCCGGTTTTCAAGACCGGTACATTCGGCCGCTCTGTCATCCCTCCGGGGACGACTCTAGTTGACCGTTACTTCTTCTTATGGAGGCGGTGACGTGCCGCGACGTCGAGGACGGCTTTTCGAAGTCGCACCGACTGAGGCGTGACCTCGACGGCTTCGTCGTCGGCGATGAATTCGAGGGCCTGTTCCAGCGAGAAAATCGTCGGCGGCGCTATTCGTTCCGTATTGTCACTGCCCGAGGCGCGCATGTTGGTGAGCTTCTTCTCTTTCGTGGGGTTCACGTTCATCTCATCCGAGCGCGAGTTCTCGCCAACGATCATCCCCTCGTAGACCTCAACACCGGGTCCGACGAAGAGCACGCCGCGTTGTTCGAGGTCGAGGAGGGCATTGCCGGTCGTGTCACCACGTCGGTCGGCGACGAGCACGCCGTTCTGGCGCAGTCGGATGTCGCCGAACCATGGGGCGTAGCCGTCGAAGTTCGAGTGCATGATGCCCGCGCCGCGCGTCTCGGTCATGAATTCGGTGCGAATGCCAACCAGTCCGCGCGCCGGGATTCGCCATTCGAGACGAACCCAACCGGTGCCGTGGTTGACCATGTCGGTCATCGTACCCTTGCGCGTGGCGAGCAATGTAGTGACGTTGCCCACGAACTCCTCGGGCACGTCGATGGTGACGTGCTCGACCGGCTCGTGGATCTTGCCGTCGACGGTGCGTGTGACGACCTGAGGCTTGCCGACCGTCAGTTCGAACCCTTCGCGACGCATCGTCTCGATCAACACGGCGAGTTGCAGTTCGCCGCGTCCCTGAACTTCCCAAGCGTCGGGACGCTCGGTGTTGAGCACGCGCAGGGCGACGTTGCCAACGAGTTCGCGGTCGAGTCGATCCTTCACCATGCGTGCCGTGAGCAACTTGCCTTCCGTGCCGGCGAGCGGCGAGGTGTTGATGCCGATCGTCATCGAGAGACTCGGCTCATCCACGTGCAGCGGTTCGAGCGCAATGGGGTTCTCCGGATCGGCCAGGGTCTCGCCGATGGTGATGTCCTCAAAGCCGGCGACCGCGACGATGTCACCGGGTCCGGCACTCTGGGCCGGGAGGCGCTCGAGGGCCTCGGTGATGAAGAGTTCGGTGATCTTGGCGTGCTCGATCGTGCCGTCAATGCGGCACCACGCGACGCGCTGACCGCGCTCGAGATTGCCGTTGATGACTCGACAGAGCGCGAGGCGTCCCAGGTAGGGGGAGGCGTCAAGGTTGCACACGAGCGCCTGGAGCCCGTGGCCCTCTTCGTATTCCGGCGCCGGCACGTAGTCCGCGATGGTCTGGAAGAGCGGCGTGAGGTCGCCCGAGGTGTCATTGACGTCGAGCGAGGCCCAACCCTGACGCGCACTCGCGTAGAGGATCGGGAAGGAGATCTGGTGTTCGTCGGCGTCGAGGTCGAGAAAGAGGTTCTCCACTTCTTCGACGACCTCTTTAATACGCGCGTCGGGACGATCGACCTTATTGATGACGAGAACGACCGGTAGGCGCTTCTCGAGGGTCTTTCGCAGCACGAAGCGGGTCTGGGGCAGGGGGCCCTCGGCGGCGTCGACCAACAAGATGACCGCGTCGACCATGGCCAAGCCTCGTTCGACCTCGCCGCCAAAGTCAGCGTGACCAGGCGTGTCGATGATGTTGATAGTGAGGTCGTTCCACTTGACGGCCGTGTTCTTGGCGAGGATGGTGATGCCCTTTTCGCGCTCGAGGTCGCCGGAGTCCATGACCCGGTCGGTCAGTTCCTCGTGGGCCGTAAATGACCCGGTTTGACGCAGCATTTTGTCCACCAGCGTGGTTTTCCCGTGGTCCACGTGGGCGATAATCGCGATATTTCTAAGGGAAGTTCTCAGGGCCATGACCCATCAAGGCTAGTCGCATGCCCTTCGGACCAGAACTTATGCCGCTAAAAGCGTGCCCCGGCGTCGCTGCGCGACGGCCGTGCGCACCAAATCGCGAGCGCCGCTGCGTAGGTCGCTCATCGTGCCGTCGACCGAGAGACAGATGCCGGCCTCGGGCCACAGGCCGATGTAGCGCACCGGCGCGACGCCGTCGTGGTCGGCCAACGCCGCAATCGTGAGATCGGCGCGCAACCCCGGTCCGGCACTCGTACCCGGTGAACCGCTGCGTACGCGCACCACGGTCCGAGTTCCGTTGTGGTGCACGACGAGGTCACGTCGGGCGCGAAGCGTCGTGCGCGCCGTTGCCACGTCGTAGTAGGCGTCACTCCCCGGGACCTCCCACGGGACCTCCAGCCACTGCGAAATCTCTTGCAGCTGTGTCGCCCAGTTCACGGCTTCGGCCGTCACCAGTCCAATGACCGGATGCGGCGCCGAGGCCAGCCAGTTCGAGAGTGAACCGCTGCGCGAATAGCCCGACACAGCGCGCAACATCTGATCTCCCAATTCGTCGCGCACGGCGTCTCGCACCGACGTCGGCTGAGTCGTCATTCGCCGCAGTGACGCGTTGCCCAGTACCCGGCGTGCGGTGCCCGGTGACCAACGAAACGCGTTGCCGCCTCGTCCGGCCCGCTCGACGCTCCACGCGTCAAGTCGCCGATGGCCCGGCACGCTCACCGCTCGGAATCGCGTGGAGAGCGACGTACGGTGCGCGTCGCTCAGTCGCACCGGCTCCGCCGGCGCGTCGTTGACGAGGGTGTTCAGATCAGACTTCGTGAGTCGGCGATGCAACAGCGTCACGTCGCGCTCCACTGGTCACGGATGCTGGCCAGGACGTCCTCGACGCTTCGTGCGAGGAGTTCATAATCGACGTCACGAATCCAGATCTCGCCGGTGGCGCTCGAGAACGTACACGTTCGTAGCGGCATCACCGACGTTCGCAGCGTTTGCATGAGGGCGTGATAGCGCATCGATCGTTCGGCACCCTCGCCGAGTGGGGAGGTGGTGACGTCAAAGAGGGCGATTGACGCTACTTCACTCGTCGAGGTGCCGATCATGAGGTCAACGACGTCGCGCAGCACGACGCTTCCACCCGCGAGTCGCTGCGTCGCGCGAACACTGCTCCGGGGCATCCAGCGCGCCGGGAGCTCTCCTAAGGCACGCGTCAACGTCACGCAGTGGGCTTCGAGGTCGGTCGCGAGGCGCGCGCGGTCGTCGTCGTCGAGTGCGTCGAGGTGTTGGATCAGTACGTTGGTGTCGACGTCACCGCGCCACGCCGCGACGGCGTCGTCGAAGGCGTGATCGATCGACATCCCGACGCTCAGGAGTCGCAAGAGTTGTCCGATCAGCACGCCACGGATCCGACCGGGCGTGGACGCAGCGAGATCAGGAGTGGCACAGCCCTGTCGAAGCGACGAGGCCCGCACGACGATCGGCGTTTCGAGTCGCGACGCTCCGAGAATCGCAAAGATGCCGTCTTCCAAGAGCGACCGGAGACCACCGGCGCTCGCGATATCGATCAAGGGGCGCTTGGTCCGGTCGCCGCGCAACGCCTCCACCACGCTGAGGGGAGAGGGATCGAGCATCGTGGTCATGGTCCACTGTTGCGTGCCGGTGTGACACGTCGTAGCGTGACGACGTGTTCATTGCGGTCTTCTCGGTCTTCATCGTGGCGATGCTCGTGCTCGTCGTGCTGACGGTGCGCTGGGCGGTTCGTCGCGACCGCGAAGGTCGAGCGGCTCGGGCATCTGATGAGAAAACTCCCTAGGGGATTATTTTCCCTGTAGCTCTTTCAGGGCGCGATCGATGTCGGCGATGGCGCGTTCGATCACGGAGAGCCGCGCGGCGAGCGCCTCGTCGACCAATGTTTGGACTCGATCATCCACCCGGTCATCGACGCGACGGTCGATCTGATCGCGCAGTCGTGAATCAAGCGAGTCGACGAGCGGCTGGGTCAGGTGCTTGAGTCGACTGCGCAGATCCTGGACCTTCTCGCCGAAGGCGTCCGAGGAGTCGCCGGACGCCTTGGAATCCGCGGGTTCACTGTTGTCGCTGGTGTCAGACCGTTCGTTGGAGTCGCTCATGGGCCCAGACTATGGCGCGCTCGGTGCGCAGTACACGCCCGCGTTGAACTGCAACGTGTTGAACTGACCCGACCAGGGCGGGTTCAAGAGGGTGGACTCTTCTGAAGCGAGGGTGGCCTTCGGGGTGCAGGCCGCGGCGAAGGAGATGTAACCGCGAATGTTCGAACCGGTGGCCCCGCCGATCGGGGTCGGGCCGCCATTACCGAAGGCGATGGCCTCAAAGACCGGCATGGACTGCGTGACCAGGTTGTAGTTGCGATACTCGGACTGCGAGGCGTACACCCCGGCGTTGAGTGAAGGATCGACTGACGCCATGCCGCTCGCCCAGCCCTTCAACATCGCGCTCCAGTAGGTGGCGTACTTGGCCAGTGTCGCGCTCGAGGATCCACCCGGGGCGTCGAGTCCCGAATGGTTGTCGGGGTATCCCTCGGGATCGAAGATAACCCAGTCCGGCTTCAACCCGACGCCGAGTGCGCGGTACTGATCGATCTGCGTCGCCACCCAGGCGGCCGCGGCGTATCCGTGGTCGTAGTAGTTCGACGTCGTCATCGGTTGACCCTTCAACGGTCCACTCAGGGTCCAAAATGACAGCCACGTGACTCGTTTGTGCGAGTTGTAGATGCTCTGGCCCATGAGGAAATCGGGGGAAGAGGCGACGCTCTTGGTGGACGTGAAACCGACCCAGGGCGAGCTCTGCGTGCCGAGTCCGCCGGTCTCACTCACGATGGGCCATCCGTCGGTAATGGCCTGGCCCCATTTCGACGAAGGAATCGCGTAGACACCGACTCCCTGGGGCGGCGGTGAGGTGACACCCGCGGCGTAGAGCGTCAACGTCGTACCGACCTGAATGCCGGTGACGGCATCGGCCACGGTGCGCGCCGAACTGCCGCCGGTCGCTGAGACGTCGGTGGCGCTCCACGTCGAAGAACCGGGAGCGTTCGTGAATGAGAAAAGGTCGCCCCAGTTCGCGGCCTGGCCGTCGATGGAAGTTTGAGTCGGCGTGACGTTGACGAAGAGCGAACCGCTGAGCGGCGGCGCGCCGGTCGTGGCAGCGGTCACATTCAATGCCGACCACACCGGCGAGCCGAATCCCTGGCTCGACGTGATCGGCGAGGCGAAGAGTTCGGCGCTTCCGTTGCTCGTGAGCGCCGCGACGTCGACGCCGGACGCGTCGTAGGACATGGCGAGTGTTCCAGCAACCTTCGGAGCGAGGGTCAACGCGGAGACGTCGAGTACCGACCACGAACTCAGTGACGCGCCGGTGTTGGTATAGACGAGCAGGTCGCCCACGTTGGACGTCGTCACGAACGAAGGAACCGGTCCCGGTATGACGATCGGATCACTCGCCACGGCGACACTTGAGGCGGGGAGCGTCGTCGCCGTCACCGGTGTCGTCGTGGTGGTGGTCGATTTGGGCTTCGTCGTTGTCGTGGTGCCACCGGCTTTCGTCGTGGTCGTCACTGGTTTCGTCGTGGTCGTGGTCCCACCGGCTTTCGTCGTGGTCGTCACCGGTTTGGTCGTGGTCGTCACCGGTTTGGTCGTGGTCGTCACCGGTTTGGTCGTGGTCGTCACCGGCTTAATCGTGGTCGTCGTGGGCGGCGCCGATTGGGCCGTCACCGTGACGCTGCCTGGCGTACCGGTCATGAACGGAACGGGATATCCGGTCGACCAACCAACCTGGAGGACCTCGATCGTGCTGGTGGTCGTGCGAAAGGCGACGGTCGCGGAGAGTCCGTTCACGAGAATGCTCGCGAGTCCGTTGGCCGCCGTGGCGCCAGTCAATGCCGAAAGGTCGGTCGCGACGAACTGTCGCCACGCGCCTTGACCGTGAAGGTGGCGCCAGTAAGGGGTGACGGGCTCGTTCTTGCTGAGGAGCATTACGTGCGCCACGTCATTGACGTAGAGCAGGTCAACGTTGCCGGACGGGTCGAAGAACGGAATGGGATCGGTCGACGGCGGTGGAATGCTGTTCTTCGGTGATGAAAGGTTCGTCCACGTCGTCACACCGGTACTCGTTTGAGTGAAAAGCGCCAGTTGACCAAGATTCGTTCGATAGGCCAGCGCGCCTTCGCTGGCGTCGCTGGCGGCGTGCGGGGCGCCGAGCATGGTCGTGTGATCGATCTTGCCTTCGAGCGAGACGGCGTTCCACGGGAGCGCACCGGATCCAGAGTTTATGAACTGGTAAATGGGCCGACCGGCCGGCGCGACAATCGACGTCGCTCCACGCGACCCACTGGTCGCGAGGGTGATGCTGGCCAGCACCACCGTTACTAAGAGCACTACCCGTCGAAGTTTCACTCGTGTCCTCTTGGGAATTAACCCAATTCGTCGTGCACTTCTATTAAGAAGTCTAGGGGCGACGCATTTTCGAAATTATTCAACGACCGTCCGATCAGGCGTTGAGTATTACTTTCGCGTGACGATTGACTTCGCGCTCGACGCCGCACCGGCGCCATTGACGTTGAGCGCTCGTACCGAAACGCGATACGCCCTGCCCTTGGCCAAGTTGCTCACTCTGATCGACTTCGCTCCTCGTGCCAGTGAGATCCACCTCGAACCACCACTCAACGAATACTGGTACGACGTAATCGCGGCACCGCTGGACGATGGCGCGCGCACTACGAGTGCGAAGCCTCCGACCAACGCGGACAGCGTTGCAATCGTCGCGCGTCCGGGAACCTTGGACGTCGTCGAGGCACCGGCCGTAACCTGAATGGTCGTTTTGTCGATCAGTTGGGACTCGTAGGTCACGGCGACGTCAATGGGACCCGGTTCACTCCCGGAGATACTGAACTGCGCGACGCCGTTCGCGTTCGTCGTGACGGTGTAACTCGCGCTGCCGTTGGTTGATTCACTGGAGCGGTCACCGTCGATCAGGACTTGACCGTTGGCGTTGACGTTGGTGGCCGTGACACTCACGAGCGCGTTCGCGAGCGCGAGGTTGTTGGTGTTGTGCAGAGTGGCCGTGACGTTGACGGGCACGTTGAGCGCGGTGCTCGACTTCGACACGACCAAGGAGCTCTTCGTCGCGTCGAACGCCGACGGACAGAGACCGGCGAAGAAGGCCGCTCCGTTCGGACTGCCCAATCCCGATGCTTCGTCGTATCCGACGCCGGCGCTGTAGGCACCAACGCCGTAGAGGTCATTCGAACCGGTCGTCACGTCGACGAAGCCCGTCGACGCCATGGCGTAGAGCGCGGGGTTGATGAATCCCAGTCGAGCGGTGCCACAACCTTGGGCCGCCACGGCGAGCAGAGAACTCACCATCGGTGATCCGATTGACGTGCCGCCGACGGAGCTCCAGCCGGCCGCGCAACTCTTTTGGCACGCTCCTTGGCCCGTTCCCGTGAAGTACTGGATGAAACCAGTGCCGGGATCCGCGTCGGTGGAGAGGTCGGGTACCAGGCGCATCGTGTCGCTGGCGGTAATGCCCGGAGCGCTCTGCCACGTCGGACGCGACCACAGACTCGAGATTCCGCCGCCGCCAGCTCCGGGGTCACCAGACTTGACCGGTGTGTTCCACACGCTTTCGCTCAAGGGGCTGATGTCGTTGACGCTGAGACCGCCGACGCCGGTCACGTAGGGCTGGGAGGCCGGGTCATCCACGGCGAGATTGTTGTTCGTGATGCCGTTGCAATCCGACGATCCGGAGTCACCGGCGGCCGACACCACGGTCTGGCCCTGGGCCGCCATCTGCTCAAAAATCGGTTGTTCGGCCGACGGGTCACCGCTGGGATCGCTCTCACACGTTCCCCACGACGTGGAGACGATCGACGCGGTGTCGTCGTCGGCGATTTGTTGGTACGTGTCGATCGGTCCGTTGCTGTTGTTCGGGCCCTGGTAGATATCGATCGAGGCGCCGGGCGCCATCGCCGCGACCTCTTCGATGTCGAGCGTGGGCTCGTCGTCATAACTGCCGGTCGGGCCGCCATCGACCGAGACTGGCGTCATGGTGGGGTTGAGCCCGTAGCAGTTCAAGTACGTCGCGAGGTCGCCCGGGTCGTACATGCTCAATTCGTACACCGCGATCGTCTGGCCCGAACCGGTGACGTTGTTCGCCCACTCCGAGGCGAGCCCGTAGAGCTGGGCGAATTGAAACGGCGTGTACCCGCCGTTGGCGTTGGGTGTCGTGGTGGTCTCGCCGCCGTCGGCCGGACACGTCGTCGCAACCGCGGTACGTGCACTGGCGTGGGAGAGCACGGTGCTGGGCGACGGCTGGACCACCGACGAGAGTCCCGCAATGCCGGCGATGTGGTGAGCGATTCCTGAAGGCACCGTACCCTTGGCGTCCAACTGCGCGGCGAGGACGCCGTTCGATCGACGGATGGTTTCGACGCCGGCGGCGAACGCTCTGGCGATATCGGTCGTCGAGCCCTTCACGTGCAGGACGAGATGTCCTCGACTGAGTCCACCGACGTGCAGACCAAATCCATCGAAGTAGTCGCGCACCGCGGTGACCGACGACGCGGACGCACCGAAGCGCCGCGCGAACTGCGCCGTGGTGAGGTAGTGGCGATAGTTCGCCGAGGCCGTGTCCGAGAGGCTCGCGATGTAGTTGGCGAGTCCCGTCGTGCTTCGCGGGCTCAACGTGACGTCAAAGGTCGTCGTAATCGCCTGGTGGACCACGGTGACGTTCGTAGGCACCGGAGCGGAGCCCGCGACGACCACGCGTGCCTCGGTCGCGGCCGCATTCATAGTGGGCAATGCGAGAGCGACGAGTGCGACGGCGATGGCCATGATCGACCATCGGAGACGAACGGGGTCGCGGCGCATGGCCTCAGCCTACGAAGACCCCGACGCCCCCGACGTATCAGGTTCGAATGTTGTGCAAGAAGTTAGAAGATTCTTACGGGTTCGTGTGAGTTGCGGAAGCGTCACGACGAGAGAGATCAGCGCATTCCACGCAGATGTTTTCGGGAATGACACCTTTTCGCATCAACCAGCCAAAGACCGTGCACCCGAGGCAGTATCCGACCAACCCTTCGAGTGACGCGGCCAGTATGAGAGGTATCAAAATCCAGCGTGCGTCACTCCACCCGGCGCTGAGCCAGACAATGGTGGCCGCACCCGTGAAGGCGAGTCCCATTGCTTGCGCGAATCGTTTGGGCGGTCCAGGAACGGACTTCTGCCAGGCCGTCAGTCGCGGGGACGCCACGCGCACGGCGAACTGTCCGAGGGGCGAGATCTTCGGACCGGCCGCGACGCGCGCCACAAATCCGTAGGTCAGAGGAATGAGCAGCCACGCCGTGTCGGTCGCGAGGGCGAGCACGGCCATGGTGAGGACGCCGAGGGCGACCGTTCGCGCGGCCGCGTCGTTGACCGGGTTCGGGAAGGAGAAGAAACTCTTCATCCACAAATCTTATCGATAATGTCGTCAATCCGACCTACGCCGTGATCGCCAGTCGGACCGTCGTGATCAGTCCCACCGCGATTATGACGACGCGCACGACCTTGGGCGAGAGTCGAAGGATCCATAGGGCGCCGAGCCATCCGCCGACGAGGGTCCCGATGAGGAACATATAGACGGCGTCGACGATCAGGTGGCCGCGCAGGACAAAAATCATTGCGGCGAGGAGGTTGATGATCAACGAAACCACACTGCGCAGTCCCTGGAGTTCATGCATGTCGAAGGGCAGGCTGAGGGCCAACACCGCCCACAACAAAATGCCCATGCCGGCGCCGAAGTAGCCGCCGTAGATCGCGACCACGAAGATGCCGATGAACAGTCCCCATCGTCGCGCCCGGTGCGCGTGATCGACGTTCGCCAATCGTTTCGTAATAACTGGCGCGAGCGCGAACAACAAGGTGCCCGATCCGATGAGCCACGGAACGACGAGTGCGAAGAGGTGCGGCGAACCGAGCAACAAGAGTACACAGCCGAGGGCCGTACCGAGCACGCACGACGGGACGAGGGAACGTATGAGATCACGGTGACCACGAATTTGAAAACGAAATTCGCGTATGCCGCCGATGAAACTCGGCACGATGCCCACGGTCGTCGTGACATTCGCCGTCAACGCTGACGCGCCGGTCGCCAACAACGTCGGGAATGTGACAAAAGTCCCGCCGCCGGCGATGCCGTTCGCAATACCGGCACCGATTCCGGCGAGGAGATATACGGTGAGACGCCACCCCAGCGGAAGGGTGGAGCCAATCATTGACCTAGCCTAGAGAAAGTGAAATCCTCGCGAACTCGACGATGTAATACCGGACTTTCACGTGGCCGTCATCTACCGTTAGCGACGTGTACCTGATGAGCGGTGAGTTGATCGTCCCGAAAGATGCACCGAGTGACATCATCCGCGCGGCCGGCGGCATTATTCGGCGCTTCGTTTCCAGCGGACGCGTCGAAGTCGCGTGCATCTACCGCGAAGCACGTGGCGACTGGACATTTCCCAAGGGCAAGATTGACGAGGGCGAGACCTTCGAACAGGGCGCCCTACGCGAAGTGTTAGAAGAGACCGGGATGTCCTGTCAGGTCATCCGTTTCGCCGGCACGACGAACTACACGCACCGCAAGGGCAAGCCCAAGATCGTGGCCTACTACTTGATGGAGGCGAACGATGGGGAGTTCGCGCCGAATGAAGAGGTGGACGAACTCGTGTGGGTCCCACTCGAGAGCGTGCACGCGAACCTGACGTGGAGCCGGGATCGAGAACTGTTCGAAGAAGTCGTGAAGTTCGCGGAGCTTCGAGCCGCGGCGTCCTAACGAACTCGTTCGAGGAAGAGTCTGGTCGACTCGTGTTGCGGGTTCGAGAAAATCTCTTCCGGTGTACCTTGTTCGACTAACACGCCTTGATCGAGGTAGGCGACCTGGTGGGCGACGTCGCGAGCGAAATTCATCTCGTGCGTCGCGATCAACATGGTGGTGCCCAGGTGGGCCAGTTCGGTCAAGAGATCGAGCACTTCACCCACCAACGAGGGGTCGAGCGCGCTCGTCACTTCGTCGAGCAACAGCAATGCCGGGTGCATGGCGAGGGAGCGAACGATCGCGACGCGCTGTTGTTGACCACCCGAGAGGCGCTCGGGGTACTCACCGGCGCGCTCGCGCAGTCCAATGCGATCGAGCAGGGCGAGGGCTTCGTCGGTGACGTCTTCGCGTCGACGCTTTAAGGCCCGCACCGGACCGAGCAGGACGTTGTCTAAGACGTTGAGGTGTGGAAAGAGATTGAAGGACTGAAAGACCATGCCCACGTGGCGCCGTACGAGATCGCCGCTCACGCGCGGATCGCCCAACGATTGGCCAAAGAGGCTCACCGTACCGCCGTCGACGCTCTCGAGGAGATTGGCGCAGCGCAACAGCGTCGACTTTCCCGAACCCGACGCGCCGATGAGACAGACCACCTCGTGGCGACGCAGGGTGAGCGACACGCCCTTTAAGACCTCGACGTCGCCGAAGCGCTTGGCGACCTCATTGAGTTCGAGGACGACGCTCGTCATCGCGCGGCCGCCAGTCGTCGTTCGCGGTCGCGCGCGATCAACCGGTCGGTCATACGCGTCATGGGAATAGTGAGCAGGAGAAAGAAGCCCGCGGCCAACACCAGACCGCTCTCGTTAAAGACGGTCGACTGATAGATCTGCGCCGAACGGGCAATTTCGACGCCGCCAATCACCGAGACCAACACCGTGTCCTTCTGTAGCGAGATGAAGTCGTTCAACAAGGGCGCGATCACCGTGCGAACGGCCTGGGGCAAGATGACCCGGCGCATGGTCGAGGACTGCGTGAGACCCAGCGATCGAGCGGCGAGCAGTTGACCGTTCGGCACTGAGAGGATGCCCGCGCGAAAGACTTCCGAGACGTACGCCGAGTACGACAAGGTGAGCGTGATCACGCCAAAGACGGGTGGTGGCACGGTGGCGAGATTCGAATAGAGGGCCGGTAGTCCAAAGCCCACCAAGAACATCACGAGTAACACCGGCACACCGCGAAAGATGTCGCTGTAGGCCGTCGCCAAGACGCGAAAGGGTAAGAGGACCGGCGACTTAGTGATGCGAGTCCACGCGAGCGCGAGTCCGAACAGCAACACCAGGACTTCGCTGACGAGAAACATCCACACGTTCGTCCAGATGCCGTCACGTATCGCCAGAATGCCTTTCGAGGGGTCGCCGTTCCAGGCCACCCACATGTCGTGAAAGTTGAAGTAGCTCGCGCGCACGCGCACGCCACCCGGGGCGAAGTACAACAGGGCAATGATGACGACGAGCACCACTGCCGTCGAAACCGTGCTCGCGACGAGACCGCGACGACCAGCAAAGAGTACGTGTCGGCGCGGCGAGAGGAGGTGCGGCGTCTCCTCTGACGAATCCGTGTCCGTCGACATCGACACGATGTCTAGGGCTTAATTGCGGGCACGCTGGTGTAGATGCCGAGCCACTTCTGCTGCAGCGCCGCCAACTTGCCGCTGCTCTTGAGCGCGCTGATTGCGACGTTGACGCACGCGACCAACGGGTTGCCCTTGGTCAAGAGCAGCCCGTAGTGTTCGCCAACGCTCGGGAACTGTCCGACCTGGGTCGCGATCAACTTCTTCTTTGAATTCGTGATCTGCGACGTCGCCATGTACTGACCGTCGGGCGTGTCAATGACGATGGCGTCGATCTGACCATTTTGGAGCGCGAGCACCGCTTCGTCCAAGGTGGAGTAGATGCGCGGCGAGTGCGTGGGCTTGATGTTGTTCGTGATGTAGGCGAGACCGGTCGTGCCAATCTGGTCACCGTAGGTGTAGGTCTTTAACTCACTCGCGGAGTGCTTCTTCACGATGGCGTTGGTCTTGAGGGCGACGATGGACTGTTGCACGTCGTAGTAGCTGACCGAGAATGTGACGGCCTTCGCGCGCGCCGCGGTGTAGGAGACCTCGTTGATGTCAAAGTCAAAGGCCTTGGGACCGGGTTCGTAACTCGAGTCAAAGGGCTCGTGCACCCACACCACGTTGGACTTCGCCACACCCAGTTCCTTCGCTATCGCGTAGGCGACGGCCGACTCGTAGCCCTTGTCGTTGGTGGGCGTGTTGTTGACGAACCACGGGGTGTAGCCGGGGTCGTCGGTGGCGATGGTCAATTTGCCCTTTGTGTGCTCCTGACTCTTCACGGCCGTCTGGCACGAGGTGAGCGTCGGCGACGACGCCGCACTGGCGCCCACACCCGCCGAGAGCGAGACGGTGCCGATGGTCGCGAGGGTCACAAGTCCCGCCAGCGTGAGTCGTGGGTTGCGCATTGGTTTCTCTTCTCATTGTTTCGACGTCGTGGTGTTTGTCAGTGTAATGCTGGGTTCCGCGTCGATTCTGATGAAGTGTCGCGATTGCCTTCGACGCGACGCCGCCATCAAAAACCATTTTCCTTGATGACGTGTCTTTAGTAGGATGAGTCGGCTGGGAGAGGTGGGTGAGTTCGGTTTAAACCACATTCCTGCTAAGAATGCGGCCTGCGAAAGTGGGCCCGAGGGTTCAAATCCCTCCCTCTCCGCCATTACCACCGAGCGCAGTGCGCTCGGTGTTGTCGTCAAATGAGGAGACGTGGTGCGGTACTGGATCGAGACGCTCGGGTGCCCCAAGAATCACGTGGACTCCGAAAAATTGGCGGGTCTCCTGGAGTCCCAGGGCTATACGGTGGCGCCGTCGCCGGCCAAAGCCGATCTCGTCGTCGCCAACACCTGCGCCTTCATCGAAGCGGCGCGCGAGGAGTCCATAGAAACGGTCCTGGCGCTGGCCGACCTCAAGAGTTCCAGCGCGCGACTCGTCGTCACCGGTTGCATGGCCGAGCGCTACGGCAACGAACTCGCCACCGCGCTGCCCGAAGTGGACCTCGTCGCCGGGTTCGGCGAGAGTTTGACGGCGGCCGTGCCGTCGACGCCGGTCGCTCTTCGGACGCGACCGCTGCCGTCGTTCGACCTTTTGAATCTGCCGCGACCGAAGTCCGCCACACCGTGGGCCTACGTCAAGATCGCCGAAGGATGCGACCGCCGCTGCGGGTTCTGTGCCATACCGTCGTTTCGCGGTGACCAACGCTCGAGGTCAACCGAGGAGATCCTGGTCGAGGGTCGGGCGCTCGCCGAAGGTGGCGTGCGCGAACTGGTCCTGATCGCCCAGGACCTCGCGAGTTGGGGCCACGACCGTCGTCGTGGTGGACGCGGTGAGCCGGTCGAAGTGCTCGACGAGGGTGGCACGCAACCGCTCATTGAACTGACTCGGACACTGAGTCGCGAAGTCGATCGAGTGCGATTGCTCTACCTGTACCCGTCGGGACTGACGAGCGGACTCATCGACGCGATCTTGGAGAGTGGCGTGCCGTACTTCGACCTGTCGCTCCAACACGCCTCGCGACCGTTGCTGCGCGCCATGCGCCGTTGGGGCGACGCCGATCGTTTCCTCGAGCGGATCACCGCCATTCGCGCGAGTGACCCCGACGCCACGTTTCGCTCGTCATTCATCCTGGGCTACCCCGGGGAAACCGAGGACGACCAGCGCCGACTGCTCGAGTTCATCGAAGCCGCCCAGCTCGACTGGGCCGGTTTCTTCACCTTCTCATCCGAAGAGGGAACCCACGCCAACACGCTGGGCGCCCAGGTTCCTCACGAGCTGGCGCTCGAGCGGCTGCGCGAAGTGAGTGAACTCCAAGACGACATCACCGCACGTCGTCGTGACGACCTCGTCGGCACGACGCAGCTCCTGCTCGTTGACGCGCCGGGCGTCGGGCGCAGTGTGCGCGAGTGCCCTGAGATTGATGGCATTGTGATGGTGGATCAGTCACTTCCCGTGGGGGCGCTGGTCGAGTGCACGATCGTGGCGAGTCACGGTACGGATCTGGAGGCGGTACGGGTATGACGAGCGAGCCCACCTACGGCGAGTCCGCGCTCATCACGCCGGCCAACATGCTCACGGCCTTGCGATTACTCGTGGCGCCCGTATTTATCTACCTCATCGTGTTCGATCGGATCTCGTGGTGGACGGCGCTCGTCGGATTTCTCGCCGCGATGTCGGACTACTTCGACGGCATCGTCGCGCGTCGCCACGGCACGACGACGTCGGGCGCCTTCCTCGACCCGCTGGCGGACAAAGTCATCGTCCTCGGTTCGCTTTACGCCTTGATTCTCGCGCGGCCCCACGGCCTCAAGGGCTTCATCATTCCCGCCGTGATCATCACGCTGCGCGAGATCTGGATGAGCGTCTTTCGTGCCCGTGCCGCACGCCGGGGGATCTCGATTCCGGCGAGCAAGCTCGCGAAATGGAAGACGTTCGCACAAGATTGGGCCATCGCCCTTTGTGTCATACCGCTGAGCGCGCACCACGCGTGGATCGGCGTCACGGTCATCTGGATCGCGGTCGTCCTGACGCTCTACACCGGCTGGCAGTACTACGCCCAAGGCAAGAAGGTCGGTCTACGTGCGAGTTGAGATCGTGGCCGTCGGTACCGAACTGTTGCTCGGCCAGATCCCCGACACCAACTCGCAGTGGCTCGGTGAACAACTGGCGGCCCACGGCATCGCGTCGCAGTTTCACCAGCACGTGGGCGACAACCACGAGCGAATTCTCCTGGCCTTTCGAACGGCGCTCGCACGCAGCGACGCGGTCATCGTGTGCGGCGGACTCGGCCCGACCCAAGACGACATCACGCGCGCCGCTCTCGCCGAAGTGATGAACGTCGCGTTGGAGCGCAACGAGGAGATTGTCGAGAAGATCCGCGCGATGTTCGGCGTACGCGGTCGCACGATGCCCGAGAACAATCTCTTGCAGGCCGACGTGCCACGTGGGGCGACGATCATTCCCCAGACGCGCGGCACCGCGCCGGGGCTGATCTGTGCCGTCGGCCAAAAGGTCGTCTACGCCGTCCCGGGCGTGCCCTACGAGATGACCGATATGTTCGAGCGTGCGATCTTGCCCGACCTGGTGGCGCGACAGATCGCGACCGGGACGACGTCGGTGATCACGAGTCGCGTCCTTCGCACGTGGGGCGCGAGTGAGTCAGCGCTCGCCGAAGCGGTGGCACCGCGTTTCGACGAACTGGTGAACGACGACCGGGTCACGATTGCGTTCCTCGCGTCGGGCATCGAAGGCATCAAGGTGCGTCTCACCGCACGTGGGGACGACGCCGCGCACGCGACGTCGCTCCTCGGGCACGAAGAGTCACTCGTTCGAGCGCTCATCGATTCGCAGCTCGGCGACATCATCTTCGGCGTCGACGACCAGACGATGGAAGACGTGGTCGCCGCGCAACTTCTCGAGCGCGGCCTCACGCTCGCGGTCGCCGAATCCGTGACCGGTGGTCTCATCGCCTCTCGACTGGTTGGGGTCGCGGGCGCCTCGCACTGGTTTCGCGGGGGCGTCGTGAGTTACGCCTCGGACGTGAAGTTCGACCTCTTGAAGGTGCCGGTCGGCCCGGTCGTGAGCGCCGCCGCCGCCGAAGCGATGGCGATCGGTGTGCGCATACTTCTGAAGGCCGACGTCGGACTGAGCGTCACCGGCGTCGCCGGGCCCGAGGAGCAGGACGGCCAACCGGCCGGGACCGTCTTCGTGGGCCTGTCGTTCGGTGAGAACCTTCAACACGCGGCGCTGCGACTACCGGGAGACCGACCGCGGGTGCGCGCCTACAGCGCCATCAGTGCACTCGACGTACTTCGTCGGGCCCTGGACACCTCGTCGTAGGTCCGCGCGTTCTGCCTTAATGTCGGCGTAACGCTTCGGAGGTGTTCATGTCGTCATTGGAGATTCGCGTCGATCCGGCGACCATGGGTTTCGACCCCGCGCGCCTCGAGCGCATCACGCCACATTTCAACGCCTACGTCGAGGACCGGCGCCTGCCCGGATGGCTCGCCACCGTCGCTCGCGGCGGCGAAATCGTGTGGAGCGCGAAGGGCGGGTACCGCGACCGTGAGAGGAATCTCGAAGTCACCGACGACACGATCTGGCGCATCTATTCGATGACCAAACCGATCACGTCGATCGCCGTGATGATGCTCTACGAAGAGGGCCGCTTCGATTTGAACGATGACGTCGGTCAGTGGATTGACGCGTTGAAAGAGCCCCGGGTGTGGGCCGGCGGCACGGCCGCCAAGCCCCTCACGGTCCCGGCCATCGAGCCGGTGCGCGTGCACCATCTGCTCAGCCACACCAGTGGACTGACCTACGGCTTTCACTACGTCCACCCGACCGACGAGATCTACCGCATCAAGGGATACGACTTCGGGTTCGCGCCCGGAGCCGACCTCGCCCAGGCCGTGCACGACTGGTCGACGAGTCCCTTGCGATTCCAACCGGGTAGTGGATGGAACTATTCGGTCTCGGTCGACGTGCTCGGTCGACTCATCGAGATCTGGAGTGGCCAGAGCTTCGAATCGTTCTTGCAGGACCGGGTCCTCGGGCCACTCGCCATGACCGACACCGATTGGTACTGCCCGGAGGAGAAATGGGACCGCTTGGCGATGCTCTACGTGCCCCACGGCGGTGACTCGTTCCCGTACGAGGAATTCGCCAAGGGCGCGACGCACGCGCCGCGCATCCACGGCGGCGGTGGCGGACTGGTGTCGAGTGCGAGTGACTACCAGAGGTTCATGACCATGCTGCTTCAGGGCGGGGAGTTGGACGGCGTGCGCTTGGTATCGAGTCGCACGCTCGAGTTGATGACCCGTAACCACCTCCCGAACGACGCTGATTTGGAAGAGTTCGCCACCGACTCGTTCTCCGAGACCAGTTACGCCGGCATTGGCTTCGGGCTCGGCTTCTCGGTCGTCATCGATTCGGTGAAGAACAAGTGCCTCGCCTCGGAGGGAACCTTCGCCTGGGGCGGTGCCGCGTCCACGGTTTTTTGGGTCGATCCGGTCGAGGACCTGACCGTCGGTTTCTACACGCAATTGCTCCCGAGCAGCACCTATCCGATTCGCCGGGAGCTGCAGCAACTCGTCTACCAAGCACTCGTCGATTGACGTGGTATTCGTTGGAATTACTGCATTTCCGGACCTTTAGGGTGCATGATGAAGTGGTCGCGAACAATCCATTGTACGAACACTTGTTCGTAGTACCGTGAATACAGGTGGAACCCCGACCGATGTCACAAGAGGCTCATAGCGTTCCTCCGATGACAAAGATCAAGGAGACAGTAATGGCAACCGATGACCGCGAAAAGGCCCTCGACGCTGCACTCGGCCAGATCGAAAAGCAGTTTGGCAAGGGCTCAATCATGCGCATGGGCGAGAACCTGCACATGAACATCGAGTCGATTCCGACCGGCGCCCTCGCCCTCGACATGGCGCTCGGCATTGGTGGGCTGCCTCGCGGACGAATCGTTGAGCTCTACGGTCCCGAGTCTTCCGGTAAGTCGACTCTGGCGATGCACGTCGTTGCCGAGGCACAGCGAAATGGAGGCGTCTGTGCCTACATCGACGCCGAGCACGCCATGGACCCGGTCTACGCGCGCGCCATCGGTGTCAACGTCGATGACCTCCTTATCTCCCAGCCCGACACCGGCGAGCAGGCCCTCGAGATCACCGACATGCTGATCCGTTCCGGCGCGCTTGACGTCATCGTTATTGACTCGGTCGCAGCGTTGACGCCGCGCGCCGAGATCGAAGGCGACATGGGCGACACGCACGTCGGGCTCCAGGCCCGCCTCATGAGCCAGGCACTTCGCAAACTGACCGGCGGACTTTCCAAGTCCAACACCGTCGCGATTTTCATTAACCAGTTACGCGAAAAAATCGGCGTCATCTACGGAAGTAATGAGGTCACCCCCGGTGGACGAGCTCTGAAGTTTTACGCATCAGTCCGCCTTGACATCCGTCGCATCGAATCGATCAAGGACGGGACCGACGTGGTCGGCAACCGAACGCGCGTAAAGGTCGTGAAGAACAAGTGCGCTCCGCCATTCAAACAGGCCGAGTTCGACATCATGTATGGACAGGGCATCAGCCGTGAAGGTTCGGTCCTCGACGTCGCCGTCGAGCTGGGATTCGTGAAGAAGGCCGGCGCGTGGTTCACCTACGAAGGTGAGCAGATGGGCCAAGGTCGCGAGAACGTGAAGGCCTTCCTTCGCGAGAACCCACAGACCATGGCCGAGATCGACGGCCGAGTACGCGAGCACATGGCGAACGCGCTCTTGCCTGATGTGGTGGGCACTGGTGTCGAAATGGATATCGACACGCCAATCTCGCTCGACTGAAACGCGACGGGCCCAGCGGACTGATGCGCTCCGACGTCTTCAAGGGAAAATAGTCCCCTGCAGATTGGGTCAGCGGACGCTCGACTCGGCAAGCGTTGTACTGCCCCGAGTGGGACGATCAGCTCGTTCCACACTGAGCGGTGTCATACGCGGCGATAATGGACGCCGCCTTTCCAAACTTTGCTCCGCTCGTTAGTTTTTCTATTGCCGCTTCAAACTTTGCGACACTGGTTGAGTCTTTGATCGCTTTGGTCTCGGCGGGGATGAATGCAATGGAAGTTCGGGCGGCGGCTTGCACGTTGGCCGGAGCCGAGGAAATTGCCGAGGTGAGCTGTTGGACCAACTTGCCCGTCTGACTTTGAAGGGCAAGCAGGTCCTTTTGAGCAGCCTTCCAGTTCCCAGCTTCTAAAGCCTTGGCGACTGCTTCTTCTTTCGCTGAGGTTGGAGAATTCGCGGCCAACGTCGCCTTCTCCAGTTTGCAAAATGCGCTGCCGGGGTTGGAGCCCTTCGTGCCCGCGGCATAGGCGGTCCCAGTTATCGGGATTACTGCCAAGCCGAGGCTCAAAATTGTGATCGCAATGACACCCTTGGATCGATCAACGCGCATTTTTACTCTCCTCGCCAGCGGATGATACGGAATTGACAGTACCAGTGTGAATGCCGATGCACACGAGTAGTCGAATCGCTGAGGTACCACCTAAGTGGAGTACCGATGGCTCACCAACGGACATGGACGACTGTGCTGTCGACTAGGTCGCAGTGCACGATTGAGTCGTCGAGTCGCTCAGTGAAGGTGCAGCAACGCTCAAGTGGGTGTGATTCGCTTCGGAGTCGTGGATTTCAGAGATGATCCGAACTCAAACGTGCAACTAGCGTGACTCCAGTGAATAATCGTCTTCGCTTTCGGCAATTCTTGGGCGCCGAGGTGCGCGCGTTTCGTCGGTACTGTAACGACGTCGCGACCGTGGGACCGAACGACCCGTACGCGAAGAAGTTCCAGTACTTCGGCACAGGCGCAGCCCTGATGGCGCCCCTGGGGGTGATTTACAACGAGCGCTACTTGGCGATCGGCGACGAGACGCTCATTGGACCGAACGTCTGTCTGACCGCGGGTATCAGTGGCGAGCAGACCATGTTGAGTTCGCCGGTCGTGAGCATCGGACGAAAGTGCATAATCGGACGCGGTTCGCACATCGTTGGTCACTGGTCCATTGTGTTGGGCGATGAGATTCAAACCGGGCCGTACGTGTATATCACGGACGAGAACCATTCGTACGAAGACCCGGAACAACCGATTGGTTGGCAGACACCGACCGAGGCGGCGGTACGCATCGGATCAGGCAGTTGGCTCGGCGCGAACGTCGTGATTTTGCCGGGGACCGAACTTGGACAAAACACTGTCGTCGCCGCCGGCGCAGTCGTGCGCGGAACGTTTCCCGATCACGTCGTGCTGGGCGGCGTACCGGCGAAGGTGTTGCGGCACTTTTCGCGGGAGAATGGATGGCAATCCGGGCCGCCCAGTGACTAAAGGACTCGGCGTCGATCTCACGCCTCTCCGCGTGTCCAATCAGTATCGCCGTCTCTACATCGCGGGTTTCGTGACCGCACTCGGAAGTCAAGCGACGTACGTCGCAGTGCCGTTTCAATTGCGGCTCCTCACGCATTCAACTCTGGACGTCGGTTCCCTCGGCTTGGCGGAGTTGTTGCCGCTCGTCGTTTTCGGTCTTTACGGCGGCGTGCTCGCGGACCGGCTCAATCGTCGGCGATTGATCATCTCCATGGAACTGGTGCTGATGATCTCGACGGCGGTCCTTTTCGTGAACGCGCTCTTGCCGCATCCTCAAGCCTGGATCCTCTACGTCGATGCCTTCGTCGCCTCGGGCGCGGGCAGTCTGCAGCGTCCGAGCATTGAAGCCCTGAATCAGATGTTCGTGCCCCACGAACTGCAACGAGCGGCGTCGACGCTCGCGAACATTCGCATGACGACCGCGTCGATTATCGGACCGGCCCTGGGCGGATTCGCCGCGATCTTGTTCGGTCCGGCGTCGGTCTACTTGGCCAATCTCGTGACGTTCTCCATGTCGTTGGTTCTTCTTTACACTCTGCACGCGACCGCGGCGTCCGTGCCCGCTGAGGATGGCGACGTGGCGGCTCTTCGATCGGGACTGCGTTACGCGAAGTCGCGACCGGACATCGTCGGCACCTACATCATCGATTTACTGGCGATGATCCTCGCCTTTCCCATCGTCATGTTGCCGTTCGTGGCCGCTCGATTCCACGAGACCTACGCCCTGGCCCTGCTCTACTGCGGACTTCCGGCCGGGGCGCTCATCGCGACGCTCACCTCGGGGTGGTCGCGCAAGGTCCATCGTTACGGACGCGCCATTGTGATCGCCGCAGCACTCTGGGGTCTCGGCATCGCCCTCTTCGGCTATTCCTCGTCCCTCTGGCTCGTCGTTGTCGGGCTCGCCGTCGGCGGCGGCGCGGACGCGATCAGCGGCATATTCCGTACCACCATGTGGAATGAGTCGATTCCACCGGAAATGCGTGGTCGCATGGCTGGCATCGAGATGATCTCGTACTCGCTCGGACCCACGGCCGGGCAATTTCGCGCGGGCGTCATGGCGGCGTGGACGACATTGCGGTTCTCCTTAACCTTCGGAGGTTTGGCCTGCACCGGTGCGGTCGGCGCCGTCGCGCTCGCGCTGCCTCGACTCTGGAGCTTCGACGCCCGCACCGACCCGCACGTCGCCGAAGTTCGCGAGATGCGTTCCGGCGAGGACCATTCGGAGTCCTAACGACGAGTTGTCAACCTCTACGCTTTAGAAGTGAGTTCTACGACGTTTCTCGTGACGGTGAGTGGACCTGACCGCGTCGGCGTCGGCGCGGAACTCTTCGCCGCTCTTACGTCACTCGAGTCTCGCGGCATCGCAATCACCGACGTCGCGCAGATCACGATTCGCGGCGCCCTCGTGCTGTGTGCGGAAGTGAGTTCACGAAACGCCGTGAGTCAGTCTGTAATTGATGATGCGTTGGCGCAACGACGTATCGTCATCGAGGGCATCACCGCGACTGTCGAAGAGGTGACGCCGAGCGACGTGAGCGACGGTCGGCGACTTCTCGTCACGTTCCTCGCTCCGCGAATTGGTGCTACCCAGTTGGAGAGTGTCTTTGCGGCGATTGCCGCATCGGGGTCGACGTGCGAACGAATCGTGCACCTCGCCAGTTATCCGGTCGACTGCTACGAACTCGTCGTGCGCGGTTCGGATCACGCGTCACTTCGCGAGGCGCTGGTCGACGTCGCTCGTGTGATCGGCATCGATCTCGCGGTGCAGCGCGCCGGACTACACCGACGCGCCAAGCATCTGGTCGTGATGGACGCCGATTCCACGTTGCTTCAGGACGAGGTCATCGACCTGCTGGCCGAGGAGTGTGGGTGCGCGCCGGAGGTCTCGGCAATAACCGAGTTGGCCATGTCCGGAGAGATCGACTTCGCAGAAGCGCTGCGCCGACGCGTGGCGCTCTTGGCGGGCCTCCCGGCTTCGGTCCTTGACGACGTGCGTTCGCGACTTCGGCTGACGCCCGGTGCACGAACGTTGTTGCGCACCCTGCAACGCCTCGGGTACGTCCCGGCGGTGGTGTCGGGCGGTTTCGTTGAGGTCCTCGAGCCCTTGATGGCCGAACTGAAGGTCGAACACTTGGCGGCCAATCGCCTGGAAATCATCGACGAGAAATTGACGGGTCGCCTTGTCGGCGAGATCGTGGATCGAGTTGGCAAGGCCAACGCCCTGCGGCGCTTCGCCGATGAAGTGGGCGTTCCCTTGGAGCAAACCGTGGCGGTCGGCGACGGGGCCAACGACATCGACATGCTCTCGGCGTCGGGCCTGGGTATCGCCTTCAACGCGAAGCCCGTCGTCCAAGAGCACGCCGATACCCAACTGACCGTGCCGTATTTGGACGCCGTGCTGTACTTTCTGGGCATCAGTCGTGAGGAAATTGAGACGGTGTAGTCGACGGCCGCATTCCTGAGCGTCCGATCTAGGTCTGAACAGTTCCTCTGACCAGAAGTCATATAACTTGTTTTTTACCGGATAGTAAGGTCAGTCCCAGCAAGGAAAAGGGGGGGCCCGTGAAAGTACGCATTGACCCTGAGATCTGTCAGGGCCAGGGACGTTGTTTCTCAATCGCTCCGAGAATCTTCGACTTCGACGATTTGGGTAATGGCGTCGTCATCGGCGACGGAACGCTCACGAGCGACACTCTGGAATTGGCACGACTCGCCCAGTTGAACTGCCCCGAGCACGCGATCTTCATCGAGGACGAGCTATGACCGACATCCCCCTCGTCCAAGACTTCGCCACCGACTGGGACCACTCCGATCCACAGTGGGTGGCTGACCCCTATCCCATCTGGGATGACCTACGTCAGCGATGCCCCGTCGCGCACACCGAACGATACGGCGGTGGCTGGTTTCCCGCGACCCACGCCGGTGTCTCTGAGATCGCGAAGGACACGGAGAATTTCACGAGTCGAACCGTCGTCATTGGTAATGGTCGCCCGGGGGAGTTAGACCTGCCCGCGCCCATTGGCGTAGCGCCTCCGATCACGTCGGATCCGCCTTTTCACTCGATCGCCCGTCGACTGATACTGCCCGCCTTCGCGCCCGGTCCGATCAATGCGCTCGAACCGATGATCCGTGAACTGTGTTCGAAACTGCTGGACGATATGGCGGGTGCGGACGTCGTCAACGCGGGCACGCAGTACGCGCAGTACATACCACCGGGCGTCATTCGTGGAATGTTGGGTTTCCCGGAAGAGGACATCGAGCTCTTCCTCGAATTCGTCCACATCATCCTGGAGGGAATCGATCATCCGGAGGAAGAACGGATAATCGAGTTCGAACCAATCGAAAAGTACTTCGTGGCCCAGATGGAAGACCACATCGCCAACCCTCGCGACGACCTCACGTCGTACCTGTTGAACGTGGAACTTGACGGGCAGAACTTGGCGATGGAGCACGTCTTCGGGACGATGATCCTCATCCTCGTCGCCGGCATCGACACGACGTGGTCCGCCGTCGGTTCGGCGATCTGGCATCTGGCCCACAACCGTGACGATCTGGAGCGGTTGGTCAATGAACCCGATCTCATGCCCGTGGCAATCGAAGAGTTCCTTCGCTTCTACGCCCCGGTCACCATGGCGCGACTCGTGAAGCACGACATGGAGTACCAGGGCTGTCCGATGAAGGAGGACGACTGGATTCTGCTGGGCTTTCCCGCCGCCAACCGCGACCCCGTCGCGTTCAAGGATGCCGACACGTTCATCATCGACCGCGCGGAGAATCGCCACGTCGCCTTTGGATTGGGCATCCACCGCTGCGCTGGATCCAACTTGGCCCGTCTCGAGATGCGTGTCGCGATCGAGGAGTTCATCAAGCGGTACCCCCGATTCGATTTGGCCGACGCCGAAGCCGTGACGTGGGCGCCGGGCCAAATTCGTGGCCCACGGAACCTGCCGATTCGAATTCTGCGCTAGGGGTTGGACGTGAGCGACATCGTTGACGAATCCGTAGCGCAAAAGGTGCCGGTCCAGGACTTCGCCTCCGATTGGGACCACACGGATCCTCAGTGGGTGAACGATCCCTACCCAATTTGGGAAGACCTGCGCGAGCGCTGCCCCGTTGCGCACACTGATCGCTACGGCGGCGGGTGGTTCCCGACGACGCACGAGATGGTGTCATCGATCGCCAATGACACGGAGCACTTCACGAGCCGCATGGTGGTCGTGGTCAACAACAAGTTCCCGCCGAACTTCATTCCCGCGCCTATGGGTGGCGCGCCTCCGATCACGTCGGACCCGCCCTTTCACTCGATCGCGCGTCGCGTCATTCTTCCGGCCTTCGCACCCGGTCCGGTCAACGCATTGGAGCCGCAGATTCGCGCTCTCTGCAACAAGCACCTCGACCAAATGGAAGGGCGTGAATTCGTCGACGGGGGGAGTGACTTCGCGCAGTACATCCCGCCCGGCGTCATCTCCACGATGCTGGGATTCCCGCCCGAGGACGAGGAGATCTTCCGAGATATCGTCCATCTCATTCTGGATTTAATCGATCTGCCCTCGGAAGTTCGTGGACCGCTGTTCGAACCCATGGGCGAGTACTTCACCAAGCAAATCGACGACCACGTCGAGAATCCCCGTGATGACCTGACGAGCTACCTCTTGAACGTCGAAGTCGGCGGCAACAAGCTCGAGCGTCCGCACGTGGCCGGGACCATGGTCCTGATCCTCGTGGCCGGCATCGACACCACGTGGTCAGCCATCGGCTCGGCGATTTGGCACCTCGCTCGTCATCCGGATGACCTCGCACGACTGGTGAACGAGCCCGAACTGATGCCGGTGGCGGTCGAGGAGTTCTTGCGCTTCTATGCACCGGTGACGATGGCGCGATTGGTGGCCCAAGACTACGAGTTCTTCGGTCGCGCGATGAAAAAAGACGACTGGGTCCTCTTGGGGTTCCCCGCGGCCAACCGCGACCCCAAGGCCTTCGAGGACGCGGACCGGTTCATCATTGACCGCGCCGCGAATCGCCACGCGGCCTTCGGACTCGGTATTCATCGTTGCGTCGGGTCGAACCTCGCGCGCTTGGAACTGCGTGTGGCGATCGAGGAGTTCATCAAGCGCTTTCCCAAGTTCGAACTCGCCGAGAGCGACGCGGTCACGTGGGCGCCCGGTCAAGTGCGCGGACCGCGTCACCTTCCGCTTCGCATTCTGTCGTAGGCGAAATTACAAGCCGAGGTTCGGGCTCGCCTCATTCCACAGTCCCGCCATCCAGGCTTCGATGGCGTCGGCGCCGCGTGGCAACGCCATCGAAAGGTTCCTCGATCCGGTCGCCGTGACGAGAATGTCGTCTTCGATACGCACGCCGATGCCGCGGTACTCCTCGGGCACCGTGAGGTCGTTGGCCTGGAAGTACAGTCCCGGCTCGACCGTGAGGACGTAGCCCTCCTCGAGCACGCCGTCGCGGTACATCTCGTCGCGAGCATTCGCGCAGTCGTGGACGTCGAGTCCGAGCATGTGACTGGTGCCGTGGAGCGTGTAGCGCCGATGAAGTTGACGTTCCGGGCGGAGGGCCACCTCGGGCTCCTCTTTCAGGATGCCGAGGTCAAAGAGACCCTGGGCGAGGATTTTCATGGCCGCTTCGTGCGGTGCCTTGAACGTCGCGCCGGGCACGACGACGTCGATGCCCGCCTGTTGTGCGGCGAGCACGAGTTCGTAGATCCTTCGCTGAGCCGGCGAGTAGGTACCGCTGATGGGCATCGTTCGCGTGACGTCGGCGGTGTAGAGGTTGTCGCACTCCACGCCGGCGTCGAGCAGAAGGAGATCGCCCTTGCGCACGACGCCGGTGTTCCTCGTCCAGTGCAACACCGTCGCGTTCGAACCGCTGGCGGCAATCGTGTCGTAACCGTTGTCATTGCCCTCGACGCGCGCGCGCAAGTGGAAGACACCCTCGATGACGCGCTCGCCTCGTCCTTCGGCGGCGGGCAACGCTCGGACGACGTCTTCGAAACCCTTGACGGTGTAGTCAACGGCCAGTTGGAGCTGCGCGATCTCGAAGTCGTCCTTCACGAGTCGATGTTCGCTGAGAGTGGTAGCCAGGACGTCGTCGTCTTTGTTCGGCTCGAGAACGTCATCAAGTCTCTTGTCGAATCCTCGAACGCTGACGATTTCGGTCGTCGCCAGCGCGTCGAGATCAGGCTCGAGCGCCTCGAGCGGCGAGGTGTCGATGCCGTAGTACGTCGCCGACTCTTCGACGCCGCGACGAGCTCCGACCCACAGTTCGCCGTAGCGCGCATCGGTGAAGAATTCGTGGGTTCTCTGGTCACGTCGGTCCGCGATATAGAGCGTGGAACGCGGAGCGTCAGTGCCGGGTGTGATGACCAACACGGCGTCGGGTTCATCGCAACCGGTCAGGTAGAAGAAGTCGGTGCCGGCCCGGAATCGGTAGTCCGTGTCGTTGGCGCGCACTTTGAAGTTGCCCGTCGCCACGACGATCGTGCGGCCCGAGAACACTTCGGCGATGCGCGCGCGTCGCGTCGCACTGAACGTCGCGGCCGGGTGGACTTCATCACTGGGTGTGACGGTCGCCCAATTGTTGGTCATGTGCTCGACGAGTGCTCGAGGCACCGCGGGGCGGTGCTCACCGGCCCATATCCAGTGTTCGGAGACGGGGTTCTCTTCGGTGACGTCGGGTTCGGGGACAGCGGAAATGTTCTCGGCCATAGTCGTAACTTACAACCGGGGTAGTCGTCCGTCATATGCTCCCTGCATGGACATCACTTTGACGCGCGAGGGGCCGGTCGCGGTACTGACGTGGAATGAAGGCGAGAACCGGATCAACCTCGATTCCCTCGCTCGACTCAACGAGTTACTCGACCAACTCGAAGGGGTCGAGGGCCCCCTGTCGGTCGTGCTCACCGGCTCGGGAAAATTCTTCTGCAACGGTCTCGACCTCGAACGCTTCGCCGACAAGCGTGAAGAATTCGTCGCGACGTTGCACGCCCTGGAGCAGACGATCGGTCGACTGCTGGTCTTCCCGGCCTACACCGTCGCGGCGATCAACGGACACGCCTTCGCCGGCGGAGCTCTGATCTCGTGCGCCTTCGATTACCGCGTGATGCGCGAGGATCGTGGGTACTGGTGCATGAACGAAGCGGAGATCGGACTCGCCCTGGACGAACGGCTGTGGTCAATCCTGACGAATCGTCTTTCGCGCGCCACGGCAACAATTGCGGCAACGACGGCTCGACGATTCTCCGGTCCTGACGCGCTGACCTTTGGCATCGTTGAAGCGATCGCCTCTGAAGCAGACGTGCTCGCTCACGCGCTCGATGTGGCTGAAAGCATGGCGAACCTTGACCGACCGACACTGGGTGTCCACAAGCGGCTCGCTCACGGTTCAGAAGCCAGTTATCTAGGATTTGAACTCTGAGGTGCGTTCAGCGTTGGACTGCTCGTTTGTCGAGAAGTTGTGCTCTCACACCTTCGCACTGCCTTGAACGTCGGTATCGTTGAATGGTGAACATTGACGTATACCGAAGCTGCACGTGGAAAGAGAAGCGCGACGTGCTCAACGTCTTCTGGCGAACCAACGTTGAAGCTACTTCACGCATCGTTGAGGCGGCCGTGCAGTACGGCTACTACGCCGTCATCTTTCTCATCGTCGTCATGCTGGAGATCACGTTGATTTTGGTGGTGGCGCTTAGCCACAATTCATTCGTGGCCGGGCTCTCGGCGGTCGCGGAACTGTTCATGATCTGGTCCACTTGGTGGGCGATCAAGCGGTATCGGGTCTTGAAGACCCAATTCGTTCGTTAAAGATGTGAACGATCGGACTAGGACTGTTTGGTCCAGCCTTGGTCGACGCCGATTTGCTCGACGTCGCCGATGCGAAGTCCGGTGCGGTGTTGGAGCGTTCGGATTAAGCCACCCGCTTCGTAGAGTGACTCGTGGGTTCCGGTATCGAGCCAGGTCGTCGCGCGCGAGAGAATCTCAACACGCAGTTCGCCACGCTCGAGGTACGCGTTATTGAGCGCCGTGATCTCCAATTCGCCGCGGTCACTGGGCTTGAGGTCGCGCGCGAGTGCCGATGCGTTGGCGTCGTAGAAGTAAATGCCCGGCACGGCGTACGTGCTCTTCGGCTTTAAAGGTTTCTCCTCGATTGAAATGACCTTGCCGTCACCGTCGAACTCGACGACGCCGTAGTGCGAGGGGTCACTCACCTGATACGCGAAGATCAGCGCCCCTTCGACCGACGTGTTCTCTTGGAGATGCGTTCCGAGTCCCGGACCGTAGAAGAGGTTGTCGCCCAGAATCAACGCACAACTGTCACCGTCGAGGAAATCTTCGCCCAGCAGCAGAGCTTCCGCGAGACCATTCGGTTGATCCTGCACGACGTAGGAGATGGCGATGCCGAATTGTGAACCGTCGCCCAATAGCCGTCGAAAGGCGTCTTGGTCGTGGGGCGTCGTAATGAGAAGAATTTCACGAAGTCCCGTCAGCATCAACGTGCTGAGCGGGTAGAAGATCATTGGCTTGTCGTAGATGGGCAGTAACTGCTTGGACACCGCTCGAGTTATTGGGTGAAGGCGTGTGCCACTACCACCAGCCAGAATGATTCCCTTCACTGAATTAGTATAGAAAGTCTTGCCACCCCTTCTAAAGGTCGAGGTATCGCCATGCGTGTTGTGATAACTGGAGCAGCCGGGTTCATAGGATCACGTTTCGCCGAAGTGTTGCTCGAGAACGCCGAGCGTCTTGAGTACGACGAGGTCGTACTGCTCGACGCATTGACCTACTCCGGTCGACGAGAGAACATGGAAGAAGTGTTACGCGACCCACGCGTTCGCTTCGTCGAAGGTTCGATCACCGACGGTGGCCTGACGAGCGAGATTCTGCGCGACGCCCACGCCGTCGTGCACTTGGCCGCGGAGAGTCACGTCGACCGTTCGATCACCGGTGCGCGAGACTTTTACGACACGAACGTGATCGGCACGCACCAACTTCTCGAGAGTGCGCGTGACAATGACGTGCAACGCTTCGTGCACGTCTCAACAGACGAGGTCTACGGATCGATCGGCGAGGGATCGTGGAGTGAAGACCACATCCTCGAACCGAACTCGCCGTACTCGTCGAGCAAAGCGGGGTCCGACCTCGCCGCACTGGCCTATCACCGGACCTACGGCATCCCCATCATGGTGACACGTTGTTCGAACAACTACGGGCCGCGCCAGTTCCCCGAGAAGGTGATTCCACTCTTCGTGACGAACCTCTTCGACGGGGAGAAGGTGCCCCTCTACGGTGACGGCCAGAACATCCGCGACTGGCTGTTCGTCGACGACCACTGCCGAGGGATTCTTGCCGTGCTCGAAGGCGGGCGCGCCGGAGAGATCTACAACATCGGGGGCGGCACGGAGTTGACGAACGAAGAGTTGACCACTCGTCTGCTCGATCTCTGCGGCTACAGCGACTCGATGATCGAGCCGACGATTGATCGGCTTGGCCATGATCGGCGTTACTCCGTCGACTGGAGCAAGATCAAGAGCGAACTGGGCTACGAACCCCAAATGAGCTTTGACGAAGGTTTGGCCTACACCGTCAAGTGGTACCACGACAACGAGGCGTGGTGGCGGCCACTGAAGGCTCGACCATGAAGCTGATCGAGCTCTCGATCCCCGGTCTCTTCGTCATGGAATCGCCGGTGTGGGGCGACGACCGCGGAACGTTTCGAGAATGGTTCAAGGACGAGGACTTCAAAGACGCCGGTGTCGAGTTTCACGCCCAACAGGCGAACCTCTCGGTCTCGAAGAAAGACGTCGTTCGCGGACTGCACTATTCAGTGGCTCCGGAGGGTCAGGCGAAAGTCGTGACCTGCGCGCACGGGGAGTTAGATGACGTGATCGTCGACATTCGTGTCGGTTCGCCGGCGTTCGGTCGACATGAGATCGTGCACCTCGCGGCGGGCGAAGAGCGATCGGTGTACGTACCGGCCGGCGTGGCGCACGGGTTTTGTGTGACCAGCGAACTCGGTGCGCTCACCTATCTGCTCTCTTCTCCCTTCAACGCCGCGTTCGAACTCGAGATCAACCCCTTCGACGAAGAGATCAATGTGCCCTGGACAATCGATGGCGACGCCGTCGTGAGTCCCAAGGACGCCGGCGCACCATCCTTTCGCGAGCGACGTGATGCGAAGGAACTTCCTCTCTTTCGCTGAGCTTTCATCGGATGGGATGACGCCGCGCGGCGTTGCTAGCGTTGACCAAGTGAGTACCGCTCCGCTACGTCTCGTCACCGAACAAGATCGCAGCGTTCAGATCGCCGCGACGCTCGCGGTGCCGACCATTGAATCCGAAGCACAACTGAAAGCCCTTCTGACCAGTCTCTCCGGTGTTGACGCCGTCGGGGCCGAAGCACGAGCGGCGAAGTTGTCGACCCGGTCGATCAAAAAGTCGACGAAGTTGGCCGCCATCGAGATGGCGATCTCGATGGTCGATCTCACGACCCTCGAGGGCGCCGACACGCCCGGTCGAGTGGCGTCACTCTGTACCAAAGCCCTGCGACCCGATCCGCGCGACCTGACGATCCCCTCGGTTGCCGCCGTGTGCGTGTACCCCGACCTCGTGGCGCACGCGCGTGCGGTGCTGGGTTCCTCACCAGTCGCGGTCGCGTCGGTCGCGACGTCGTTCCCGTCGGGGCGGGCATCGCTCCAGGTGAAGTTGATGGATGTTCGCGAGGCGGTCAGTGCGGGGGCGGACGAAATCGACATGGTCATTGACCGTGGCGCATTCCTCTCCGGTCGCATTGGCCAGGTGTTCGATGAAGTCGTCGCGGTGAAAGAGGCGTGCGGCGACGCGCGCCTCAAGGTGATCTTGGAAACGGGGGAGTTGGTCACGTACGACAACGTTCGTCGCGCGAGTTGGATCGCGATGCTGGGCGGCGCCGACTTCATCAAAACATCAACAGGCAAAGTGACGGTGAACGCCACGCTGCCCGTCGCGCTCGTGATGCTCGAAGCAGTCCGCGATTTCGCCGAAACGGCGGGACCGACCATTGGTGTGAAAGTGGCCGGTGGGATTCGAACGACCAAGGACGCCATTCGATACCTCGTCGTGGTCAATGAGACAGTGGGCTCGACGTGGCTGACACCGAATCTCTTTCGCTTCGGCGCGTCGTCACTCTTGAATGACCTGTTGATGCAACGACTGAAGCAACAGCGTGGCGCCTACGTGCGCGCCGATGAATTCAGCGCGGACTGATGAGCGATCGACGACTCGCCAACTCGCAGTTGGGCTCACTCGAGTACGACCCGGCGCCGGAGTCGGCGACCATCGCCAAACTGAAACCGAGCTACGGTCTGTTCATTGATGGCGAGTTCCGCGAAGCTGAATCCGACGCGCGCTTTACCACGGTCAACCCGGCGAACGAAGAGGCGCTGTCGATGGTCGCCCAGGCGAGCGCGGCCGACGTCGATCGCGCCGTCGTGTCGGCTCGCCGCGCCTACGACAAGGTGTGGTCCAAGACGACCGGTGCGCAGCGCTCGAAGTACCTCTTTCGAATCGCTCGACTGATTCAGGAGCGTTCGCGCGAACTCGCCGTCATCGAAACACTGGACAACGGCAAGCCCATCCGCGAATCGCGCGACGTCGACATCCCACTCGCGGCGGCTCATTTCTTCTATTACGCCGGGTGGGCCGACAAGCTCGATCACGCCGGTTTCGGCGTCAATCCCCAGCCGTTGGGCGTCGCTGGTCAGATCATCCCCTGGAACTTCCCGTTGTTGATGGCCGCGTGGAAGTTGGCTCCGGCGTTGGCGGCGGGCAACACCTGCGTACTCAAGCCGGCCGAGACGACGCCGCTGAGCGCCCTCGTTTTGGCCGAGATTCTCGAACAGGCCGAACTGCCACCCGGCGTCGTCAACATCGTGACCGGTGACGGATCGACCGGCGCCGCGTTGGTCGAGCACCTCGACGTCGACAAGATCGCCTTCACTGGTTCGACCGAAGTCGGTCGAATGATCCAACAACGCACGGCCGCCAGCCACAAGCACCTGACGCTCGAACTGGGCGGCAAGGGCGCCAACATCGTGTTTGACGATGCGCCCATCGACGAGATGATCGAAGGGATCATCGACGGCATATTTTTCAATCAGGGACATGTGTGTTGCGCCGGTTCACGACTGTTGGTCCAAGAGTCGGTGGCCGATGAGGTGCTGCGTCGTCTGGTTCGGCGCGTCGAACAGTTGCGCGTTGGTGACCCGCTCGACAAGAACACCGACGTGGGTGCGATCAACTCCGCCGCGCAGCTCCTTCGGATTCGCGAACTGACGGATTTCGGCGAAAGCGAAGGTGCCACGCGTTACACGAGTTCGTGCGAATTGCCACAAAAGGGCTACTGGTTCGCCCCGACGGTCTTCGCCGACGTGTCCCAGTCTCACCGGATCGCGCGAGAAGAGATCTTCGGTCCGGTGCTCTCCGTGTTGACGTTTCGTACTCCCGAAGAGGCCGTTACGAAGGCCAATAACACGAAGTACGGTCTCGCCTGCGGCGTGTGGAGCGAGAAGGGGAGTCGGACACTCTGGGTGGCCGAGCGACTGCGAGCCGGCGTCGTATGGGCCAATACGTACAACCGCTTCGATCCGACGAGTCCCTTTGGTGGCATGCGCGAATCGGGTTTCGGCCGCGAAGGCGGACGACACGGACTGGAGGCGTACCTCAATGTCTGATGGACGACTCGATGTTCGAAAGACCTACAAACTGCTCATCAACGGGTCCTTTCCTCGATCGGAATCAGGGCGCAGTTACGAGGTCACCTCAGCCAAAGGCGCGTTCCTCGCTAATGTCGCCCAAGGGTCTCGAAAGGACGTTCGCGACGCGGTCACGGCGGCGCGCGGGGCCCAGGCGAAGTGGTGGAACGCGACGGCCTACAACCGCGGCCAGGTCATTTATCGTCTCGCCGAGATGGCCGAATCACGTCGCGACGAGCTCGCCGAACACGTCGCGCTCTGCGAGGGAGTGAACGCGAGGACGAGTCAAAAGACCGTTTCGTCGTCAATCGATCGCATGGTGTGGTACGCCGGCTGGACCGACAAGATCGCCCAGGTACTCGGCGCGACCAATCCCGTGGCCGGCCCGTTCTTCAACTTCTCGATTCCCGTGCCGAGCGGCGTGGTCGGCGTGGTGTGCGCGCAGGATTCGTCCCTCGAAGGATTCGTCGACGCCGTCTTGGCGCCACTGTGCGTCGGTAACACGGTGGTCGCTCTCGCCAGTGAACGACGTCCGACGCCGGGCGTGTTGTTAGGCGAGATGACATCGTCATCGGATTTTCCCGCCGGCGTGCTCAATATCGTCACCGGTCTGAGCGACGAATTGGCGTCGGTGCTCGCCTCGCACGAAGACGTCGACGGTCTCGACCTCTCCGGCGTCACGTCCGCGGACGCCGATGGGATCGCCGCATTGGGCGCGGGCTCCATCAAGCGGATCTATCGCCCCCACGCGACGGAAAGTGTTTCTTCGCTTCGACGCCTGCGTGCCTTCGTCGAGACGTCCACCGTGTGGCACACGATTGGACAGTGATGACAAATCCGTACAAACTCGCTCGACGCGCCGCGGATGAACTGCGCGAAGCGAGCGGCTACGACAACTACGACATCGCCATCGTGTTGGGTTCGGGGTGGCGTGAAGGCGCGGTGGCGTTAGGCACACCGACCAACGTCACCTCGACCACGTCGCTCAGTGGATTCGTCACACCGACGGTGGCTGGTCACAGTGGTCAGATCCTCTCGCTCAAGATCGGCGACCGACGAATCGCGTTGGTGGCCGGACGCGTTCATCTCTACGAGGGAAACACCGCTGATCAAGTCGTGCACCCGATTCGCACGGTCATCGCCGCCGGCGCGACCAAGGTCGTACTGACCAACGCCGCGGGCGGGATCGATCCGTCGTGGACACCGGGCACCGTCGTTATCATCCGCGACCACATCAACTTGACCGCCGCGTCGCCGCTCGCGGGACCCGCACCGCCCAAGGGCTACGGCTCTCGGTTCGTGGACCTCACCGACCTCTACAGCGCGCGACTTCGCGCCGCGCTCAAGAAGGCCGAACCTAATCTCTTCGAAGGCGTCTACGCCGGCTTTCGAGGGCCGCACTACGAGACCCCGGCCGAGATCGTGATGGCCCGCACGATGGGAGCGTCGCTGGTGGGAATGTCGACGGTGCTCGAGGCGATCGCCGCGCGTCATCTGGGTGCCGAAGTCCTCGGGTTGAGCCTGGTCTCGAATCCCGCGGCGGGAGTGACCGCTGGCCACTTGAACCATCTCGAGGTTCTCGAAGCCGGTCAAGCCGCCGCCGCGTCACTGGGCACGTTGTTGACTCGCGTCGTTCCAGTCCTGTGAACCACTCGCTTCGCGACCGGGTACTCGAGTGGATCGAGGGCGACCCGGACATTGAAGACCGCGAAACGCTGCAACGTCTGTTGGACAGCGGCGATGAAGAGGAACTCCATCGTCGCTTCGATGCACCATTGAGATTCGGTACCGCGGGACTTCGCGGACCGGTGATGGCCGGACCCGCCGGAATGAATCGCTCTACCGTGCGCCGCGCGACCCAGGGCGTGATTGCGTGGTTGGGAGAGATCGGCGTCGACGCGGATCGCGGCGTCGTGGTGGGCCGTGACGGCCGTAACGGCTCGGACTCGTTCAACAATGAAGTGGTCGCCGTGCTCTTGGGCGCGGGCGTCAAGGTCTATGAAATGCCGAGAGCGCTGCCGACCCCGCTCGTCGCCTACTGCGTGAAGAAACTCGGAGCCGTCGCTGGCGTCATGGTGACGGCGAGCCATAATCCACCGCAGGACAACGGCTACAAGTTGTACTCGAGTGACGGCTCCCAGATAGTCCCGCCCAACGACGAGATCGTCGAGCGTTTTGCGAATGAAGCCGCGAGGCCCGAACTGGGCGAGCGGTCGAGTGCGCATCACCGTTGGATTTCCTACGACCTCCTCGATCAGTACAGCTCCCACTTCTCGCAACGATTCGGTGTTGCCGGCGGTAGTGACCTCGCGATTACCTACACGCCCCTTCACGGCGTCGGTGGCGCGTTCATGATGGATCTTTTCGCGTCGGCCGGCTTCTCCTCAGTGACGTCCGTCGCGACGCAGTTCGCACCAGACGGCGCATTCCCGACGTTGCCGTTCCCTAACCCGGAAGAACCGGGAGCCCTCGATCTCGCCATGGCCCGCGCCGACGAGGTGAACTCGAGTCTCGTACTCGCGAACGACCCGGACGCCGATCGCTTGGGCGCGGCCGTTCGCGACCGCGACGGTTGGCACGTGCTTCGAGGAGATCAGATCGGATGGTTACTGGCGTCGGCGATGTTGCCCGCGATGAACGATCCACGCGACGTCGTCGCCACGACGATCGTTTCCTCCGACTTATTGCGCGAGATGGCGCGCGACGCGGGCGTCACGTTCGCGATGACACTCACCGGATTCAAATGGCTCGCTCGCGCCGCCGGTGACGGAATACTTCGATTGGGTTATGAAGAGGCACTCGGATTCGCCGTCGATCCCGAGGTCGCTGACAAAGATGGCCTCTCCGCGGCGCTCGCGCTCGCTCGTCTCGCCGATGACCTTCGCGGCCACGACCAGACGTTGATGGACCGACTGGATGAGATCGAGACCCGATTTGGGGTCCACTCAATATTGCAACTTTCGCTGCGCGCTGAGGGTCCGGCCGGTCTGCGTGCGATCACTGACGCGGTCCAGTCGCTTCGCGAACGACCACCAACGTCGTTAGGTGGTCTCGAGGTGAGTGAACACTTCGACTTGGCGAACGGCTATGAGGGGCTCGGTCCAACCGACGGCGTGCTGCTGCGATTTGGAGCGTCCGGGCGCGTCGTCGTGCGACCGTCGGGGACCGAGCCGAAATTGAAGGCGTACATCGAGATCACGTCGCCGAGCAGCGCGACGTCACTCGCCGAGCAACGACGGCACGGCGCAGCTCTGGTCGAAGCCGTGCGCGCCGAGCTGCAATCGTTACTGAATCTCTGAGCGCAGCGCGGCGTACCCCGGCTTGATCACGGTGTTGATCATCGCCAGGCGCTGATCGAACTCGTAGAACGAACTCTTCGCGGCGTTCAGCGTCAGCCACTCCACGTCGGCGAGCGTCCAACCGAACGTGTCCGCGCACGTCTCGAACTCACTGCTCAAGGAGATTCCGCTCATGAGGCGATTATCAGTGTTGAGCGTCACGCGAAAGCGAAGCTTGCGAAACAACTCGATTGGATGTGTCGCGATGGACGCGGCGGCGCCCGTGTGCACGTTCGAAGTGGGGCAAACCTCGAGCGGGATGCGACGGTCGCGAACGAAGTTGGCGAGTCGGCCCAGGTGGTAGTCGCCGTCTTTTTCGATGATGTCGTCGGCGATTCGCACACCGTGACCGAGTCGTTCGGCGTTGCAGAACTGCACGGCTTCCCAGATCGACGGCAGCCCGAATGCCTCACCGGCGTGAATCGTCATGTGAAAGTCTTCGCGTTGTACGAGGTGAAAGGCGCGCAGGTGATGCGTCGGTGGGAAACCGTCCTCGGGCCCCGCGATGTCGAAGCCGCAGACGCCGCGGTCGCGGAACTCGATCGCCAACTCCGCGATTGTCTCGCTGAGATTTGCTTGGCGCATTGCGGAGAGGATCGCGCGAACGACGATTGGGCGGCCTTCAAGTTCGGCGTCGTGCATGCCGAGGCTGAATCCTTCCAAGACCGCTTCGACGACTTCGTGCAACGTGAGACCACCTTCGAGGTGGAGTTCGGGTGCGAACCGAATTTCGGCGTAGACGACGCCGTCGCGCGCGAGGTCGAGGGACGCTTCGAAGGCCACGCGCTCCAAATGATCCTTGGTTTGCATCACGGCCGTGGTGTGGGCGAATCCTTCGAGGTAGCGCACGAGATCACTACCCGGAGTATCAGCAATGAACCATTCACGCAATTCGTCGGGATCGTTAGTGGGTAAGCCGGTGTAATTCGTCTCGCGAGCGAGTTCCAACACGGTCGTCGGCCGTAGCCCGCCGTCGAGGTGGTCGTGCAATAAAACCTTGGGTGCTCGTTGAATCAAATCACGCGTCAGTGCAACTGCCATGAAACGAGGTTAGTCAACAGGCCTGTGGACTAGTTGGTGATACGTTCCAGGACGAGTGCCTCGGCGTTCACCTTGCGTTCACCTACCACGACGGCGTTGGCGATTGCGTCGCGCCCCTGTTGAAGATGCGTCGCATCGTCGGCGTGAAGCTCGAACATTGGCTGGCCCTTGAAAATCGCGTCGCCTTCACGAATCAGACACACGACGCCGGCGCCCGCACTCACCGGGTCTTCCTTGCGGGCCCGCCCGGCTCCCAATCGCCACGCGGCAGTGCCGACTTCCAATGCGTCGATTGAATGAATGACACCGTCTTCAGTACTCAGAACTTCTTCGCGACACGCCGCGATCGGGAGTGTCGCGTCGGGGTCGCCGCCTTGAGCACGGATCATCTGTTCGTAGACCTCGTAACCCGAACCGTCGTCAAGCTTCGTTTCGGGGTCGACGTCGATACCGACGAGTTCCACCATGAGTCGCGCGAGGGCGAGCGTCAACTCTCGTACGTCACTCGGTCCGTTGCCCTTGAGAACGTCCACGGATTCATTGACCTCGAGCGCGTTGCCGACGGCGCGACCGAGTGGCGCATTCATTGACGTGAGTTGCGCCACGGTCGCCACGCCATGGCTGACGCCCAACCCGACCATCGTCGACGCGAGTTCACGAGCCTGTTCCACGCTCTTGATGAAGGCGCCGCGTCCGACCTTCACGTCCAGTACCAGTGCGTGCGTTCCCTCGGCGATCTTCTTGGACATGATCGACGACGAAATGAGCGGAATCGACGCCACGGTCGCGGTCACGTCGCGCAGCGAGTACAACTTTCGATCGACCGGGGCCAGACCTTGACCCGCGGCACAGATGACCGCGCCCACAGTATTGAGTTGCTCGCGGATCTCGTCATTCGAGAGGAAGGCGCGCCACCCGGGAATCGACTCCAGTTTGTCCAGCGTCCCTCCAGTGTGTCCGAGGCCGCGGCCGGAAAGCTGGGGAACGGCGGCGCCGCAGGCCGCCACGAGCGGAGCGAGGATGAGCGAGATTTTGTCGCCCACGCCGCCGGTTGAATGCTTGTCGACGGACGGTCGATTGAGCGTGCCTAAATCGAGTCGCTCACCGGATTCGATCATTCGGTCAGTCCAGGTATTCAATTCTCGGTCACTGAGTCCGTTGAAGAAGATGGCCATCAACAGCGCCGACATCTGTTCCTCGGCAACTTCACCGCGCACGTAGGCATCGAGCATCCACGAGATGGCATCGTCACTGAGCACACCGTCGTCGCGTTTGGTGGCGATGATGTCGACCGCGGAGTAGTAGCTCACCGACTCTTCCGAATGTCCAAATCAGCCGGGCCGAACGCGCCGGGGAGGAGTTCGCGAAGTGGCGTCGGTTCGACGTCATCGCCGGCGTCGACCATCAGATCGTTACCGCCGTGCTCGAAGAGCACTTGACGACATCGACCGCACGGGGCGATGGGATTGCCATCACCGGCGACGATTGAAATCGCGAGAAGACGACCTCCGCCGACGCGCGCGAGGTCCGAGACCAACGAACACTCGGCACACAGCGTCAGGCCGTAACTCGCGTTCTCGACGTTGGCCCCCACGACGAAGCGTCCATCAGTGGTGATGGCACAGGCGCCGACGGTGACGTTCGAATACGGTGCGTACGACGTTGAGGTGGCGTGACGAGCCTGTTCGCGCAGGTCTTTCCAGGGGATCACCGTCGATGAACTCACTGTCAAACATTACACTTCGACTTGCATGACTAACTTTCGAAACTCCTCGGTCGTGATCAACGACGAAGTCGCCACCACACTCCTGAAAGGGTGCAATGTCGTCGCGCTCGAGACCACGATCGTCGTTCAGGGCCTTCCCGCTCCAGTGAACTTAGAGGTCGCCGAAGAGTGCGAGGCGGCGGTGCGCGACGGGGGTTCGGTGCCGGCAACCATTGGCGTGCTCGACGGTCGCGTCATCGTCGGGCTCAGCGCCGATCAGCTGCGGACACTGGCTGATCCGAATCGACACGCGGCCAAACTCTCGGCCCGCGATATTGGCTTGGCGCTCGCCACGCACGGTGACGGAGCGACAACCGTTGCCGGCACGATCAGCATTGCGAGCCGTGTCGGTATCCAAGTAATGGCGACCGGTGGTCTCGGAGGAGTTCATCGCGACGTCCGCGACAGCTTCGATGAATCGGCGGACCTGACCGCACTGTCGCGAAATCAAGTTCTTGTCGTCGCGTCGGGCGTGAAATCAATTCTCGACATTGGCGCGACGCTGGAGCGTCTCGACACGTTGGGCGTACCGGTCGCGGGATTTCGAACGGACAAGTTCCCGGGCTTCTATCAAAGCGAAAGTGGATTCTCGCTGGACTGGACGCTCGCCAACGAAACGGAAGCCGCCGTGGCGTTTCTCTCGCATTGCGAACTGTCGGTAACGGGCTTTCTTGTCGCCAACCCGATCGATCCGGAGAGTGAACTCTCTGTTGAACTCCACGACCGCGCCCTTTCGAGCGCGCTCGAAAGGGCGAAGGACCTGGGCGTGAGCGGCAAAGAGGTGACACCCGCATTGCTGGCTGAGTTCGCTCGCTACACCGCGGGGGCCAGCGTCGAGGTGAATCGTCAACTGGTCGTAGCAAACGCAGCGTTGGCCGGGAGGATCAGCGCGGCGATCGCCAAGGAACGGGTGTGAGCCTTCGCGTCATCGTGGTGGGCGACGTGATGCTCGACGTGGTCGTGAAACCTGACACGGTGATTGCCCCGACGAGTGATACGTCGTCGCGCGTGCGAATGAGTCGAGGCGGTGCGGCGGCGAATATGGCCGAAGCACTCGCTCGAGTGGGTCACCACGTGACGTACGTCGGCGCCTGCGGTTCGGACCTCGTCGCGCAATTGTTTGACGACACGCTTCGCGACGCCGGTATTGACGTGGAACTCGAACGCATCGATACCCCGAGTGGAATCGTGGTCGCACTAGTTGGCTCCGATGGACAACGCGCCATGTTGACCGACCGCGGCGCCAACTCTTCGCTCGCACTGGAGCACGTGCTTCGTGTCCTCGATCGTCCCTTCAATCACCTTCACGTGTCCGGGTACACGCTGCTCGATCCATCAACGACCGAAGTCGGTCGTAGTGCACTAGAGCGAGCTCGCGAACTGGGCCACTCAACGTCGGTCGACGTCTGCTCCGTTGCTCCCTTGATCAAAATGACGCCTGATGCCTTTTTGGCCGCGGCGCATGGGGCGGACACTCTCTTCGCCAATGAAGATGAAGCTCTTGCCTTGAGCGGCGCCGCGGACGTCACGTCGGCAATCGACCGACTGTCAGGTGAGTTCGACGAAGTCGTCGTGACCCAGGGCGACAAAGGCGCTCGGGCGCGTCGCGCCGGTGTCGACTACAACGTTGCGTCAACGAGCGACGAGGTCGTCGACACAACGGGCGCCGGCGATGCTGCCACGGGGGCGTTTTTGGCGGTGCGGTTGAACGACGGCACGATCGAAGAGGCACTTGCAGCGGCGATGTCGGCGGCGTCAGTCGTGGTGCGAGGACTTGGTTCGCGCGGCTAGTCGCGAATGTACGGCTTGCCATCGGCGGCGGGCGGACGCACCCGACCGATGAGCCCCGCGACGACGGCGATCGTGATGAGGTACGGGAACATCCCCAGGATTTCACCCGAGATCGGCACCGAGAACTCCTGAAGGTTGGCCGCGAGGTAGACCGTCATGCCGAAGATGATTGACGCGACGACCGCTCCCGATGGACGCCAGCGGCCGAAGATCATGGCCGCCAAGGCGATATAGCCGAATCCTGACGTGTAATCCGGAATGAATTGGCCCTGTGAGGCCATGAAGGCAACGCCGCCGATTCCGGCAATTGCGCCGCCGAGAACGACATTGACGTAGCGAACGCGCGCCACGTTGATACCGACAGTCGCCGCGGCTTGCGGGTGTTCGCCCACGGCGCGCACGTGCAGCCCATAGCGAGTCTTGAAGAGCGCGAAACTCACGAGGCCCACGAAGATGACCATGCAGTAGAAGAATCCGGACTGGTTGAAGAACAAGGGGCCGAGGATTGGAATCTTGTAGAGCAGCGGAATCGGCACATTCGGCGCGAAGTTCCCGACGTTGAGATTCGGATACGGCGTGAAGACCTGGAGATTGAGGTACGACGAGAAGAAATCTATGCCGGTCACGATGACAATGCCCACGATGATTTGATCCACCAAGTATCGAATCGAAAAGAAGGCGAGCACGAGACCTATGAGGCCACCAGCTATAGCACCCACGACCGCGGCATAGAAGAAATTGTTCGTCTCCGACGCCACGATGCTTCCGATGAATGCTCCCGCGATGAACTGGCCTTCAATCGCAATATTGACGACGCCGGAACGTTCGCACATCACGCCCGAGAGGGCGCCGAAGATCAGCACGGTCACCACTTCTGAACTACCCACGAAAATCGCGGTCAGGTTGACATACGAAACTTGCGACGGCCCTGGCGTGCGCACGGCCCAGAACAAAAGCGCCAGCAACATGAGCACGGCGACGCCGCCGAATCGAGCCATCACACCCCGTCGAGGTTGACGCCAGAAGACCTCGACGCCGAGTGCCAACATCGCGAGCCCGAGGATCAGGTTCCACCAGCGAGTGAGTACCGTGAGTGTGCCAAGTCGGATGGGTGAGTCAGTGGTGTTGACGGGGTCAAAGGTCAACTGCGAGTGTGCGCCCGCGGGGCTTCCCATGGCGAAGAAGAGGATTACAAAGATTGCGAGCACCATCATGATGCCGCCGATGACCTTTGTACGGGTACTTCCGCGATGAGGGCTGATCAAAAAAACAGTGGGGGCTTCGTCGATTGACATCATCCCCACCCTTGAGTTCCGAGTTGGAGCGCCTGCGTGCGACCGGCGCGGAGTCGGAAGATCTCTTTCACGAGAACGGGTGTCGCCACGAACAGTACGACGACCGACTGGATGACGGTCGCGAGGTCAAAGGGGATGCCCGTCGCGCCCTGCATCGCTCGTCCTCCAACGCCGAGTGCGCCGAAAAGAAGTGACGCCCAAAGAATGCCGATCGGCTTGTTGCGACCCAAAAGGGCGACGGTGATTGCCGTGAAACCAATGCCCGCGTCACCGATGAGAAACGTTCCGTCGACGTAGTGCGTCGTGCTCGCCACTTGCACGATTCCGGCCAGTCCGGCGAGGCCGCCCGAGATTAAGAACACGAGGACGATGACGGCTCGGGGACTGATCCCCGATGCCCTGGCCGCCGAGGGACTCGCCCCGGTCACTCGAAAGTCGAAGCCGAGTGACGATCGTTCCAAGAACCACCAGGCAAAGGCGACCACGCCCGCCGCGACGAATATCCCGTAACTCACACGAAGTCCCGAAGCGGCTCCAAATATCGCGGGGAGCTGCGTCGACGCGTGAACGGTCCGCCCGATGTCGTTGGACTGGCCGGGCTGCTGATACGGCGTGGAGAGAACCACGTAGAGCAAGAACGCGTAGATGACGTAGTTCTCCATGATGGTGACAATCACTTCGTGCGCACCCGTGTACGCCTTCAACACGCCAGGAAGCGCTCCGGCGAGCGCCCCCCCAAGGATCCCGGCGATCAAGGTCAGCGGTAGGTGAAGGAACATCGGCAGCTTGATCATTGACCCGACGACGGCGCCGGCGATACCACCCAAGACCGCTTGCCCGTTGGCACCGATGTTGAAGAGACCCGTTTGGAACGAGATTCCGACACCGATGCTGACGATGACGAGTGGCGTCGCGTACGTCAGCGTCTCCGAGATCGGCGTCAAAGTGTTGTCCCAGCCATTGCCCGTGGTGAGCGAATGCCAGAACCCGGCGGGATCGATCACCGATCCGGTGAACATGTCACGATAGGCGGCGCCGACGTTGTCAAAGGTGACCTTGAGGGCGTGACCGGGCGCGCCCCAGCTATTGAAGAATCCTCGAAAGGCGTCGAGGATCGTCGCGGTCGTGAAGATGATGATGAAGGCGCCGACGGCAAAGCCAAGGATGAGGGCGAGGATGGTGACGACGACAGAATTCTGGCTCGTCAACGACATCCAGATTGACAGGAATGATCGTCGTCGCGCCGGAACGTCAGTCACTCGATGCCCCGACTGTGGTCCCGGCCATCAACAGGCCGATGTCCTCTCGACTGGTCGAGGGATCGACGATGCCGCTGATTCTCCCGGCGTACATCACGGCGATTCGGTCACCGAGAGCGTAAACCTCATCCAGTTCTGAAGAGACGACTAAGGAACCGTTTCCTCGATTGCGATGATTGACGATCTGGCGGTGCACGTATTCGATCGAACCGACGTCGAGACCGCGAGTCGGCTGCGACGCGACCAGAAAGTCAATATTTCGTGAGAGTTCGCGTGCGACGATTACCTTTTGTTGATTGCCTCCCGAGAGAGAACTGACGGGTTCCTTCACCGACGTTGTTCGGATGTCAAAATCCTTCACCAGTTGTTGTGCGTGGGACGCGACGGACCCGAGGTTGCGAGTCCCATGATTGGCGAAAGGTGGTCGTCGAGGCGTGTTGAGGACCAAGTTGTCGGCGACCGACATGGTCAGCACCAGTCCGTCGCGCTGGCGGTCCTCGGGAATGTGTCCAAGTCCGGCGTCGAGAATCTTTCGCGGTGATTGGTTCGTGATGTCGCGACCGTTCATCACGATCGTGCCGGATTCGACAGGTCGCATTCCGGCAATGGCCTCCACGAGTTCCGTTTGGCCGTTACCCTGAACGCCGGCGAGGGCCAAGATTTCGCCGGCGTAGACGTCGAGCGAGACGCCGTTGACCACCACCAGACCTCGGTCGTCGCGAACTACCAGGTCGCGTATCGCAAACACCGATTCGCCGGGGGCATACGCGTCCTTGTGCACGGTGAGTTCGACCTCGCGGCCCACCATCAAGGACGCGAGTTCCGATTCCGAGGCGCTCGGATCGGCGGTGCCCACGACTTTCCCGTGACGGATAACCGTGATGACGTCAGCAATCGCGCGAACTTCTTTGAGCTTGTGCGTGATGAACAAGATGGACTTTCCCGACGCCGCGAGTGATCGCATGATCGCCATAAGGGCGTCGATCTCTTGGGGCGTCAGAACCGCGGTGGGCTCATCCAGGATCAGCAATTCGGCGTCGTGGCTGAGCGCTTTGAGGATCTCTACTCGCTGTTGGATACCGACCGAGAGGTTCTCGACAATGGCATCAGGATCGACTTCGAGATGGAACTCTTTGGACACTCGTCGAATGTCGGCCGTCGCCTTTTTGTAATCGATCCGGTTGAGTGATTTCGTCGGCTCGAAACCGAGCACGACGTTCTCGGTGACAGAGAACACCGGCACCAACATGAAGTGCTGGTGCACCATTCCAATGCCTCGACGGACCGCCTCCCCGGAGTCGGCGAACTTGGTTGCCACGCCGTCGATGACGATCTCGCCTTCGTCGGGATGAAGTAGTCCGAAGAGTACATTCATCAACGTCGACTTTCCGGCGCCATTCTCTCCCAGTAGTGAATGTATCTGACCCGGCTCGACGTTGATGCTGATGTTGTCGTTGGCTGTGAGGGAGCCAAAACGTTTGGTTATCTCTCGAAGTTCCAAGCGCATGAGTGTTCATCGTACTCATGACAAAGACCCGGGTTTTGATAACCCGGGTCTTTGTCAAACTGCGCGCCGCGATGCGGCGAATGCCTTAGAGCGTTACCACTTGTTCGGGTTTACCGAAATGGTTCCCGCGATGATCCCGGCCTTGGCGGTCGCAATGTCGGCCTTCAACTTCGAAGGCACTGTGACACCACCCAATTCCAATCCCGTTCCGTCGTTCTTCAACGTGCCGACGTAACTGCCGGCCTTGAACGTACCCTTGGCTGCCGAAAGAATCGCGGCCTCGACCGAAGGCTCAACACCCTTGGCCACGGTGCCGACGAAGTACTTGCAGTCCGTGGCGTCCGAGACACAGCCGTTGCTGTCGACCCACATCACGTAGTGCCCGGCGCCGTCTTGCTTGGCGGCGGCAACCGAGCCGAGGCCCACTGAACCGGCGACCGGGAAGACGATGTCCGCACCGTTGGAGTAGTCACCCAATGTGATTTGCTTACCCAGCGTCGCGTTCGTGAAGCTATTGACGAACGTACCCTTACCCGGACAAGCTGCGAGCGAGCAGGCGGTCTTCGGCGGAGTCCATCCGAGGACCTTGACCGTCTTCGCGTAGGTCTTGTCGTAGTAACGAACCCCAGCGACGAAGCCGTTCTCATAGAGCGTGACCGCCGAGAAGTTCTCACCGCCGTAGGTGGCCACGGTGCCGGTCTTGGACATGCCCGCGGCGAGGATTCCACCGAGGAATCCGGCCTGGTCCGTCTCGTACTGGAGCGCCTCGACGTGCGTGCCGGCCTTGACCACTGGCGCGTCGTCCACGATCGCAAACTTCTGGCTCGGGTTGGCGTTCGCGGCCTTCGCGGTCGCGGGGTCCATCAAGAAGCCGACCGTGATGATGATGCCGCACTTCTCACCAATGAAGGTGTTGATGTTTGGTGTGTAGTCATTTGATGACCCTGATGACAGGTACGAAGGCACAATGTTCGAGTCTGCCTTCGCGGCGTCCTTCGCGCCCGCATACGCGGACTGGTTGAACGATCGGTCATTGATACCACCAGTGTCGGTAACGACGCAGGCCTTGAACTTCGTGGCGGCAGAAGCCGACACCGTTGTCGAGGCCACACTCACAGTCAAAGTGCCAAGAAGTAGCGCGCTAGTTCCCAACACAGTCGTGAGGCGACGAATTCTCCCCATGTATTTCTCCCTTAATCGTTTCATCAGCCCCTTTTTAGGGGACTGTCCTCGGCCTCGATGCGCCCCGACACGGCGTCATCACACTTTCGGATAATTGTCAACCGTGAGACTAGCCCCGAATAGGGGGCCGAATTTAGGCAGGTCCCATGGGAGTCACTGGTGAGATTTCGAGCGCTGGGGCAGTCGTTGCCACCGTTGCACGCCCGGTATTTCGGGGCACCGCGAATGACACGAAGAGCGCGACGATGGTGACGCCGGCCGATATTTGGAAGACGCGATCGTAGCCCGAGGTGAAGGCGGACGCCTGGGAAACCGTTCCGAGGGCGTGGTGCGTCACGTCCGTCGCCACGGTCGCCAGAATTGCGAGCGCGAGTGAGCCACCGACTTGTCGTGCGGTGTTGAGAATTCCCGAGGCCAGTCCCGCGTCCGCGCGGTCAACGCCGGACGTGGCAGCCGTCGCGAGCGGTGCGAAGAGTAGGCCCATCGCGAACGCGCAGATGAAGCACGGGACCAGAATATGACCGGCGTAGGAGTCCGCGGACTTAATCAGCGAGATCCATAGGAAGCCCAACGCACCCAGTACCGCACCGATTTGTAGCAACGGGCGCACCCCCGTCCTCGATAGGAGTCGCGACGAGATCTGGGCGCCCATGATGATGGCGAGGGCCATCGGGAAGAAGGCGAAACCGGCCTTCACGGGTCCGTAGCCGAGAACCCCTTGGAAGTAATAGGTCAAGAAGTACCACATCGCAAAGAACGTGCCGCCGATGAGGAACATCATGAGATTCGCCGTCGTGAGCGACCGAGACTTGAAAATCGAGAACGGCACGAGCGGATGCGACGCCACTTTCGCTTCCCAGAAGATGAACGCCGCCAACAGCGCCAGACCCAAGAAGAGCCATTCGAGAGTCGTCGATGATGTCCAACTGTGCGTGGTCGTATTCACGACCGCGTAGATGGCCGACGCGAGACCACCCGTGACGAGCACCGAACCGGTGACGTCGAGCTTGGTCGTGGCATCACGGTTACGCATCTCGCGTAAGTACATGGCGGCGACGGTGCCGGCCACGATGCCGAAGGGAACGTTGATGAAAAAGACCCAGCGCCACGAAGCCCAACCGGTGAGGATGCCACCCAGGAGACCGCCGACGGCGCCGCCGGCTCCAGCGACCGCGCTCCAGGCGCCGATGGCCTTGGGCAAACGTGGACCATGAAAGGTCGTGACGATGATGGTGAGCGTGGCCGGTGAGAGGATGGCACCTCCGATGCCCTGCACCGCGCGGATGGTGATCATCTGCGTTCCCGTGTGCGCGACGCCGGCACCGATGCTGGCCAGTGTGAAGAGGATGATGCCGGTGGTGTAGACCCTTCGCCGTCCGAAGAAGTCACAGGCTCGGCCGCCCAACAACAAGAACCCCGCGAAGGTCAAGACGTACGCGTTCACTACCCACTGAGCACTGCTTTGAGTGAAATGCAAGTCGTGGCCCATGCGCGGCAGTGCGACGTTCACGATCGAGACGTCCAGGACGACCATGAACTGCGCGAGACAGGCAATAGAGAGAATCAACCAGTCCGGCGCGTGGCGATTCGTCGAGACGTCGAGGGCGGTGTCGGACATTTTCCGATTGTAATAGTGAGGCGTAATTCGCCGTCACGCGACATTTTCGTGGCGTCGCGATATCGGTCACACTTGATGACATGGTTGCTCAGTTCATCTTCACTATGCGAGACCTCCGCCGGTTCTACCCGCCGGATCGAGAAGTCCTTCGCGGCATCAATCTCTCGTTCTATCCGGGAGCGAAAATTGGGGTCATCGGCGCGAACGGATCTGGGAAATCATCACTGTTACGCATCATGGCCGGACTGGATGACGGCTTCAGTGGCGAGGCACGACTCACCCCGGGATTCAGCGTCGGGTATCTCTCGCAAGAGCCCGAACTCGATCCCACGAAAGACGTGGTCGGCAATGTCGCTGACGGCATCGCCGAACAGCGTGACCTGCTGATCCGCTTCAACGAGGTCTGCGCCGCGATGGCCGACCCCGACGCCGACTTTGACGCACTCTTGAGCGAACAGTCCGATCTTCAGACCAGGATCGACGCCGCGAACGCCTGGGACCTCGAACGGACCCTCGACATCGCGATGGACGCGCTGCGCCTGCCACCCCCGGACGCCGACGTGACGGTGTTGTCCGGGGGCGAACGTCGCAGAGTGGCGCTCTGTCGGTTGCTTCTGTCAAAACCGGACCTCTTGTTGCTCGACGAGCCGACGAACCATCTCGACGCCGAATCCGTCGCGTGGCTTGAGCGGACCCTCCAGGATTACAGCGGCACGGTCGTCGCCATCACCCACGACCGGTACTTCTTGGACAACGCCGCCTCGTGGATCCTTGAACTGGACCGCGGTCACGGCATTCCCTGGGAGGGCAACTACTCCTCATGGCTCGAACAGAAGCAGGCGCGTCTCGCCCAAGAAGAGAAGTCCGACAAGGTTCGTCAAGCGGCGCTCGAGCGCGAATTGGAATGGATCCGGATGTCGCCGCGGGCACGTCAGAGTAAAGGCAAAGCTCGCCTCAGCGCCTTCAACGAGTTGGTCGCGGAGTCTGAGTCGGCCGAACGTCGCGCCGACCGGCTCGAGATCGCAATCCCACCGGGCCCTCGATTGGGGGACGTCGTCGTCAACGCGCTCGACGTCATGAAGAGCTTTGACGACCGGCTCCTCATCGAGGATCTGAGCTTCTTTCTCCCACCGGGGGGCATCGTTGGTGTCATCGGGGCGAACGGCGCGGGAAAGACGACGCTCTTTCGGATGATGCTCGGACAAGAAAAACCCGATGCGGGGAGTTTCGAGGTCGGCAGCACCGTCGCATTCGCGTACGTGGATCAGTCGCGCGACAATCTCAATCCCGACGCGACAGTCTTTGACGAGATCAGCGAAGGCCAAGAACAGATGGTGGTCGGGAACCGCGAGATCCACGCTCGCGCGTACGTGGCGAGCTTCGGGTTCAAGGGCAGCGACCAGCAAAAGAAAGTCGGGGAGATCTCGGGCGGCGAGCGTAACCGCGTCCAGTTGGCCAAGGTGTTGCGAAGTGGTGGCAACGTGCTCCTCCTCGACGAACCGACGAACGACCTCGACGTCGATACGTTGCGCGCTCTCGAAGACGGTCTGTTGACGTTCCCGGGCTGTGCCGTCGTCATCAGTCACGATCGCTGGTTCTTAGACCGGATCGCGACCCACGTACTCGCCTTCGAGGGTGACGCCGTCGTGCGGTGGTTCGAGGGGAACTTCTCGGACTACGAAGCCGAACGCCACAAGCGCCTGGGCACCGACGCCGATCAGCCGCATCGGATCCGCTACAAGCCGATCACTCGCTCTTGACCTTCGAGGGACCGCCTTCGCGGTTCTAGTGTGGACCCGTGAGTAAAGGGACCGACTACTCGACGTACCTTCGGATCAACGACCTCTTGAGGCTGCAGATTCCGCTCACCGAGGACGCGCCGGACGAGCTGCTCTTCATCGTCGTCCACCAGTCCTACGAACTCTGGTTCAAGGTGATCGTTGACGAACTGCGCCGCGCCGCCACGCAACTCCACGCCAACCGTCCGTGGCTCGCCGTGTCGCACCTTCGACGGATGGTCTCGATCGAGGACCTTTTGCTCACGCATCTTCAACTGCTGGACTCCATGTCGCCCGAGGGTTTCCTGCAGTTCCGGGACCCGCTCGACCCGGCCTCGGGATTCCAGTCCTTCCAGTTCCGCGCTATTGAGTTCCTCAGCGGTGGCGGCAAGAAGGCGATGCTGAGCTTCGAGATATTCGACGACGACCAGCGCGCCTGGCTCAAAGAGATGAGCGAGATCCCCACGGTGTGGTCGGGCTTCGAGCACTCGTTGCGAACGACGGCGGGTGCTGCGAACGACGACCTGTTGGACGTTCTACGAGCGTTGTATCTCTCCCACGACGAACCGGCCCTGAGCGCGCTGCACGCCGTCGCCGAGCTTTTGATGGACCACGACGGACGTCTGGCGGTCTGGCGCCACCAGCACATGCTGATGGCCGGTCGACAGATCGGTCGGCGTCCCGGCACGGGCGGCAGTGAGGGCATGGCCTATCTCGATACGACGTTGACCCAGCGTCTCTACCCGGCGCTGTGGGAAGTGCGGTCGGTCTTGTGATCACTCGCGACGACTGCCAACAGATGGACGACACCGATGTCCTGGCGCCGTTGCGCCAGGAGTTCACACTCAACGACAATGAGATCTACCTCGACGGGAACTCCCTCGGGCCGGTGTCGGCGTCCGTTCGACGTCGCGTCAACGAAGTGCTGGACGACGAATGGGGCCGAGGTCTCGCACGGAGCTGGAACGACGCCGGCTGGATGGGGGAGCCGACGCGACTGGGGGACCGGCTCGCGCCGTTGATCGGAGCCCAGCCCGGCGAAGTGCTCGTCGCCGACACCTTGACGTTCTTGATCGCCAAGCTCATTGGCGCCGCACTCGAACAGCGGCCCGAACGACACGTCGTCTTGACCGACGCGGCAAATTTCCACTCGGACATCTACATCATCGAGGCCATGTGCGAGCGAGCCGGCCGGCCCGTGACGATGAAGACCATCGACCGCGACCGCTTGGACGAAGAGCTCAATGACGACGTGGCCCTGGTCGAATTGACCCACGTCGACTACCGCAGTGGCGAGTCCCTCGATATGGCCGCCATCACCGAACGCGTGCACGACGCCGGTGCACTGATGCTGTGGGACTTCGCGCACTCGGCCGGTGCCGTGCCGCTCGACGTGACCGGGGCCAATGTCGATTTCGCCGCCGGCTGCGGGTACAAGTACTTGAACGGCGGCCCCGGTGCTCCGGCCTTCCTCTACGTCCGAAAGTCTTGGCAGGGAAAACTCCGCAATCCACTGCCGGGCTGGCTCGGACATGCTCGACCATTCGATTTCGAACTGACGTACGAGCCGGCCGAGGGTATGCAGGCCTTCGTCACGTCGTCGCCGTCGATTATCGCCCTCGCGGCGCTCGACGGGGCGCTCGACATCTGGGATCGCACCTCGATGAAGGAGGTCCGCGCGAAGAGCCTGGCGATGACCGACCTCTTCATTCAACTCGTGGACGAACGCCTCCCGGGGGTCTTTGACGTCGTGACACCGCTCGATCACGCCAAGCGCGCCAGTCAGGTCGCGCTTCGTCACTCCGAGGGCTACGCGATTATTCAGTCGCTGATCGAACACGGCGTCATTGGCGACTTCCGGGCCCCGGACATCTGTCGATTCGGCTTCACGCCGCTGTATCTACGCTTCGTCGACGTCTTTGACGCCGTCGAGCGAATCGCGAGCGTCATGGAATCCGAATCGTTCCGGGATCCACGATTCGCCGTGCGCAACGCCGTGACCTGAGAAGTCCGTCCACGTACGGCTTTACGAGGTCTTGTAGGCGTAGAAGCCCTGACCCGACTTTCGCCCCAGTAGTCCGGCCTGGGTCATGCGCGACAACAGTGGCGGCGGCGCGAGGTGGGGCTCTTTGAACTCCTCGTAGAGCGAATCGGCCACCGCGAGTGTGGTGTCCAGGCCGATGAGGTCGGTCAGGGCCAGGGGACCAAGGGGGTGGGCGCAGCCCACGACCATGCCGGTATCGATGTCCTCGGCGCTGGCGAATCCCGACTCGAGCATCCGGATGGCCGACAAGAGGTAGGGAATCAAGAGGGCATTCACGACGAAGCCGGCCCGGTCCTTCGAGGCGATGACTCGTTTGTTGAGTGATTCACTGGCGTAGGTGTTGACGCGTTCGGTCGTTTCAGCACTGGTGAGGAGGGACGAAATCACCTCCACCAGTCGTAGTACGGGCACGGGATTGAAGAAGTGCATGCCAATGACCTGTTCGGGGCGCTTCGTGGCCATGGCGAGCTTGATGATAGGGATCGATGACGTATTCGTGGCCAAAATCGCCTGGGGATCACGCATTACCGCGTCGAGCCGCCGAAAGACGTCAATTTTCAGGTCTTCGTCCTCCGCGACGGCCTCGATCACCATTTCGCGCTCAGCGAGCGTGGCGAAGTCCTCGCTGAAGCTGAGGTTCCCTCGGGCGCGATTCGCTTCTTCCTCGGGCAACTTTCCCGAGGTGACTGCTCGATCGAGGGACCGCTCGATGCGGGTTTGTCCTTGGGCGAGCGCGGAAGCGTCGCGCTCGATCACCACGACATCGGCTCCGGCGCGCGCGCAGATCTCGGCGATACCCGATCCCATCAGTCCACAGCCAATTACGCCAATTCGTTCCATCCGCGTCTCCTCGTTTGGCGAAGCTACGGCTCCGCGACGGCAAAGTCTACGTCCGGGCTCCTGAGTTCTCCGAGTGAAGTGCGGACCGTCGGTGAGTACGATTGGCACGACTCAAAAGCACGACTCGAGCCCTATTACTAAGGAGACGACGCATGGACACCGTGAACGTCATCGTGGAGATCCCGCGCGACAGCAAGAACAAGTACGAATACGACCACGAGAACCACACGATCAAGCTGGATCGCCATTTGCTCGTTTCGATGGGCTACCCGGCGGAGTACGGATTCATCCCGGACACGCTCGGGGGCGACGGCGACCCTCTCGACGCCCTGGTGTTGACCGAATACCCGACGTTCCCGGGCTGTCTGATCGAGTCCAAGATCCTGGGCATGTGCAACATGACTGACGAAAACGGGGAGGACGCGAAGCTCATCTGTGTCCCGGCGTACGACCCGCATTGGAAGTCAGCAACTGACATCAGTGACGTGCCGAAGCAGACTCTGGACCGAATCAGCCATTTCTTTACTGTGTACAAGGATCTGGATGAGGGAAAATGGATGAAAGTGGAGAATTATGTGGGCCGAGCCGAGGCATTGGCCGAGCTTGAGGCCTCAATCGCTCGTTTCAAGGGCTGATTCGCCTCAAATTCCTCCGTGTCAATCATTGACGACTCTTCCGGAGCGTTCTTCGAAGAGACTCATCCCCGCCGCTTACTGCTCGCCACGCAATCGCTCTTTTTGTGTCCTCGCCTGGTCTCTCATCCTCAACCGCCGGGCCACCGCTGAAAATGAAGAGTTTTCCTTCGGCGGCGTGCGTCACGAGACTGTTGCCCTATTAATAGGGCAACATTCGGCGTTTGGTGGAGATGTTGGTTGATGCAAGGTCCAAATGGACCGAAACGGCCGATTTAGTTGATTTCAGTTGAAGAAACCAGGCACTCATCCGAAGATGGACGGAGGCGCGGCAGTCACTTATCATCGGGCGCGCCCAACCTCAAAGGTGAGATCTCGGTCTGTCTAACCGTTGTCGATGTGGAGGCGAGTTCGCGTTGGTACTGCGAGCTTATGGACCTCACGCCGATACGTGAGTTCAGAGGCTCTGACGGACGAATGGTGGACGCGGCGTTGGCCCACGTCCCTGGTTTCGTGCTGGGGTTGGTTTCGCATAATGATGCGGTCAAAGCTCTATTTGATGAGATGCGACCGGGGTTGGATCACCTTGAATTCCTTGTCCCGAGTGTCGAAGACGTGCAGCTGTGGGCGAATCGACTTGACGAGTTCGGAATCCAGAATTCTGGTGTGAAATCTTTTGATCACACCGCTGGCGTGACGGTGACTTTCCGCGACCCAGACAACATCCAACTCGAGTTCTACGCGCTGAAGCCATAGTCAGCGGTCGTATTTTTGGTCGTTGGATCGTCGTTTCCAATTTTCTAAAAGGGTATCCATCTGACTGCCGCGCCGGTCTGGCAAAGGGATTTGTGTCTTCAGATCCAATAGCGACGGAAACGTATCCCATTCGTCCACAGCGGTCGTCTCTAGAACTCCTCCGCAGCGCTCGATGACTTTGGTGGACCCCACGTCGGAGTCGTCGCAAGTGACAAGTAAAGAAGTCACACCCTCATTTCGGGCAATCACGATTGAATGTCTCAGAATATCGGTCGCGTAGCCCTTTCGACGAAAGGCCGAGATCACGTCATAGCGAATGTGGCCGCCTCTGAAGGCGAGAAAATCATTCAGCTCAAATCGGATCGACGCACGACCCACGAGTTGACCGTCGACGTCGGCCGCGAGAAGTGCAGAGCGAGTTCGGTTCTCTGGAAGGTCAATGCCTTGGCGATTGCGCTCCATGAGGTCGATCCACTCTGCCCAGGGCATTCGCGAGTCATAATCGAAAGTAAGAAAGTGGAAACCGGTGCCCTCGAACTCCGCCCTTGCAGCGAGTGCCGGTGCTTCGTCGGCGAGATCGAAAGGTCGGAGGACGAGAGGCGTAGCGAAACATTAACTGTGCGACCCTCCGTACCAACAGCCCGACGGCTCCGAGATAAATCGTTTAAGTGACCAACAATCGTCTCGGAATCAACCAAAATCTCCACCAAACGCCGAGTCCTAGTTCGATAATTACTCACTTCAAACGTGTGCACCGACGGTTAGGTCTGGCACTGTGTAGTTGTTATACTGTCGCTTAGACATCTAAACGATAGTGCACAGACCACTGGAGGAAGAGAAATGCGCAAGCCCCACACGTTCCACCCACAAACCCTTGCCGCCGCGAAACTCCTCGGTCTCGAGGTGGCGCGCGTTCGGCGCGAGCGACGTTGGACCACCAGCGACCTCGCCGAGCGCGCCGGTATCTCTCCAGTCACTTTACGCAAGATTGAACGGGGCGAACCTACCGTTGAACTCGGATCGGCCTTTGAGGTCGCCACCCTCCTCGGAATAGGGCTCTTCGCCCCGGACCGCGAGGAACTCTCCACGATGATCGAACGCTCGCGAGATCGGTTGGCGCTGCTTCCTGCACGAGTGCGCGAGTCAACCGGAAAGAATCATGATGCCTTCTGAGTCTGGCGCCTCGATCGCCTATGTCTGGGTGTGGCTACCTGGCGCAACCGAACCTGTGGTTGCCGGTGTCTTGCAGGCAGACGGGGCCACGACCTTTTTCCGCTACGCCGAGAGCTTCTTGGGGAGGCGCGACGTAGTGGCGCTGTACCTGCCGGAACTTCCTCTCCGACCGGGACCTATCCGCCCGGTCGCGGGGCTTAACATCGCGGGGTGCATCGCCGACTCCGGACCTGACGCGTGGGGCCAACGTGTGATCCTACGCCGCCTCTTTGGTCGAGGATCATTGATATCCGGTCCGTCAGAGCCCGACACGCTCACGTATCTTCTCGAGTCAGGCTCTGATCGGATCGGAGCTCTCGATTTTCAAGCAAGTCCTACTGCCTACGTACCCCGCTCGACGAGTGCAACCCTCGAGGAGCTGATGCAGGCCGCGGAGCGACTCGAGAGGGGCGAGCCATTCTCCCCAGGCCTCGATGACGCCCTGCTTCGTGGCTCCTCCATTGGAGGTGCACGTCCGAAAGCGCTTTTGGACGACAACGGTCGCAAGCTCATCGCGAAGTTCTCGTCCAGCACTGATCCGTATTCCGTGGTGAAGGCCGAGGGGGTGACGATGGAACTAGCCAGGCGCGTCGGTATCAACGTGGCTGCTACCGAGGTGGTCAAATGCCTAAATCGTGACGTCCTACTCGTTGAGCGCTTCGATCGAAGTGGCGTGGCGGGCGAAAGACAAATGATTGTTTCAGCCCTCACCCTCCTTGAGTTGGACGAGATGATGGGACGATACGCCACGTACCCCGGGCTCGCAGATGTCATTCGCGAACGCTTCACCAAGCCCAAGGAGACCTTGCGCGAGCTCTTCTCGCGTATCGTCTTCAACGTTCTTGTTGGCAACACCGACGACCACGCGAGGAACCACGCCGCGTTTTGGGATGGCTCGACGCTCACACTGACTCCGGCGTACGACATTTGTCCGCAGGCTCGTTCTGGTGGCGAGGCGGTCCAGGCGATGGCTATAGATCGAGACGGCTTCCGCTGTAGTCAGGTCGTTGGCGCCCGAGATGCTGCCTCAACGTATCTCCTGTCGTCAAATGAAGCACGAGAGATCATTGACCACCAGATCCACGTGATCGAAACGCAGTGGTCCGACGCGGCCGACGCGGTGGATCTATCGCCCCCAGAGCGATCTCGCATGTGGGGACGCCAGATACTCAACCCATTTTCGACCGAGGGCTACTCGTCGTAGCGTACCGCATCGTCCAGTGTCTTCGTGGTCCCGAGTTGCTGAGGCTGCCAATAAATCGAAGGATCCTGACCCAATCCGGGGCAAATCAACCAAAATCTCCACTAAACGCCGCATCCTAATAGGGCTACACCGCCGCCTAATAGGGCTACACCGCCGCCGTCTTTGGGCGGGGGCACAACCTCCACGTATTCTCGGGCCTTTGGCTTCCCGGCCATCATCTGGGTCCGTCTGAGGGTTGATATCATTTTGTTACACGCACCCATGTCGGACCCTCGCTGTGATTACCTCGAGATAACATTCGGCGTCTAGTGGAGATTTTGGTTGATTTCGGACTTAAACAGCTCTACATCGGCGAATTAGTTGTTACCCGTGGTGCTGGCTCCTAGTCCTTGCGGGCATGGAATGGCTCTCTGATCGTCGCTCGGAGCCGAGTGCATGATAAAACCAGGTGGGCACCGTTATTCGCATGACGCCCTGTCCCCGATGCCTTGACGAGGAGAGCCGTGCCTGAGAAGTTTCCTGGCGACACTGCCCAAGAGATCGTTGTCTACGCTGGCTCCGGAGTGGAGTTGTCCCTCCCCATAGACCGTGAACGCGAGATGATCTGGGCCTCGCAGTCACAGATCGCAGAGGTCTTCGGGCTCGAACGGTCTGGTGTGTCTCGGCACATCAACAGAGTCTTCCGTGACGCAGAGGTGGACAAGGAAAGCAATTCTGTGAAGATTCTTCATAGAATTGCCTCAGGTCCCGGCCGACCGGAGACCTACTACAGCCTGGATGTGATCCTCGCCGTCGGGTACAGAGCTAACTCTGGGCGGGCGATCCAGTTTCGCCGGTGGGCGAGTGGCGTGCTCAAGGACTACATCGTTGCGGGCGTGGCCGTCAACAACAAGCGCCTAGACGAACTTGGGTCGATCGTACGCCTACTTTCGCGCGCAGACAACGAACTCGTTTCCGGGGTGGCTGACGTGCTTGCCAGCTACATCCCAGGGCTGCAACTGCTCCGTGAGTACGACGAAGGTCGCATTGACATACCCGCTGGCGCCGTACCCGGGTGGGAACTCACCATCGAGGAAGCTCGGGCCATCATCAATCGCGTCGGCGACGAGTTCCCTCACGACAAGCTTTTCGGCCATGACCCCAAGGGCAAGCTCGACGGCACCATCGGTGCTATCTACCAGGGATTTGGTGGCCAGGACATCTACCCGACGGTAGAAGACAAAGCCGCCAACTAGCTCTATCTCGTTGTCAAAGACCATGCCCTGGCGGATGGGAACAAACGCAGTGCGGCCGCCCTCTTTGTTACGTTTCTCGATCGAAACGGAATCCTGCGCGATGACGAGGGCACACCGAGAATCTCCAACAACGCCTTGGCCGCCATCACGCTCATGGTGGCCATGAGTGACCCGAGCGAGAAGGACATCATGGTGGCACTGATCACCCGCATGCTCTCAGGGACTGACCTCTAAATGCGACCACCAGACGGTTTCACCCTCGCAGCGTCGGATGGAAATTCTGCCTGTCGCCCGGCTCAAAGTTCCTCCAGTGCTTTGGTCTGCGAATGTGACCCGCGACTACTGTATAAATCGCTCGTGTGGAGAGGTTTTAGACCGAAATCAATCGGAATCGCCACTAAACGCCGAATCGTGTCGAGATTATGTGGCACACAGGCGGCGCATCAGGAACCGATGGGCGCGACCCCGCAAGCCCTGAGCTCGGTGCGTGCTTGCTGGTCGAATTGGCTCATCGCGTCGGTCACGATGTTCGTCGAGAGCACGACGCCCAGTTCGGCGAGGTAGTCGTTCAACTCCGTTCGCAATTGGACGGTGGGAGCGGCGCCCACCGCGAGCGTGAGGTCATACATAAGTTTGTTTAATTGATGATCTTGCGCCACCGAAAAAGTGGGCTCGGGGTGGCTAAAGCTCTTGGCGATTGCATCCGCATCGGCGCCCACCACTCTCTCGACCGGAGCACAGAACGCACGGGGCCATTTCGTTGCCGGCCAGAGCGCCCACGCCGCGCCCCCGATGACGATTGCAACAAGAACAACAACAATGATGCGGCGCATACTCACGATCGTATCGACAAGGCTCCGCATGGATCTGTGGCCCGGTTGGCCACTATTGGTATTTACTACGGCAGTCAGATGGAGCGGTGAACCGATCAGATCCGAACGCGGCTGGCAAAATGCGCGCGCTAAAACTCCGGCTCGAAATCTGACCTGAGTTTCCAACCGCTTCGACCGTTGACGGGCTTCGCGCACAGTATTTGGTGGATCTCAAGATGGTGACGTTCGAAGCCGTACGCCGAACCCGACATGTAGAGACGCCACACCCGGGCACGTTCTTCGCCCACTTCTTCGACGGCCTCGTCGAATCGTTTGACCAAGTTCGCGACCCAGTGACGAAGCGTCAGTGCATAGTGCTCGCGCAGACTCTCGAGGTGACGTACCTCAAATCCGTGCGCCTGAAACATTGAGACCATAGTGCCGACCTGTTGGAGCTCTCCGTCGGGGAAGACGTAGCGTTCGATGAAGGGACTTCCGATCTTGGATGGACCGCGCAGGCCCAACGCGATCTGCACCTGTCGTGACAACTCGGACACCTTGGAGGGGTCGGGGTCGTCATCGAATGAAACCGGCCTGGCGATCGCGTGATTGAGGAATCGTCCACCCGGACGAAGAAGATCGAAGAGTTGTTGGGTGTAGGTCGCCAGGGACTTACGACCAACGTGTTCCGACATGCCAATGGAACAAATTGCATCGAAGGGGCCGTCGCGCACGTCGCGGAAATCCTGTAGCCGAAACTCAACCAAGTGACTTACGCCTTCACTCTGAGCCCGTTCAACCGCATAGCGGCGCTGCTCTTCGGACAGCGTGATGCCGACCACAGTGGCGCCGTACTCGCGCGCCGCGTGAATCGCCATGGCTCCCCATCCGCAGCCAACGTCGAGCAAACGCGTGCCCGCGCTGAGTTCGAGTTTTCGCGCCACGAGGTCAACCTTGCGCCGTTGTGCCTGTTCGAGTGTGTCGTTGGGCGATCGGAATACGGCGCACGAATACGTCATCGAGGGGCCGAGCACCAGTTCATAGAAATTGTTCGAAACGTCATAGTGATGAGAAATTGCTTGGCGATCACGCGAGCGGCTGTGCAATGCGCCGCGCTGTTTGGCTTCAATTTTCGGTGGCGCAATCGGTCGCAGGGTGTCGAGGCCGACGACGGACAACAGTGCGCGCAGGTTCTCAACTTTCAACAAACTGCGAATCGGCGGAATTGTGAGGTCAAACAGTGCGTCTAACTCTCCGTCGATGTCGAGATCACCGGCGACGTAGGCGCGTGCGACACCCAGTTCCCCGGGATGGGTGAGGACACGCGTCAGGGCTTCGCGGCGAAGAATCTTCAGTGTGAGGTCGCTGCCGGGCGAGGCGCCCTTGGGCACGGCGACACTGCCGTCGTAGGCTTCAACACGGAACGGAAGTTCGTTGTTAAAGACCGCTGAGACAAAAGTTGCGACATCCATTGGATTACCCCCATTCGTCTTCGGGATGAGACTACGTCAACGACGACGTTGTTGCTCGCCCGTACTGCATGAGATTTGCGTTGTGAGAACGTTAATCGTGAGTCTCGCCAATGCTGACCGACGCCACAATTGGAGCCAAAAGATGACGGAATCTGCTCGTCCGCAACACACGCACGGCTCTACGGGGGGCCCGGGGGACGACGGTCCTGATACGGCGCGATTCTGACATTCGACAAAGTCATCTGGATTGTGCGGGGAAAGTAGAAGCCAGAGTCACTCCGCAACCCCTGTTTTTCGTGACGATCACGTACAATTTCGCTTGAACGCTTGCGAAAATAGAACTGAAGGCGTGCGACGCGCTCACAATGACGTTGTGAGAGGTTTGTGACGATTGATTTGACAGCGATTCGGTTCGCGGATCGATCGCCATGTGAAATGTCGCCCCTCAATTCACTTTCAACGGTAAACGTCGTTCATGGACGCACATTGAGCGACTTCACGACCATACGTGACGTTGTCGCAACGTTGATTGAGTGTCAATTGGTGATTTTCGAGCGTTGCATCGAGACGCGATGCAACCGATTTGACGCACAAGAGTTTTTCTTATGGTGATGGTAATTGAAGCTCTATGAAGGTAGATTTTCCGATATTCGGGATAGATTATTTACCAGAAAAAGTTTTCTCTTAGAACCTTTGGGGTGATTCGTGGCGTTCAAAAAGAAAAGCAAAGACGAGAAAGTTGACGACCCTCGCCCGCAAAGCGGTGGCGGAGGTGCTGTGACGACGGTTGTCGAGGGTCGCGACGAGAGTGATCAGGTTCAGTCATCGGCGGTCGAGGAGAGCTCCACTCCAAGTTCGGCGGGGTCGAATGCAACGAACGGCACGTTGCCGCAGAAGCAGAACCTCCGACTGGGCGATCAGCTCGTCGGGAGCAATCTGATCACCGATGCGCAGCTGCAAAAGGCCCTCGAGATGCAACGCGACTCGGGCGGTCTACTGGGTGAGGTTCTGGTCAGCACCGGCGCACTCAGCGAACAGGCGCTCGCGCACGCGCTCGCCTCCTTTTTCGGTTTCGACGTGGCCAACTTACGCCGCGACAACGTCGACCCGATGATGATCAGCTACTTGCCCGAAGAGGTGGCGCGAGAGTACGTGGCCTTCCCCGTTCGAATGGAAGACGACAATCTCTTCATCGCGGTGGCCGAACCGAGTGAGGAGTTGCGCAACGCGCTCGCCAAAGCGAGTGGCAAGCCAGTGAAGTTGCTCATCGCACCGCTTAGTGACGTGCGTTGGGCAATTGACAGCAACTACCGCGCACTGGGAACTGTCGCGCAACTCGTTCAGGTGTTCGAGTCCGTCGAAGGATCGCGCAAGCGCAATGTCGACAGCTCCGAACCGGAGATCGTCGCCGACGATGCACCAGTCGTGCAGGTCGTTGACCGCATCTTGACCCAAGCGATGCGGGACCGTGCCTCTGACGTCCACATCGAACCGTCCGATGACATCGTGCGAGTGCGCTTTCGCATTGACGGTGCGTTAAAGGAGATCCTCCAGTTGCCCGCGGCGATCGGCCCGGGACTCGTGAGTCGAATCAAGATCATGGCCAACATGAACATCGTCGAACGTCGCCGACCTCAGGATGGTCAGTTGACCATCAACATCGACGGCAAAGAGGTCGATGTGCGAGTCGCGACCACGGCGACGATCATGGGCGAAAGTTGTGTCATGCGTCTTTTGGACAAGACGCGTTCGGTCCTTCGTCTGAACGACCTCGGTATGCCCCTCGATACGCACGAGGCCTATTCGAAGATCGTGCGCGCCCCCTTCGGCATGGTGCTCTGTGCGGGCCCGACGGGCAGCGGGAAGACCACCACGCTCTACGCGACCTTGAGCGAGGTCAATAACCCGACCCTCAACGTCATGACCATCGAAGACCCGGTCGAGTACGTCTTTCCGTCCATCAACCAGATTCAGACCAACGAGCAGGCCGGCCTGACGTTCGCGACGGGCCTTCGGTCAATTCTGCGTCAGGACCCCGACGTCATCCTCGTGGGCGAGATTCGTGACGTCGAAACGACGCGCGTCGCCGTCCAGTCGGCTCTTACGGGTCACTTCGTGGTCTCCTCGCTCCACGCCACGGACTCCGTGTCGGCGCTGCACCGCTTCTTGGACATGGGCATTGAATCGTTCCTGATCGCATCCTCGGTCCTGGCCGTCGTGGGCCAGCGTCTCTTGCGCCGGATCTGCCCGTCGTGCAAGGCGCCGTATCAGCCGTCGGACGAAGAGATGGTCTTCTATGAAGAGAGTGGCGGACCGGCCAAGACCGAATTCTTCCAAGGGACGGGCTGCAACTTCTGTACCCACACGGGTTACAAGGACCGAATCGGCATCTACGAACTCCTGATCATGACGTCGGAACTCCGGCGCCTGGTCGTGGGCTGGGCCACGCAGGAAGAACTACGCAATATGGCAGTGAAACAGGGAATGCGTACCCTTCGCCAGGAGGCAATCAACCTTGTCAATCAGGACATCACGTCCATTTCAGAAGTGATCCGGAGCGTCTACACACTATGAGTAAAACCAAGACCCTCAGTAAAGACAAGTCTGAGAAAAAAACCAAGTCAATTGTGAAAGAGAGGGCTCTCTTCAAGTTCAGCTACAAGGCCGTCGACGACGTCGGGAAGAAAGTCTCCGGCACCGAAATGGCCACTTCGGCCGGAGCCGCTCACGTCGCGCTGCTCGCCCGAGGCCTTCAGCCCACCGAGGTCGAAGTCAAGCACAGTTTGATGAAGTTCGAAATCACCAAGAAGAAGGTCCCGCGCCAGGACGTGATGAACTTCACCCGCCAATTGGCAGTGTTCATGCGCGCCGGTATCCCGATCATGGAGGCCCTCGAGGTCATCGTCGAAGAGACCCAGAACAAGATGCTCCGGGCCATTTTGAATGAAATGGTGGACAGCTTGCGCGCGGGTGACACCTTTGCCGCCTCGGCCGCGGCCCACCCTGAGGCCTTTCCTAGCTTCTACGTGGGAATTCTCGAATCGGCGGAGTTGACGGGAAACCTCGACAACGTGCTGAACCAGCTCGCCGATTACATCGACCGAGACGTAAAGGCTCGCGGAAAAGTCACCGCAGCGCTCATTTATCCATCCGTGGTGGCGGCCATGTCCGTCGTGACCGTATTGGTCCTCGCGGTCTTCGTGATGCCCCGCTTCGAGGTCTTCTTCGCGTCATTGCACGCCAAGTTGCCCTTAGTCACCCGCTTGCTCTTGAGCACGACTTCCGCAATGGGAAAGTGGTGGTACGCGGAGATTGCGTTCGTCATCATCGTCGTGGGTGGATTTATTGCGACCAATCGTTCTCCGGGCGGAAGGGCGCGACTGGATGCGATTAAATTGAAGCTTCCGGTAATCGGCGACCTCACTGAGACGGCGATTATTGAGCGCACCTGTCGCGTCTTGGCCTCAATGCTGCGCGCGGGGGTCGATTTGCCGCGATCAATGGCAGTGACCGCCGAATCGTCGAATAATGCGGTTTATCGCAAGGCTCTTGAAAAGATCCGAGAGGCGATGATGGAGGGCCAGGGATTGGCCGAACCGATCGCCCAAAGTGGGCTGTTTCCGGCGGCCGCTCGACAGATGTTTCGTGTGGGTGAGGAAACCGGCACTTTGGACCAGCAGTTGGAAGTGGCGGCCGCGTATTACGGTCGGGAACTGGAAACCAAGCTGGAGCGCGCGACAGCACTTTTTGAGCCCGCCATCATCATTTTGATGGGAGTCGTCGTAGGTTTCGTTGCTGTTGCGCTGATCTCGGCCATGTACGGCATTTACAACCAGGTCAAGGTCGGCTAACTCCGGTCCACGTCCGAATTCGCGTACGTCGTCTTCTCGGACGCAATTGGTATTGGCGGTATTGAAGCACTGCTGAGAGCCGTTACCAATTCTGCGATTTTCGTTGCATCCGCTGACCATTTGTCTCGCACATTCTGATTATTAGTTCGATACGTCAATGGATAACTGGGGAAGGACTGATTAATAGTCAGTCGAAATGCCACAAATTGAATGATGCGTCAACTTAAAATACAAAGTGATGAATATTGTCGGGTTGTTTATTCAGAGTTGTCGCCGTATTGCCGTGGGCTCAGGACAATTATCCAATGGGTAATCCCAAGCAGGGGCGAAGAAACTGTCTGATCTCTAGGCGGGCTTCGTCGACTCTCGGACCACGTCCACACGAAGGCTCAATGACTGACCGATCGAATGTGATTATGAGGGAAAGATCGACGACGACGGAACGTCGACACGCAACGTCGCCAATAGGCCCGCGTCGCTCGCACGAATTCGAGGATGGTTTCACGCTCGTCGAGCTCATGATCGTCACGACGGTGCTGCCATTGATCATCGGCGCCCTGTCGGTCGGATTGATCTCGGTGTTCTCCCTGCAGAGCGGCGTGGCTAGTCGACTCGCCAACACCTCCGACGCGCAGATCGTCGCGGCCAACTATCAAAACGATGTCCAGGGAACGTCGCAAATCACGACCGCCAGTTCGAGCACTCCCCAATGCACTTCCGCGTCGGTGAGTGGAACGCAACTGCTCGGACTCTGGTCCAATGTCAATCAGCCAACTCAGTCCGTTGTCTCCTATGTCAGCGTGCGGGTCGTGAGTGGCTCGAGCACGACGTACGCACTCGATCGTCTCTACTGCAGCGGCAACGGTCCGAACCAGTACGTGGCGGGCAGTACTACGACGCTTGCGAACAACCTTCCCCAGATTCAGCCCTCTCCCACGATCACGTGCGTGGCAAGTATCTCGGCAAGTGTGTGCAGCAACATACTCGCGGGTAACCAGTGGCTGTCGAGTCAAAACGTCAGCGAAGTGTCGATCACCATCGCTGAATCGAGCACCGCGGCGAAACAGACCACTGGGGCCTACACCTATAGTCTCGTCGCGAGCCCCGCCGCCAGCAGTTCAACCGGCAACTCGGGTTCGCCAGTGAACACGCAAGCGACGACGAATTGTTATAAGGCGGACGCCGGAAGCGGACCGCTCGCCAACAACCTTTGCTTCGTCGATTTCACCAACTTGTCGAATCCGGCGTATATGGCGGTGGCGGAAACTCCGAACACGTGTCTCGAGATGTCGGCGAGTCTCGGTCCGAGCTACAACTACGACAAGCTCTTCTTCTGTATCAGTATCACTGAGCCGAACCTCTCGAATCCCACCACCGGAGCGACGCCGACGGACCCCCAGCCCTGGCCGGTACCGACGTACAGTGGCGCGTTCTTTGGGAACCTGGTCTCTGTCAACGGCCAGTCCTACGCCTTCTATACGGGCATTCCCGGTGATCCAGCGATCTACGAACGCGTCAAGAGCAACAGCTACGCCGACCTCACCACTATCACCTTCAGCGATATAACGGTCGTGACCGGATCGAATGCGCTCGCGACGAACTGGGCGATCGTGAGTGCCGACGCGGAGTCAACGGACGCCAACACGACAACGGCGGGTGACTATGAAGGTCTCACGTGGACTGCTGATACACCCCTCTCCGTGGTGCCCAACGACATTCCAGTGCTTGACGGCGCGAACGAGATCCACCCTGCCGGCAACGCCTGCCTGAGCGATCAGACGACCTCCGGCCTCGTGGGCGGCGTTGGCACGGCCACGCCGGACACCATCTCGTGCAATCCCGTCATGGGAAGCGAGGACGAGACCGGCAATCAGAAGACGGGGGCAGCAATGGTAATGGCGACCACGCCGACCACGCTGACCGCAAATCTGATTTCGGGCGGTCCGGGTTACCCCGGTTTGCAGGGCATCGTCTTTGGGATGTACTTGCCGTGACCACGACGGTGAAAAGTGATTTCGCTCTTTTGGACGGATTGACGAGCTGATGAGTCGCGGGTCCGTGGAAAAGTCAGGGTTGAGGGCTCGCCTCTTCTCGCGCGAGCGAGTCGAGCGTTCCGAGCGCGGCGACACCATGATCGAGGTCCTTCTCGCCCTCATGATCCTCGGCCTCACGTCGGTGGCCCTCATTGTCGCCTTCTCCACCACGCTCTCGGCCTCTGCCCAACATCGACGCTTGACATCTGCCAATATCGCGATCAATGACTACTCGCAGCAGGTCATCGCAGGTATTGAAGCCAACCAGAACCTCTTCACCTGCCCCACACCCGCACGCAGCACATCAACGATCCCCACGAACGTGGGCTACTACGTCAACCAACTCGCGATTGCCTCGACCGCTCCCTACAGTCCTACGATTTCCAACGTCCAGTACTGGGATCCGTCGACTTCGATGCCCACTACCAGTTGCATCGCAAACGCTTCGGAACTGATCACCGTGTCGGTGAGCTCGGGTTATGCCAATCAGACCAGTCAATTCGTGGTTGACAGTCCCACTTCAGGGTCCAACTTCGTAGGAGGTACCCCCTCGGGGCTGGCTTTCACCACCCCTGCTTTCACCACCGTTGCCGCCCCCATCAGCGCCTCGTCGGGTGCGTCGCTCCCGGTCAATCCAGTGGTCGAGGTGCTCTACGGCGCCAGTCCGGACGCGACCGATCTTTCGCCGATCAACCTGACGCTCGGTGACGCGAGCGGTGCTCCGACTTCGTTGGGGACCCTGTCGGGATGCAGTTCGAATGACATCAACGGAATCGTCACCTATACCGGCTGCACGATCAGTCTGACGACCTCGTCAGCCTCAGCCGTCGACTTCAGGCTCGTCGCCACCGACGGCGCCAACCCCAGCCTCACGGCGATGTCGCAAGAGATCGCGGTGTCGGGGTCGACATCCTCCTTTCTCTCCTTCACCACGCAACCCAAGGCGGGATATTCCGGATCAATCATGAGCACGGAGCCCGTGATTACGGCGTACACCGGAGGTACAACACCAACTGTTGACACGACCGTGAAGTCCATCACCCTGACGACGTCGGGTTCGGTGTCGGGCTCGAACCAACTCTCATCGTGCGGCGGCACCACCGGTAATTCAACAACCTCCGTGGCCAATGGCGTCGTCACGGTCTCCAATCCGTCGGGGGGCACGTTTGCCGTGACGGGGTGCGATTTCGCAGGTCAGTTCTACTACGACTCCAACAGTGGCGCCGTCGGTACGCCCTACACCATGACTGCGTCGGGTCTCAATGTGACGTCCGCGACGAGTCAACCCTTCGCCGCGACTGGTTATGGTGCCGCCGCACAGATGGAGTTCATCGCCGAGCCGACGGGGGGCATTGCGTCCACGACCGCTGCCACCACGGCCACCATGAACTCGTTCCAAGTCGCCATAGAAGACTCCTGGGGCAATACGTTGAGCGGTCAAGGGCAGGCGCCGTACGCTGGCTCGATTTCGGTGGCCGTCACCGGTATTTCGCCGGCTCTCACCTGCACACCCTCGGCGTCGCAGGGAATATTTACCTTTACCGGGTGCAGTGCATCGATCGGTTCGAACCTCACGCTCACGGCAACGGCGACCGGTACTGGCAGCACCGGCGTGACACCACTGAAGAGTTCGGCCTTCAATAACACCGGACCCGTGGCCTCGTTGGTCTGGTACGCGGGCTATCCGACGGCCACCAGCTCGGCGCAACCCGTCGCGGGAGCGTCCGGCTCGGTCATGACGAACCAGCCGGTGTTGGCGTACGAAGATGCGGGCGGCACGGGGGGTAACGGCGAGACGGGGCCAACGGTGGTCACGGCGGAAACAGCTTCGGTCACATTTACTTCGACATACGCCTCCGGCACCCAAAGCACAGTCTCGCCCAATGGGGTACTGACCACCTGTTCGCACCTTCCCCCGATCGCTGGGATCATTAGCGCCGGCAACTGCACATTTGTCGGACTTGTCGGCACCAACTACACCATGAGTGCCACAACGACGAGCGGCACGGCGATCACCTCCCCGAACAGCAGCGCCTTCTCTCCATCCGGCCCCGGCCCCGCCAGCCAGCTGGCGTTCGCTCCGTCACCGGGGGTTGAACCGTTCGCGGCCGCGGCCGGCTCGCCATTCACCATCGAACCGGTCGCGCTCGTCGAGGACTCCGGGGGCAACATTGTCGCGTCGGCGTCGACCCAGGTCGAGATGAATTCGTACCTGTATGACTCGACGCACCCCAACAACCCGTCGGTTCAAGGCGGTTCGCTTCTGAACTGCTCAACCTTGCCGCCGTACACTGCCGTTTCGTTGCTCCCGGTGAGCGGGTACCTGGACGTCGAGGGTTCCTGTGCTTTTGGTGGCACCGTGGGCGCCCTCTACCAATTGGTCGCAACCGCTCCCGGCCTCACCTCAGCCGTGAGCTCCACCTTCACGCCGACGACGTACGGACCGATAAGTGCCATCGCCGTCTCGGGATGCTCGACCGGAGTGAAATGGTCGAACCCTTGCGTGCTCTCCGCCGCCGTCCAAGACGCGTGGGGTAACACCGTCACCTCTTTCAGTTCAGGCATCACATTTACCGACGTCGGAGGGAATGGCACCGTAAGTGGCCTCGGCCTCTCGACCGCGAGCGGCGGGATCGCCAATATCACGGTGACCGGCACCGTGGTCGGACCTGAACTCGTCACCGCCGCCGAAGGCGCCTTCACTTCGCCCCAATATTCTTTCAATGTCATCCCCGACACCACGACCGCGACCGTCTCTGAGTCCCCGACCAGCGTCGTCTACGGCCACGAATCGTCGTCGACCTTTCGGGTCACTGTGGTCACCGGCAATCTCGAAGCACTTCCGACGACCGACAATGTGACCGTCAACGTTGGCGGCGGTGCCGCTTCTTGTGTGGTGGCCGTCGTGCCGGCCGGCACCGGAGGCACCGGGACGTGCACGATTTCGAACCCCACCGCCCTCGCGGCCAGTGCTACCCCCTACGCCGTCACGGCCACCTATGGGGGCGACACGGATCTGTCGGCCGCAGCACCCGCCACCGCCGCGACCGGGCTCACGGTCACCAAGGACTCTTCGACAGCGACCGTCTCGGAGTCCCCGACCAGCGTCGTCTACGGCCACGAGTCGTCGTCGATCTTTAGGGTCACTGTGGTCACCGGCAATCTCGAAGCCCTTCCCACGACCGACAATGTGACCGTCAACGTCGGCGGAGCTGCCGCCTCTTGTGTGGTGCCCGTCGTGCCGGCCGGCACCGGAGGCACCGGGACGTGCACGATTTCGAACTCCGCCTTAGCGGCCAGTGTTACCCCCTACGCCGTCACGGCCACCTATGGGGGCGACACGAGTCTGACAGGTTCGGCTCTCGCCACCGCTGCGACCGCACTCACGGTCACCAAGGACACTTCGACGGCGACCGTCTCGGAGTCCCCGACCAGCGTCGTCTACGGCCACGAGTCGTCGTCGAACTTTAGGGTCACCGTCGTTACCGGCAATCTCGAAGCACTTCCCACCACCGACAATGTGACCGTCAACGTCGGCGGAGCTGCCGCCTCTTGTGTGGTGCCCGTCGTGCCGGCCGGCACCGGAGGCACCGGGACGTGCACGATTTCGAACTCCGCCTTAGCGGCTAGTGGTACCCCCTACGCAGTCACGGCCACCTACGGGGGCGACACGAGTCTGTCGGGCACGACACTCTCCACCGCCGCGACCGGGCTCACGATCACCCAGGACACCACCACGGCGACTGTCTCGGAGTCCCCGACCAACGTCGTCTACGGACTTGAGTCGTCCTCGACCTTTAGGGTCACCGTGGTCACCGGCAATCTCGAAGCACTTCCCACCACCGACCACGTGACCGTCAACATCGGCGGAGGCGCCGCTTCTTGTGTGGTAGCTGTTGCACCCGCTGGCACCGGAGGCACCGGTACGTGCACGATTTCGAACCCCTCCATTCTTGCGGCTAGTGGTACCCCCTACGCCGTCACGGCCACCTATGGTGGTGACACCGATCTGACGGGCTCGGCGCTCGCCACCGCCGCGACCGGACTCACGGTCACCAAAGCGCCGTCGGCCGCCATCTCGTGGAGCACGCCGGCCTCGATTTCCTACGGGACGCTGCTCAGCGTCACCCAACTCAACGCAACCGACTCCACCGGGGGTACCTTCGTCTACACCCCAGCATCCGGCGCGTTACTCACGGTTGGTAGCCAGACTCTGAGCGTCACGTTCACCCCCACCAACTCGACTGACTACGCGACGGCGACCGCGACCGTGACGCTCACGGTCACCCAGGACACCTCCACCGTCACCGTGACCGAGTCCCAGACCTCCGTCACCTACGGCAGCGAGGCTTCGTCGACCTTTACGGTCGATGTCAACCCGGCACACGGAGAAAACCTGACGTCGGCGCCCGAGAACGTCACGGTCAAAGTCGGCAGTGCAACGTGTGTGGCGGCCGTTGCGGCCACGACCACCGGTACCTGCACGATCTCTAGCTTTGCTCTTCCTCCCAGTACCACCCCCTATGTGGTCACCACCATGTACCCCGGGGACACCAATATCGCAGCCTCGGCAACCGCTACGGCAGCGACGGGGCTCACCGTTACGAAGTTCACGCCCACAGTCACGGTGGCGAACACGACAGTTGCCTCTACTGGCAACTTGAGTCTGACGGCCACAGTGGGGGGCACCGGGACCGTCGCGCCCTCCGGCACCGTGACCTGGGCCGTAACGGTCAACGGTACGGCCTATACGGGCTGCTCGACGCCTTCCGCGACGACCCTGGCGTCGGTTGGGAGTACGGGCTCGTCAACGGCCACCTGCACGATCTCCGGTCCCGCCATGGCGACGTACCTCGCGACGGCGACTTACAATTCCGATTCCAACTACTCCACGGCCGCGACGGCACACGCCCTGGGCATGTACGTGGGCAACGCCAGCGCACTGTCAACCACGGCTTGGTACTACAAGATCAACGCATCGACCGGTGGGTCGACTTCTCTCACCGGCCTCCCACTCGCGATCACGAGTCCCATCACCGTGACGGGACTCACGGGCTTGATCACCTCCTCAGTCTCGACCAAATCGGCCACATTCACGCTCGGTACCGGCCTGAGCACTTTCGCAGCTACCCTTTTCACCTGCAGTGTTTCCTCTGGAACGACGTGCACGTCGAGCGGGTCCGGACCCTTGATCATCAACGCTTCCTCGGGTACGCCGGGCTACATTGATCTTCAGGCGCAGAGCATGATCAGCAGTCCTCCGTTCGTCGGCTACTGGGTGGTGACCTTCACGCAATGACGAAGAACGAGACACTTATGGCACGAAGCCAGCGCGGCGCTCTGCGACGGATCTTTGATCGAACGCCGGATCGAGTCGTACGAGGAGGGCGACGAGTCGACGAAAGGGGCAGTTCCCTCATCCTCGCTCTCGTCTACATCGTGTCGATCAGCCTGATCGTCGGAGCGCTTTCGACCTGGGCGATGAACGACCTCCGCAACACCACCCACTTCCAGAATGCAAGCTTGAGGGACAACGCGGTGTCGGGCGCGACTGAAATAGCGATCCAGAGCATGCGCTACTACCCTCAGTACCCCGCCACGCTGACGATTGCCAACTGTTGGACTCCGATATCGGGGACCTTCGCCTCGGACACGACGATCAACAACGACCTCGTTGCGGTGTGGTGCAGCACTGTGGAGAATCTGCAGAGTCCCAATACGCGCGTGGTCACTTTCTTCGCGTGCACGGAGACCGTGACGAGTGTCAATTCTGGGAACGTGACGAATTCAATGAATAGTTGCAAATTGAACCCACTACTCAAAGCAGTGGTGACGTTCGATGACTACCCCTCCGGAGGCGGCGGTCTGCTCAGCCAGACGTGCAGCGGGGGGCCGGGCATATGTGGATTCGCCGCCACGACGAATCAATGGACCTGGGCGTAGCGTCTGACTCCGTGCCAGCGAAGTTCGATGGCATTTCGGAACTGCCGAACAAGAGTGTTGTGTCATCCCCAACGCGGTTCTTAAGAGGACGTCCGGTGATCATCGATTGTGATGCTCACCCATTGAGGCGGATCGTTGTTCACACGCCTTCGTCTGCGCCGAATAATTCGAATCTCTCTGACTGAAGTTTGCTCGACGTGGCGCCGTTGTATGAGCGCGATCTTGGTGTTATCCAAGGGCCAACTCTTGGTGAGTTCAACGAGACGACTATGCGACGGCCTACGTCGGTGACGGCACCGCGAAGTCATATACGATCACGGCGTCGGGCTCTGGTCTCTCGTCCACTACGCCGTCGTTCACCGTTGAATCCGGCGAGGTCTCTGGCTTTGACCCCATTTCGGACATCCCCTCTTAAGAGGTGGCGTGCTCCCGTTTTTTGGGCCACGGTTGTGCTAATTGTGTCGAAATGCCTTTAATAGTAAGGAAATCTTGGTGGGGAGTTGTGCCCGAATAGCGCGATTTGACTACCGATTTCATGTACAATTTTTTCCAGCCGCTCGAAATATCTTCGAACGGTGCTATATCGGGTAGTTCCGAGTGTCGGCAAACCCACTAACCATAAGGGAGTTTAATTATGATTTCGACCTACCAACGGCTTCAACGCCAGCGGGATGCAGGAGAGATCGACGGTTTCACTTTGATCGAACTTCTCATCGTCATCGTCGTTCTCGGTATCTTGGCCGCGGTCGTGATCTTCGCACTCGGTGGCATTACCGGCAAGAGTGCTTTGGCTTCATGCACGGCTGACGGCGCGACGGTTTCGACGGCTCTGGCCGCGTTCAATGCGCAGAATCCGTCGACGTTTACCGACGTTGCGGGCACCGGCGGCGCGGCTCCTGTGCCACCCGTGGCTTTCGGCGCGTTGACGTACACGCAGTGGAACTACACCTCCTCCACGGGCGCCTTTGCTTTGGGTGCTGTCGCCAACGGCACCGTAGGTACGGAGGCGTTTGGTGCTCCTGCCGCAGCGGCAACGACTCCGGTTGACGATGCAACAATGGAGGCGGCGCTGTCGTCGACGACACTCTACAGCGGACCGTATATCCAGTCATGGCCCAACAACTCCTCGCACTACGGCTTCGTCATGGGCTGGGTCGAGCAGACCACGGGCTCGGCCTCGGTTCAAGCCACCTGGAGCGCTGAACTGTTCGTCGTGACCGGCAATCAGTACGCCGCTGCTGTCGGCGGTCCGACTTACACGACTGCCAACTCCACCTTGAACGGAAACCTCACCCCGTCGCTCATCAACGCTGCCACCCCAATCGGAGCCAGTGCCACGGTTCCGGGGTTGGGCCTCTACACCGGGCCTGGCTCCTGTGTGAACGTAAGTTGATCCAGCCGTTTTAGCAATTCTTTAATAAGGCAAAGTGCCCGGCCTTCGGGCCGGGCACTTTGCTTCTCTGGCCCTACGACAAGGTGGTTCACTGGTGAGCAATGATCAGAATTCGACAATAGAACCCTGGCTGCAGACACTGTGGGACCAGGGTGGGTCCGACCTACTACTTTCAGGCGGTTCGCCACCGCGAATCCGGGTCGACGGCAAACTCCGACCGATTGACGGCGCCCAGAATCTCTCCGGCGAGCAGATTGACGACATCGCGAAGCCGCTCCTCACTGATGGCCAGAGGATGATTTTCGATGAGCAACTCGACGTCGACTTCGCCTTCTCGTGGGGTGACAAGGCTCGAATTCGAGGGAGCATCTTCACCGCTCGCGGGCAGACGGCCTTGGCCCTTCGAGTCATTCCCACGCGAATTCCCAGTTTTGAAGAACTTGGTCTGCCGTACGCCGCCAATTGGGTGTCCGAGCAACCACGCGGCTTCGTCCTCGTCACGGGACCTACCGGTTCAGGAAAGTCAACGACACTGGCGTCGATTGTCAATTCCATCAATGAGAACCGCGCCTGTCACATCTTGACGATTGAAGACCCCGTTGAGTACGTCCACAATCACAAGACGTCCGCTGTCAATCAGCGTGAGGTGGGCCTGGACAGCCCCTCATTCGACCGAGCACTTCGCTCCGCCCTTCGCGAGGACCCTGATGTCCTGCTCATCGGCGAGATGCGCGACATCGACTCGATTCAGATCGCTCTGACGATGGCCGAGACCGGCCACCTCGTGTTCGCGACGTTGCACACCAACGACGCACCTCAGGCCATTGACCGAATCATCGACGTCTTCCCGGCGTGGCGCCAAGAACAGACCCGAGTGCAACTGGCGGCTTCGCTCTGTGCCGTTATTGCCCAGCGATTGGTGCCCAAGATCGGCGGCGGCATGGTCGCCGCCTTCGAGGTCCTCATCGCGACCCACCCGGTGCGTAACCTCATTCGAGAAGGCCGCTCGAATCAGCTCCAGAACGTCATGTTCACGAACCAAAAAGAAGGCATGCAAACTCTGGAGAACAGCCTGGCCGCGCTCATTGTTGAGAACATAGTGAGTTACGAAGACGCGATGGCGACCACCGCTCACCCGAAAGAATTAATCCGCACCCTAGAGCAGTTGGATAAGAGCCGTATTCCTGTATAAATGACTCCGTGAGTACTCATCGCGGCCCCGACCTGCCGTACAAGGTCGTCGCCGGAGTCACAGCATTCAACGACAAATGGCTCGTCGCGAGTGCGAAATTAGCAGGCTCAACGTTCGCACCTGAGCCCCCGAAGGCTTACGACTCCTTCCTCGAAGTTCTGAGCGAACGACCATCTTTCGCGATAGTTGTGGTCAACGTTCCGATTGGATTCCTCGATACTCCCGACATGGGGCCGAGGACGTGTGACCGTCAGGCGCGCGCCCTGTTGGGGAGGCGAGGCACTGCGGTGCACAATGCACCAAGTCGCGCCGTCTTCGACGGCCGAGCGGACGCGAGCAATGACGGGCTCGACGCCGTGACGCGCACGATGCTGCCGCGTTACCGAGAGGTCGCGTTAGAGATGTCACCGTATCGTCAGCGCGTCGTCTACGAGGGGCACCCGGAGCTCAGCTTCTTCCAGTTGCACAAGGACACACCACTTACGACGTCCAAGGTAATCACTGAGGGCAAAGAAGAACGTCGCCTCGTGCTGGAGGACAGGATTCGGGGCAGCGAGCACTACCTTGACGCGACCAGTTTCGATTTTCCACAGAAACATCTCTACGACGCGTTCGCACTTCTATGGTCGGCACGACGCGTCTACGGACACGCCGCGAAGCGCATTCCGGTCGAGCCCGAGTGGGACGGTGAGGGTCTTCGAATGGAGATCGTGTACTAAGCAATTGTCGATCTCAGAAATGTCCGTTCGCGCGTTCGAATGCCTTCGCAACTCTCAATCGAGGGTCGTTTCGAGCAATGTCCGTCACTTCGAGTCACCGACGATTGAACTCGATCGGATCGACAGGACTCGCCATTCGGTCGAGGCTCGGGCGGTCGTTCTTCGATGCGATTACGTGAATCGTTGAAAGGGAATCAGCAGTTCGGGGCCGGCGTAGATGGCGAGTGCGGCGCCCAGGGACAAGAAGACCCCGAACGGAATCGGTTGATCACGACTCATCTTCTTCATGGCGATCAAGGTGACTCCAATGATGGCGCCAATGAGGTTGGCGGAGAAGAAACCGAGGATCACGTAACGGATGCCGAGCCATCCCAGGGCCACGCCCAGTACGAGCGAGAGTCGAACGTCGCCAAAGCCCAAGTACCGCGGGCCAATGAAATTGAGACTGAAGAAGACGATGAACCACCCGGCGGCGCACAATCCGGCGATCAAGAGCCGATGCCATTGGTCGCTGACACCGGCGTCGAGTACGAGCGAGGCGCTCACTAGCGCCAGAGTCCAGTAGACGATGCTCTTGGGAAGGATTAATCGTTCGAGGTCAATACTGGCCAGAGCGAGGAGGCCGGCGACGAAGATGAGCAGCGCCGGCACATCCCAATTGAAACCCTCTCGAGCTGCGACCCCGGCGAAGAGTCCTGCGCACGCCAATTCGACGACCAGGTAACGCACCGAGATCGGATTGGAACACGTTCGGCATTTTCCTCGCAGGAGCAGCCAGGACACCACCGGAATGTTGTCGCGTTCGAGAATCGGCGTGTGGCACGAAGGACAGGCTGATCGAGGTGAAACGATCGACATGTGGAGCGGGACTCGATAAATGACCACGTTGAGAAAGGATCCGATGACCAAACCCAGAATGGCGCAACCGACGATGAGGAGTGTGAACACGTGCTCGTTCCTACTCTTTCTGCGCGCTAGTCGGTTCCCAAAAGATTACCGGGGAGAAATGACGATTTGAGAACGGTGCAATGGAAGCTACGACGTCACGTCGCGAGTCCATTTTCGAGTGACGTGTCCTCGAGAATTACGCGAAACTGGCGTCCCATCTCTCGGGGGTTGCCGTCAATCTCTCCGATGACGTCCCCTTCGACTTCGACATCATCGCCGGGACGATAGAGCGAAACGCGCATGCCGCGCCCGGACTTGGTGGCAGTGACCACCCAGGGAAGTCCAATGTCCCCGGAGTCACACGTGGCCATGATCTGTCCGGCACGGCCCTCGCCGATACTCCAACCGGGCGACCGCGCGGCGTCGATGATTCGTTGGGTTCCGCCAGCACTTGAGAAGCCCGAAGATTTGCTCATGTGTCAACACTACGACTGCGATGTAACGGCGACTTCTCCGCAGAATTTAACTTTCTGGCCGTTCGCAGTGTGCTTTCAATTTTTCAAGCGTCTGGCGAATCGAGTCTTTGGTGAACTCCGAGCGTACGAAGCCGTCACTGTCACCCTGCTTGCGCAGCAGCGCGTTTCGCCGGTCGGTCCACGACTCCGTGACGCGACACCCGCCCGGGGCAACTTCGACGTGGTACTCCCATCGCGCTATCGGCAGCCGATGCCAAGAGATATCGAAGACGAATGACGTCGATGGATCACAGACCTTCACGGTCGCGACCGTCGTCCACTTATCTCCGGCGCGCGAATTGTCGCCTTTGAACTTGGCGCCCACCCGCGCGCCGGTCGCCCCGTCGAGCCATTCGCCACCTTCGTTCTCTGGCGAGAGGCGTCCCATCGCGTGTAGGTCGGTGACGACCGCGAAGACCTTTTCGGGCGTGGACTCTATGTCAATTGAATCGGAGTAACTCATGAACGCGAAGGCTATCGAAACTCGGGTCCGACCACATTCAAAGGATCTGACGATGCGATCGGCCGCCGGCACGGCCAATGCTCCGGCGTGCCAAGTCCTTGGACGCCCACCACTGCGAGCGTCAGTCGCGCTCGCGAATCGACACTGATGATCCGACTTCGACGTTGAGGCTCCGAAATTCGTTGCGACTCATCTGAACCCAAGGAGTCGAGCCGTCGCTCAGCGCGACCGTGACTTGCACTTCGAATCCGAGTTCCATGATGGATTGAACGTTGCCCTCAATGGCGCCCACGGACGCCGCCACGAGTTCGAGGTCGTGGGGCCGCACTGACGCGCCCTTGAACGTGGTCGTTGGTCCGAGGAAGGCGTGGACGAACTCCGTCGCCGGGCGTTCGTACAGTTCGGTGGGCTCACCGGCTTGCTCGATGCGGCCCTGGTGCATGATCAAGAGCTGGTCCGCCACCTCCATGGCCTCGTCCTGGTCGTGCGTGACGAGGATCGTCGTGACCTTGATCTGGCGATGCAGTTCTTTCACCCACTGGCGCAACTCGGTACGCACCTGCGCGTCGAGAGCGCCGAAGGGCTCGTCGAGCAAGAGCACTCGTGGCTCGATCGCTAACGCTCTCGCCAGTGCCATTCGCTGGCGTTCGCCGCCGGAGAGCTGGGCCGGGTAGGACTTCGCCTTCCCGTCGAGACGCACGAGTTCGATGAGTTCGGCGACTTTCGCGTCGATGACGTCCTTCGGTTGCTTTCGCACCCGCAGTCCGAAGCCGATGTTGCGCGCCACGTTCATATGGCGAAAGGGCGCGTAGTGCTGGAAGCAGAATCCGATGTCGCGGTGGCGCGGGTCGACGTCGGTGACGTCGTCACCCTCGATGACCACGCGTCCTTCGTCGGGACTCTCGAGACCGGCGATGAGTTTGAGCAGCGTGGACTTGCCAGAGCCCGAGGGCCCCAGCACGGCCGTGAGCGAACCTTCCGGGATCTCGACGTTGACGTCGTTGACCACCGTGTCCGCGCCGTAGCGCTTCGTGAGGTGGCTAAGCGAGATCGACATGCAATTTCCTCTCACGTGCTCGCAGGGTCGAGAGAATTATAAGAGCCACGATGGAGATCGAGGCGAGCACCAGGGCGCCCGCGAAGGCGCCGATGGTGTCGAAGTTCTGATCCCAGGCGTCAAAGATATAGATCGGCAGCGTCTGGGTCTTGCCGGTGATGTTGCCCGACACGACCAAGACGGCACCAAATTCGCCCAGGGTGCGTGCGATCGTGAGGGTCACGCCGTAGAGGACACCCCAGCGGATCGAGGGCAGCGTCACCTGCCAGAACGTTCGAAACCCCCCGGCGCCGAGGGTGCGCGCGGCGTCTTGTTGGTCCTTGCCGACCTCGATCAAGACCGGCAGCACCGAGCGCAGCACGTAGGGCAGGGAGACGGCCATCGTCGCCATCACGATGCCGATCGGCGAGAACAGGATCTGGATGCCGTGGCTGCTCAACCAACTGCCGAACCAGCCGATCCTCGAATAGGCCAGCACCAGGGCCACGCCAATGATGATCGGCGAGACCGCGACGGGGATGTCGAACGCCAACGTCAACGCCCGGCTCCCGAAGAACTTGCGTCGCGCCAGTAGCAGCGCCGCGCCAATGCCGACGACGGTGTTGACGGGCACCGCAATGAGCGCCACTTCGGCCGAGAGTTTGAGGGCCGCGAGGGCAGTGGGTTTCGTCACCTCGAGCCAGAACGCGTGAAATCCGTTGCTGAAGGCCTTGATGAAGAGGTAGCCGACGGGAAGTCCCACGAGCAGGCCGAGGTAGAACACGACGATGAGCCGCAGTGACCATTTTCGCGTGGTGTGATTCATGAGGCGAGCCGACGTTGGATGCGACGAGCGACGACGTTCGTGGCAATCAGGATCAGGAGGCTCAGCACCAGCAGCGCCGTCGACACGGCCGCGGCGTTCGTCCAGAGGAATCCTTGGGTCAGGTTGTAGATGTAGGACGACGCCGTCGTAGTGCGACCGATGCCGCCGGCGATCAACGAGATCGATCCGAACTCGCCGATTGCTCTGGCGAAGGCCAATCCGAACCCACCGAGCACGGCCGGCCACAGTGACGGCAAGACGACCCACAGGAACGTACGGATACCGCCGGCGCCGAGTGACTTCGCCGCCGCTTCGGACTCGCCGTCGAGCGACGCGAGCACCGGTTGGACCGCGCGCACCGAGAACGGCAGCGTGACGAACAACAGAGCGACCATGAGGCCCATCCAGGTCTCGAAGAGGTTGACCTTCAGCGGGCTGGCGGTGCCGTAGAGGAAGAGCAGGACGACACCGACGACGATCGTGGGCAGCGCGAAGGGGAGGTCGATGAAGGCCTCCAAGATCCATTTACCGGGGAACTTGTCACGCACCAGCACCCGGGCAATGGCCACACCCATGACGGCGTTGACCGCCGCGACCGAGAGTGAGAGCCATAAGGAAAGCCGAATCGCGCTGATCGCCGCCGGCTGCGTGATGTCGCGCCAGAAGATCCCGAAGCCGGCCGAGAGGTGCCAGTGCCAGAACGCCGCGCCCCAGCCCTGGGTGTGGACGGTGAAGGAGAAGCCGTGCGCCGCGACGGCCGCGATAGGGATCAGGACGATGATCGAGAGGTAACCGACGATGAGCGAGGCGCCACCGTAGAGACCAAAATTTGAGCGCGCACGCGACGAAAGACGCCGCCAGCTCTTTCGGGCTGGCGGCGCTCCAGGCTCGGAGCCGGGTCGTTTAGCTGGTGAATCCATTCGCCTTCTCTGCTGTTGTGATGATGCCGGTCGGTCCGAAGAATTTCGGCGTTATCGTCGCCCAACCTCCGAGGCCGGTGATCGTGTTCAGTTTGGTTGGCACGTAGAAGGCGATCCTTCTCGCGGGCCCGAGTGACGCGAGGGTCGGTCGGAAGTGCTGCCCGAGCCAGATCTCCTGCCCGGCCTTGGAGAAGATGAAGTCGTAGAACGCGACCGCCGATGGATTACTCGTACCGGTCGTCGTGAGCGCCGCGGGGTTCTGGATCAACAAGTTCTGCTGCGGCTTCACGATCTGAATTTTCTGGCCCGCGAGTAACGCGTTCTGTGCGTCGCTCTCGTAGGCCAGGAGCACGTTGCCCGTTCCCGCGATGAAGGCCGAGAGCGCCTTCGAACCACTCGACGGCTCCGAGACGACGTTCTTGATCAGAGCGGTGATGTACGTGGTCGCGGCCGCCGCGCTCGAACCCTGGTCGATCTGAGATTCATAGGCGGCCAGCAGGTTCCAGCGGGCACTTCCCGAACTGATCGGGTCGGGTGTCACGATCTTGACGCCGCTCTTGGTGAGATCGTTCCACGAGTGGATGCCGAGCGGGTTCCCGGGCTGGACGACAATTGCCACGACCGAGTCAGTGACGATGCCCTTTTGGGCCCTGACGGCCTTCCTCGACGCCCACTTGGGCGACACCAGTCCCGCGTTGATCAAGAGTGCCAGGTCGGGGTTCAGGGAGAAATTGACGACGTCGGCCGGTTGGCCCGCGACAACGTCTTCGGCCTGGGTCGTTGAGGCGCCAAAGGAGTTCGTGAAGGTGACGTCTTGGCCGGCCGCGGTGTGATTGAAAGCTATCTCCAGGGCGGTGTAGGCGCTCGAGACGATGGAATATCCCACGACGTTCACGTTTTGGTGCGTCGCGGCTTCGGAGTTCGTTGCCAGGAGCGTTATCGGCAAAAGAGCCACCGCGAGTCCGGCGAAGCGCTTCAAATTCACTTTTTTCATAAAGGTATCCTTTAATTCTATCAATTTCCATTGATTTAGTAGAGATTAGGGAACAGACTAATGAGTGTTCACGTTCGAGTCAAGTCAATCAATCCAGAAAGGACAAAAACACCTTTTATCTACTGATACGTCTCGAACGGAGAGCACCAGGGTCAATCTTCCGGTTGATGGTTCAAAAGGGGTGAATCGCGCCCAATTCACTCTCGGAGTTCCCAGGTGCAACTTTGCTCGTGCTCGGCGCCGTCGAGTACGACACCACATTCGGGACATATGAGATGAGCGAAGCAGGCGCTCTCGCCGCCTTCGTCGTTCGCGGAACGATCATCAGTCACGGGTCCTCATTTCATTCGCCTGCGTCAAAAGAGCTTAACTTCGATGCTCAGCGGAAATCCTCTTGCATCGACGCCAGTTCCGAAGATCCGGGACAGAGCGTCGCGTAGGGAACTTTGGCGAGCGCTCGGGTGGGTGTCGCATTCATCTCATGGAGCTCTCGGCCGCTCTCATCGACGTAGAGCAGACCGGTGACGATCTCCCCACGACTTTCGCGGTCGCGGATGTACTCTTCGACCTTCGCTCGGTCGTGGGGATCGTAGCCCTCGGGGACGGACCGGAATCGAACGCTGCTGCCATCGTGCATCGTGACTTCGATCGCGCCGTCGGCGGGGATCTTGGCTCGGATTTCGGCGCGGATGGGCACGAAGTCGGTCTCGACCTCTTTCACTTCGTGATCGCGCATGAACTTGTAACTCTTCGTCGATCCCTCGTGGTCGTTGAACGTCACGCAGGGCGAGATCACGTCGATCAGCGCGAATCCGTTGTGGGCGATCGCGGCTTTCATTATCGGCACGAGCTGTTCCTTGTCGCCGGAGAAACTCCTCGCGATGAACGTCGCACCGAGGGTCAGCGCCGTCGAGACCGGATCGATCGGTGCGAGCACATTCGCCTCACCCTTCTTCGGTCGCGAGCCAATGTCTGCCGAGGCTGACATCTGACCTTTCGTCAGACCGTAGACACCGTTGTTCTCGATGATGTAGACCATCTTCACGTTGCGCCGAATCCCGTGCATCAGGTGGCCCAATCCGATCGACAGTGAGTCGCCGTCACCCGAGATGCCGATATACGTGAGTTCGCGATTGGCCGCGATCGCGCCGGTCGCGATGGGCACCATTCGCCCGTGGGCCGAGTTGAAGCCGTGCGCGCCGCGCACGAAGTAGGTCGGTGTCTTAGAAGAGCACCCGATCCCGCTGAGTTTGGCGATCATGTGCGGCGGGGTCGAGAGTTCCCAGAACGCGTGGACGATGGCGGCGGTGACCGAGTCGTGACCGCAACCGGCGCACAGCGTCGACATCTGGCCCTCGTAGTCGCGGATGGTCAGTCCGAGTTCATTCTTCGGTAGTGGCGAAAGCGGGATGAGTGGCTTGGTGATCGACGGCATAGTTAGTTCTCCAACTTCGCTAGAACGGCTTCGACGACGTGCTGGGCGCTGAGCGGGAAGCCGCCGTAGGCGAGCACGGGGTGCATCTTTTCGATGCTGACGCCGGTTTCGATGGTGATCAGTGAGCGCAACTGCGCGTCGCGGTTCTGCTCGACGACGAAACAGAGCTCGTGCCCTTCGACGAACTGGCGAACCTCGTCGACAAACGGAAAACCCCGGACCCGCAAAAAGTCCGCCGGCACGCCGGCGTCGGCCAGTTGATCCAGCGCTTCGCGAACCGCGAGGTCACAACTGCCGATCGTGAGCACACCGATGCGCGCGCCCTCGCGGCGCTCGATCACGGGCCCGGGCACGTGCGCGGCCGCGGCGGCGTGCTTCTTCCTCAGGCGGTCCACGACCTCTTGATACTCCGGTGGGTTCTCGGTGTAATGACCGAATTGGTCATGGCCGGATCCGCGGATGAAATACGCTCCCTTTTCGTCCGAACCAGGAAACGTGCGCGCCGCGACGAAGTCCTCGTTGGCCGAGTTGTAGCGGAAGTACTCCGACATGCGAGCGAGGTCCTGGTCGTTGAGAACTGGACCGCGGTCCCAGACGTAGTTGTCGTCCCACTGCAACTCGGGCACGACCCAGTCGTTCATGCCGATGTCGAGGTCCGAGAGCAAGAAGACCGGCGTCTGAAACCGTTCGGCCAGGTCGAAGGACTGCACGGCGAATTCGAAACATTCGAAGGGGTTGGCGGGGAAGAGGACGATGTGCTTGGTGTCGCCGTGGCTGGCGTACGCGCACATCATGATGTCGGCCTGTTGGGTGCGCGTCGGCATGCCCGTCGATGGTCCCGTGCGTTGAACGTCAACGATCACGGCCGGAATCTCGGTGTAATAGGCCAGACCGAGCAACTCGTTCATCAAGGAAATCCCGGGACCCGACGTGGAAGTGAACGCCCTCGCGCCGTTCCACCCGGCCCCGAGGACCATGCCGATAGAGGCGATCTCGTCTTCGGCCTGAATTATCAGATAGTTATTTTGCGTAGTGTCGGGAACGTCGGGGTCGTCACTCAACACCGTCTCGCGACGGTACCGGGCGCAGAGTTGGATGAAGTTGTCCATCACCGCGGTCGCCGGCGTGATTGGGTACCAGCCGGCGACGGTGGCGCCCGCGTACAGGCATCCGAGCGCCGTCGCCAGGTTGCCGTTGATCAAAATGGCACTGCCATTGGCGTCCATCGGCTCGACGTAGAACGGCAACGGGCACGTCAGGTTCTCCATGGCGTAGTCGTAGCCGAGGCGGAGGGCTCGCTGGTTCGAATCTCGTAACGCTTCATTGCGGGCGAACGTCTCGGCGAGCAGGTTCGCCACCAGTGCGACGTCGATGCCGACCAACGCGACGATGGCCCCGGCGTAGGCGATGTTCTTCATCAGGATTCGCTCGCGCGGCGCCTTGAAGTTCTCGAGGCACATCTTGGCCAGCGGTATTCCGAGGAACGTGACGTCGTCTCGAGTGAGGTCCGGGTCGAGCGGCCACGACGAGTCGTACATCACGTAGCCGCCGTGACGCACGTCGGCGATGTCCTGGGCGTAGGTCTGAGAGTTCATCGCCACCACGAGGTCGTAGTCGAGGGCGCGCGAGGTGTAGCCGCTCTTGTTCACGCGGATCTCGTACCACGTGGGCAGACCTTGGATGTTCGAAGGGAAGAGGTTCTTTCCCGAGACCGGGATACCCATTCGAAAGATCGCCTGCATCAACAAACTGTTGGCGCTGGCCGACCCGGTGCCGTTGACGTTGGCGAGCTTGATGGAGAAGTCGTTGACCTGCGTTCGCTGGTCGAGTGCTTGGTCGATGGCCATGGTTAGCTCCTGCTCGCGCCGCTCGGCGACATCGCACCGATACGGATGAAGTTGGCGCTCGCGGCGTACGGGATCTGGAGGTCGAAGAGCTCCATGTCCCACGCGGCCGTCGGGCAACGTTCCGCGCACAGTCCGCAGTGGACGCAGACGTTCTCGTCCTTCACCATGACTCGTCCGGTCTGGGGGAGCGGCGCCGAGACGTAGAGGTCTTGATCGAGATTGAGCGCCGGCGCGGAAAGTCGCGTTCGCAGGTCGGCTTCGTCGCCGTTGCTGGTGATGGTCAGGCACTGGACCGGGCAAATGTCGATGCAGGCGTCGCACTCGATGCAGGCCGGGGCGTTGAAGGCGGTCTCGACGTCACAGTTGAGACAGCGCTGGACTTCGCGCACGGTCTGTTCGACACTGAATCCCAACTCCACTTCGAGGTCCAAGGATTCGAAGCGCTTCGTCAGTTCGACGTGGGACATCTTTTGGCGCGACGACGGGTTGTAGTCGTTGTGATAACTCCACTCGCTCATACCCATCTTCTGACTGACGAGGTTCATGCCTGGCGCCGGTCGATTCGACAGTTCGATGTTCGAACAGAGGTTGTGAATCGAGATTGCGGCTTCGTGACCGTGCGCGACGGCCCAGATGATGTTCTGGGGCCCCCACGCGGCGTCGCCACCGAAGAAGACGCCCGACAACGTCGATTGCATCGTTGCTTTGTCGACGACGGGCATGTCCCAGTCACCGAACTCCATTCCCAAATCACGCTCGATCCACGGGAAGGCGTTCTCCTGGCCGATCGCGAGGATCACGTCGTCACAGGGAATGATCACCGAATTCACCACGGTCGACTGTGTGGCGCCGGAGTCCCACTCGAGGACGTCGAATTCCATGCCGACGAGTCTTCCGTCTTCGAGGACGAATCGCTTGGGCGCGTGGTTCACGATGATCTCGACGCCCTCTTCTTCGGCGTCCTCGAGTTCCCAGGGCGACGCCTTGAAGTACTCGCGCGGACGTCGTGCCATGACCTTGATGTCACTGCCGCCCAGTCGTCGCGACGAACGACAGCAGTCCATGGCGGTGTTGCCGACGCCGATGATGAGGACTTTCGAGCCAATCGAACTGAGGTGACCGAAGGCGACCGATTCGAGCCAATCGATACCGATGAAGATGTGGGACTCGACTTCGTCGTAGCGACCGGGGATGTCCAGTTCCTTACCGCGCGGGGCGCCGACGCCGACGAAGATCGAGTCGAATCCTTCATCGAGCAACGCTCGCAGGCTCGTGATCGGCGTGTTGTACCGTACCTCGACACCCATGTCGAGAATGATCTGCGTCTCGTCCTCGAGCACGTGATCGGGCAGACGGAACGACGGAATGTTCGATCGCATCAGACCGCCGGGCTTGTCGAACTGTTCGAACATCACGACCTCGTAACCGAGTGGCAAGAGGTCGTTGGCGACCGTGAGCGATGACGGTCCGGCCCCGATGCACGCAATCCGCTTTCCGTTCTTTTCGGTGGGAATGACCGGAAGCCGATGCGAGATGTCGCCCTTGAGGTCCGCCGCGACTCGCTTCAGTCGACAGATGGCGACGGGCTGTCCATCGACGCGGTCGCGCCGACAGGCCGGCTCACAGGGGCGGTCGCACGTGCGTCCCAGAATCCCCGGGAAGACGTTTGATTCGCGGTTCAACATGTAGGCGTCATCGAACTCGCCTTGCGCGATCATCCGGATGTAGCCGGGCACGTTCGTGTGCGCCGGACAGGCCCATTGACAGTCCACGACCTTGTGGTAGTAGTTCGGGTCCTGATCGTTGGTTGGCTCCACGCGGCGTTCTCCTTCCGTACAACTCGACTTAGTCCCGCGATGCGTGAAGTCCCGCGAAGGGGGGCCGTATTCCAGTTTACTCCTCATATTTTGGGACTTTGGTCCCATGACGACGTCGATCGCGCGTTGATACTCGCGAGGAGAACAGCGAATCGCAGCGCGTGAAAGACGACCACGGGGCCCGTCAGAGTAAGTGGCTTTCGTGCCAGTATGAGGGGACCAAATCGAAAGGATCTCCATGACCGAAGAAGTTGATGGCGTACTGCCTGCATTCGCCGACAGTGATGGCACCGGGGTCGCCCATCGGGTGATCGGCGACACGCTCCCGGTGCTGGAAGTGCAACTGAAATCCGGTCAATCGGTGATCTCCCAGGGCGGCGAGCTTTCGTGGATGTCACCCACGGTCGTGATGACGACCCAGACCGCCGGTGCCGGCGGTTCAGGATTCGTGGGCGTCCTCAAGCGTGCCGTCGCTGGCGGCACGATCTTCATGTCGCAGTACACCGCTTCCGCGGATAACGCGACGGTCGCCTTCGCCACGAAGCTGCCCGGTCGGATCATGCCAATTCACGTGGACGCCGACAAAGAGTACATGGTCTCTCGCCACGGCTACTTGGCGAGTACCGACGGCGTGACGCTCAATATCGGTTTCCAACAGAAACTCGGTGTCGGCGTCTTCTCCGGCAACGGCTTCATTCTCCAGCGCATCGCCGGTGCCGGCACCGCCTGGATTGAACTGTCGGGCGAACTCGTCACCTACGAACTCGGCGCCGGTGAATCCATCCTCGTGCACCCCGGACACATCGGGCTCTTCGAGGCGAAGGTCTCGCTCGACATTCAGATGGTCAAGGGCATCAAGAACATGTTCTTCGGTGCCGAGGCCCTCTTTCTCGCGAAGCTCACCGGACCGGGCAAGGTCCACTTACAGACAATGACGTTGCCGGGACTCGCCCACGCACTACAGCCGTACATTCCGACACAGGGCAACAGCGGCGGGGGCGGTCTGGGGAACCTGGCCAACTTGCCCTTCAAACTGGGCTAGTCACGACGGGATCAATACTGTAACGACCCGAGGTTTCGCGAGACTGAATCTCCCGTACGCTCAGTTTGAGGCAAAGGGGATCGACGTGGACTACGGATCTGTTGACACGGCTTTCGAAGATACGTTTCCTTTCAGCGACGAGGAGTTGAGTGCATTTGCTCTCGCGGCCGAGCCGATAACGACGCTGGACGCCGATGCGATGCCGTGGGGCGGGGGAGACGCGCGTACGCCGTCACTGTTGCCGAATTGGTATATGCCTTCCCCGTCGTATCACGTGAGAGGACGTTGGACCCGAGCGATCGTCATCACGCTCATCGTTGGATTTCTTGTTATCGACGCCTTCGGTCTCTGTATTACATCGGGTTTTATTTCCTTCGCCTAAGGCAAAATTTGCAGTGACGCCGGCGCTCCGAAACATGCCAGCACAACAGATTTTCATGCCTGTGATGAGTAGCATGAGCCGCAACGACCATTGAGGGAGACCTGACGAGATGCCAACACTTCGAATTGAGCACGCAGTGCCGAGTTTCGAGATGTGGAAGCAGGCATTTGACAATGATCCGGCCGACCGAAAAGGTTCGGGAGTCAGTCACTACCGAATCTCTCAAGGGATTGACGATCCGAATTTTGTCACGATCGACCTCGACTTCAGCACCATGGCGGAGGCCCAGAAGCTACTTGAGTTCATGGAGCAGGTGTGGGCTGGACCCGGCAAAGCGTTCATGGTGGATCCTCGGGCCCGAATAGTAGAAACCGTCGAGGACGTGAATATCTGACGTCGGCAATCCCGACGTGAAGCAACGTCCGCGGTATTAGGTGAATCGCCCCTACTTTCGAAGTCTCTGCCTCGTTGATGGGAATGGCATCAAAGGAAGTCTTTCGGTACCCGACGATGAGACAACGTTCTCCAAGTCACCGGTCTCAAGTCGTAGATGGTGGATGTCGGTCGTCCGACACCAATAATCTGATAATCTGATAATCTGATAATCTGATTTTATGACAGAAATCAGCGCTACCAACGCCGCGAGAAATTTCGCAGAGTTACTCGACAAGGTCGAGCACAAGAAAGAGCGCATCACTATCGTTCGCCGTGGTCGAGCCGTTGCCCATATCGAGCCGGTCGCCAATGGGCTCGGTTCGGACGTGAAATCTCTCCTAAAGCGGCATCCGGTGGACACACAATGGATGGCGTCGCTGCAAGAGACTCGCGATCTCTTGGTGACTGAGGAAAGATTCTGAGCCGCCTGCTTCTTGACACGACCTTCTTAATCGATGCGGAGAGGTCGAACACCGATCTCGACGACGTGATTGGGGACGAGGACGATGTAGCAATCGCCGCGATCACTGTGGCCGAGCTTCAAGTGGGAGTCGAGCTCTCGAAAGGGAAGACCAGACATAGCCGGCAGGAACTGCTTGACGAGATTGTGGTGTCGGTGCCGATAGTGGACTATGACCTCGAAGTCGCGCGAGTGCACGCCGAACTTCTTGTGGCAGTTCGGCGACAGGGTCGTCCTAGGGGCGCACATGACCTCATCATCGCGGCCACCGCCTTGTCGTCAAGCCGGTCTCTTGTCACGGCCGATCAAACTGCCTTCGTCGACCTACCCGGTGTTGTCACTATTACCTATCGGTGATGTTTCTAGAGCTCTGTTCACTGAGCCGCCAATGCGAGAATGTACTTCTCTTGCGTCGGTCCCGACACAATGCTCTAAATCGACATCGTCTCTATCGGTGATGCCATCATCGATCCCAACAATCGTGTCCGTCAATCAGCCACGTCCGTTTCTTTGCCTACTTGCGGAAGCTCAACACACCTTCACCTCGTACGATTCGAAATGAATGGCCCTTAGATTGTCATTGACCACTATCTGGGATCGCGAACTTGGACGAACACCCACACAATTACGGCACGTGCGGTTTCTCTGACGGCGAGCGCTACCAGAAGGCACGTCCCGACTATCCCAGTGACGCTGTTTCGTTCTTGGTCGACTCGCTCGGCATCGATGACGACACACACGTTCTCGATCTCGGTGCGGGCACGGGAATATTTACCGGACAGATCATCCCCTTTTGCGCGCGCGTCACCGCGGTTGATCCGACGCAGGGCATGCGCGAGATATTGGCTCAGCGACTCCCAACGGTAAGGGTCCTCGATGGTAGGGACGTCGAAATACCACTCGAGGATGCGACGGTCGACTGTGTCGTGGTCGCGCAAGCGTTTCATTGGTTCGATGCGCCCGTCGCGTTGGAAGAGATCCATCGGGTGTTGGTCGACGGCGGTCGCCTCGGTGTCTTGTGGAACGAACGCGATGAGTCGGTGTCGTGGGTGGCCGATCTCGGTGAGGCGATGCGATGGCCGATTCACCAACCCTACAAAGTGGGCCAGGACTTCACGCCCGTCCTGGCGTCGGGTCCGTTCGTGAACATCGAGCGAAGAAAGTTCATCCATCAACAGATCCTCGACCACGAGGGACTACTGCAACGCGTTCTCACGACCAGCTACATCGCGGTGATGGACGACGATGACCAGAGCGTGGTGATGCGTGACGTCCAAAAGGTCGTGGACCAACTTCCCGAAACGATTGCATTGCCCTACGTCACCGACGTCTACCGAGCGACCGCGACATTGCGATAATCGCATTTGGCGAGGCGACTCAACGGGCGAGCGTGGTGCCCAATGCGTCCATGGCCATCGCTTCGAGAATGGACCGCGTCGCTTCGGTGTCACGATGCGACGCGCTGTGCGGCGTCGAGTTGAGGAGCCCAAAGACGGCCTGGATCTTCGTGCGCGCAACGCTTTCCGAAAGTGTTGGATCGATGCTTCGCAACACGCCGACCCAGATCTCGAGGTAGGCCCGTTGAAGGCGACTCACCGTTCGAGCATCCTCCAGGGCGAGGTTGGCGAAATCGTGATCCTGAATTCGGATCAAGTCGCGATCGCGCAAGGCGAAGTCCGTGTGGAACGCGACCAGCGACGTCAACGCTTCGAGCGGCGACGCGTTCGTCGCGCGTTGGCGACCTTGTTCCAGGAGTTGTTCACTCACGTCGATAAGCAGGTCGGCGAGCAGGGCCTCTTTGCTCGCGAAGTGTCGGTAGACGGCCGGTCCGCTGACGCCCGCCTCGGCGGCGAGGTCCTCCATAGAGACAGCGCGAAAACCCCGCTCCGCGAAGAGTCGAGAGGCGGCGCGAACGAGTTGCCGGCGACGATCAGCCTTCATGCGACTGCGCCGAGTCACCTCAGTCACTCCTCGACCTTTCTCTGGACGAATCAGATATTCGTTGGTACACTATTTCAGTTAATCATAACTAACTGAAGTGGGGGACTCACGTGGAGCGACTTTCGAGCGCCGTCGATCGTCACGGTGAATCCTTCGCGCGCAATACCGCGGCGCAGTTGGCGCTCGTCGAAGAGCTCAAGGAGCGTCTGGACCACTACTCTCGCGGCCCCGACGCGTCGCGCGAACGACACGTCCAGCGGGGCAAACTCCTGCCACGTGATCGAGTCGATACCCTCCTTGATCTCGGCAGTCCTTTCCTCGAGCTCTCCGCACTCGCCGCGTTTCACCTCTACGACGACGAGGCGCCCGGAGCGGGCATCATCACGGGCGTCGGTCGGGTCAGCGGTCGCGAGTGCGTCATCGTCGCCAATGACGCGACAGTAAAGGGTGGCACCTATTACCCGATGACCGTGAAGAAGCACCTGCGCGCCCAAGAGGTCGCACTGGCGAACCACCTTCCGTGTCTCTACCTCGTCGACTCGGGCGGCGCATTTCTTCCACGTCAGGACGAGGTCTTTCCCGACCGCGATCACTTCGGTCGCATCTTTTACAACCAGGCTCGTATGAGCTCCCGGGGCATCGCGCAGATCGCGGCGGTGCTCGGCTCGTGCACCGCCGGCGGCGCGTACGTGCCGGCGATGTCGGACGAATCAGTCATCGTCCGGGGTCAAGGCACGATCTTCTTGGGTGGTCCGCCACTCGTGAAGGCCGCGACCGGAGAGATCGTGACCGACGAAGACCTGGGCGGAGGATTAGTCCACGCGCGAACCTCCGGCGTCGTCGACCACCTGGCCGAGGATGACGCCCACGCGCTCTCGATCGTTCGCTCGATTGTCTCGACACTTGCGCCAAAAAGCGCCACTCCCTGGGCCGTCCAAGCGAGTGCAGAACCCTCGGTCGACGCGAAGGATCTCTACGGTGTCGTGCCGTGCGACGCGCGCACGGCCTACGACGTGCGCGAAGTCATTGCGCGACTGGTGGACGGAAGTCTTTTCCATGAGTTCAAGGCCGAGTACGGCACCACGCTGGTCACCGGATTCGCCCACCTCTGGGGGCACCCGGTCGGGATCGTCGCCAACAACGGCGTGCTCTTCTCGGAGTCGGCGCTGAAGGGCGCGCACTTCATTGAACTGTGCGACCAGCGCAAGATTCCGCTGCTGTTCTTGCAAAACATCACCGGGTTCATGGTCGGACGTGAGTACGAAGCCGGCGGCATCGCCAAACACGGCGCGAAGATGGTCAACGCGGTGGCGTGCGCTCGAGTTCCCAAGCTGACGGTCATCATCGGCGGGTCATTCGGAGCCGGGAACTACTCGATGTGCGGACGGGCCTATTCGCCGCGGTTCTTGTGGATGTGGCCGAACGCTCGAATCTCGGTCATGGGCGGCGACCAGGCGGCGGCCGTTCTGGCCACGGTGAAGCGCACGCAGACAGAAGGCTCCGGCGGCACATGGAGCGCCGAGGAGGAAGAGGCGTTCCGGGCTCCGATTCGCGAACGATACGAAACCGAAGGTAACGCGTACTACTCCACCGCTCGATTGTGGGATGACGGCATCATCGACCCCCTCGAGACGCGCGACGTCCTCGGTCTCGCGCTCTCGGTCTGTGCGAACGCACCTCTTGAGGACGTTGCCTACGGCGTCTTTCGAATGTGAGCACGATGTTCGAAACGGTGCTCGTCGCCAACCGAGGTGAAATCGCGGTGCGCGTGATTCGTACGTTGCGTCGTCTCGGTATCAGGTCCGTCGCGGTGTACAGCGACGCCGACCGAGGCGCTCGTCACGTCCTCGAAGCTGACGAGGCCCTGTACCTCGGCGCGACGCCGGCGCGCGAGAGTTACCTGAACGTCGAGCGAGTGTTGGACGCGTGCGCACGCTCGGGTGCGCACGCCGTTCATCCGGGATACGGCTTTCTCTCGGAGAACGCACATTTCGCCGACGCCTGTGTTGCGAACGGCGTGGTCTTCATCGGCCCTTCGCCGGCGGCAATTCGCTTGATGGGCGACAAGATCCAGGCGAAACTTCACGTCGCGGCTTCGGGAGTGCCGGTCGTTCCCGGTCGCGTCGAAGCCAAGATGACCGACGACGACCTGCAAAACGCGGCGGTAGAAATCGGCTTCCCGGTCCTCGTGAAACCGTCGGCCGGCGGAGGCGGGAAGGGCATGCAACTCGTGCAACGCGAAGCGGACCTCGCTGCAGCGCTCGCCAGTGCCCGCCGTGAGGCGACGTCGTCCTTTGGCGACGACTCGTTGTTCGTCGAGCGATTCGTGGAACGGCCGCGTCACATTGAAGTGCAGGTCATGGCGGATCACTTCGGCGCCGTGGTCCACTTGGGTGAGCGCGAATGCTCGCTCCAACGTCGTCACCAAAAGGTGATCGAAGAGTCGCCGTCGCCACTCATCGACGACGCCACTCGAGAGCGACTGGGTGCGGCCGCCGTCAGCGCTGCGCGCAGTGTCGACTACAGCGGCGTGGGAACGGTCGAGTTCATCGTCGCCTCCGCGCGTCCCGACCAGTTCTTCTTCATGGAGATGAATACGCGACTGCAGGTCGAACATCCAGTGACCGAAATGGTGACCGGGCTTGACCTCGTCGAACAACAGTTACGGGTGGCCTGTGGCGAGCATCTCGGCGATGACGTGCTGACGGCTCGTATGCACGGACACAGTGTCGAAGCGCGAATCTACGCCGAGAGTCCGTCGCGAGGTTTTTTACCAACGAGTGGGCGAGTGTTGGAAGTGCACGAGCCAACGGGCGAGGGCGTTCGAGTGGACAGCGCGTTGCTCGACGGCCTCGAGGTGGTAATCGACTACGACCCGATGTTGGCCAAAGTCGTGACGTGGGGTCCCGATCGAGCCTCCGCGCTCGCCCGGCTCGCTCAGGCTCTCGAGGACACCGTGATCTTCGGAGTGGTGACCAACGTTGGCTTCCTGGGTCGACTCGTCGCCAACGCCGACGTCGTCGCCGGCAACCTCGACACGGGACTGATCGAGCGAGAGGTTGCCTCGCTCGTCGCGAGCGAACCATCGATCACGGCCGTCGCGGCTTATGCGATGTCGTGGTTGTCACGTCTGACACCGAAGGGGTCACTCATCGATCCCTGGGGTGCGCTGCGCGGTTGGCGACACGCGGGACGGATGCATCCGATGACGATTCGCGCAGTCGCCGGTGACGCGCTACGGGTCGTCACGGTCTCGGGGACGCTCGATTCGGCGACTGTCGCGACCAACGGTGGCGTCGAGATCGCCGCACGTCTCGCCGGGCATGACGGTGACGCGTTCATCGCGATCGGTGGTGAATCTCGTCGCGCCTGGAGTCTGATTGACGGATTGACGACCTGGGTCTGTGTCGATGGAGAGACGTGGCCCTTCGTCGAAGGAGACGTCGCGAGCCGCGTCGGTGGCGCTGGCGCACTCTCCGATGACGTGCGAAGTCCGATGCCGGGCACCGTAGTGAACGTGCGCGTGCAGTCGGGTCACGAAGTCCACGCCGGCGAGGCGCTGGTCGTCGTGTCGGCAATGAAGATGGAACACGTCCTCGTGGCCCCTCACGACGGCACCGTGGATATCCTTGTTCGAGAAGGCGATTCGGTGGTCGTCGATGAAGTGCTGGCCCGAGTGCATCCGATCAACACGACGACGGAAGTCAGTTCGTGAGGCGGTTCGTTTCTTCGAGACAGTGTCGTCCTGACAGTTCAAGAAAGCGGTGAAGATGGACAAGGTAATCGCCCACGTGACCGACGCCGTCGCCGATATCACGAGCGGATCGTCGCTGGCCGTCGGCGGATTTGGACTCTGCGGCCTGCCTTCAGTACTGATTGAGGCGGTCCTGGCTTCGGGCGTCAGTGATCTCGTGACCGTGAGCAATAACTGCGGCGTCGACGAATTCGGACTGGGCATGTTGTTAGCGCAGAAACGCATACGACGAACGACCGGTTCGTACGTCGGTGAGAATCGAGAATTCGCTCGACAGTACCTCTCCGGTGAACTCGAGGTAGAGCTCGTCCCTCAGGGCACGTTGGCGGAGCGTTTGCGCGCCGGCGGTGCGGGCATCGCCGGCTTCTATACGCGCGCGGGCGTCGACACGCAGGTGGTCGACGGGGGACTCCCGCTTCGCTACGGCCCTGACGGTTCGATCGCGTTGGCGTCGGAACCGAAGGAGGTGCGGCTCTTCGACGGCGTCGAATTCGCGTTGGAGCGAGCGATCACTTGTGACTTCGCGCTAGTGCACGCTCGCGTCGGGGATCGCCACGGCAATCTCATCTACGAGAAGGCGGCTCAGAACTTCAATCCGCTATGTGCCCAGGCCGGTCGCGTCACGATTGCTGAGGTTGAAGAACTCGTCGAGCCGGGGGAGATCAATCCGGCGAGCGTGCACACGCCGGGCATCTTCGTCCAACGAGTGGTCGTCGCCGAGAATCCCGAGAAGCGAATCGAGCGCCGCACCGTTCGCGCCGTGCCCGAGCGCGGAGCCCGACGCTGATGGCGCTCTCGCGCGAAGAACTCGCCGCCCGAGTGGCCGCCGAATTGCGAGACGGCGATTACGTGAACCTGGGCATTGGCATGCCAACGCTGGTGCCGAACTACTTGAGCGAGGACATCACCGTCGTGTTGCACTCGGAGAACGGAATCCTCGGGGTCGGACCGTACCCCGACGACGAACACGTTGACCCCGATTTGATCAACGCCGGCAAAGAGACCGTTACGACGCTGGCGGGCGCGTCGTTCTTCGATTCCGCGACGTCCTTCGCGATGATCCGCGGCGGGCACATCGACGTCGCGGTGCTCGGCGCGATGGAAGTCTCGGAACACGGGGACCTCGCGAACTGGATTGTTCCCGGAAAGACGATCAAGGGAATGGGTGGCGCGATGGACCTCATTCACGGCGCCAAGCGAGTCATCGTGATGATGGAACACCTGACCAAAGAGGGCGAACACAAGATCGTTCGGGACTGTTCGCTGCCCCTCACGGGAGAACGTTGCGTGCATCGCATCATCACCGATCTCGCGGTCATCGACATCGACGACGACGGTTTGGTCCTTCGTGAGACGGCCCCGGGCGTGAGCGTCGAGGAGGTGCGCGCGGCGACCGGACCAGAAATGAGGTTGGCCCTATGAGTAACGACGAACGGCCCGTGTACGAGCAGCGCGGGCTCTGGTACGAAGAGTTGGAAATCGGTGCGCTCTATCGCCACTCCCCGGGACGCACGGTGAGTGAAGCGGACAACATCCTGTTCTCGGCCCTGACGATGAATCCGCAGGCGCTGCACCTCGACGGGGCATGGGCCGCGCAACAGCCCTTTGGTCAGCGCCTCGTCAACAGTCTCTTTACTCTCTCGACACTCGTGGGTCTCTCCGTTGCGCAGTTGACCCAGGGCACGATCGTCGCCAACCTCGGCTTCTCCGACGTCTCCTTCCCGAAGCCGGTCTTCCACGGCGACACTCTCTACGCCGAGACCGTCGTGCTCGAAAAGCGACTCTCGGCGAGTCGTCCGGGCGCGGGCGTCGTGACCTTCGAGCACACGGCGCGCAATCAAGACGACGTCATCGTGGCCGTCGCGAAGCGCTCGACCATGGTCCTCACGAGGCCCGCGTGAGTTGGACGCCGCTCGGTCCGGCGTTGCTCTTCTGTCCCGCCGACCGGCCCGACCGTTTCGCGAAGGCCGCGGCGGCGGCCGACATGGTCATCCTCGACCTCGAAGACGGTGTCAACGCCAGCGACCGCGCGGTCGCTCGAAGTGCCGTGATTGACAATCTGCTCGATCCCGAGCGAACGATCCTGCGAGTGAACCCCGTCGACTCAGCGGACTTCGCCCTCGACCTCGCGGCCCTCGATCAGACTCCGTACTCCTTGGTCATGCTCGCGAAGACCGAATCCCGCGGACAGGTCGAGGCTCTCGCGGGCCGTGGCGTCATCGCGCTCTGTGAGACCGCCAAGGGTGTCCTCGAATCGACGGCCGTTGCCGCGGCCGAGTCGACCATTGCGCTCATGTGGGGTGCCGAGGATCTTCTCGTCTCACTTGGCGGGCGCTCGAGTCGTCACGTGAGCGGCCACTACCGTGACTTCGCTCGTTACGCCAGGTCACAAGTACTGCTCAGCGCACGGGCACACGAGCGGGTCGCGATCGACGCCGTGCACCTCGACATCGCCGACGTCGAGGGACTGCGCGATGAGGCGCGCGATGCGGCGGCGTCGGGATTTGGCGCCACCGCGTGCATCCATCCATCCCAAGTCGACGTCGTGCGTGCGGCCTATCGACCAACGGACGAAGAGATCACGTGGGCGTCCGGCGTCATCCGAGCCGCCACGAACGAGCGAGGTGTGTTTCGCTACGAGGATCGAATGATCGACGCGCCATTGTTGCGCCACGCCGAACGCATTCTCTCCACCGTCGGGCGCCTCGAGAACTGAGATGCCTGGCTAGCCGGCGTTGGGACTCAGCGACGCGGACTGCGTATGCATGCTCTTGGTGACCGTACAGACCGTGGTGCGCAAGCCAACCGCCCCGATGAGTGAATGATTCCCGGCCAGGGCGACGCGAACGGCGTTGACACTGGCCGCGCGGCACAACGACGGTGGCCAGTTCGCGCTCTGTCCGATGCCAAGTGGCACGTACGCCGCGCGACCCGTCGTGACCACAGTCTTGGTCTGACTGGTGATGAACACCTTTGACCAGGGCCCCACGTAGGCCGAACGGGTGGTGTTGAATCCGCGCGCCGCCACGGGCGCGACGGTGCACTCGGGTCCGTTGTTCAAGAGTTTCAACGTGAAATAGATCGTCCCGGCGGCGCCCTGGGGCTGGCCCGATAAGGACACGTGCAGATGACTCGCCGAGCAAATCGGAAAGGCGCTCAACGACACCGGCTGTCCGGAGATGGGACGCGACCGGGGACTCGATGATCCTGCCGCCACGGCCCACGCGACGCCCGCGGCCGCGACAATCGATGACACGACCGCGGCAATAACGCGCTGTCGTCGGCGTTGGCGACGACGAGCCTCTTCGATGAGGAGTTGCTCGGTTCCGCGGTGCTCGAATGAACCGGCGGCCAGTTCGGGCGCACTGTCTCGGGTCACTGCTGTAAGGACTGGGCTCATGTTCAATCTCCGGGCTAGTAACGAACTCCGCTTTGGTGCTACTCTATCTAGCACCATGCTGAAGGTCAAGTTGACCCCCGAAGAATCTGTCGCGCTGCATGATCAAGTCGCCGCCGAACTACGTCGCGCCATCGCCGACGGGGAAGCGCGACGCGGCGAGCGCCTCCCACCGGCTCGAGACTTGGCCGCCATATTGAATGTCAATTCCAATACCGTCCTTCGAGCGCTTCGCATACTGCGTGACGAGGGACTGCTGGAGTTTCGTCGCGGTCGAGGGATCACCGTCTCGGGCACTCCCGAGGTTGGAGCAGTCGTGACGCGAGCACGCGAGTTGATCGACTTCGCGAGGGCGCACGGCTATCGACGAGACGAACTTGCCCGCCTCATCGAGTCAATGCCGTAAGTGCTCGTGCGCGTACTACTGAATCTCTGACGTTGCCGTCGCGATCCCGGCGTTCGTCATTTCAGAGATCGCCGCGCGCGTCGTTTCTGGTGCAACACCGGCGCAGAGATCGAGCATCACCTCGACGTCGAAACCGAGACCGCGCGCGTCGAGGGCCGTGGCCCTCACGCAGTGATCGGTTGCGAAGCCGACGACCGTCACGCTGTGGATGTCAGCCTTGGAGAGCTCGTCCGACAACGTCAAACCGTTCTCGCTCACGCCATCGAAGCCCGAGTATGCGCCTTCGCGGTGACCTTTTCGAATGACGACGTCCCACGTGTGGCCAACGAGTGAGCTATGAATGTCCGCGCCATCGGTTCCGGCGGCGCAGTGCACCGGCCACGTCGTGACGAAGTTCGGATCGCTCGACCAATGCTCGCCCGGATCGAGGTGCCAGTCCTGGGTTACGATCTTCATGGAGTAGTCGTCACCGCGTGCCAGCAAGTACTTCGCAATTCTCTCGGCGGTGCGGGTGGCGCCGGAAATCGGAAGCGCCCCGCCTTCGAAGAAGTCTGGCTGGGGGTCAACGACGATGAATGCTCGTCGTTCGCGCGGTACTTTCGTCACGATCACTGTCACTGATTCGATCGTGTCGGCGCGGTCGAGGGGACCACTTCGGTGACGAGCACCGGTTCACCCGCGTCGAGGACGAAGGCAGATCGGGGAAGTTCCACGGCCGCGGCTTTCGCGGTGGCGCGGGCGCGCGTGAGCGACGAATCGACGACCGTGCGACCGTGGTCGACGAGGAGTTGCGTCAGCGTTCGAAATTGGCCGGACGGTTCAGCGATGCCGGAGTCGCGCGCCACGACCAATTCCTTCACCGCGACGTCGTCCTCGAAGAGCCGGTAGGCGTCTTTGGCACCACCACTCGACAATTTTCCAATCGATCGCTTGGCGACGGCCCGCATCGTCGAGCCGTCTTCGATCGCGACCAACTTGAAGACGAAGCCTGGCGGCGTGTAGCCGGTAACGAGTTTCGTGCCAACGCCGAAGGCGTCGACCGGTGCGTCGTTCGCCAGTAATTCGGCGATCGCAAACTCGTCGAGATCACCCGTCACCGTGATCTTCACGTTCGTCGCACCACGTTGATCCAGCAGCTTTCGTGAGCGTCGAGTCGAGTCGGCCAGGTCACCGGAGTCGATACGTATCGCGCCGAGACCGGACCCGGCGACGTCGATGGCCAGCTCAGTCCCCGCTTCGGTGTCGAAGGTGTCGACGAGCAACGTCGTGCCCGGTCCCTGGGCGTTGACCTGCGCTTCGAACGCCTCGCGTTCACTGCGGTGAGCCAAAATGAACGCGTGCGCAGCGGTCCCGGCGGTCGGCACGCCGTACAACATGCCGGCGGCCAAATTACTCGTCGCGTCAAAGCCAGCGACGTAGGCCGCGCGCGCGGCCGCCACTGCCGCGGCTTCATTGGTACGGCGTGATCCCATCTCGATGAGACGCCGTCCCTGCGCCGCGTGTACGACGCGCGCCGCCTTGGTCGCCACGCCGGAGTCGTAGTTGAGAATCGAGAGCGCGAGGGTCTCGAGAATCAGATCACTGAATCGACCCTCGATCCTGAGAATCGGCGAAAGTGTCGTGAATACTTCACCTTCGGAGTAACCGTAGACGTCGCCGTTGAATCGGTAGGACGAGAGAAAAGTCGCCAGTGCAGAGCTGACGATCTTTTCGTTGACGAGCCACGAGATCGTTTCTTCGTCGAAGGAGAGCTCCGAAAGAGCTTCGAGGAGCCGTCCGGTGCCGCCCACGACGCCGTAGCGATAGCCGTTCGGGAGATTTCGCGTGAAGACCTCGAACGTCACCTTTGCGTTGATCACGCCCGAGAGAAGTGCGCCGTCGAGCATGCTCAACTCGTATCGGTCGGTATAGAGCGACTCCTGTACCTTCATCTCGGTCGAGTTTCGGACTTTCTCTCGGGTAGACGCTGCGGTCTCGTTACGGCGAGAGTACCGCAAGTTTCGGCGTTCTCGGTCGCGGCATCGGACGTCGTGTGGCCCCGGCTGCGCGAGTGTCGCGGTGCGGTTGGCTCCGAACTCGAAAGGCCCAAGGACCGTCCCAAGTACGATTGGTCCAGACGATGGAGGTTCATTGACCAGTGAGTTCGACGAACCGGCGGACGTTCCGGACGCGTCGATTTCGCCGGACGTCCGACGACGGCTCATCAGTGGCCTGGCCCTCGCGCCCGCCGGCGCCAACGTCATCATGCAGTTGTCGCGCTTGCCCATCGGACACGCCATCGTCGAGAGCAAAGTCGAAAGCGGATCACTTCGTCACCATCCGCTGAAACGAACGAGGACGACGCTCGCGTTCATCATGGTGGCTCTCTTCGGCACCGACGACGAACGAACGGTGATGCGACGTGAAATAAATGGACAGCATCGACTCGTGCATTCCGATCCTGAGAGCCCCGTCACCTATAACGCATTTGATCCCGAACTTCAACTCTGGGTCGCCGCGTGCATGTTCCGGGGTGTCGTCGATACAGAGTCGATACTCTACGGTCCCGTGAACGACGAAGGTTTCGCGGCGCTGCTCAAGCGCTGTGCTCCGTTCGCCACCACGCTCCAAGTGAGTGCGTCGCGCTGGCCGACGGACCGGACCACCTTTGAGGAGTACTGGGCGAGCGCGTTACCTGACGTCCATATGGACGAGGTCACTCGCACCTATCTTCAAGGTGTGGCATCGTTGGATTTCTTGCCCGCGCCGCTCGCTCGCCTCCTGGGACCGTTTCATCGATTCCTGACGGTTGGTTTTCTCCCGTCGCCCTTTCGCGAAGAGTTGGGACTGCCATGGTCATCGTCGCACCAAGAGCGATTCGTGCGCCTGACGTCTCGGGCGGCCATCGTCAACGCTCACCTGCCGAAGGTGATCCGCGAATTCCCGTGGAACGTCATCGAGTTCGACACGCGCCGACGAATTGCCCGAGGACGAGCCGTTCTCTGAGTGGACTCGGCACTGGTTGTTCGGTGTCCGCGTGGAGCAACTCGGCGCCGTAACGATGCATTCACCGAGGGCGTATCCTTCGAGAAACACGAAAGATGATGATGGCACTAGGCACTGGACCCGATCCGAATCGATTCGCCACCAAGTTGTTCAATGGCCTTCCGCTGCGCTACGACCGCCTCGGCTATCTGCTCTCAATGGGACAGGACCGTCGCTGGCGCTCGGCGGTCGTCGACAAGATAACCGCCAAGCCCGGCGAGTTGGTCCTGGACGTCGCGACCGGAACGGCCGGCGTCGCGCTGGCGTTGCGCGCGGCCACCGGCGCTGAAATCACCGGCATCGACCTCAACGCCAACATGCTCGAGAACGCACGACAAAAGTTGTCGCAACGAGGCGAATCAGGCGTTCGTCTCGTGCAGGGTCGCGCCGAGGACCTGCCGTTCGCCGACGAGACGTTCGATGACGTGACGTTCACGTATCTCCTTCGCTACGTCCGCGACCCCGCGGCGACGGTCGCCGAGCTCGCTCGGGTTCTCAAGCCCGGTGGCGTGCTCGCGGGAATGGACTTCTACGTCCCACCGTCACGCTTCTGGCGTCCCCTGTGGTGGTGCTACACCCGATGGGTCTTGCCAATCGGGGGACTCCTCACGGGCGGGCGAGAGTGGTACGACGTCGGACGTTTCCTCGGTCCCAACATCGAAGGACTCTACGAGCTCCACCCCCTCGCGGCGATCGTGGAGTACTGGGAAGCGGCCGGGATGCGCAACGTCCAGGCCAAACCGATGTCGCTCGGCGGCGGCCTCGTCATGTGGGCCACCAAGGGGAGCGGTGACTAAGAGCGTCGAAGGACCGGCGTTCTACGCGACTGGTCAGCGCAGCACGTGGCGCGACGTGCGCGCGGTGCTCCACCCGCCCTACACCGCGTGGCATCTGTCCTACGTCGTACTCGGCGCCATGATCGCACCGCACGTGAATTGGACGACGCTCATCGCGACGTTGTCGGCTTTCTTCCTGGCCGTCGGGATCGCGGCGCACGCCCTGGATGAGCTGCGTGGTCGTCCGCTCGGCACCGCACTGCCCGCGTGGCTCTTGAGTGGCGCCGCCGCCGCCGGCCTCGGTGGTGCGGTCGCGCTCGGTGCCATCGGGATCACGCGCGTCGGTTTCGGACTGCTGGCCTTCATGGTCGTGGGGGCCTTCTTCGTCCTCGCCTACGACCTGGAGCTCTTTGGAGGATTGGTCCATACCGATTTGGGCTTCGCGGTATCCTGGGGCGCGTTCCCGGTTCTGACCTCGGCCTACGCCCAGACCTCGACGATCTCATGGTCGGCTGTCGTGCTCGCCGTCGCCGCGGCCCTGATCTCGGCGGCGCAGCGCAATCTCTCGAATCCCGTTCGTATGATTCGTCGTCGCGTCACGTCAATCGAAGGCGAAATCCGGTTCGCCGACGGTACCGTCCGTCCAATCGATCGCGACTTCTTGCTCGTGCCGTCAGAACGCGCGCTCCGCTCGCTTTCGATCGCGATGATTGCGTTAGCGGTCGCCTTCGTCCTCGTGCGCCGCGTTCACTAGCGAGGTCGCACTCGCGCGCTGCGTCAGTCAATCGAGCGAATGAACTCCTTAATCACGGCGGCCGCGTCGCGCGGCGCTTCGAGGGCCCACCAGTGCCCCACGCCCGACAGCGTCGCTTCTCGGGCTCCGAGAGACCGGGCGACGTCCTTCGACATCGCTTCGTTGCCGAATGTGTCGAGTTCCGCGAAGAGAATCAGCCCCGGCGCCGACGTCGGTGCGAACTGCGCGCCCCACGAGGCGAAGACGTTCGGCGTCGCCGATCGATAGAGATCGAGGATGCAGGTGCCCATGGTGTCGTCGGACCACTCGGCCAACGTGAGCGCGTCGTCGTGACTGAGGTGGAAACCCTCGTAGGCCTCGGCCATGTTTTCGATCGGCGTCTCGTGGATCGCCTTGAAGTAGGCTTCGCCCTCGCCAGGGGTCTGCCAGATGCGCGCGTACTGGTGCCACTTCGCGTCGGGGTGGACGCCGTTGGCGATGTCGGCGCTCCATGATCGCAAGAGGTCGCCGCGCGTCGTCGCGATTCGGTAGGTGAGCAACGCGCCCCAGTCATGTCCGACGAGGTCAACCGGAGCGTCGAACTTTTCGAGTTCGCTGACGAGCCAGTCGGCGTAGTCGTCCTTCGTGGCGCCGAATCCCGTGGGACGTTCGCAACCGAATCCCGGGAGTGCGAGTGCGACGGTCGCTTCGTCGAACTCCGCACGCACCTTGTTCCAGAGTGCGGTGGTCTCGGGTACACCGTGGAGGAAGACAATCATTTCCGAACAGTAGCGAAGTTGTCGGCGTGATTAGAGGGGCGCAGTGGCGTCGCCACCATCGAACGGTGATCAGTTATCGGTCTCGGCGCGACGTACGTCGTGGGCCAGTTGGAGCGCTTCGAGTCGTTCAACCTGTGTGCGAACGATCAGTTCGGCGCCCGCACCGCCGTTGGTCGAGGGCTCCGCGTCGAAGCGGCCGCCGAGTAGGGAAGAAAACGTGGCCGTCACCGATCCGCGAAGAGCCTCGAGGTTGTAGCCGCCTTCGAGAAAGAGCGCGAGGCGACCGGGCGGAGAAAGTTCGGCCACCCTCGCGGCGATGCGCGCGAAGTCACCGCTGGACAGTTCCAGATTGGCGAGGGGATCCGCTCGGTGGCCGTCGTAGCCGGCCGAGACGAGCACCCACGTGGGCGAGAATCGGTCAATCATCGGGGCAGCGATTTCGTCGAATCCTCGTTGGAGCACGTCACCGGTCGCGCCGGGTGCCAACGGAATGTTGACGGTGAGACCGAGGGCGTCCATGCCGCCTATCTCGCGCGCCCCGCCGCTACCCGGGTAGAGCGGCCATTGGTGAGTGGAGACAAAGAGGACGTTCGGGTCGTTCCAGAAGATCGCCTGGGTCCCGTTCCCGTGATGGACGTCCCAGTCGATGATGGCCACTCGCTCGCCGCGAGCTCGCAACGCCGCCGCCGCGACCGCGATGTTGTTCAAGAGACAGAAACCCATCGCGTGGTCTCGCAGTGCATGATGACCGGGCGGGCGAACGGCGATGAAACCGATCGCGTCGTCGCGTCGGTTCATCTCGTCGATCACCGACAGTCCGGCGCCGGCCGCGAGTTGGGCGATCGACCACGAGTCGTACGTGGCGTAGGTGTCCGCGTCGAGCGCGCCGCCGCCTTCGTAACAGAATGTGCCCAGTCGGTCAAGGTACTCGGGGTCGTGCACGCGTGCGAGCTCAGAGCGCGTCGCACTGTAGGGCGTCGCCAGTATGAGATCGTCGCCAAGGTCCAAGTCGCCGACGCCGGCAAGAGTGGCGATCAATCGTTCCGGTCGTTCGGGATGGCCCGCGTCTTCGTGACCACCATCGACGACCGGAGAGTTCATAATCAACGTCATCGCCACTCCTCAATGAACGTCAATGGTTGGACTGCGTCGTCGAAGCAACCTGAGCGCATCGCCGTTCACTCATCAAGACTACGGAGTCCCGTTGTCAGGACCTTTCCCGTTGCCTGGTCCGTTCCCGTTGCCTGGTCCGTTATTCGCCAACGTTGTGGTCGTCGAAGTGGTCGTCGAAGACGATGGAGTGGCCGCCGCTCCGAGGCCTAGGGCGTTGGCGAGATTCTTGAGGTCCGCTTGCAGCATGGTCGCGTAGGCGGGCGTGACGTAGCTGTTGGTGAGGCCGCTCGCGATCGCCGTGGCGACTCCTTGGAGGTCGTTGGCCGCCGATTGCGCGTCGCCGGACGCGAGGTCGGTCACCGCTTGTTGCGCGCCACTCGAAATGGACTGCGCGACCTGCGGGCCAATCGCGTGCGCGCTTTGTCCGGCGACGACGTCGTTCACCATCTTGGTGAGCGAGTGCGATATCGAGGGCAACGTTGTGGTCGTCGAGGGTGCCTCGGTCGTCGTCGTCGGAGCGATCGTGGTCGTCGTAACCGGAGGACTCTTCAATCCCACCGCGAAGGCGATCCCGACGCCGACAAGAATGACGACGAGCACGATCGCAGTGATTATTCGAGCGTTGCGAACATTGTTCTTGTTCTTCGAGGTGGTTCGAGCCACCATCGGAGCGGCGAGCGGCGCGACAATGGAAGTTTCGCCGTCTTGTCCCTTTCGCGATCTGCCGGGGTCGCCAACGATAGTGGTGAGGTCACTCGACGCGACCGAGCGAACCCAGGGGGACCGGAACGTGGGAGTGGCGAGCATCGTTGACACGTCGAGGGCACTGAGTCGGTCCTCGGGCGTGGGCGCGAGCATCCCGGTCAAGAGCAGTTTCCAAGGCACCGGAAGATCGTCGGGCAATCTCACCGGACCGGCCATTCGCCGGGCGAGTACTTCGTTGGGCGTACCGGCGTAGACCCGCTCGCCCGTGAGGCATTCGAGCAGGACGATGCCCAAGGACCAGACGTCGGCGCTTGGTCCGACCGCATGATTCTCTAACTGCTCGGGCGCCATGTACGTGGCGGTGCCGAGCATCGTGCCGGTGAGCGTCAGCGTCGAGGTGTCCACCAGTCGCGCGATGCCGAAGTCGGTCAATCGAGCGAGTCCGTCAGCGCCGATGAGAACGTTGGCCGGCTTGACGTCGCGGTGCACGACTCCTTGGGCGTGGGAGTAGGCGAGGGCGTCGGCGAGCGACGATCCAATCGAGGCCGTTTCGGCGGTCGTGAGCGGACCGTGACGCAGCTCTTGATCCAGGCTCGGACCGTCGACGAACTCCATGACGAGGTACGCCATGTCGCCATTGACGCCGGTCTCGAAGAGCTGGACCAGTCCGGGATGCGAGAAACGTCGAAGGGCCTGCGCCTCTTGAGCGAGGCGCTGTGCGTATTCGCGGTCCGGAGAACGAACGATCTTGATGGCGACGTCGGTACCGTTCACTTCGTCAACGGCGCGAAAGACGTCCGACATTCCGCCTCGACCCAGCAACGTACCGAGTCGGTACCGTCCGTCCAGTAGTTCGCCGGTCGTACTCATTTCGTCAACGCCGAACCTTCCATGGGACACCGCGTCCCAATCAACTTCATCACGAGGCATTCGAAATCAACAGACCTGATCGCGAGTGCTGGTGCCGTGTTCGTCAAGGCGACGTGGGAATCCAGTGAAGTGATGACTTCAATCTATCGAATGACGCCGAATTGAGGACCGCGTGACTCATTTTCGCTCGTGGACATCGAGTCGGGCATCGCACGGTCCTGGGGCGACGATTATTTCTCTCGAACCTCGAATACCTTGGAGTCACTCGATCAAAACGTGATGAACGAGTGAAGAGAGATGGTGCAGCGCGCGTGGTGAGGACCGAGCGTCGGAGCAACAAAATTGTCAAAAATATTCGCCGAGTAAAAGCGTTGTAAACGCTTACTTTTTGAAGATTACGAAGATTTTCCTTACGATATAAGGGTTTTTCTGACTTGACAGGGTGGGCACCCCTGTGTATTTTGTAAGCGGTTACAGAGGCGGCAATGGTGCTGTCGATGTTGGGGGACCAAGGGGAATACGTGGTTGATTCACAACCAACGATTTATGACGTCGCCGAGCGGGCAGGCGTTTCTATCGCCACCGTCAGCCGGGCGCTCAACTCGCTCTCTTCAGTTCGCCCCGCGACTCGTGACAAGGTTTTGGCCGCGATGCGCGAGTTGGACTTCGTACCGAACTCGGTCGCGCGAGGACTTTCGAGCGGTAAGCACTGGATCCTGGGACTCGTCTTCATGCAGACCGCCGTGGATAACAACGTCCTCGCGGTCGAAGAGGCGAGCCTGCTCTATACCGACATCGTCATTCGAGGTGCCGAAGCGCGCGCGGCCGCGCACGGGTACTCGTTGCTCCTCTGTGGCGCGGGCGAGAATCACCCGGCCGGGATGGCGCCACTGCTCAATTTGACGGGCACGGTTGATGGGCTCATAGTGCTCGATCGAGTCACGACCGAAGACGACGTCGCCGACCTGTCACGCCGGATTCCCGTCGTGCTCCTGGCCGGCGCCGGCGACTCGTCGTCGGCCATCACGGTGCGAGTCGATAACGAGCAGGCGATGCGCAGTCTCGCCCGGCACTTGATTGACGTCCACCAGGTGAAGCGCGTGGGATTTGTGTCGGGACACACCGGAAGCCCCGACAGCGTGGCGCGTGAGGACTCGTTCAGGGCCACCGTCGCCGAAGGCGGCGCGACGCTGGCCGACATCGACATCCTCAAGTCTGACTGGACGTCCGCGGGCGGTGAGTCGGCGATGCGGGCCCGACTCGCGACGAACGAACCCCTCCCCGAGGTTTTCGCGTGCGCGAACGACCAAACGGCGGTGGGCGTCATCTACGCGCTGCACGCGGCGGGGCTTCGCGTGCCCGAAGACGTTCTGGTCACCGGTTTCGATGACATCACCTTGACGCGGTACTTCAAGCCGCCGTTGACGACGATTCGCCAATCGGGGAGTCTCCTGGGCGAGGTCGCCGTCGACGCCCTGGTCGCCACGCTCGATAACTCCGAGCTCGCGGAGCGCACGATCGTGCTGCCGACCGAACTGGTGGTTCGTGAGAGCTGTGGCTGCGCGCCAAAGTCTGAATCGCCCGCGGAGATGTTCAAGATGACCACCGTGCCGACGATGGCGGTGAGCTGAGCATGCGACTCATCGGCCGACGACTCGCGCTCTACGCACTCACGTTTTGGGTGGCCATCACGGTCAACTTCTTGTTACCGCACTTTATGCCCGGCAATCCGATACAGACCATGATCGGAAAGTTGACCGGTCAAGTGACCCCCGCGGAGATCAAGGCCATTGAGCTCGCGACCGGCGGAGGGCTCAACCGACCCCTGTTGTCGCAGTACTTCACGTACCTGGGACAACTCGCGCACGGCAACCTCGGTGTCTCGATCACGCTCTCGTCGCCGGTGAGCGGCATCCTTCGCGCGTCGGTGCCGTGGACGATCGGCCTCATCGGCGTCTCGTTGATCATTAGCTTCTTCGTCGGCACGATGTGCGGGGCGCTGCTGGGTTGGACCCGCGGGTCGCGACTCGATTCATTGATTCCCACCGCGACGTTCTTCCAAGCTGTTCCGTACTTCTTTCTGGCGACGGTGATGCTCCTGGTCTTCGCCAGCAACCTTCACTGGTTCCCCGTATTGGGCCCGTACAATCAGACTTCTCTCCAACCCGGCTGGGACTGGGCCTACATCGCGAGCGTATTACGCTACGCCGAGCTGCCGGTGATCTCGATCGTCCTGAGTTCCGTCGCGGGCTGGATGCTCGGCATGCGCAACATGATGATCACGATGGTTGCCGAAGACTTCGTCCTCATGTCGATCGCCATGGGACTACCCAAGCGCAAGGTGATCTGGGCGGCAGCGCGAAACGCGGTCCTGCCCAGCATTGCGAACCTGTCGTTGGCCATTGGACTGGTGGTGTCCGGGGCGCTGCTCGTCGAGCTGGTCTTCAATTATCCGGGTGTCGGCGATCTTCTCTTGAACGCCGTCCAGAGCCAGGACTATCCGCTGATACAAGGCATCTTCTTGTGCATCACCTTGGCGGTGTTAGCGGCAAACCTCCTAGCTGACCTCTTCTATCTACTGCTCGACCCTCGAACCAGAACCGAGGTGGCGCCGTGAAGAAACTGCGTTTCCCGCGTTCTCCAAAGGTCATTGTCGGGATGGTCATTCTCGGGTTTTTCCTTCTGCTGATGATCATCGGTCCCTATCTCGCACCGTTTAGCCCCGACAACACGTCGTTCGCCCCGCTGCTCACGCCGTCGATGCACCACTGGTTCGGCACGACCAGTCTCGGACAGGACATCTTTTCTCAGACGCTCGTCGGTGCGAGGGCGACGATGGTCGTGGCCCTCATCGCGGGACTCGTCGCCACGATGTTGTCGATCGTCATCGGCGTCTCCGCGGGCTATCTCGGGGGGTTCAGCGACGACGGACTTTCGCTATTGTCGAACGTCTTTCTCGCGTTGCCCGGTCTGCCACTGCTGATCGTGATCGACAGCTATTTGCCCGTGAACAGTCGATCGAACTCCCTCGTCATCGGTCTGATCATCTCCTTGACGGGTTGGGCGTGGGGCGCGCGAGTCTTACGCGCACAAACAATGTCGCTACGCAACCGCGACTTCGTCGAGTCTTCACGAATAATCGGGGAGAGTCGCATCCGAATCATGTTCTCCGAGGTGGCGCCGAACCTTCTGCCGATCCTGGCCTCGTCACTGCTGTTCACGATCCTCTATTCCATCGGCGCCTACGTCACCTTGGCCTACATCGGATTAACGAGTTCGTCGGTGTGGAACTGGGGCACGATGCTCTTCTGGGCGCAGTCGAACAACGCGCCGCTCTCCGGAGAGTGGTACTGGTTCGTGCCACCGGGTATTTGCATCGCCCTCGTCGGCACGAGCCTGGCCCTGCTCAACTTCGGCATTGACGAGTTCATCAATCCGCGCCTTCGCGCCGGAGGACTGAGCGGCCGCCAACGTCGACGGTTGGGAATGCCACGTCGCCAGCGCCTGGGACTCACGCCGGTCGTTCGTTCCGTGACGACCGCACCGCGAATCACGGCAACAGCACAGAGTCCGGTGACGCCATGACGACCGAATCGAAGCGAGTCGACGACGTGGTCGCAACCGAAGTGCCGCCGTTGGCACTACCGACGACGACCTATGGTCCTATCGCGGCGACGACGCATGGTCGCGCGGCGATGGGAGAACGCATTCTTGACGTGCGCAACTTCAGCGTTGACTACGGATGGGGCGAGAATGCGGTGCGCGCCGTCGACGACGTCGACGTCCATCTCGATCGTTCCAGGGTCCTCGGAATCGCGGGCGAGAGCGGGAGCGGCAAGTCGACCCTGGTCTATGCGATCACTCGACTCCTTCGCGCCCCGGGCGTGATCAAGGGTGGAGAGGCGCGCTTCAATCTCGGGACCGACGATGACGGCGAGCACGTGATCGATCTCGTGAACGCGAGTGAGCGCGAACTGCGCAGTGTTCGGTGGTCCAGCATCTCTATCGTGCTCCAGAGCGCGCTGAGCGCTCTGAATCCCGTCATCCGTGTGGGCGCACAGTTCGAACAGGTCCTCAAGACCCATCGTAAAGAGATGTCGAAAGACCAACGTCGCGCCCGCGCCGCGGAGCTTTTGGCCATGGTCGGACTCAGCGAAGATCGTCTCGATCGATATCCCCACGAACTCTCGGGTGGACAACGCCAGCGCATCATGATCGCCCTCGCCCTGACGCTCGACCCCAAGCTCGTCATCATGGACGAGCCGACGACGGCGCTGGACGTCGTCACCCAGCGCGAGATCATCAGCGAACTGTTCGAACTTCGTTCGCGATTCGGTTTCGCCATGATCTTCATCACGCACGACCTCTCGCTGCTGACCGAGCTCGCCGACGAGATCGTCGTGATGTACGCCGGCGCGTTGGTCGAGCGCGCCACGTCGAGAGAGCTCTACGAGGCGCCCCGTCATCCCTACTCACTCGGGCTCCTCAACTCATTCCCGCCGATGCACGGCGAGCGCACGGAACTCTCGGGTATCCCCGGCTCGCCGCCGGACTTGGCGCACCTGCCGACTGGTTGCAGCTTCCATCCGCGATGTCCCTTCGCGATGGCTCGTTGTTCGAACGAGTCGCCGCCGCTCGTCGAGATCGAAGGGTCCACGAGGTCGGTGGCGTGCTGGTTGCACGTGAGTGGTGCCGAGCGAGCCGTCCCGGTGGAACTGAGTCGAACCGTGAAGTCTGAACCAAGCGCGGAGGTGTCGACATGAGTGATGCGACCAAAACCTCGGCGCAACTTTCGGCTCGACACCTTACGCGCCACTTCTCTGTGCGTACCCCCGGACGGCTGTTCAACGCGAAGCGAATCGTGCGCGCGGTCGATGACGTCAGCCTCGACCTCGACGCGGGCAAGGTCGTGGCCGTGGTGGGCGAGAGCGGTTCGGGTAAGTCAGTGCTGGCGCGCATGCTGGCGCGGATCGTGACGCCGACGTCCGGTGACCTCGTTCTCCAAGGCACGCCGATCGCCATCAAATCCAAGCGAACCCTCGAGTACGCCGCGCAGGTCCAACTGGTCTTGCAGGACCCCTTCGCGTCGATGAATCCCGTCCACCGCATGAGTCATAACCTGCTGCGACCACTGCTCATCCACGGTGCGTCTAAGCACGACGCGCCCGCGATGGCCGAGGCGGCACTCCGACGCGTCTCGCTTGAACCGCCGAGTCGCTTTCTCGAGAGCTACCCGCACGAACTTTCCGGCGGTCAGTTGCAGCGGGTCTCCATTGCCCGAGCGCTCTGCATCGAGCCCAAGGTATTGCTCGCCGACGAACCGATCTCGATGCTGGATGTCTCGGTGCGACTCGGTGTGCTCAACCTTCTGCGCGGCCTGTGTGACAACGACCGGCTCGCCATCCTCTACATCACCCACGACATCGCTTCGGCGCGCTACATCGCCGACTCGATCATCGTGATGTACGCCGGACAAATCGTCGAACAGTCTCGAGGTACGAGCCTGGTTGACGAGCCGACGCACCCGTACACCCAACTACTGATCGCTTCGGTCCCCGATCCGTCGGACCCGACCAGGGATACGTCGCCCACGGGCGAGCACGCCCAAATTGAGATCGCGGAAAAGGGGTGCCGATTCAGTCCGCGGTGTCCTCACGTGATGGACCGGTGCCGCGAAGAAGAGCCGCCCGAGTTCATCGTCGGCGAAAACCACACCTCGAAGTGTTGGCTCTACGCCGATCACGAGGCTGCAGTCGAAGTGGCGCTGTCGACGCGCCGGAGGGAGGGGGAGACCGCGACGACATGACCCACACCGAATAGAGAGCCGCGAGAACGCCCGCAATGACGTTCTGGCGGTTGGAAAAATCGCGAAGGTCCAACCGGCCTCGCGTTTGTTAAGTAGGGACCCACACGGTTCAAACAAAACGTCGGCGGAAGCCGGCTGGACACTATCAATATAAAGGAAAAATATGTTTAAAAGAGCTGCTGTTGTCTTCACGGCGATGTCGTGTATGACACTTGGCATTGTCATGAGCGTGGGCTTAACGGCCGCCTCGGGGGCGAGTTCTACTTTGACATTGGAGAACAACACCGGTGTGACTTTCACCGATAACTTCAATCCATTGGACTCGGGCTCGTTCGCGACTCAAATGAGCGTGCGCTCGCTCATCTATGAACCACTGTTCGAGTTCGACTCGCTCAAAGCGGGCACTTCGTACCCGTGGCTCGCGACGGCGTACGCGTGGTCTAACAGTGGAAAGACTCTGACGTTCACGATTCGCACTGGTGTGAAGTGGAGTGACGGAACGGCATTCGGCCCCGCCGACGTGGCCGCGACGTTCAACCTCGTCAACACCGATGCGGCGGCGAACATCTTTGGACTTCCGGCGTTGGCCAGCCCGGCGACGGTATCGGGTAACACGGTGGTGTTGAATTACGCAGCGGCGCAGTACTCGAATATCGTGGGCATTGCTGGAACGCAGTTGATGCTTCCCTCGAACTTCGGGACGGCGAACTCACCCGCGGCGACGACAGCGGTCACCGCTCCAGTTGGCACGGGTCCGTACACCCTGAACAACTACAGCTCCACGCTGGTGAGCTACAAGGCCAACCCGCATTATTGGGGTGGCACGCCCGCAGCGGCCACGATCAACGTTCCGTCGTACGCGTCCAACACTGACGCCGCGACCGCATTGGCGGCTGGACAACTGGATTGGGCTGGTAACGACATTGCGAACGTCAACAAGATCTTCGTCGACGCGAACAAGACGACCAACCACATCTACTTTGCCCCGGGCTCAACCGTGACGTTGGAGTTCAACGTCACCAAGTGGCCATTCACCAATGTCGCAGTTCGCCAAGCCGTAAGTGCCGGCGTGAACCGCAGTGCGTTGAGCATCAAGGGTGAGACTGGCTACGAAGCTCCGGCGACGTCGCTCAGTGCGCTCATCCTGCCCAGCCAGTCCGGGTACCTCGGTTCGCAGTACAAGAACGACGTCAAGTCGACGAACCAGCCCAAGACCGTCAAGTCGATCATGAAAAAGGCCGGGTTCAAGAAGAACAAGCAGGGTTACTACGCGTTGAAGGGCAAGGTCGTCAAGTTCTCCTTGGAGGACCCGATTGCCTACTCCGACTACTACGCCGACATCCAGCTCATTTCCTCAGAACTCAAGTCCGAAGGTATTGACGCGACGGTGGATGGTGTTGAAGCGTCACAGTGGTACACCGACTCCGCTAACGGTAACTTCGACTCGATCGTGCACTGGGGCAATGGTGGCACCGACCCGTACACGCAGTTCGATAACTGGCTCGACTTCAACAACTCAGCGGCGATCGGCAAGTCCGCCAACGCTGACTACGGCCGTTACCACAACAGTGCGGTTCAGTCGTTGCTGACGAAGTTGTCGGCCACGGACCCGTCGAACACGGCGGCCGTGAAGGCTGCGACGTTGCCACTCGAGAAGATCGAAGTGGCGACGCTTCCGGTCGTGCCACTGTTGTACGGCGCGGACTGGGACGAGTACAGCACGGCGAACTTCAGCGGCTTCGTGACCGCGAGTAACCCGTACATGGACCCGTCGCCGAGCGACCCTGAGCTGCCGTACATCTTGATGCAACTCAAGGCGTCGTAATTGATCACCTTCGCGCGCGGGCTAGGAGTTCTCCAACCCTGCTAGCCCGCGCGCGGAGGGAACATCAGATTACGCGCGACCGCGCCGGTTTTGTTATCGGCGCGGTCGCGCGGGCTCACCCTTCGCTGAAACCCGCTAAATCACTATCAGGAGACATCCACAACATGAGTACGACCAGCCCCCACAACGAGAGCCCACCCCGCTCGTTTCCACCCGGTTTCCTCTGGGGAACCGCTACTGCCTCATATCAAATCGAAGGCGCCGTCGACGTTGACGGGCGCGGTCCATCCATTTGGGACACCTTTTGCCAGCGACCTGGTGAGGTATGGAACGGCGACACGGGGGACGTCGCCTGTGACCACTATCACCGGATGGACGAAGACCTCGACCTCATGAAGAAGCTCGGCGTCGGCTCGTACCGATTCTCGGTCGCGTGGCCCCGGGTGCAGCCCGACGGCAAGGGTCCCGCCAATCAGGCCGGACTGGATTTCTACCGTCGACTCGTCGACGGACTGTTGGCGCGCAACATAGAGCCGACGCTGACGCTTTATCACTGGGACCTCCCGCAGCCGATCGAAGATGAGGGCGGCTGGTGCGTACGCGATACCTCCGAGCGATTCGGTGAGTACGTGGACATCGTGGCGCGCGCCCTCGGCGACTCGGTCGAACGCTGGATCACGTTGAACGAGCCCTGGTGCTCGGCGTGGCTGGGCTACGGCGCGGGCCGTCACGCCCCCGGCGTCAAGGACATCGGCAAGGCCGTCGCCGCGACCCACCACCTGCTCCTCGCTCACGGTGCGGCCGTGCCCATACTGCGTTCGGCCATTCCTGATGCCAAAGTCGGCATCACGCTGAACCTGGGCGTCTCGCGCCCGGGCACGACACACGAACTTGACCTCGCGGCCGCGCATCGAGCCGACGGCAACCTCAACCGGATATTCCTGGACCCCGTGTTTCGTGGTCACTATCCCGAGGACATGCTCGACCATTACAAGAACAACCTGCCGGGCTTCACGGTCGTCCAAGACGGCGACATGGACGTCATCTCCCAACCGCTGGACTTCTTGGGCGTCAACTATTACTTCCCGGGCACGATCATGGACTCGACACGCGTCACAGAGGCGCGCGCCGCCGGCTACGGCGTGCCCCTCGGTGAGCAGTTCCCCGACCTTCGGGTGCTCTCGTTGGAGACTCCCGGTACCGACACCACGTCGATGGGTTGGGAAGTGGACGCATCCGGACTGACCGAGTTACTCGTGCGGGTGAAGAGTGACTACACCGAGCTCCCCATCTACATCACGGAGAACGGTGCGGCCTTCGATGACTACGTCGATCCCAACGGCCACGTCCTCGATCACGACCGCGTCTCGTACCTCGAAGAGCACATTTCGGCGGTGCACGACGCGATCGAGGCTGACGTGAACGTGCAGGGCTACTTTGTCTGGAGCCTGCTCGACAACTTCGAATGGGCCTACGGCTACTCGCGGCGCTTCGGGATCGTGTGGGTCGATTTCCCCACCGGCAACCGTCTGCCCAAAGCGAGTTTCTCGTGGTACGCGAATACGGTCCGCAACAACGGCCTGGTGTACTCCACGAGCGGCGGTGACTCCTAGACACTTCGCGACGCAGCGGCGTCAATCGTTCGCAGCGGTACTGCCCCTCGTCACGTTCCGGTCGAGTATTCCGAGCGTCGCACGAAGAGCAGTTTCGGAGATCACGGGAAAAATGCCGGCCTCTCGCCACTCTTGGCTGATACCCGACCAGTCGTAGTACGACGTGACCAAGGTGGCGTCATCAATCGATTCGAGCAGATAGCCGTAGACGTGACCAATTGACGGGCGAACCACGCCCGCGACCGTCCACGCAATTTCGCGATCTGGCTGAAACTTCGTAATCGTCACGATCACGTCGTAAAGACCGAGGGGATAGTCGTTGAGGGCTTCGCGGTCCATGTGAATGATGAAAGTGTCGCCCACGCCGGTGACTTGATCGCCGTCCGCACTCATCAGCATCCCCGAACTGTCGATCGTGACGTGGCCGTTCGGATCGCTGAGTAATTCAAATATCGAAGGAGGTGTTGCGTGGATGGTTCGCTGAACTTCAAGGCGCTCTACGGGCATAGGTTTCACACTAGATGTGGGCCCGAAGTCCCGATTTTGGCACGTACTGAGCTCTTGTCACCTGACGCGTTTGTCGCCATTGCGCTTTGGGGATTCGGAGGTTGGTGGAAGTTCTGGGTGATTTCCGCCCGATTGAGGCCAAATTGACCCGATTTGGTTAGATGCGCCGCCGCTTTGCCGTCCCACCTACGTAACATCGCATTACCTTTTGGTATCATACCTCTTGGTAATGGAAAAGACCCCCTATCGCTACGGACCACCAGTCAGCAAGCCGTACTTCTGCGATCGCGAAACGGAGTTGGTCGAGTTGGTGACCAAAATGAACCAGGGAATAAACCTGTTCGTGCTCTCCCCACGGCGCTACGGCAAGAGCTCCCTGATTCGCCGAGCGAGCGAGCAGGTGATCGCCTCCGGGGGGCTCGTAGCCTCAACGAACTTGATCGGCTGTACGAATGAGGCCGACGTGGCCAGCGCCATCGCGTCCGCGGTCGTTTCGTCAGTCATGAACCGCCGACAGCGCGCCAAGCACAACCTTGAAGACCTCCTCTCTCGTATCCGTATTGCGCCGCAGGTCACCGTGCACCCTGACGGGCGTTTCGAGTTGACCTTCACGCCATCTGTTCTGGGAACGCAATGGGCACGCGTTCTCGACGATGCGCTCGACATCCTCGACGGGGCCGCCAGTGACAAGGCGGTTGTCCTGGTGATCGATGAGTTTCAGGTTGTAGCGGACATTGGACCCAAGGGACTAGGCGGTACGTTTAAGGCGCTCGCGGATCGCACGACGAATGCAAGCTTCATCTTTGCGGGATCCCAGCTTTCCGTCATGGAGAAGTTGACGTCGGCGAAGGGTGCTCCACTGCTGGGGATGGGTTCTCGGCTGGTGCTTGACGTCATTGGAGAGAAGCCGATGTGCAAGTTCCTAATCGCGCGCGCGGACGTCTTCGAGCGGCGACTCGCTATGAAGACGGCACTGGAGATCTACCAGGCGGCAGACTGCGTTCCCCACTACGTGCAACAACTCGCCCTCGAAGCTTTCAACCTCACTACACGTGGCGAGACCATTGGCGTGCCCGAAGTGCATCGCGCGGTGGAGGAGATTGTCGGCAAGGAGGCCGGCGGATTTGCTGAACGATTTGAGACGTTGGTCCCGTCGCAACGGCGGTTCCTGAAGGCACTGGCCGCGACGATTGATGGCCGTGTCTACACCAAGGCGTTCATTGCACTCAGTGGGGTGAGCAACACGAACTCTATAAAGAAGACCGTGGATAACTTGATCACCAACGAACTCGTCGCGAAGCGCGCCGGGCGGCTCCGCCTGAATAGCCCATTCATGGCACATTGGTTGCGGATGCTTCCATGACAGCGTTAACTTATTTGATCATTTTCCGTTGAAGCAACCTTACGAAACCTTATTGCCGAACCGACGATGCTCCACAGAAGTTCGTAAGCAGCTTCACTGAAGATGAGTTTCAAATCTATTGAATCTCAGACCTGATTCTCAGTGCACTCGCGGCCTTCGATGCCGGGGCACCTACATCGGCTGACCTGTTAACAAAATGGGTCATTCGGATCTCAATCGGAACCGGTATCTCCATGAAACGCCGAACGCTTTGAATGGCCCGTGAATGCGACCTACGGTGGGGCGATGTGTCGAAACATCACCATGCTGCGCGGGCTCGAGCCGCCCGCCACCCACGAAGAGATCCACGCCGCCGCCTTGCAGTACGCGAGGAAGGTGGCGGCGCTCTCGTCGGGACCGTTGTTGACGACGACCGCGTTCACCGAGGCCGTTGATCAGATTGCCGACGTGACCGAACGGCTGTTAGGCGCGTTACCGCCGCGGCGTTCGCCTCCGACGAAGGTCCCACCGAATAGACGACGGACGTTGTCGTCGTCCAATGGAGAGTGAACTCGCTTGGACCGTTTCGCGTGGTGAGTTACGACGCCTTGTCCAATTTGCGGCGCTCGTTGGTCGCCGCGACCAGCGCTTCAGCCAGCATCGACTGTTGTGAACCGCTCATCTGACCGAACGCGGCAAGTGACGTGGGTTCTAGCAAACTGGTGTTCTGAGTTTTCGTCGTAGAAATGCGAATAAGTTTCCTGAGGAATTTCATTCATCCTCCTTCATTGAAGTCCGACATGATGACAAATTTGACGTGTCAATCATCTCTCGTTTCATCCACAAAGAGGTGGATGGACGTGCGCTTTAACTCTCGATCATCGCGAAGTGCGGTAGTAAAAACGAAGTACGGTCGCGTTGTGAACTGACGACGAACGAATCTGTGGTGATTCGGATTCGATTCCTTCGGAAGTTACTTCAACAAGATGAAACGCTCCACGGCGCGCGCGAAACCTTCTTCTTCGTTGGTGGTGGTGGTTTCCATCGCCGAGGACTTCACGTCGGCTTCGGCGTTACCCATCGCTATCGAGAGTCCGGAGCGCTCGAACATGGAGACGTCGTTATGCGCGTCGCCGATGGTGGCGATGGCGTCGGTCGCTAGATCGAACTTCGATGAGAGATAGTCGACCACCGCCCCCTTGTTGGCCTCGGGATTGGTGATGTCCAAGTAGAACGACTGAGAGTTCGTCGCTGAGACTCGCTCGCCAACCTTGGTTTGGATGGCCGTTCGAGCCCGCGTCAACGCCTCGACGTCGTCGCTGGCGCCGACAATCTTGGCCACTTTGTCGCTGAGGGAATCGAAGTTCTCGACCACGAGCGGCTGGAATTGACAGACTTCGGCCTCACGGGGCACGTGTGGTCCGTCGAGGTCTCGGACGTACCATTCCTGGCCGCGGTAGACCCAGACCGAGACGTCGTGCTCGTCGAGGAGTCCGATGATCGTGGCGACGATTTCGTCGTCGATCGTGCGTTCTGCCAGTATCCGTTGGTCGGGTTCGATGATCATCCCGCCGTTGAACGCACCGATCGGCGTCGAGAGCTCCAGCGGATCAATGTACATGCGCAGACCTCGTGGCGGGCGACTGCTCGTAAGCGCAAAGATAATGCCGGCATCGTGCAGGTCCTTGACGACCTTCAGAGTTCGTTTGGTCAGGATTTTGTCGTGGGGGACGAGTGTACCGTCGACGTCGGAGAGCAGTAATCGGATCTTCGAGCTCATCGAGGGAGCGACCACCGGTCCGGCGCGACGATGCGGTCGATCGAGACGGGTCCCCACGAACCTGGTTCGTAGAGTTCGACCTCTGGCGGGTTCTCCAATACCGGCGTGGCAATCTCCCATTGGCGCTCAATCCCGTCAGAACGGGTGAAGAATGCCTGGTTGCCCAGCATGGCTTCGAGGATCAGATGTTCGTAGGCCTCGAGATTGTTGGCGGTCTGGAACGAATCGGCGTAGCGAAAGTTCATCACGGCCGGCGCGAGTCGCATCTGCGGCCCGGGTTGCTTGGCCAGGAAATGGATCTGAATCGATCCCGGGTCCGCGAAGTCGGCGACCACATCGTTGCCGTGACGCTGGCCTTCCATGTGATCGACGGGAAACATCCGCATGACCGGCTCCTTGAAGCCGATCGTGACGACCTGTCGGCTCTGGGCCATGGACTTGCCGGTTCGAAGGAAGAAGGGCACGCCCTTCCAGCGCGGATTCTCGATATCGGCGCGCAGCGCCACGAAGGTCTCGGTCTGGGAGTCGGGCGCGACGCCGTCCTCCTTCAAATACCCGTCGTACTGACCCCGAATGACGTGTTCGGGGTTGATCGGCGTCGTCGAATCGAAGACCTTGGCGATCTCATCGCGCAGCGGCCTCGCGTCGAGGGAGGTCGGTTGTTCCATCGCCACGAAGGCCAGCACCTGGAGAAGGTGCGTGACGACCATGTCACGAAACGTCCCAGTCTGTTCGAAGAACGCGCCGCGTCCTTCGATCGAAAGTGTCTCGGGCACGTCGATCTGTACGTAATTGACGTAGGTGCGATTCCAGATCGGCTCGAAGAGGCCGTTCGCGAATCGCAACGCCAAAATGTTGTCGATCGACTCCTTACCGAGGAAGTGGTCGATGCGAAAGACGTGCGCCTCGTCGAAACATTCGGCGATCGTCGCGTTGAGTTGGCGCGCCGACTCGAGGTCGACGCCGAAGGGCTTCTCGCAAATGATCTTGGTGTTCACGTTGAGCCCCGTCGCCCCCAACATTTCGATGATGCCCAGCAACGCGTTCGGTGGCACGGCGAGGTGGAAGAGCCGCTGGACTTCTCCGCCCATTTCCATTTCGGCCCGCGCGACCGCGTCGACGAGTTCGCCGGTGCCGTCTTCTTCGGCGTAGGCGTAGGAGAGGTTCTTCTCGAACTCCTCCCACTGGGTTCCCTCAGGCTTGTTCGTTCCGAATTCGCACACCGCGTCATAGGCGCGCTTGCGGAACTCCATATCCGAGATGGCCGATGCGTGGCGCGAACAACCGATGATCCGGTAGTTCTTGGGGAGCAGGCCCGCGACCGCGAGATGAAAGAGACCGGGCAGGATCTTTCTCTTGGCGAGGTCGCCGGAGGCGCCGAACATCACGAATATGTGATTCGGCGGCACCTCGGCGTGCGACGCGGTGTGGGTGCTCGTCATAATTAACCTCCGGGGACGGATCTGGTCACCGTTTTACCGGTGGCCACGATGATCTCACTCACTAAGTCTGGCGCGAAGAGGCCGTGGGCACTGACGCCCGGCGTCGCCGCCAAGCGTTCAGAGAGTTCTCGGGGACTGGCGAACACACCAATGAAGTCCGCGATGAGTCCGCCGTCCGGACTGAGTCCGAGGTCACGCAAGGTGACCGAGCCCAATTCTCGAAGCGTCGCGTGAAGACCAAACGGTCGTAGCTCCAAAGGCACTGGCGTGTGTAGTTGCGCGACTGTCTTCGAAGAGTCGGCGATGACCACGAAACGTCGCGCCGCGGCGGCGACGATCTTCTCGCGCAAGTGAGCGCCGCCGCGGCCCTTGACGAGCCATCCGTCGGGCGCGATCTGGTCGGCGCCGTCAATCGCCAAATCCAGAACGTCGAGTTCGTCGAATTCCTCGACGGCGATGCCGAGTGTTCGCGCGCTCTCGGCGGTCCGAGGTGACGTCGCGACGTAACGCGCGCGAATGCCGCGGCGCGCAATTGTTTCGAGTAGATACGCGACGGTCGTGCCCGTTCCAAGACCAACGCTCGTGCCGGGTTCGATGAGATCGGCCACCGTAATCGCGGCGAGGCGCTTCTCCTCTTCGGCGCTCACGACGACAGAGCCGATTCGTCGGCCATCACCAGTGACGAGGGGGCTTCGACACTCCCCGCGGGAATCGACGTGTCGCCATTTAAGAGCGCGGCGAGCGCGGTTCGCTTGGCGCTCCCGCTCACGAGCCAGAGCAGTTGCTCAGCGCGCGCCAGCGCATCGTAGGTCAGCGTCATTCGCTGCTCACCTTGGTAGATGCCGGTGACCGCGACGAGTCGGTCACGTATCTCCAGCACCGGGTCGCCGGGAATCAATGACGCCGTGTGCCCGTCGGGACCGAGACCGAGGTGCACGAGGTCGAAGTGCGGGGGCAGAAGTAGTGCGTAAGATGTCGCCGCCGAATCGAGGTCATCGTCGTTGACGGGCATCGCGATGATCGTCGGCCGGCACGGGCCGAGACTGCGTTCAAGGTTGGTCAAATTGCGCGTCGCGTCGCCGACCGGCGCGATCCGCTCGTCGACTTGATAGATGACCACGTCGGACCACGACACTTCCATCGCGGCCAACTTCTCGAACATCGTCCACGGTGTTCGACCGCCGCTCACCGCGAATGTGAATCGTCCCTTCTCGGCGATTGAACGCCGAGCGAACCCCGCGACGTAGTCAGCCGCCGCCGTGGCGACGTCATCCGCGTTGGGAAAGTCGCGCAATTCGTGACGCACGTTACGAACTCTTCTCGACGTGACCACCGAACTCCGCGCGCATTGCCGAGAGCACTTTGGCGGTGAACTCGCCTTGATTGCGTGACTCGAATCGCTGCCATAACGCGGCACTGATGACGGGCGTCGGCACGGACTCGTCGATAGCGGCTTCGACGGTCCAACGGCCCTCACCGGAGTCCGATACGCGTCCACTGAATTCCGAGAGCTCCGGAGAACGAGCGAGAGCGTCGGCGGTCAAGTCGACGAGCCACGAGCCCACGACTGAGCCGTGGCGCCACACCTCAGCCACCTCGGCGAGGTCAAAGTCGAAGGAGTAGTACTGCGGATCGCGCAGCGGCGTCGTTTCGGCGTCCGCTTCCACCGTCGTCGTGCCGACGTTCGCGTGTTTCAGGATGCTGAGGCCCTCGGCGATCGCCGCCATCATCCCGTACTCGATGCCGTTGTGCACCATTTTCACGAAATGGCCGGCCCCGTTGGGACCACAGTGGAGGTAGCCCAGCGGGGCCGTGCCATCAGTGCGCGTGCGCCCCGCCGTCTTCGCCGTGCCGTCCTCGCCGGGGGCGATTGATCGAAAAATCGGGTCGAGGCGCGTGACGACGTCGTCCTCGCCGCCGATCATGAGGCTGTAGCCACGCTCCAGTCCCCAGACTCCGCCGCTGGTGCCGCAGTCAACGTAGTGCACGTCTCGCTCGGTCAGTTGAGCCGCCCTCGCCATGTCGTCGCGGTAGTAGGAGTTGCCGCCGTCGATGACGACGTCGTCGCCGTCGAGGTACTGCCCCAGTTCATCGAGCGTGTCCTGGGTGATCGCGGCCGGCAGCATGAGCCAGATCGCGCGCGGTCCGTCGAGCTTGGTGACGAGGTCTTCGAGTGACGACGCGCCCACGACGCGGCCGCCGACGAGCTTCTCCACGGCGGCGACGTTGACGTCGTAGACGACGCAACTGTGTCCGTCGCGCACGAGACGCTGGACGAGGTTGGCGCCCATCCGTCCGAGTCCCACCATCCCTAATTGCATCGGTCGGTCAGTTGTCATGAGTGTCCTCGTTCTTCTTCAGTCGTCGATACAGCGTTATCAGTTCATTGGTCGAAGAGTCGTGGGCGAGCGTCGGCTCGGCCTCGGACTCCAGTTCGGGAATGATGGCCACGGCGAGTTGCTTGCCGAGCTCCACACCCCACTGGTCGAATGAGTCGATGCCCCAGATGGCTCCTTGGGTGAACACGGAGTGTTCGTACAGTGCGATGAGGGACCCGAGGATTCGCGGGGTGAGGATCTCGGCCAACACCACGTTGGTCGGTCGATTGCCCTCCATGACGCGGTGGGGAACGACGTGTTCGGCCGTTCCCTCCGCGCGGACTTCGTCGGCGGTCTTGCCAAAAGCGAGTGCCTGGGCCTGGGCGAAGACGTTCGACGACAGAATGTCGTGGTGTTCGCCAAGTGGGTTGAGGCTCTTGGCGAATCCGATGAGGTCGACCGGGATGATCGACGTGCCTTGATGGATCAGTTGATAGAAACTGTGCTGGCCGTTCGTACCCGGCTCGCCCCAGTAGACGGCGCCGGTGTCGTAGTCGACGACCGTGCCATCGAGCGTCACGTGTTTGCCGTTGGACTCCATCGTGAGTTGTTGGAGATAGGCCGGCAGTCGCTTCAGGTACTGGTCGTAGGGCATGACGCCGACACTCGCGCACCCGAGGAAATCGCGATTCCACAGCGCGAGCAATCCCATCAGAATCGGAAGGTTCTCCTCGAACGGCGCCGTTCGGAAGTGCTCGTCCATCGCGTGGAACCCGTCGAGCAGTTCGTAGTAGCGCTCGGGACCAATAGCGATCATCGTCGAGAGTCCGATGGCCGATTCCATGGAGTAGCGACCACCGACCCAGTCCCAGAAGACGAACATGTTCGCAGTGTCGATGCCGAAGGCCGTGACCTTCTCGGCGTTCGTCGAAACCGCAACGAAATGTTTTGCGACCGCCGATTCGTCACCGAGTTGGTCGATCAGCCATTTGCGCGCCGAAGTCGCATTCGTCAGTGTCTCGAGTGTGCCGAAGGTCTTCGACGAGATGATGAAGAGTGTCTCGTCGGCCTCGAGACCGTGCAGCGCTTCGACCAAGTCGGTCGCGTCGACGTTGGACACGAAGTGGAAGTTGAGATCTCGTCGCGAGTAGTAACGCAGTGCTTCGTAGGCCATCACCGGTCCGAGGTCGGAGCCGCCGATGCCGATGTTGACGACGTTCCTGATTACCTTGCCGGTGTGACCCTTCCACTGACCGGAACGCACTCGCGTGGCGAATGACGTCATCTGGTCAAGGACTGCGTGTACCTCGGCGACGACGTCGACTCCGTCGACAACCAGTTGCGCGGCCCTGGGCATCCGTAGTGCCACGTGGAGAACGGCCCGATCTTCTGAGACATTGATGTGTTCACCGCGGAACATTCGATCTCGTCGTTCGGCCAGGTCAGATTCGTTCGCGAGATCGACGAGCAGACGAATCGTTTCTTCGGTGATTCGCTGTTTCGAATAATCGAGGTGCAGACCTTCGGCCTCGACGCGAAAACGCTCCCCGCGGGTCGGGTCGTTCGCGAACAACCCGCGCAAATTCGTGGCGTCGAATGCACGCTCGTGCGTCTCGAGTGCCAGCCAGGCGCTTCGTTGGCGGAGGGGGAGAACGGTCATGGAATCTTCCTAGGCGTTAGATCAGTGGCGATGGCATCTCTATCTTCTTAGTTTGACAACTTTCTGGAACACATACGAATCTCCAGCGACGGTGCACGAAGTTGGTGACTGTCAAACGATTGTTCGCGTCACTGTCTGGGTTTCGGTTGGTCGGCCTCGCCGGCGTGGGGAAGCGCCGCCGGGACGTCGAGACGAGCGACGGCGATTTGGTAGTCGTTGATTCCGTAATAGACGTCGAGTCGGTCAGGCTCGCCGATGTCGTCGCGACGGTCAATGCCGGTCGGGAAGACGACATTGGACGGCGTTCCCCGGGGCCCCACGTACGCAGAGGGCGCGAGTGCTGGATGGGTCGAGCGATAGAGCAGCTGTTGGGGATGATCCTTGGAGAGAATCATCACTCCGGCCGAATACGTGAGCTGGTGCACATCGCTGTTGGGCGCAGCGAGATCGGTGACCCCGTGGTAGATGAACAGCCACCCGTGTTTCGTCATGATTGGTGGTGCGCCGCTGCCGATCTTGAGTGACTCCCAGTCCGAGACCGGCGACGCCAGGCGGTGGTGCGAAGTGAATTCGCGCAACTGGTACGGCGGGTCACTCGCGTTCGCCGACGTGTAGGAGATCCAGATACTCTCGCGGTGCAGGTCGACGTCGCGGTCCTCTTCCATCAACATCGTGTCCTCCGGCAGCGTTCCCGGAAAGAGTGGTCGGTGGAGGATGGCGAGTTCATGGTGATCGGTGGGGTTCGGCACGGCGAGCGGAAACATGGCCGCGTCCTTGTTGTCCACGCCATCGAAATGGATGCCCTCGTATGGTTCGAAGGTCGCGAGACCGAGTCGCTCCCAGGTCATGAGGTCCTTGGACATGGCCAGCGCGATGCGCGGTCCTACTGGCGAGAAGGCGGTGTAGGTCATGACGTAGTGCTTCAGTGGTTCGACGAACGTGACCCGAGGGTCTTCGCATCCGCCCCCATCCGGTCGAAGCTCGTAGGGCATCTCCGGTTCAAGAGCAATGCCGAGGCGTTCGATCCCGCACGGCTCCCCGCTCGCGTCGAATTGCACGCGGGCGATGCCGATGCGCGAGTAGTTTCCTTTGGCGACGAGTCGTGGGAACAGATAGAGATTTCCGTCGGGACCCCGTGCCGCCGCGGGATTCAAGATGCCACCGACTTCGCTGGCGTTGCCCGGTTCTGGACTGATCACCAGATCCAATGGACGCATGTTGAATCCGGTCACGACTGCTTTCCAGGTGAGGTGATGTGCACCGTGCCGTCGCCCAGGCAGGCAATCACCGTTTGAATCACTCGTGCCGTCTCCCAAGGGTCGCGCACGAGGATGCTGTCGACGCCGGCCTCTTGGGCGGGATAGTCATTGCCGCCCGGAAAGATTGCGTCGCCGGCGAAGAGCATCTCCGTAACAGGTATGCCTAGTTGATCGCGCAACTTGGCGATGCCGTACGCCTTGTCGATACCCGGCTTCGTCACGTCGATTGACGTGGTGCCGCCCATGTGAATGGCGAATTCGGGAATCATGGGTTGGAGGAGTGCGATGATCTTCTTGCGTTTGGCGAAGTCCGGATCCCATTTCTCTTTTTCCACGAGTGGCGCTTCTTGGCCCAGTACCGAAAGAGTGATCTGGCTGTCGCGGTCTTCGATCGCCTGGCCCCAGATCTGGTCGACTTTCGTGCCCGACTGGTCGTAGGCATCTTCGAGTGCCTGCTTGATCCGCGCTCGCTCATCATCACTGAGGTCCTCGGAATAGACCTTCGACCAATGACCGACGTACTCGTAGAACTGTGTGCCGCAGGTGGGCAGTAGGTAGAGATCCTTCAATCGTTCGTCATCGGGGAGATTTGCGAGGAGCTGCTTCTGGAACTGGGACCAGTCACCACCGGAAATGACCGCGACTTTCATGACGCCCAATAGGTCGTGCAAGAGAGCGGCGACGTCGGATCCGAGAGGCGATTTACTGGGCGCGAGAGTCCCGTCCAGGTCGAAAACAAAGAGTTTCTTGATGGTGTTCCTCCAGGTTGCGGCTGATTGTGAGGCCAAAGTTCATCGGCCATCCACCACCCTAAACGAGTCACAAAATCGTGGGTCGTGGACTTTAGAAATGATTTACTGCACTCCATTGACCAACTTCAGGGCCGAAACGGCTGACCGAAAGATTTGTAGGGCTGCGGACAGTATTGGGTGTGAGGCAAGTCGCGAGACCGACATTCGGCGCTTCAAGATTCCTGGGCTCGAGGGCACACTCTTCTCGTGGCCGCCACGCCACGAGCCGGGTTGTGCTGGTGCTCATCGCGCTCGGCGTTGCCACCCTCGGCCTCCCTTCGACGAGTGTCGGTGCCACTGCGACGACTACGACCACCCTGCCGCCGACCATCGTTCTCGCCGGAAACGCCTACACGCGAGACTTTCTGGAAGCGCAACCCATTCCTCCTGACGCTCGAAGAGTCGCCACGGTACCAACGTCGTTGCCGCCTAACGGCGACCTCGGGGATTCGCCGTTGATCCGTCAAGATCACCACCTGTACCTGCTGCCCATGTCAGTTTCGGTCGATCAGTTCGTGCGCACGCATTTGATCAAAGGAGAGAGGATCACTGAAACCGGTACGGGTAACGCCCCGAACGCCTACCCCACGTACAACCTCGGCGTCTCACTCACGTGCGTGAGCCCGTACATCACCTTCTGCGGCGTCTATTACCAGACGACCGAGGCGAAGAACGGTGAGCAGGAGTTACGCGTCGATGTGCAAGTGATTTACCTGCCGATCCTTCACGTCAAGATGCCCACGGACGGCGTCGTCACCGTGACGGGATACGGAAAGACGTCACTCATGGACCCTTCGAGTGATCCCACCTCGGTCGTGCTTTCGCGCCATCAAGCACTGACCCTGCGCACGGTGATCGCCAAAATGAAGAACTTAGGATTCGAAGACACGTGTATGGAAGATTCATTGTTGCTAAAGATCAATGTCGTGAAGCACGGGAAAGTGGTGTGGAGCGCCACGGCCGATGAGTGCCCGGGTGCGCTGGCGATCACGTCGGCGAAGACGAGTCCGATACTTGATGGTCGGTCGTGCCCGTTCTGGCACGTCGTCAGCACGTTCTTCGTCTCCGGTACCGCGAAGGCGACGAAATCTCAAGTCCATGGCTGCGCCGACTCGCAGTACAGCTAGTCCATTTCGTCGTAGGTCTTGGTCACTCCTGGTTTTGGGAAAGAGATTGTTGCGACTACCAGTAACGTCGAACGTGCACGACAAATCGAGCCGGCATCGCGGTCTGCAATGAACGCGTCGTTCGTATCAATGAGAGGAAGCAACGTGGAGGAACGATTGGTCGCGCGTTACGCGACTCAGTCTCATGCGGCCACCGACGAGAATCAAAAGCGCATCGAAGGCGTCTTCGAAGAGTTGGATCTGACGAAGCCCGACAACGTCAGTGACCTCGTGTTGCGACTCGCCGACGACTCATTCGTGCACGTGTCGTTTCACAATCATCGAGATGATGAGACCAATCCCATTTCGTCGTCGGCCTTCGCCCACTTCCAGGACGGACGCGAAAGTCGTCGCGATGGCGCAGTAGATCAACAGACCGCGACCCTGGTCGGCGCCCGCATCACTGAGATCGCCTAGGTCTGGCGATCCACCGACAGATCAGTTCCTCATGATTCCTCTTTCGGTCCTCGACCTCGCGACTGTCGCCACCGGTTCATCGCCCGCGAGGGCGTTCGCGGAAACGACGGCGACCGCGGTCGCGGTTGAGCGACTCGGCTACAAGCGACTCTGGGTCGCCGAACACCACGGGATGCCCGCGGTCGCCAGTTCGGCGCCGGCCGTGCTGATTGCGCACCTCGCGAACGCGACGACCACCCTTCACGTCGGCTCCGGCGGCGTGATGTTGCCGAATCACGCGCCGCTCGTTGTCGCCGAGCAGTTCGCGACCCTCGAGGCGTTGTATCCCGGTCGCATCGACCTCGGTCTCGGACGGGCGCCGGGTACGGACCACGTCACGGCCCGAGCACTTCGACGAACCCTGGATCTCGGTGCGGACAGTTTCCCGGACGACGTCGTGGAACTCATCAGGTACCTATTACCATCGGACGCGACCGTGACGCACCCGTTTGCCAATCCCGGTCGCGGGTATCTCCCGGAGATGTGGCTGCTCGGATCCTCAACGTTCAGCGCGCAACTGGCGGGCATCTTGGGTCTGTCGTTCTCATTCGCGTACCACTTCGCTCCACAACTGATGGACGCGGCCCTCGCGACCTACCGCGCTCACTTTCAACCCTCGATCGTCTTGGGCGAGCCTCGCGTGATGGTGGCGGCGTCGGTCATCTGTGCGGCGAGTGATGACGAGGCGAAGTGGCTCTCGGGCTCATCGGCACTCAGCATCGTGCAGATGCGCACCGGCCATCCGGGAGAGTTGCCGTCACCCGAGGAGGCTGCAGCGTACGTCTTCACGCCAATCGAAGAGCAGATCGCGATCGAGGCGATGTCATCTCATTTGATCGGTGACCCGACGACAGTCGCAGAAGGTCTGTCCCGATTGCAACTACGAACGGCGGCTGACGAGATCATGATTTCAACGAGAGTCCATTCGCTCGAGGCGCGAATCACATCGCTCGCGCTGGTGGCGAAGGCGTGGGGACTCTCCGAGAGCCTCGAACCTCCAGAGACTGACCACGACTCGTCGATTTAGGAGCGTTGTGCCGCGCGGTTCTCTTCGAGCACGAAGTCGCGCGTCACGAAACCGAATCGCGTACGGTCATACACGGTGAGTCCGCTGAGTGGTGGGGAGTACGCGTGGATGCTCACGGCCGGCGTACCATTTTCGTAGATCACGTCGTGCACGTGCTCCGGGCCGAACGAACCGCTGTCGCCGGCGACGTAGTGATGATCACGCACGCTGAAGTGATCTTCGGCGCGGTACGTCTCGTAGAGTGCCCCGGCGGTCACCGTCCAGGCGCCCGATGAACCGCCGTGGTCGTGCCAATCGCACGACTGCTCACGTTTCCAGGTGAGCAGTCGGACTTCGAAACTTTCGGTGACGAACAACTGAAGCCACCAACGATTCACTGCGTCATCGACGAGCAGGTCCTCGAAAAGTCCCGGACGCGCCGCGAGAGCATCAGTGATCCTCACGAGGGTGTCGCAGTTGAGTCGGCCCTCGGGCAACTTGAGCGACTCGAAGAACTCGCGCAGCTCGATGATTCGTTCCGAGGATGCTTCACTAAAGATTGATTCGGCCTTGAGCGACATATCGTCTCCTTGACTGGTTGTGTTTTAATATACGACTATTACTAGTGAAATAATAGGAAATAGGAACGACCGGTGGGTTGTCATTACATCAAATGAGAAAGTGCAAAGGAACGGCGATTATGAAGCCCGTGTCATCGCCGAGGACGTCGAAGCCCGCTGATGCGCTGAAGTGGACAGTCGGTAGTGCGAATGCAGTGTCACTGATCGAGCGCCGCGCGCACCACGTTCCCCACGGCCTCGGTCTCGAGCAAAAAACCGTCGTGGCCGAACTCGGACTCGATGACGTGCACCTCTTGGTCACCCGGCAAGAGTCGCGCGATCTCCAACTGTTGGCCGAGAGGGTAGAGGCGGTCACTAGCGATGCCGGCGACGGTGACGCGCGCGCGCACCGTGTTGAGCGCTTCGGCGATGCCACCGCGCCCGCGCCCGATGTCGTGGTGGTTCATCGCTTCGCTCAGAACCACGTAAGTGTTCGCGTCGAATCGTCGCGTCAGCTTCTCGCCCTGGTACTCGAGGTACGACTCGACGGCGTAACGACCACCGTGCAACGGCGCCTCTTCACCTTGTGCTTCGCGCGCGAAACGGACGTCGAATTCGTGTTCGGTCCGGTAACTCAATTGACCGAGACCGCGCGCCACCGAGAGGCCGGAAATGGGACTTCGTCCCGTGAAGTAGTAGTCGCCATTCGCGTACGCCGAATCGGATTTGATGGCGCGAACCTGCAGTGAGCACAGTGCGATCTGTTCGGCTGACGCGGCGGCGGAGACGGCTAAGACGACGGCTCGTTCCACTCGCTCGGGGTAGCCCACACTCCATTCGAGCGCTCGCATCGCGCCCATCGATCCACCGATCACCGCCGCCCACTTTCCGATGCCGAGCTCATCGGCGAGCGCGACTTCAACGGCGACCTGATCGCGAATCGTGATCACTGGGAACCTCGATCCGTACGGGGCGTCGTCGACGGCGGGCGATGACGGGCCGGTCGTCCCTTGGCAACCTCCCAGCACGTTGGGACAGACCACGAAGTACTCATCAGTGTCAATCGACGCCCCGGGGCCGATCAGTGCTTCCCACCAGCCGGGCGAGACGTGACCCGGTCCGGACGGACCCTCGGCGTGCGAATCACCGGACAGGGCGTGCAAGACGAGGACGGCGTTCGTCGCGGAGTAGTTCAGTTGCCCCCACGTTTCGAAGGCTACGGTCACGTTCGACAAGGAACCGCCGCCTTCGAGGCTGAAACCCTGGTCGCCGCTTTTCAGTTCGACGAATTGACGGCGACCGGGGTCATCGCCGATCTGCCACGTTCCCGGAATTGGAGTTGAGCTCACGCGTCCTTGGCGGCGAGAAATCCGGTGTCGAGGTCGGCGAGGATGTCGTCGATCGACTCGAGTCCCACCGAGAGTCGCACGAGGTCCGGGCTCACACCGGCGGTGGTCTGCTCGTCCGGCGTCAGTTGCGAGTGCGTCGTCGAGGCGGGGTGGATCGCGAGGCTCCGTACGTCGCCGACGTTCGCCAAGTGACTGAAGAGTTCCAATCCCTCGATGAACTTCTGGCCGGCGCTCAGTCCCCCCTTGATACCGAAGGCGATGATCGAACCACCGCCTCGCGGCAAGTACTGGAGTTGACGTTCGTGCCAGGGACTCGACGCGAGACCGGGGTAGGCGACCCACGTGACCTCGTCGCGTGCTTCGAGCCAATTGGCAACGGCCACGGCGTTTTGGACGTGACGCTCCATGCGGTAGCTCAGGGTCTCGAGTCCCTGCAAGAAGAGGAACGAGTTGAGCGGTGCGATCGCCGCGCCCATGTCGCGTAGGTATTGCAGTCGAGCCTTGAGCACGTAGCGAGCGGGGAAGAGCGGCGCCGGGAGTTCCGCGAAGATAAGCCCGTGGTAGCTCGGGTCCGGTTCGGTGAAGCCGGGGAAGCGACCGCTCGCTTCGTAGTTGAACGTGCCGCCGTCGACGATCACGCCACCGATCGATGTTCCGTGTCCCCCAATGAACTTCGTGGCCGAATGCACGACGATGTCCGCGCCGTGGGCGAGCGGCTGGGCCAGGAAGGGCGTTGCCAAGGTGTTATCGACCACGAGGGGGATCCCGTTGTCGTGCGCCACCTTGGCAACGCCCTCGAAGTCAAGGACGTCGCCCTTCGGATTGCCGAGGGTCTCGGCATAGAACGCCTTCGTGTTCGGTCGGATGGCACTTCGCCACGCCTCGAGGTCGTCGGGGTCATTGACGAACGACACCTCGATGCCGAGCTTGGGCAACGTGTAGTGAAAGAGGTTGTAGGTGCCACCGTAGAGCGACGCGGACGAAACGATGTGGCCGCCGTTCTCGGCCAAGTTGAGAAGCGCGATGGTCTCGGCGGCTATGCCGCTCGCGACAGCCAACGCCGCGACGCCGCCTTCGAGCGAGGCGACGCGATCTTCGAAAGCCGCTTGCGTGGGGTTCATGATGCGGGTGTAGATGTTGCCGAGCTCTTCAAGACCGAAGAGCGCCGCCGCGTGGGCGGTGTCACGAAAGACGAAACTGGTCGTCTGATAGATCGGTACGGCACGTGCGCCCGTGGTCGGATCTGGTGACGTACCGGCGTGGATCTGTCGTGTTTCGAATCCCCATTCGGGCATAGTGCTCTCTTTCAATTGCGTTGACGGCGAAGGTGTCACCAACGAGACGTGAGGTTTTATTTATAACAAAGACGATGGAAGTAGTCAAGTTTCATCGTGGGCGAACTCACATTGGCAAAGAAATCGACACGGCGAAACGTTCGCACGCACCATTATCGACGTCGGCAGTAGTTAACTCGGGGAGTCGTCGCGAAGTCTATACGTAGTGATGTGCTCCTCCGCTCGCCGATCGAGATGAAGGCCAATGTCTTGAATTGACATGTTCAGGCTCTGGGCGCAACGAATCAGTCGCTCTTTGAACACGGTCTGCGCGTACTCCCGGACCTGCTCTCCGCAGGCGAACACCAACTCCTCTTCGATTCGATGAATCTGGCGCTCAATCGCGGAGAAGAGTTGTCCCGCAATCTCGAGAAGGCGTTCGACGTCGTCCTGCAGACTCGCTTCGACCTCTACGGGTTCACGCAGCGAAACGTCGTGCAACAGAGCGCCCTCACCATCGTCTCGCGACTCAAAGCTCGTCGATAGCATCCTTCACCCTTTCTCCCACCTGCTTGAGGTGGCCCTTATGTTGATCGTTGGCACCAGCGCTTTCGAGGTCTCGATTTCCGGTGACCCGTCCGGTGACCTCTTTCGTCTTACCTTTCGAAATTTGCAACATATTCTTCGCTCTGTTCAGTAGTTTCATGTTCCTCCTCGATCACTTCCGGACGACATCTGTCTTTCGGATTCGCTGCTGGCCACTCCGGATTCGATAGAACGCGACATCAGTCGCGGCGTATACGTACCGGAACAACGGTGACCACCCGAGCAGAAACGCACGACGGAAGAGTCAATTGATGAAGATTGCGACGAGACGGTATACGAAGAATCCTGTGCAAACGGATCAACGAAGTGAACGGTACGAGCGCCGAAACCATCGCGACTCGCAGTGACCGACTGGTCGATGGCACTGCCAGCGACGGCGGTCAGGTCGACGATGACGCCGAGCGCTGCGGCAATGTCTCTCGGGACCAGTCCAGGTATTCTCACCACTCGTTCCTTCGAACGGGCCCAACACAGTCAGGCGCGAAGGAAGCGGGATCTGGACTTCTGTTTGAACTGTACCAGAAGCGGGACCGATTCACGTCGGCGCGAATCGTCAGTCGACACAACTTCTTCGCAATTCGCGGTGCGACCGATTGAGACTTCGACGAGGAGTGACGGTGCGTCATCGAAACCGAATTCGCTGTGTGGTGTCGACGCGGTCACTCGCGAAGTATTACGTGCGCTGCGGCGCGACCCACTCGTCGAGGTCGTTCGAATTCAATGCCTTGTTCACGACGCGCGTGGCGAGTGCGGTGAGGCCCTCGTTGTGGTTGCGGGCGTGTGATCGCAAGCGATTGAAGGCTTCGTCCATATTGCAGTTCGCCAATTCGGAGATCATCCCTTTTGCCTGTTCGATTATGATTCGACTGTTGAGGGCGTTACTCAATTGAATGTTCAGTGCGTCGGAATCTATTGTCGAGCGGTGCTGAAGTATGGCGATTGTCGCCACGTCGGCGAGACCTTGGGCCACAATCACGTCGTCATCCGTGAGTGATCCTTGATGCGTCCGAAAGAGGTTGAGCGCGCCAATCGTGCGCCCCCGCAGGCGCATGGGCAGACTGTGCACCGCTCGGAAACCCAGAGCGAGGGCTCGCGGCGTGAATAATGGCCAACGTCCATCGGCTTCGCGGAGTTCGTGATTCGTGATGGCGAGACCGTCGCGATAGCAGTCAACACACGGCCCCTCGTTCGTTTGAATTTGAAACAACTCGAGTACCGTCATCGACTCACTCGACGAAGCCACGAACTGCAGTTCCCCCATCGGTGAAGCGAGCATGACGCCCGCGGCATCGACGTCGACGGCCTCCACGCAGCGTTGGGTCAAGACGGAGAGCACGTCAATGATGTCGTAGTCGTCGACCAAATTGTCGGCCAACTCTACGAGCGTCGCAATTAATAGTGACTCTCTATTCATCGACCCCCCTGCCTCTCAACCGATCGCAATCAAGTAACGGCCCCAGTTCGTCGGTCCATTTGAAGCGAATTTTATCACTCATCACGCCCACCCGCGACGTCGTCAATCCATTCTCTGGAATCCGGGGCGAGGCGTGTCGTACCTGTTACGACGCGCTCCGCGAGATCTGAGAGCTGACTTCCGATTCCAAATGCGTGCGCGCGCAAGAGCACGAGCGCGTCCTTCACCGACATCGAACCCTGGATCGCCAGCATTCCCGCCGCCTGATGGACTCGAAAATCGAGCATCGAGGCGCCGTTTAATTCTCCGACGAGGCCGCCCGGGGAACCACCCGCCTGCTCGGCCAGTATCGCCCGACTGATCACCGACGCCATGAGATACGCGTCGGACGCCTGACCTGCGTCCAGCGGTCCCGGACGATTGCGAAAGAGGCTCAGTGCTCCGAATCGGATCGCTCCGAGTCGAACAGGATAGCCAAAGACTGCTCGAGCACCCAGGGCGACGGCTTCGGGTCTGTAGGTACTCCAAGTGGCATCTGACGCCGCGAGTAGGTCGGTGTCTTCGATGACGTCGCCTCGACTGGCGTCGACCGCCGGTCCTTCGCCCAAAGCAATTTCGAGGTCCATCAGAGCGCTCGCGGAGTGGTTACTCGTACACAAGGACATCAGATCTTCATCATTACTGATCAGAGCGATGGCGGCTCCGTCAAGCGCCATGAACTCCGCCGCCACCGCGCAGAGCGCGACACCATCGGAGCCCGCATGTTCAACTCGATCCATGATCGCGTAGATATCGAGCAGACGAGGAACGGTCACGTGAATTCCGGATTCACTCGCGTGACGACGATATTCGAAGTGTCGGTTCTGCCATTTTTTGATCTCCTCGCACTGCGTCGATGCCTAAGGCATGCATGGTTGGTCCTACGTCGCCGACAAGGATCAAGGGGGGCTTGATCCTTGTCGGCGAGAACTGCGCAGCACTCGCTGAACGTCATTCGGATCTACTGCTTGAATGCGTCCTTTACTTTCTCGCCAGCCTGCTTGAAGTTGCCATTCATCTGGTCGACGTTCCCTTCGGCCTCAAGTTGGGGGTCCCCAGCGGTCTTGCCGACCGACTCTTCGACCTTGCCTTTTGCTACTTGGGCCATGTTCTTGGCCTTGTCCTTTTTGCTCATCGTCACTCCATGTCTCGTTGAAAGATTGCTCTTTCATTGTCGTTACATCGTGTACGTCGACCAGTCGCGGGCGAATCCACTGCGCGTCGCGCCAACTCTTCAACGTCTGACCAGAAAAACGATAAGAACGATTACGAGAATCAAGACAACCGTCCCGCCTCCTATATACACGCCAAACACTCCATTCTGAGTTGGTGGGACTGCGGTTGAGGCGAGACCCCTCGTTCAGCGATCCTCGTTTTGGAACTGTTCTTTGTCGACGATGTGCGCATGGGTCGGACGTCGCTATTTCGCGTCTTCGTGAACGGAACTCGTATTTCCCGAAGTGTCAACGACTTGACGGTCGAGCGTGTGGCGGGGACTTCGCTCCGGGCCTCTCGACACCGCGAAGACGATCGCCGAAACGACGAATCCAAAGGCGCCGGCGATCATGAGAATGACACCCACGGTGGAGAGACGAAAGCCCGTACCTTGATACGTAACGGCCCAATACATAATCGCGCCCGCCGCAGCGGCGATTGCGCTGAGCACCATTCCTGGAAGACCCATGTCAAACCCTCTTCTAACTGCCTGACCAAATGTCAGGTGAGAAGGATGCGAGGTCTTGACGTCCTAGGAGCAGAGTAACACCCCGAGTGACTTCACCATTCGCACAACCGGACGCGCTCAGAGTGATTGGGGCGGCGAGAACTTCCGTGGGTCAATCGAAAAGCGCACACTGATCTCGTTGAACTCACTCGAGGTCGTCAGGGGAAATCCGGAGCGGCGAAATACCGACAACATGTCGTGATTGGACGACATCGTCTCGGCACTGAAGTCCGTGATCCCTCGTTCCCAGGCTGCCCCGGCAAGCGCGTTGAGGAGTCGGTGACCGAGGCCCAGGTGCTGATAGTCATCGCGCACCACGAAGGCAACCTCGGCGGTGCTCGATTCGGGATATCGGTCGTAGCGTCCTACGGCGACGAGGTGGTCACCGTCGACAACCACGAGCGCCAATCGGTTGACGTAGTCAACCTGTGTGAAATGTTTCACTTCGGCGCTGGAGAGCACGGGGTGGAGCGAGAAATAGCGCCGGTAGATCGAGTCAAATGAAAGGTGGGTATGGAATTCCACGAGTTTCTCGGCGTCGTCACCGCGAATCGGCCGAAGGTGCAGAGTTACGCCGTTGGCGACTTCGAAGTCGGCCATCAACTCCTTTGGAAATTGCCCCGGCAGCATCTGTTCACAATTCGATGTCAGGAGCGATGTCATATGTATATCTTGTTCGCCCACGAATCACGGGGCTTAGAGACAAAAGTCATTTTCGCGCCCTCCGAATCGTTCCCGCCGTTCGGGGTTCGTGTCGGTGTTGCTCTGAGGAGGGACGTTCGACCCTGTCGCCCAAGAAGAAAATGTCCATAGGGTCGATTTCGTGTCCGCCATTTTTCGAGACGGCTCACCGACCATTAAGGAGCTGTAACCATGAAAGCACTTGTCTACAAGGGTCCGGGCCAAAAGAGTTGGGAAGATGTTGCCGATCCCGTGATTCAAAAGCCCACCGACGTCATCGTCAAGATGATCGCCACCACTATTTGCGGTACCGACTTGCACATTCTCAAGGGTGACGTGCCCGAGGTCGAAGTTGGCCGAATCCTGGGACACGAAGGGATCGGCGTCATCACGGAGATTGGCGCGGGCGTCACCCAACTGGCCGTGGGGGACAAGGTGATCTTGTCCTGCGTGAGTTCGTGCGGTCGCTGTTCCAACTGTCGAGAGGGTCTCTTCGGTCACTGTCTCGACCCCGAAGGCATTGCAGGAATTGGATGGATCTTCGGGTACATGATCGACGGTACCCAGGCCGAGTTGGTTCGTGTCCCGTTCGCGGAGAACTCGGTCTACAAGATGCCAGAGAGCCTGTCGGAATCCGAGGGCATCCTCCTGTCGGATATCTTGCCGACCGGTTTCGAGATCGGCGTGCAGTACGGCGACGTGAATCCGGGCGACGTGGTCGCGGTCATTGGCTCCGGTCCGGTTGGACTCGCGGCGGTGACGACGGCCCGACTGTACGGTCCGTCCAAGATCATCGCGATCGACCTCGACGACAGTCGTCTGAAGCGCGCGTCGGACTTTGGCGCAACTGACACCGTCAACTCTGGCGACAAGGACTGGAAAGAGCAGGTCCTTGCGCTCACGGACGGCCAAGGCGTCGACGTCGCAATCGAGGCCGTGGGTGTCCCCCAGACGTTCACCATGGCGACCGAGATCGTTCGACCTGGCGGAAGCGTCGCGAACATCGGCGTACACGGCAAGCCGGTGGAGTTGGCACTGAACGAGCTTTGGATCAAGAACATCGACATCTCGATGGGACTCGTGAACACGAACACGCTCGCGATGCTGTTGAAGCTCGTGACCCAGAAGCAACTGCCCGTCGAGAGTTTCGTGACACACGAATTCTCCTTCGATCAGATTCTTCAGGCGTATGACGTGTTCGGAAACGCTGCGCAACACGACGCGCTGAAGGTCCTCATTCACTAAGTGGACGCCACCACATGACGACGAACTGTCGTCATGTGGTGGCGGACGTGCGCGCACCATCCCACGCTCGTTGATTGAATGGCGTTACGTCAAATGCATTCAACTCTTTTTACTGAGACAGTGGAAACCCGAATCTCCGCGAGCCAGCACTAGGCTTTGTACGCGTTTCGGTTGACAGTACCAATTGATCGCCGATCAGGAGTGTGATGGTTAGTGCGAAGCGACATCCGTCGGAAGAGAGTGACCAGCTCCGCGACTTAAAACTCACCTGCATGGACAACCTTCTGGCCACCACGGAAGCGCGCCTCTATTTCAAGGACCTGGAAAGCCGATTTCTCTTGGTCAGCGCCGGTTGTGACGCGACCGTGCCCTCAGGTCACGCACTGGACGAACTGATCGGTAAAACGGACTTCGACTTCTACAGCCAAGAACACGCCGCAGCAGCCTTTGAGGATGAGCGCCAGATCATTCGTAACGGTGAACCGATCGTGGGGAAACTCGAGCGCGAGACGTTTGTCGACCGAGCCGATGCCTGGGCGTCGACCAGCAAGATGGCGCTTCGCGATAAGCGTGGACAGATTATCGGCACGTTCGGGATTACTCGTGATGTCACTGCGCAGATCAAGGCGGAGAACGCTCTGGCGTACCAAGTGCTGCACGATCCGGTGACCGGTCTCGTGAACCGATTTGCCCTTTTGGACCGACTCGCGCAGGCTCTTACGGCGATGGAACGCCTACCGGGTCGAGTCGCGGTTCTCTTTGTGGACATTGATCACTTCAAGGAAGTCAACGATTCCTTCGGCCACGACGCCGGCGACCAAGTGCTCGCCGAGGTCGGGCGCCGACTCTCGCGCTTCTCACGACACTCCGACACCGCAGCTCGCCTTGGCGGCGATGAGTTTGTCGTGCTCTGCACACTATTGAGCGACGACGACGATATGACGCTCATCGCTGGTCGCATTGTCGAGGGGGTTCGCGCCACCTACATCAGGGAGGGACGTGATCTCTCCGTCACGTGCAGCGTGGGAATCGCCTTCACGAGCGATCCCTTCGCCGAGCCCGAGCAACTGATCCGCGACGCCGACGAGGCCATGTACGAGGCGAAGGCATCGGGACGCGACTGCCACCGCGTTTTCGATTCGTCGCTGCACACCGCGTCGTCAGCGAACCGCCTAAAGGTCGACCTTGCGCGCGCAATTGATTCCGGAGAGTTGTTCCTGCTCTACCAGCCCCTCTTCTCACTCCAGGATAAGACGCTCGTAGGCGTCGAGGCGCTCGTGCGCTGGCGCCATCCAGAACGCGGGGTGGTGCCTCCGGACGAGTTCATTCCTTTTGCCGAACAGCACGGGTTGATCGGGAGGATTGATTCCTTCGTCTTAGATGAGGCCTGTCGCCAACTGGCCGAGTGGATCTACCGCGACGGCTGGCCAATTGGTTTCACCATGGCGGTCAACGTTTCAGGGCGTGAGCTCGCGGAGACCGGGTTCGCGGGCGTCGTTGCGGAGGCGATCCGTCGCCATGCAATCGCGCCAGAGCGGCTCTGTCTTGAAATAACTGAGACCGCGTTCGTCGCGGGATGGGGTGAGATTCAAGAGACCCTGACGGCCTTGTCGTCACTCGGAGTGCGCATCGCCCTGGACGACTTCGGAACCGGTTACTCCTCGCTGGCGCATTTGCAACGAATGAAAGTTGACATCTTGAAGATCGACCGAAGTTTCGTTGAGCAGATTGGCACGAGCGAGCGCGACCGTGCGATCGTCGCCGCAGTGACGGCAATGTCGCACGCGCTCGGCATATCTGTGGTCGGCGAAGGCGTAGAAACGGATCACCAACTCGACACGCTCGCGGGGCTGGACTGCGACCAGGGACAAGGGTTCCTTTTGGCGCGACCGATGTCGGCGGAGTCGGTTGTCGCGCTGACGGGCTGATGTCTGCCACGTCAGAAAAGCACGCCGGGATCGATTTCGACTCAATGGACTGGCGCGTTCCACCCTTGGGCTGGCCGAGCAGTATCGCAAATGTCCCGTTCATACTCTCGGCCGGGGCGAGAACCGATTCGCCTTGGCTAGAAGGCTCGAATTGTCAGCGCTTCGCGTTCGGAGTTCTTTCTCTGTTTGATCTGAATTGCCCACCTCTGCGTTCGTCGAATCTTTGGGAAGAAAACGAGTTCACCACTGTCGTGAGTGAACCAGAGCCGCTCGACCTCGCCTTTTTCAACTTTTCCGACGAAACCTACGGAGCGCACCTTGGCATCTATATGGCGCCAAACGAAGTTCTTCACCTTGCCCAGGAAATTGGAAAACCTGCAGTGTGGACTTTCGAAGATTTTTCGATGCGATCTCGATACTCGACAGTCATTGGCTTCAAAAAGGTTCAAGGCAGTTAGTTGACAGTTGCACTCTGAGGCCCGACGCGACAGATTGGCTGCCAGGCATTGGAGTCTGGAACCCTACGCCGAACGAGATTACGAAGAGCCTTCGGCTTTCTATTATCTCTAGATGACTGCCGACGGCGACGTACCGAATATTGATCAGGTTCGAGTCCGGCCTGGCAGGTCTCGCGACGCCTCTTCCTTACGAGAACTCGCTAGAGATTCGTACCTTCAATATGTGGAAACTGAAAGTAGTGAACCGGAACCGATGAAGACCGACTACTTGGCTGCGATAGAACGAGGTCCTACATGGGTCGCCGAACTTCGGGACGAAATTGCGGGATTCCTCGTTTTAGAGTCGTACCCCGATTATCTACTCTTGGACAATATTGCGGTAGCGAAGAGACTGCGCGGCTATGGGATTGGGCGGCTTCTCATGGACTGGTCTGAATCTCGCGCACTCGAACTAGGCCTCTTCGAGATTCGTCTCTACACCGGAGCGGTGATGACTCAGAATTGTCATTACTACATTCGTCGTGGTTATACCCAACTGGAGGAGGACGGGAATGTTCGCACCGATGAAGTGCTCGCGAAGTCGATCGTCGCGTGACAGGGCGACCGCCATCATCTTGACCGGGATGCTCGTGTTCGGTGGAGTGGCGTTCGTCTCGCCGGGGCCGGCCAGCGCGAGTGGGGCGTCGAACACATTTACATTCAAGGGTGCCTACAGTGGAACGCTCAAACTGACACCTTCGTCCTTCAACTGTTCCTTCGGTAAGACGTACAGTGGCAAGGGGTTCCTCGTGACCCTCTCGCACATGAAGGGAACCATCAGCGGCGCAGGCAGCGGTGCTTGGGCCATGTCGGCGTATCCTTCCAAAAAGGGGACGACTCACGTGGGCGTGGCAGACGTGCACTCACTCACCGATTCGTCGTTTCAGAGCAGTGGCTCTCCGATTATCTCTTTTCTCGAAACATCCGGAAGCATTACGTACAAGGGGTCAACGGGCTCGATCGACATGACGGTCAAATATCACGCCGTGGGAAGCACAACGTATGGCAAAGTTGCGACGGTCACCGGGAGCTGGAACTGCGGCTCCTGACGCTGCGCTGACCCTGACTGCGCTGCTCGCTGCAATCGATCACTTCGCACCGAAGCATTGGATATGTCCTGTTTACCTAGAGCAAAGGGCCGACGGCGACTTTGGTACTGGTGTGACCATGATTTTCAAAATGATGGGTGGCAGTGCGGAGGGCTGGGAAAAAGTAATGACGCGACGGATCAGGTCGGACGCCGTATATTTCCAACGTCGAAAGCGGAAGGTACGGATAGCCTGGATGTTACATGTAACTTGACAATTCTGGTGTTACCTGTAACAATCGGCGTATGCCAACATCGAAGAAGAAGCCAACCACCAAGTTTCGAGTTCAGGCTCATCGAGAGCGGCTCCGCGCTCAAGGACTGCGCCCCGTTCAGATTTGGGTGCCGGACGTGCGCTCTAAGGAGTTTGTGCGACAAGCGCATCTGCAGTCGTTGGCCGTAGCTCAATCCGAGCACGCAGGAGAAGATCAGGGATTCATCGACGAAATCAGCGATGACCTTTGATGAGGCGCGGAGAGATTTGGACTGCCGCGGGTGGTCCGGCGTACCTCGGAAAACCACGACCCGTCGTCATTGTCCAGGACGATCGTTTTGACAGCACTGACTCAGTGACCGTCTGTGCCTTCACGACGGACTCTACCGAGGCGCCGTTGTTTCGTCTTCCCATTGGCCCCACGACGACCAACGGGTTGAGCGAACCATGCAGCCTCATGGTCGACAAAATCACGACCGTGCGCCGGTCGAATTTAGGCCGAATCGTTGGCCAGCTTTCGCGCGAGGACCAAGTTCGCCTTGACAGATCTGTCGTGGTGTTTCTTGGTTTAGGTGGATGAAGAGCGATTTGTCCGCAGGGTGGTCAGTCGTGCCATGACATTCCACGATGTGCAAGGGCCCTGCCACCGAACTGCAGGTTGGGCGCACTCAAACAGATTGAGCGTCGAGCCGCACGATTCTCACGAGGGGCGCATGGTCCCTTCGCGTAGGTAGCGCGCGTGCCACGAAAGCGACTCCTCGATCAAGTGCGGGGTGTGCTTGCCGGGGGCCGTGGCGCTCGCGCGATCGAAATAGTCCTGCAGCATTGGCCGGTAGTCGGGGTGCGCGCAGTTGTCGATGATCTTTTGAGCACGCCGACGCGGCGCCAGTCCGCGCAGGTCCGCGACGCCCCATTCGGTGATGACGACGTGCACATCGTGCTCGGTGTGGTCCACGTGGCTGACCATCGGCACTATTGAGGAGATCGCGCCGTTCTTGGCGGTCGAGGGCGTGAGGAACATCGCAATGTAGGCGTTGCGGGCGAAGTCACCCGAGCCGCCGATGCCGTTCATGATGCTTGAGCCCATGACGTGGGTGGAGTTGATGTTGCCGTAGATGTCGGCCTCGATGGCGCCGTTCATCGCCAAACACCCGAGCCGGCGTATGACCTCGGGGTGATTGCTGATCTCTTGAGGTCGAAGGATGATCCGGTCTCGGTACTCAGCAATGTTGGCGTGCAGGTCCGCCGAGCCCTCCTCACTGAGCGAGAAGGCGGTCGCCGAAACGGTGCTCATCGTGCCCGAGTTCAACAACGCAAGCATGCCGTCCTGGATGACCTCGGTGTACGCAGTCAGCGGACGGAACGGCCCGCCGTCGAGTCCGCGAAGGACGGCATTGGCGATGTTGCCCACACCCGACTGCAGGGGCAAGAGCGACGCGAGCAGGCGCCCGCCCTTCACTTCGTGGGCCAGGAACTCCAAGAGGTGTTCGGCGATTCGCTGCGAAGTGTCGTCGACTGGTTTGAACGCCGTATTGCGATCGGGGGAGTTCGTCTCGACGACGGCCACAATCTTCTCTGGTGGGCAGTGCAAGTAGGGAACGCCGATGCGGTCCGACGCCTGGATGATTTGAATAGGCCTGCGAAATGGCGGGAGCGCTGTGCCGTAATAGATGTCGTGCATCCCCTCGAGCGCGGCGGGCTGCCACGTGTTCACCTCGAGGATGACGCGGTCGGCCATGTCAATCCACGTCTTGTTGTTGCCGACCGAGGACGACGGAATCAGTTCGCCGTCCGCGGTGATACCGGACACCTCGATGACCGCGACGTCGAGGTGTCCGAAGGCGCCCTCCCAGACCATCTGCGCGACGTGCGAGAGATGCATATCGAGGTAGTCGAGGAGTCCGGCATTTATCTTGGCGCGACTCACCGGGTCAGACTGGTACGGCATGCGCATGTCGATCGCGTCGACTGCCGCGAGCGCACCGTCAAGCTCGGGAGCCGTCGACGCCCCCGTCCAGACACTCACCGCGAAACGCTCACCTCGTGTGGCCGCGTCTTCGACTCGTCGCACGAGAGCCCCAGGTACCTTCTTGGGATAGCCCGCCCCCGTGAAGCCGCTCATCCCGACATTGTCGCCCGGTCGTATGAATTCTGCGGATTCGTCGGGCGACATGACCCGACCAAGAATTGACGCACTCCTGATTCGAGATTTGTCAGCGGGGGTCACTTCGAAAGCCTAACGGTGTCGGATTTCTCGCTTAGCCCTCCTCGCCAATGAGTGGGGAGTCTGTCATGACGGACGGCCCTTCCCTTCCCAACGTAGGTTTTGGCTGACCCGGGTTGACTGTTGTGGGCCCTGAGGCTCCGGTCACGAGTTGAATCGGAAGCCGAACCGACCATCATCAAAGGAGTCGTAGCATGCCGTCTATGAATATCATCGTGACCTCATTGAAGGGGGGTGTCGGGAAGTCGACGTCCTCGATTTACTTGTGCGCCGCTGCGGTCGCGCGGGGATACGACCCCGTCACGCTCATCGACGCCGACCCGCAGGCGTCGTCGGCCGAGTGGCTTGAAACGTGGCCCCTTCCTGGCATAACTGTCGTCGAGGCCCCGTCTGAACGTACCGCGACTCGGGCCATGGGGCGAGTCGACGGCCTGGCAATCGTCGACACGCCACCGGGTAACGAGCGGGTTACTCAGTCGGTTGTCGCCCTCGCCAACGCCGTAGTCGTGCCGACACGCGCCGGAGGAGTTGAGTACTCGCGTGTTCTCGCCACGCTCGAGCTCATCCCCACTCGGATACCGCGAGGCGTCGTGATCTGCGCCGCGCGACTGGGCACGAATGACCTCGAAGCGGCGATTGCTTGGTGGAAGGAACAGAAAGTGGAGCTTTGGGGAGTGATTCCCGAGCGCGTCGGCATTGCCGCGGGACCCGAAGCGCGCCTCAGCCCCGAGGGCCTTGAGGGTTACGACGCGGTGCTTCGCCGAGCGATGCGCGGCTGGAACTAATACACCTGGCGTTCGAGAGATCAGCGGATGTTTGAGCGGAGTGAGCTCCATGCAGACGCCATTCGCTCGATCCGCAAGTTCCTTGGAATTCAGCTTCTCCGCACGATGGACGTACGTGGAGCCCCACTCGGCGCCCTCCATAGGTGAGTCGCTCGGATTCGATACGAAATACCTGTATCGCCTCAATTCGGATTCTGCGTGGTCGTTGTTGATGAAACCTGATTGAAGAGAGCGTCAACGGCTCGCGCCATTGTTTCGTGCGCAACCTGTTTCGGGTGAAACGATTCGTTGGCCGCAACGTTCGCCACGAAGACGATTCCTTCGTACGAGGGACACGTAACGAAGGACCGTAGCGAAAGAAGGTGCGCTAAGTCGAAGTGACAGTTCTCGACGACCGTCGTCAGCGGCGAACCCACGGAAACTCGAAGAGCATTGATGTCGGATCGCCCACTGATAGCGAGGTTGCAGGGAATCGCGGCGGCCTTCGTGATGCTGTCGACGTCAACCAGTCGAATATTGTCTCCGAGTGCGCTCACGTTACTGACTGCACTTGCGATGGCGGCGTTCAATTCGCTCTCCACCCGATTGAACTCTGAGATCTGATTCGCTGAATAACCAATGTTCAGTTGTGCGGATTTCACTTTGAACAGCGAGGAAAGACTGAGTCCGCGCGCGACGGGACAGAACGCGGGAGGGCTTTCGGTGAACAGTTGCGGGTAGTTCAGTACCGCCAACTCAGTATTCGGTGCGTGAACGAAGATCTGCTCGTAGAGGTGTTCAAGCGTGGCCACTTCTTTGGAAGTTCCGCTCGTAACGGCGAAGTGGGAATTCGCACTCGCGAGGTACTCGTCACACGTTGTGCCCTCACGTACGACGCCCGATTGCGTGTAGCTCCTCGTCGTGCGATGGACGTTGACGCTCGCTCGGAGGTCCAAGCACGCGAGCAGGACATTTGAGAAATGAAGATCGTCGCCTCCGGCAGTCACCGTGACCCAACGCGTTGCTGACGACAGTGCACTGAGTTGGGCGGGCTCGCCGTTCTCTCCTTTCAAAAGGTCCTTTGACGTGGCGCCAGAGCAGGCAACAAAGCCACCGGACCCGTAGGTTTCAAATTGACCAAGATCTATGTTGAGGCTCGCCGCCACCAAGACGGGATACGCCGTCACGCTTCGATGACATCCGTCATTATTCGAGGGAGAAATGTACGTCGTTGCGTTGGACTGCAGGCCTTCCCCAGATGCGTAGGAATCTCCGAGTGCCACATATTCTGAGGACACCGCAACGTGATCGTTCATGCTCGCAACCGAGACGGTGTCGAGACTCATTGGAATTGTCGCCAAGAGGCCGCACGTCGTGATGAGTTTGAGAACTCTCAGAAAAGGGCTGGTCGTCTCGCGCATTGATTTACACATTCTCCGATGAAACAGTTCAAGACGATATAACCAACCACAGTACGGTGAACCCCGTCTGAATCGTGCCGGGAAAGCTGGAGAGTGAATCCTCTGAGAGGATGTCTCCATGTCAGGATCAACCCGTTACTCACCCGAGCTGCGTGAACGAGCCGTGAGGATGGTGATCGATAACCGCCCGGACTA
>Ga0209483_1000018_pt1 | contig 199445 bp, 196 predicted proteins | sample NGEPerA_FD_184508 | JGI IMG/M metagenome (GOLD analysis project Ga0209483, IMG submission 184508) | Arctic peat soil microbial communities from the Barrow Environmental Observatory site, Barrow, Alaska, USA - NGEE PermafrostL2-A... | ecosystem: Environmental > Terrestrial > Soil > Wetlands >... | reverse complement strand
GGTCATGCGCGATGTGTCAGACGTCACGCACACACAGGCGACTGGTACTTTGTGCGTCACGTGCCCGCCGCCGCCCCCCTGCCCGTAAGGCCGACGGACCGGCCCTAACCCAACCCCCGTTCAACGAAAGGATTCGTGAGTGGGCACCACCAGCCGGGACTCTTTCAGCGCCGCCGCGACGATCGTCGCGGCGGGCGCGCCGCCGGTTCGCAACGCTCCGCGCGTGCTCGAGCCCGGCACCTTGTCGACGGTGAACCCGGCCGAAGCGAAGGCTGCGGCCCTCGACGCCGTTCGCAACGGGACGTGGAACGCCAGCGCCGGTGGCGAAGTTATCTCGTACACCTCGTTGTTGACCGCGATCCAGAACAGGACGGCGGCAACCGTGCCTGCCCCCGGTGAATCAGCATGACCCTCCGCATCCGTCTCGTCTCCGTGCCGGCCGCGGCATGCGCCGCGCTCCTGCTCGCTGCGACCCCGCTCGAGATCTCGGCCCAGGCCACCCCGTTACCGGCCGCCGGAACCCCCGCCGCTCCGGCCGCCGCGCCGGCGACGCTCCCGCCCGCGCCGACCGCTCCGACCGGCGTCTCGGTCTCGAGCACGATCCACCCCGGCGACACGCTGCTGCTCAACGTCTACGGTGAGCCGCCGCAGACCCTGGTGGTGCAGGCCGACGGCACGGTCCAGCATTCCTTGGCCGGCCGCGTGCTGGTCGGTGGGCTCTCGGTCAACGAGGCCCGCGACAACGTCGCCCGGGCGCTGAAGAAGTACTACAAGAACCCCGTCGTCGCGCTGGCGGTGCAGCAGCAGGGTCAGATCAACGTCACCGTGCTCGGCAACGTGAAGAACCCCGGCAAGTATCAGATGCGCAGCGGCTCGCGCCTCAGCGACGCGCTGGCGGCCGGCGGCGGCGTCGCCACGATCGGGGCGCGTCCCGCGACGGCCCGCGTGCAGCAGAGCGACGGCTCGATGCAGACCGCGAACGTCACCAAGCTGCTCCGCGACGGCGATCCGGGCCAGAACCTCGATCTCGAAGAGGGGGCGTACGTCTACGTCTCCGGCGCGGAGACGATCCGGGTCCAGGTGCTCGGCTCGGTCTCGCGTCCCGGCAACGTCGAGGTGAACGAAGGCGATCACCTTTCGATGGCGCTCGCGCGAGCCGGCGCCGAAGCCGCGTCGCGGCCCGATCTTTCACGCGTCCACTTGACGCGCACCGATCCCAAGACGGGTGCCACGCAGGCGTACGAGATCAATTTCTTCCTCGCCATGGAGAAGGGCGATCAGCGGTACGACCCCCAGCTGCAGGTCAACGACAAGGTCTGGATCCCCGAGGCGCGCCAGCTCAGCCCCGGTGCGATCGGCGTGTTCGCGGTCCTCGGCCGGCTGCTGGGTCTCTAGGAAAGGATTCCGATGTACGAACCGCCGCGGCTCGGAGGGGCGACCACGATCCCACCGGCCATCCCGACCTTCACGCCTGCGGCGCACCATCAGATGCTGCGGCAGTCCGAGGTCGATCCGGTCGCGATCTGGCAGACCTTCGCCTCGACGATCCTGCGCCGCAAGTGGCTCTTCGTCGGGGTGTTCGCCGGAGTGTTCCTCACCGTCGCGCTGGTGACGCTGCTGAGCCCGCGCAAGTACACCACCGACGTGAAGATGATCGCCGGAAATCCCGGAGCCGTCGCGCAGAACCCGCAGCAGGCGCAGACCGGGCTGCCGGTGCTGAACGCGCTGCTGCTGGCGAACGCCGCGCAGTCGGCGGAGACGTACGCCGAGCTCATCGGCGAGACGCCGGTCGTGCAGCACGTGATCAACGACCTCAACCTGAAGACCGACGTGCGCGGGCTGCAGAGCGCCGTGCGCGTCAAGCCGGTCACCAACACCAACATCCTCTCGCTGCAGGTCACCTGGAGCGATCCCGAGATGTCGGCCGCAATCGCCAACGACTTCGCCACCGTCTTCGTCTCGCGTGAGGCCGAGCTGGTCGCGAGCTCCGCGGTCGGCGCGCTCGAGGTCATTCAGAGGCAGCTCCCCGATGCGAAGCAGCGGCTCGACGTGGCGGAGAACAACCTCAGCAAGTTCCAGACCACGCACAACATCGTCGACCTCGGCGGGCAGACGACCGCGCTGGTCGGCCTCGCGACGAACACCGATGCGAAGATCAACGCGGTCCAGCTCGAGAAGCAGCAGGCCGACGCGCAGATCGGCTCGCTCTCGGCGCAGATCGGCGGGATGTCGCCGACCGCCGGCGGTGGTTCCAGCATCGCGCAGAACCCCGTCCTGCCGCAACTGCGCGGCCAGCTCGCCACGCTGCAGGTGCAGCTCGGCAGCGCGCGCCAGCAGTACACCGACGCGCATCCGACGGTGATCGGGCTCAAGCAGCAGATCTCGGACCTGCAGAAAGAGATCGCGCGCCAGGCGCCGACGATCGTGTCGACCACGAACACGATCGCGAACCCGGTCTACCAGCAAGCCTCGCAGCAGCTCGCCGCGGCGCGCGCGATGAGCGCCAGCGATTCGGCGCAGCTCGTCCAGCTCGCGAAGCAGCGCTCCGCGATCAATCCGCAGCTCGCCAAGCTGCCGGCGGAGTCGGCGCAGATGCTCGGACTGCAGCGCGAGAAGAAGCTGGCCGAAGACACGTATAACGCGCTGCAGCAGAAGTTCAACGACGCGACGATCGCGCGGACCACCGGGATCAGCGACGTCACGATCACGCAGGATGCCAAGAAAGAACTCGCGACCAAGACGCCGCACGTCACGACGAACCTGGCGATCGGCGCGATCGTCGCGCTGCTGCTCGCGCTCGGCGTCGTGTTCCTGGTCGACTGGTTCGACGGGCGCCTGCGCGACGAGGCCGACGTCGAGGCCGAGCTGGGCCTGCCGGTGCTGGCCTCGATCCCGCTGATGCCCTCGGGCGACGGCGCGAAAGCGGTGCCGGCCAACGTGCGCAACGCGGCGATGGAGTCGTACTTCCAGCTCGTGCTCGCGATGCGCTACAGCTCCGACCGCCCGCTGCGCAGCGTGACCGTCACCAGCCCGCTCAAGGGCGACGGCAAGTCGACGGTCGCGATGAACATCGCCGGCGCGCTCGGCGAGATCGCGGTCTCGAGCATCGAGCGCGAAGCGCGCGTGCTGGTGATCGACGCCGACATGCGGCGGCCCTCGCTGCACAAGAAGTTCGACCTGCCGAACGAGTTCGGGCTGACCGACATTCTGGTCGGCCGCGCCTCGCTCGCGCAAGCGGTCCAGCGCACCGATCGCCCCGGCGTCGACGTGCTGACCAGCGGGACGCACTCGCCGAATCCGATCAAGCTGCTGCAGTCCAGCCGTTTCGACGCGCTGCTGCGCGAGGCGCGCGACCGGTACGCGACGGTCATCGTCGACGCGCCGGCGCTCGTCCCGGTCTTCGACGCGGCGATCCTGGCGAACAAGACCGACGGGACCGTGATGATCCTCTCGGCCAACCACACCGACCGCCGCTCGACGCGACGCGCCATGGCGCGGCTCGAGACGGTCGGCGTGAACGAGCTGATCGGTACGGTGATGAACCGCTCGACGGCCAACATCGATGACTACAGCGACTACTTCGCATCAGGCTCGGCAGCTCTGCGAGAGCTGCCCGGGACGGCGTAGCAGTGGGCGCGGCCGTCGAGACGCCGCGGGCGCGGCGTTTCGGCGGCCACGAGAGCGTGACCGCGCTCGTTCGCGCGCGAGAAGGGACGGGTGAGCAGGCAGGGATGCTTCAAGAGCGATCGATACGCACGTACTTCCCGCACGTCGAAGGACTGCGCGGCGTCGCCGCGCTCTACGTCTTCCTGTACCACGTGTGGCAAGCCGGGGTCGCGCACGCCGGCGCGACGCTCGCGGTGCTGCTGCCGTTCACGCTGCCGTGGCTCCAGTTCGGGCACTTCGCGGTCAGCGTCTTCATCGTGATCTCGGGCTACTGCCTCGGCTTGCCGGTCGCGTTGCGCGCCGACCGCACGCTGAACAACGCGAAGTTCGCGCGCCGGCGCGCGCGCCGGCTCGGTCCGGCGTACGTGCTGGCGCTGTTCCTCACGCTGATCCCGTTTACGGTCACCCTGGCGCTGCGCGGTCAACACGTCCCCGCCTGGCACATCGGCGTCGCGCTGCTCTCGCATCTCGCGCTCGTACACAATCTCGTTCCGGCGCTCGCCGAGTACCTCAACGGGCCGATGTGGAGCATCGCACTGGAGTGCCAGATCTACGTCGTCTTTGCGCTGCTGCTGGTTCCGGTTTGGCGCCGCTTCGGCCCGTGGGCCCAGCTCGCCGTCGCGCTGGCGATCGGTCTCGCGCCGCAACTGCTGTTCCGCGGCGCGCTGGCCTACACCGCGCCGTGGCTGCTCGGACTTTTCGCGATGGGTGTCGTCGCCGCGCACGCGACCGCGAGCGGCGTGCGCCTCACCGGGTGGCTGCGCTGGGTCGCGCTCGGTGCCGGGATCGCCGCGATCGCGCTCGTGCTACCGTTCGGCGACGCTGCGCCCGACGGCGCCGTGTGGCCGGCCGATCTCGTGATGGGCGCGGCGGTCGCACTGCTCTTCGTGACCGCGAGCGGATCCGGCACGCCGCTCGCCGCGCGCGTCCTTTCGCTGCGCCCGGTCGTCACGCTCGGCACGTTCTCGTACAGCCTGTACCTCATCCACGGCCCGCTGGTGCTGCTCGTCGCGGCCGCGCTCACGTTTCTCCACGCCGGTACCGCGCTGAGCGCGCTCGCCTACGGAGCGCTGATCCCCGCCGTCGTCGGGCTGGCGTACGCGTTCTACCGCGTCGCCGAGCGGCCGTTCCTCTCGCCCGAGTTCCGCGCCGCGCTCGAGCTGGCGCCGGACCAGGTCGAACGGATGAACGAAGCCACCGGTACCGCCGCGATCGTCGCCCGCTCGGCGTAACACGACGGCACGACGGCGCAGCGTGAACGTTCGTGTGCTCGCCGCCGCCGGCGTCATCGCGCTGATCGCCGCCGTCGCATGCGTCTATCTGGTGACGCGGCAGCAGGTGCAATTGCGGGCCGCCGGACGCAGCGGCGTCGCACCGTCCCGCGCGCGCGCCTCGGTCGAGCGCGGCGCGTATCTCTATCAGACGGCGGGTCGCTGCGCGCAGTGCCACGCGAGCGATCTCGGCGGAGCGTACGTGTTGAACAGCCGGCTGGTCGCGATCCTGTGGGGTCCGAACCTCACCCGCGGGAACCCGCCGGTCGGCAGCGGCTACAGCGACGCCGACTTCGAGCGCGCGATCCGGCGCGGGCTCCGTCCGGACGGGATGCGTCTGCTGATGATGCCCTCGCTCGACTACGCGCGGATGAGCGACGACGACGTCGCTTCGCTGATCGCGTACGTTCGCAGCGCACAACCCGTCGAGCGTTCCGCGCCGAGCTTCGAGCTCGGTCCGCTGGGCCGCCTGATGCTGCTCTCGGGTCGGCTCAGTTTCGATTCCGACCGCATTCCAGATGCGGCGCCGCCGGCGGTTCCCGAACCGGCCGGGGCATATCAGGCGCGCATCGGCGGATGTCTGCGCTGCCACGGAGCGGGCGGTGCCGCGCTGCCGGCGACGCTCGACCTGGCGGCGTTCGCCGCGGTGCTGCGGACCGGACGCGATCCGAACGGTCGCGCGATCGCCGATCATTCGGTACCCTCGGCGCCGTGGCGCGAGAGCGACGTCGCGGCGCTGTACGCCTACTTCCGGCGGCTCAAGCCCCGCGCCAGCCGAGGGTCTTGGCGGCGAGCTCGACGCGGTTGCGGGCCCGCGTCTTCAGCATCATGCGCTTGATGTGATCGTGCGCGGTCGACTCCGCGATGTCGAGCGCGGTCGCGATCTGCGGCGTCCCGAATCCCTTGAGCACCAGCGAGAGCACCTCCAGCTCGCGCGAGCTCATCGCGAACTTGTCGGCGGCGTGCCGGAGCGGGTTGCGCGAGCGGTAGCGCTCGACCAGCACGCCGATCTTCGGGCCGCCCTGGCCGGCGAGCGGCGCGACCCGCACGACCATGAATGGGAGCGGCACGACCGTCCCGGGCTCCCACGTCTTGGGGTCGTTCGTCCACGAGGCCGTGACGGTGCGGACGGCGCTCTCGACGACCGGCGGCAGCGTGTCCTCGGCCAGCTCGAGGATGTTCTGGAGCACGTCGGTCGGATCGTCGTTCGGGATCCACTTCGACTCGATCGCGTAGTCGAGGCTCAGCACGAACTGCGCCGGCGACGCCCGCTCGGCGGTTCGCTCCTGGGCGCTCTGCTCGCCCTCGAAGGTCGAGAGGCGGCGCATGAGCTCCGAGCCCGAACGGAGCGTCGCCTCGAGCAGCTTGCGCTCCTCGGGATTGAACGGCCGGGGCCGGGCGACGATCGCCAGGCCGAAGATCGTCCGGTCGACGCCGTAGACCGCGACCAGCCCGCGCATCCCGTCCAGGGCGATCATCGCGTCGGTCACCCGCGGGATCGAGGCCTCGGAACGTGACTGGAGGAGGCATTCGGCCTGGAGCCACTCGGTCTGGCGGCCGGCGTTGCCGCGGTCCTCGGCCAGGACCATCTCGTTCTGCAGCCCGCTCTGGTCGTAGCGGGCGAAGACGACGTAGCTCGCCTTGATGAGAGACGAGAGTTCACCGACGAACGCACCCGTGCGATCGGACTCCGGGGAGGCGGTGATCGCGGCCGCAGCCGCGGTTCGTCGAGTGGCCATCGAGCTTATTTATCCGGTTTCGGCCTGCCGCACACCCGGGACCTAGGCCAGAACCCCCAATTTTGGGGAGTTCCAACGGCACCTTGGTTGGCCACACTATGAGTGGCCGGTACAGTCATTCGGCCTTCCCCAAAGGACTGAGGAAATAGATGCTCGGATCGATCGCCGCCCCCGCCCCTTCGTCCACGAAGCCGGTTCGTGTGCTCGTCATCGAAGGCCAAGCGCTTTTTGCGAAAGCGCTCTGCCAGGTGCTGGCCAGCGATCCCGAGATCGACGTGGTCGGCGACTCCGACTCGATGGCGAACGCCCCGCTGCGCCGCCTGCGCCCGGACCTGATCGTGCTCGACCTCGACGGCCACCACGTCGAGTTCTCCGAGGCGATGCGGACCTGCCGGGAGCATGCGCCTCAGGCGAAAGTCTGCGTCCTCTCGACCCACGTCCAGCCCGAAGTCATGCAGCGCTGCCTCTCGGCCGGCGCCGACGGCTACGTGGTCAAGGACATCCTCCCGGTCGAGCTGATCCGCGCCGTGAAGAGCGTCGCGAGCGGCCACGCCTACGTCGACCCCCGCGTCGCCGGCGGGGTTCTGAAGCGCCGCTCCAACGGTTTCGGCCGGGCCGCTCAGAACGAGCTCTCGGTCCGCGAGACCGAGATCATCCGCCTCATCGCCCGCGGGATGTCGAACAAAGAGATCAGCGCCAAGCTGCATCTCTCCGAGAAGACGGTCAAGAACCACATCAGCCGGATCTTCGCGAAGCTGAACATCACGGCGCGTACCCAGGCGGCCGTCCACGCGATCAAGACGGGATTGGCCTAACAGACCGTACATTTCATAGGCCGCAAGCCTCCGTGTGAGAGGACCGTCATAGCGGTACCCAACAGCGTGGATTCGTACGTCGTTGAGCCGCAGTCCCTGTTCGTCCCGTATTTGAGCGACGTACTCGCCGGAGCCGAGCTTCGGGTGGTCCGGGTCGCGCCGCACCTCGACTACGACGACATCCGGGCCAGCCATCCGGAGGCGCTGTTCGTCGACACCGACTTCCTCGACGTCGACCCGGCCGACGCCGTGAGCGCGATGCGTGAGGCCCTGCCGCGCGCGTTCATCTGCGCCTACACCGACGGCGAAGGCCAGCGCGCCGACCGGCTCCGCTTCGCCGGCGCGAACTGCGTGCTCTCGAAGCGCTCGGGTCCGGGCGAGATCGCCGACGTGTTGCGCACCGCGCGCTCGCGCGGCTCGTTCACCGACCCGCGCTGCGACTGATCTCCCCCTAGCGCAGCATCCACGGCTCCGCGACGCGGCGGCGCCGTCCACCGACGTAGAGGTAGCGCCCGCCGCCGACGCAGCGCGGCGGCGCCGTCAGGATCGCATCGTCGCGCTCCAGCTCGAAGACGACCTCCGCGCTGGGGCTGAACCGCAGCCGGTGGACCCCCGTGTCGAGCACGACGTCGCGCTGCACGGCGTCGGCGATGTTCAACTGCGTGAGCTTGACCGTCGCGAAGCCGCCGTGCTGCTGCGGCGGGACGAGCGCCCAGCCGTGCAGCGACGAGAGGCTGAAGTACGACCGCAGAATCCCGGTCACGCGCACCTCGGATCCGGTCGACGCGACCCGCACCGTCAGGACGCACGGCTTCTCGGACCACTCGAAAAGCGTGCGCAAAAAAATCCCCACCCGCAAGGCACCCCCACCTTTGCTCGCGTGTTCGCACCAAGGCTGTACGGCGGCCGGTACCCCCGCCCCCTTGTGGATAAGTACTTGCGGAACGGTCGCGGTGACGCAGACGGCGAATCGATGACAGCAATGCTCGTTGAGACGGCGGAGGTGCGCGAGGCGCTCGAACGCTGGTTCGGGTTCCATTCGTTCAAGCCGTCACAAGAAGCGATCGTTCGCGACGTGCTGGACGGCCGCGACGTCTTCGCGCTCCTTCCGACCGGCGGCGGAAAGTCGCTGTGCTATCAGCTTCCGGCGGTCCTGACCGGCGGCCTCACCGTCGTGATCTCACCGCTGATCGCGCTGATGAAAGACCAAGTCGACGCGCTCGACACGGCCGGCGTCCCGGCGACCGCGCTCAACTCGTCGCTCGACCGGCCGGAGCTCGCACGGCGGCTCGACGGGCTCGAGCGCGGCGCGTACAAGCTGCTCTACGTCGCGCCCGAACGGCTGACGCTGCCCGGGTTCAGCGACGACCTCGAGCGCTGGAACGTCGCGCGGTTCATCGTCGACGAAGCGCACTGCATCAGCGAGTGGGGCCACGACTTCCGGCCCGAGTACCGGCGCATCGCGCCGCTGCGCGAGCGCTTCCCTGCGGTGCCGTTCTGCGCGTTCACCGCCACCGCGACCGCGCGCGTCCGCGACGACGTCGTCGCGCAGCTCGGCCTGCGCCGCCCGGCGGTCCACGTCGCCTCGTTCGACCGCGCCAACCTGTGCTACCGCGTGCTGCACGCGCCGCGCACCGGCGACGCGCTGGTGAAGTGGATCGCGGCGCGCGCCGACGACGAGTCCGGGATCGTGTACGCGGGCAGCCGCGCGAACAGCGAGAAGCTCGCGGACCTCTTGAGCGCCGCCGGGATCCCCGCCCTGGCGTACCATGCCGGGCTCGACTCGGCGACGCGCGCGCGCCGTCAGGAAGCGTTCATCCGCGACGACGTGCGCGTGATGTGCGCGACGATCGCGTTCGGGATGGGGATCGACAAATCCAACGTGCGCTTCGTCGTCCACTGGGACGTACCGCGCAGTCTCGAGGGCTACTACCAAGAGACCGGGCGCGCCGGACGCGACGGCCTGCCGGCCGACTGCGCGTGGTTCTTCGCCTACGGCGACATCGCGCGCGTCGAGCGCTTCGTCGAGGAGAAGCCCGAGAGCGAACGCGGGGCGGCGCGCGATCAGCTCGAGCGCGTCAAGCGCTACGCGTACTCCAACGCCTGCCGGCGGCGCGAGCTGCTGGCGTACTTCGGCGAGACGTATCCGCACGAGCGCTGCGAGAACTGCGACAACTGCCTGCAGCCGCGCGCCTCGTTCGACGCGACGCTCGACGCGCAGAAGCTGCTCTCGTGCGTCTACCGTGTCCGCGAAGCGCACGGCTACGGAGTCGGGATCGCGCACGTGATCGACGTGCTGGTCGGAGCCAAGACCGAGAAGATCGAGCGCTGGTACCACGAGCGGCTCTCGACCTACGGGATCGGCAAGGACCGCGACCGCCGGGCTTGGCGGCATCTGGCCGACGAGCTGCTGCGCCTCGGCCTGCTGGCGCAGGACGCGGCGCGCCACAACGTCGTCTCGCTGACGGATGCCGGAAAGCGTGCGCTCGCGCAGCGCACCACGGTGACGGTCCGCGAGGCCGTCGCGGCGGTCGCCGGGAGGCGCGTGCGGTCGCCCCTCGCCGGCGGAACCGACGACGAGGCGTACGACCGCGGGCTATTCACCGTGCTCCGGGCGCTCCGCCGGGAGATCGCCGCCGACCGCGACGTGCCGCCCTACGTGGTGTTCAGCGACGCCGTGCTGCGCGCGATGGCGCGCGAGGTTCCGCGGACCCCGGCGCAGTTGCGCTCGATCAGCGGGGTAGGAGAGAAGAAGCTGGCTGATTTCGGGGTCCGCTTCTTGGCGGCGATCGCGGCCGAGCGGCCGGACGGCGCCACCGAATCAAAAGAGGGGGATTAAACGTTCGTATCGCGGGAAGCGTTCTCAGGAAGAGCACAGATCGCCATGCCAGGATTTCGCACGAAATGAGCAGGGCACCGAGCCGCTGGACCGCATTCGTGCTCGCGCTTTCGCTGTTCGCCGGGATGATCGGTTCGATCGCCCCCGCGAGCGCGCAGAGTTCGAGCGACACCGGCATCATCCAAATCACCGTCAAGGACGCCGGCGCGAAGGAAGCGCTGATAAACGCCCGCGTCTTCCTGATCGGTCCGACCGTCGCGAGCGCGCTCACGACCAAGAGCGGGATCGTGAAGTACACCGACGTGCCGAGCGGGATCTACCGCGTTCGCGTCAGCAAGAGCGGCTTCACCTCGGTGACCTCGGCGGCGTTCGAGGTGCTGGGCAACAAGCAGGTGGCGGTCGACGTCGACCTCGGCACGCAGAAGCCGGCCGTGGCACAGACCACGACCACCAACGCGCCCACCGATACCGGCGGGTTGAAGATCATCGGCTCGGTCCGCGCGAGAGTCACCGTCACCACCACCGACGTCGACGAGAACAGCGCCGTGCGCCGGATCTCCGACTCGCTGACCGACGCGCTCTCGACGATCGGCGGGGTCGACGTGACGCAGGACTCGAACGATCCGAACGCGCCGCAGACGATCTCGCTGCGCGGTCACGACGAATCGCAGACCGCGATCACGCTCGACGGGATCCCGCTCGGCGCGCCGGGCTCGGCGGTCAACCTGCGCAACATCAACACCGACCTGTTCTCGGGGGCCGGCGTCAGCTTCGGCGCCCAGGCCGGGGCGCTCGGCGGCTCGGTGAACTTCCGCACGCTGCAGCCGACGCAGACGTGGCAGACGAAGGTCGCCACCTCGTACGGCACCTTCGACCGGTACAACTACCAGATCGGCGAGACCGGATCGCTCGGCAAGCTGGGCATCGCGCTGCTGCACACGAAGCGCGCCGGGAACAGCCCGCTCACCTTTCAGGACTACACGGATCAGAGCGGGATCGACTACGCCCACGGCGGGGAGAACGCCAACATCGGCGATTTCCTCAAGCTGCGCTACGGCCTGACCGACCGCACGACCGTGATGTTCACCGCGCTGCAGAACCATCAGGCGACCTCGTCGCTGTGCACGCAGTTCGTCACCCCGCTCCCGTGCGGGATCGGACCCGACAACGGGAACAGCAGCAAGTTCGGGTTCGCGTACGGTACGGTGCAGTCGCTGATCGGCGAGACCGCGATCACCGCGACCGCGTACGTCAACAACAACACCTCGCTGACGAACGATCTCGACCGCTTCATCTTCCAGACGTGCCCGCCGACGGCGCCGCCGCCGTGCACGGTCGGGCCGCAGCTCAGCCCGTTCTCGTCGATGAGCGGCAGCCTGGCGCGCGGCATCGCGGCGAGCGCGACGCTCACCCGCGACCGCCACACCTTCACGCTCTCGGGCTCGACGTTCGCCGGGATCACGACGTTCACGCCGCTGGTGCTGAGCGGCACGGCGGTCGCCTTCGTGCAGCCGTCGACGTTCGCGACCGCGTCACGCCAAGTGCAGTTCGCGGACACGTTCAAGGTCAACGACAAGCTTACGCTGGGGCCGAACGTCTCGTACGCCGGGACGACCGGCAGCGGTTCATCGCTGCTCGGCGGTTTCAGCGCGAGCTGGCGCCCGACGAACAGCGACAGCTACAACGCGTCGGCCAGCGTCGGCAGCTCGCAGGCCGCGAACGGGCTCGTGCGCTCGTTCAGCGATCCGAACTCCGCGCGCATCAACTGCTTCGCCAACACGGCGCAGGTGAGCGGGCCCGGCGATCAGCCCGGGCACCAATCGGCGATCAGCTACGACGCCGGCTGGACGCACGCGTGGACGCACGGCCAGGTTTCGCTCAACCTCTACCGCCAGTCGCAGGCGGGCCAGCTCGTCGGCGCGCAGGTCACCGCGGCCAGCCTCGGGCTGTTCCCGGGCGATCCGTACTTCGATGCGGTCAGCGGCTACTTCGGCCAGGTCTGCCCCGGGTTCGCCGCGCCGACCGCGCAGCAGCTCTACGTCTCGCAGCAGATCGGCGGAACGACGCGCGTCTATCAAGGCTTCACCGCGACCGGCCGCTTCGGGATCGGCAAGAACGTCGTCGTCATCCCGTCGTTCACGACGGCGTCCTCGATGGTCACCGCCGCCGACCCGCGCTTCACCGGGCTCGACAGCACGCTGATCCTCGACTCGCAGATCCCGGGCCGCCCGCTGCACACCGGCAACTTGACGATCGACGCGCTGCAGCCGTGGAGCGGGATGGAGTTTCTCGCCAACGCGCGCTACGTCGGTCCCGGCAACAACCAGCGCATCGCGCCGTACACGATCGTGAACCTCGGCCTGTCACACGCGCTGGGGATCGGGCGGCTGACCGTGTTCGCCTCGAACCTGTTCAACACGGAGACCGGCTTCTTCTCGACGCTGCAGTACGCGCAGCCGATCCCGCTCAGCGGCGGCGGCTCGCTGATCCAGGCGGCGAATCCGAACGCGCCCCGTCAATTCACCGTGACGTACTCGTTCAACACCGGCGCGCGGCCCGGCGCGGGCTTCTCGCGCGGTTCGGCGACCGGCGCGCGCGGCGCGCAGACCGCGGGCGCGGCCGGCACGCAGAACCAGCAGCGGGGCGGTCTCGGCTTCGGCCGGCTCAACATCCCGACCCCGCCGCCCGGCGTCGACCCGCTCACCCTCGCCGCCGCCCGTCCCGAGTGCACGCCCGAGCTGAAGCCCGGCGCGCAGACGGTGCTCACCGAGATCGCCGCCGCCGCGACGGCGTACGCGGCCGGCCAGCCGCTGCCGGCGGTCGCCGGCCTGACGGTCACGCCGCACGGCGACCCCAAGGGGACGTGGTACTTCGGTCTGGGCGCCAGCATCCCGCAGAGCGTGCTCGACAAGATGCGCGCCCAGCGTCAGGCAGCCGCACCGGCCGGCGGCAACGGCGGCGCCGGCCGGCGCCAGGGCGGCGAGCCCGGCGGTGCGGGCGGACCGCCCGGCGGCTTCCAGGACCGCGTGACGGCTTCGTCGCCGGACAGCCAGCAGCGGCAGGGGTTCACCCCGCCGCCCGAACTGATCGCGGCGCTCCTCCCGCTCCGCGCCCTCGCATCGTGCTCGTACGGCTCCGTGCTGACGACGGCCGAGGCGAAGGCGAAGGGCTACGACGTCCAGCCGGGCGTTCAAGCGGCGCCGTCGCCGGGGCCCTCGGCCAGCCCGGGACCGAATCCCGTCGCGGCGGCCTCGCCCGCGCCGGGTGTGAGCCCGGGCCCGAACGGTCAGCGCCGCGCGGGTGGCGGCGGTCCGACCGGCGGGAACGCCTTCTACTACACGCCGTCGATCGGGCTCTTCGTGGTCCGCGCGCCGGACCTCGGAACTGGCGGCGGCAGTGTCAAACAGTAGCGCTATGTCCGCTACTGCACCCCGGGTCGTCGTCATCGACGACGAGCGCCACCTCCGCGACCTCCTCGAGCTGGGGCTCGCGGAGGACGGCTTCGAGGTGCGTTCCGCACCTGACGGCCGGACCGGGCTCCAACTCGTGCGCGAGTGGCGCCCCGACGCGATCGTCCTCGACGTGATGCTGCCGTTCGTCGACGGCCTCGAGCTGTTGCCGATGCTGCGCCGCATCACCGAAGCTCCGATCCTCATGCTCAGCGCCAAAGCCGACACCGACGACCGGATCACCGGGCTGCGGCGCGGCGCCGACGACTACATCCCGAAACCGTTCGAGATGTCGGAGCTCGCCGCGCGGCTGCACTCGGCGCTGCGCCGGCCGCGGCTGGAGCAGCCATCGATCGTGGCGTATGCCGACCTGACGATCGACCTCGACCGGCGCGACGTGAAGCGCGGCGACCGCCGAATCGAGCTCTCGGCTCGCGAGTACGCGCTGCTGCTCACCTTCGTGCGCAACCCGGAGCGCGTGTTCACGCGCGATCAGCTCCTCGATCTCGTCTGGGGAACGGACCGCGACGTCGGCCCGGGCGCCGTCGAGACCTACGTCTCCTACCTGCGCGCCAAGATCGACGCCGACTTCGAGCCGAAATTGATCCGCACGATCCGCGGCGCCGGGTACGCGCTACGGACACACTGATGTTCACGCCGTTCGCACGCCGCCTCACCGGGTGGTACGTCGCGGCCGGCGTTTCGATGGCGCTGGCGGTCGGCTTGGCGTTCGCGGTCGTCGCGATCGTGCTGTACGCGCACAGTATTCAGGCGACGATCGACGCGGACGCGGTAGAGGTACAGGCCTTCGCGGCGCGTGCGGCGCTCCAGCACGAGCCCTTCCTGAGCGCGGCCCTCGAGGTCGAGAAGCGGCTGGGCCGGCCGGGGATCCGCGTCGTCGCGTCTGGACCGTACCCGCACGACCGGCTGCGCGCCTCGAGCGCTGGCCGGCGACCGCAACTGCTGCTGCCCACGCCGGCGACCCCGCTGCCGCGCGAGCCGCAGAGCAGCGCGGTCGACGCGCGCCAGCCGGCGGTGAACGGACCCCCGATCGCGCCGTACACGATCGCGAACGGCGTCGTCTTCAAGAACGTGGACCCGCGCGACGTTCGCACGAGCGGCAGCCGGTTCGGCTTCGCCCTCGGCGCGGCGCTCGGCATCCATTTTCAGCACGTCGATTTCGTCGACGGGGATATCCGTATCTTCGCCGATTCTGACGCGACCCAGCGGGTAGCGCTGTGGCTGCTCGGCGGCGTCCTGCTGCTGGGTGCACTGGTCGGCGTGCTGGCGTGGTTCGCGGGCCGGTACATCACCGGTCAGGTGCTGCGCCCGCTGGTCGAGGTGACCCACGCGTTGCAGCGCTTCGCGACGCGCGACTTCACGCCGCAGCCGATCACCGTCGCCGGCAAGAGCGACTTCGACGCGATCGCGCTGGCGTACAACGCCGCCGCCTCGCAGGTCGCCGCCGCGTTCGCCGAGCGCGCGCAGGCCGAGTCGCAGATGCGGCAGTTCGTCGCCGACGCGGGGCACGAGCTGCGGACGCCGCTCACCATCGTCCTCGGCTACATCGACCTGCTGCGCCGCAAGGCGATCGAAGGCGACGAGCGCTCGCGCCGCATCTTCTCGGCGATCTCGATCGAAGGGGCGCGGATGCGCACGCTGATCGACAACCTCGTGCTGCTCGCGCGCATGGAGGGCGACGACGTGCGCCCGCCGGAGCCGTTCGACCTCTGCCCGCTGCTGGAGCAAATCGTCGACGCGCGGCGGCTGCTGCAGCCCGCGCTGGACATCGCGCTCGATTGCGCGGTCGACGCGACGATCATCGGCAACGAGAGCGAGATCCAGGAAGCGATCGCGAACGTCGTCGACAATGCGATGAAGTACGCGCCGGGAACGCCGATCCGGATCGCGACGCGAGCGAGCGATGACGGGATCGTCGTGACGGTCTCCGATCGTGGCCCGGGGATACCTGCCGAGGACCGCGAGGTGATCTTCGACCGTTTCTACCGCGGCACGACCCGCGGCGAGGTGGAAGGCTCCGGCCTCGGCCTCGCCATCGCCAAACGCGCCCTCGAACGCGCCGGCGGCACCCTCGAACTCGCCGAAACCTCGCCCGCCGGAACGACGTTTGCGTTGCATTTGCGGGCGGACCGGGTCCGCAAACCCGCAGCGCGCCCGCAATCAGCCCCCGCCGCCGCAGGAGCAGTGGGCGAGTAGGCACTTGCCCCGCGTGCCGGTCCGATGATGCGGGCACAACGCGCTCATGAGTGACATCGGTACGAGCAACGACCAGTCCATCCGCTACGATTCGTCCGCGACGGAAGGTGCCGGCGGAAACGAACGGCACTCGATTCAGACCTACGTGAGCGACATGCTCGCACTCGAGCGCCACATCGCGCAGCCGCTGCAGCGCCAGCTGGCGATGGATGACACCTTGAAGTACGGCGATGCGTTCGGCGCGGTCAAGACAATCAACGCCTTGGTCGAAGCGCACGTCACCGCGCTCGAGGGATGCCTCGAACAACTGGGCGGTCACGAGGCGAGCGCGCTCAAGTCCGCCTGGGCCAGTCTGCTCGGCGTCGGCGCCGCGGCGATCGACAGCGCGCGCAAGACGAAGGTCTCGAAGAGTCTGCGCGACGACTACACCGCGCTGAACCTCGCCGCGATCAGCTACACGATGCTGCACGCGACCGCCGTCGGCCTCGGCGACACCACCACGGCCGACCTCGCGAAGCACCACCTCGCCGACTACGCGCGCTGCGTGATGCAGATCGTCCAGATCATCCCCGACGTCGTCCTCCACGAGCTGGCCGACGACGGCGAAGCCGTCCAAGCCGGCGCCGCCGAACTCATTCGCCGGGAAACCAACGAGGTTTGGAAGAGCCAGGCCGACGTAACCAGGTAAATCCGAGTCCCACCCGCATCAATGACGAAGGCCGGCACGCTCAGTGTCGGCCTTCGTTCGTTGCGCTTGACCCATCGTAACCGGCTTGTAACCCGGGTTGCGTACAGTATTCGTGCCCGGGCATCTCGGCCGGGCAACGATCACCGAACGGTCCTTCCATCGGGTTACGCTCGATCGGTTTGACGTGGTTCCCCACGTTTCCGCAATTGAGCTGGGGCCGCCACGGTATTTCGCGCTTCGAACCGACGAAGATCTGCGATCCACCGACAGGGTCTCTATGAGCGTGCCGTGCTCGCAGCGGTTCATATCTGCAGATAGGGTGAGTCATGAACAGTAGATCGCCTGCCGACCGCCGTGCGGTGCGACGCATTGCCGCGTTTGCGGCGGCCGTGGTGCTTCTCGCCCCCAGCGTCGCACTCGCTGCAGTACCCCCGTATTACGACATCGCTACGAACAGCGATCAACCAGCGAGCACCGCGGAGCGCGGCCAAACATACCTGCTCTACAATCTCAATCCTTTACGGAATGAGACCGTTACGATCGACGACAAGATTACGACACCGTCCAATGCCACCGGAACGGCCAGTAAACCGGTTGGGTCGGGAATCATTCCTTTCGTGGCTCCCGCGGCGTGCAGTGCTTCAAGCACCGCTGGTTGCGTTGCTAACCTTGCCGCGCTCGTCAATCATCTGCACGACTTTGTCGGGACGTTCAGCCAATCCAATGCCGTAAACGTTGACAAGCGTGCGGCCGCCGTCGTGACGGCCGCCCTCGAGACGTTCAAGCCCAGCGTAGAATTTGGTCCGGCGGCCACCATCTCGGATGAGGTCAATGCGTACGTGAGCTTCTTGAACGCTCACGTGCTTACGACTGGGGTAAGCTTGAATGTCGGGAGCGCCGTCGATCCGTATCGTTCTCTGAGCATCGCCGACGAGCGCAACAAAGCGAACGACGTCATCACCGCCGTGAAGGTGGCGATGGCGTCCGTCAAAGACGCTGATAAGTCGGGCGTCTTGGTCGAACTCGACGCGGCCAACGCCGCGCTGAAGGAACTCGATAGCAGCGTCGTTACCTCGGTCGCCGCGAAGGCTGACGCCGCCGCAAACACGTGGGCCGGAATAGTGAGCACGAAACAGACCGACGCGTTTTACAAGGCCGTGAAGGCTCCGTGCACTCCGTCCGGGTTCAAGATACACACGTACACCGTGAAGGTGCTTCGCGGAAGCGACACACAGTGGACGCAGACGATTACCTGTCTTCCGGAATTCCAGGTCGGTGCGATGTACTATGCGGATTTCCTCGATACGCATACGTACTCGCTCGTTCCGCCGCCCGGCGGCGGAACTGCCGTGATCACGCGGCTGGGCAGCGACCTCAACCATGGGAGCCTTGCCGCCGCCGTGCACTGGTGCCCGGGCGATCAAGGCGGAAATGCCTTCTGCGCCACCTTTGCAGGGAGCTCGACCAACAACGGCCTTGACATCTTCGTCGGCGGAGGCATGCTGTTCGGCCACCGGACGTTCGGCCTCCACGCCGGCGCGCACGTGGGGCAGATAACGGTATTGCAAGACGGGTTCTCTCGAGGCCAAGCGGTCCCGTCCGGGACGATGTTTACACGAAAGCAAACGACGGCAGGGCCGTTCATCGGCCTCACCATCAACACGAAGTAACGCGTCAGGTAGCGTGAGGTTCGTACGATGAGTTTGAGCGCACTCGCGGACTCGGCGGTAGCGCAATCGGTTCGCCGGCCGCGCCGCCGTCCCCAGCCCGAAACTGTACCCCGGGCCCGCGGAGGGGCAGACGCGGAACATCGAGCGTTCGTCATGCCGGACGTCGTGGAGCCCTCCCAGGCAGGAGGGAAGACGTCAGCGGGTGGCGGCTCTCAATCCTCGTCATCGAGCACCACGTCGCCATTAGAGATCGCCGGCGCGGCGAATCTCGCGTTGCTCGTTCGGCAGCTTACGGCGCTGCTGCCGTCCGAGGTCTTGGCGGTCTATATCGTCGCAGCAAGCCTCATACCAACAACCGGATGGGTATCCGGGTCCAGCTGCTCGCGGGCGTGGCCGTCCGCTGCAGCTCCGGACACGTGGCTGTGGACGATAACCATCGTCTGTACGGTGCTGTGTCCGTTCATGGTCCTAGCGCTTACCTACGATCGTACTCGGCGGAAAGCGCTCCGGTCCCGATTCCCGTGGTGGCCGATGATGGTCAGCCTTATCGGCTTCATGGCATGGTCGATCTACATTCCGAACTCGATTATCGCCCACTGTTTCAACATGCCGACGTACGCCACGATCGTGACAGTACTCGTTGCGTCGATCGTCATCTATTCGGCGAACGTGGGCCTGCGTGCTATCGGCGGCCCGTCGATCGACATACCGGATGTCGGAGCCGTCGTGCTGCCTCAGCAGCAACCGCAGCAGCAAAGCGCCATCGTGACCGGGCGTGCTCCTGGTGGTGCCGGCCCCGCTGCGGACCTCGTCCTCAACGGCAGTTCGGCAGTCGTCGCAAGGCCGAACATTTTCTGCTACTTCATCGGCAGCTACTGGAAAGGAGCCGGCGCCGCCGAGCGTACGGCGTGTCTCGACTTTCTGGATATGTTTCTTCGGTCTTCGCTCTACGGCGAACTATCGAACTACGGTGTCGGGCACGGCAGCGTGAAGGGCGCATTCGACAGCCCGACGGAATTCACGGGGACGATCGCCGACGATGCCGACGTGCAACCTGAGCTTCGTGCCTGCATCGCACGTGAGAAGGTTGTGCTCGATCAGAACTCGGTACACGTAGTATTCACGCCGAAGGACGTCCTCGTCGACGCGTCCATGGCGAATAACAACGGGCTTACCGGCGTCGGTCACTGCAGCTATCATTACGTCCTCGACAGCACACCTTATGCGGTGATCCCTTATCCTCAAGCGACACCGTGCCTGGAGGGGAAGTCGACCATGAACGCGCTCGCGACCGAGATCTGCCACGAGCTCGCAGAAGTGCTCACCAATCCAAACATTACCTCTGGAGGCTGGACGACCAACGAAAGCAAGGGGCGGGAGATCGCCGATCTGTGCCAAGGTGAAATCGCCCATGTCGGGCCTTACAGCGTCCAACCGCTATGGGTGAACGGACATGGCTGCGTCGGCGACCCAGTCCGCATGGCCTGAGATCTGCCGTCAGCCGGTGTGGCGGCGGACCATCTCTCGCATTCTGGGGTGGTCGCGGTCTTGGGTCTTCATCCAGTCCTCAAGGTCGGGGACGGGGGCGCCGGTTCGGAAGAGCCAGTAGTACGTGCTGAGGTCGCCGACGAAGGCGAAGCGTTTGCTCACGTCTTTGCGGATCGCGTTGTAGTCGGGGAAGGACGTCTGGTAGGCGCGGATCGAGCCGTTCTCGCGTTCCAGGTCCAGCAGCGTGCGGGCGTTGCGGATCGTCCCTTCGATCTTCGACTTCGAGTGGACGACGCCGGGGGCGTTCATCAGGCGGTCGACCTCGATCTCGCCGTACGCGGCGACCCTCGCGACGTCGAAGTTTTCGAACGCGACGAGGTGGTCGTTCCAGCGGGCGTCGATGAACGCCCACGACATGCCGGCTTGCATCACGGCGCGCGTGATGATCGCGAGGTGATCGTCGAGCGTCGGGTTCTCGACGACGCGTGGGATGCGGTCCTCCGGCGTCGGGCGCTTGGGGACGCGGACCGGCGGTGCGGCCTTCGGCGCCGCGTTCTTCGCGGGCTTAGAAGTTTTGCTTGACGGTCCACTCGCTTTCGGGATGGGACTTCTCCAATTCGTGCCAGGCGTGGAGCAGATCGCTCGCGGTGTGTGAGGCACGGTACGCGCTCACCCCGACGTAATACTGCGCTTCGGCGGCGATCAGCGCGGTCGGGAAGCGGCGGAGCACTTCCTCGTAGAGTGCCTTGGCGGCGTCGTACTCTTTGCGCCGCAGGCGTGCGTGGGCGACGGCTGCGATCAGCTGCGGGGCGAACTCGTAGGGCGGGAGGTAGCCGTTCCAGCGATAGAGTTCGGTACCGTCGGGGTCGAGGACGCGCAGGTCGGGGGTCCAGACGTGGCGGTAGCGGTCCAGGACGGCTTGGTTCGCGTCAACGGTGTTGTCCAACTGAAGCGGTACGGTGAGGCGTTCGATCGCTTCGCGCACCGGGGTTTCGGGATACGACACGGTATCCAGCGCCTTGCAACCCCCTCAACCAGGGTTGAAGACGTCCAGCAGCACCAACTTCTCGCCGCCGTGGGCGGCGAGGAGCGCCGCATCGAGCGATCCGAGCCACGCGATCTCGCTCATCGGGTTCCTCTCTTCGAGCAGGGGTGGGACACCATGATACCCGATCATCGCCCGGTGGCGAAGAGTTCCGCGAAGACGTGGGTCTTGGCCGCGGCGATCCTCGGCTCGGCGATGTCGTTCATCGACGGGAGCGCGGTCAACGTGGCGCTCCCGGTGATCCAACGCGAGCTCGGCGCCGACGCCGCGCAGATGCAGTGGGTCGTCGAGGGGTACTCGCTGTTCCTCTCCGCGTTGATCCTGCTCGGCGGTTCGCTCGGCGATCTCTACGGCCGCAAGCGGCTGTTTCTGGCGGGGATCGCCGTCTTCGCCAGCGCCTCGATCGGATGCGTCGCCGCCCCGAACGTTCAGGTGCTCATCGCGTCGCGCTGCATCCAGGGGATCGGCGCCGCGTGCGCGGTGCCGGAATCGCTGGCGCTGATCAGCGCGACGTTCTCCGGGGCGGAGCGCGGCCGCGCGATCGGGACGTGGTCCGGCTTCGCCTCGATGACCGGCGCGGCAGGACCGGTCATCGGCGGCTGGCTCGCGCAGCACGCCTCGTGGCGGTGGGTGTTTTTGATCAACATCCCGATCGCGATCGCGGTCTTCGCGATCTCGCTGCGCGGCTATCCCGAGAGCCGCGATGAAGAGATGTCGCACAAGCTCGACGTTCCCGGCGCGCTGCTCGCGACGCTGGGTCTCGGCGCGTTCACGTTCGGCCTGATCCGGGCGCAAGGCTATCAGCCCGGCGTGTTCGGCATTGCAGCGATCGTGCTCGGCGTTGTGCTCATGGTCGCCTTCGTCGTGGTCGAGCGCCGGTCGAAGGCGCCGATGATGCCGCTCGATCTGTTCCAGTCGCGCACCTTCACGGCAGCGAACTTGTACACGCTCTTCCTGTACGCGGCGCTCGGCGGCAGCCTGTACTTCTTGCCGTATCTGCTGGTCAACGTGCAGCACTACACGCCGACCGCGGCCGGTGCGTCGATGCTGCCGTTCGTGCTGACGATGTTCGTGGCTTCGCGCTGGTCGGGCGGGCTGACCGCGCGGATCGGTGCGCGCATACCGCTGGTGGTGGGGGCGCTGATCGCGGCGCTCGGGTTCGCGGCGTTCGCTTTGCCGGGGCTCGACGGATCGTACTGGACGACGTACTTCCCGGCCTCGATGCTGCTCGGGATCGGCGGCGCGCTGTTCGTGGCGCCGCTCACCACGACGGTCTTCGACGCGGCTCCGGCCGAGAAGAGCGGCGTCGCCTCGGGCGTGAACAACGCGGTCGCCCGCACCGCCGGACTGATCGCGATCGCCGCCCTCGGCATCGTGCTGGCCGGCGTCTTCAATTCGGGATTCGACCGGCGGATCGCGCGGCATCACCTGAGCGCGCAGACCGCGCGCATCGCGCACGACGATCGCTCGCGGCTCTACGCCGGGGCGGTCCCGCCCGACGTACCGGCGAGCGACCGGCCCGAGATCGCGTCCGCGGTGCGCGAAGGTTACCTCGCCGGTTTCCGCGCGGTGATGGCCGCGTCGGTGGTCGTCTGCGTGCTGGCGGCGCTGATCGCGCTGGTGGCGATCCCGGGCCGCCGGGGGATGAAAGGAGCATGAGCATCAGCAACCATGCCGGCCGCCTCGAGGGCCGCGTCGCGATCGTGACCGGCGCCGCGAGCGGGATCGGGCGCGCCACGGCGCGCCGCTTCGCGGATGAAGGCGCGCACGTCGTCGCGCTCGACGTGAAGGCGCCCGACGCGCCGGCGGGTGGGCTCGCGATCGCGTGCGACATCGCCGACCAGGCCGGCGTCGAACGCGCCGTCGCGCAGGCCAAGGAGCACTTCGGCAAGATCGACGTGCTGGCGCATTTCGCGGGGATCACGCGCGACGCGCTGGCGACCAAGATGACGCTGCAGCAGTGGGACGAGGTCGTGCGCGTCAACCTGACCGGTTCGTTCATCGTCGCACAGGCGGTCGCGCGCGAGATGGAGGACGGCGGCTCGATCGTGCTGACCTCCTCGCGCTCGTGGCTGGGAAACGTCGGTCAGGCGAACTACTCGGCGTCGAAGGGCGGCGTCGTCTCGCTGACGCGCACGCTCGCGCTCGAGCTTGGGAAGCGGCGGATTCGCGTGAACGCGTTGGCGCCGGGATTCATCGAGACGCCGATGACCGACGTCGTGCCGGACAAGGTGCGCGACAAGGCCGTCGTCGCGATCCCGCTCGGCCGGATCGGGCAGCCCGACGAGATCGCCGCGGTCGCGCTGTTCTTCGCCAGCGACGAGTCGAGCTACGTCAGCGGTCAGACGCTGCTGATCGACGGCGGCCGTTCGGTCGGCGTCGGACTGGTGTAGCCTGCGGGCGGGTTACGCAAATCCCGACGGCCGTCAGCGCGACGGAATCCGCGTCGGAACCGGAACGCAATCCTTTGGGCCGCGACGGCTCTTCGCGTCGAAAACGTAGGCGTGCGCGCCGGTCGCTTTGAGGGCACCCGCTCGCGCCGAATCGTCCGGTGCGAGCCCTCGCAGCACGGCAGCGATGTCTTCCGTCACGTAGGAGCTCAGCTTCCAGTAGAAGTGTCCGGTTGAATCGCACGAGAACTCCGTCGCGTCGATCGCGTCGACGAGTGGTGCTCCGAAGAACGTCGAGCCCTTGAGTCGCCCGAGACGAGTCAACTCGTGCACCGTGCTCGAGCCCAAGATCGCCCTGTCTTGGTCCGAACGGTAGACCGTGATGCGGTCCGCTAACTGCGTGAATTGCGGGATCTGCTCGACGAAGGTCGCGGTGTCAAGGTCGCCGGCGAGCAGGACGATCTCTCCGAGGCGCTTGGGACCCACCGGATGACGCAGCTGATAGAGTTCGAGCGCAGAGAGGACGAGCCGCGTACCGAGGCTGTGAGCGATAACGTGCACGTGCGCCTGCCCTCCACCTGACGCGATGAGCCGCTCCAGGAACGCCTCGAAGTGCGGCGCGCTCCAGATCTCGATGTTCTCGTCGTAGAAATAATGCGCGGGGACCGGGATGACGCCGAAAAGTGTTTTGTTCGCCTTCGTCGGCATCGTGTACGCAATGACGGGCATGTTTTGGGCGATGCGCGTCGCGATCAGCACCGTTTCGTCCACCGCGGTGTCGAACGTGGTGCAGCAGCCGTGGACGTATACGACGACGTCCCGACCGTTGCCCGCGGCGAGCGAAGCGTCGAGGGCACTCTGGAACACGCCGACCTCGCGCGGCGGACCGGCGGTTCCGAGTGCGATGGTGCCGTAGCGCAGCATGCAGTCGGGTGCACTCGTGCACTGATCGAGCGGAAGCCCTGCAAAGAGCGGCTGCCCGGCTGCTCGGTCGGTCGCGTAAAAGATGCGTGCCGGCGTCGGCGTAGGAATCGGCGCCGCCGTGGGCTGTCCCGGCAGGGTCGTCGGCGCCGGGGCCGGCGTCGCGCTCGGCCGGACAGAGGGGCCGACGGTCGGGACGGACGCGATTCGATTCGCCAACGGCGGCAGGGCAAACGGAGGAACGACGACGGCCGGCGGCGTCCCCGAACTGCTCGCCCGCACCGTGAAGCTGCGCCCGACGGGGACGAGCCGATCGCTTTCGAGGACTTGGATCGTATACGTCCCCGGTTCAAGTCCCGGCAACGAGAACGAGCCGTCGCTTGCGGCGGTCACGCTCGCCGAAAGCTGGCCGTTCGACGAGTAGAAGAACAGGCGCGCACCGACGGAACCGTTGCCGGGGTTGACTTTCCCGCTCACGATCGGGCGGCCGACCTGAAGGACCTCGGCGGCGTGCTGCTTCGCAGCGGACGCCGGGCTGGGCGAGGGTGCGGCCGAGGCGACGGCGGCGGCCAGGAAGGCGAGTATCAGCATTGACGGGCTCCGGCAGCGAGGAAGCGTGCGACTGTATACGCTTGCTATGCTAAGCGTACCTTCCGCTCGGAACTCGGTGATTCGCGTTGACGCTCTGGACCCGAAATGCTATGCTTCGGAGGTTCCGGCCGGACCGCCGTGGTTCGGCCGCTTTCGTGTGCGTTCCGGAGAACTGAGTGCCGACGATCTCCCAACTGGTCCGTAAGGGCCGCGAGAAACAGCAGAAAAAGGTGAAAACCCCGGCGTTCCGCGTCGTCTCGACCGGACCCAAGCCGGGCCACCCCGACCTGCCCAACCGGACCTTCGAGGTCGCGGGAAACCCGCAGCGCCGCGGCGTGTGCACTCAAGTGAAGACGATCACCCCGAAGAAGCCGAACTCGGCGCTCCGTAAGGTCGCGCGCGTGCGCTTGACCAACGGCGAAGAGGTCACGGCGTACATCCCCGGGATCGGTCACAACCTCCAGGAGCATTCGGTGGTCCTGATCCGCGGCGGACGCGTCAAGGATCTCCCCGGCGTGCGCTATCACATCATCCGCGGGACGCTCGACACCTCGGGCGCCGCGAACCGCAAGCAAGGCCGCTCGAAGTACGGCGCCAAGCGCGGCACCAAGAAGAAGTAAGGAACCGCGTTTCTCATGCCGCGTAAGGGACCCGTCCCCAAACGACCGATTCTGCCCGATCCGAAGTTCGGCTCGAAAGTGCTCGCACGCTTCATCAACAAGGTGATGCTGCGTGGTAAGAAGTCCGTGGCCGAGCTGATCACCTACGATGCGCTCGAGATGATCGCGACCAAGACCGGCCGCGATCCGATGGACGTCTTCACGCAGGCGCTCGGCAACGCGATGCCGCTCGTCGAGGTCCGTCCGCGCCGCGTCGGCGGCGCGACGTACCAAGTGCCGATGGAGGTCCGCCCCGACCGCCGTCAGGCGATGGCGATGCGCTGGCTGATCAGCTACGCCCGTCTGCGTTCCGGCAAATCGATGACCGAGAAGCTCGCGAACGAATTGATGGACGCCTCGAACAACCAGGGCGCGTCGATCAAAAAGCGCGAGGACACGCACAAAATGGCCGAGGCCAACAAGGCCTTCGCCCACTACCGCTGGTGATCGGCACCCTCTCTTAGCATCATGCCTCTCAAGCGCGACTATCCGCTCGAACACACCCGGAACATCGGGATCGCTGCTCACATCGACGCCGGCAAGACGACGGCGACGGAGCGGATTCTTTTCTATACCGGCCGCACGCACAAGATCGGCGAGGTCCACGACGGCGCCGCTACCATGGACTGGATGGTTCAGGAGCAGGAGCGCGGGATCACGATCACGTCCGCTGCGACCGCCTGCACCTGGCGCGACACGCGCATCAACATTATCGATACGCCAGGCCACGTGGACTTCACCGTCGAGGTCGAGCGCTCGCTGCGCGTCCTCGACGGCCTCGTCGCGCTCTTCGACTCGGTCGCCGCGGTGCAGCCGCAGTCCGAGACGGTCTGGCGTCAGGCCAACAAGTACGCCGTTCCGCGCGTCATCTTCGTCAACAAGATGGACCGCGTCGGCGCGGACTTCTTCAACTGCGTCAAGCAGATTCGCACGCGCCTCGGCGCTCCGGCGACCCCGATCCAAGTTCCGATCGGCGCCGAGAGCGAGTTCCTCGGCGTCGTCGACCTGTTCACGATGAGCAAGGTCATCTACACCGATGATCTCGGAAACACGTCCGACACGACGCCGGTCACCGCAGCCGACGGCGAGCTGTTCACGACCGCGCAGGAATGGCGCCAGGCGCTGATCGAGGCGATCGCCGAGCAGGACGACGCGCTGCTCGAGATGTTCTTCGACGGCCAGGAGATCCCGGTCGACCGTCTGCACGCCGCGCTGCGCAAAGCGACGATCCAGGGCAAGGTTCTGCCGATGCTCTGCGGCTCGGCGTTCAAGAACAAGGGCATCCAGCCGCTGCTCGACGCGGTCGTCGACTTTCTGCCGTCGCCGATCGACGCGAAGCCGATCACCGGCAAGAAGCCGAGCGACGACTCGGAGATGACGCGCCAGCCGCGCGACGAGGAATATTTCTCGGCGCTCGCGTTCAAGATCGCCACCGATCCGTACGGCAACCTCACGTATTTCCGCGTGTATTCCGGCGTGCTCGAAAAGGGTTCGTACGTGTACAACGCGCGCAGCGGCCGCAAGGAGCGCATCGGGCGCATCCTGCGGATGCACGCGAACCATCGCGAAGACATCGACGCGATCGGCGCGGGCGACATCGCGGCGGCGGTCGGGCTCTCCGATACGCGCACCGGCGATACGCTCTGCGACGAGAAGCATCCGATCCTGCTCGAGAACATCGTGTTCCCGGAGCCCGTCATCTCGCAGGCGATCGAGCCGAAGACGAAGGGCGATCAGGACAAGCTCGGCATCGCGCTGACGCGTCTCGCCCAGGAAGATCCGACGTTCCGCATGCGGACCGACGAAGAGACGCAGCAGACGATCATCGCGGGGATGGGCGAGCTGCACCTCGAGATCATCCTCGACCGCCTCAAGCGCGAGTTCAAGGTCGAGGCGAACGTCGGCAAGCCGCAGGTCGCGTACAAAGAAGCGATCACGAAGAAGGTCGAAAAACAGGGCAAGTTCATCCGGCAGACGGGCGGCAAGGGCCAGTACGGCGACGTCTGGATCCGTCTCGAGCCGGGCGAAGCGAACACCGGGTACGTCTTCGTGTGGGCGATCGTCGGCGGCGCCGTTCCGAAAGAATACCAGAAGCCGGTCGCGGAAGGGATTCGCGAGGCCGCCGAGTCCGGCGTGCTCGCGGGCTACCCCGTCCTCGACTTCAAGGTGACGGCGTTCGACGGTTCGTACCACGACGTCGACTCGAGCGAGATGGCGTTCAAGATCGCCGGCTCGATGGCGTTCAAGGAAGCGAACCGCGCGGCGGGACCGATCCTGCTCGAACCGATCATGGGCGTCGAAGTGACCGCGCCGCGCGACTACATGGGCGCGGTCAACGGCGACCTCATGCGGCGCCGCGGGCAGATCCAGTCGCAGGACGAAGCGATCGGCGGGGCGGTCGTGATCAGGGCGAACATCCCGCTCAGCGAGATGTTCGGGTACGCTACCGACCTGCGCAGCGCGACCCAGGGCCGCGCCACCTACACGATGGAATTCGCCCGCTACGAGAAAGCGCCCAAGTCGGTCGAAGAAGAGATCGTCGCCAAGGCGCAAGGAAAAAAACTCGCGACCGCCTAGGCGGAACCTACTACCAGCAACGCACCAAAGGACACACGAGCAAGGCATCATGGCAAAGGCAAAGTTCGAGCGGTCGAAGCCGCACGTCAACATCGGGACGACCGGACACGTCGATCACGGTAAGACGACGCTTACGGCTGCGATCATCAACTGCCTCGCGACCGAGCACTCTAATATCCAAAAGCGCAACGTCGATGACATCGACAACGCGCCCGAGGAGAAAGAGCGCGGAATCACGATCGCGATCTCGCACCAGGAGTACGAGACGGCGAAGCGCCACTACGCGCACGTCGACTGCCCCGGTCACGCCGACTACATCAAGAACATGATCACCGGCGCGGCGCAGATGGACGGCGCGATCCTGGTGGTCGCGGCGACCGACGGCCCGATGCCGCAGACGCGTGAGCACGTCCTGCTGATGAAGCAGGTCGGCGTTCAGAAGATCGTCGTGTTCCTGAACAAGGTCGACCTGGTCGACGACGAGGAGCTCCTGGAGCTCGTCGAGATGGAAGTGCGCGAACTCCTCTCCAAGCAGGACTACGACGGCGACAACATCCCGTTCATTCGCGGTTCGGCAACCAAGGCGCTCAACAGCTCGGGCAAGCGCGGCGATCCGGATGCGGAAGCGATCTTCAAGCTGATGGATGCGGTCGACGACTACATCCCGACGCCGGAGCGCCCGGTCGACAAGCCGTTCCTGATGCCGGTCGAAGACGTCTTCACGATCACCGGCCGCGGTACGGTCGGAACCGGCCGCGTCGAGCGCGGTCAGGTCAAGGTCGGTGAGGAAGTCGAAATCGTCGGTCTGCAGGAAGCGACGCGCAAGACCGTCGTGACCGGGATCGAAATGTTCCGCAAGCTGCTCGACGCGGGTATCGCCGGCGACAACGTCGGCGTGCTGCTCCGCGGCGTGGAGCGCAACGACATCGAGCGCGGCCAAGTGCTCGCGAAACCGGGCTCGATCAAGCCGCACAAGAAGTTCAAGGCCGAAGTGTACGTCCTCTCCAAAGAAGAGGGCGGCCGCCACACCCCGTTCTTCGCCAACTACCGTCCCCAGTTCTACTTCCGCACGACCGACGTGACCGGCACGATCCAGCTGCCGGAAGGCGTCGAGATGGTGATGCCCGGCGACAACGTTCAGATGAACGTCGAGCTGATCACCCCCATCGCGTGTGAAGAGGGCCTCCGCTTCGCGATCCGCGAGGGCGGAAGAACCGTCGGCGCCGGCGTCGTCACGACCGTCGCAGACTAAGCCGCCAAAGAAACGAAGTTATGTCGAAGCAGAAGATTCGGATCAGACTCAAGGCGTACGATCACCGCGTGCTCGATCAGTCGGCCGAGCGCATCGTCGACACGGCGAAGCGCACGGGCGCGTTCGTGAGCGGTCCGGTACCTCTCCCCACGGAGATCAACCGGTTCTGCGTCAACCGTTCGCCGCACGTCGACAAGAAGTCGCGCGAGCACTTCGAGATGCGCACGCACAAGCGCCTGATCGACATCCTGCAGGCCTCGCCGAAGACGATGGATGCGCTGATGCACCTCGATCTCCCGGCCGGCGTCGACATCGAACTCAAGGCATAGAGGCTTCAGCGCTCTGAACGAGCGCTGAACCTGTCACGGGTGCGGTCGACGACCGCACCCGTTTTGTCATCCCGAGCCTGTCGAAGGGCCGGCGGAAGCCGGGGTTTTTCTTTTGCCGGGGAAAGCACCGGGTATGCCGACGCCGATCGATGTAGCGTACGAGCGCACGTTCAACGGAACGGCGCGACGGATCTACGAGCTGCTGACCGAGCTCGGCACCTCGCAGGATCGCATCTGGCCGTTCGCCTCGCAGCCGTTCGTGCGCAGCCCGGGGCCGCTGACGCCCGGGACGACCGAAGAATGGCACGGCGGGCTGCACGCGGTACTGGCCGAGGTCGAACCCGAGAAGCGCATCGTCTGGAAGATCGACACCGAGGGCGTCGACGGGACGCACGGATTCTGGCTCGACGTCGACGGCCGCAAGGTGACCGTTCGCCACCGGCTCGTGGCGACGCTCGACGAGGTTCAAGGCCGGCTGTTGTGGCGGCGGCTCGAGGAACAGCACGAGCGTGCGATCGAGGGTCTCTTCGACAAGCTCGCCCGCGTCCTGAAACGATAGCGCTCCGCCGGCGGTCGAAGCCGACATGAAACAGCGTCGGCTTGGCAGCAGCGGCCCGCTCGTGAGCGAGTTCGGGCTCGGGTGCATGGGGATGTCGGAGTTCTACGGGGCGACCGACGACGCGGAGTCGATCCGCACGATTCACCGCGCGCTCGACCTCGACATGACGTTCCTCGACACCGCCGACATGTACGGCTTCGGCCGCAACGAGCAGCTCGTCGGCCGCGCGATCGCCGACCGGCGCGAGCGCGTCTTCCTCGCCACCAAGTTCGGGATCGTTCGCGACGAGCACGATCCGACCAAGCGCGGCGTCGACGGCAGCCCCGGCTACGTGAAGCGCGCGTGCGACGCCTCGCTGAAACGGCTCGGCGTCGACCACATCGACCTCTACTACCAGCACCGCGTCGACAACGCGACTCCGATCGAAGAGACCGTCGGTGCGATGCACGAGCTGGTGGCCGCGGGCAAGGTGCGCTATCTCGGGCTCTCCGAAGCGTCGGCCGCGAACATTCGTAAAGCCGCCGCCGCGGCGCCGATCGCCGCGTTGCAGAGCGAGTACTCGCTGTTCACCCGCGATCCCGATGAGAACGGCGTCTTCGAGGCGGTCCGCGAGCTCGGGATCGCGTTCGTCGCCTACAGCCCGCTCGGCCGCGGAATCTTAGGTGCCGCGATCAAGGACCTCGACCAGCTCGCACCGGACGATTTTCGCCGCACGAACCCGCGCTACGCCGGCGGGAACCTCGACCGCAACGGCGCGCTGGTCGCACGCCTCGAAGAGATCGCGCGCGAGCTGGACGTGACGACGGCACAGCTCGCGCTCGCATGGGTACTCGCGCAGGGCGGCGACATCATCCCGATCCCCGGCACGAAGCGCGTGAAGTACCTCGAAGAGAACGCCGCGGCGTCCGAGATCGTGCTCACGCCGCTGCAGCTCGCCCGCATCGAAGCGGCGGCCCCGCGCGGTGCCGCCGCCGGCGACCGCTATCCCGACATGTCGTTCGTCAACCGCTGACCAATCGCGAAACCTGTTCTACGCGAACGCGCTTTCGCCGGTGAGCGCTTGGCCGAGGATCAGGGTGTGGACCTCGCTCGTGCCTTCGTACGTCAGCACGCTCTCCAGGTTGTTCATGTGCCGGATCACGGGGTACTCCAGCGTGATCCCGCTCGCGCCCAGGATCGTGCGCGCCTCGCGACAGATCGCCAGCGCTTCGCGCACGTTGTTGAGCTTGCCGAACGAGACGTGCGAGGAGTGCGCCTTGCCCGCGTCCTTCAACCGCCCGACGTGGAGTGCGACCAGCAAGCCCTTGTTGATCTCCAGCATCATGTTGACCAGCTTCTCTTGGGTGAGCTGGAACGCGCCGATCGGCTTGCCGAACTGCACGCGCGTCTTCGCGTACTCCAGCGCGCTCTCGTAGCACGCGCGCGCCGCGCCGAGCGCGCCCCACACGATCCCGTAGCGCGCTTCGTTCAGGCATGAGAGCGGGCCGCGCAGGCCGCTCACGTTCGGCAGCATCGCGGCGGCCGGCAAGCGGCACTCTTCGAGCACGAGCTCCGAGGTGATCGAGGCGCGCAGCGAGAGCTTCTTCTCGATGTTGCGCGTCGAGAAGCCCTTCGTGCCCTTGGGCACGACGAAGCCGCGGATCGTCCCGCCGCTCGCACCGTTCTCCGCATCGGTCTTGGCCCACACGATCGCGACGTCGGCGATCCCGCCGTTCGTGATCCACGCCTTCGAGCCGTTGAGGATGTAGTCCGAACCGTCGCGTCGTGCGCTCGTGCGCATCCCGCCCGGGTCGCTGCCGAAATCCCATTCGGTCAACCCGAAACAGCCGATCGCCTCGCCGGCCGCCATGCGCGGGAGCCACGTCGTCTTGTGTTCCTCCGAACCGTGCGCGTGGATCGCGTACATCGCCAGCGAGCCCTGCACCGAGACGAACGAGCGGAACCCGGAGTCGCCGGCTTCGAGTTCGAGGCACGCGAGGCCGTACGCGACGGCGCTGGTCCCCGCGCAGCCGTAGCCGTGCAGGTGCATCCCCAGCAGCCCGAGATCGCCGAGCTCTTTCGCCATCGCTTGCGGGAACGTGTGGTCCTCGAACCAGCCCGCGATGTTCGGCAGCACGCGGTCGCGCACGAACGCGCGCACGGTGTCGCGGATCAGCCGCTCGTCGTCGTCGAGCAGCGCGTCGATCCCGAGAAAGTCGGTCGCCGACGGCGAGGGCACGGTAGCGCGGTGGGCATCGGGGCCGGCGGTCGTAGCCATGCCGTCGCCCTTCGGTCGTTCGGCGCACGCTCCTGGAATCACGGCCGAAAGGGACGACTCGTGCCCTTGTCCCGCGCCCGGACCGCGTGATACGGTCGGCGTGAAGATGGTTTCAACCCCGATCCCCCGCTGGCTCGCAGCGCTGGACGAAGAGGGTCCGTACCTCGAAGTCCTCGACGGCGAGATACAGCCCGACGTGAGCCCCTACGATATTCACGGCGAAGTCGCCGTGCGCATCGGCGCGCAGCTCGACGCGTGGGCGAATGATGACGACACCGTAGGCGCTGAGGTGCGATTCTATTTTCTGCGTGCCGACGGCAAGTGGTCCTCGTTGCTCCCCGACGTGAAGTACACATCGCGTGCCCGGACGCCCGATGATTGGGATGAGCGTCAGCGCCCGCGCGTCGCGCCGGATCTTGCCGTCGAGGTCATCTCGCCGAACGATCGGCCGGGGCGCATGAAGCGGAAGGTCGAGATCTATCTCGAGTTCGGCGCAAGCGTCGTCATGGTCGTGCATCCGAAGACGCGACGCGTTGTATTGCATCGCGCCGACGGCACGGTCGAAGAGCGTGAAGCGCGCGGCTCGTGGGCGCTCGAACCTTTCGACGGTCTCGTGCTCGACTGGGAGAGGATCTATCGCGGGATACCGCCGCCGAAGGACTAACCGTCCCGGCCTGAATCGCTCACCTCGCTCGCGAGTAGAAGCACGGGCGAGGTTCGTGATATGAGCTCGACGAGCGACCCAGGTGCAGACCTCCGAGGATTCGGCCCGCTCGGAATCCTCGCGATCGTTCTCATCCTCATCGCCGGCATCGTCGCCGTCGGTCCGATCGCCGTCCCCCTCGGTGGCCTGCTCGTGCTGGCCTGGGCCCGAGTGTCGGGAACGCCCTGGCCGGCGATCGGCTACGTGCGACCAAGGAACTGGATCGTCGGGATCGTGGCCGGGGTCGCCTTCGGCTGCGTCTTCAAGCTGCTGCTGAAGACGCTCGTCCTGCCGCTGCTCGGGGCGCCGGAGGTCAACTCGGCCTACCACTACCTCGCGGGAAACACCGCCGCCCTGCCCGCCGCCGTCTTCATGATGCTCGCAGCCGGCTTCGGCGAAGAGACCGTATTCCGCGGTTTCCTGTTCGAACGCCTCGGCAAGCTGCTCGACTCCGGCACCCGCGCCAAGGTCATCATCGTCCTCGTCAGCACCGCGCTTTTCGCCCTCGCCCACCTGCCGGACCAGGGCCTCCCCGGCGCAGAACAAGCCGTGTTCACCGGCCTGGCCTTCGGCACGATCTACGCGGTGACGGGACGCCTCTGGTCCCTGATGTGGGCCCACGCCGCCTTCGACCTCACCGCCCTCGCCCTGATCTACCTCAACCTCGAGCGCACCGTCGCACACCTCGTCTTCAAGTAGCCCGCGCCGGAGGCGCTCGTGCCAAACGCCCGGACCCGTGGTCGGATGGGCGGGCCGGAGCTTGACGTCGTGCGGAAAGGCCGGTACACTATCCCGGTTGTGGTCCGCGTCGCGGGCGCTTATCGGCGTGCGCGGCGGAAGGTGTAACTGATACGCCAGGACCCGTGGATATCCGTAAGGGATCGATCAACGTGAAGAACATCATCGGCCGGAAGGTCGGGATGACCAGCGTGTTCACGGAGGACGGCCGGAGCGTTCCGGTCACCGTGATCCAAGCTGGTCCGTGCACCGTGGTACAAAAGAAGACGAAAGAGACCGACGGCTACGAGGCCGTCGCGCTGGCGTTCGGCGACGTCAAACCGTCGCGGCTCACCAAAGCGCTCCAGGGACACTACAAGAGAGCCGGACTCGCGCCCAAGCGCGACATCCGCGAGTTCCGCACGGGGATCGACGGCGTCGAATTGGGCGCGACGATCACCGTCGAGGGGTTCGCGCAGGGCGATCGCGTCGACGTTGCGGGGATCTCGAAAGGCCACGGCTTCGCCGGCGGCATCAAGCGCCACAACTTTTCGGGCGGCGGCGCGAGCCACGGCTCGATGATCCATCGTCAGCCGGGTTCGAACGGCGACACGAACGCCGGCCACACGCCGAAGGGCAGCCGGCGGCCGGGGCACTACGGCGTCGACCGCATCACGCACCAGAACCTCGAGATCGTCCGAGCGGACGCCGAGCGGAACCTGCTGCTGGTGCGCGGCCCCGTGCCGGGCCCGAAGAACGGACTCGTCATCGTGCAGCAGTCCGTCAAAGTGAAGGCGACCGCGTAATGGCGCAGGTGATCGACGCGCAGGGCAAGGTCGTGCGCGAACAAGAGACGCCCGCTGCGTTCAGCGGTTCGACCGACGGCAAGGCCAATGCGATCTATCGCGCGGTCTTCCGCGAGCTGGCAAATCCCCGCGCCGGCACCGCGTCGACGAAGAAGCGCGACGAAGTGCGCGGCGGCGGCAAGAAGCCGTGGCGCCAGAAGGGGACCGGCCGCGCCCGCCAGGGTTCGATCCGTTCGCCGCAGTGGGCGCACGGCGGCGTGGTCTTCGGACCGCAGCCCCGCTCGTACGTCTCGAGCCTGAACAAGAAGGAACGCCGCGCCGCGATGCGCGCCGCGCTCTCCGACAAGTTCCAGAGCGGCGGCATCACCGTGCTCGACACCACCAAGTTCGACGTGTCGAAGACCAAGGCGCTCGCCGTCCTGCTGTTCGGTTCGCCGAAGGCGGCGAAGGACGGGACGCGCACGCTGATCGTGTTCGCGACCGAAGAGCTGACCGGGATCGGCGCCTCGCTCCGCCGCACCGGGCGCAACCTGCAGCGCGTCGCCGTCACCCACACCGGCGAGCTCGACGTGAAGGACGTGGTCGGCTACGGCCGGCTCGTGCTCACCACCGCCGCGCACGACGCCCTCTCGGCGAAGTTCTCCGGGGAGAAGAAGTAGATGGAAGCGAGAGACATCATCATCGCTCCGCTGATCAGCGAGAAGTCGATGGCGGGGACCGCCGCGCAGCAGTACACCTTCGAGGTGCACGCCGGCGCGACGAAGACGCAGATCAAGTCCGCGGTCGCCGAGATCTTCGGCGTGACCGTGCTCAAGATCAACACCATCACGGTGGGCGGCAAGAAAAAGAACTTCGCGCGCCGCGGCAAGCGCTCCAGCGGGATGCAGTCCGACTGGAAAAAAGCCATCGTCACCATCGCTCCGGGGCAAAAGATCGCTCTCGGCGGCGTGAACTACTTCGAGCAATAAGATGGCCGTAAAGAAATACAAGCCGACCTCCGCCGCGCGCCGGTTCATCACGACCGCCGACTTCAGCGAGATCACGAAGAAAGATCCGGAGCGCTCGCTGATCGAGGTCCGCAAGAAGCATTCGGGCCGCAACAACAACGGCCACATCACGACGCGGCACAAAGGCGGCGGCTACCGCAAGCAGTACCGCATCGTCGACTTCAAGCGCACCAAGGACGGGATCCCGGCCAAGGTCGCGGCGATCGAGTACGATCCGAACCGCACCGCGCGGCTCGCGCTGCTCCACTACCGCGACGGCGAGAAGCGCTACATCCTGGCGCCCGCGCTGCTCAAGATCGGCGATTCGGTCGAGTCCGGTCCAACCGCCGACATCAAGACCGGCAACGCGCTTCCGCTCGCCAACATCCCGCTCGGCACGGTGATCCACAACATCGAGCTGCAGCCGGGTCAGGGCGGCAAACTCGTGCGCTCGGCCGGCGGCGCCGCGCAGCTGATGGCGAAGGAAGACGACTACGCGCAGGTGCGCATGCCGTCGGGCGAAGTTCGCCGCATCCTGGTCGTCTGCCGCGCCACGATCGGCCAGCTCGGCAATCTGGACCACGAGAACGAGATCATCGGCAAGGCCGGCCGCCAGCGCCACCTCGGGAAGCGCCCGTCGGTGCGCGGTATCGCGATGAACCCCGTCGACCATCCGCACGGCGGTGGTGAAGCGCGCTCGACCTCGGGCCGTCCGCCGACCACGCCGTGGGGCCAGATGACGATGGGCAAAAAGACGCGCCGCAACAAGCGCACCACCAAGATGATCGTGCGGAAACGGAAGAGCAAGTAGCATGGGACGTTCACTGAAGAAAGGTCCGTTCGTCGCGGACCATCTCATGACGAAAGTCGAGAAGATGAACTCGACCCGCGAGAAGCGCGTCATCAAGACATGGTCGCGCGCGTCGACGATCATCCCGGCGATGGTCGGTCACACGATCTCGGTGCACAACGGCCGCACGCACATCCCGGTGTTCATCACCGAGAACATGGTCGGCCACAAGCTCGGTGAGTTCTCGCCGACCCGGACGTTCAAAGGCCACGGCGGCGACAAGGCCAAGGTCGCATGAGCGCCGCCGTAGCGGAGCGCACCGAAGCGGTCGCGCACCTGAAATTCGCCCGGATGGGCCCGCGCAAGCTGCGCCGGGTCGCCGACGCGATTCGCGGCAAGACCGTGCGTGAAGCGCTGGTCCTGCTGCAGTTCGCCGGCGTGTTCGCCTCCGAGCCGATCGCGAAGCTCCTCAAGAGCGCGGTCGCGAACGCGGAGAACAACCACGACATGAGCTCGGACGGGCTCTTCGTCACCCGCATCACCGTCGACGGCGGACCGGGCGGCGGGTTCACGAAGCGGCTCGATCCGCGCGCGCAAGGGCGCGCGGCGTTCAAGCGCAAGCGGCTCGCGCACGTCACGATCGCGGTCGGGCCGCAGCCTCCGAAGAAGCAGCCGAAGCAGCGCTCGGGCGCGGCGATCGGGCTGAAGACGCGCGCGCAGCGCCAAGCGCAGGTCGCGGGCTCGAAGAAGAAGGCCGCCTCGCCGAAGCCGGCGACGACGCGCCGCAAGAAGCAGACTGCCGCCGCGGGCGCGGGGGCGTAAGGACAGCATGGGTCAGAAGATTCATCCGGTCGGGCTGCGGCTCGGGATCACCCGGACTTGGGACAGCCGCTGGTTCGAGAAGAAGAACTACGTCGCGTGGCTGCACGAAGACGTCGCGATCCGGAAGTATTTCGGGCGCATGACGCGTGCGGCCGCGATCTCGCGCGTCGAGATCGAGCGGCGGGCGAACCAGGCGCGCGTGATCATCAACACCGGTAAGCCCGGCATCATCATCGGGAAGCGCGGCGTCGGCATCGACGAGATCCGGCGCAACCTCGAGACGCTGACCGGCAAGCAAGTCCAGGTCAACGTCGTCGAGATCAAGACGATCGAGCTCGACGCTCGCCTCGTCGGCCAGAACATCGTCGACCAGCTCGAGAAGCGCATCGCGTTCCGCCGCGCCATGAAGCAGGCGATCATGCGCACGATGAAGGCCGGCGCGCGCGGCGTCAAGGTGCAGGTTTCGGGGCGCCTCGGCGGTGCCGAGATCGCGCGCACCGAGCGCAACCACGACGGCAAGGTGCCGCTCCACACGCTGCGCGCGGACATCGACTACGCGCACGTCGAGGCGTTCACGACCTTCGGGCGCATCGGCGTCAAAGTCTGGATCTACAAGGGCGAAGTTCTGCCCGAGGGGCCGCGCGGCGAACGCGACGGTGCCGGCGGCGCGGGACGCGGCGGCGACAACCGCTTCCGCGACAACCGTCGCGGGACGCGCGGCGGCCGTGGCCGCGGCGGTGCCGGCGGCGGCGAAGGCCGTCCTCCGCGTCCGCAAGCTCAGGACGACACGGGTCCGGCGATCGATACGGCCGAGGCGATGCACGTCGCTCAGAGCGACAACGCGTCGCTGGAGTCCGTCACCGACGGCGGTTCGGCGGCCGAGCATCACGCCACGGCGCCGCACAGCGGTGCGGTGACGCACGAGCCCGACGCGCAGCACGGCGCGGGCGTGACGACCGAGACCTCGCAAGCGAATCCCGAGTCACAGCACACCACCGACGAGCAAGAGCGTCCGGGCGCGCCCTCGACGGCGCCGACCGCGACGCACCCTGAGCCCGCGGTTCCGCAAGCTCAGGACGATACGGCACCCCAACCCGACACGACCAACGAGGGCCAGTAGCGATGCTCACTCCGAAGCGAGTAAAGTGGCGCCGCCAGCACCGCGGCCGCATGCGCGGCAAAGCGCTGGTCGGCAACACGCTGACGTTCGGCGAGTTCGGCCTGCAGGCGCTCGAGCCGGTGTGGATGACCAACCGGCAGATTGAAGCGGCGCGTATCGCCATGACCCGTCACATCAAGCGCGGCGGCAAAGTCTGGATCAAGATCTTCCCCGACAAGTCGGTGACGAAGAAGCCGGCCGAGGTTCGCATGGGTTCCGGTAAGGGCAATCCCGAGTTCTGGGTGGCGGTGGTCCGTCCGGGCCGCGTGCTGTTCGAGCTCGCCGGCGTGGAAGAGAAGACGGCGCGTGAAGCGCTGCGGCTCGCCGCGCAGAAGCTGCCGATCTCGACCAAGATCGTCACCCGTACGGAACAGGAAGCGGAGGTCGCGATCTGATGAAACGCAACGATCTGCGCAGCCTGCGCGAACTGACCCTGGCGGACCTCCAGCAGCGTGCCCGCGAGACGAAGGAAGAGCTCTTCAACCTGCGCTTCTCGCTGCGCACCGGACACCTGAGCGACTTCTCCCGCGTGAAGCTCGTCCGCCGCACCTACGCCCAGATTCAAACTGCGATCTCCGAGAAGACCCTTCGACAAGCTCAGGATGACATGACTCTTCGACAAGCTCAGAATGACATGACTCAGGACAAGGCGCGTCATGGAGCAGCCTAACATTGTGGGAACCGCCGAAGTGGCGGAACGCGCCAACCGCCGTCGCATCAAACAAGGCCGCGTCAAGAGCGACAAGATGGACAAGACCATCGTCGTCATGACCGAGACGCGCGTCCCGCACCCCGTCTACAAGAAGGTCGTCCGCCGCTCGACGCGCTTCAAAGCGCACGACGAGACGAACGACGCCAAGACGGGTGATTTGGTGCGCATCCAGGAGTGCCGCCCGATGTCGCGCGACAAGCGCTGGCGTCTGGTCGAGATTTTGGAGCGCGCGAAGTGATCCAGCAAGAGACGCGGCTCAAGGTGGCCGACAACTCAGGCGCGCGCGAGCTGCTGTGCATTCACGTCAGCGGCGGTTCGCGTCATCAGTACGCCCACGTCGGCGACATCATCGTCGGGACCGTGAAGAGCGCGATCCCGGGTGCGGCGGTCAAGAAGGGCCAAGTCGTCAAGGCAGTCGTGGTGCGCACCAGCGCGCCGTTCCGGCGGCCTGACGGCTCGGTGATCAAGTTCGACGAGAACGCCTGCGTGATCATCAAGGGCGACAAGGACAACCTCGACCCGCGCGGCACGCGCGTGTTCGGGCCCGTTTGCCGCGAGCTGCGCGACCGCGGCTTCTTGAAGATCGCATCGCTGGCCCCGGAGGTGCTCTAGCATGGGCGTTCCGGTGAACCGGCAGGCGATCGCCAAGCCGAAGATCGTCAAGGGCGACACGGTCGTCCTGCGGCGCGGCAAGGAAAAAGGCAAGCGCGGCATCGTCAAGCACGTGTGGCCGAAGGACGGCTGCGCGACGGTCGAGGGCATCAACGTGGTCAAGCGCCACACCAAGCCCGGCGCGACCGGCGTTCAGGCCGGCGGTATCCTCGAAAAGGAGATGCCGATCCCGCTCTCCGCGCTGATGGTGATCGATCCGAAGACCGATCGTCCGACGCGCGTGCGCCGCATGCGCCAAGCCGACGGCACGTCCGTGCGCGTCGCGAAATCCGGCGAGCAATTGCTCGTCCCAGTCAAGGGTCGCTAAATCATGGCAGCAAGATTGAAAGAAAAGTACGACACCGAGGTCCGCGGCAAGCTGCAGGAACGGTTCAGCTACAAGAACCCGATGCAGATTCCGAAGCTCGAGAAGGTCGTCATCAACATGTCGGTCACCGAGGCGATCCAGACCTCGAAGGCCCTCGACAAGGCGGTCGACGAGATGACGACGATCAGCGGCCAGAAGCCGGTGATCACCAAGGCGAAGAAGTCGATCGCGGCGTTCAAGCTGCGTGAAGGCATGAACATCGGCGCCAAGGTGACCCTCCGCGGCGACCGCATGTACACGTTCCTCGACAAGCTGTTCAACATCGTGCTGCCGCGTATCCGCGACTTCCGCGGGCTCAACCGCAAGTCGTTCGACGGCCGCGGCAACTACAATCTCGGTCTGCGCGAGCAGCTGGTGTTCCCGGAGATCGATTTCGACAAGGTCGACAAGGCGCGCGGCATGGACATCGTCATCGTGACGACGGCCCGTAACGACGAAGAAGCGACCGAGTTCCTCACCCAGATGGGTCTGCCGCTTCAGAAGCCGGCCGGCACCACCGGAGCGACGCGATAATGGCCAAGACCTCGCTGATCGAGAAGTCGAAGCGCACGCCGAAGTTCAGCGTGCGCGCACACAACCGCTGCAAAGTCTGCGGCCGCCCGCGCGCGTACTATCGCAAGTTCGGCATGTGCCGAATCTGCTTCCGTGAGAACGCGCATCGCGGTTTCATCCCCGGCATCACCAAGGCGAGCTGGTAATGGGCGTCATCACCGATCCGATCGCGGACCTGCTCACGCGCATCCGCAACGCGAACAACGTGAACCATCAGACCGTGGACATCCCGGCCTCGAAGATGAAGAAGGCCGTCGCGCAGATCCTGCTCGACGAAGGCTTCATCACCGGCCTGGAAGAGCTCAAGGCGGAAGGGCCGCAAGGCACGCTCCGCATCACGCTCAAGTACGGGCCCGAGAAGGAAAAGGTCATCACCGGCCTTCGCCGCATCAGCCGGCCCGGTCTGCGCGTCTACACCTCGAAGACGGAGATCCCGCGCGTCCTCGGCGGGCTGGGTGTCGTCATCATGTCGACCTCGAAGGGCATCATGTCGGGCAAGCGCGCCAAGCGCGAAGGCTTCGGCGGTGAAGTCCTGGCGTACGTGTGGTAATCCATCATGTCTAGAATTGGAAAGCTCCCGGTCGCGGTTCCGTCCGGCGTCGACGTCACGCTGGGCGATCACCTCGTCATGGTCAAGGGGCCGAAGGGCCAGCTGCAGCAGCATATCCTGCCGGTCGTTACCGTGACGCTCGAGGACGGCAACGTCATCGTGAAGCGCAACAGCGACGACAAGCCGGGGCGGTCGGCGCACGGGCTCACGCGCACGCTCGTATCGAACATGATCGACGGCGTGACGAAGGGTTTCCGGAAGTCGCTCGAGCTGCAAGGCGTCGGGTTCCGCGTCAACAAGGCCGGCAACGACCTCAACTTCTCGCTCGGCTACTCGCACCCGGTCTCGTACGCGGCGCCGGACGGGATCGCGTTCACCGTCGAGGGCACGAACCGCGTGCACGTCGAGGGGATCGACAAGCAGCGCGTCGGCCAGGTCGCCGCGGAGATCCGCAACCTGCGCCCGCCCGAGCCGTACAAGGGCAAAGGGATTCGCTATGCGGGCGAAGTCGTCCGCAAGAAGCTCGGTAAAGCGGGCAAGGCTGGGAAGAAATAATGCCGACGTCTCGCAACTCGCAGCGGCTCAAGCGCCACACGCGCCTTCGCAAGAAGGTCGTGGGTACCGGCGCTCGCCCGCGCCTGCAGATCTTCCGCAGCCTGCACCACACCTACGCGTTCGTCGTCGACGACACGAAGGGCCACACGCTCGTCGCCGCGTCGACGCGCGAGGGCGCGGTCGCGGACGGGCTCGGTTCGCGCACGAACCTCGAGGCCGCCCAGAAGATCGGTTCGACGATCGCGCAGCGCGCGAAAGCCGCCGGGATCGACAGCGTCGTCTTCGACACCTCGGGCCACAAGTACCACGGTCGCGTCGCCGCGCTCGCTCAGGCAGCGCGCGAAGCGGGATTGGAATTCTAGCGCATGTATAACAGAGGCGGGCGCGACCGCGACAACCAGGGGTTCGAAGAGACCGTCGTCCGCATCAACCGCGTGGCGAAGGTCGTCAAGGGCGGTAAGCGCTTCTCGTTCAGCGCGCTGGTCGTCGTCGGCGACAAGAAGGGCCGCGTCGGGTTCGCGATCGGCAAGGCCGGCGAAGTCCCCGAGGCGATCCGCAAGGGCGTGGAGCAGGCGCGCAAAGCGCTGATCACCGTCCCCATGGTCGAGAAGACGATCCCGCATCAGGTCAACGTCCACGTCGGCTCCGGTCACGTCATGCTGAAGCCGGCTTCGCCCGGGACCGGCGTGATCGCCGGCGGCGCGATGCGCGCGGTGCTCGAGCTGGCCGGGATCCACGACATCGTCACCAAGTCGCTCGGGACCAACAATCCCATCAACGTCGTGCTCGCGACGTTCGCGGCGCTCAGCTCCCTCAAGACGGCCGAGAAGGTCGCGCAGCTGCGCGGCAAGACGGTCCAAGAGATCTTTGCATAATGCCCTTCGACAAGCTCAGGATGACAGAGACCAATGGCTGCTAAGAAGAAAGCCGACGCTGCCGCTCCGGCGCGCGAGCCCGTGTTTTCGCTGGCGACGCTCAAGCCGAACCCGCACTCCCGTCCGAAGCGCACGCGCGTCGGCCGCGGACACGGTTCGGGGATGGTGAAGACCGGCGGCGAGGGCGGCAAGGGTCAGACCGTGCGCTCGGGCGGCGGCAAAGGCCCCGCGTTCGAAGGCGGCCAGACGCCGTGGGCGCGGCGCCTGCCGACGAAGCGCGGCTACTCGCAAAAGGCGCGCGACATCGGCCACTTCCGGTCGACCTTCGCGGTGCTGAACGTCGGCGATCTCGCCGGCTGGGACGCAGCGGTCGAGGTCAGCCCGCAGTCGCTGCGCGAAGCCGGCAAGATCAAGAACCTCAAGGACGGGGTGAAGATCCTCGGCGGCTCGACCAAGTCGAAGGCCAAGGGCGGCACGCTGCCGACGGGGCTGCGCTTCCGCGACGTCCTGTTCTCGAACTCGGCCCGTGAAGCGCTCGGCGCGGTCGGCGCCGAGCTCGGCGATGCCGCGGCTCCGGCCGCCGAGTAAAGAGCCTCCGTGCTCAACACGCTTCGTAACGCGCTGACCGTTCCCGACATCCGCAAGCGGATCGGGTTCGTGTTCTTCGCGTTCGCCGTCTTCGTGTTCATGATCCACGTCCAGCTGCCGAACGTGAACCAAGCCGTCTGGCAGCAGTTGATCGCGAACGGCGCGTTCTACCAGTTCCTCGGCTTTCTGTCGGGCGGCGCCCTGCAGAAGCTCTCGATCATCGCGATGGGGATCACGCCGTACATCAACGCGTCGATCATCATGCAGTTGATGACCGTCGTCATCCCGCAGCTCGAGGAGATGGCGAAGAAGGGCGGCGAGGAAGGCCGCAAGACGATCAGCCGCTACACGCGCTACCTGACGATCGTGCTCGGCACGATCCAGGCGACGTCGATGGCGATCGCGATGAGCCGCGGCGGCGTGTTCTACGACCACTCGTGGCAGTTCATCGTCTACGCCGTCGTCGCGTTCGTCTCGGGGACGATGTTCCTGATGTGGCTTGGCGAGCAGATCACCGACAAGGGGATCGGCAACGGCATCTCGCTGATCATCTTCGTCGGCATCGTGCTGCGTTTCCCGACCCAGGTCGGCCAGACGTTCTCGCTCGCCAACAAGGGCGGCGTCAACTGGCTCGGGCTGCTGCTGTGGGTCGGCATCGCGCTCGTCACGATCGTCTCGATCGTGTTCATGTACCAGGGCCAGCGCCGCATCCCGGTGCAGCAAGCGCGCCGCGTGATCGGCCGCAAGATGTACGCCGGACGCTCCAGCTACATCCCGCTGCGCCTCAACAACGCCGGCGTCATCTCGATCATCTTCGCGATCTCGATCCTGCTGCTGCCGCAGCAGGCGCTCTCGTGGTTCGGCGCCGGCGGCAAATCCGGGGCCGGGAGTAACATCGCGTACTTCCTGACCACCTACTTCGGGCCGAACTCGTTCGCCTACAACGCGGTCTACTTCTTGCTGGTCGTCGTCTTCACGTTCTTCTACTCGGCGATCGTGGTCAACACCAAAGACATCGCCGACAACCTCAAGAAGTCGGGCTCGTTCATCCCGGGGATTCGGCCCGGCCAGCCGACGGTCGACTACATCAACAAGATCCTGATCCGCATCACGACGGCGGCCGCGATCTACCTCGGCCTGCTCGCCGTGCTGCCCTCGCTCCAGCGCGACGTCGGCGTCTCGGGCCTCTACATCGGTTCGACCTCGCTGCTGATCGTCGTCGGCGTCGCCCTCGACTCGATCACTCAGATCGAAGCCCGCCTCGCGATGCGCGATTACCGCGGGTTCATCAATCGATGAGGCGCTCCGCCCCAGGCTGCGCGCCCCCCACGCTCCGCGTGGGGCCCCCGGTCCGAGTTCGCAACAACGCCGTCGACATGGCGCGAGGCTGCTGCGCTCACTCCATCGCCGAGTTGCCGTGAATTTGATTTTCCTCGGGCCTCCGGGTGCCGGTAAGGGCACGCAGGCGAAGGCGCTCGAGGAGCGTTTCGGCTACCGCCAGCTTTCGACCGGTGACATCCTCCGCGCCAACGTGCAGGATGGGACGCCGCTGGGCATCGAGGCGGATGGCCACATGGTAAGCGGCGGGCTCGTCCCCGACGATCTCATCATCCGCATGGTCGAGCGCGAGCTCGCCTCACGGCCCGGAGAAGTGATCTTCGACGGATTTCCGCGTACCGTTCCGCAGGCCGAAGCGCTCGACGCGCTCTTGGCGCGCACCAACCGTGGCGCGGTCGCGATTGCGTTCGACGTCGATCCCGATGTGCTGATCGACCGGTTGACCGGCCGCCGCACGCATCCGGGATCGGGTCGCACGTATCACGTCAAGCACAATCCGCCGAAGATCGACGGCGTCGACGACGAGACCGGCGAGCCGCTGGTCCAGCGCCCCGACGATGTCGAAGAGACGATCCGCACCCGGCTCGCGACCTACGAAGAGAAGACGGCGCCGCTGATCGGCTACTACGAGAAGAGCCCCGTCGCCACGCTGCTGCACGTCGATGCGCTCGCGCCGATCGAAACGGTCAGCGCGCAATTGGCGGGTCTCGTCCGTAACGGTCGGCCGGGATGATCAGCATCAAGTCGGCACGCGAGATCGAGATCATGCGGCGCGGCGGGAAGATCACGTCGAAGACGCTGAGCGCACTCATGGCGGCCGCGAAACCGGGGATCACCACCGGCCAGCTCGACCGTATGGCCGACGAGTCGATCCGATCGATGGGCGGCGTGCCGACCTTCATCGGCTATCACGGCTATCCGTCGGCGATCTGCGCCTCGGTCAACGATGAGGTCGTCCACGGGATGCCGGGCGAGCGCGTGCTGCGGGACGGCGATCTGCTCTCGATCGACATCGGCACCACCTACGAAGGCTACGTCTCGGACTCGGCGGTCACCGTCGCGATCGGCGACGTCGGCGAAGCGGCGAAGCGCTTGATGCGCGTCACTCAGGAGTGCCTGATGCTCGGGATCGAGCAGATGCAGGTCGGCAACCACCTGGGCGACATCGGCCACGCGGTCCAGCGGCACGCCGAAGCGCACGGCTACGGCGTCGTACGCGCCCTCGTCGGCCACGGCGTGGGGCGCAAGATGCACGAGGACCCGCAGGTTCCCAACTACGGGAACGCCGGCCAGGGGACGCTGCTCCGCAAGGGGCTGGTCCTCGCGATCGAGCCGATGATCACCGAAGGGACCTGGGAGGTCGCAACCCTCGACGACGGCTGGACGGTCGTTACCGAGGATGGTAAACTAGCGGCGCACTTCGAGCATACGATCGCGATCACGGACCACGGTCCGAAGATCCTGACGTTGCGGGACGTCGCCGAGCACCCGGACGTAGCTCGCTATCGTCCTTCCGAAGAGGTCGCGGCCTGATCATGGCGCACGGCCGCACCCGTCACCCAGCAAGAGCAGCATCATGAAAGTTCGACCCTCCGTCAAGCGCATTTGCGACGCTTGCAAGATCATTCGCCGCGAAGGGAAAGTGCGCGTGATCTGCAGCGTCAATCCGAAGCACAAGCAGGTTCAAGGCTAATGGCTCGTATCTCAGGCATCGATCTTCCGCGCGACAAGCGCATCGAGATCGGACTCACGAAGATCTTCGGCATCGGTATCCCGACGTCGAAGAAGATCCTCGCGCAGACCGGGGTCGACCCGAACACGCGCGTCAAGGACCTCTCGATCGAGGACGAGCAGCGCCTGCGCGAGGTCGTCGAGACGCTCAAGGTCGAGGGCGACCTCAAGCGCGAGATCGCCAACAACATCAAGCGGCTCACCGACATCGGGTGCTATCGCGGGCTGCGGCATCGGCGTGGGCTTCCGGTGCGCGGGCAGCGCACGAAGACGAACGCGCGGACTCGGAAGGGGCCGAAGCGCACGGTTGCCGGGAAGAAGAAGGTTGCAACGAAGAAGTAACTCTGGTGGCGGGTCGCGGTGGCGACGCTGCCGGCTGGTCGCGAGAGCGACGCAGCACCTCGACGGACACGCGGCCCCGGACATCCTGTCCGGGGCCGCTCTGTCTTCGCATCGCTTCCGCGCATCCTGCGCACGCTCGCTCACACGGTCCGGCGAGGTGCTGCGTCGCTCCTGCGACTTGGCGCGCTTGTTGCGCTAGCTGGGGATCGGCAACCGTGTGCCGCGGTTTTCGATGATGCTGCGGTCGAAGACGTGGCTGGCGGCGGCGAGGTCCCAGAGGCCGATGCCGAGCGATTCGAAGAGCGTGATTTGGTCGTCGCTGGTGCGGGCGGGGGATTTGCCTCCGACGATGTCGCTCAGGAGCGTGGCGCGGTCCCAGGTCCAGCCGGTTTCTTCGGCGGCGGTGAGGAGGTCGCCGGATTCGACTTTTGCTTGGGCCATGTCTTCGATCGCGACGACGGCGGCGCGGGTGACGGTTTCGGCGTCGATCTCTTGCGCGTTCGCGCGGTTGGAGCCGGCGGCGTTGACGTGCGTGCCGGGGCGCAGCCAGGCGCCTTCGAGGACGGGGGTCGTCGCGCTCGTCATCGTGCAGACGATGTCGGCTTCGGCCACGGCGTCGCGGGCGTTGTCGACGGGTTCGATGGCGTGGCCGATGCGGGCGGCCATCACTTCGCAGAAGTTCGCGAGCCGTTCGGGGTTGCGCCCGTGAACGAGGACGCGCGTGATGTTGCGCGTGTGGAAGCAGGCTTCGAGCTGCGAGCGGGCTTGCCAGCCGGTGCCGATGACGGCTAGCGTGTGCGCGTCTTCGCGGGCGAGGAAGCGCGTCGCGACGCCGGAGGCGGCGCCGGTGCGGAGTTGGCCGAGGGTGTCGGCTTCGATCAGGGAGATCATGTCGCCGGCGTCGTTGAACATCGTGTGCCAGAAGCGCGCGCCGCGGCCTTTCATCGCGACGGTGTACGTCTTGTGGCCCAAACGTGAGCCGTACGATGCGGCGAGGACTTGAATCACCGTCGACGGGAGGTAGGCGCGTTGGCGGGGCCTGTTTTGGGCGCGGCCGTCGGCGAGCGCGCGCGCGGCGTCTTCGACGAGGTTGAGCGCGTCGTGGATGGTGAGCGTCGCGGTGACGTCGCCTTCGGTGAGATAGAGCGGGTTCACGCGCGTCCCGAGCCGACGACGGCGGAGTCCTCGCTGCCGAATCCGGCTGCAATGTAGCGGTCGTAGAGGAGCCCGACGGCCGGGACGACGTCGAGCTTCGCGCCGTGGCGCGCTGCTTCGTCGACCATCAGCCGCAGGTCTTTGCGGGCCATCGTCAGCTCGAAGTTCGGCGGGGTGAAAGCGCCGTCGGCCATCATCTTGCCGCGGCCCTGGACCGCCAGCCCGGGGTTGAACTCGCCGAACAACGCGAATGCGTCTTTCGGGTCGATGCCGAGCGAGCGGCCGAGTTTGTAAACGTCGGCGAGGCCGCCGGTGATGATCAGCAGCATCATGTTGCCGAACAGCTTGAACGACGCGGCGCGGGTCGGATCGTCGCCGAGGTCGAGGATCTTGCCGGTCATCGGCGCGAGCCGCGGTTTGGCGCGTTCGCGCACCGCGGGGTCGCCGGAGAGCAGCATCAGGCCTGTTCCTTCGCGCGCGTGCGAGGGGCCCATGAAGACGGGCGCGTGCACGTACGTGCGGCCGCGCTGCTTCCAGCGAGCCACGCGCTCGCCGGTCGGGGTGGGCGCGAGCGTCGTGTGATCGGCGATGATCGCGGTCGGCAGGATCAGGTCGGCGAGCGGGTCGAGCACCGTGTCGACCGAGGCGTCGTCGCTCAGCGTCAGGTGGATCTCGCTTGCTCCGCGCACGGCGTCGGCCGCCGACTCGAACGCCTTCGCGCCGTCGGCTTCGAGTGCGCGCGCTTTCTCGGGGCTGCGGTTCCAGACGTGGACGGTCTCGCCGCGTTCCAGCATCTTGCGAACGAAGTTACCGCCGAGTAAGCCGGTGCCGAGCCAGGTGATGACAGCCATGCCGGGACGTGTACCAGCGCGCGGACCGCGGAACCTCCAGCGTGTGCGGGCTACGGTGCCAGGGCGCGGAAGGCGTCGACGCGGCCGGTGAGCTCGCGCAAGCGTTCCAGGTCACCGCCGGCGCAGAACAGGGCGTCGAGCGCGAAGAGCGGATGCCAGATATTCCGGCCGGTCAGTGCGATCTCGCCGAGCAGCACGGGACCGGGAAGCGCCGGATCGATTCGCTCGCGCGCGATGTCCTCGGCAAAGATCTCTCGCAAGAAAGGGCCGCTGAAGCCTCGGTAGCGCTTGAATATCTCGAACGACTCGAAGGCGTCGCGCAGGCGCGTGTCGCTGCGCGCCGCGCTCGCGTTTCCCAGGCCGGCGCGAACGCGAAAGGCGGTGAGCGGCTGGTCGACGACGCGAATCTCGTGCGCTTCGAGCAGCCGAATCCAACGGTCGAGATCGAGCAAGTGGGCGAGCCGTTCGTCGTCCGGACCGATCGCCGTGAGCGCGGAGCGGCGGATCATCGCGGTCGGCGCGCACAAGCAGTTCCCTCCAAGAAAGAAATGCCGCAGCCAAGCGCGCCGTGAAATCTCGGGATCCGAGAACGGAACTGCGAAAATCCCTCCGAAGCCTTCGACGGGCTCACCCGATTCGCCGACTTGCACCGGAACGCTGAACACGGCCGCCACGTCCGGACGGTCGCGAAGGAATGCGACCTGCGCCTCGAGCCGGCCGGGCAGCGCCAGGTCGTCGGAGTTGAGAATCGCAACGAACTCGCCGCGCGCGCGGCGCACCGTCGCGTTCATCGCTGCGGCCATGCCGCGGTTGGTTTCAAAACGCTCGAACCGGACGCGCTTGTCGGCGAAGCCCCGCACGATCTCGGGCGTGCCATCGGTGGACCCGTCGTCGGTTACGAGCAGCTCGAAGTCGGTGAACGACTGGTCGAGCACGCTTTGCATCGCCTGACCGACGTATGCCGCATGCTCGTACGACTTCATCGCCACCGAGACGACGGGGGCGTGGCGGTCCGTCATCCGGCGCTTCGCGCGCGGGAAGGCGCCGCCGGGCGGGCCGGATTGCCGACGACCACGGCGCCCGGCGGAACGTCCTCGACGACCACCGCACCCGCGCCGACGATCGCATCTGCGCCGACCGTTACCTTCGGAAGGAGTACCGCCCCGGCGCCGACCAGCGCGCCGCGGCCGATCGCGACGTTGCCGGCGATGACCGCGCCCGGCCCGATCGAAGCGAACGATGCGATCGTGACGTGATGGCCGACCGACGCGGCGCGGTTGACGAGGACGTGCTCGGCGAACGCCGTGTTTGCGCCGACGATGCATCCGGCGTTGACGAACGTGCCGCGTCCGGCGGTCGCCGACGAAGCGACGATCGCGGTCGGATCGATCAGCGCGGCGGCGAAGACGAATCCCAACCCTGCCGCTTCGGCGGCCGCGGCGGCGCGGTTACGCGGCGTGAAGAGCGGGACGATACACGCCGCGGCGAGCTGTGCAGGGCTGAGGTCCGTCACGTCCACGATCGTGGCGGCGTCCCGCGCGAACACCGGTCCCGGACGATTCCGCACCGCCGCGACGATCGTGATGCCGGCGCGGCGGCACGTCTCTTCGTACTCCACAGCGAGCGGCGAACCGATCCCGAACAGCACGATCGCGTTCATACCGCTCCGGCATTCGCCGTGTCCAGACGCGCGAGCGCCATGCGGACCGAGCTCGCAACGCGTGCGATCTCCTCCGGTGAGTGAAACGGATCCAGCGGCAGGCTGAGCAGCTCGTCCGCGCGCGCCTCGCTGACGGGACGATCGCCGCGCCGCCAACCCTGATCCGCATAGCACGACTGCAGGTGGATCGGTGTGCGGTAATGGACGTTGGTCTCGATCCCGTCCGCGGCGAGGGCGTGCTGCAGCGCATCGCGGAGCCCGCCGCGCACGCGAACGGCGAAGGCATGCCAGACCGGTGTCGCCCACGCGCGCACGGCCGGCAGGGTGAGGGCGTCGAGCGTGCCGAGCTCGGCGGAGTAGAGTGCGGCAAGCTCGCGCCGCCGTGCGTTCCACGCGTCGAGCTGGGTGAGCTTCCAGCGCAGAACCGCGGCTTGAAGGGGGTCCAACCGGCTGTTGTAGCCGGGTACGGCGTGGTCGTAGCCGGACGTCGCGCCGAGATTGCGCAGCCGCCGCACGGCGGTCGCGAGCTGCGCATCGTTCGTCGTGATGCAGCCCGCGTCACCGAACGCGCCAAGGTTCTTGGTCGGATAGAAGCTGAACGCCGCAGCGTCCGCGAGGCCACCGCAGCGGCGCCCGCGGTATGCTGCGCCGTGCGCGTGCGCCGCGTCTTCGAGCACGCGGACGCCGGCATGCCGCGCGCAGCGGGCGAGACGGTCCGCATCGGCCGGGTGCCCGTAGAGGTGCACCGGCACGATGACGCGCGTTGCCGGCGTCAGCGCAGCTTCGACCGCCGCCGGATCGATCAGCCCGGTATCGTTTTCGACGTCGACCGGTACGACGCGCGCCCCCGTATGCGTCACGGCGAGCGCGGTCGGCATCGCGGTGTTCGCGGGGACGATCACCTCGTCGCCCGCCCCGACGCCCCAGGCGCGCAGCGTCAGCTCGAGCGCCTCGGTGCCGTTCGCGACGCCGACCGCATACGTCGTGCCGCAATAGCCGGCGAACGCGCGCTCGAACTCCTCGACTTCCGGGCCGCCGACGTACACGCCGGAGTCGACCACGCGTGCCAGCGCCGCGCCGATCTCCCGGTGATACTGCTCTGCCGCGCGCGCGAAGTTTACGTATCGAACCCCGGTCACGGGGCGCCGGCAGCTTCCCACCGCAGGAACGCGGGCCGATCGCGAATGTAGTCGGACTCGTCGAACGGCTCGCTGGCGAGGACCACCAGGACGGCATCGGGAGAAAAGTCGACCAGGTCGCGCCAGTACCCCGGTGGCAAATACAGCGCCCGGCCAGGCCAGCCGAGCACGATGTCGTCGGCCCGGCCGCCGGCCTCCACGCGGACCACGACCCGGCCCTGAACGCAGATCAGGCACTCCGCCTGCTGCTTGTGCGCGTGCCCGCCGCGGACGGCGCCGGGGGGTACACTCGTAATGAAGTATATGCGGCCGAATGATCGATTGACCAACTGAGCGAGCTCACCGACGTAGAGGTTGCCCGTTTCGTCCGCGATCCGCTCGAAGTCGAAAACGTCGTACCGTGCGACGTTTCGCGCGCTCAGCATGCGCCTCAGTTCGCGTTGTCCGGAGCCTATGACTGCCTGCGGTGCGAGTGGAAAGACGGAGGACGCCGCGAATTGACGCCGCGATGGGTGACCGATTCGAGATTCCGGGCGCGATCGCGTGGCAGAACGTGCTTCGCTCGGCGTCGTCTCGCTGGAGCGACGGGCGCGACCCGGGCGACCCGGAGAGCGCGCATGCGCGCATCGCGAGCGGGATCGTGCTGCCCAACGTGGCGCCGAAGTTCCGCCTGGCGGCCGACGAGGTCTATTTCTGCATCGGCTCGTGCTTGGCGCGCAACATCGAAGAGCAGTTGATCTACCGGCGCCTGCCCGTGCTCAGCCGGTCGGTGCCGTTCGCCGATCACACCGCGCGCCCGAACGGCGCCGTCAACAAGTACACGCCGGCGTCGATCCTCAACGAGCTGCGATGGTCGCTCGACGGCGTACCCTTCCCGGAGAACCCGGAGTTCGTCGAGCTCGATTACCTGAACGCAAACCCCGACGTGCACCAAGCCGTCATCGATCAGCGATTCCCGTCGGGGTACGAACACTGGCTCGCCCATGGCCGCGCCGAACGCAGGCCGCTGCGCGCGCCGCAGCGCCCGCTCGAAGTCGAGCGGCTCGTCGGACCGTAGCTCAGGATCGCTTCGACGCTGCGGCGGCGTACGCCGAGACGTGGCCAAACGTGCACATTCGGCGATAGGTGCCCGCTGCGACCAGCGCACGAACCTTGGGCAGCACCTGTTCGGCGAATGCCCGGTTCGGATAGTCGTCGGCGACGACGAGATACGCCGTGGGCGGCGGATCGTCACCGAGCACCGTCACGTTCGCGCGCCGCGCGGAGACCGCGGTGTACCATTCATCGTGCGTCGCAACGCTCGCGCCGGCGGGGACGCAGGCCATTGCGGCGCGCGCATCGCCGAGCGCGCGATAGGACGGCTTGAGGTAATGGAGCGGGTGCAGCGGGCTGAACGCGACCAGCACGATCGCGGAGAGCGCGAAGGCGACCGTCGTCGAGCGGCGGGGATGCGCGAGCGCCGCGATCCCGGCCGCGAAGGCTATCAGCAGCCACGGGATCCAGAGCGCGGCGTAGTGCATCCCCATCCGCCAGACCAGTCCGCTGTTCGCCAGCAGCACGATCGCGAAGCCGGGGACGGCCAGCCAGGCCAGCCGCGAACGCAGCGGGAGGAACGCGAGCGGGATCAGCGCTTCGAGCAGGTAGGTCAGGCGGCCGAGCGTGAGGATCGCGGCGCCGAACGCGAGCGGGTGGGTCAGCGGTGCGAGCAGCAGCGCGGCGGGCCCAGAGGCGAACGGATAGACGTAGAAGTGGGAGGGCGGCCAGGGCCCGACGCGCGGCAGCACGACCAGCGCGTAGATCGCGTCCGAGAGGATGCCGGCCGCCGCCGAACCGAGTCCCGCCGCGAGCAGCGGCCCGTCGCGCCGCAGCGCTCCGTCGACCGCGACCACCAGCCCGACCAGCGCCAGCTCGATGCAGACGTCCTCGCGCAGCCCGGCCAGCACCAGGGCCAGGACGGCGACCCAGCCCCAGGCGCGGGTCCTGAGCGCGAGCCACCAGCCGAGGGCCAGCGCCGGGAGCAGCCCCAGGTCGCGGAACTCGCCGAAGCCGACCGCGACGAGCGGCGGGTACACCAGCGCGACGGCGCCGATGCGGTCGGCGATCCCGCGTTCGAGCCCGCGCGCCCGCGCGATCGCCGCCAGCAGCGGCGCGCAGGCCACGGTCGCCGCGGCGAGGATCGCCTGCAGCAGCCACAGGCTATGTGTCGCCGCCAGGAACGGCCACAGCAGCACCAGGCTCGGCGACCAGTGGAAGCGATAGTGGGTCGTCCGCTCGACCCCGTTGTGCATCCCGCCGAGCGCGTCGAGGACGATCTGCACGAAGGTCCCGGTGTCGGCGCCGTAGCTCCAATCGGCCGCCCGCACGGCCGCCAGAACGGCCAGGACGGCGAACGCGGCGAGCGTACCGATCCACAGACCGGACGGGCGGGTCAAGCGCACCGCGCCCGACGTTCGTCCCTGAGGTTCAGGAACGCTTTGGAAGGGTGGAAGACGGTGTCAGGCACGCGGACCAGACTTGTGCAGGCGCTCGATGTCGGCCCTTCGACAAGCTCAGGATGACGGGGGGTGGATGGCTCGCCTGGATTGTACAACTAATCGAGAGCGCGAGCTGACCTTGGTCTCTTGCCGATGGGTTAGCGCTATGGTAAAGTAAGCCGTTGTGTTCGGCTGCGGACGCAACGCGCGTTCGCGCGCCCACCGCCCTCGCCGGGCGGTCGGATGACGAGGTCGGGGATGCTCGCGGGTCGCGAGCGCCGCCGGTCGAGGCGACGACACCGGGCCGCGCCCGGCAAGATAAACCAGTAGAGAGCAGTTTTCTTTTGGCCGCCAAGAAGCAAACCAAGACCCGGAAGAAGCGCGAGTTCAAGAACGTCGGTTCGGGCGTCGCGCACATCCACTCTTCGTTCAACAATACGATCGTGACGATCACCGACAACACGGGCTCGACGATCGCATGGGCATCCGCCGGCAACCTCGGGTTCAAGGGTTCGAAGAAGTCGACACCGTTCGCCGCGCAGATGGCCGCTGAAGCGGTCGCGCGCAAGGCGATGGACCACGGGATGAAGACCGCCGAGGTCTACGTCAAGGGACCCGGCGCGGGCCGCGAAGCCGCGATCCGTTCGCTGCAAGCCGCCGGTTTGGAGATCACGCTCATCAAAGACGTCACGCCGATCCCGCACAACGGCTGCCGCCCGCCGAAGCGCCGCAGAGTGTAAGGGAGTTAGAGAAACAAGATGGCCCGTTACACTGAAGCCGTGTGCCGACTCTGCCGTCGCGAAACCGCGACGTCCAAGACCGGCGAAAAGATCAAGCTCTTCCTCAAGGGCGACCGCTGCCTCTCCAAAAAGTGCGCCGTCGAGCGCCGTGGAACCGCGCCGGGTCAGAAGACGCAGAACACCAAGACGCGTCAGAAGATCTCCGAGTACGGCCGCCAACTCCGTGAGAAGCAGAAGATGCGCCGCTACTACGGCGTGCTCGAGACGCAGTTCACCAACTACTTCCGCGAGGCGCAGCGCGTCCGCGGCCAAACGGGTGCGACGTTCCTGCAGCTGCTGGAGCGCCGTCTCGACAACGTCATCTACCGGCTCAACCTCGCGCAAAGCCGCGCGCAGGCGCGCCAGCTCGTCACGCACCGCCACTTCCGCCTCAACGGGCGGACCGTAAACGTGCCGTCGATCGTCATCAAAGCCGGCGACATCATCTCGATCTCCGAGCGCTCGATGAAGTCCGACCTGCTGCTGGCAAACATCGAGACCGCGAAGAACCGCCGCCACCCCGAGTGGCTGGAGTTCAGCGAGACCGATTCGACCGCGAAGGTGCTGGCGCTCCCGAGCCGCGAGCAGATCGACACCCCCGTCGACGAACAGCTAATCGTCGAATTCTATTCGCGGTAATAGCGGCCGGATCGCTTCGTTGCCGGATGACTCGCGTACCGTAGTACGCTTCGCCATCCGGCGCCTCGCGCTCCAACCACTCTTACCGCTCTGCCAAGACTAGCACCACAAAACCGCTAGGCGTGGGATCGTCTCGAATGAGGCGGATAACGTAAGCGGAGAAGGATCACCACAGAAATATGACCGTTCTGGAAGCGCCGGCCGGCGCAAATATCGAAGTCCGCGAACGCCGCGAGAACTACGCCAAGTTCGTGATCGAGCCGCTCGAACGCGGCTTCGGCATCACGCTCGGCAACGCGCTGCGCCGCGTCCTGCTGTCGTCGATCCCGGGCGCCGCCGTCACCTACGTCAAGATCGACGGCGTGCTCCACGAGTTCTCGACGATCCCCGGGGTCGTCGAAGACACCGTCGACCTGCTGCTCAACCTCAAGGGCATCCCGATCAAGCTCAACACGGAAGACCCCAAGGTCCTCTCGCTCAGCGCGAGCGGTTCGAAGGAAGTCACCGCGGGCGACATCGCGCCCGATGCCGACGTCGAGATCCTGCAGCCGAACTACCACATCGCGACGCTCTCGAAGAAAGACGCGAAGCTTTCGATGGAGATCGGCGTCGAGAAGTCGCGCGGCTACGTCACGTCCGACAAGCAGCGCAACATCGAGCACATGATCGGGCTGATCCCGATGGACTCGATCTTCTCGCCGATCCGCAAGGTCAACTTCAGCGTCGACGACACCCGCGTCGGCCAGTCGGTCGACTTCGACCGCCTCACGCTCGAGATCGAAACCAACGGTTCGATCACGCCGGACGACGCGCTCTCCGAAGCGGCCCAGATCCTCACCGAGGAGCTGCGCCTCTTCATCGGCTTCTCGACCGAAGAGAAGCCGGTCGCCACCGCGCCGGCGAGCGAGTGGGACGTCCCGGTCGAGACGCTCAACCTCTCGGTCCGCTCGTTCAACTGCCTCAAGCGCGCCGGCATCTCGAAGGTCTCGGAGCTCCTCGACATGACGGAAGACGAGATCATCAAGATGCGCAACTTCGGCAAGAAGTCGCTCGACGAGATCAAGCAAGTCCTGGAGGAGCGGGGACTCTCGCTCCGCCAGCCATAGTGCGTTCGCTGACGCGAACGCTCGCGTTCGGCCTTCGGCCGATCCGCCGCTAAGCCAGAGGAATCATGCCGCACCAAATCGCCTACAAGCGACTCTCGCGCACGGACGGTCACCGCAAGGCGCTGCTGCGCAACCTCGCGACCTCGTTCTTCAAGTACGAGAAGATCGAGACGACCTCGGTCAAGGCCAAAGAGATCTCGAAGGTCGTCGAGCGCCTCATCACGCAGGCGCGCCGCGGCGACCTGCACTCGCGGCGCCTGGCCGCCTCGTACCTCACCGAAGAGGCGGTCGCGAAGAAGCTGTTCGATCAGATCGCGCCCGCACTGAAGGACAAGACCGGCGGCTACACGCGGATCACCAAATCCCGCGTACGCCCCGGCGACGCTGCGGAACTCTCCATATTGGAGCTGGTCAAGTAGCCCCTGTAGCGATTCTCTCAGCCGCTGGCGTCGTCGCTACGGTCCTCACCTGCCCTAGCAGGCTTCGGACCTAAGCTCCTAGCCAGCGACCGAGATAATCGCTACAGTATGGGACACCACCCATGCTAGTCACGACAGCGGATGAGCCGCTGAGTCTGACCTCGATTACGCGATCGTTCGTCGCGGACAGCATCACGCCGATCTCCGCGTACCTCGCCCTGGCTCAGCCGGGGCGTTCGTGTATGCTGGAGTCGGTCGAAGGGACGGAGCGGATCAGCCGCTTCTCGTTCGTCGGGCTCGACTACCTCGAATCGTTCACGATCGACCGCGATCCTCAGATGCTGGAGCGCATTCGCGCGGCGATCGGGCGCTACTCGCTCGACCGCGGCGACCTGCCGTTCCCCGGCGGGGCGGTGTGCGCGTTCACCTACGATGCCGCGCGCGCGCTCGAACCCGTCCTCCATCGCGCGCAAGCCGCGGGCGAGGTTCCGCCGGCCGACGTGCGCTTCGCCGACGCGCTGGTCGTGATCCCTGGAACGTGGCTCGTCTTCGACCACTTCACCCACCGCGTCACCTTGATCGGGTTCGCGCGCGAGGCGAGCGAACGTGCCGCGGTCGACGCGCGGCTCGACGCGTACGTCGCGCGGCTGCTCGATCAGCGGCCGACGGTTCCGGGCGCCGTGCGCACCGACGGCCCGGTCGAGGCGTCGATGGACGAAGCGACGTTCCTGGCGCGCGTCGCGCAGGCAAAGGAGTTCATCCGCGACGGCGAGGCCTATCAGCTGCAAGTCGGAATCCGCTTCTCGTGCGCGCTGGCCGGAACCGCGTTCGACTTCTACCGGCAGATTCGCGCGCGCAATCCCTCGCCGTACATGTTCTTCGTCGAGGGCGGCGGGCGTGCGGTCTTCGGCGCCTCGCCCGAGTTCCTGGTGCGGCTCGACGGGCGCACCGCGCGAATCCGCCCGCTCGCCGGGACGCGGCCGCGCGCGACCGATCCCGAAGCCGATCAGCGCGTCGCCGAAGAGCTGCTCGCCGATGCGAAGGAACGCGCCGAGCACGTGATGCTGGTCGACTTGGCGCGCAACGATCTGGGCGCGGTCTGCCGAACCGGTACGGTGCGCGTCGACGAGCTGATGGTGATCGAGCGCTACTCGCACGTGATGCACATCGTCTCGAACGTCGTCGGCGAGCTGCGCCCCGACAAGGACGCGCTCGACCTCTTCGCCGCCTCGTTTCCGGCCGGCACCGTCACCGGGACGCCGAAGATCCGCGCGATGCAGCTGATCGACCGGCTCGAGCCGCTCGCGCGCGGCTTCTACGCCGGCAGCGTCGCGCATCTCGACTTCGACGGCGATCTGGACTCGTGCATCATCCTGCGCTCGGTCGCGGTCGCGAACGGCCGCGCGTACTGGCAGGCCTCGGCCGGGATCGTCGCCGACAGCGACCCGCGCTCCGAATACGCCGAGGTGTTCGCCAAGACCGGGATCGTTCGCGCCGTCCTCGGGATCGACGCCCCTTCGACGGGCTCAGCTCTGACCGCGGGTCAGGGATGACAATGAAGCTGCTGCTGGTCGACAACTACGACTCGTTCACCTGGAATCTGGCGCACCTGTTCGGCAGCGTCGAGGGGGTCGAGGTCGACGTGATTCGCAACGACGATCCGCGCCTGGACGACGGCGTGACGGCGCGTTACGACGGCGTCGTGCTCGGCCCGGGTCCCGGCCGTCCGGCCGATGCCGGACGCACGCTCGCGATCGTGCGCGAAGCCGCGCGCGAGCGGCGTCCGCTCTTCGGCGTCTGCCTCGGGCTGCAGGCGATCGGCGAAGCGTTTGGCGGGCGCGTCGTCCATGCGCCCTCGCAGATGCACGGCAAGACCTCGCAGATCACGCACGACGGGCGCGGCGTCTTCGCGGGGCTGCCCTCGCCGTTCACCGCGACGCGCTACCACTCGCTGGTCGTGAGCCACGACGGTTTCCCCGCCGAGCTGCGCGCGAACGCGGCGAGCGACGACGGCGTGATCCAGGGGCTCGCCCACCGCGAGCTGCCGATCTCGGGCGTGCAGTTCCATCCGGAGTCGGTGCTGACGCCCGACGGCGGTGCCCTCGCCGCGAACGTCGTTCGGGCGATGCGCGGATGAACGCCGCCGATTATCCGGCGCTGCTGCGCGCCGTGCTCGCCGGGCAGCATCTGGACTCCGACGAGATGGCGGCGACGGTCGGCGCGATCATGGACGAGACGCTCTCGCCGGTACGCGCCGCGGCGCTGCTGGCGGCGCTCGCCGCCAAGGGCGAGACGGTCGACGAAGTCGTCGGCGCGGCGCGCGCGATGCGCGAACGCAGCGTGCGCGTCGAGCACCGGCTCCCGCTCGTCCTCGACATCGTCGGTACCGGCGGCGACAACGCGCACACGATCAACATCTCGACCGCTGCTGCGTTCATGGTCGCCGGCTGCGGCGTCCCCGTCGCCAAGCACGGCAACCGCGCGGCCTCGAGCGCGTGCGGCAGCGCCGACGTGCTCGAAGCGCTGGGTGTGGACCTCGACCGCTCGCCGGAGTCGTCGGCGCGCGCGCTGCGCGAGCACAACATCACCTTCATGTTCGCGCAGCGGCACCATCCGGCGATGCGCGCGGTGGGGCCGATTCGCCGCGAGCTCGGCGTGCGCACGATCTTCAACGTGCTCGGCCCGCTGACGAATCCGGCCGGCGCGAACCGCCAGGTGATCGGCGTCGCGCGGCCCGAGCACGTCGCGCTGGTCGCCGACGCGCTGCGCGCGCTGGGAGCCGAAGCCGGTGCGGTGATCCACGGCGAGGACGGGCTCGACGAGATCTCCGGCGAGGGACCGACCGAGGTGGTGCAGTTCGACCGCGACGGCGTCCGCCGGTGGCGGCTCGATCCGGCCGACTACGGCGTGCGCGCGACGCGCGCCGAGATTCGCGGCGGCGACGCGGCGGAGAACGCCGCCGCGCTGCTCGCGATCCTCGAAGGCGAGCGGAGCCCGCGCGCCGATCTGGTCGCGCTCAATGCCGCGCTCGCGCTCGTCGTCGCGGGCGAGGCCGTCTCGCTCGACGACGGGATCGCACGCGCGCGCACGGCGGTCGCGACCGGCCGCGCCCGCGCCGCCCTCGAAGCGCTGCGAACGGAACGTGAAACGGTGAGCGTATGAGCGATATGTTGGCGAAACTCTACGCGGCGAAGGCGGCGGCGCGGGCCGTCGACGAGGTGCGGGAGCCGATCGAGGGGCTGCGCGAGCGCGCGCAGCGCCGGCTCGCCGAACGGCGCGGCTTCCGGGCTGCGCTGGCGCGTGCGAGCGGTCCGGCGATCGTCGCCGAGATCAAGCGCGCGTCCCCGTCGGTCGGACTGATCGTGCCGCACCTGGATCCGGCGGAGATCGCCCGGGCGTACGAGGCCGCGGGCGCCGACGCGATCAGCGTCCTCACCGAAGCCGACCACTTCCTCGGCGACCTGGCGTACCTCGACGTCGCGCGCGGCGCGAGCTCGCTGCCGATCCTGCGCAAAGACTTTCTGTGCACTGCGTACGAGGTCGTCCAGTCGGCCGCCTACGGTGCCGATGCGATCTTGGCGATCGTCGCGGGCCTTACCGATCGGCAGCTCGCCGACGTGATGGAGCAGGCGCGCGCGTACGAGCTCGACGTGCTCGTAGAAGTCCACACCGAGGACGAGCTGCGCCGCGCGCTCGCCGCCGGCGTGATGCTGCTCGGGATCAACAACCGCAACCTGCATACGTTCGAGACCGACTTGGCCGTCACCGAAGAGTTGCTCCCGCTCGTTCCCCGCGATCGGATCGTGATCAGCGAGAGCGGCGTGAAGTCGCAAGACGACGTGCGGCGGTTGGTCGCGCACGGCGCGCGCGGCGTGCTGGTCGGCGAATCGCTGATGCGCGCGGGCGACAAGAGCGAGGCGGTCCGTGCGCTCAAGGAGCCCTTTCGGATGACGACGGCGTAGGTGCGCACGCGCGTCAAGATCTGCGGTTGCACATCCGTGGCCGATATCGCGCTTGCCGTCGACGGCGGTGCCGATGCGGTCGGGGTCATCCTCGCCGAACGCTCCGAGCGCGCGGTGAGCATCGAGCGCTTCCGCGAGATCGCTGCATCCATCCCCGCGCTGGTCACGCTGGTCGCCGTCTTCGTCGATCCGCCCTCGTCCCTCGTCGACGAGGCGCTGAAAGCGGGTGCGATCCCGCAGTTCCACGGCGACGAGCCGGCCGACGCATGTGAAGCGTTCGCCGCGGGACCGTATCTCAAAGCGTACCACGTGCGCCCGGGTGCTGCGCCCTCGCGCGCAGAGTTCGACGCGTTCGCGCGCCCGTTCGAGCATGCGACCTGGCTCTTCGACGCCGCCGGCGCCGACGGCCGCAGCGGCGGCACCGGCCGTCCGTTCGCCTGGGAGGTCGCGCGCGAGGCGGCGGGGGAACGGCGGTTCGTGATCAGCGGAGGCCTGACGCCGGAGAACGTCGCCGCGTGCGTACGCGCCGCGCGCCCGTACGCCGTCGACGTCCGCAGCGGCGTCGAAACGAACGGCGCGAAAGACGCGGAGAAAGTGCGCGCCTTCGTGCGCGCGGTGCGCGAAACCGACGACGCGGGCCTGACCCGCGTATGAGCACGCAGCCCGAGCCGGGTCAACTCCCCGATGCGCGTGGGTACTTCGGCCGCTTCGGTGGGGTGTTCGTTCCGGAGGTCTTGATCGAGGCGCTCGTGCGGCTCGAAGGGGCTGCGAAAGAAGCGTTCGCCGATCCGGCGTTCTGGGCGGAGTACGACGGGCTGTTGCGCGACTACGTCGGGCGGCCCTCGCCGATCTACCATGCGGAGCGGCTGGTCGACGTCACCCACGCCCCGATCGTGTTCAAGCGCGAAGATACCAACCACACCGGCGCGCACAAGATCAACAACACCGTCGGCCAGGCGCTGCTGGCGCGGCGGATGGGTAAGACGCGGCTGATCGCCGAGACCGGGGCGGGCCAGCACGGGGTCGCGACCGCAACGATCGGCGCCAAGCTCGGGATGCAGGTCGACGTGTACATGGGTGCGGTCGACATCGAGCGCCAAGCGCTCAACGTCTACCTGATGAACCTGCTCGGCGCGCGCGTGCATCCGGTCGAGAGCGGGACGCGCACGCTCAAGGACGCGACGAACGAAGCGTTTCGCGAGTGGGCGCTCCGCGTCGAGGACACGTTCTACGTGATCGGCTCGGTCGTCGGTGCGCACCCGTATCCGTATCTCGTGCGCGAGTTCCAGAAGGTGATCGGGATCGAAGCGCGCGCGCAGATCCTCGAGCGCTACGGGCGGCTGCCGAGCGACGTCGTCGCGTGCGTCGGCGGCGGCTCGAATGCGATCGGGATCTTCCACGCGTTCGTCGGTGACGCCGAGGTGCAGCTGTGGGGCGTCGAGGCGGCCGGCCACGGCGTGCAGTCGATCGACACGGCCGCCTCGCTGAACGCCGGCAGCGTCGGCATCCTGCACGGGTCGCGCAGCTACGTGCTGCAGGACGACGAAGGCCAGGTGCGCGACACGCATTCGATCAGCGCCGGCTTGGACTATCCGGGCGTCGGCCCCGAGCACTCGTACCTCAAGGACAGCGGTCGCGCGCGCTACGTCGCGATCGACGACAAGGACGCGCTCGCGGCATTCCACCACACCGCGCAGCGCGAGGGGATCGTCCCGGCGCTCGAGTCCGCGCACGCGATCGCGTTCGCGCAGACGCTCGCGGCCGAGCGCGGTCCCGGCGGCTTGGTGCTGGTCAACCTGAGCGGGCGGGGCGACAAAGACGTGCGCACCGTCGCCGCGCTCGAGGGGGCCGAGGTCGCGCGATGATCGCGAGCGGCGGGCTCGCCGCGATCTTCGCGCGCACGCGCGCTGAGCGGCGGGCCGCGCTGATCATGTACATCGTCGCGGGTGACCCCGACCGCGAGACGACGCTCGCCGTCATCGAGGCGCTCACTGCGGCCGGCGTCGATCTGATCGAGCTGGGCATCCCGTACGGCGATCCGCTCGCCGACGGTCCGACGATCGCCGCGGCCGGACAGCGCGCGCTGAGCGGCGGGATGAAGTTCGCCGACTCGCTCGAGATCGCCGCGACGGCGACCGCGCGCTGCTCGGCGCCGATCCTGTTCTTCACCTACGTCAACCCGATCGATCGCTACGGCGCCGTGCGCTTCGCGCGCGGCGCGCGGGCGGCGGGCGCCCTCGGCGCGATCGTCCCCGACGTGCCGCTCGAGGAGCTCGACGCGTTCGCGCCGCCGCTGCGCGCCGAAGGTCTTGCGATCCCCTTGATGGTCACCTCGACGACGCCGCCGGCCCGTGCTGCGCGCATCACCGCCGCGGCGAGCGGCTTCGTCTATCTCGTCTCGCGCCTGGGCGTCACCGGCGCCGGGCGGGGGCCGGATATCGCCTGGGCAGCGGGGGCGGTCGAACGCCTGCGTACCACGACGGCGTTGCCGCTGGCGGTGGGTTTCGGCATCTCGACGCCGGCGCACGTCGCCGCGGTCGGCGCGCTGGCGGACGGGGTGGTCATCGGGAGCGGCCTGGTCGACGCCTACGCCGGGACGCGCGGCGACGAGGCCGCGCGCCGAGCCGGAGCGTATGCGGCGTCGCTGCGTGCGGCGCTCCCTCAGCGCGGCTGACGTACGACGACGCAAAAGCAGGAATCGTTCCCGTCGAGGCGCATCGACCGGGCAGTTTTGTTTGCCGTTTCCGCCGGAGGCCGTGTTTGATGCAGCTTCGTCCCACCGCAGCGCTTGCCGCGCTGACACTGCTCGCCGGGCTCGCGGCGCCGGCCGGTCCCGCGACCGCCGCCGGCGACACCATCCTGTTCGGCTCGCCGGTCTCGCTGACCGGTAACCTCACGAAGGAAGGGCACCTCACGCAAGAGGGCTACGAGCTATGGAAAAACTACGTCAACGCGCACGGCGGGATCAAGGTCGGCGGCAAGACGTACAAGGTCGACATCAAGTACTACGACGACGAATCGAAGAACGACACGTCGGCGCAGCTCGCGGAGCGCCTGATCGATCAGGACCACGTCAACTTCCTGCTCGGGCCGTACGGTTCGGGGACGAGCTTCACCGTCGCGCAGATCGCCGAGCGGAAGAAGATCCCGATGGTCGAGGGGAACGGCGCGGCCGAGAAGATCTTCAACCAGGGCTTCCGGTACACGTTCGGCGTGCTCTCGCCGGCGAAGCGGTATCTCGAAGGGATCCTGCAGATGGTGAAGGCGCAGAAGCCGCCGGCGCAGACCGTCGCGATCACCGCGGCGAGCGACGCGTTCTCGCAGGAGGTCGCGCAGGGTGCGGCGGCCTGGGCGAACGCGAACGGGATGAAGGTCGTCTACAACAACAAGTATCCGGACACCGCGACCGACGTCTCGTCGATCATCTCCGCGCTCAAGGCGACGAACCCCGACGTGATCCTCAACGCCGGCCACCTCCAGGACGCCCTGCTGGTGCAGAAGGGCCTCAAGGAGCAGAACGTCATGGCGCGCGCCTACGGCTACTCCGTCGGTCCGGACACGCCGGATTTCGCGAGCTCGCTGGGCAAGGACGCGAACGACGTGTTCGGCGGTGCGCAATGGTCGGACGCGGTCAAGTACAAGGGTGAGCCGGGCTTCTACCACACGGCGCAGGAGTACGCGAAAGCGATCGACACCGCGTACCATCATCGCGCCGACTACCACAACGCCGAGTCCACCGCCGCCTGCCTCGCGTTCCAGTACGCGATCCAGCGCGCCGGCACGCTCGATCCGGAGAAGGTGCGCGACGCGCTGGCGAAGCTCGACGTCACCACGTTCTACGGGATCATCAAGTTCGACAGCCGCGGTATCAACCTGTACAAGCCGATGGTCGTCAACCAGATCCAGAACGGGCGGCTCACGACGGTGTGGCCGACGCTGACCGCCGACGGCACGCCGAAGTATCCGGCGCCGCCGTGGGGTCAGCGCTAGCCTGAGCGGGGCGTGCAGCTCTTAGCGCAGGATCTCGTCAACGGGATCCTCGCCGGCGGAATCCTGGCGGTCGTCGCGCTGGGATTCTCGCTGGTGTGGGGGATCATGAACATCATCAACCTCGCGCACGGGGCGTTCCTGATGCTCGGGGCGTACCTGACGTACCAGCTGTTCGCGAGCTTTCACGTCGACCCGTTCCTGTCGCTGCCGATCTCGTTCGTGGTTCTCTTCGCACTCGGGTACCTGATCCAGCGCTTCCTCATCAACTGGGTCGCACGCGCGCCGATCCTGACGACGTTTCTGCTCACGTTCGGCCTCTCGCTGCTGATGGTGAACATCGCGCTGCTGATCTGGACGGGCGATCAGCGCGGCGTCACGACGGCGTATTCCGGCGCGAACTTCACGCTCGCCGGTGTCACGGTTCCGTGGACGAAGCTCTTCACGCTGGTGGCCGCGCTGGCGATCACCGGGGTCATGCACGTGTGGCTGACCCGCTCGAAGACGGGCCGCGCGATTCGCGCCACCTCGATGGATATCGGCGCCGCCCAGCTTTCAGGCGTGCGCGTCGCGCGGATCTACGCGATCGTGTATGGTCTCGGCGCCGGCCTCGCCGGCGTCGCCGGGACGCTGATCTCGCTCTCGTACGCGGTCAATCCCGGGATGGGCGACCCGTTCCTGATCAAGGCGTTCGTGGTCTGCGTGCTGGGCGGGCTCGGCTCGGTGCAAGGCGCACTGATCGGCGGCCTCGTCTACGGGATCGTCGAAGCGTTCGCGACGCAGCTCGACATCACGATCGGAACGCAGCACATCAGCGGCTCCGGGCTGCAGGACGCGATCGCGCTCGGCGTGCTCCTCATCGTGCTCATCGTCCGGCCGACCGGAATCATGGGCAAAGCGACCGCATGATTCCGGGCGCGGTACTTCGCCGCATCGGCTTGGGGGGAATCACGGGCAGCCCGATCGCGTTCGTGGTGGCGCTGGCCTTGATGGGGCTGCTGCTCGCGGTGCCGCTCGGCCACAGCGGCTACCTGGAGATCGTGTTCCGCAACATCTTGATGTACGCGACGATGGCGTACGGCTGGAACCTGATCGGCGGCTACACCGGCTACGTCTCGTTCGGCCAGGTGGCGTTCTTCGGCGCCGGCGCGTACTGCTCGGCGCTGCTCTCCGCGCACGGCGTCGACAACCTCTTCGCCGACGTCGCGCTGGCCTGCGTCGTCAACGCGCTCTTCGCGGTGCTGGTCGGGCTGCCGGTGCTGCGGTTGAAGGGGCACTACTTCGCGATCGCGACGCTCGGGATCGGGCTGGCGCTGGCCGACATCGTCGCCAACCTCGACGTGCTCGGCGCAAGCGGCGGGCTGGCGGTCCACCACGTCGACGAAGCGCATTTCTACGTCTACTACTACGCGATGTGGCTGGTAGCACTCGGCGCGATCCTGGCGACGTACTTCATCGCGCGCTCGAAGCTCGGTTTCGCGTTCGTCGCGATTCGCGAGAACGAGGAGGCGGCGGCGGTCCTCGGGATCGACGCGACGCGCTACAAGATCACGGCCTGGGCGATCAGCGCGATGATGGCCGGTTCGGCCGGAGCGGTCTTCGCGCCGGCGAACGGTTTCCTCGATCCCTCGATCGCGTTTTCGGTCGATTCGAACGTCTTCCCGATCGTCATGGCGATTCTGGGCGGCGTCGGCACGGTCGCCGGCCCGTTCATCGGCGCGCTGATCCTGGCCGGCGCGAACGAGCTGCTGCAGCGCTACTTCATCAAGGTGCACACGCTGTTCTTCGGGGCGATGATCGTGCTGGTCGTGCTGATCCTGCCGCGCGGCCTGGTGTGGCTGTTCGGCCTGCGCGGCGGCGCGCGCACCTGGCTGAAGAGCCTGACGGCGTTCCGGGCATGACCGCCGCGCCCGCGCCCGCAGCCGGCGTCGCGCTGCGCATCAGCGAGGTCGGGATGCGCTTCGGCGGCTTGTGGGCGCTCTCCGAGGTCAGCTTCGACGTCGAGCACGGCTCGGTGCTGGGGCTCATCGGGCCGAACGGCTCGGGGAAGACGACGCTGATGAACGTCATCAGCGGGGTCTACAAGCCGACCACCGGCTCGGTCACCTACGAGGGGCGCCGCATCGCGGACGTCCCGACGCACGCCGTCTGCCACCTCGGGATCGCGCGCACGTTCCAGGTCGTGAAGCCGTTCGCGAGCTTGACGGTGCGCGAGAACGTCGCGGTCGGCGCGATGTACGGGCGCTACGGCGGCAAACGGTCGACACGCGCGTCGTTCGAGCGCGCGCAGGAGCTGCTCGAGATCGTCGGCCTCGCGCGCGTCGCCGAGCGCGCCGCCAGCGACCTGACGATCCCCGATCGCAAGCGGCTCGAGGTCGCCAAGGCGCTCGCGCTCGATCCCGACGTGCTGCTGCTCGACGAGGTCATGGCCGGGCTCAACGCGACCGAGGTCGAGGAAGCGCTGGAGCTGCTGCGCGACGTCAACCGGCGCGGCGTCACGCTGATCGTCGTCGAGCACCTGATGAAGGCGATCGTCTCGATCTCGACCACGATCGTCGTCCTCGCCGAAGGGAAGAAGATCGCGCAGGGCGCGCCGTCCGAGGTGCTGGCGTCGCCGCAAGTGATCGAAGCGTATCTCGGCTCGCGCTGGGTCAAGCGCCAAGCGGCGCTCAAGGAGATCGAGGCGCAGCGTGCGGATGCCGTGCGCGTGCAGCCGCCGGAGGCGCACGGATGACGGTCGGCGCGATGCAGCCGGCGGTCGCGACGGGCGCGCTCGTCATCGACGCCCTGAGCGCCGGCTACGGCGACACGCAGGTCCTGTGGGACATCTCGATGACCGTCGACCCCGGCGAGGTCGTGGCGCTGATCGGCTCCAACGGCGCCGGGAAATCGTCGCTGCTCGGCGCCGTCAGCGGTGTCGTCTCGACGTGGGGCGGCAGCGTTCGCTACGGTGAACGGGCGCTGACCGGGTTCGAACCCGATCGCATCGTGCGCGCGGGCGTGCTGCAGGTGCCGCAAGGGCGGCGGCTGTTCGGCTCGCTCACGGTCGAAGAGAACCTGCGGATGGGCGCGTACCTGCGCAACGACCGCGAGGTCGACGCCGATCTCGAGCGGATGCTGAAGCTGCTGCCGCGGCTGCGCGAACGGTACGGCTACCTCGCCGGCCGGCTCTCGGGCGGCGAGCAGCAGCAAGTCGCGATCGCGCGCGCGCTGATGGCGCGCCCGCAAGTGCTGCTGATCGACGAGATGTCGCTCGGCCTCGCGCCGGTGCTGGTCGACCAGCTCGTCGAGCTGCTCGCGCAGATCCATGCGACCGGCGTCTCGATCCTGATCGTCGAGCAAGACGTGCAGACCGCGCTCGAGGTCAGCTCGCGCGCTTACGTCCTCGAAACCGGCCGCATCACGCTGAGCGGCCCGTCGGAGCAGCTCCTCGACGACCCGCAGGTGAAGAAAGCGTACCTCGGCGTGTGATGCAGCGCGCCTGCTGAGATGGCGGCCAGCCTCGCCCCGCTGATCGACGCGCTCGTCCGCGACGGCGGCGAGCCGCCGGCGGTGCTGAGCGATCCGTACGCGATCGTGCTGCACGAGAATGCGGGCTATCTGATCCCCGACGAGCGGCGCGACGACGTGTACGCGCGGCTGACGGCGCTCGCGCCGACGCCGGTGGCGTTGCTCGGAGCCGGGCAGGCCGAGCTGCTCGCGCTCGCGCGCGACGGCGGGATGCGGCCCGAGGAACGTGTCGAGCGCTGGCGCACGATCGCCGAGATCACGCTGGAAGAGGCGGACGGCGATCTGCTCGGCACGCTGCGCGCGCTGCCGCTCCCGCGCGCGAAGAAACTCATCGGGCGCTACCCGCTGATCGGCGCGCCGGGCGTCGATCGCATCCTGCTCTTCTCCGGGCTCGCCGTCGTGCCGAGCATCGACTCGAACGGGCTGCGCGTGCTGGAGCGCTACGGCGTCGTCGCCGCGGGACTGGCGTACGCGAAGGGTTACCGCGAAGCGTGCGCGGCGCTGGCCGCCGCGTTCGGCGCGAGCGCCGACCTGCTGCAGCGAGCGTACCTGGCGTTGCGGCGACACGGCAAGGCGATCTGCCGCAACGCGCGGCCGGAATGTCCGCGCTGCCCGGTTGCGAAGACCTGTCCCTCGAAGAGGGGATAATGATGGAACCGATCACCGAGCTGCTCCGCCTGCCCTCGCCGGCGCCGAAACCGCAGTCGCTCGCGTTCGACGGCACGATCTTGTGGATGGGCTCGCGCGAAATGGAGCGGATTTATGCGATCGATCCGGTGAAGTGGACGGCGCACGACGAGACCGACGTACCCGGCGTTCCGTGGGGGATGACCGTCGCGGGCGACGAGCTGTTCGTGATCTACGGCGTCGGTGCCGAGGACGACCGCGTCGTGCAGCGCTACATTCCGGGACGCGGGTTCTTCGGTGAGGCATTCCGCGCGCCGGACGGCACCGGATCGCAGCTCGGCTGGGACGGCGACGTGCTGTACATCAGCCAGTGGTACAACAAGCGCATCCTCGGCGTCGACGCGACCGGTGCGGTGCTCAGCACGATCGAGGTGCCGCACGGCATTTGCGGCCAAGTCGTCGCCGACGGGCGCTTCTATCTCGCCACGGTCGACGACGAAGCGAACGGACCGTATTGGCTGACGCGTGTCGACGCGCGCGGCGCGACGCCGGTCTGCGAGGACCTCGCCGTCATCCCGTTCCCGGCGCGCGCGCTCGCGTTCGACGGCCGCCGCTTCTGGACGAACCACCGCGAAGCCAACGAGATCGTCGCGTTCGCGCGCCCCGACGCCTAGCTCGGCGCGCGGCGCTAGGGTTTCGGTACGGTTGGGAGCGCGTCGTGCTCCCATTCCATCCAGGAGCCGTCGTAGACGGCGACGTCGTCGAAGCCCGCTTCGCGCAGCGCGAGCCACGCGCCTGAGGCCGAGACGCCGCTGCCGCAACTGACGACCGTGCGCGCGTGCTTGTCGAGGCCGGCGTCGCGGACGAGGCGTTCGAGCGTCGCGGGATCGGCGACGCGGCCGCCGCGCGCGTCTTCGAGCAGCAGGTTGCCGCTCAGCCGAACGGCGCCGGCGATGTCGCGGTCGCGCTGCGCGTAGGTCTGGTCGCGCTGCGTCTCCAGCAGCTGCGTCGCGCTGCGGCCCTCGGCGATCGCGAGCACTTCGTCGCGCGTCGCGCGCAGCGCCGGCATCGTGCGCGGCGTGAAGGTCGCCGGCGGATAGGACGGCACCTCGGTCTTGACCGGGTACCCCGCCGCGACCCACGCCGGGAAGCCGCCGGCGAGCACGTACGCTTCGGCGTGGCCGTAGTAGCGCAGCATCCAGACGAGCCGCGCGGCGAACGGGATCGTCCCGGCGTCGTAGGCGAGCACGATCGTATCATCGCCGATCCCGTGCCCGCCCATTACCCGTGCGAAGCGCTCGGGCGGCGCGACGCGCGCGGCGTACGGCGTCGCCGGATCGCTCAGATCGTCCGCATAGTCGAGGTGTACCGCGCCTGGGATGTGGCCCGCCGCGTACTGTTCGCGCCCCGACGGCATCACGACGACGCCGCCGTGCGGCGCGCTGCGCGCGTCGACGACCCGCACTCGCAGATCGCCGCGACGCTCCGCCAGCCACGCGATCTCGACGAAATCACCCTTCGCGTTGGGCACGTTTACACCGCGATCGACGGTTTGCCGAGACCGAACCGCGTCTCGGCGTCGTCGGCGATGTATTTGCCGATCGCGAGCGACGAGGTCGCGCCCGGCGAGGGCGCGTTGCGCACGTGCATGACGCCCTCGGAACCTTCGAAGACGAAGTCGTCGACCAATCCGCCGTCCGCGGTCATCGCCTGCGCGCGCACGCCGGCGGGGCCAGGGAGACAATCTTCGGGTTTGAGCTCCGGGATGTAGCGCTGCAGCGCCTTCACGTATGCCGAGCGCACGAGGTCGCGGTACATCTCGCCGGCGCCCATCTCCCAATACTTGGTCGCCATCTTGAAGAAGCCGGGATACGTCAGCGCATCCCACAGCTCGACCAGGTTGATGGTGAAGAACGAGTAGCCTTCGCGCGCGAACGCGAGCACGGCGTTCGGACCGAGCCAGATCGAGCCGTCCATGCGCGGCGTGAAGTGCACGCCGAGGAACGGAAACTCGGGGTCGGGGACGGGATAGATGTTGCCCTTGACGAGGTGCGACATCTCGGGTTTGAGGATGAGATAGTCGCCGCGGAACGGGACGATCTTCGGATCGACGCTGCCGCCTGTCATCCGGCCGAGCTTGTCGCTGTACAGCCCGCCGCACGTGATCACCGTCTTCGCCTGGATCTCGCCTTTGGGCGTCTTCAGCACCGTGATGCCGGCGCGGCGCTCGATCCGGGTGACCTCGTGGCCGAGGAACATGTCGGCGCCCATCTCCTTGGCGTCCTCACCGTACGTGCGCGAGACGAGACCCCAGTCGACGATCCCGGTCACCGGCGAGAAGATCGCCTTGATCCCACGGCAGTGAGGCTCGCGCACGTTGATCTGCGCGGCGTCGAGCATCTCGAGCCCCTCGACGCCGTTCTGCTGGCCGCGCACCCAGAGATCGTCGAGCCGTTCCAGCTCCGACTCCTCGGTCGCGACGATCAGTTTCCCGACGTTGCGGTACTCGATCCCCTTCGCATCACAGAACTCCCACGCGAGCTTGCGCCCTTCGGTGCAGAGCTTCGCCTTGAGCGAACCGGGCTTGTAGTAGATCCCCGAGTGGATCACACCGCTGTTGTGGCCGGTCTGGTGTTTGCTCCAGATGTCTTCTTTCTCGACGTTCGCGAGGCGCAGCTTCGGGTGGCGGAGCAGCAGCTCGCGCGTGGTGGCGAGACCGACGATGCCCCCGCCGACTACAGCGATGTCGTAGACCATGGCGCGGATATTCTCTCAGGTCCCAGGGGCGTCCGCTACGACTTCGTGCAGGCGCGCGCACAGGGAACGGCACTTCGGATAGCGGAGCCGTCCGGGCTATGCTGACCGCGCCCCGCACCGTTTCGCCGTTCCGCAACGAGCCGATCCGCGACTTCTCCGACCCCGCCGACCGCCGTTCGCTGGAGGAAGCCCTCGTTCGCGCCCGGACGAGCCTCGGCGGGACCTATCCGCTCGTGATCGACGGCAAGAAGGTACGCGGGACCCGCAGCTTCGCTTCGATCAACCCGGCCCGGCCCGATGAGGTCGTCGGCGTGGTCGACGAGGCGAGCCCGGCGCAGGTGTCGCAGGCGCTCGACGCCGCCACGGCGGCATTCGCGCGGTGGAAGACCCGCGGCGCCGAAGAACGGGCCGACGTCCTGTTCCGCGCGGCCGCCCGGATCCGGGAGACCAAGGACGACTGGAACGCCCTGCTGGTTCTCGAGGTCGGCAAGCCCTGGATCGAGGCCGACGCCGATACCGCCGAGGCGATCGACTTCCTGGAGTTCTACGCCCGCGAGGCGCTCCGGCTGGCGAGCCCGCCGCCGCTGACGCCGATCGCCGGCGAGCGGAACTGGCTGACGTACCTTCCGCTGGGCGTCGGCGTGGTGATCCCGCCCTGGAACTTCGCCTTCGCGATCATGGCGGGGATGACGTCGGCGGCGATCGTCACCGGAAACGCGGCGATCCTCAAACCGTCGTCCGACTCCGCGGTCATCGCGGCCCGGTTCGTCGACCTGATGCACGAGCTGGGGCTCCCGCCGGGTGTTCTGAACTTCGTCCCGGGTGACGGGCCGACCGTCGGCGAGGCGCTCGTGACCGATCCCCGGACCCGCTTCATCGCGTTCACCGGCTCCAAGGGGGTCGGGCTGCGGATCAACGAGCTGGCCGCCAAAACCCCGCCCGGCCAGCGCTGGATCAAGCGCGTGATCGCCGAGATGGGCGGCAAGGATGCGATCGTCGTCGCCGACGACGCCGACCTGGACGCGGCGGTCGCCGGGGTCGTCGCCGCGGCGTATGGGTTCTCCGGCCAGAAGTGCTCCGCGTGCTCGCGAGCGATCGTGGACGCCAAGCTCTACGACGCCTTCCTCGCGAAGCTGGTCCCGGCGGTCACGGCGCTGCGCTGCGCCGACCCGTCGGTCGACGGCGCGGCGGTCGGCCCGGTGATCAACGCCAAGGCCGCGGAGAACATTCTCGACTACGTCGAGATCGGGAAAGGTGAGGGGCGGCTGCTCGCCGGCGGGCACCGCGCCGCCGGCCAGGGCTTCTTCATCGAGCCGACGGTCATCGCCGATGTCGCGCCGGGGTCCCGCGTCGCCCAGGAAGAGATCTTCGGGCCGGTCCTGGCGGTCATCAAGGCGCGTGACTTCGACCACGCGCTCGAGATCGCGAACGACACGGAGTTCGGGCTCACCGGGGCGCTGTTCTCGGCGAGCGAGGAGCGCCTGGCGCGCGGCGCCGACGAGTTCTTCGTCGGCAACCTCTACCTCAACCGGAAATGCACCGGCGCGCTGGTCGGCGGGCAACCGTTCGGCGGCTTCAACATGAGCGGGACCGATTCCAAGGCGGGCGGTTACGACTACCTGTTGCTGTTCACCCAGGCCAAGACGATCTCGCGCAAGATCGCGGCGCACGCGGCCGACGATCTCGCCGCCGGGATGGACTGATCCGGCGCTCCTTAGAGGAAGGCCGCGGACGCCGGGCGACGTACCGCCCGCTTGCGAAAATCCGCCTCGTGTGGACAGACTCGTGGACAACAGCCGCGGCCGCGCTGTTGACACCGTAGACACGCAGTGATAATCTATCCCTCGTTGACTCTGACGCCTCGCCCCTTTGGTGCGGTCAGTGATCCGGTCCGAAACGGGCCTGGCGGAAGCGTCCGTACCTTGAAAACTGAACAGTGCAGTAGCGCATAAGTCTGTGGGTCTCCGGCCCGGACAGATCGATGCGCGGTCCCGCAAGGGCCCGCGTTTTTGTTTGTCCTGGTTTGAGAATCAATGGGATTCGTGCTGCGGGCTCTCCGGCTCCACCGGACGCTCGCACAAGGTACGGATCCCGCAAGAACTATGACGAAGCCGGCCGCCGCGAGGCGGACGGCAAGATCCGGACTCGCAATCCGGATCGATCGGCGAGCTCGAGCGATCGAGCGCGTCGAACAGTCAGCGAAGATAGAGCTTTTCAAAAGCTCCATGAATTTTTATGGAGAGTTTGATCCTGGCTCAGGATTAACGCTGGCGGCGTGCCTAACACATGCAAGTCGAACGAAGGTAGCAATACCTTAGTGGCAGACGGGTGAGTAACGCGTGGTCAACCTACCGTTGAGTGGGGGATAACTAGCCGAAAGGTTAGCTAATACCGCATACGTCTCCGAGGGGCATCCCTTGGCGATAAAAGGAGCAATCCGCTCGATGACGGGACCGCGTCCCATTAGCTAGATGGTGGGGTAACGGCCTACCATGGCTCCGATGGGTAGCTGGTTTGAGAGAGCGACCAGCCACACTGGGACTGAGAAACGGCCCAGACTCCTACGGGAGGCAGCAGTGAGGAATTTTCCGCAATGGGCGCAAGCCTGACGGAGCGACGCCGCGTGTGGGAAGAAGGCCTTAGGGTCGTAAACCACTGTCGAAGGGGAAGATAATGACGGTACCCTTGGAGGAAGCCCCGGCTAACTACGTGCCAGCAGCCGCGGTAAGACGTAGGGGGCAAGCGTTATTCGGAATCATTGGGCGTAAAGCGCTCGTAGGCGGATCGAATAGTCGGTGAAGAAAGACCTGGGCTCAACTCAGGGAACGGCACCGATACTATCGGTCTTGAGGCAATCAGAGGATGATGGAATTCCCGGTGTAGCGGTGAAATGCGTAGATATCGGGAGGAACACCAGTGGCGAAGGCGATCATCTGGGGTTGTTCTGACGCTGAGGAGCGAAAGCTAGGGGAGCAAACGGGATTAGATACCCCGGTAGTCCTAGCCGTAAACGATGGATACTAGGTGTAGGTGGTATCGACTCCATCTGTGCCGCAGTTAACACAATAAGTATCCCGCCTGGGGAGTACGGCCGCAAGGTTAAAACTCAAAGGAATTGACGGGGGCCCGCACAAGCGGTGGAGCATGTGGTTTAATTCGACGCAACGCGAAGAACCTTACCGGGGCTTGACATCGTACGAAATCCTACGAAAGTAGGCTTCCTCGCAAGAGGACGTACAGACAGGTGCTGCATGGCTGTCGTCAGCTCGTGCCGTGAGGTGTTGGGTTAAGTCCCGCAACGAGCGCAACCCTCGTCGTGTGTTGGTCCGCAAGGATCTCTCACGCGAGACCGCCGATGAGAAGTCGGAGGAAGGTGGGGATGACGTCAAGTCAGCATGGCCCTTACGTCCCGGGCTACACACGTGCTACAATGGGTAGGACAACGAGTCGCGAGCTAGTGATAGTAAGCTAATCTCTTAAACCTGCCCTCAGTTCGGATTGAAGGCTGCAACTCGCCTTCATGAAGTCGGAATCGCTAGTAAACGCAGATCAGCTACGCTGCGTTGAATACGTTCCCGGGCCTTGTACACACCGCCCGTCACGTCACCTGAGTTTAGTGTACCCGAAGCCGCCCGTGCAACCCGCAAGGGAGCAAGGCGTCTAAGGTGTGCTAGGTAAGGGGGACGAAGTCGTAACAAGGTAGCCGTATCGGAAGGTGCGGCTGGATCACCTCCTTTCTAAGGAGTACATGTCGTTGGATCTCGCCTAGCGCGATCGCAACGGCGTATACATTCTTTTGTCGACCACAGACGATGCTCGAAGTTCGGGGTTCACCCGGCCATTTATGGCTAAGGGCTGGATGAGGACGACGAGCCCGATGTTTTTCAGCATTGGTTGCGCGGCCCTCACATCGAGGGTCTCTCGCAAGACGATCGGCACGCATGCGTGTCGTTCGTCGAGACTGCACTGTTCAGCTTTGAGGGCACGGCCCCAAGGCTTCTTGCGATTCGCTCATCTTTCGTGATGCGATCGCTGGCGGCCACGGAGTTCGACCTCGTACCTTGAAAACTGCATAGAGAAGAACTTTCATGTGCCAAACATGAGAGCGGGTCCATGCGAAAGCATGGACTGCAATTTCAAAAATTGTGTTCCTTAAGAACGCGTCTTAGTAAGTACATAAGAGCACACAGGTGGATACCTTGGCACGACAGGCGATGAAGGACGTAGCAGGCTGCGAAAAGCCTGGGGGAGCTGCCAACAAGCGATGATCCCAGGATTTCCGAATGGGGCAACCCACGTGGCGTCATGGTCACGTACTCCGCGATGAATACAATAGTCGCGGTAGAGCATACCCGGTGAACTGAAACATCTAAGTAGCCGGAGGAAAAGACATCAACCGAGATTCCCGTAGTAGTGGCGAGCGAACCGGGAAGAGCCTAAACCCCGCGCGTGTAAGCATAGCAGCGTTGCGCGAAGGGGGGTTGCACGGCGATCAGTCGAGGGTGCTATACCTCGAGGTCAGTAAGAAATCCGATCGAAAGACGAAGCCGGCTGGAAAGCCGCACCAAAGACGGTGATAGTCCCGTAATCGAATTCGTTCGGACTGACTCGATCGTTCGTAAGTAGGGCGGGGCACGAGAAACCCTGTCTGAATCTGGGAGGACCATCTTCCAAGGCTAAATATTCTGTCGTGACCGATAGCGCATAGTACCGTGAGGGAAAGGTGAAAAGAACCCCCGAAGGGGAGTGAAATAGAACATGAAACCGTGTGCTTACAAACCGTGAAAGGCCAATGCGCAAGCAAGGCTAATCGCGTGCCTATTGAAGAATGAACCTGCGAGTTACGTGGTACAGGCATGGTTAAGGTGATGAGCCGGAGCCGCAGCGAAAGCGAGTCTGAATAGGGCAATTCGTCTGTATCAGTAGACCCGAAACCAAGCGATCTATCCATGAGCAGGCTGAAGCATGATTAACCTCATGTGGAGGGCCGAACCTGTTGTTGTTGAAAAAACATTGGATGACTTGTGGATAGGGGTGAAAAGCCAATCGAGCTTGGAGATAGCTGGTTCTCCCCGAAATAGTTTGAGGACTAGCGTTGCATATTAACCCTCGGGGGTAGAGCACTGACAGGGCTAGGGGCCTTACCGGGTTACCGAACCCCATCAAACTCCGAATACCGAGGCGTATCGTGCAGCAGTCAGACAGTGGGGGATAAGCTCCATTGTCAAAAGGGAAACAGCCCAGATCATCAGCTAAGGTCCCTAATCGATGCTCAGTGGTAAAGGAAGTCGTTTCGCACAGACAACTAGGAGGTTGGCTTAGAAGCAGCCACCCTTGAAAGAGTGCGTAATAGCTCACTAGTCGAGTGAGGCGGCGCCGAAAATGTAACGGGGCTCAAGCATCGAACCGAAGCTATGGGATTAGGCAACTAATCGGTAGGGGAGCGTTGTCGCGTAGGCTGAAGCCGGACCGTGAGGACCGGTGGACGAACGACAAGTGCGAATGCAGGTATAAGTAGCGATAAATGCGGGTGAGAACCCCGCACGCCGGAAGTCTAAGGTTTCCTGAGCTACGTCAATCGTCTCAGGGTGAGTCGGGTCCTAAGCCGAGGCTGAGAAGCGTAGGCGATGGCCAAGCCGTTCATATTCGGCTACCACCGACGTCAGTTTAGACTTTCTCGAACAGCGGCCGGCCTCGAGCGATCGTGGCCGTTTGGTGTTCGTTGAAGTCTATGAAGTGAAGGGATGACGCAGGAGGATAGGTCAGCACACTATCGGATGTGTGTCGAAGCAGGTAGGGGGTCAGATAGGCAAATCCGTCTGGCAACTCCGAGATGCGAGTGCGAGAACCCTTGTGGTTCGAAGTGATTGACTCCACGCTGCCAAGAAAAGTCTCTAGCAATGACATAGGTGCCCGTACCGTACACCGACACTGGTAGACTGGCAGAGCATGCTAAGGCGACGGGAGAACCCCTGTTAAGGAACTCGGCAAATTAACCCCGTAACTTTGGGAGAAGGGGTGCCCCTTTTGGTCTAGTCTTCACGACGAAAGCCGAGGGGGGTCGCAGTGAATAGGCCCAAGCGACTGTTTAACAAAAACACAGGTCTCTGCGAACGCGAAAGCGGACGTATAGGGGCTGACTCCTGCCCGGTGCTGGAAGGTTAAAAGGAGAGGTTAGCGCAAGCGAAGCTTTGAATTGAAGCCCCAGTAAACGGCGGCGGTAACTATAACCGTCCTAAGGTAGCGAAATTCCTTGTCGGGTAAGTTCCGACCTGCACGAATGGAGTAACGACTTGGGCACTGTCTCGATGGGGGGCCCGGCGAAATTGCAGTACCAGTGAAGATGCTGGTTACCCGCGGCAGGACGGAAAGACCCCATGAAGCTTTACTATACCCTGATGTTGGGTCTTGAGATTTTCTGTACAGGATAGGTGGGAGCTGATGATCCGTGGGCGCTAGCTTACGGGGAGGCAACCTTGGGATACCACCCTGAAAATCTTGGGATTCTAACCTACGACCGTAAGCCGGTCGGGAGACAGCGTCAGGCGGGTAGTTTGACTGGGGCGGTCGCCTCCTAAAGAGTAACGGAGGCGCCCAAAGGTTCCCTCAGGACGGTCAGAAACCGTTCGTTGAGTGCATAGGCAAAAGGGAGCTTGACTGCGAGACGAACATGTCGAGCAGGTGCGAAAGCAGGGCTAAGTGATCCGGCGGTACCGAATGGAAGGGCCGTCGCTTATCGGATAAAAGCTACTCTGGGGATAACAGGCTTATCTCCCCCAAGAGTCCACATCGACGGGGAGGTTTGGCACCTCGATGTCGGATCGTCGCATCCTGGGGCTGTAGTAGGTCCCAAGGGTTGGGCTGTTCGCCCATTAAAGCGGTACGCGATCTGGGTTCAGAACGTCGTGAGACAGTTCGGTCCCTATCCGCCGTGGGCGTAGGAGATTTGAGGAGTGTCGACCCTAGTACGAGAGGACCGGGTTGAACGAACCTCTGGTGAACCGGTTGTCGTGCCAACGGCATAGCCGGGTAGCTACGTTCGGATCAGATAAACGCTGAAAGCATATAAGCGTGAAACTGACTTCAAGATGAGATCTCAACCTCGAAAGAGTGAAGGGTCGTGGGAGACTACCACGTTGATAGGCCGGAGGTGGAAGGCGAGCAATCGCTGGAGCTGACCGGTACTAATAGCCCGGACACTTAATAAGTACGCCAACTACAAGAGAACGCAATTGCGTTTGGCCATGGAAGTTCTTCTCTGTGCAGCTTTCGCCCGCGATCGCCTCGAGCTCAGGCTCGGCATCGCGGAGCGGATCAAGTTTCTGGCGGCCATAGCGGCGGGGTTCCACCCGTTCCCATCCCGAACACGGCAGTTAAGCCCGCCAGCGCCGATGGTAGTCGGACCGCAGGGTCCCTCGAGAGTAGGACGCCGCCAGATAATCCGTACCAAGGAGCCCGCCGATCAGCGATGATCGAGCGGGCTCTTTGTCATCCCGTCATCCTGAGCTCGTCGAAGGGGTCTAGTACTCTTGCGCTGCGGCGACGGCTGCGTGGTCGGTCGACGAGAGCGGCGGCGCCGCGTCGGCGGTCGCATCGGTTCCGACGCGCTCGGTCAGCCAGCGGTACCCGAAATACGCGCCGACGGCGAACCCGAGCAGCACCGCCGGCTTGCGCCAGCCGCCACTGCCGCGCCGTGGCGCCGGCGGCTCGGAGACCAGCTTGTCGAGCTCGTCGGCGGCGTTGCCGGCGAGGGCGAACGAGTGCAGGTCGTAGCGGTTGAGCTTCACGTTGACGTGCCAGCGCTCGCTGTCGGGGATCCCGAGCGCCTCGATGAGCACGTCGGTCAACCGGTTGCGCAGCGCGAACCAGCTCTTTTCATCGACGACCGGCGCGCTGATCTCCAGATGCGTGTCGACGATGCCGCCGTCCGCGACGAGCCGGCCGGCGATCGCGAAGTCCCCCGGCTCAAAGGCCATGAAGTGCACGCTCGTCCATTCCGGCTTCTCGTCCGGGAGAATGTCGAGCACCGTCGCCGTCAGCTCGTCGGCGAGATGGCGTTTGGTCTCCGCGTCGAGCGGGAGCGAAGAAAGGCGGAGATACGGCATGCGGGTATCGTACCCGCTCGCCAGCCTGCTACGCTGCCACGCCGCGCCGGGGCGAGGGCGCGAGCAGCTGCGAGGTGAGGAAGCCGGCGACGATCAGAATCGCCGAGACGAGCGCGCGCGTCCCCAGCGAGAGCCCGTCGGTCACGTCGCCCTGGAACACGTAGAGCAGGCTCTCGTACGAGAGCGAGCCGGGGACGAGAACGAGGAGCCCGGGGACGAGGACGACGCTCTGCGGGATCCGCAGGTAGCGCGCCGCGAGCGTCGTCACCAGCCCGATTCCGAACGCGGTCGCGAACGGGCTCGCCTGGGTGACGCCCAGCGCGGGAAACCAGTGCGCGAGCGCGACGGTCGCCAGACACGAGGCGACGATCCAGCCCACGTCGCGGTAACGCGCGTGCAGGATCAGCGCGATGCCGAGCCCCATCAGCACCGCCGAGACGGCGAGCGAGAGCTGCGAGGTGTGGCCGGGAGTCACGGTGGGCGCGTGCAGCACGGCGTTCCGCATCAACCCGGCGCCGAGCGCGAAGCCGCAGCCCAGCGAGAGCAGCGTGACGAAGACGCCGCCCAGGCGTGCCGTCCCCGAGACGAGGTTGCGGTTCGCGAGCTCGCTGAGCGCGGTCGTCAGCGAGTAGCCCGGCAGCAACTGCACGATCCCGGCGATCAGCACGACGTAGAGCGCGATCGGGCCGACGAAGCGTTCCCACATGCCGACGATCACCGTCGCGACGAACGCCGCCGAGACCTCGAAGATCCGGTCGACGCGGAGCGAGCGCTGGCCGAGCGCGGCGATCGCGCCGATCGCCACGCCGACGAGCCCCGAGACCAGCACGTCGGCGCCGGCGCCGCCGAGCAGCAGCGCGGTACCGCACGCCAGCAGCGCGTACGCAGCGATCGTCAGCAGCGGCGGGTCGGGCTCCACCTCGGTGTCGATCGCGGTGACCTGCGCGAGCGCGATGCCGGGCTCGAGGCCGCGTCGCAGCGCGCGCACGACCCCTTCGAGCAGCGCCAGCTTGCGCAGGTGCAGTTTCCCCGGTTCGAGCCGCAGGATGACCAGCTGTTGCGCGAAGCCCGAACCGACGGCCAGGGTGAGGCTCGTCGGCAGCACGTTGACCTGGACCGCGATACCGCACGCGGCGGCGACCTCGCGCAGCGTCTGCTCGAGCGAATCGGTCGGGATACCGGCCTGGTGCAGCCCGCGCCCGAGCGCCAGCAGCAGCTCGGTGCGGTCGTCGTGCGCGACGTCCACCCCCACGGCCTTCGCCGACCGAGGTTCGCCGCTCCGCCCGCGGAAGGTTTCCGGGTGGCTTTCTACGTTCGTGCGGGGCGTCTGCCCGAGAAGCGGCACGTGCAGTTCCGAGCTCCGGGCGGGGCGCTGTACGCCGAAGAGCTGATGTCGACAAAGGGCTTCGAGAGCGTGTACTCGCTCGCGTACCACCTGCGGCCGCCGACCGCGACGCTCGACGTGCAGGCGTGGGAGCGCCCGATGGTGCGCTTTCTCCCGAACGATCCCGTGCGGAACCGGCACTGGTTCACCGGCCGGCTGCAGAAGAACGGCGACGCCGTCGAAGCGCGCGTCCCGCTGGTCGGCAACGACGACATCGTCCTCTCGACCGCACTCGTCACCGAGCCGATGACGTATTTCTTCCGCAACGCGAGCGGCGACGAGATGCTGTTCGTGCAGCACGGCGAGGGCGTGCTCGAATCGTCGTTCGGCGTGCTCGAGTACCGCGCGCACGACTACCTCTACGTGCCGATGGGGACCACCTACCGGCTGCAGCCGCGCACGCCGACCTCGCTGTTCGTCGCGGAGTCGTCGGGACAGATCACGATCCCGCGGAAATTCCGCAACGAGTTCGGCCAGCTCGCCGAGCACGCACCGTACTACGAGCGCGACTTCCGCGCGCCCGTGCTGCAGGATCCGATTGACGAGGTCGGCGAGTTCGACGTGCGCATCACGGCGAAAGGGCGGCATGCGAAGTACGTCGTCGCGAACCACCCGTTCGACGTCGTCGGCTGGGATGGGTACTGCTATCCGTGGGCGTTCAGCGCCGACGAATACGCGCCGATCACCGGCAAGCTACACCAGCCGCCGTCGTCGCACCAGATCTGGGACGCGCCGGGCGCGGCGTTCATCCTGTTCGCGCCGCGCATGTTCGACTACCATCCGCTGGCGGTGCCGGCGCCGTACAACCACTCCTCGGTCGACTGTGACGAGATCATCTACTACGCGTCCGGGAACTTCATGTCGCGCCGCGGGATCGAGGAGAAGTCGGTGACGCTGCACGCTGCCGGCGCGCCGCACGGACCGCAGCCGGGCGCGGTCGAAGCCTCGCTCGGCAAGACGCACACCGACGAGCTGGCCGTCGCGATCGACGCCTTCGGCCCGCTGCGCGTCGCCGAGACGGTGAGCGGCGTCGAGGACGCGGCGTACTTCAAGAGCTGGGTGGCGCAACGCGTCTGACGCTGAACGGCTGCGCGTGCTTCGTGTTCGCGATCGGGCTGCTCGCGCTGGGGATCGGGTTCATCGTCTCGGGGCGGCAGCTGGCACCGAACGAAACCGCGGATGCGAAGGTATTCCGTACTGATCCGAGTTGCACGGCTCCATTGACGTCCGCCGTCGCAGCGAAGGGTGACTGCACCGTCGTCACCGCGGCCTTCGTGGTTCCCGGGGTGCGCCGCGGCGGCGGCATGAGCCGGACGCCGAGCGAGACCCCGTACGTCTACGTGCGTTTCGCCGATGGAACCAGCCAGACGGACGACCTCGAAGGGTCCGACGGACGTTGGTTCGCCTCGAGCGTTCGTCCCGGTTCGCCGGCGCGCGTGCAGCTTTTCCGCGGGAAGCTGGTGCGGGTCGCGTCCGGGAACTCCGTGGCGGAGACGATCTCCGCGCCGGACGTTTCGGCGACGACCGTTTCCCAGATGCCCTGGGTCGGCGGCGTGCTGATCGCGATCGCCGCACTGTTCGCGCTCGGCGGAGTACGCTCGATGCGCCGCCCGGCTGACCGCTCGGCTCCTTGACCCGGAAAGGCGCAGCCCGCGCGCTGCGAGAACGGAATTCTCGTGCCCGACTATTATCTGATCCCGCTCCTCCTCCTGATCATGAGCCTCGGCCTCGTGGCGCTGATCTACTGGGGCAGCCTCGTCGAAGAACGCCGCAACCGCCGCGCGTAGCGGCCCAGCGGAAGAACACGAAAACGGGCGCCCCCCTGCGGAGCGCCCGTTTTTCATTGTGCGGGAGAGCGCGCTACGCGACGTGCGCGGGGGCGAGGTCGTGCTGCTGGAGCACGAGACCCGGGGTGATGATGTGCTTGTTCATCCCGAGCAGTGAGGGGTCGACGCCGAGCGCGAGCGCGACCAGCTGCGGGAGGTGGAAGATCGGCAGATCGGTGCGGCCCCAGCGCGCGACCGAGTCGGCCTGGTAGCCGTCGAGTGCGAGGTGGCAGAGCGGGCACGGCGTGAGCACCGCTTCCGCGCCCTGGTCCTTCGCCATGCGCATGTTCTGGCCGACCATGTTCGCGGCGATCCCGTCCTTCTCGAGCTGGACGTGGAAGCCGCAGCAGCGCGTCTTGCCCGCGTAGTCGACGGCTTCGCCGCCGAGCGCTTCGATCAGGTCTTCGAGCGAGTGCGGGTTGCGCGCCGACTCCCAGCCGTTGACCGACTCCGGGCGGATGATGTGGCAGCCGTAGAACGCGGCGACCTTGAGGCCGTTGAGCGGCTTGACGACCATCTTCTTGAGCTCGTCGAGGCCGATGTCGTCGATGAGCAGCCACAGCAGGTGTCGCACCGTCACGCCGCCGTCGTACTTCGCGCCGAACTTGCCGAGGATCGCGTTGGCTTGACCCATGTGGGTCTCGTTCTCGAGCAGCTCTTTGTTGGCGGCGCGCATGTGGCCGGTGCACGTCGAGCAGATCGTGATCACGTCGTCGAGCCCGAGCGCTTCGGCTTGTGCGTAGGTGCGCGCGTTGAGGACGCGGGCGACGTCGCGGTTCGTGTCGTTCAGGACCGAGGCGCCGCAGCACGCCGCCGCGGTCAGCTCGACGAGCTCGATACCGAGCCGGTCGGCCAGGAGCATCGTCGAGTTGAACAGCTCCTTGCACGACTCTTTGGCGACGCAGCCCGGGAAGAACCCGTACTTGCGCATCTGTGCCGACTTCGACTTGCCCTTGATCGCGGGCTTGTCCAGGGTGGCAGTCATCAGAGTGTTGGAGCCTCCAGGGTGTCGAAAATCATCCGGATTTCGTCGACCTTCGGAACGGGTTTGAGGAACAGTGGCGGGATCTTCCCGGCGAGCGCGAGCCGGATGCCGAGCGGGGCAACCTTGATCAAGCCGCGGATGTTGAAGCGGCCGACCGTGCCTTGAATGACCTCGGTCTCGTGCAGCATCCCGGTCGCCTTGATCGTCTTCGCGACGACGAGCGCGTGGCGCGGGCCGGCGGCGTCGGTGATCCCCTCTTCGATCGTGGCGCGTTTCACCGCGATGATGTCGTCGTGGGGGTCGACGTGCTTGGGGCAGTACGAGCACGCGTAGCAGTGCGCGCACAGCCAAAGGTAGTCGTCGCTGATCTGCGCGGCGCGTTCCTTGCGCTTGGAGTCACGCACGTCTTCGATGAAACGGTAGGCGTACGCGATCGCGGCCGGCCCGGCGAATGCCGGATCGACCGAGACGACGGGGCAGAGCGCGTAGCAGGTCGCGCACATCACGCAGTTGGCGACCGCGACCAGCTTCTTCATGTCCTCGGGCGAGACCCGACGTTCTGTTGCGTGGTCGGAGTCCTTGTCCTTGGGCTGCAGGTACGGTTTGAGCCTCGTGTACTTGTCCCAGAACGGGTCCATGTGAACGACGAGATCGCGCATCGGCTGGAAGTTCGGCATCGGGTCGATCGCGATCGAGCGGTCGGACTTCAGCACGGTGCGCACCGGCGTCTTGCACGCGAGCCCGGTCGTGCCGTTGATGTTCATCGAGCACGACCCGCAGATCGCCGAGCGGCAGGAGCGCCGGAACGTGATCGAGCCGTCGATCTCGGCCTTGGCGTGCTCCAGCGCGTCGAGCACCGTCGCGGTGTCGGGGAGTTCGGTGATCTCGACGCGGTCGCGGTGCGGAACGTCGTCCGTCGCCTGGTCGAAGCGGAAGATATCCAACGTGTAGGCCACGATCAGTACGACCTCACCGACGGCTGCCACTTGGTGACGACGACCTTGCGCGAGTAGTCGGGCTCGGGGTCGGCCGTTTGACCCTTGTAACGCATCAGCGTGTGGACCATCCACTTCTCGTCGTCGCGCTCGGGGAAGTCCGTGCGCGCTTGGGCACCGCGCGATTCCTGGCGGTTGATCGCGCCGAGCATGATCGGCTGGGCGATGTCGGCGAGACACTCGGTCTCGAGCAGCCCGATCAGATCGGTGTTGAACGTCTTCGATTTGTCCTGCACGGTCATCGTCGCGGCGGCCTCGCGCGCCTGGCGCAGCTCGTCCATCCCAGCCTTGAGGTCGGCTTCGTTGCGGAAGATGAACGCGTGATCGCTCATCGCGCCGTTGACCATCTTGCGAACCTGGCTGTGGCGCTCACCGCCCGTGCGGGCGAGGATTCCGTCGATCCGTTCTTGTTCGCTCTGCAGGGTCTTGGTCGAGGGCTTCACCTCGCCGAGGTTCTTGATGTAATCGGCGGCGTGCTGGGCGGAGCGGGCGCCGAAGACGATCGTCTCGAGCAGCGAGTTGCCGCCCAGGCGGTTTGCGCCGTGGACCGAGACGCAGGCGCATTCGCCGGCGGCGTAGATCCCGGGGATGCGCGTCGCGCCCCACTTGTCGGTCTCGATCCCGCCCATCGCGTAGTGCATACCCGGCAGAATCGGGATCGGCGTGTCGACCGCGTCCTTGCCGGTTGCGTCGAGTGCGAGCTCGCGAATCTGCGGCAGGCGCTCGAGGATCTTTTCGCGCCCGAGATGGCGCAGGTCGAGGAAGACGCAGCCGTCGACGCCGCGCCCCTCGCTGATCTCGGTCCACTCGGCGCGGCTGACGACGTCGCGCGAGGCGAGCTCGCCCTTGGTCGGGGCGTACTTGAACATGAAGCGCTCGCCGTCTTTATTGAGGAGGTAGGCGCCTTCACCGCGCGCCGCCTCGGAGAGCAGCACGCCGTTCTCCTTGAGCGAGGTCGGGTGGAACTGGACGAACTCCATGTCCATCAGCGGGATCCCGGCCCGATAGGCGATCGCCGTCCCGTCGGCCGTCGAGGCGTAGCCGTTGGTCGTCTTGCGGTAGACGCGGCCGAGCCCGCCGGTGGCGAAGATCGTCGCCTTGGCGGTGACCAGCTCCAGCTCGCCGTTGCGCATGTTGTAGGCGACGATCCCGGTGCCGATGCCGTCCTCGACGCAGAGCGCCGTTGCGAAGTACTCCTCGTAGACCTTGACGCCGAAGCGCTCGAGCTGCTCCCACAGGGTGTGCAGGATGACCAGGCCGGTGACGTCGGCCGAGTAGCAGGTGCGAGCCGAGCCGGCGCCGCCGAACGGGCGCTGGGCGATCCGGCCGTCGGGCATGCGTGAGAAGATGCAGCCGCGGTGCTCGAGCCAGATGATCTGGCGCGGCGCGTCCTCGGCCATCGCCTCGATCGAGTCCTGATCGCCCAAAAAGTCCGAGCCCTTGACGCAGTCGAAGGCGTGATTCTCCGGCGAGTCGTCCTCCCGGTTGCCGAGGGCGGCGTTGATGCCGCCCTGCGCGGCGCCGGAATGACTCCGGACGGGGTGCATCTTGGAGACGATCGCGACGTCGGCTCCGCGTTCCGCCGCTTCGACCGCGGCACGCATCCCTGCGAGCCCGCCGCCGACCACGACGATGTCGTGCTTGATCACCGGTGTTCTTCCAGCCCTCTCGAGGTGGTGTTCCGAACGAGTGTAGCGGAAACGGTTTCCACGGCGCACCACCTTCGTCGCACGCCGCCCTTCACGCTGCCTTTCCCGGCAGGCAGTGTACCACGCAAGCGAGCGGCAGGTCGTCCCGGTGTGAGGCGTTCGCCTTCGCGGACGTGTTCTGGGGAGGGCCGGTCGCGTCCGCAGGGCGCCCGCAGGGGTCTCAGGTATCTGAGGTTACCCGCGCCCGTTCTCCCGTCGTAGGTTGACTTTTCGTTGAGCTCGTTCGTCCATCTGCACGTGCACTCCGAGTACTCGCTGCTCGACGGCGCGTGCCGCGTCGACACCCTGTGCCGCAAGACGGCGGACGAGGGTGCGCCGGGGATCGCGCTGACGGACCACGGGGTGATGTTCGGCGCGGTCGAGTTCTACGACGCCGCCAAAGACGTCGGCCTCACGCCGATCATCGGGTGCGAAGCCTACATCGCGCCGCGCGGCCGCTTCGACCGCACGGTGCGCGACGAGGCGCACGTCACGCTGCTCGCCGCGAGCGACGTCGGCTACAAGAACCTCACGACGCTGATCTCCAAGGGCTTCCTCGAGGGCTACTACTACAAGCCGCGGATCGACCTCGATCTGCTCGCGGCGCACAACGAGGGGCTCATCGTCCTCTCGGGCTGCATGTCCTCGCTGGTCTCGGCACCGCTGCTCAAGAACGACTACGAGACGGCGAAGAAAAACGCCAAGGTGTTCGGCGAGATCTTCGGCGACCGGTTCTACATCGAGATCATGCGCCACGGGATGCCGGAAGAGGACGTGATCAACACCGGGTTGATCACGATCGCGCGCGAGCTGAACTATCCGCTGGTCGCGACCAACGACTCGCACTACCTCACCCAGGGCGACGCGCAGGCGCACGACGTGCTGCTCTGCATCGGGACCGGCAAGACGGTGCAGGACACCAGCCGGATGAAGTTCTTCTCCGACCAGTTCTACGTGAAGTCCGCGCAAGAGATGCGCGAGCTGTTCGCCGACGTCCCCGAGGCGTGCGACAACACGCTCGAGATCGTCAAGCGGATCGACATCAAGATCCCCAAGAAGGTCTTCTACCTGCCGGACTACCCGGTGCCGAAGACGCCTGCGCAGGACGTCGCCGGCGTGCTCAGCGGCTCCGCCGCGGACGTGGGCGCCGAGATCGATCCGGACCGCGAGATCCTGATGTCGGCCGAGGACTACCTGCGGCTCGTCACCGAGCAGGGCCTGGTGGTGCGCTATGGCGCAGAGCGAGCGGCGAACGACGCTGCGCTGCGTGAGCGGCTCGACTACGAGCTCGGCGTGATCAACACGCTCGGGTTCGCCTCGTACATGCTGATCGTGTGGGACTTCATCAAGTACGCGCGCGATTGCGACATCCCCGTCGGGCCGGGCCGCGGGTCGGCGGTCGGTTCCGTCGTCTCGTACTGCCTGAAGATCACCGACCTCGACCCCCTCAAGTTCGGACTGATCTTCGAGCGGTTCTTGAACGCCGAGCGGATCTCGATGCCGGATATCGACACGGACTTCTGCGTCGAGCGCCGCGACGAAGTCCTCCGCTACGTCACCGACAAGTACGGCAAGGACCGCGTCGCACAGATCGTCACGTTCGGAACGATGGCGGCGCGCGCCGCGGTCCGTGACGCCGGCCGCGCGCTCGGCGTCCCGCTCCCCGACGTCGACCGCGTCGCGAAGCTGATCCCGTCCGGCCCCACCGGGCTGACGATCCCGCAAGCACTGCTGCAGATCCCCGAACTCGGCGTCCTCTACAACGGCGATGTCCAGATCCGCAAGCTGCTCGATACGGCCAAGTCGATCGAGGGGCTGGCGCGCAACGCTTCGACCCACGCCGCCGGCGTCGTCATCTCGAAGAACCCGCTGACCGACCACGTACCGCTGGTGAAGATCGGCGAGAACGGCGTCAACACGCAGTACGACATGAACGTCGTCGAACGCGTCGGCCTGCTCAAGATGGACTTCCTCGGCCTGCGCAACCTCACGGTGATGAAGGCCGCGATGGACGAGATCCGTCGCACGGTCAATCCTGCGTTCGACATCGCGACGATCCCCGACGACGACCCCAAGACCTACGAGATGATCTCGCGCGGTGAGACGCTCGGCATGTTCCAGCTCGAGTCCGACGGGATGAAGCGCGTCTGCACCGAGCTGAAACCGTCGGGACTCATGGATGTCGTCGCGCTCGTCGCGTTGTATCGCCCCGGCCCGATGGAGTGGATTCCGGACTACATCGCCGGCAAACACGGTCGGAAGAAGGCGTCGTATATCCACCCGAAGCTCGAGCCGATCTTGGCGGAAACGTACGGAATTGCGTGCCTACATGGTGGCACACCGGTTTGGTACGCTGACGGCACAATGAAACCGATCGAAAATGTACAGCCGGGCGACGAAATCCTCACGTTCGACAACGGTGTCGTTCGTGCCGGAAAAGCCGCCAAGGTTTGGCCTAGCGGCAAGAAAAAGCTCCTGCGTTTGACGCTGTCGACCGGTACGGTGATCGAGTGTTCCGAAGACCATCGTTTCCCGACGCCCGCCGGGGACGTCCAAGCGCGTGATCTGCGCGCCAACTCGGCGTATAAACGGCGTTCCGCATATCTCTACACCGAGCCGCGATCCATGCTCTTCGAAGCATGGTCGCTACCGTGCACGCAGCCCGGGTGGGAGATCGGCGAGGACCGAGCGTATCTGCTGGGTGTTCTCGTCGGCGACGGAAGCATGAAGCCGAGCTCGAAGACCGTCACGTGCGGTACGAAGGAGAATGCCGAAGAGGTTGCCCGGCGCTTCCGTGACGCCTTTGGCGCTCGAACGATGGTGTATTTCAATACGCGGGCATGGTATGTGCGAGCCGCGTTCGATACTTCACCGAAACCGACTCCGCTCAACATTTGGCTCGACGAGGTGTACGGTGATCGTTCCTGGCAGGTAAATTGCCAAGCGAAGTGTTTGCCGCTGAAAACAAACTCGCTCGTCGAGCGAGATCGTCTCGCACTCTTGAAGGGCCTTTGGGATAGCGACGGATCCTATGGGACGAGCATCTATCTCCGTTCGACTTCCCCGGGACTCATCCGTCAGGTCGCGCAGCTTCTCGGCTCGCTAAAAGTGAGCTACTATGTTCGCGATACTGCAGTTTACGTCGTCGACCGGTCGCGATTCACCAGTCTGGTCGGGATGCCGCTTCTTCCGGACAAGCACTACAAGACTGAACGCCAGACGAACGTCTTGCCCGTTCTGACTGCCGATCTGCGGGCGAAGCTCGGTGGCTCGGTCGCAACCGCCGAGCGTATTGCGCGACAGTGCCTAAAACGGGCGACGCGGTTTACGTTTACAAAAGTGCAACCGGCAAGCACGTACCTGCATCGAATTCCCGCGTTTTGGGATACCTACGCAAGCACGTACGAGGCGCTTTACCTGGGAGACACCCGCCCGGTCTTCATCGATTCCATCGAGGAGGTCGGCGACGGTGAATGCTTCGATCTGCAGATGGAGGATCAGAACGCGCCGTATTTTGTCGCGAACGGAGCGGTTACCCATAACTGTTATCAGGAGCAGGTGCTGAGAATCGCCCGCGATCTCGCCGGATTCTCGATGGGTCAAGCTGATGAGCTCCGCAAGGTTGTCGGGAAGAAGCAAAAAGACAAGATTCCGTACTACAAAGAAAAGTTCGTCGCTGGCTGCATCGAAAACGACGTCTCGCGCGACATGGCGGAGCGCATCTTCGCGTTCATCGAGCCGTTTGCGGGATACGGGTTCAACAAGGCGCATGCGGTTGCGTATGGGTGGATCGCGTATCAGACAGCGTTCCTCAAGGCGAATTATCCACTGCAGTATTTTGCCGCGCTGATGTCGTCGGTGCGCGACAAGACCGACAAGCTCGTCGAGTACATCGACGAGGCGAAGAAGATGGGGATCGCGGTGCTGCCGCCGGACGTCAATGCTTCGCTGGTCGATTTCGCGGTGGTCGGTCAGGAGATCCGGTTCGGGCTGGCGGCGGTCAAAGGTGTCGGCGAGAACGCCGTGCGCTCGATCCTCGACGCGCGTGAAGCGGGCGGGCCGTTCACCGATCTGTACGACATGGTGAACCGGGTCGACGTCAAGGCGGTGAACCGCAAGGTCTACGAGGCGATGATCAAGTGCGGCGCGCTAGACCCGCTGCCGGGCAACCGCGCGCAGTTGCTCGACGCGCTCGACGGGGCACTCGAGGTCTCGGCGCGCGAGGCGCGCGATCGCGAGATGGGGCAGAGTTCGCTCTTCGGGATGATCGAGGAGCCGCATACGGCGCTCGCGCCCTCGCTGCGACCGTTGCCGGCGCCCTCGACGATGGAGCAGCTCGGTTGGGAGAAGGAGACGCTCGGCATCTTCGTCTCGGGCCATCCGCTGGCCGACGTGACCGAGGCACTGGCGCGCACGGGCGCGATGCCGATCCGCGATCTGCGGAACGGCGAAGACGACAGCGCGGTGAAGATCGCCGGGCTGGTCACCGCGGTGCGCCGTACGCTCACGAAGGCGCAGACGCAGATGCTCTTCGCGACGATCGAGGACACAACGGGCGCGATCGAGTGCATCGTCTTCCCGAAGCAGTACGCGGAGCTGCAGGCGCGCTTCATCGAAGACCACATCGTCGTCGTGACCGGGCGGCTGCGCCTGCGCGAGCGTCGCGGCACGACGCCCGGCGAAGAGGCCCCGCTCGACGTGAACGTCTCGGTGAACGACGTACAGCCGTTCGACCGCCGCTCGAGCGCGCGGAGCGTCCCGCCGGCGCCGGAAGGCTGGCACGTCACCATCACCTCGCGCGAGCACATCGACGACGTCGCGACGCTGATCTCGGAGTGGTCCGGAACGACTCCGCTCGTGCTGCACATCAACGGCTCGATCGTGCAGCGGGGCGTTGCGCCGGACCGCCGCGTCCGCGAACGGCTCGTCGCGATCGTCGGCGCAGCGAACGTCCGCGAAGGCTCGCCGTAGCATGGCCGCGCGCGCATGAGGCTTCCAGCCGGCGTTCGTGACTGGCTGCCGCACGAGCTGGCGCGCAAGCGCGAGATCGAGCAGCAGATGCGCGCGGTCTTCGGGCGCTGGGCATACGAGGAAGTGCAGACCCCGATCGTCGAGCGGTTCGACGTGCTGGAGCGCGGGCTCGGTGAAGAGGCGAGCGAGCTGCTGTTCCAGTTCAACGACCGCCGTTCGACCGCGCTGGCGCTGCGGCCCGAGATGACGACGCCGGTCGCGCGGCTGGTCTCGACCCGGATGCGCGAGGCGCCGCTGCCACTGCGGCTGGCGTACATCGCGCCGGTCTTCCGCTACTACGAGCAACCGCAGGAAGGGCGGATGCGTGAGCTGACCCAAGCCGGCGTCGAGCTGATCGGCGCGGCGGGGATCGACGCCGACGCGGAGACGCTGTTCATGGCGATCGAAGCGCTCGACGAGATCGGGCTGCGCGACGCGCGCTTCGACATCAACGACGCGCGCGTCGTCGACGGGATCCTCGACGGGGTCGGGCTCGACGGCGAGGCGGCGCGCGAGGCGAAAGAGTTCATCAAGGTCCGTAACCTGGTCGGGCTGCGGAAGTTCGACCGCCCCGCGCTGGTCGAGTTCGCGCAGCGCCGCGGGCGGCACGACGCGATCGAGCGCGCGCGCGGGATCTGCACCACGCCGGAGTCGCGCGCGGCGCTCGACGAGCTCGACGCGATGCTGGAGCGCGCCGACGCGCTCGGCTACCGCGACCGCGTCACCGTCGACTTCGCCCTGCTGCGCGATCTCGAATACTACACGGGATTTCTGTTCGAAGGCTACGTCGAGGAGATCGGCTTCTCGCTCTGCGGCGGCGGGCGCTACGACTCGCTGCTGCCGCGGTTCGGATTCGACGTTCCCGCCGTCGGTTGGACGGCCGGCGTCGAGCGGTTGCTGATCGCGCTCGAACGGCGCGGCAAGCACGTGCGCCGGCGGCGTCACCGCGTCGACGTGCTCGTCGCTGGTTCGGACGTCGTCGCGGCTCGCGAGCGCGCGGCCGGGAACGTCGTGCGGTACGCCGGTTCCGACCTCGGCGACGAGGCGCTGCTCGAGGAGGCGCGCGCGTACGGGATCTCGCGCGTCGTGATCGCGCTCGACGGCTCGGTGCGCGAACTGCGCGTCGGCCCGCGCGTCGACGAGCTGCCGGTCCCGCGGCACCCGTCGAACTGGGACGCCCGATGATCGCGACCACCGCCCTTCGACAAGCTCAGGATGACAAAGGTAGAGGCGTGTCGCCGTGAGCAAACACGAGCAACGCAAGCCCGACGGGTTGTCGATTGCGGTGCCGAAGGGAGCGCTGTTTCGTGACTCGGTGGCGCGGCTGCGCGCGGCGGGGATCGACGTGCCGGACGATGTCGGGCGCAAGCTGACGGTCACGACGAGCGACGGGACGACGCTGCTGTTCCTGCGCCCGGTCGACGTTCCGGCGTACGTGGAATTTGGCTCCGCGGACTGCGGGATCGTCGGCAAGGACGTACTGTGGGAGACCGACCGCAACGTCGCGGAGCTCGCGGATCTGGGCTTCGGCTATTGCCGGCTCGTCGTCGCGGCGCGGCGGATCGACCGCTATCACGAAGGTGCCCCGTATCCGACCTTTCTGCGCGCCGCGACCAAGTTCACGCGCTCGGCGGAGACGTTCTTTGCCGAACGCGATCTGCCGGTCGAGCTGATCCCGCTGCACGGTTCGGTCGAGCTCGCACCGCTCGTCGGGCTCGCCGATCTGATCGTCGACTTGGTCGCGACCGGCCGAACACTGCGCGAGCACGATCTGGTCGTCGTCGAAGAGATCGATCAGAGTACGGCCCGCTTCGTCGTGAACCCGGTCCGCTTTCGCGCGAAGTACGACGCGATCACCGCGCTGCTCGATCGCCTCACCGCGGTCACCGCCTGAGCGCGCTGCGATGAAGATCACCGGCGCGGACGATGCGGCGGCGCTGCGCGGCCTGTACGCCGGCGGCTGGGATCCGCCGGCCGCGGTCGTGGACGCGGTACGCGCGATTCTGGCCGACGTTCGCGCGCGCGGTGACGACGCGCTGCTGGAGTACACGAGGCGCTGGGATTTCGCCGATGCAGCGCCGGACGCGCTGCGCGTGGCGATCCCACCGCCGGGCGAAGCGCGGCGCCTGATTCCGGCCGCGATCGCTGGGGGACTCGAGCTGGCGCGCGAGCGGATCGCCGACTTCCACCGCCGCCAGCTTCCGGAACCGATCGACTATCACGCGGCCGACGGCACGCGGTATGCATTTCTCACGCGCCCGCTCGCGTCGGTCGGCGCGTACGTGCCCGGCGGGAGCGCGACGCTGCCCTCGACGGTGCTGATGACCGTCGTGCCGGCGAAGGTCGCCGGGGTCGAGCGCGTCGTCGTCGTCACGCCTCCGCAGCGCGACGGCGCCGTGAACTCCGCGGTGCTGTATGCGTGCGCGCTCACCGGCGTCGACGAACTCTATGCGGTGGGCGGCGCGCAGGCGATCGGTGCGCTCACCTACGGGACGGCGACGATCGCCCGCGTCGACAAGATCGTCGGTCCCGGCAACGTCTACGTCACCGAAGCCAAACGCCAGGTGTACGGCGCGTGTGGGATCGACGGCCTGGCCGGACCCTCGGAGGTGCTGGTGGTCGCGGACGCCGGTGCGAACCCGCGCCTGGTCGCCGGCGAGCTGGTCGCGCAGGCCGAGCACGATCCGCTGGCGCGCGTCGCCGCCGTCTCGGACGACCGGGCGCTGCTCGAACGCGTCGCGGAACTGCTCGACGGTCCGTTCGGGCGCGCAAGCGGGCGTGACGAGATCGTCGCGCGCGTGCTCGACGAGCGCGCGTGGCTGGTTCACACCGCGAGCGACGAGGCCACTCTCGAAGTCATCGAGCGCTTCGCGCCCGAGCACCTCTCGCTGATGGTCGCCGATCCGTACGCCTGGATACCGATGATTCGCCACGCGGGCGCGATCTTCGTAGGCGACCACACGCCCGTTGCTGCCGGCGACTACATCGCCGGCACCAACCACACGCTGCCGACCTCCGGTGCCGCACGCTTCTCGTCGGGGCTGCGCACCGCCGACTTCCTGCGCACGATGTCGCTGGTCGAGAACTCCGCGGCCCGCATGGACGCCGACGCGGAGGATCTCGCCGCTCTCGCCGCCTTCGAGGGGTTACCCGCCCACGCGCGCACGGCCGAGATGCGCGGTGCCCGCAAGAACGGGATTTCTCCCTAATCGCGCCGTAGGGCTCCGCACGGGAGGGAAGCGATGACTCGGATGATTGCGGCTTTGCTGGTGGGCGCCGCGCTGACGGCGGGATGCGGCGGCTCGTCGAACCCGGCGCCGGCCGCGCCGGCGGCGACGCCGGCCCCCACGACGACGGCCCTCGCCCCCAGCGGGCGATTCGTCGCGAACGGTTCAAAGGGCGTCACGTTCACGTTCGCACTCGGGCCCGGCGTACCGCCGGGAGAGTTCGTGGTCGTCAGCGGGCTGCCGGCGCCGGCGCCGTGCCATACGTTTTCCTGCCCCGTCGTCTTCACACCGCTCGACGGATTCTCGTTCAGCGTCGGACCACAACCGCTCTCACTCAGCACGTTCGCGAGCGTTGCGCTGACCGGCGTGTCGAGCCCGTTCGCACTCTCGCCGCTGTTGATGGATGCGACCTCTGATTCCGCTCCGATGCCGAACTTTGGATTCCTGAACCCCACCGGCGGTCCGATCGTGGTCGCCGACTCCCCTTCGGGAAGGCCGGTGCCGACGCTCGTTCCCGGCGACGTCTATGTGTTCATGATCTTCGACACGACCGTTCCACCGACGTAGGGTCCGCTAGCGCGGGGCGGTACGCCCTCGCGGAACGCGCAGACCCCGCGTCGAAGGCGAAGCCCCGATGGTTTCATCGGCGCCGATCCGGCTGGTCGCTCTCGATCTCGACGGAACGCTGGTCGGCGACGATCTCGTCCTCCGCCCGCGGGTTCGCGAAGCCGTCGCAGCAGCGCAGGCGCGCGGCGTCGCCGTCACGATCGTGACCGGCCGGATGTTCCAGGCCGCCCGTCCGTTTGCGCGCGCGCTGGCGATCGACGGCCCGATGGTCTGCTATCAAGGTGCCGCGATCTTCGAAGCCGGTACCGGTGCCGTGCTGCGCGAGACCCCGGTCAGTTCGGACGTCACGCGCGAGGTGCTGCAATGGGCGCACGATCGGGGCGTGCACGCGCAGTGCTACGCCGACGACACGCTCTACGTCGAACAGATCAACCGCTTCTCGAAACGGTACACGGACCTCGCGCGCGTCGAGCCGGTCGTCGTGCCTTCGCTGCGCGACGCATTCGCGGAACGGCCGACGATCAAGATCGTGCTGGTCGACGACGCCGAGCGGGCCGACGAACACCTGGCGGCGCTCAAACCGCTCCTCGGCGCGCGCGCGTATCTCACCCGCAGCCACGTCGACTTCGTCGAGGTCGTCGACCCGCACGTCAACAAGGGTGAGGCGCTGGCGTTCATCGCGCACCGCTACGGCGTTTCGCTCGCGGCGACGCTCGCGGTCGGCGATGCATGGAACGACGTCCCGCTGCTCGACGCGGCTGCGATCGGCGTCGCGATGGGCTCGGGGCCGCCGGAACTGCTGGCGCGCGCCGACCACGTCGTCGGCGACGTCGCGCACGACGGGGTCGCCGAAGCGATCGAGCGGTACGTGCTCGCGTGAGCGAGACGCGCGTGCGCACGCTGCCGCGGCGCCGGAAACCGACGTTCGCATCGCGCGTCAAACCGTTCTGGATCCTGGCGGTCGTGCTCGTGGCGCTGATCGCATGGGGCGGGGTGTGGCTGGCGCGCTCGCCGTGGTTCCGCGTCGCGCGGATCGGCATCGACGTTCCGCTCGCATCGCCGGTGGCGCGCGACGCGGTCCGCGCCGCCGCGGCGGTCGCACCGTCCGCGAACGTCTGGCTGCTGAACCCCGGCGCGATCCGCAACCGTATTGAAGCGATCCCGTACGTCGACCGCGCGAGCGTCCACCGCGGTCAGTTTCCGCAGCCGTTCGTCGAGCTGGCGGTCACCGTGCGGCGGCCGACGGCGTGCGTGCGCGCCGGCGAGCGCGAGGTCACGATCGACGCGACCTCGCGCGTGCTGCAAGACGGCTGCGCGGCTCCGGCGACCTCGCGCATCGACGCGGGCGCCGCGAAGGTCCCCGCGCCGGGCGGGACGATCGCCGATCCCGATGTCGCCCGGCTCCTGGCCGACGGCCGCACCCTCGCCGACGCCAACCTGTCCGTGCGGAGCCTCGGCCGCGACCGCTTCGGCGGCCTGGAGGCGGTCGACGTCACCGGCGTCGTGCTGCGGTTCGGCGACGATGCGGACCTGGCGAAGAAGGCGCCGCTGGTCGAGCCGGTCCGGGCGGGGGTGGGGACCCGCCGGCGCCTCAAGGCGATCGACCTGCGCGCTCCGGGGACCCCGGTCGTCGAGTTCCGCTGACCCTGTCGGGGGCCGGTTTTCCGCAGGTCCTGTGGATGGAATCGGTGGGGCTGCTGTGGATGATGTGGTAGGTGATCGCAATCCGAACCACAATATGTCGTGGTAGAAGTGATGGGGCGGACGGATGGCTAGAGGCGAGACGATCGCCGGGCTGGACATCGGCACGACGAAGACGTGTGCCGTCATCGCCGCATCAGGTCCCGACGGCCTCGAGATCATCGGGGTCGGCGAAGCGCCCTCGACCGGGATGCGCAAAGGGGTCGTCACCGACCTCGAGGCGACGGTCCACGCGATCGAGGCTGCGACCGAAAAGGCCGAGCGGATGGCCGGGGTCCACGTCTCGCACGTCTACGTCGGCGTCACCGGCGAGCACATGCAGTCGACCAACAACCGCGGGGTCGTCGCCGTCACCGGCGAGGACCGCGAGGTGATCGCGAACGACGTCAAGCGCGTCGTCGACGCCTCGAAGATCATCAACATCGCCGCCGACCGCCAGATCGTCCACTCGCTGCCGCGCCACTACACGATCGACGGCCAGGACGGCGTCACCGATCCGGTCGGCATGAGCGGCGGGCGGCTCGAGGTCGACACGCACATCGTCACCGGCGGTTCGACCTTCATCTCGAACGTGCTCAAGTGCGTGCACCGCGCGGGGCTCGAGCCCGCCGGCATCGTGTTCGAACCGCTCGCGTCGTCGGCGGCGACGCTGCTGCCGGAAGAGAAGCAGGTCGGCGTCGTGCTGCTCGACATCGGCGGCGGAACGACGGACATCGCGGTCTTCGCCGAGGGCGGCGTGCTGCATTCGGCGACGATCCCGGTCGGCGGCAACATCTTGACCAACGACATCGCGCTCGGCTTGAAGACGACGTTCGCCGAAGCCGAGAACGTCAAGCGCACCTACGGCTCCGGGCTCGTGCGGCCCGACGAAGCCGACCAGAACTTTCACGTGAAGACGCTCGACGGCCGCAGCACGCGCGAGGTCACCTCGTCGCAGCTGCGCGCGATCGTCGTGCCGCGCGTGCTGGAGATATTCCGGCTCGCGAAGGCCAACATCGTCGATCGCATCCCGCGCGATCAAGTGCTCAGCGAAGTCGTCCTCACCGGCGGCGGCGCGCACCTGCGCGGGATCGAGACGACGGCGGCCGAGGTGTTCGGGCTGCCGGTGCGGATCGGCGTTCCCTCGACGATCGCGGGACTCACCGACGCCGTCAAACAGCCGGAGTACGCGACCGCGGTCGGTCTCGTGCTCTTCGGCCCGCGCGGCGAACAGACGCCGCATCTCAACGGCCGCAGCGGAGGTCCGCTCGGCAAATTCTGGTCCTGGTTCGGCTCCATCTGGAATTGATCGTTGCAACCGCTCTTCCCCCAAGAGGAACAACCAAAAATGGCTGATGCGAAACGGTTCGTGCCCGAGCACGCAGCGACGGTCAAAGTGATCGGGCTCGGCGGCGGCGGGTGCAACGCGGTGAACCGCATGATCGAAGCCGGTCTGACCGGCTGCGATTTCTATGCGATCAACACCGACGTCCAAGCGCTGCGCAACGCGAAGACGAACAACACGGTCCAGATCGGCAGCGGTCTGACGCGCGGCCTGGGCGCCGGCGCCAATCCGAACATCGGGCGTGAGGCCGCCGACGAGTCGCGCGAAGATCTCGCGATGATCCTCGACGGCGCCGACCTCGTGTTCATCACCGCCGGGATGGGCGGCGGCACGGGGACCGGCGGCGCGCCCGTCATCGCCGAGCTCGCGCGCGAGTCCGGCGCGCTGACGGTCGCGGTCGTTACGAAGCCGTTCGGCTTCGAAGGCCGCAAGCGCATGCAGGCCGCCGAGCGCGGGATCGCCGACCTCGAGTCGAAGGTCGACACGCTGATCACGATCCCGAACGAACGGATCCTGCAGATCATCGAGAAGCGCACGCCGCTCAACGAAGCGTTCGCCTACGCCGACGACGTGCTGCGCCAGGGGATTCAGGGTATCACCGACCTGATCACCCAGCCCGGCCTGATCAACCTCGACTTCGCCGACGTCAAGACGATCATGACCGACGCCGGCTCGGCGATGATGGGGATCGGCGAAGGGACGGGCGAGCACCGCGCCGCCGACGCCGCGCAGAAGGCGATCGCCTCGCCGCTGCTCGAAACGACGATCGAAGGCGCGCGCGGCGTGATCTTCAACATCACCGGCGGCCCGGATCTCTCGATGTACGAGGTCAACGAAGCGGCCGAGATGATCTCCCGCGCCGTCGACTCCGAAGCGCAGATCATCTTCGGCGCCTCGATCGACCCGAGTCTGGTCGGCAAGGTCCGCGTCACCGTGCTCGCCGCCGGCTTCGGTCAGCGCACGCACCGCACGCAGACGACCGCCGCATCGCTCGGCTCGCCGCTCGAGTTCGACAAGGTCTCCCCCGTCAACATGGACGACATCGAAGTCCCAGCGTTCTTGCGGTATAGAAGCTAGCCGCGCGAGCGAAGACCGAACGAGAAGCGCCGCGGCATCGCGGCGCTTCTCTCATTTCACGGCCGCCCCGCAGCGCTGCATTCCCGATGTCACCCTGAGCCTGTCGAAGGGCGAACCCAGGTACGCGCGACGGAACCCCGATGCACTCACCACGAGACCGCTTGGCTTCTCAACGGGATCGCGCCGGGCCGAGTCGAGCATGTCGATACTCGATGCACGCCGAGGTCTGCGAGGATGTGCTCCGCCTCTCGCGGCGATATGTCCATAAGGAGGGCCTACCGTCATTATTCCGTAGACCGGCATATGTCCGCTACGCTGCCTGCACCTGACGTCGCCGCCCATGCTACCGAGATTCGGCGCGAGATCCACCGGCATCCCGAGCTTGGGTTCGAGGAGACGAACACGCAGGCGATCGTCGAGCGCGAGCTCGACGCGCTCGGGATCGAGCACCGCCGCAGCGCGCGGACGGGCGTCGTCGGGATCGTGCGCGGCGCGCTGCCGGGTCACGTGACCGGACTGCGCGCCGACATGGACGCGCTGCCGATCACCGAGGACTCCGGCGAAGCCTGCGAGTCGCAGATCATCGGAAAGATGCACGCCTGCGGACACGACTCGCATACCGCGATGCTGCTCGGCGCGGCGCGCGTGCTGCAAGAATCGCGTGATACGTTTGCCGGCACGGCGGTGCTGCTGTTCCAGCCGGCGGAAGAAGGGCCGGGCGGCGCGCTGCCGATGATCGAGGAGGGCGCGCTCGACGATCCGCGCGTCGAAGCCGTCACGATGCTGCACGTCGATCCGCGGCTCGCGACCGGGACGATCGGGATCACGCCGGGACCCGTGAACGCGGCGGCCGACGAGTTTCACCTGACGATTCGCGGCAAAGGCGGGCACGGCGCCTACCCGCACAAGGCGATCGACGTGATCCCGTGCGCGGCCGCGACGATCCTCGCGCTGCAGAACGTCGCCGCGCGCGAGACCGACCCGCTGGCGTCGATCGTCGTGACGATCGGTACGATCGAAGGCGGCTACCGCAACAACGTCATCGCCGACCGCGTCTTCATGACCGGAACGCTGCGGACGCACGATCCCGCCGTGCGCGAGGCTGCGGAAACGAAGCTGCGGCGCATCGTCGACGGCGTCGCGTCGGCGTACGGCGCGCACGCGGAACTGCAGATGATCTTCGGCTACCCGCCGGTCGTCAACGACGGCGAGCTGGCGGAATCGTTCGCCGAGTACACCCGCACGAACGGATTCATCGTCGAGCGGCCGGCGCCGACGATGGGCGGTGAGGACTTCGCCTATTTCGCGCAGCGCGTCCCGGGCGTGATGGTGCGGCTCGGCATCTACAACGAAGCAGTGGGAAGCATCCACTCGGGCCACAGCCCACAGTTCCGGCTCGACGAGGGCGCGATCCCGACCGGAATCGCCACGCTGGTCGCGTTCGCGCGCGGCGTCGGCGACGGTTCGGTGCGCGTCCCGACCTCTTCGACGTCACACCGAACCTGACGGCTGTACCTTAGTAGGTCGTGGCGCCGGAGGGATAAAACGGCCGCTGATCGGAGGTGACGAGCAGCGTGTCGTTGTCGCGATTGCAATCGAACTCGTTGGTATGCGTGGCGATGTCGGGATCGCCTGAGAACGTCAACCGGAATTGCGTCGGGACGTCGCCGAGCGTGAACGGGTACGTGAAGACGTGGTGGACGGTCACGGTCTGTCCCGGCGCGGTCATCTGCGGGACGGCCACCTGAGCGATCGCCGTCGTCGCCGTAATGTGTGACATTCCGATCGCATAGAGGTACGCCATCTGGTGTCCGACGACGGCCGGTGACTGCCCTTGCGTACCGACGTTCTTGATCGTTCCGATGACGTCGACGCGCTTCGCTGCGGGATCGACGATGTGGTACCGGATCGAGTATGCGGCCGGATCGGCGCCGCACCTGGTTTTCGGCGCGTTCGGTGTGCCGGGTACCTTGGGTGCCGCGTTGACGGGCGTCATAGGCTGCTTCGGACTCGGCGTCGATGACGCCGCAGGAACGATCGCAAGCGCGATGACCGCCAGCGAGACGCCGGTCGCGCACCCGAATCGGACGCAGGCTTGACGGACTGCCTTCATAGTTTGTCCTTTCGAGCGGTACCCCGCGGCGACGAAGGTTCCGCCTACCCAAGGCTGCACCTGGGGGCCCTGGCTCCGGGCCGACGAAAGGCGGAATCCATGAAGCCGAGAGCCGCGCTCCTTGCCATCGTGTTCGTTCTTTCGGGTCTTGCCGGAGCGCAGCCGGAACCGGCGGCAGCCCAGGCTCCCCCAGCGCAAGCGCACTTTCGTGTGAGCTTGACGGGCATTCGATGCAATACCGCGACGATCGACAACGTCGTGTCGATCGATGGCGCGGGCGACGAGGTGTTCGCGCTCTCGAAAATCGTCGAGCTAACTGCGACGAACACGATCGCGGCAACGACGGTGCGGGAGAGCCTCACCTACGGCGACACGACCGGACGGTCGAGTCCGGCCGGTATTGCGTTTGCGCTCGACCACGGGCCGTCGAGAATTCACGCCGGCACCGCCAGTCGCACCGGCGGCATGCGAGCCGGCGACGTCATTCCCGATCCTGCCGTCACACCGACGCCGAATCGATCGCGAGCGTTACGCGCGCGCGTGATCCCGATGATTCTTTGGGAGGGTCAATTGCGACGCGGCGGCGAGGCTCCGAATGCCGTCGTCATCGTTCCGACGATTTGGGAGCTCGACAACATTCCGGTGCTGAGGCCCGTGTGGGATGCGCAGCTCGATGGGTACCTGCGGCGAGTTGCAGCCGGCAGCGCGCTCATCCGCAATGCTCCACGGCCGTTGGTCAACCAGAGCGACACCGTTATGCAGTGGTCGCCGAGCCGAAACGACTTCGATCGTCCGATCGGAATGACGGGCGGCGCCTTCAATCCGGCGGCCGCGACGCCGGAGCTCGCGACGTTCGTGCCGGTCGTGTTGTTCCTCACGTTCGATTCGGCGCAAGAAGCGGCGTCGTCGATCGCGCGCAATAGTCGGGGACGTCCGGGAGTCATCGAGATCCGGTACAAGGACGGCCCGAACTATGGGCCCGGCGACTACACGGTCACCCTGCAGATCGAACGCCTATCCGGCTAGGTCCCGAAGGCGGGGTTTCCACCGCATCCCCAGCCTCGTCCACAAGGTGTAGTGTGATTTGTGGAGGGGGTGCACAATATCTTGTGGTGAGCGGCAGGGCGGGGCTCTAGGTGAAGGCGAACCAAAGGGCCTATGGCAATGCCGTCCGTGTCTCTCGACCGGCCGTCACCGCGGGCGCTTCACCGCAGCCAAGACGTCGCGTCGCCCGCGCGTACTGCTTTCGACCTCGTGTGCGAGGTCGAAAAGTGGCCGGTGTGGCTGTCCTTCCTGCGCAGCGCGCGGCGCGTCGAGCCGAGCGAGCCGATCGGCCTCGGCAGCGAGGTCGCGATCCGCTCGAACCTCCCCGGCGAGGACGAAGAGCTCTTCGAAGTCGACCGCTTCATCCCGGGGCACCAGCTCTCGCTCGTCGGGGCGTACTCGGTGCGGCGCCGGATCGACATCCGGATCGAGCAGAAGAGCGCTCGCTCGAAGCTGGTCGTGCGCGTCGACTACCCGACGTACGGAGGCGTGATCGGCGCGCTGGTCGACCGCTTCACGCGCCGCCGCAAGCTCGATATAGCGCTGAACGACTCGCTGATCCACTTCAAAGGGCTGTGCGAGTTCGACCAGTCTCCCGACGGGATCTTGGACGACTTCTAGCACTCGTTGACTGGGTCTGCTAAAGCCGGTACACTATCGGGAGCACCTTTTCCGCTCCGGAGATTCCCCTTTGCCCCTCTACGATTACCGCTGCCGAGCCTGCTCGACGGTCACCGAGGTCCGCCACGGCTTCCGTGAAGCCTACGACGGCACGTGCCCGAACTGCGGCGGCGCGCTCGCCCGCGTGTTCAATCCGGCCGGGATCGTGTTCAAGGGCTCGGGGTTCTATATCAACGACTCCCGCAAATCGAGCGGCTCCGACGGCGCGGCGGCATCGACCAGCGCCGCATCGGACGCCAAGCCGGCCGCCGGCGGCGATGCGAAACCGTCCGGCGCGTCGGAGTCGAAACCGGCCGCGAGCTCGCCGCCGTCGAGCGGCGACGGCGGTTCGAAGAAGAGCGAGTCGAGCGCCGCGTAGCAATGTCGCCGTACGCGCTCGCATGGTGGACGATCCTGGCCGCGGCGGTCGTCGTCCTCATCATGGTGACGTTGCAGGCCGTGCGCGCGTGGCGGGAGATCAAGCGGCTCAACGCGCGTATCGAAGCGATGAGCGATCTTCCGGTCGTCATCGCGCTCGCGCGCGGAGCGGCTGACGCGCGCCGCATCGACGCCGCGATCGCCGAGTTCCCGACGCTGCTCGAACGCGCCAAAGTCGCCACGGCGGTGATCCGGCGCGGACCGCTCCCGCCGGAGCTGTTCGTCGCGATCGCGCGTCTGCGCGCCGAGATCGCCGCGTTCCGGAAGTTCGCCGCGCGCTGACCGCCCGGTGAGTCCTAGGGCTTCGGCTCTTCGGGCGGCTCCCACGACCAGCCGAATCCGTTCTGCGGTTCACCTGGAGCGCCAAACGGCGTGTCGCCTTCGGGTTCTCCGGGCAGCGCGAACGGCGCACCGAACGGCGCCCCTGCGGCCGGCGGAGGCGGGGCCGGCACGACCGGCAGCGGGATCACCGGCGGCATGATCGGCGCGTCGGGATCGGGCCCGAAGCCGGGGACCGGCGAACCGGGCGCTTGCGGTTCGGGATGCCAGCCGCCCGGCGGTGCGGCGGGCGCAGAGGGTCCGACGCGCGGCGGCGCGGCGGGCGGCGCGGCCGCGATCGGCGCGAGGCGCGCGACCGGAGCGTCGGGGAGCGCGTCCTTGCGGAACGGTGCAACGGTGCCGGACCCGAGCGCGACGCCGGCGGCGGTGCCGACCAGCACGATGCGCGAGAGCGGGAGCAACTGCGCGTCGGGTCGCGCGGCGATCGCACGCAGCTCGTCGAGATACCCCTGCGGAAGATCCTCGATCGCCATCGCGTCGAGCACAAGCGAAACGGTTTCCGCGACCGCGTTGCGCGGCGGCACCTTCGTGAAGGTGAACAGGTTCTGCCACACCTCGGCCTTCACGATCGCGAGCAGCTTGCGCCAGTAGTCGATCGTCTGATAGCCCTCGAACTGGCCGCCCTCGCGCTTGGCGCGCGAGTACAGCGCGGCGATTCGCTTGCCGAGCGGGTCGGCCGGCGGCGAAGGTTCGACGATTGCGACGCGGCGAGCGACGCGGGCCAGCTCGGAGACGACCCGGCCGTGGAACCCGGGATCGATCTCGTGCAGATAGTGCATCGCGACGGCGACGTCGTAGCTGCCTTCGGTCGCGGCGATCATCGTCGCGCTGCCGCGCATCGCGCTCGCGCCGGCCCGTTCGGCGGCGGCGATCTGCGCGTCGGTCGATGCGACCACGGTGACGTCGACGCCGATATCGACGGCGCGCGCGACCCAAGCGCCGTCGTTGGCGAGGCCGAGAAAGATCGCACGTTCGTCCGGGCGCAGCGCGAGCGCGTTCCAGATCTGTTCGTCGATCCGGTACGACTCGCGCTGGAACTCAGTGATGTCGTTCATTGGGGAAGGTGGGACTCGAACCCACATGAGCTCTCACTCGGTCGCTTTTGAGGCGACTGCGTATACCATTTCGCCACTTCCCCGTTCTCTTCCGACGGTGGCCGATTCGCGGCGACCCACGCCCGCTCCGCCCCGCCGAAGATGCTAAGGTCCGCTGCCGGTGCCTCGCGCAGGACCGCGTAGGTGACCCGGCGCCACCCGCCCGGCGCGAGAACGAGCCGCAGCGTCCCGTTGCTCTTGGCGGGCTCCCACGCCGCCGATTCCACGTCGCCGGGCCGCCACGCGACCGAAACGACGGTCGCAGGATCGAGGGCGTCGGCGTGCCGCGAGGTGAGCGTGACCCCGCCGAACCGCGGATCGATCGCGGCGGCTTGGGCGATCGGCGTCGTTACGGGGCCGGCGCCGAGAAGCGGCTGCAGCGGCGCGTCGTACTCCGGGGCGAACGCCGAGAGCGCGGAGAACGAGACCAGCCGTTGTTGCGCGGTACCGATTCCGTGCGGCGTGAAGCGCTCGTCGACGACCAGACGATTCGACGAGGCGCCGACCATGACGACGCGTTCGAACCGGGCGCCGTTCGGCACGACGTCCGGCGCGTCGTACGTGAGGTACGCGCCCGCGCCACGCGCGTTCTCGAACGTGCAACCGTCGTACGTGCGGTTGAACGTTCCGGCGGGATACAGGTGCGTGTACTGCGCGATGCGGTCGGTCGTCGACGGCGGCGGCTGCACGAGCACGTCGTCGCGGAGCCCGCCGGTCGCGTCGAACAGGTTGCGCGCCGCTTCGACCCCCAGGTAGGGGCGGCGAGCGGCGAAGGAGATCGCTCGGGCGCCGCCGGCCGGGGCGAGAACAGCCGCGACGCGATCGTTCTGCACCACGATCGCGCCCGCGCCGTCCTCGAACACGTCCGCGCGGTATGCACGCGGACCCGACGAGCCGCCGCGAAGCCGCCGGTCGGAGACGACCGCGTCGATGTTTCGCGCGAGCCTGATCCCCTTGTCGCGCAGGTAGGTCGTGTGCACGATGATCGTCACGCGCTCGGGCTGCGCCCCCGGCCGCAGTGTGAGCATCGACGCGGCCTCGATTTTTCGCCGCGTCCGTGCCCCGTGAAGCGTCATGTCGACTTCGCAGGGTCCGGCCGGGCCGTCGAACCAGTCGGCGCCGTACAGCCGCACGGTGTGCTCGTCCGACCACTCGCGTCCGACACGGCAGCTCGTGCTCAGCCGGTCACCGCGCGCGAACTGCGCCGAAAGGAACGCGAGATCGACGTCGCTCGCGATGATGCGCGCGCTGCGGGGGGCGAGGACGAACGGCGAGGAGAGCCGACCTCGGAGCAGCGTCGGATCGAGGTGGAGCGTCCGCGCGTTCGCGGTCCAGTTCTCGGCAACGACGAACGTGCCGTGCGGGCCGCGCAGCACGGTCATCGCCGTGCCGTCGGAGACGCCGCCCGCGTTGCCGAACGACTCGATCACGCGGCCGCCAAGCGCGGCCGCTCGCGCACGAAGCGCCCCGCTCTCGCCCGGCGGGACGAGGACGGTCGCGAACGACGCGAGCCGCCGGTCGCCGACGAGGAGCGGGTCGAACGCGTCGCAAGTAATGTGCCGCGCGCGGCACGCGGCGAGCCACCGCTTCAGCTGAGCTGCCGCAGCGAACGCCTCGTGCCGCCCGTCGTACGGGAAGGCGATGCTCGCGACGCGGTGTGCCTCGGCGAGCGCCGGACCGAAGAACGCGAGCTGGCCGAACAGATCGGTCGTCGGCTTGAAGCGCAACGACGGATGTCCGTCGATAGCAAACGCGGCATCCCAGGCGTAGAACGCGTTCGAAAACGGCGCCTCCCAGCCGAACGGCGCGAGCGTATCCTGCATCGGGAAGTCGATCAGCCCTTTGATGCCCCAGCCGGCGAGCTCGCCGATCGCGAGCGTCGTGTTCGACGGGTCGGCGAAGCGAGGCATGGGGTCGCCGGGACCGGCGAGCCAGCCGGCTTGGAACTCGCTGTAGGCGAGCGGTCCTCGGTTCTGCGTACGCAATGTCGCGGTTGCGAAAGCGAGCTCGGCGCGGTCGTGGTCGCCGATCTTCTCGGCATCGCTCTGGTACCAGTTACCCATCGCCCACTCCGGCAGCGCCGCCGGGACCTTCGATTCGAACGTGTTGACGAACGTCGGCGTGAGCGGTCCGACCACGTCGCGCACCTGCGACTCGAGCCAACGCAGGTACGCGCGCAGGTGCGGCGCGGGATACGTGTCGTTGTCGAGATACGCGGCCTGATCGTCGTCGAGCTGCACCGCGAGGACGCGATCGGCGACCGGGCGGAACTCGTCGAGCGCCCGGTGCAGCCAGCGCGCGGAGTACGTCACGTGCGTACGGTTGGCGAGCCACTGAGCCGCCGCGGCGTCGCTTTGCTGGTTCTGGAGGGTCGCGGTCGCCGGGTAGCGACCTTCGAGCACATCGTGCAACGGCATCCCGTACTCCGGTCTTTGGAGCAGCCAGTCGGGATAGCCGCCGTTCCGCCACTCGTTGCGGATGACCGGACCGGGCCGCACGATGAAATAGAAGCCGAGCTTCTTCCCCAGCCGCAGCACCTCGCGCAAGTCGCGGCGTGGATTCGTGCGGCCGGTGAAATCGAAATCGCCGTCGCCGATCTCGTGCCAGTTCCACGGCACGTAGAGATCGAGCGTGTTGACGCCCATCTGCCGTAGCCCCGTCATCCAGTCGCCCCACCGCGAGCGCGGGATGCGCTCGTAGAAGAACGCGCCGCCGAGGAAGAAGAACGGTTTGCCGTCGACGCGCAGCACGGGTTCTCCGGAAGAATCGCGCACGACAATCGCGTGACCGAACGTTGGAAGGGCCGGCGCCGCGCTCGCCGGCACGGCACACGCAGACGCGAAGGCTGCGAGGATGGCAGCCGCGGTGAACGGCCACATCGCCGTCCGGCGCGCGCGAATCATGTACACGAGCGCGCCGGCCGCGAGGGTGCCGAGTCCGAACGCGATGCCGACGATCCCGGTCGACCAAAACAGGAACACCCAGCCGGCGAGGGCGAGCAGCGGCGGCAGCGGGTACAGCGGGATGCGAAACGGCGCGGGACCGCTGCGCCGCGCGAGGATCAGTGCGAAGACTTGTCCCCCACCCTGGACGAGAACGATCCCGGCGGTCAGCGCGTTGATGACGACGTCCAGCGGGAACAGCGAGGCGGGGATCGCGAGCAGCCCGATCGCGACCAGCGACACGGCCGGAAACCTTCCGCTCGGGTGCAAGCGCGCGAACGGGGCGAGGAAGTCGCCTTCGCGCGCCGCCGCGTACGGGATCCGCGAAGCGCCGAGCAGCAATCCGTAGGTTGAGCCGAAGGCGGTGATCAGCACCGCGATGGTGACCGCGATCGCGAACGGCGCGCCGAACGCGCGCTCCGCGACCAGCGCAGCGATCGCGGTCGACGCGGCGATCTCTTTTGCCGGCAGTGCCGCGGCGACGCCGAGGTTCAGCAGCACGTACGCGACGCCGACGAGGAGGACCGAGAGCACGACCGCGAGCGGGATCGTTCGCACCGGCGCGACGACCTCGTCGCCGAGCGCGCACACGTCGCCGTATCCGCCGTAATCGTAGAGCGTGATCACCAGCGCGGCGCCGAGCGCGACGAGCGCCCCGGAGACACCGAGCCCGGGCTGGAAGCCGAACGTCGCCGGGATCGTCTGCCCGAGCGGTGCGTACGGATGCGTCAGCCCCGCCAGTGCGACGACCAGCAGCGTGACGAGCGCCACCGCGCCGAGAACCAGCGCGGTCCGCGCGATCTGCGGGATCGCGCGGTACAGTGCGAGCAGCGTCACGACGCCGACCGCGACGGCGACGATATGCTGCGGCACCGGCGCGGCGAGCGCTGGGACGAGATAGGCGGCATACTGCGCGAACCCGATGTAGCCCGACGCGAGAATGAGTGGCGCCCAGAACAGGAACTGCCACACGAACAGGAAGGCGACGAACCGGCCCGGACCGCGCGGCCCGAACGCCTCGCGCAGGTACGTGTAGGTTCCGCCGCTGCGTGGATAGCGCGAGGCCAGCTCCGCCCAGACCAGGCCGTCGCAGAGCGCGATCAGCGCGCCGACGATCCAAGCGACCGCCGAGACCGAGCCGTGAAGCGCCGCGACGACGAGCGGCAGCGTGATGAAGGGTCCGGCGCCGACCATCGTCGCGACGTTGATCGCGACCGCCGAGCGCAGGCCCACGCCTCGAATCATTCGAACGCCCTTCGCCGTCTCATGAGCGAACTCTCGCTACTCCAGCGCCTGCGCGGAACGCTGCGGATCGACTTCATCGACAGCTCGGCGCTGCGCGACAACGCGCTCGGTGACCCCTCGACGCGGCCGATCGGCGTGTATACCCCGCCCGGCTACGACCCGGAGGGATCACGCCGCTATCCGGTGCTGTACTGTTTGCACGGCTACACCGGCGACGTCGGGGCCTTGGTCTCCTCGCGGGCGTGGGAGACGAACGTCGTCCAGTGGATCGATCGCCTGCTCGCCGAGAAGCGAATGCCGCCGGCGATCCTGGCCATCGTCGACGGCTTCACGCGCCTCGGCGGCTCGCAGTACATCGACTCGATCCACAACGGCGACTACGCGACCTATACCGTGCGTGACGTGATCGGCCACCTCGATGCGAACTACCGGACGATCGCGCGCGAGGGCGGCCGGGCGGTGTTCGGCAAGTCGTCGGGCGGGTTCGGCGCGCTGCACCTGTGCTTCGAGCATCCCGGCACGTTCGCCGCGTTCGCCTCGCACAGCGGCGATACGTACTTCCGCTACGCCTGCCTGCGCGGGTTCGCGACCGCCCAGCGCGTCCTCGAAGAGTTCGGCTCGATCGAACAGTTTGTGCTCGCGTTCGAGGGCCGGCCGAAACGGCCGCAGCACTTCTACGAGACGATCGAGATGCTCGGCTACGCCTCGGCGTATTCACCGCGGGCGAAGGAGCGCTGGGCGATCGATCTGCCGTGGGATCAGGCGACCGGCGAGATTCAGGACGAGGTGTTCGCGCGCTGGCTGTCGTTCGATCCGTGCGAGCGGGTCGAATCCGGGCGCGCCGCGCTGGAGCGGCTGCGGCTGCGCTACCTCGACTGCGGGCGCAAGGACGAGTACGCGCTCGACGTCGGCGCGCGCGTCTTCGCGAAGCGCGTGCGCGAGCTCGGTCTCGAGGTTCGCCACGAAGAGTTCGACGACGATCACCGCAACGTGGGCTACCGCTACGAAGTGTCGCTGCCCGCCCTGGCCGAGGTTCTCGACACCGAAGGGTCCTGACAAAAAAGCCCAGGACGATGGTGGGCTTTCGCCGTCCTGAGCTTCCGTGTCAACCCACCCCTTCGTGGCCGAAGGGACGTCTTGCGGCTACTGTGTGGGTGCCGCGGCCTTGCGGAGTTCGCGCATCTTCTCGCGGCTCACGCCGAGCGAGAGCAAAAAGCGTCCGGCATCGTTCATGCCGCGACCGGCACCCGGTCCGCCACGCTGGCCGCCGTTCGCGCCCGGGCCGTTCATGCCGGGACCGCCCGTCGCGCCGTCCGGACGCGGCGGCATGTTCGCGCGCATGGTCTGCATCATCTTGTCGCGTTCGCCGAGAACCGCTTTCGATTCGGTCGGCGAGAGCGTTGCGTCGATCTGCTGCACGGCGGCGCGCAGATCCGTCTGCTGACCGTTGTTGACTTGATCGATGATCGATTGGACCTTGGCGCGATTCGCAGCACTGAGGTCGTTGAGCGCCGCGGTCTTGGTATTGTCGCGGGCCTGTTGCATTTGGGCGCGGACCTCGGGCGAGGGACCGTTGTCTGCTGCGTTCCCTTGCTGCGCGCACGCAGCGAGGGGCAGGCCGGTCGCTAGAACGAGGGCGAGCACGGGGAGGGATAATTTCATGCCCTTACGCTAGGCTCGCCCGCCGGGGTCTGCCTGGGAATGCGATGAGGGCTGGATGAGAGCTCAGGCGGTGGGCGCACCTTCGCTCTGCGTCGCCGGAATCGCGTCGGGCCGGCGCGGATCGGCCGACGCGTTCGGTGCCGACGCGCCCGCGAACGCAAGCGTCGCATCGAGGGCTTGGCGCAGATCGGCGATCAGATCGCGCGCGCTTTCGATGCCGACTGAGAGGCGCAGCAGGCCGTCGGTGATCCCGCGCCGTTCGCGTTCTTCTTTGGGGATCGAACCGTGAGTCATGCGCGCCGGATGGTTGATCAGCGATTCGACGCCGCCCAAGCTCTCGGCGAGCGAGAACAGGCGCGTGCGCTTGGCAAACTCGAGCGCGCGCGATTCCGGGCCGCGCAGCCGCATCGAGACGATCCCGCCGGAACCGCGCATCTGTGCGCGCACCAGCTCCCGCTGGGGGTGCGTCGCCAAACCTGGATAGATCGTTTCGGCGACGTCGTCGCGCTCGCTCAGGAACGTCGCCACCGCGAACGCGTTGCGTTCGTGCTCCTGCATCCGCAGCGCCAGCGTCTTCGCGCCGCGTGAGATCAGAAACGCTTCGAACGGGCTGAGCACCGCGCCCAGGGTCTTGCCGAGGAAACGCAGGTTCTCGGCGATCGCGTCGTCGTTCGTCATCGCCGCGCCGCCGATCGCGTCGCTGTGACCGCCGATGTATTTCGTCGTCGAGTGGATCACGATGTGGGCGCCGAGCGCGAGCGGCGACTGGAAGTACGGCGTGCAGAAGGTGTTGTCGACGACGACCAGGCGGTTCGGCGCGGCGAGCCCCGCCATCGCGGTGATATCGATGATGCGCAGCATCGGGTTGGTCGGCGTCTCGATCCAGAACATCTTGGTCGCCGGGGTAGTCGCCGCGCGAACCGCGGCGAGGTCGGTCATGTCGACGAAGGTCGAGGTGATGCCGAACCGCTCGAGGACGCGGGTGAAGAGCCGGTACGTCCCGCCGTAGGTGTCGTCGCTGACGACGACGTGATCGCCCGCCGAGAGCAGCCCCGCGATCGCGGTCTCGGCGCCGAGCCCGGACGCGAACGCGACGCAGTGTGCGGCTTCCTCGAGCGCGGCGAGCTGCGTCTCCAGCGCGCTGCGCGTCGGGTTCGCGACGCGCGAGTAGTCGAAGCCCTTGTGCTCGCCGACCGCCGCCTGCGTGTAGGTCGAGGTAGCGTAGATCGGGACGATCGTCGCCCCCGTAGCGGGGTCGGCGTCCTGCCCTGCGTGAATCGCCCGCGTCGCGAAGTCCATGCTGTCTAGGATACGCGGCCCCGGCAAACGGTTCCGTTCGGCGCTCGGGAGCCTGACAGGGCCGAACCTCGGCCGCGCGAAGCCGCGCAGTGATGAGACCCTTCGCTTGCATCGCCCTCGTCCTGGCGTTCGTCGGTGGAAGCAGTACGCCGGTCCAAGGAAGTGCCTCCGCCCCGTCTCCAGCGCAGCGCCGGGTGACGTTGACCGGCACGCGGACGGTGGTCACCACGGGACAGCCGCGAAAAACACCGGCAGCCGGGACCTATCGCGTCACCGAAACCGACACGACTCCCGGGGTACGCTCGCTGGCGTTCGATATGATCGGCCCGATCCCGGATGCCGGGATACAGCCGCTGACCGAGAGTGTTCACAGCACGATCACGTTCCCGTACGGAACGCCGGTGGAATCGACCACAACCGACACCGTAACCGGAATCGACCGCGGTGCGCACCAAGCTTACATGGTCAACGACGTGCGCACGGTGACCTCGACCGACATCGGCCAGGTCGGCGGCATCGAACACATCGTCGAGAACGACCTGGGAATGAACGGCGTCGTCATCGGGTCGGTGGACCTCACGCGCACCACCTATGGGAACGGCGCATTCGACGAGGCGGGTTCGGCCGCGACCGCCGAAATGCACACCCTGCGCGTGCAGTCGGATTTCAGCGCGGTTTCACACGACCAAATCCCCGGCTTCTACCTGATCGACGAGTCGGTCGGCGTACCGACGCTTGGTGAGGGCGGCAGGCTCACCGTCTCCGTTACGATCGCATCCCAAGGGCGCACGATCGGAAACGTGCCGATCGTGACGAAGACGTTCGTCGCGCCGCTTTGGTTCACGATGCAGGCAATGCCGACGATTGCCGAGCACGTTGCGACGCGCAACGTTCCTATCGCACGCGAATGCGGGTTCGCCGATTCACGAACGGCGAAGGTCGAAGTTCGCGACCTCCGCAATCAGGTCGATCCTACCGGCTCGGCCAGGAACACGGTGCGCCGTGTGTTCTACGACGGGGATGGTACGACGCTGTGCCGTATCGAGCGGGTCGCCGTCGCTTACGCGAACGTCACAACCGGCGTACGCACCGGCGAGTCAATTGACACGATCGTGGTATCACGCGCCGGCGGCGCGCTCCGCTAGGTTTGCGAGGAGAGGAAGGAGATGATGTCTTGGCGCGTCACGACGCCGACGGGGTTGCCGTCTTCGGTGACGACGATCGCCGAGTTCGCCATCGTCAGCAGCTTGTAGGCGACCGTCACTTCCACGTCGTGCTCGAGCGCCGGGAACGCGCGGCCCATCACTTCGATCACCGGCTTGTGCATGATGTCGGCGTGATCGAAGACGGCCTGCATCACCGCGACGTCGTTGATCGACCCGACGACCTCGGTGCCGCGGGTGACCGGCAACTGTGAGATCTCGAAGCGGCGGAGCAGGTCGAGCGCCTCGCGCACGGTCTGCTCTTCGGTGACCGTGATCATCGGCGGCAGCGGCTGCTTCGTGCGGAGCACGTCGCCGACGGTCTCCTTGCGGCGGTCGTCTTCGAGAAAGCCGTTGGCGTGCATCCACTCGTCGTTGAAAATCTTCGACATGTAGCCGCGGCCGGAGTCCGGCATCACGACGACCATGATCGCGTCCGGCGGCAAGTCCTTCGCGATGCGGGACGCCGCCGCGACGGCGGTTCCGGACGAGCCGCCGACCAGCAGACCCTCCTCGCGCGTGATGCGGCGTGCCATCAAGAAGCTCTCTTTGTCGGTGATGCGCAGGATGCGGTCGATCACGCGCATGTCGACGGTCTGCGGGAGGTAGCTCATCCCGATCCCTTCGACTTTGTACGACTTCGGCGTGTCGCCGCTGTAGATCGAACCTTCCGGATCTGCGCCGACGACGACGATCGCGGGGTTCTGTTCCTTGAGGAAGCGCGCGGTGCCGGAGATCGTGCCGCCGGTCCCCATCCCGCTGACGAAGTGGGTGAGCTTGCCGGCGGTCTGTTCCCAAATCTCGGGCCCGGTCGTTTTGTAGTGCGCCCCGGGGTTCTGCGCGTTGTGCCACTGGTCGGGCTGGATCGCGCCCGGGATCTCCGCGGTCAGCCGGTTCGCGACGCCGTAGTACGACTCGGGCGAATCGTTCGGAACGTTGGTCGGCGTGATCACGACCTCGGCACCGTAGGCCTTGAGAAGGTCGATCTTCTCCTTGGACATCTTGTCGGGCATGACCAGGATGCAGCGGTAGCCGCGGATCGCCGCCGCCATCGCGAGCCCCGTCCCGGTGTTCCCCGAGGTGGCCTCGATGATCGTCGCGCCGGCCTTCAGGATCCCGCGCGCCTCGGCGTCCTCGATCATCGCGACCGCAGGCCGGTCCTTGACCGAACCGCCCGGATTGACGTACTCGACCTTCGCGAGGACGAGGCACTTCGCGTCGTCGATCACGCGATTCAGGCGGACGAGTGGGGTATGACCCACAGCGTCGAGCGCATTTGCGTAGTACGTCATCCCGGTCGCGGGACGGGGTTCCGTGAGGGCCATGACCCGGTCGCGTTCCGCAACTCCGGGAAGGCAGCCTGCGTCGAAGCAAGCACAACGGCACCGCAGAGAGGACCAGATGGCCACCGATTTCCGCCACGGTGAGTTCCCGCGCAGGGGGCGTGACACGCTCGACGGCTATCTGTGGCTTGCTCGGGTCTTCGACAAAGCGCGCGCTGCGGCCGGCGGCACGATCTTCGACTACATCTATCCGTGCCCGATGGACCGAGCAGTGTTCGACCGCTGGGGGATCACCGCGCGGATGTTCGACGCGGCGCTGGACACGTGCCAGACGGACGACGAGATCCTGACCTGGCTCAAGGCCCGGGTCCCCGAGGCTCGCCGCGAGGACGCCAACCGTTGGCTGCTCGACGAGAAGCCCGTGAACCTCGACCGGCAGGACGCCGAGGAAGGGGCCGTCCCCGCGTGAGGCGCGCGCGCTTCGCCGCGCTCGCCCTGGCGCTCGGCCTGCTGGCCGGCTGCGGCGGCCCTCAAATTCCGCCGGCGCAGAACTACGGCACGATCGTGGGCCGCGTCTTCGACAGCGCGACGAATCAGCCGGTCGCGGGCGTGACGGTCACCGTCGATACGATCCTGAGCGGCGCGAGCGGGAGCGACGGAACGTACCGCGTCGTCAACATCCCGCTCGGCACGTACACGCTCCGGCCGCAGGCGCCGAGCGGTTACACCGCCCCGCTCCAGCCGGCCTACGACGGCAGCATCACGACGGGTCAAACGATCACGGTCGACGTTCCGCTCACCAAGCACTAGCAGGCCGGCGTCGCGCGTGCGCGTGGTCGTCGCCCCGGACAAGTTCAAGGGGAGCCTCGACGCTGCGGGGGTGGCGCGCGCGCTGGCGGCCGGGATCCACGACGTCGCGCCCGCGGCCGTCTGCGAGCTGATCCCGATGGCCGACGGGGGCGAGGGGACGGTCGAGGCGTTCGTGGCCAGCGGCGCGAGCGCGATCACGGTCCGCGTCGCCGGGCCGCTCGGCGCGCCGGTCAGCGCGACCTACGCGCGCGAGGGCGACGCGGCGGTCGTGGAGATGGCGGCCGCATCGGGACTTGCGCTGCTCGGCGCCGATCTCGAAGCGCGCCGTGCGACGACGCACGGGACCGGCGAGCTGCTGCGCGACGCGCTCGACCACGGCGCGACGCGCATCGTGCTCGGAATCGGCGGCAGTGCGACGACCGACGGCGGCGCCGGTGCGCTCGCCGCGCTCGGCGCGCGTTTCCTCGACGCGAGCGGCACGGTGCTCGAACCGGTGCCGGATGCGCTCGCGCGCGTCGCGCGAATCGACCTCTCCGGCCTCGACGCGCGCCTGCGCGCGGCCGATCTCGCCGTCGCCTGCGACGTGGACAACCCGCTGCTCGGTGCGACCGGCGCCGCCGCCGTGTACGGCCCGCAGAAGGGCGCCTCCGCAGCGGATGTTGCGTTTCTCGACGGGGTCCTGGCGCGGCTCGCCGATGCGATGGCCGCCGCGACGGGGCGCGATCTGCGCGCGCTCCCCGGGGCCGGCGCCGCCGGCGGGCTCGGCTGGGCGCTCGCCGCCGCGTGCGGCGCGCGGCTGGAGCGCGGCGTCGTGCTCATCGCGGAGCTGCGCGGACTCGCCGCCGCGCTCCACGGCGCCGATTGGTGTTTCACCGGCGAGGGCCGCATCGACGATCAGACGCTCCACGGCAAGGTCGTCGACGGCGTCGCCGCGCTCGCGCGCGCTGCGAACGTGCCGTGTGTCGCGTTCGGCGGCAGCGTCGGCGCCGCCGCGGAGGCCGCGCTGCGCGCGCGCGGTGTCGTGTGCGTACCGATCGCACCCGGCCCGCAGACGCTGCAGGATGCAATGGCGAACGCGGCCGCGAACCTGCGCTCGGCCGCGGCGCGCGTCGCCGCTCTCATGCGCGCGTAGGCGTTCGGAGGTACACCATGCTGCATGCTACGATCGGTGCGATCGCGCTCTTGGCCGGCGCACCGCTCGATGCGTCGCATTCCGCGGTGCTGGACGTGCTCTCGAAGACCGGCGACGCCGCGGGCTGCGACGCTTCGCTGCGACGGAAAATCGCGGCCGCGGCATCGGTACGGCGGCTGGGACGCGTGGCGAACGACGAGGTCGTGCTGGCGCAGGTCGGCGACTCCTGCATCTGCGGCGCGCAGAACTGCCCGTACTACGCGATCCGGCTGACGCCCGGCAACCCGCGCGTCCTGCTTGCCGTGTACGCGATCGACGTGCGCGACGCCGACCGTGCGCGACCGCTGCCCGGTCTGGTCGTCGATGCCCACAACAGCGCGATGGTCGCCGACGAGACGACGTACGCGTTCAGCAACGGCAGCTACGTCGCGGTCGCGAACGCGCGCGTCCGTGGTACCGACCACGCCCGCAAGCCGAACGCGATTCCGGTCCGCTTCGCACCGGGCGCATCCTCGGCGGCGCTGCGGGGGACCGCGTCGCTCGGCTGGTACGACGTGTACACCTTCGACGCCGCGAAGGGCCAGCGCGTCTCGATCGCCGGCGTGAGCTCGCCCGCGAAGCTGACCGTCACGCTCTTCGTGGGCGACGCCGCCCCAGTGGCGCTCCATCCTGGTACGGCGTTCGTCTTGCCGAAATCCGGCTCGTACCGGCTCCAAGTCGAAACCGAGTCGGAGAACGATGCCGCCTACACGCTGACGCTCGCCGTGCGCTGAAAAAGCCGTTTGTAGCAGATGGTTGACACAAAGCACCGATTGTGGCAACCTCTTGGTACAAACGCCGGCCGGAGGTTGAGATGGACGACTTCGAAGCCTGGTCGCGCTGGTATTGGGTCGCGTTCTTCGCCATCTCCGGCATCGTACTGTTGCTCGGACGCCGTCGCTTCACGCCCGGCGATCTCGCGCTGGTGCGCATGCCGGTCCTCGCTCCGCCGGAGACCGAACGCCTGCAAGCGGCGGTCGCGCGGCGCGATGCGCTCGAGTCGTTCCCGAGCGCGGCGATGGCCACCGGGATTGCCCTCGCGGCGCTTATCGCAGCGGTGCTCGGGGCGCTGACCTCGGCGCCGATAAGTCTGCTCTTTGCGATGCTCTGCCTCGTCCTCGCAGGGACGGTTGCGTACGGCTACATTCGCCTGCGCCGGGCCGGGACGCGCCGCGTCGCCTCGCTTCGTGCGCGACATCAAAGCTCGGCGATCGCGCCGTGGATGATGACCGCTGCGGTCGTCGCTGCTGTGTCCCCGTTGGTTTTCATCGACGCCGCGCCGCTGCCCGCGATTGTGGTGACCGCCGCATCGGTCGCGATCGCGCTGGTCGGCGTTCGCGTTGCGCAGCTTCCCGCTCTGCTCAGCGGCGTCGACCCGCAGGTCGAAGCATACCTCGACGACCGCGTCCGCGCGCTGCGGTCCGTCAATCTCGTCGGACTCGCAACAGCCCCCGCGTACGTTTTCGAGTCGACCCTGACCATTGGTGCCCACGGGGCTTCCTGGCCGCACGCGATCGCATGGATTGCCGTGACCTTCGCCGCGTTCGCCGCGAGCATATCCCAGATCGCGACGATCAAGCGGCGCCCTGACGCTTCCGAAATCGCGCGATGGGGGCAGACCGGTGGCTGACGGCTTCGTCACGGTCGACTCGTCGCTCGACACGCCGGCGTACCAGCAGATCGTGCAGCAATTGCGCGCGCTCGTGGAGCGCCGCGAGCTGCTGCCCGGTACCGTACTGCCGACGGTGCGACAGCTCGCCGGGGACCTCGGCGTCGCGCCGAACACGGTCGCGCGTGCGTATGCCGAGCTGCAAGAAGAGGGCTGGATCGTCGGCGACGGACGCCGCGGAACGCGCGTCGCGGAGGACGTGCCCGCCTCCGACAAGCGCGTGCGTGGGCGGGCCTTGCGCGACGCGGTGGCAGCGTTGATCTCCTCGTTGCGGCATCGGGGCTACTCGGCGCTCGAGATCGGCGAAGAGCTGCGCCGCCACACGACGGCCTAGTACGAGGTCAGGTCGCCGGCGCGGGTCCGGGGCTGGGGCGGAAGCGGACGTAGCTGGCGCGTTCGGCGACCGCTTCGTCGATGATCGTGACGACGACCGCGGCGAGGCGGTCGCTGTCGTGCCGGACCGTATCGGTCTCGCTGATCACGTTCGCGCGCACGACGCGCACGCCGAGCGCGGCGAGCTGCTCCTCGTCGACCTGCACCGGAAGCTGCCCTTCCTCGGCGTACGCTTCGCGCAGCTTGCGCGGCAGCTCGTCGTTCACCACCGTGACGTCGCAGACGTGCGCGCCGCCGGCGCCGCGCAGCAGCGCGCGCACGTGCGCGGATGCCGTGTACCCGTCGGTCTCGCCGGGCTGCGTCATCACGTTGCAGACGTAGATCTTCACCGCGCTCGCGGCCTCGATCTCGCGCCCGATCCGGTCGATCAGCAGGTTCGGCATGATCGAGGTGTAGAGCGAGCCGGGACCGAGCACGATCGCGTCGGCCTCGCGCAGCGCGGCGATGACCTCGTCGAGCGGCGCGGCGTACGGCGGGTCGAGAAAGACGCTCTCGATCGTACCGTCACCGCCGGTGATGTTGGTCTCGCCCTCGATGATGCGCCCGTCGGTCAGCTTCGCGCACAGCCGCGCGATCGCGAGCGTCGAGGGCAGCACGCGTCCCTTCACGTTCAGCACGCGGCTCGACACCTTGATCGCCTCGTCGAAATTGCCGGTGATCCCGGTCATCGCCGCCAGGAACAAGTTCCCGAATGAGTGCCCGCTCAGCCCTTCGCCTTCTTGAAAGCGGTAGCGGAACAGCTCGGTGACCAGCGCTTCGTCGTCGGCGAGCGCGACCAGACAGTTGCGGATGTCGCCGGGCGGCAGCACGCCGAGCTCTTTTTGGAGCCGCCCCGACGAACCGCCGTCGTCGCTCACGGTGACGATCGCGGTGAGGTTGGTCGAGATCTTCTTGAGCCCGCGCAGCATCGTCGAGAGGCCGGTCCCGCCGCCGACGACGACGATCTTGTAGCCGCGCTCGAGCTTGCGCTCGCGGATCGCGCCGATGACGTCGCTGGTGCCGTGCGGCGCGACCGCGGTGACGATCGCGTTGAGCCAGCGCCAGATCCCGAGCGCGACCAGCAGCGCGCCGACGACCATGAACACCCACGAGAGGTACGCCGGCGGGAACAACTCGGCGACCAGCCAGTCGACGAACTCGTTGACGCGCAGCGTCAGCCCCTCGTCGGTGAGGTAGCGCGAGACGCCGTTCACGAACAGCGCCGCGCCGAGCACGGCCAGCAGCAGCCAGCGTTTCACGCCGAGCCCCGGCTGCAGCCAGCGCGCGAGCCCGATCGAGCGGGTGAAGCGCTTGCTCATCGGTTCACGTCGCGCGCGTCGAAGGTGACCGGCGAGCCGGTCGTCTCGTTCAGGTGGCGCTGCAAGCGAAGGCCGAGATAGACGCTGCGGTGCCGGCCGCCGGTGCAGCCGATCGCGATCGTCACCTGCGACTTGCCTTCGTGCTCGTATCGCGGGACGACGAAGTCGATCAGCGGGATGAGCCGGTTCAAGAACTCCGCCGTGTCGGGGATCGCCTCGAGGTAGGCCGCGACCGGCGCATCCGCGCCGGTGAGTTCGCGCAGGCCTTCGACGTAGTTCGGGTTCGGCAGGAAGCGCACGTCGAAGACGAGGTCGGCGTCGAGCGGGACGCCGTACTTGAATCCGAACGCGACGACGCTGATGCGGAGCCGGCGCGCGTCGGTCCCCGCGAAGGTCGTGCCGATGCGGTCCTTGAGCTGGCCGAGGGTGAGGCGCGTCGTGTCCCAGACGACGCTCGCGCGGTCGCGCAGCGTGGCCAGCGACGCGCGCTCGGCCGCGATCACCTCCGCCAGTCCGACGCCTTCTTCACCGAACGGGTGCCGCCGGCGCGTCTCGCTGTAGCGCCGGATCAGCGTTTCGTCTTCAGCATCGAGAAAGAGCACCTCGGCGCGCAGCCCGGCGGCGTCGAGCTCGTCGAGCGCCGCGACCGCATCCCCGAACGGGCCCAGGGTGCGCACGTCGAGCGCCAGGGCCGCATTCGAATACCCGGCCTCTTCGGCGAGCGCGAGGAACGGCCGGGCCAGCACGGGCGGAGCGTTGTCGAGGCAGGCGAAGCCGAAGTCCTCGAGCGATTTCATCGCCTGGCTCTTGCCCGCACCCGAGAGCCCCGCTACGATGACGAGACGGCGCATATGAAGCTCTTTTCTGCCGAGAAAGCCAACGCCCTCATCCCCGTGCTGGAGCCCCTCCTCGAGGAGCTCTGGTCGAAGCGGCGCGACCTCGCGATCCGGCTGCTCGAGACCGACCCGGCACTCCGCGCCGGCCGCGGGGACGAAACGCGCGACCGCCGCCGCTCGCGCGCGTTCACGGAGCTCAAAGCCGAGATCGTGCGGCTCATCAACCGCATCGAGGCGCACGGTTGCGTCGTCAAGGACCTCGACCTCGGGCTGCTCGACTTCCCGTCGATGCGCGACGGCCGGCCCGTGTATCTCTGCTGGAAAGCGGGCGAAGAGGAGTTGACCCACTGGCACGGCACCGACGAAAGCTTCGTCGACCGCAGGCCGCTCTGATCTAAGCGGGGACCGCCGACGGGTCGACCTTGATGAAGTCTTCCGCGAGCCCTTGCAGGCGCACCTCGCCGAAGACCACGGTGTAGGCGCCGGCGGCCAGGTCGGTCACGTTGCCGAACTCGGGGACGCTCGCCAGCTGCGGGATCTTGGCCCGGATCTCATCGGGCAGGCGGACCGTGTCACCGACCTCCAGCGCCGGCTGTTCGAACAGCTTCTCGAGGTCGCTCATCAGCAGACCCAGCGGGATGCCGTAGCCTTCGCTGACCTGCTCGATCGTCTCGGTCTCGCTGATCGAGCAATGCGAGCATCCGCCGAGATGGAAGCGTGCGAAGACGCGCTTGGCGCCGGCATGCGTCTTGAACGCCTGCTCGACGGTCTGGTCCTTGCTGAAGTGGGCCACGGTCGACATCATTCGCTCAGACCGAGCAGCGACCCCGCAGGTTGCGGAACGTGCCCGCCCCGACGCGCCTCCATCACCGGTAGGTCTCACTCGCTCAGGCCGAGCAGCGACGCCGAATTCGGCGGAAGGCGCGGAGGACGCCTGTACGCCGGATTCTGTCAAAGCCTCCGAAGAGGCCGTGGCCGTCATCTCTCTGGGGCCGGCCTCACGACCGGCCTCGTTGCGACGTGAGCTCGTCTCCGCCGGGCCGGCGGCCTTCGACAAGCTCAGATTCAATCTGAACGAATCTCCGGGAACGAGCAGTCTTGCTCCAGGTGGGGTTTACCCGCGCCCGCGTCTCCGCGGAACGCCGTGCGCTCTTACCGCACGATTTCACCCTTACGTGTCGCGTTCGCTTGCGCTCGCGCGGCCCGCGGTTTGTTTCTGTGGCACTTTCCTTCGAGTCGCCCCGACAGGACGTTATCCTGCACCCTGCCCGATGGAGCCCGGACGTTCCTCGACGCTTGCGCGCCGCGACGGCCCGGCGTCCTCCGCGACGGCGATGCTACCGGAAAAGGGCGGCCGCCGCAAGGTCAGCCGGCGTCGCGCGTTTCGCGCGACCACCAGGTCGCGAGGCGGAGCTCCGGGCGGCGCCGTGCGCGGCGGCTCTTCAATTCAGGCTTCGGCCCGATGTGCGGCCAGATCGAGAACGAGCGCAGCGGCGCGCCGCAGAGAAAGCCGATCATGTCGGCGCGCAAGTCGGCGATCGTCGAAGGGGCGAGCGCGGCCTTCGTGGCGAGGACGCGAGTGCCGTCGAAGCGCATCTCGATCGTACATTCCGACCACGAGCGGCGCTGGATCGCGATGTCCGAACGGCCGCGGGTCACGGTCAATCCCGACGCTTCATGGACGAGCCGCACGCCCGGTATCAGCATCGGAATGAGCATCTCGAGATCGTCGACGAAATTGTCGAAGTCGACGCTGTCCTGTACGGGCGCATCCATTGCTACGAAATCTCCCTCGCTGGTCCACTCCCGGACCGTGACTGTAGCGCAAGCGAGGGAGCGTGAGCAAGGTACTTTGCGGGAAGTTTGCAGACCCTTGTACGGAGCGATAAAAAAGCCCGCGATTCGCGGGCTTTTCGACGTGGTGGAGGATAGGAGACTCGAACTCCTGACCCCTTGCATGCCATGCAAGTGCTCTACCAGCTGAGCTAATCCCCCGCGACGAACCGCCCACCATTCACGCCCCCGCCGCCGCGGTCCTGGCCCGGGGGAAATGCGCGATAGCGAACGGAGTCGGCGGCTGCCCTGTCGTAGGGAGAGAGCGCCCCCGGGGCTCATTCTCCAACCAGGGAGACGCGATGGAACACTGGTTCGACCGGGCTACGAAGCTCTTCGCGGGCGGTGCCATCTCGCGCCGCAGCCTGATCGAAGGCGGCGCCGTTGCGGGGACGGCAGTCCTGCTCGCGCGCCCGCCGGCCTGGGCGGCAGGGTCGGGCTCGGCATCGTGCTCGCAGAGCGGCGACGGTTCCTCGACCACCCTCACGTTCTCGGCCCGGTCGTCCTACAAGGGCCAAGCGCTGACCCTGCAGGGCACGCACGTCGGCCGCGGCCGCAAGCACCGCTCCGGCCGATCGCACATCGTGGTCGCCCTCGGTGGCAAGACCGTCCTCGATATCGAGCACAGCGCGACCCAGACGGGTCCTCGAAGGGCCGCTCGAGCCAGTTGCTGCACGGCGCCGTCACCTACGGACACCCGCGCCCGAGTTCGAGCTGCCGACGCTCGCCGGAGCTAGAAGCTCGCTCGCCGCACTGCTCGCGGCCGAACGGCGGATCGTGCTGCTGTTCGCGCATCCGTCGTGCGGTCCGTGTGAAGCGCTGCTCCCCGAGGTCGCGCAGTGGCAGACCGAGCACGCGCAGCGGCTGACGTTCGCGATCGTCTCCGAGGGCGCGGTCAAAGAGAATCGCCGGCTGTTCGATCGTTTCGGCTTCGAGCACGTGTTGCTGCAAGACGGCACGACCCTCTCCGACACGTATCAAGCCTTCGGGACGCCGGCGGCGGTCGTCATCGAAGCGGACGGCACGATCGGCAGCGGGGTCGCCGCGGGTGCCGAGGCGATTCGCGAACTGGTCACCAGCGCCGCCGAAGCGCTCGTCCCCGTGCGGGTCGCGACGCGCGGCGAGGTCGCGCCGGAATTCTCGGCCCCGACGCCGGCGGGTGAAACCGTCGACTTCGCGCGGTTCAAAGGTCAGGACGTCGCGCTGGGGTTCTGGAGCCCCGACTGCGGGTATTGTCGCGCGGCCGTCGACGACGTCGTGCGCTGGGACCGCGAGCATCAGTTGGCGATCGTCTCGATCGCACCCGACGAGGAGCTCGCGGCGCGCGGTCTGCGCGCCCCGCTGCTGATCGACGCGATGGGCGAGATCGGCCGTTCGTTCGGCGCGTCCGGCACGCCGATGGCCGTGCGCATCGCCGCCGACGGCACGATCGCTTCGGAGGTCGCCGCCGGGAAGGCTGCGATCGAGACCCTGCTACAAGCGGCGCGACCGCCCAGGAACGGCGTCCCCGTCTTCTGATCTTCGAAGGAGGCCATGGAATGACCACACGTCACGCGCGTTCGATCGGGACCGTCACGCTAGTGGTGCTCTCCGCGTTCCTCGTCTCCGCCGCGACGCCGCCGCAACGAGCGGCCGCGGCCCCGGCGCGTTTCCAGCACGTGATCGTGATCGTGCAGGAGAACCGCACGCCGGACAACCTCTTCCACGGACTGTGCGTGCCGCCGTTCGGGAGCGCGTCCCGCTGCAGGTCGATGCCGGCGGTACCGTCGCCGACATCGATCAAGACGTACAACATTCAGACCGCGAACTGGATCGACAAGGGCGCGCCCGGCGGGACGATCACGCCCGTCTCCGTTCCGCTCGCCAACAAATACGATCTCGACCACAGTCACAAGGGGTTCACGGAGCAATGCGACGCGGATCCCGGCACGACGGCCTGCAAGATGGACGCGGCTCCGGCGCGCGGGTACCGCTTCGTCGGCAACGCCACCGGCGTGGTGACGCCGTACCTGGAGCTCGCGACGCAGTACGGCTGGGCGAACTTCATGTTCCAGTCGAATCAGGGACCGAGCTATCCCGCGCATCAGTTCCTGTTCGGCGGGACCTCGGCGCCGAGCGCCGCCGACGATGCGGCGGGGATCTTCGCGGCCGAGAACATCACCAAGACCGGGATCGGCGGGCTCAAAGCGATCGCCGGGTGCAACGCGCCGAAAACGGCGACGGTCGCGCTGATCAGCCCCAGCGGTGAGGGCAAACTGATCTATCCGTGTTTCGAGCACAAGACGCTCGCCGATCTGCTGGGGCCGTCACAGACCTGGCGCTACTACGCGCCCTCGGCCGGCTCGATTTGGACGGCCCCGAACGCGATCCAGCACATCTGCCACGGGCTGCTCGTGTCGATCACGGGGACGCCGTGCGCCGGACCGTTGTGGGGAGCGCACATCGATCTGCATCCGGCCGACGTGCTGAGCGACATCGGCAGCTGCAACCTGCGCTCGGTCAGCTGGGTGATCCCGACCGGCGCGAACTCCGATCACGCGAACGTGAACGACGGCGGCGGCCCGTCATGGGTGGCCTCGATCGTGAACGCGGTCGGTGCGGCAACGTCGTGCGACGGCGGCAAGGGCTACTGGGGTGACACCGCGATCATCATTACCTGGGACGACTGGGGCGGCTGGTACGACCACGTCGCGCCGACGTTCCTCGCGATGCCGCAAGGCGACTACGGACACGGCTTCCGGGTCCCGCTGCTCTTCGTCTCGGCGTACACGCCGAAGGGCTACATCAACAACACGCAGCAGGACTTCGGGAGCATCCTCCGGTTCGTCGAGCACAACTTCGGGATCGCCGAAGGCGCGCTGAACTTCGACGACGCGCGCTCCAACGGCGACCTGACGGCGTTCTACGATTTGGCCCAAGCCCCGCGCGCGTTCCTGAAGATCGGCGCACCGAAGAACGCGGCGTTCTTTCTGCACGACAACCGTCCGCCAGGCGACCCCGACGACGAGTGACCCGGGAGGGCACTTCGGCCCCGTCGCCTAATCCTCCGGCACGGGCGTCACTACGGTAGGGAGCGTTATGTCGATTCGAACGTTCGCAATTCTCTCGTGCTGCGGGTTGCTGCTCGCGCCGTCGGCCGCATCGGCGCAATGGGTCACCGACATCCCGTGGACCAACTTGGCCGGCAAGAGCCCGATCGTGCCCACGATGTCGTCGATCTTCGGCAACCAAGACGGGACGGCACGGCTCTGCGTGAGCTTTCGTAACGTCAGCAACAAGCCCGCGAGCGCCGTTCGATTCACGTTCGAGATGGACGACCTGTTCGGTCATCCGTTGCGCGAGGCAATCCTCGACCGATCCGGCTCGTTCGGTCCGGGGATTCTGATCGAAGGCAAGATGAGCGACCTCGGCGGCAACTCCGACTCGTTCAACAACTGCAAGAACGTCACCGGGACGACGATGAAGCCGGCCCGCGAGAAGATCGACGTCACCGAGGTCACTTTCAGCGACGGGACGCGCTGGAGGAAGGGCGACTCGTTCATGCAGGCCTTCGACCGCAGCGGCAACCCGGTCGCGCCCGCCTCGGTGAGCGGAGCGTCAAGCCCGGGAAGCGCACCGGGAGCGACGCGTGTCGACATCGGCGGCGCGACCGCCGTCGGCGGCTCCGTCGGCGGAACCGGCAGCGCGTTCGGCACGATCGCTTGGGTCGAGGGTTCGCGCACGGCCTACGGCGTCGCCGTCGACGCGCCGACGCAGGACGACGCCGACTTCACCGCCATGACGGCATGCACGCAGCAGAACCAGGGGAACCCGGGCTGCCGGCCGGTCGTGCGGATGACCGGCATCGACAAGAAATGCGCCGCGATCGCGACCGACGGAACCAAGACCGCGTACGGCTTCGGCCCGGATACGAGCTCGACGATCCAGTCGGTCCTCGCCGCGCTCGCAAAAGCAGGCGGGACGATCGACAGCAACAGCGTCGTCTCGAGCAAGTGCAACTCGCGCTGATTCATGTGGAGACGAGGGGACTCGAACCCCTGACATCCTGCTTGCAAAGCAGGCGCTCTACCAGCTGAGCTACGTCCCCTGGCGGGGCTGGGACTTCGGCGAGAAGGTTGGCGACGGCCTTCGGCGCGCATAAGGGCGAAATGCCCTCGGCCACCTTGCCCTTGCCGTACCCCGAGACGCCGCGGGTAGACCAGATCGACGAGTACTTCGGGACCCGGGTCGCCGACCCGTACCGGTGGCTCGAGGAGGTCGAGTCCCCCCAGACGCAGCGCTGGATCGGCGAACAGAACGAGCTCGCGGAGTCGGTGCTCGGGTCCGTGCCGCAGCGCCGGACGATCCGTGCGCGGCTGACCGAGGTCTGGGACTACGAGCGGCGCTCGGTCCCGGAGAAGGCCGGCGATCTGTATGCGTACTTCCGGAATGCCGGGCTGCAGAATCAGGCCGTGCTGTACGTGACGCGCGACTTGGCCGAACCCGGCCGCGTGCTGCTCGATCCGAACACGCTCTCGCCGGACGGGACCGTCGCGCTCACCGCGAGCGCGTTCAGCGACGACGGCGCGCGGTTCGCGTACAGCGTCTCGACGTCGGGTTCCGACTGGCAGGAGTGGCACGTCCGCGACGTCGCGACCGGCAAGGATCTGCCCGACATCGTGCGCTGGTCGAAGTTCTCCGGCGCGTCGTGGAAGCGCGACGGCAGCGGGTTCTACTACAGCCGCTACGACGAGCCCGCGAGCGAGAGCAAGTTCAAAGACACCAACTACAACCACAAAGTCTTCTTTCACCGGATCGGAACGCCGCAGTCGACCGACCTGCTCGTCTGCGAGCGTCCCGATCACAAAGAATGGAATTTCAGCGCACAGACGACCGAGGACGGACGGTACCTCGTGCTCGACGTGAGTCACGGGACGGCGCCCGAGAATGCGATCTACGTCAAGGACCTCGCCCTCGACGGCCCGGTCGTCGAACTCGTCCCGCACGGCGACGCTCGCTACGCGTACCTCGCGAACGACGGGGCCGCGTTCTACTTCCTGACCACGAACGGTGCGCCGCGCGGGCGCATCGTCGCGATCGGGGTGCAGGATCGCGAGCGGCGCGAGGTCGTCGCGCAGACCGAAGACCCGCTGGACGGCGCGACGTTCTTCGGCGACCGTATCGTCGCGTCGTATCTGCACGATGCGCTGGCGCGCGTCGTGGTGTACGGCCTCGACGGGCGGCTCGTCTCCGAGGTTGCGCTCTCCGGGTTGGGCAGCGTCGCCGGGTTCTGCGGAAAGCGCACGGACCGGGAAGCGTTCTACAGCTACACCAGCTACACCGAGCCGACGTCGATCTACCGCTACGACGTGGCGAGCGGGCTCTCGACCCGCGTCTTCACCCCGCAGATCCGGTTCGACGTCACGCAGTTCGCGAGCGAGCAGGTGTTCTACACCTCGAAGGACGGCACGCGCGTGCCAATGATCGTGACCTGGAAGAAGGGGACGGCGCGCGACGGGAGCGCGCCGGCGATCCTCTACGGGTACGGCGGCTTCGACATCTCGGTGACGCCGGCGTTCTCCTCCGCGGTCCTGGTGTGGCTCGAGATGGGCGGCGTTTACGCGGTCGCAAACCTGCGCGGGGGCGGCGAATACGGCGAGGTCTGGCACCAAGGCGGCGTGCGGGCGCAGAAGCAGAACACGTTCGACGATTTTATCGCCGCGGCGGAGTACTTGATCGCCGAGAAGTGGACCTCGACGCCGAAGCTCGCGATCCACGGCGGATCGAACGGCGGGCTGCTGGTCGGTGCGTGCATGACGCAGCGTCCCGAACTCTTCGCGGCGGTGCTGCCCGCGGTCGGCGTGTTCGACATGCTGCGCTTTCAGCGCTTCACGATCGGCTGGGCGTGGACGTCGGACTACGGTTCGGCGGACGAGGCCGGCGACGTACCGACGCTGCTCGGCTATTCCCCGTACCACAACGTCCGCGAAGGCGTGCGCTATCCGGCGACGCTGATCACGACCGGCGATCACGACGACCGCGTCTACCCGGCGCACTCGTTCAAATTCGCCGCCGCGCTGCAGCACGCGCAGGCCGGCGCAGCGCCCGTGCTGTTGCGCGTCGAGACCAAGGCCGGCCACGGCGCCGGCAAACCGACCGCGAAGCAGCTCGACGAAGTCGCAGACCGTTACGCCTTCCTCGTCAAGACCCTCGGGGTGGCGTAAGGGGCGGCGGAGGCCGCGACATGAAAAAAGCCGCGGTGGGCGCGGCTTTTGGACTTGGTGGGCCATCCTGGTCTCGAACCAGGGACCTCATGCTTATCAAGCATGCGCTCTAACCAACTGAGCTAATGGCCCGGGCGTCGGCGCTTAGTTTAGGGGAGCGCCGGGCCCTTGTCAACGACGGCCTAGATCAGCTTGATCCACTCGTTCATGAGCTGATCGTCCTTCTTGACCTGCATCATCGCCATGTCGCGGAGCGCGTTCATCTCGCGCTGCTGTTCCGCGTGGAGGCTGGCCATCGCGTCGAAGCTCGCCTGGTCGGCGAGCGCCGCGAGGTCGCCCGGGGTGGCCGGCTCCGGCGCTGCCCGGGCGGGTCGCTTGGCCGCCGCGGCCGCCGCGGCGCGGTGCGCCGGGCGGTGGTGCGGCGGTTCCGGCCGGATCGCGATCGACATCAGCCGATCGACCGAATGAATTCCTTGACGATCTGGTTGTCCGCTTTGCGCTGCTGCATCGCGACGTCGCGCAGGGTGTTCGTCTCGCGCAGCAGCTCCGAGCGCTCGGAGGTCATCTGATCGAACTGCTGCGACTGCCCCTGCAACTGCAGTTGGAAGACCATCTGCTGCGCGTTGAGCGCTTCGGTCGCGCCCAGGTAGCCGCCGTTGATCAGATCCTGCGCGGAGTTGCTGAAGCCGCCGACGGTGCTCGCGCCGTTACCGGCCAGGCCGCCGGTGATCGCGCCGGCGCCGATGCTGAGCGGGTTGCCGCCCATCGTCGCGCCCTGAGCGGCGCCGGCGAGGGCGCCGAGCAAGTTGAAGCCCATGGGTCACGCTCCTTGTGTGTTGAGGTCGTCGCCGCCGAACGGGTCGTCGAACGGCGCCAGGTCGCGGTCGCGGTTGTCGAGCTGCGGCAGCGGCCGGTACGGCGGCAGGTTGAGGGGCATGGCGAACGCACCGGCGCCGCCGCCGAGCTGGCTCGCGAGATCGCGCAGCGAGCCCAGCGAATCGGCCGAGTCGCCGCTTGCGGCGGGTGCCGTCGTGGCCGCCGGGTCGCCGGCGCCGCCGAGCTGGGCGTAGTGGCGGAAGACCGAATCGGCGTAGCCGAGCGCGCGGCCGTCGCCCCAGTCGGTTCGGGTTCCGGTCGCGCTGGGCGAGCCGGCGTTGTAGGCGGAGAGCGCCGAGCGCACGTCGCCGCCGTAGCGATTCAGGTTCGATTCGATCATCCCGGCGGCGTAGTCGGCGTTTTGGGCCGGGTCCATCGCGGCCGGCGTGCGGGCGAAGGCGTGCCAGCGGTCGTCGATCTGGAAGAGCCCGTGGCCGTGGCCGGCGTCGCCGACGATGTTGCGGCCGGAGTCGGCGCCGGGGCCGCCGGTCTCCTGGGCGGCGACGGCGGCGAGCAGCCGGGGGTCGAGGTGGTGGCGGGTCGCCGCGGCGGCGATCTGCGTGCCGTAGGCGACGGTCAGGTAAGTGTCCATTGCACGAGGCGGATCACGCCGACCGAGCGCGTTGACAAGGGGCCGGGGGTCGTCTACCATGGGTCAGTTGCGATGGGGTTCTCCTCGCGGGGAGCCTCGTTCTATGGTATGGGTTCTTCACTGGTCATCGACGTCGGTTCCGTCCTGTCCGCGGGGCGTCCGATGTCTCTCGACGAGCGGGTCGAGGTTCCGTCGTTCTCCACCCTCACGTTCCGGCAGCCGGCGCTCGTCCGCTTGGACCTGCGGCGCGTCGACCGGGGGTTGGCGATCCGCGGGACCGTCGAAGTGGTCGTCGAGGGGCCGTGCGACCGGTGTCTGGAGGACGTCGTCCTCCCGATGGCGGTCGAGGTCGAGGAGCATTTCGACCCGGCGGGCGGGACGAGCGACCCACTCGGCGAGAACAACGTCCTGAAGGGCACGTCGCTGGACGTGGGCGATCTGGTGAGACAACTCGTGACCAGCGCGCTCCCACTGATCCTGACGTGCAGCGAGGACTGTCGCGGGCTCTGCGGCACGTGCGGACGGAGCAAGAACGCGGGCGGCGAGTGCACCTGCGCCCAGCAGATAACGGAAGGCGATCATGGCGAACCTGAAATGGAAGACCCCCCGATCCAAGACCCGTAGCCGGCGGGCTGCGAACTGGAAGCTCAACCCGGTGACAACGGTCGAGTGCCAGCAATGCCACCAGCCGAAGAAGCCGCATTTCGTGTGCAATTTCTGCGGAACGTACGATGGGCGGCAAGTCGTGGCGAAGGACGAGCACGCCGGTCACAGCCACGGTTAGTTCGATAGGTTGAACCACAGCGGGGTCCGCATCGCGGGCGTCGGGCACCACGTGCCCCATGGGGTCCTCACCAACGCCGATCTCGAGCGCATGCTCGACACCTCGGACGAGTGGATCACCACGCGCACGGGGATGAAAGAGCGCCACATCGCGACCGTCGAGGAGCCCACGAGCGAGATCGCGCTCGGCGCGGCGCGCCAGGCGATCGCGTCGGCGGGGATCCAGGCGAGCGACCTGAGTTGCATCATCGTCGCCACCGTCACCCCGGACTATCCGTTCCCCGCCACCGCCTGCATCGTCGGTGCGAAGCTCGGCATCCCGGGCGTCCCGGCGTTCGACATCGAGATCGCCTGCAGCGGCTTCATCTACGGGCTCACCGTCGCGTCGAGCCTCGTGCGCACCGGCGTCTTCAAGCGCGTGCTGCTGATCGGCGCCGAAGAGCTCTCGCGCATCATCAACTACGACGATCGTTCGACCGCGATCCTGTTCGGCGACGGCGCGGGCGCGGTCGTGCTCGAAGCGTGCGAAGAGGACTCGTTCCTGTCCGCGGAGCTCGGTGCCGACGGTTCGAATCCGAAGAACCTCTACGTCGAGGTCGGCGGTACCGCCACCGCCCCGATCAGCGCCGACGACATCGCGACCAAACGCAACAAGGTCGTGATGAACGGCCGTGAGGTCTTTCGCTTCGCCGTCACCAAGATGATCGAGGCGACCAACATCGCGCTCGCCCGCGCGAACGTCTCGCGGCAAGACGTCACCTGGCTGATCCCGCACCAGGCGAACCGGCGCATCATCGACGCCGCCGCGAAGCATCTCGAGATGCCGTCGGAGCGCGTCATCGTCAACATCGACCGCTACGGCAACACCAGCGCCGCCTCGATTCCGATCGCACTCTCCGAGACGGTCGCCGCGGGGAAGCTCAAGCACGGCGACGTGATCCTGTTCGTCGGCTTCGGCGGCGGTTTGAGCTGGGGCGCGGTCGCGTGGCGCTGGAACGGCGACGTCAAGGCCGCTTTTCCCAAGAACGGTAAGGCCGGCTAGCGTGCGTGTCGGGGTCATCTTCCCCGGACAGGGTTCGCAGGTCGTGGGGATGGGGGTCGAGGTCGCGCGCGCGTTTCCGGCGGCAGCGCAGTGCTTCGGCGCCGCGAAGACGATCCTCGGCTACGATCTGCTCGCCGTGTGCGAGCACGGTCCGGCGGAGAAGCTGACCGAGACGCGCTACGCGCAGCCCGCGATCTTCGTGACGAACGTCGCGCTCGCCACGGCGCTCGGTGACGCGCTCGATCCCATCGCCGGCGCGGGGCACTCGTTCGCGGAGTTCTGTTCGCTCACGCTCGCGGGTTCGCTCACGTTCGAGACCGCGCTCTCGCTGGTGAACCAGCGCGGGCTCGCGATGCAGCGCGCGGCGACGCTCGCGAAAGGCGCGATGTCGGCCGTGCTCGGGCTCGCACCGGACGCGCTGCGCACTGCGGTCGCACGTGCAGCGGACGGCGGCGCCGGCCGCGTCCAGTTGGCGAACTTCAACGCGCCGGGCCAAATCGTGATTAGCGGCGATGAGGAAGCGGTTCGCGTTGCCGGCGAGTACGCGCTCGAGGCCGGCGCGAAGCGGGTCGTCCCGCTCAACGTGAGCGGTGCGTGGCACAGCGTGCTGATGGAACCGGCTCAGCGCGAGTTCGCACCGCACGTCGAGGCGGCGACCGTGATGCTGCCGCGCTTTCGCGTCATCTCGAACGTCGAGGCGAAGCCGTATACCTCGATCGAGCAGATCAAGGCCAACCTGATCCGCTCGGTCACCGATGAAGTCGTGTGGCACGACACGGCGGTCGCGCTGGTCGCGCTCGGGCTCGATCTCATCGTCGAGTTCGGCGCGTCGCCGGTGCTGGCGCCGATGTTCAAGCGGATCGAGAACGCGCCCAAGGCGATCACCGTCTCCGACGCCGCCGGCGTCGAGAAACTGCGCGCGCAGCTTCGCTCGGACGCGGCATGACCGGAAAGGTCGCGGTCGTCACCGGCGCCAGCCGCGGCATCGGCCGTGCGGTCGCGGTCGACCTCACCCGCGCCGGCGCCGAGCTCGCGCTCTTCGGGCGCGACGCGACCGCCCTCGGCGAAACGAAGCTCGCCTGCGAGCAGGCGCGCGGCGGCGCGAAGGTTTCGGTGCATTTGGCCGACGTCGCGATCGAAGACGAGGTCAACGGCGCGATCGCCGCGGTGCTCGCCGAGCACGGCCGCATCGACGTCGCCGTCGCCAACGCCGGTCAGGCGAAGGACGGCTTGATCCTGCGTTTCAAGGGCGCCGATCTCGATCGGCTGATCGACGTCAACCTCAAGTCGGCGTTCTACCTCAGCGCCGCGGTCGCCAAGCCGATGGTCAAGCAGCGGGGGGGCTCGATCGTGTTCGTATCCTCGATCGTCGGCCTGGCGGGCAATCCCGGCCAAAGCATCTACGCGGCGACCAAAGCAGGCCTGCTTGGTCTTGCGAAGTCGCTCGCGAAAGAGCTTGGGTCGCGGGGTATCCGCGTCAACGCCGTCGCGCCGGGTCTGATCGAGACGGCGATGACCTCCGAGATGCCGGCCGCCGCGCGCGAACACTACCTCACCACGATCGCGCTCGGGCGCGCGGGCTCACCCGAGGACGTCGCCCCCGTCGTCACCTTCCTCGCCTCCGACGCCGCCCGATACGTCACCGGCCAAACGCTGGTCGTCGACGGCGGTTTTCTGATGTAATGCTGCTCCCCACCGTCAGGAGAACGAACAACCATCATGGCCGCTGACACTTTCGATCGCGTAAAAAAGATCATCGTCGAACAGCTCGGCGTCGAAGAGAACGAAGTCACGCCGGAGGCGTCGATCACCGACGACCTCGGTGCGGACTCGCTCGATCAGGTCGAGCTCGTCATGGCGTTCGAGACCGAGTTCGGCATCGACATCCCCGATGAAGAGGCCGAGAAGATCAAGACCGTCGGCGACGCGGTCCAGAAGATCGACGCCGTCACCGCCGCCAAGGAGACCTAGACCAAGGACCGATGCTCGAGGCCCTCAGCGAGCGCTTAGGCGCGATCTTCGACCGGCTGGCGAACCGCGGCCGACTCTCTGAGTCGGACGTCGCTGAGGTATTGCGCGAAGTCCGCGTCGCGCTGCTCGAAGCCGACGTCGCGCTGCCGGTCGCGAAGGCGTTCGTCGCGGCGATCAAAGAGAAGGCCGTCGGCAGCGACATCCTCACCTCGCTGAGCCCGGCGCAAAGCGTCATCAAGCTGGTCTACGACGAGCTGGTGGACCTGTTGGGCGGCGCCGCGGCGCGCCTGACCTACAGCGATGCGCCGCCGACCGTGTACGTCATGGTCGGGCTTCAGGGTTCGGGCAAGACGACGCACGCGGGCAAGCTCGCGCTGCGGCTCAAAGAGCAGGGCCGCCGCACGCTGCTGGTCGCGGCCGACGTCTATCGGCCCGCGGCGATCGATCAGCTCAAGACCCTCGGCAAGCAGATCGATCTGCCGGTCTACGACCAAGGCCAAGGCGATCCGGTGAAGATCGCGCGCGACGGCGTCGCCGAGGCGCGCCGGCTCGGGATTCCGACCGTCATCGTCGACACCGCGGGGCGGCTGCAGATCGACGAGCGCCTGATGACGGAGCTCGAGCAGATCAAGGCGGCGGTCAAGCCGACCGAGATCCTGTTCGTCGCCGACGCGATGACCGGACAAGAGGCGGTCAACGTCGCCCAGACGTTCAACGAGCGGCTCGGGATCACGGGCGTGATCCTGACCAAGATGGACGGCGACGCGCGCGGCGGTGCGGCGCTCTCGATCCACCGCATGACCGGCGCTCCGATCAAGTTCGTCGGCGTCGGCGAGAAGATCACCGCGCTCGAGCAGTTCTACCCGGACCGTCTCGCCTCGCGCATCCTCGGGATGGGTGACGTCCTCACCCTGATCGAGAAGACCCAGTCGGTCTACTCCGAGCAGCAGGCCGAAGACCTTGCCCAGAAGCTGCGCAAGTCGCAGTTCACGCTCGACGACTTTCTGGCGCAATTGCGCCAAGTGCGCAAGATGGGCTCGATGGCGGAGATCATGAAGATGATCCCCGGACTCTCCAAGGCGCTGCCGAAAGACGTGAACATCGACGAGAAAGACGTCGCGAAGGTCGAGGCGATCATCTGCTCGATGACGCGCCGCGAGCGCGACCGTCCCGAGATCCTCAACGGTTCGCGCCGCAAGCGGATCGCGGTCGGCAGCGGAACCCAGGTCGCCGACGTCAACCGGCTCGTGAAGCAGTTCGAGTCGTCCCGCCAGATGATGAAGCAGCTGGGCGGTATGAAGAAAGGCCGTTTCCCCAAACTCCCGCTCGGTATCGGGCGGTAATCTCCGAGAAAGCGATCATGGTCAAGATCAGACTCCGGCGCATGGGCGCCAAAAAGCAACCGACATACCGATTCGTCGTCGCCGACGCGCGCTCGCCGCGCGACGGCCGGTTCCTCGAGATCCTCGGGCACTACAACCCGCGTACCGAACCGAAGACGCTCGTCGTCGATCAGGACAAAGTGAAGCAGTGGCTCGCCAAGGGCGCGCAGCCATCGGATCCGGTACGCCGCCTCTTCGCCGAGCTCGGGCTCGTCGAACGCGGCCCGATCTCCGAGACGAAGCGTGCCCCCAAGGGCAAGAAGGCGTCGTAACGCCATGAACGCAGGCAGCGCGCGATGAGCGCGTTCGACGACGAGTTCGGGCTCTTCGGCGACGAGGCGGCGCCGACCGACGAAGAGCGGAAGTCAACGCTCGGCGCGCGCCGTATCGCGTCGGACGAATCTTCGCACGACGACATCGAACCGGAAGACGATCGCCCGCGGCGCGGTCCGCGCAGCGATCGTCGCGACCGCTCGGGAGGCGGCGGCACCGGTGCGGCGACCGCCGGCGGCGAACGCCGCGGCCGGCGTGAATACGGCGGCGACCGCGGTGCGCGCAAGACGGCCGATCCGGTCGTCGCGCAGCAGCGCGCGATCGACCTGCTCAAGTTCCTTGCGCGCAAGCTCGTCTCGAAACCGGACGCCGTTCTGGTCGAAGAGGTCGAGACCGAGAAGGGTCCGGTCGTCGAGCTGGTCGTCGAGCACGAAGATCTCGGCAAAGTGATCGGCCGCAGCGGCCGCGTCGCGCAGGCGCTGCGCACGCTGGTGCGCGCGAGCGCCGAAGGGCGGATCAGCATCGACATCATCTCGTTCGAAGACGAAGTCCCCGAAGGCGGAGCCGACGCCGCGGGCGAGCCGACCGACGCCGAGCCCGCTGCAGAAACCGAATGACGCGAACGCCGGCCGGGTGGTCGGCGTGTTCGGTCTTCGCGGCGAGCTGAAAGTCGCGGCGAGCCGCATCGGCGAGGACGCCTTGCGCGCCGGGCTCGACCTGCGCGCGCGGCTGCCCGACGGCACCGAGCGCGCGCTGCGGATCCGCGCGCTGCGCCGGAATCTCGGCCGGCCGCTGATCACCGTCGAAGGCGTCGACGACGCGAACGCCGCCGCGTCACTGGTGGGCGCGACCCTGCATCTCGACCGCTCGGCGGTGCAGCTCGAGCCGGGCGAGTACTTCGACGACGATCTCGCGGGCTGCGCGCTCGTCGACGCAAGCGGTGCGACCCTCGCTCGCGTTCGCACCGTCGAACACTACCCCGCGCAGGACGTGCTGCTGCTCGAAAGCGGCGCGATGGTACCGCTCGTGCGCGCGTTCATCAAGAACGTCGACGTTCGGGCGAAGCAGATCCTGGTCGACGTCCCGGCCGGGCTGCTCGACGCGAGCGCGGCCGAAGAAGCTTAGTTCGGGCTGCAGCCGCCGAGCTGCATCGCGGCCTTCGCGTGCTTCGCGGCGACGGCCATGTCGTCGCGGATCAGATACTCGGTCGCGAAGTTGTCGAACAGCCGCTGCGAGGCCAGGTGCTGCTGCATGTCTTCGGGATGCAGCAGCGCGTATTGGCTGGGTGCCGGCGTCGCGTCGCCCGGCGAGGGCCCCGAGCGGCCGGGCGTCCAGGTCGAACCGCCGAATGGGTTCTGGGAGCGCGTCGCGTCCTCGGCGCTGTTGGCGATGTTGTAGATCGGCGACTCTGCGTAGATGCCGACGCTGCGCGCGATCTGTTTCGCAAGCTGTTTCTGGCGTTCTTTCGCGCCGTCGACGGCGTTCGCGACCGCCAGCATCTCGGCGCGTTTCTCGTCGTCGATCCCATCGGCGAGCGCCGCGGTTCGCAGGGCCCGGACCTGGTCGCGGCCGGCCAGCGCGAGATTCCACAGCATGGTGAGGTCGGCTTCGGTCTTCTTCAGGATCAGCGCGCGGTGCAGTTCCGAGTCGTGGCGCCAGTGACGCAGATCGTTGGCGAGCACCGGGGTTTGGTACTCGAACGCGACCGCGGCGTCGATCCCGGGGCGCGCGCTGGCGAGCGCCGCGCAGTACGGCGTGCGCGCGCGGACCCGGCCGATCTCGACCAGCGGCTTCACGATCTCGGCGTTGCGCAGCTCCGCGGCGGTGGGAGGGGGCGCGGCGACCGTTTGCGCCAGAACGGTGTGCGCGGGAGCGGCCGTGGCGAGAAGGATTGCCGCGAGCGCAACGCCCGAGGCGCGACGACGAACATCCATACCCATCCGAGTTCGCGCTCCGCTCGGAGGGTCCCCGTATCAGCGGCGGCGGGGTTTTGGCGGGTTCAGGTAGGCGCCGACCGCGGCATCCACCGCCCGTTCGGTCGCGAGCTGCATCCCCTGGGCGCCGCCGGCGTCGCGGGTGAAGCTCTCGCGCCAGACCACCTTCCCGCTGCAGTCGGTCGCGTCGAGCTCGAACGTCGCGCTGTAGCTGCCGAACTGCGGATCGGGTTTCACCGCGAGGATCCCGCTGAGCACCGCGCGGATCGGCTGCGCGCCGCAAGCCGCCACCACGCTCGCCGCATGCTCGGCGTTCGTCCGCGCGGCGATACGCTGCACGGCGAGCTCGCGAAGCGAGGCCTCGACGCCGCCGTCGACGGAGGTCACGGCGTAGTGCGCTGCGCCCGCCGCGGCTGGGGCAACCGCGAGCTCGGCGGGCTTCGGGCTGGGCGTCGGCAGCGGGCGGGGGCCGGGCGAAGGGACGTTCACCAGCGCGGCGGCCGAAGCCGTCGCGGAGGCGACCGGTGTGGTGGTGGCGGCGGGCTTCGGCGCCGGCGTCGCCTTCTTCTTGCGGCCGAAGAGCTTGCCGAGGTTGGCCTCGGGCCCCGAGCTCGGCGCCGGCGTCGGGCTGGCCTGCGGCGGGGGCGTGCCGATCGAGGCGAAGGCGCGGTTCGCGTGCCGCACGATGAACTGCGCGATGTCATCGCCCTGCGCGGCCGCTTCTTGGTATGTCGTGAGCTGGGTCGATTGGCTGAAGATCACGATCCCCGTCGCCGTGCTGACGACCTGTTCGACCAGCGAGACGCCGCTTCCGAGCGGCGAGATGAAGCCGGCGATGTAGTAGTCGGCGTTCTGCGCGCGGGCCGCCGAGAGGTAGTCTTTCCGCTCGGTCGCCGGCTGCGGCGGGATGACCGTGACCAGGCCGGTGTTGGCCATCTGCTGCGCGATGATCGTGGCCAGCCGCGAGCTGGCCTCGCGGTCGACCGAGCTGCCCGACGAGGTCGAGGTGAACGGGTAGACGACCGCACGAGGTTTGATCGAGAACGTCTCCGGTGTCGCCGCGAGCAGCGGCAGGCCGAGCAGCGCGACGAGGACGACGGCGAGGAGGCGGCGCACGAGAGGTCGCGTTCGTGCGGCGTGGAGGCGATCCCTTACGAGGCGAGCGAGAGGGCGCCGGGCTCGCGGTCCTTTTCCCACGCGGCGCTGACGAAGGCGCCGAACAGGAAGACGACGCCGATCAGGTCGAGCCACAGCAGCAGTACGAACAGCGCCGAGAGCGCGCCGTAGACCTGGAACGCGCTCGCCGCATACGAGGTGTACACCGCGAACGCGATCTGCGCGATCGAGTAGCCGACGGCGCAGGTGAGCGCGCCCGGGATCACCGCCGACCAGCGCGGCCGCCGGTTCGGGAGGTAGGCGTACAGGAAGGCCGAGACGATGAAGACCAGCGCGGCCGACCCGCCGTACGACGCGATCTGCGGCGCCCAGCGCAGGGATTCCAGCCCGGCGAACTGCACGAACAGCGTGATGACGACGGGGAGCACGGTCGCCACGATGAGGATCACCCCGGCGACGGGGACCAGGGTGAGCGCGATCGCGACGTCCCACACGATGTGCCGGTAGCGCGTGATTCCGAGCGAACGGTTCAGCGCGTAGGTCAGCGCTTGGAACAGGTTTTTGCCGGACCACGCGAGCCCGATCAGGCCGACGATCCCGCTGATGCCGCGCAGCTTCACCACCGCTTCCAGATTGTTCGAGAGCAGGTCGCCGAGCGCGGGCGCGTAGGCCTGAATCGCCGCGTTCGCGCGCGCCAGCCCTTCGCCGCTGCCGAACACGAACGCCAGCATCGAGACGCCGAGCAGCGTCAGCGGGACGAGCGAGAACAGCGCGGTGAACGCGATCGCTTGCGACATGAACGCGGCGCCCTCCGCCGAGAACCGCAGCCCCGCCGCACGGAACACGCGGACGACCCGTGACATCACCTCACCTCCTTCCCGTCGTATTGGCCGCGCTCGTCAGCGTCGTCGTCGATGGCTCGTTCGTTCCCAGCGTTCCGCCCGCGACGCTGCGCGGCGGCCGCGTGATCGCGCCGCTCGAGCTGGTCGTGCGCATCGCCGACCGCGTCGAGAGCGACGGCGGGGTCGTCACCGCCCGGCGCGGCGCGCGCACGTGTTCGGTGCGCGCGCTCCCCGCGAGCGATCCGGTGCAGGTCGTGCTGGCGCCCCTAGCGCGCTGCCTGGGTGCCGTGCACATCGGCTGGGACGGCCGGACGAAGACGCTCTCGCTGGCCTTCGGCGGACCGGCCGACGTGCGGACGCCCGCACCGTTCGATCCGGCCGCTCCGCAGGTCGCGCCGACGACGCTCTTCACGCCCGAACCTGGGCCGCCGACGCCGCGGGTGATCGACACCGGCTCGCCGCGGCCGCGGCGCACGGCGATCCCCGTCTTCGCGCCGCCCGTTCCGCCTATAACCCCGCGTCCGAGATCGCTTTGACCCAGCGCTGCGTGTCGGGGTCGTCCCACCAGTTCGCGATCCGCGCTTCGAGCACGGGGATCGCGCGCAAGGCGTTCGCGTGCTGCTCGACCGCGGCGGGATTCGGCGGGTCGGCATGGAGCGCCGCGTGCAGCGCGTCGACCGAGCCGGCGGCGTTCGGATCGTCGGCGGTCGCGGCGCGCAGCTCCTCGTAGGGCGGGTGGGGGACCATCTCGGGTTGACCGGTGTCGCTCATCGCTGGGCCGATTCGCGCCCGCCTGCCGCGGCCCCCACGGAACCGGCGGCGCGCAGCAGCGGCGCGAGCTCGGCGCTGCGCGTGCGGAACGCCGCGCGCTGGACGGGTGTCGGGGCGCCGTCGCCGGTTTCGACCGTGCCGAGCAGGCGCGCCAGCAGCCCGTTGCTGCGAGCGAGCTTGCGGTACAGGTCCGGGTTGCTCCGGCGAACGCGCTGCCCGGCGGCGAACGCTGCGTCGGCCTCCGCGGTAATCGCGGTCGCGAGCGCGTACTGCGCCTGGAGGTCGGCGGCGCTCACCGAGGTGCGCGGATCTTGGCGCACGATCAGCGTGCGCGCGCTGTGTTCGGTTCCGGCGTCGAGCGTCACCCCGTAGCGGCCGGGTGGGATCGTCGGACCTTCGGGTTCGAGCGGCGTGTCGTCGGGGATCGCGGCGATCGTCGGGCCTGCCATCCCCGTGCGCGGCGGCGCCGCCTGGAGATTCCAGATGAAACGATGCGCCCCCGCGGTCGCCGACGGGCGCCGCGGCGGCGCGATCCACCAGGCGGGAACTTCGAGCGAGGCGGGGTCGACGGGTTCGACCGGATCGTCGCTGGAGAGGCGGCGTACCGTGCGCCCGTGCGCGTCGACGATCGACAGCGTCACGCGCGCGGCGTCGTGCGGCAGCACGTAGTCGATCATCGCGCCGTTCGGCGGGTTCGCCGCGAACGGCTCATCGGGCGGCAGCGGCGTATCGGTGTTCGTGTCGCGCGGCACGCGCCAGGCCGGCGCCGGTGCGAGCAGCACGGTCTGCGCGCGCATCGCGTCGAGCTGCCGCAACGGCGTGATGTCGTCGAGGATCCAGAACCCGCGGCCGTGCGTCCCGATCACCAGATCGTCGTCGTGCACGACCAGATCGCGCACCGAGGTCGCGGGAAGGTTCAGCCGCAGCGAGGTCCAGGTGCCGCCGTCGTCGGACGAGAGCCACACGCCGCGCTCGGTGCCGGCGAAGAGCAGTCCGCGGCGGGCCGGATCGGCGCGCACCACGTTCGTCGGCGCGGCGTCGATCCCGCGGTCGATCTCCGTCCACGTCCGGCCGCCGTCGTGCGTGCGAAACAATTGCGGGCGCGCGTCGTCGAGCCGCAGCCGGTTGACCGCGACGTACGCGCTCGCGGCGTCGAACGGCGAAGCGTCGATGCTGCTGATCTTCGCCCAGGATTCGAGCCCCGGCGGCGTGACGTTGCGCCAGTGCTTGCCGCCGTCGGCAGTGCGCCACACCAGGCCGTCGTCGGTGCCGGCCCAGATAACATGCGCATCGCGCGGCGAGAGGCCGAGCGCGTAGATGACGCCGCGGTGGGGCCGCTGCGCGGCGGGCGTCGCCGCGAAGACGCCGAGGTTCGGCGGCGTGGCGGGGTTCGGGCGCGTCAGGTCGGGGCTGACGATCGACCAGTGCGCGCCGTAGTCGCGCGTCGCGAAGAGCACGTGCGAACCGAGGTACAGCGTGCGTTTGTCGGCCGGCGAGAACGCCAGCGGCGCCGTGCGTTTGAAACGGTAGTCCGGGTTGCCGCGCCACGACACGACCGGTCCGACCTCGCGCACCTGGCCGCTGCGCTCGTCGTAGCGCGAGACCTTGCCGCCGTAGATGATCCCGGGATGCAGCGGATCGGGCGCGACGTAGCCGTACTCTTCGACCCCGACCGGGTGCCAGTCGCGGAACGTGATCGCGCCGTCGTTGCCGCGCGAGAGCACGCCCGCGCTGCCGCTCTCCTGCTGACCGCCGTAGACGCGGTACGGAAAGCGGTCGTCGGTGATCACGTGGTAGAACTGCGCCGTCGACTGGTTGTACCACGAGCTCCAGGTCGCGCCGCCGTTGAGCGTGATGACCGCGCCCTGATCGCTGCCGAGCAGGATCGTGCGCGGATCGTCGGACGAGATCCAGATCGCCTGATAGTCGTCGCCGCCGGGCGCGCCGCGCAGCGCGCCGAACGTCTTGCCGCCGTCGGTCGACACGTAGGTCGAGGTGTTGGTGACGTACACGCGGTCGCGCTCGCGCGGGTCGACGCCGACGGTCGCCAAGTCGGACCCGCGTTCGGCGACGCGTTGCGTGTCGTTTACGAGCGCCCACGTCGCGCCCGCATCGTCGGAGCGGTACAGGCCGCCCTGCTTCGGCGCGTCGGCGAACGCGTAGACGCGCTTCGGATCGGTCGCGGCGACGGCGACCGCGATCCGGCCGACGCCGGCGGTCTGCGGCGGAAGACCACCCTCGAGCCGCGTCCACGTCGAGCCGCCGTCGGTCGACTTGTAGAGCCCGCTCCCCGAGGGCGTGCGTTCGAACGAGCCGCCGTCGATCGTCTCCCACGGCGACTGTCGCGCCGACCACAGCGAAGCGTAGAGCGTGCGCGCATCAGAGGGATCGATCGCGAGATCGAACGCGCCGGCGTTCTCGTCGGTGAAGAGCACGCGCTGAAAGCTCGCGCCGCCGTCGGTCGAGCGATAGACGCCGCGCTCGGCGTTCGGTCCGTACGGATGGCCCAGCACCGCGACGTAGAGCCGGTTCGGGTCGCGCGGATCGACGGCGATCTTGCCGATCTGCTGTCCGTCGCGCAGCCCGAGGTGCGTCCAGTGCGCGCCGGCGTCGGTCGACTTGTAGATCCCGTCGCCGACGGAGAGATCGGGACGCTGCCGGCTCTCGCCGCTCCCCGCGTAGATCGTGTCGGGCGCGGACGGCGCGACCGCGAGCGTGCCGATCGACGCGGTCGGCTGGTCGTCGAAGATCGGCTTCCAGGTGCGGCCCGCGTCGGTCGTCTTGAAGATGCCGCCGTTTACCGCGGCGATGTAGAACTCGTGCGCGCGCCCGGGAACACCGGTGACCGCGACGGTGCGGCCGCCGCGGAACGGTCCGATCGAACGCCAGTGCAGCACGCCCCGGAGAGCGCCGGCCGCGTCGAACGGTGTCGCGGCGGTCGCGGCGGGCGTCCTCGCCGGAAGCCCCGCGAGGAGCAGCAGCGCGAGCGAAAGGGCGGTGGAACGCGACGACATCAGCGCGTCTGCGTCAGGAACGTGTCGACGAGCGCGAACACCTTGTCGGGCTGGTCGAGCATCGCGAAGTGGCGCGCCGGCGCGACGGAAACGACCTGCAGCTTCGGCGCGCCGGCGAGCAACGTGCGATAGTATGCGACCTTCTGCGCTTCGTTGAACGTTAGCGGCTGACCGGCGAGATCGGGCGCGTTGAACGGCACGATCTCGAGCAGCGGCACCGTGATCTTGGCGAGATCGGGCCGGAGGTCGGCGAGCAAGTCTTCCTTCAGCCACTGCGCGGTGGTCGGCGTATCGCTGTTCGCTTCGAGGTCGGCGGCGGCGGCGGCTTGCGCGGGGTCGAGCACGCCGCCGGACGAGTTCATGTAGCTTTTCTCGTAGTCGAGGAGTTGCTGATGCGTCTCGGCTGCGATCTGCGTGTACGCCTGTTGCGCCCCGGCCGTGCGCGCCGCGATCGGGACACGTTCCATCCCCGGGAAGATCGGCAGGCCGTCGATCGCGACGATCCCGCGCAGCCGCTCGGGATGCTGTTCGCCGAGCATGATCGAGAGCGTTCCCCCGATGCTGTGGCCGATCAGGACCGGCCGCACGATCTTCTGCGCGTCGAGCATCGCCCAGAAGTCGCGCGACAAGCCGTCGAACAGCGGTGCCGGCGCGCCGGGCCGACCGTCGAAGCCGGGGAGCGCGACCGCGTAGAGCGTGTAGTGCGGCGCGAGCCGGCGAATCAGGTCGGCGAACTCCCACGGCCCGGTCGTCAGGCCGGGGACGAGCACGACGGGATCGCCGTGGCCGAAGCGGCTGACGTGCAGCGCGCCGGCGTCGAACTGCGCGTCGGCGGCGGGCAGGACGGGCAGCGACGCGGCGGATGCGGCGAGCGGAACGGCGAGCAGCAGAGCGACTGCCGTGGCGGCGGCGCGAACGAGCGGCGTGAGCATCGTCAGAGGATACCGTGCAAGAACTCGCGCGCCTCTTCGCGCAGGCCGCGGTAGGCGTCCCAGGTCTCTGCGACCAGAAAGCCGGCGCCGGTCGCGATCGCAATGGTCCCGATCGTCGCGACGAACAGCCCGATCAGCGTGATGATCGGTGCGATCTCGCCGCGCACGATCGCGGCGATCCCGCCGCCGAGCAGTTCGGAGAAGGTGCCGATGGCGAACGCCGCGATCGCCACGTAGAACGCGGTGAGCGCGCGGTTCAGCGCGAGCGCGCGGCGCGTCACCCGCAGCAACGCGCGCTCGGTCGTCGCCGAATCGGGTTCGTGCTCGAGGTGGCGCGCGCGGTCGACCGCGCGCGCGAACCGGTTCGAGGTCGAAAGCACCAGCACGGTCGAGGCGTTCGTCAGCAGCGCGGGCGCCGCGATGAAGGTCAGGAGCTGAAAGGCGTTCTGCGTGTCGAGGGCCATCGTTGCTCCGTCTACCCGGCGATCGTCGTGGCGCGCAAGACGCCGGCGTGGTTGGGACGCGGCGTGCGGTCGCCGCGTGCGACCAGCACCACGGCCGCGATGACGACCGCTGCCGCGAGCACGAGCACGACCAGCGCGCGCGGCGAGAGCGGCGGGCGGCGCGAACGCCGCCGCGGCTGGGGACGCCATGACGTGCTCAATGAATCTCCGGTTCGAGAAGCGCGGGGCCGGGTCCGAGCACGGCGAAGTCGCAGCCTTCGTTCGCCTGCCCGACGTGCTGTGCGAAGATCGCGCCGTAGCCGCGCGCCGCGCGCGGTGCCGGGGGCGCCCAGGCGGCGCGCCGGCGCGCGAGCTCCTCGTCGGTCACGTCGAGATGGAGGCGGCGCGCTTCGACGTCGACCTCGATGACGTCGCCGGTGCGCACGCACGCGAACGGTCCGCCGACGAACGCTTCAGGCGCGACGTGCAGGATGCACGCGCCGTACGACGTTCCGCTCATGCGCGCGTCCGAGATGCGCAGCATGTCGCGCACGCCGGCTTTCACCAGCGCGAGCGGGATCGGCAGCATCCCCCACTCAGGCATCCCGGGACCGCCTTGCGGACCGGCGTTCTTCAGCACGAGGACGTGATCGGGCGTGACGTCGAGGTCCTCGCGGTCGACGCTCGCCGCCATCTCGTCATAACTCTCGAACGCGAGCACCGGCCCGCGGTGGCGCAGCAGCCGCGGATCGGCGGCCGGCGGTTTGATGACCGCGCCGTCGGGTGCGATGTTGCCGCGCAGCACCGCGATCCCGCCGGACGGTGCGACGGGGCGGTCGAGCGGGCGGATCACCTCGTCGTGCCACACCTGCGCGCCCGCGATCTCCTCGCCGAGCGTGCGCCCGGTGACGGTCGTGCAGTCGAGCGCAAGATGATCGGCCAGGCGGTTCAGGAACGCGCGCATCCCGCCGGCGTAATAAAAGTCTTCCATCAGCAGGCGGCCCGACGGGCGGATGTCGGCGATCACCGGCACGCGTCGCGCGATCTCGTCGAAGCGGTCGATGGTCAGCGGGATCCCGGCGCGGCGCGCGATCGCGACCAGATGGATCACCGCGTTCGTCGAGCCGCCGAGCCCGGCGTGCGCGACGATCGCATTGTCGAGCGAGCGCGCGGTGAGGATGCGATCGGGCGTGAGGTCCTCGCCGATCATCGCGACGATGCGGCGGCCGGACGCGCTCGCCATCCGCGCGTGCCCGGAATCGGCAGCCGGTATCGACGATGCGCCGGGGAGCATGAAGCCGAGCGCTTCGATCATCGACATCATCGTCGCGGCGGTACCCATCGTCATGCAGGTACCGAACGAGCGCGCGATCCCGCCTTCGATCTCGTGCCAGTCGTCCTCGGTGATCGTGCCGGCGCGCTTCTCGTCCCAATACTTCCAGGCGTCGGTTCCGGAACCGAGCACCTCGCCGCGCCACGTGCCGCGCAGCATCGGTCCGGCGGGGACGGCGATCGCCGGCACGCCCGCGGAGATCGCGCCCATCAGCAGCGCGGGCAGCGTCTTGTCGCAGCCGCCGAGCAGGACGACGCCGTCGATCGGCTGGCTGCGGATCAGCTCCTCGGCCTCCATCGCGAGGAGGTTGCGGTAGAGCATCGTCGTCGGCTTCATCAGCGTCTCCGACAAGCTCATCGCCGGCAGCTCGAGCGGAAACCCGCCGGCTTGCCACACGCCGCGCTTCACCTCGTCGGCGCGCGTGCGCAAGTGCGCGTGGCACGGGTTCGCGTCGGACCACGTGTTGACGATCCCGACGACGGGTTTGCCGGCGAAGTCTTGGCGGTCGAAGCCGATCTGCAGCAGACGCGAGCGGTGACCGAACGAACGGAGTCCGTCGGTTCCGAGCCAGCGATGGCTGCGAAGCTGTTCTGGGAGCTTGGGCACGTCTCCCTAGTCTAGCGCACGAGCGCGCCCTCGTCCTTTCGCAAGCGCTTCCGATCTCCGCCCAGGGCTCCGCCGATTCCCGTGAGAAAGGGCACGGCGGATGCGGTGAAGAGATGGTGGTTCGCGAGCGTCTTCGCTCTGTGCGCGGCGCTCGTGCCGTTTTGTGCTCGCGCGCAGAGTGCGCCGGCCGAGATCGAAGTGCGCGTCAGCGATGCCGCCGGCGCGCCGCTGGCCGATGCGCGCGTCTACATCACCGGTCCCTTGAGCACCTCGTCGCTGACGCCGCGCGACGGAACGCTCCGCTTCAGCGACGTCGACCCCGGGCTGTACCACTTGCGCGTCACGCATTCGGGCTACAACGGCGTCGACGTCGACGAGGTCGAGGCGCTCGCGGGGATGCGCAAGATCGTCGACGTGACGTTGACGCGAACGGCCTCGAAGATCGCGGGCGCGACCCCGTCTCCCTCGCCCGCGCCGGGCGACTTGAAGGAGATCGGCCGCGTGCAGGCGCGCGCGCCGGTGACCGTCTCGACCGTCGACGTCGACGAAGGGAACGCGATTCGCCGCATCTCCGAGAACCTCGCCGACGCGCTCGACAAGATCGCCGGTGTCAGCGTCTTCCAGACGCAACAAGGAAACACGCTGACGATCTCGCTCCGCAACGCCGATCCGTCGCAAACGACGACCTCGATCGGCGGTGCGGCCGTGGGCGGGGCCGGCGCCGGGACGCTGCAGGCGGTCGCGGCGGATCTCTCGACGGGCGTCTCGGCCGACAGCGCGAGCTCGATCGGGGCCGTCGGCGGTTCGGTCAACTATCGCACCCTGCAGCCGACGCGGACATGGCAAGGGCAACTGTCGGGCTCGTACGGCACGTACGAGCGCACCAGCGCGCAGCTCTCGCTCAGCGGCAGTTACCACAAACTCGGGATCGCGCTGCAGCACGCCACGCGCGGCGGTGACAGCGTGCTCAGCGGTCTGCGTTTTCTCGACACCAGCGGCGAGACGTACGTCCACGACGGCAGCTTCGATCGGATCGCCGACTTCGTGAAGCTGCGGTATCCGCTCGGCAAGGTCACGTTGACCGGCCAGTTCCTGGCAGGAACGACGAACACCGCGCCGCTCTGCGACCAGTGGGTGACCACGGTGCCGTGCGGGTACGGCCCGGGCGGCCTGAACACCGTCCACGTGACCCTCGGGAGCGTCTTCTTTCAAGGATTGATCGGAAACGTAAGCGTCGCCGGACAGGTGACGCGGCAAACGTATCATGTCGTCGACGACGAGCTCGGGCGCGTCGTCGGCGGGATCGCGGCCCCGTTTTCGGTCGAGGCGCACCAGAGTGTGCTGGGTTTCAGCGACTACTCGACGTTCTCGGTTCATCGTCATACGTTTCTGCTGAACATCGGCATGACCAACGGAAGCGGCACGACCACGTCGACCGGCGCATTTCAGGGCGTTGCGCCGATCGACGTGCGTTCCACGTACACCGTGGTCGGCGACACCGTGAAGTTCTCCGACCGCTGGAGCGCGACGCTCGCCTACGGGAAGAACGTCAACCTCGCGCAGTCGCAATCGGCCGCGGACATCTCGATCGTACTCACGCCCTCGCGTCAGGAGACGCTGACCTTCGGCAGCGGCATCTACGGCAGCGGGACGCAAGCGTCGACGACCGGGTTCTTCGGCGATCCGGGCGGCGCACAGTACGACTGCGCCGGGAACGCCGTGGTCGTGACCGGGCCGAGCGACCCGCCGGCGGCCGGGCTGCTGAACTCGACGTCGATCACCTATTCCCGCCGGGGGCGCCGCGGCACGCTGCAGTTCGACGTGTACGATCAGCGGCGGCGGGGCGGAACGCTCAATGCGCAATACCCGCTGGCGGCCCTTGCGCCCGGTGCGGTGCCGCCCGGTTATCTCGCGGCGATCGCGAACTTCTGGCACCAAACCCCGCTCTGCGGCGCGCAGGCCTTCGATCCGAGCCGCGTGTACGTCGGAGCGCCGATCGCCGGCACGTCGGTGCGCTCGCGCGGTATGGATGCGTCGGGCCAGCTCATGCTGGGGCGCTCCGTCATCGCGCAACCGAGTTATTCGGTCGCCGGCGCGACGCTGGTCAGGGCCGATCCGCGACTGCTCGCCACCGGCAGCGCGTACGCGCTCGGCGCCCAGCTGCCGAACCGTCCGCTTCATCGCGCCGGGTTGCTGCTCGATGCCATCCAGAAGAAGGCCGCGCTGGAATGGGTCGTCAACGGCACGTGGGTCTCAGCGAACAACCCGGCCGGGCTCAGCCCGTACGTGACCGTCGCTGCCGGCGTCACGTGGATCGCGAAGCGCGGCCGGCTCTCACTGTTTGCGAACAACCTGTTCAACACCGACAGCGGGCTGTTCGCCCGCACGGAGTTCGCGCAAGCGCAGGCGCTCCAAGGCGGCGGAACGTTTCTTCCGATCCCGACGCTGCTGGCACCGCGCACGTACACGCTGCTGTACAGCGCGCGCATGGGCCGTTAGCCGCCGCGAATCTCGCTCAGCGTCGTCGTCGGCGTGATCAGATCGGGATCGGTGCGCAGCTCGATCAGCGCGGGTTTCCCGGCCGCCAGCGCGTCTTCGAAGGCGGCGGGGAAGTCTTCGGTGCGGGTGACCAGCGCGCCGTGCGCGCCGAACGCGCGCGCGTAGGCGGCGAAGTCCGGGTTGGTGAGATCGGTCGCCCAGACGCGGCCCGGATAGGTGCGCTCCTGGTGCATCCGGATCGTGCCGTACATCGCGTTGTTCCAGACGAGGGTGATCACGTTCGCGCCGTACTGCACGGCGGTGGCGAGCTCGGCGCCGCTCATCAGGAAGCAGCCGTCGCCGGCGAACGCGAGCGCGATGCGATCGGGGTGGTGCAGCTTCGCCGAGATCGCGGCCGGGAAGCCGTACCCCATCGCGCCGGCCGTGGGGCCGAGCTGCGTGCCGAACCGTTTGTAGCGGAAGAAGCGGTGCAGCCAGGTCGTGTAGTTGCCGGCGCCGTTGCACAGGATCGCGTCCTCGGGGAGCCGCTCGTCGAGGTAGCGCACGACGTGCGCGGGATCGAGCGCCGCGCGCGCGGCGCCCGGCGTGCTCCAGTGCTCGTAGTCGGCGCGCGCATCGGCGGCCCACGTGCGCCACGGAATCTCCGCGGGCGGTTCGAGCGCATCGAGCGCATGCGCGAACTCGGCCGGCCCCGCGTTGATCGCAAGGTCGGCGGCGAAGACGCGGCCGAGCTCGTCGGGATCGGCGTGGACGTGGACCAGCCGCTGCTTCGGCCGCGGCGCTTCGATCAGCGTGAAGCCGCCGGTCGGGATCTCGCCGAGGCGCCCGCCGACGGCGAGGATCAGGTCGGCGCTGCGGACGCGTTCGGCGAGCGCGGGGTTCGGACCGAGCCCGAGGTCGCCGGCGTAGCGGGCGTCGCGGTTGTCGAAGAGCGCTTGGCGCCGGAACGAGCACGCCGTCGCGAGCGCGTGCCGCTCGGCGAACCGCTGCACGGCGCCGCAGGCGTCAACGTCCCAGCCGCTCCCGCCGAGGATCATCAGCGGCCGGTGCGCCTCGGCGAGCAACGCGCGCACGCGCTCCATCTCGCCGGCCCCGGGATGCGCGGCGTTGCGCGCCGTCGCCGGCAGGTCGTCGATCTCGACGACGTCGCGCAGCATGTCTTCGGGGAGCGCGAGCACGACCGGACCGGGCCGCCCCGAGATCGCGACGTGGAAGGCGCGCGTCACCAGCTCGGGGATGCGGGCCGCGTCGTCGATCTCGACCGCCCACTTGGCGAGGCCGCCGAAGACCTGCGCGTAGTCGATCTCCTGGAACGCTTCGCGCCCGCGCATCCCGCGCGCGACCTGCCCGACGAAGAGGATCATCGGCGTGGAGTCCTGGCGTGCGATGTGGACCCCGATGCTCGCGTGCGTCGCGCCCGGAGCGCGCGTCACGAACGCGATCCCTGGCCGCCCGGTCAGCTTGCCGCGCGCCTCGGCCATGTGTGCCGCGCTTGCTTCGTGGCGGCACGCGACGGTGCGGATCGAGGTGGTGTCGGAGAGCGCGTCGAGGACGGCGATGAAGCTCTCGCCGGGGACGCAAAAGACCGTGTCGACCCCGTTCGCGACCAGCGCGTCGACGAGCGCCCGGCCGCCGGTTCGTGCGGACATCCCCCGCCTCGTCCGTCGTCAGCGCGTGACGTCCTGCCAGGAAAGCGCTGCGGCGAGCGCGCACCTTCACGCATGCACGTGAACGTTGCCACGCAGCACTGGCTGCGTTATCAGCACGGCGGCCGGACCGCGTTCGGGACGCTCGAGGGTGAGACGATCACCCGCTACGATGGCGACATGTTCGATTCGCCGTCGCGGACGGCGGAGACGGTCGCGCTCGGCGAGGTGACGCTCCTCCCGCCGACCCAGCCGACGAAGATGATCGGCCTCTGGAACAACTTCGCCGCGCTCGGCGCCAAGCTCGGCCTAGCGGTCCCCGAGGACCCGCTCTACTTCATCAAGGGCAGCAACGCGTTCATCGCGAGCGGCGAGACGATCAGGCAGCCGCGGTTCTACGACGGCCGCGTGGTTTTCGAAGCCGAGCTCGGCATCGTGATCGGCAAACGCTGCAGCGGCGCCGACGAGGCCGAGGCCGCGCGCGCCATCTTCGGCTACACCTGCGTCAACGACGTGACCGCGTTCGACGTGCTGAACAAGGACGCGTCGTTCGCGCAGTGGACGCGGGCGAAGAGCTACGACACGTTCGGCGTGTTCGGCCCGGTCGTCGCGACCGGACTCGACCCCGACACGCTCACGATCCGTGCGATCCTCGAAGGCGACGAGCGCCAGAACTACCCGGCGAGCGACATGATCGTGAAGCCGGTGCGCCTGGTCAGCCTGATCTCGCGCGACATGACGCTGATGCCGGGCGACGTCATCGCCTGCGGCACCTCGGTCGGCGCGGGCAAGATGAAGCCCGGCAGCACGATCGAGATCGCGATCGACGGCATCGGTTCGCTGCGCAACCGCTTCGAGTAGAGGGACCCCTTGAGAATCTGCATCATCGGCGCCGGCGCGATCGGCGGCATGCTCGGCGCGAAGCTGGCGCTGGCCGGCGAGACGGTCACGTTCATCGACAAGAACGAGGCGCACGCCCACGCGATGCGCACCCAGGGGCTGCGGCTCGAGATCGACGGCGGCGAGGTGACGGCGAAGGATTTCACCGTGACCGGCGACCTCGCCGAGGCCGGCGAGCAAGATGTGGTCGTGATCGCGGTCAAGGCACATCAGATCCCGCTGCTCGTCCCCGACATCCGAAAACTGTTCGGCCCGAACACGATCGTGCTCTCGGTGCAGAACGGCGTGCCGTGGTGGTATTTCTTCAAACACGGCGGCCCGTTCGACGGACGCCGCATCGTCGCGGTCGATCCGAGCGGCGCGATCGACGAAGCGATCGAACGCGAGCGAATCGTCGGCTGCATCGTCTACCCGGCCGCGGAGGTGACGGCGCCGGGCGTGATCCACGTCGTCGAAGGCAACCGCTTCTCGGTCGGCGAGCTCGACGGCTCGCACAGCGAGCGGGTCGAAGCGCTCGCTGCGATGCTGATCCGGGCGGGGTTCAAGTCGTACGTGCTCGACGACATCCGCGGCGAGATCTGGCTCAAGCTCTGGGGCAACCTCTCGTTCAACCCGATCAGCGCACTGACGCATCAGACGCTGGCGGGGATGTGCCGCAACCCGCACACCCGCGAGCTCGCCGCGTCGATGATGCGCGAAGCGCAGCAGATCGGGGAGAAGCTCGGGATCACGTTCCGCCACACGATCGAGAAGCGGCTCGCCGGCGCCGAAGGCGTCGGCGAGCACAAGACCTCGATGCTGCAGGACATTGAAGCGGGCCGCGCGCCGGAGATCGAAGCGCTGGTCGGCGCGGTCGTCGAGCTGGGCCGTCTCACCGAGACGCCGACGCCGCACATCGACTCGGTGTACGCGGCCGTGAAGGGACTCGAAGAGACGCTCGCGCGCCGCGCGTCGGTCGCCGTCACGGCGTGAGCGGGCAACCGGGGCGGTGATCACCGGCCAGAGCGGGATTTTCGCTCTCGGCGACGCCGCGCACGGGTTCTTCGAGTTCACGCTGCGCGACGGGGCGGACGCAACCGCGCTGGTGCGCGCGGTCGCCGACTTGCGATCGCCGCGCACGACCGTCGGCGGCGTGAACCTGGTGGTCGGATTCCGGCCCGAGCTCTGGCGGCGCGCCGCGCCCGACGGTGCGCCGGCCGGCGTACACGGGTTCGACGAGCCGCTTCGCGGCGCGGGCGGGTACACGATGCCGGCGACGCAGGCCGACCTCTGGGTCTGGTACGCGGCCGCGGCCTACGACATCGTCTTCGATCTCGGAAAGGCGGCGGTCGAGGCGCTCGCGCCGCTCGCCGTGCTCGCGCGTGAGGCGACGGGCTGGTCGTACAAGCACACGCGCGACCTCACCGGCTTCGAGGACGGTACAGAGAACCCGACGTTGTACGACGCGCCGGAAGTCGTGCTGATCGCAGACGGCGCGCCGGGAGCGGGCGGCAGTGTCCTGCTCTTCCAGCAGTGGCGGCATCTGGTGAAGGACTGGACGGCACTCTCCGAGGCGCGTCAGGAACAGGTGATCGGCCGCACCAAGGCCGACAGCATCGAGTTCGCCGACGACGCGATGCCGCCCGACTCGCACGTCGCGCGCACCAAGGTTCACGCGGACGGCGATGAGCTGCCGATCTTTCGGCGCAACGTGCCGTACGGGACGGTGAGCGATCACGGGACGCTGTTCATCGGCTTCAGCGCCGACCAGCAGCGCATGCAGCGCATGCTCGAACAGATGGCCGGGAGCGACGGCGGCCCGCGCGACGCGCTGACCCGGTTCACCACACCGCTCACCGGCGCGTACTACTTCGTGCCCTCGGTCCAAGCGCTGCGCGCCTTCGCGACGCCGGACGACGGCGATCACGCCGTGCAGGTCCCGCTCCCGGACCACACGCGCTGATCGTGCTGCGCGGCGCGATCTGCCGGCTACGCCCGTACCGTGCCGACGACCTCGGCGCGCTGGTCGCGATCGCCGACGATCGCGAGGTCACCCGCTGGATGACGGCCGGGTTCCCGCATCCGTACACGCGTGCGGACGGCGAGCGATGGCTGGCGATCGCGATGCTCGACGATCCGCCGAACCACTTCGCGATCGAAGCGGACGGCGCGTTCGCCGGTGCGATCGGGATCCTGCCCCAGCGCGGCGAGCACGAGGGATCGGCGATCTTCGGCTACTGGCTCGGCCGGCGCTACTGGGGCCGCGGGATCGCGACCGACGCCGCCCGCACGATGGCGGACCACGCGTTCCGCTCGCGCGGCCTGCGGCGCCTCGAAGCATCGGTGTTCGGCCCGAACGCCGCGTCCGCGCGCGTTCTCGAAAAAGCCGGTTTCACGCTGGAAGGCCGAATGCGCGAATCCTACCTCGAGCGCGACGGCACGCCCACCGACGCGCTCATCTACGCCCGCCTCGCCACCGACCCCGAGCAAGACAATGCCCCCGTTCGGGGAACGCCGCCCCGATGACACAGGGACGACTGCGCGGAAAGACCGTGCTGATCAGCGGCGGCGCGAGCGGGATCGGCCTCGCGACCGCGCGGCGCGCGCTCGAGCAAGGCGCGCACGTCGCGATCGGCGACATCGATGCCGCCGCCGGTGAGCGCGCCGCACGCGAGACGCCCGGCCTGCACTTCGTGCGGCTCGACGTCACCAGCGATGCGAGCTGGGCCGCCGCCGTCGAAGACGTGCGCACGCGCTTCCGCCGCGTTGACGGCGTGGTGAACAGCGCCGGGATCTTCCTGATCGGCGACATCGAGACGATCTCCGACGAGGATTGGAAGCGCACCCACGCGGTGAATCTCGACGGCGTCTTCTACGGCTGCCGCCATGCCGTGCGCGCGATGAAGCATCACGGCGGCTCGATCGTCAACATGTCGTCGGTCAGCGGGCTCATCGGCGGCCACAACGTCGTCGCCTACAACTCCTCGAAGGGCGCCGTCCGGCTCCTGAGCAAGTCGGTCGCGCTGCACTGCGCACGCAAAGGCTACAAGATCCGCTGCAACTCGGTCCACCCGACCTTCGTCGACACGCCGATGTTCCGCGACACGATCGACAACGCGCGCGAGCCCGAACGCATCCGCGCCGCCCTCCTGGCCCAAGTCCCGCTCGGCCGCCCCGCCGATCCCAACGAGATCGCCGACCTGATCGTCTACCTGCTCTCGGACGAATCCGCCTTCGTTACCGGCGCCGAAATGGTCATCGACGGCGGCCTCACCGCCCAGTAGCCCGAAATGCTAACGCGGCTTCGGTGGCGCCGCTTGGGAGAAGCTGAAGCGCAGCGTACCGTCGTTGACGTAGTCAACGTTGAGGTGGACGTTGCCGCGGTCGAGAGTGAGCTGCTCGCGGTAGCTGCGATCGATGCGCCGCGAGTACTCGAAGACCGTACCGCGTGCATTGGTCCGCACGACGTGGACGACATAGGGCTGCCCGGCTGCCGCCCCTTCCGAATAGAACGACAGGCGATCGCCGCTCGGGTAGTCGATCGTGGCGCAAAGGTCGCCGTCGCCGCAGTGGTCGTATACCCGCGCAATCGATCCGTCGCTCAGCGTCGCGTTCGGAAGCGGAGCCGGATCGGCCGCCAGCGTAGCGGCGAGCAAAACGGCGCACAGCCCCGCCACGGCAATACCAGACTGTTGCATTGGCCACCCTTCCCAAAAACACTGACTGACCGCTAGCCTAGACGGCTTTGTTCACAAGACACTGAGATGCGCTACGAGTGCGTGCGGCGGGCAAACGCGATTACCGCAATGGCGAGGAGCGGCGGCACGGCCAACATCATCAGCAAGTCGCGGTAGGTGAGGACGGCGGCTTGGGCGGCGACGGTTTGGATGAGTTGGGGGGCGATGCGGTGGGGGTCGGTGCTGCCGGTGATTTGGGCGATGGCGCCGTTGGTGAGGGTCGTGCGTGAGGCGAGGGCGTCCCACCAGAAGGCGAGGCGGCGATCGAGGAGCGTCGTGATCGCGGCGATGCTGACGCTGCCGCCGACTTGTGCGCTCAGGTTGAAGATCGCGGCGCCGTAGCCGATCTCCGCGGGCGGGAGCGAGCGGAGCGCGATCAGGCCGATCGGCGTCCAGAGGCACGCGAATGCGACGCCGACGATCAGCATCCCCGGGATGAAGCTCTCGGCGTCGCTGCCGGGCGTGATCGCGCTCGCGAGGACGTATGTCCCGAGCGCGAGCGTGGCGAGTCCGAAGCCCGCGGTGACGCGCGGCGAGAGGATGCGGCGCTGCAAGACGACGGTGACGAGCGGCGCGAGCAGCGCGGTCGGGATCGTGCGCACGACGAGGACGAGGCCCGCGGCGAGCGCGGTGAAACCGAGCGAGGTCTGCAAGTAGAGCGGCATGATGAGCAGCGAGCCGAAGAGGTTCGCGCCGAGGGCGAGCGTCGCGATCGCGGCCAGTGTAAGGTTGCGGTGTCGCAGCGTGCGCAGGTCGAGCACGGGATGCGGGGCGCGCAGCGCGTGAATCACGAACCACGGCAGCGCGATCGCCGCCCAAATCGCGGCGACGGTGATCCCCGGATCATCGAACCACTGCTTGAGTTCGCCGCGCTCCAAGAAGTACTGCAGCGAGGCCAGGCCACTCACGAGGAGCACGATCCCGAGCACGTCGACGGGTCGGCGCTGCGTCACGGTCTCGCGCAGCGTCATCCCGAGCGCGACGACGCAAAGCACCCCGAGCGGAAGGTTGATAAAGAAGATGATTGGCCAACTGTACTCGTCGGTGAGCCAGCCGCCGACCGTCGGACCCAGACCCGGGCCGAGCACCGCGATCATCGCGAACAGCCCCTGCGCGACGGCTTGGCGTTCGACCGGGAACGCCGAGACCAGCAGCGCCTGCGACGTCGCGACCAGGCCGCCGCCGAACAAACCTTGCAGCACGCGCGCCGCCAACAGCCCTTCGAACGAGGTGGCGAGACCGCATAGCGCGCTCGCGACGGTAAACCCCGCGATCGAGAACAGAAAATAGCGCTTGCGGCCGAAGCGCAGCGCCAGCCAGCCGGTCAGCGGAATGACGCCGATCGCCGCGAGCGAGTACGACGTCACGATCCAGCCGATCTCGTCGAACGTCGCCCCGAGGTTGCCGCCGATCGTCGGCAGCGCGACGTTGACGATCGTCGAGTCGAGGAACTGCATCACCGCGGCGATGCAGACCCCCGCGACGATCACGACGAGCCGCCACCCGTGTTCGACCTGATCGTTCGCGGGCTGCATTCAGCGCCGCCGCCCAGCGGTCAGGCGATGCGCCGGGCGAGGCCGCCGATCCAGCGGTAGAGGACGACGGTGACCGCGATGAACGCGACGGCGCCGAGCGCTTCGCCGGCGGGGTCGCTGATGTGCAGCGCGTCGCCCAGGAACCCGAGCGGTGCATCTTTGTTGCTGAGATAGATGACGCCGGCGAGGATCACGCCGAACAGGCTCTCGCCGACGATGAATCCCGAAGCGAGGAGCACGCCCAGCCGTTTCGCGACGTCGGCGTTCGGTTTGCCTGCGACCCACGAGGAGTAGGCCTTCCCGGCGAAAGCGCCGATGACGACCATGAACGTCACCGCCATCGGCAGGTAGATGCCGAGCGCGACGGCGAGCGGCGGGAACTGCCGCCCCGACGTGCGGCGCAGCGTCTCGTCGATCGCGACGATGACCAGCCCGATCAGCGCGCCGATCCCGATCAGGTTCCAGTTCAACTGGCCGGTGATCACGCCGTTGGCGAGCGCCGAGATCAGCGTCGCTTGCGGCGCCGCCAGCGGCTGCGCGGTGATGCCGTGGATCGGCGAACCGGCGAAGCCGTACGCGTGGTTCAGCACGTCGAGCACCGGCGGGATGACGAGCGCACCGAACACGACGCCGATGATCAGCGCGACTTGCTGCTTCCACGGTGTCGCGCCGACCAGTTGCCCGGTCTTGAGGTCTTGCAGGTTGTCGTTCGAGATCGTCGCGACGTTGATGATGACCGCCGTGACGAACAGCGCGAACGCGACCAGCGCGCGTGCCGCGTTCGGATCGCTCGGCCGCGCGAGGGCGATCAGCAGCAGCGAGGCGCCGAGGACCGTCAGGATCGCGAGTCCGGAGACCGGCGAGTTCGACGACCCGATGAGTCCGGCCATGTAGCCGCAGACGGCGGCGACGAGCAGCCCGGCGATGACGACGTAGACGAGCGCGCCGACGACGAGCGCGACGGCGTTGCCGGCGAGCGCCGTGCCGCTGAGGAACATGAACAGCAGCACGGCCAGCGGGATCAGGCATACCACGCTGATGATGATGACCTGGTTGAAGGGGATGTCGCGCTCGGTGATCGGCAGCTCGCCGCCGCGCCCCTCGGAACGTTCGCGCGACGCGCTCAGCGAGGAGATCACGCCGCGCACGACCGGCCCGGCCAACCGTCCGAGCGACCAGATCGCCGCGACGCCGATCGCGCCCGCGCCGATGAAGCGGACCTCCTTGCGGAAGACGGTGTTCGCCAGCGCGGCCACGTCCGGCGTCGCGGCGTGGAACGACGACATCACGGGGACGAGCACGCCCCAGGCGATGACGATCCCGGCGAGCATCGCGATCCCAACGGTCAGCCCGACGAGGTGCCCGACGCCGATCAGCGCGAGCGAGAGCCCGATGTCGAAGCCGGTGACCGACGCGCCGGCCCGGATGTAGCGCGGGATGTCGCCGGCGAACACTTTTGCCGCGATCAGATAGGCGAACGCGGCGCTCGCGACAGAGCTCCACACGACGGTGGCGATCCCGGCTTTGTTCTCGGCGACCGCGGCCGCGTTCTCGGCACCCCCGGCGGCAGCGCCCGCGCCGACCCGCAGCACCTCGGCCGCGGCGATCCCCTCGGGGTACGGCAGGTCGCCTCCGGTGACCATCGCGCGACGCAGCGGCACGCTGTACATCACGCCGAGGATCCCGCCGACGACGCAGATCCCGAATGACTGCCAGAACGGGAAGCCGGTCCACCACCCGACCATCACCAGACCCGGCAGGACGAAGATGACCGACGAGAGCGTCCCGGCCGCTGAGGCGACGGTCTGGACGATATTGTTCTCCCAGATCGTCGACCGCTTGAAGAACCGCAGGACGGCCATCGAGATCACGGCGGCCGGGATCGACGAGGCGAAGGTGAGCCCGACCTTCAGGCCGAGGTACACGTTCGCGGCCGTGAAGACCAGCGTGATGAGCGCCCCGATGACGAGGCCGCGAACGGTGAGCTCGACGCGCCGGTCGCCGGGCGCGCGTGGGGGTGCGACGGTCGGTGAAGCCACGCGCCTTGCTTCCGGCAGCGCCGAGCCGTGCCTTCCCCAGGCGCTGGGCCCTAGGAGCGGGCCACGTACCCGTAGCTGCCGGGGACCCACTCGCAGACGCTGCCGTCGCGCATCACGAACGATTCGCAGCCGTCGACCTCGGGGTTGAAATCTTCGTTCCGTGCCTTGGTACCCGGCCAGTCGACGTTGCCGTCCTGGCGGGCCGCGGCGCGCGCCTTCGAGTACGAGAACTGCGGGGCTTTCGTCAGCGCGTTGAGCGCGCGGACCAGCGTTTGCGCCTGCGTCATCGCGCCCGAGTATAGCACGGTAGGCCGCGCGTGACATGGCGCGGCGCCGGGGTCGTGTATATGTCGAAAGGCGGGATTTTTCGCAAGGGACCCTCGTCCGGCGCGGCATAGCTTGGGGCACGATGGCTACCGAACTGCGTGATTTTCTCATGCTCCCGTACGGGGAGCTCGAAGAGCTGAACCTGGAGGCGAAGAAGCAGCGGCGCGATCGCGTCGCGCCCGACAAGATCCAGGAAACGCGCTTGAAATACCTGACCGACGAGAAGCGCATCAAGGCGGTCACGGTCATGTTCACCGACCTCGAAGGCCGGCTGCACATGCTCGACTACGACAAGAAGTTCTTGTTGAAATCCGCCGACAACCTCACCTTCGACGGCTCCTCGATCCGCGGCTTCACGCCGCAGCGCGAGAGCGATCTGCGGCTCGCGCTCGACTGGGGCGCGTTCTACTGGGGCCCGGCCGACATCTTCGGCGCCGGCAAGGCGCTGATCTTCGGTGAGGTGCTCGACCGTGACGGCTCGCCGTTCAGCGCCGATATCCGCGGCGTGCTGAAGAAGCTCTCGGCGGATCAGTTCGAGCAGCACGGCTACACGCTCAACGCGGCGAACGAGATCGAAGGCTTCGTCTTCCAGGGACTCGATGCGGAGCAGCGCTATCACGAGACCGGCAAGTTCGAGTACGTCAACACCGGCGGCTACTATCACTCGCTCCCGGGCGATCCGTTGCGCCAGTTCATCGACACCGTTGCCGAAGTGCAGCGCGCGATGGGCTTCGAGAACGAGAAGGACCACCCCGAGGTCGCGCCCTCGCAGTTCGAGATCAACTACAGCTACGGCGAGGTGACGGCGGCGGCCGACACGATCCAGCTCTACAAGCTGATCTGCCGCCAAGTCGCGACGAAGCTCGGCATGACGGCGAGCTTCCTGCCCAAGCCGGTCGTCGGCGTCAACGGCAACGGGATGCACACCAACGTCTCGGTCAGCGACAAGAACGGCAAGAACCTGTTCTGGGAGAAAGGCGCCGCCGAGAACCTCAGCAAGTTCGCCTTCGACTTCTCGGACCGCATCCTCACCCACGGCAACGACATCTGCCTGTTGCTGAACTCGAGCGTCAACGCGTACCGCCGGCTCGACCCGCACTTCGAAGCGCCGAATCAGATCAAGGCGTCGGCGGTCGATCGCGGTTCGATGGTGCGCTTCCCGATCGGTAACGAGCGCAGCTCACGCGTCGAGGTACGCTCCGTCGCGCCCGATGCGAACCCGTACATGGTGATGCTCTCGGTCTTCAAGACCGGTCTCGAAGGCAGCATCAGCGACATCGCCAACCTGCGCCAGGCCGACCGCTACCTCCCCGACAACATCTACGACGCGCTGGCGAACTTCCGCGGCTCGGAATGGACGACGAAACTCCTCGGCGCCGACGTCAAGGAACGCTACGCTGAACTCAAACAGGCCAGCGCCGACCGCTGCCCGCGGCAGCTCGGCACGTTCGTGAAGGCGCAAGAAGTCCAATACCACCACGAAGTCTACAACCAGTACCTCTGGAACTTGTTCTAGCGCAGGTAGGCGTCGGTTCCGCTGAGCCAGTCTTCGCGCGGCGGGCAGAAGATGTCGATGTCGATCGTGTCCTCGAGCGCGACCGCGGAGTGCGGGCAGTTCGCGGGGATTACCAGCACCTCACCGGCGCGGACAGTCACTTCACGGCGCTGATCCTCGCCGAGCTTGAAGTGCAGCGCGCCTTCGGTGATGTACGTGATCTGCTCGTTGTGGTGCGCGTGCATCGGCACCGTGTCGCCCTTCGCCAGCCGCACCTCGGCGATCATCATCTTGTCGCCGGTGATCATGCGGCGCGTGATCGTCCCTTTCAGGGGCTCCGCGGTCATGTCGTCCCAGCGGTAGTGCTGCGGCGCGTTCGTCTCGATCACAGCGCGAAGAGTCCCAGATACGTGCCCTGCGCGAGGATGTGACCGCGCGAATTGAACGTGATGAAGGCGCCGGTCGCGTTGACCGGCATTCCGCTCAGCACCGTGTCGAGCGCGCTCACCGTGAAGTGGTAGTGATGCGCGCCGTCGCCGGCCGGCGGACACGGGCCGCCGTAGCCCAAGGCGCCGTAATCGTTCAGGCCCGAGGTGCCGGTCGGGGGGTTCGTCCCGACGCCGAGCGCGAGGGTCGTCGTGGTCGCCGGGATGTTGTAGAGGACCCAGTGCCAGAATCCGACGCCGGTCGGGGCGTCGGGGTCGAACTCGGTGACGACGTAGCTCTTCGTCGCGGGCGGACCCGCGGTCCACGCGATGTCGGGCGACTGATTGCTGCCGGTGCACCCGATCTGCGCTTCACCCGCCGGCATCAAGGTGCCGTTCGCGAACGCGCTGCTGGTGATGGTCAGCACGGGAACGGCGGCCGTCCCCGGCCCGCGCAGCGTGACGGTCGGCGTCGGGCCGGCAGACGCGGTCCCGGCCGGCGTCGACTTCGAGCCGGCGCATCCGGCCGCGCTGACCACGGCTGCCGCGGCGACCGCGAGGATGGGAAACCAAAAACGGCGCATGGCGCTACTCCCGTCGCGTATGGGGTGCGGACGTTTCGTACCGGCCGCGGGCTGCACCTACAGGACGTCCGCGCCAGCCCCGGAATTCGGGCGCGATGGATCGCTCCAGGCCGACGAAGACCGCTCGCGCGGCGATCCTGGTGCGCCAGGCGGCACCGCGGCCGTACGCGACGAGCCGTCCGATCCAGATCGTCGAGGTCGAGCTCGACCCGCTCGAGTACGGCGAGGTGCAAGTCGCGGTGGCGAGCGCCGGCGTCTGTCACTCCGACCTTTCGACCGCCGACGCGACCTTCGTGCGCCCGCTGCCGATGGTGATGGGGCACGAAGCCGCCGGGACGGTCGAAGCGATCGGTCCCGGCGTGAGCCGCGTGCAGCCCGGCGACAAAGTCGTCTTCGCGTTCGTCCCGACGTGCGGGCACTGCGTCGAGTGCGCGACGGGCCGTCCGGCGCTCTGCGAGCACGGCAACCGCGCGAACATGGCCGGGACGCTGCTGCGCGGCGCGCGCCGCATGCGGCACCGCGACGAACCGCTGTACGTGCAGCTCGGCGTCGGCGGCTTCGCCGAGCGAACGATCTGCGCCGAGGAGTCGCTGGTGCGGATCCCCGCCGACACGCCGCTGCCGATCGCGGCGCTCTTCGGCTGCGCCGCGCTCACCGGGCTCGGTGCGGTGCTGAACGCGGCGCACGTGGAGGCGGGGACGAGCGTCGCGATCTTCGGCGCCGGCGGCGTCGGTCTGATGGCGCTGCTCGGCGCGGTCGTCGCCGGCGCGACCAGCATCGTGGTCGTCGATCCCGTGGAGGAGAAGCGTGCGCTCGCGCGCGATCTCGGCGCGACGGCGACGGTCGATCCCGGCGAAGGCGACGTACCGGCGCAGGTTCGCGCGGCGCTAGGCGGGCGCGGCGCGCGCTACGCAATCGAAGCGGTCGGCAGCGCGCCGGTGCTCGAGAACGCGTTCGCCTCGACCGGCACCGGCGGCACGACCGTTGCGGTGGGCCTGCCGCGCAACGAGGCGATCTGCGCCGTGCCGCACAGCCTGCTCGTGCGCCAGGACCGCACGCTGAAAGGGAGCTTCATGGGCTCCTCGGTGCCGCAGCGCGACATCCCGCGCTACATCGCGCTCTGGCGCAGCGGCCGGCTCCCGGTCGAACGGCTGATCACCGGGACGATCGGACTCGATCAGCTCAACGAATCGCTCGACGCGCTCGCCGACGGCCACGTCGTGCGCAGCGTGTGCGTTCCGTAGGAGATCCGGCCATGCTCGACCCGAAGGCGCGCGAGTTCCTCGACTACGTCGCCGCGCTCAACCGCCCGCCGATCGAGTCGATCCCGCTCCCCGATGCGCGCGCGCTCTTCGAAGAGACCTTCACGCGGCTCGGCGGCGAACCGGTCGCCGTCGGCAGTGTGCGCGACGTCGAAGCGCCCGGGCCGCGCGGTCCGATCCCGATCCGCCTCTACACGCCCGAAGGCGCGCACGAACCGCGCCCGCTGTTCGTGTTCTATCACGGCGGCGGCTGGGTGTGCGGGAGCCGCGACAGTTACGACGCCGTGTGCCGCCTGCTCACGCGCGAGAGCGGCTGCGCGCTGGCGTCGGTCGACTACCGGCTGGCGCCCGAACATCCTGCGCCGCAGCCGTTCGAAGACTGTTACGCCGCGACCGCATGGCTGGCGGCGCACGGCGCGGAGTTCGGCGTCGATCCTTCGCGGCTCGCGGTCGGCGGCGACAGCGCCGGCGGCGGCCTCGCCGCCAACGTCGCGTTGAAAGCGCGCGACGCCGGTGGCCCGCGGATCGCGTTCCAGATGCTGGTCTATCCGGGCGTCGAGCACGACACGGTGAGCGCGTCCTACCGCGCCTACAAGGACGGCCACTTCCTCACCGGCGAGCGGATCGCGTTCTACGGAAACTGCCACGTTCCGCGCCCGGAGATGATGGAGATTCCCTACGTGCTGGCGGCACGCGCCGCGACGCTGCGCGGGCTGCCGCCGGCGACGATCATCCTCGCCGAGTGCGATCCGCTGCACGATCAGGGCGTCGCCTACGCGGAGCGGCTGCGCACCGACGGCGTTGCGGTCGATCTGAAGGTGTTCCCGGGGATGATCCACGCGTTCTTCTCGTTCATCGCGCTCTTCGAGCAGGGCCGCGAGGCCGTCGCCTACGCCGGCAAAGCGGTCGGCAAGGCGCTGGGAGCGCAGCCGGCGGCGAGGTAAACCCGGAACGCGACCGGGCCGATAGAGGGTACTAGGGGCTTTTCTTTCCAGAAGAGAGGTTTTTCGCGTGCCAAATTCGTTTTCGCTCAGCTCGGTCCGCGCGCAGGCCACCAAGATCTTCGTGTGGGTCGCCTGGGCGAACGTTCTCATCGCCGGCGGCGTCGCGCTGATCGGCCGGAACTCGTGGCGCGAGCCGATGGCCGTCGCGATCCTGGTCGCGCTCGTCGCGACGCTCGCTGCCTGGAAGCTCCGCGACGGGCTCCCGCTGCGCTCGATCATGGCGGTCGCGCTCACCTTCGGACCGATCCTGTTCGTCTACGCCGGGCGCGGGCATTTCAGCGGGATCTCGGGCACCGGCGACTGGCAGATCGACTACCACATGTATTTCTTCGGCGTGTTCGCGATGCTGACGGCGTACATCGACTGGCGCCCGATCGCGATCTCCGCGGCGCTGACCGCCGCGCACCACCTGCTGCTGGACCTCGTCGTCCCGGCGAACGTCTTCCCCGAGGAAGGGATCGACCGGGTCGCGCTCCACGCGATCGCCGTCGTGATCGAGTGCGGCGTGCTCTTCTGGCTCACCCTCGCGGTCGGCGCGCTGTTCAAGCGCCTCGAGGAACTGGTCGATTTCACCTCGCGGGAGACGGCCGACGCGCTGATGCGCGAACACGCGACGATCGCCGCCTTGCAGGATCAACTGGACCAGCAGCTCGCCGCCGCGAAAGCGTAGCGCGTGGAGAACGTATTGCTCGTGTTCGCGTCGAACGCGGGCACGATGATCGCTACCAAGACGCTGCGCGACTCCGGGGTCGCGGCGCGGATGATCCCGACCCCGGCGAGCGTGAGCTCCGCCTCGAACCTGTGCCTCTCGATCGACCACGCCGCCGAAGCGCTGGCCATGAGCGCCCTCGCGGCTGCGAGGGTGAGCATCAGCAGCGTCTGCCGCTAGGCGCGTGAGCCTGAAAGGGACCACCGCGCTCATCACCGGCGCCAGCTCCGGGATCGGGGAGGCGACGGCGCTGGCGTTCGGCGCGGCCGGGATGAACGTGGCGATCGCGGCGCGGCGCAAGGACCGGCTCGACAACCTGGCCGTGCTGCTGCGCGCCTGCGGCGTCGAGGCGCTCGTGCTCGAAGCCGACATCACCGATACGGCGCAGCCGGCCGCGATCGTCGAGCGTACGGTCGAGCGCTTCGGCCGGCTCGACGCGTTGATCAACAACGCCGGCGTCATGCTGCTCGGCGCGATCCCCGGCGCCGATCCGGGCGAGTGGCACCGGATGGTCGACCTCAACTTCACCGCGCTCACGCTCTGCACGCTCGCCGCGCTGCCGCACTTGCAGCGCGCGGCGCAGAGCGAGCCGCGCCGCGTCGCCGATATCGTCAACGTCAGCTCCGTCGCAGGACGCGTCGCGCGCGCGAACGCGGGCGTCTACAACGCGACGAAGTTCGCGGTCGGGGCGTACAGCGAGGCCTTGCGCCAGGAAGTGACGCGCCAGCACGTTCGCGTCGCGCTGGTCGAGCCGGGCGCGGTCACGACCGAGCTCGGAAGTCACAACCGTCCCGAGGTCCGCGAAGCGATGGCGAAGCGCCTGGCCGGCGTCGAACGGCTCGATCCCAAGGACGTGGCCGACGCGATTCTCTACGTGGTCGGCCGCCCGCGCCACATGGCGGTCAACGAGATGCTGATCCGGCCGACGGAGCAGGAGGGCTAGCGCCGCCCGGGTACGAGCACCGGCATGAAAGTCAACGGAATCGATACCACCTACTACATCGTGGCCGACGTCGCGAAGGAGAAGCAGTTCTACGCCGAGCTGCTCGGCGCCGCACCCGAGACGGAGTGGGAGGGGCGCTTGGCGGAGTGGTCGTTCGGTGACGGTACGAGCTTCGGCATCTACGGTTCGGAGCACGCTGAAAAAGGCCACAGCGGCAGCGTGATGTTCGCGGTCGACGACGTCGCGAAGGCGGTCGAGGACGCGAAGGGCCGCGGCGTGACCTTCCACGACAACGGTGAGATAACCGATACGCCGGTGTGTCACATGGCGTTCGGTGAAGACCCCGAAGGCAACCAGTTCATCCTGCACCACCGGAAGTAGCGAGCACCAGCGCCTCGAGCTTCGGGTAGACGAGCGTGCGCGCCGCGGGAAACGTCGTCGGGTCGATGACGTCGTGGCGCTTCGGCGGGATCGCGGCGAGCACGAGCTCGCCGTATCCCGCGCCCTGCGCGTTCCATGCTGCGAGCAGCGCGCGCGTGACGTGGTTGTCGACGGCATTGTCGAGCTCGTTCAGCACGATCGTGCAGTGCCGGGCGCGCGGTTTCGCCGGCGACGCGGCGCGGATCGCGTCGCCGAGATAGACCAGCTCGGCGAGCGCGTGCGTCGGGTAGCCGGGATACGCGTAGACCGGCAGCGTGTGTTCCTTCAACCGGATGTCCCACCACCAGTACATGCTCGGGATGGTGCGCAGCAGCCGCAACGCGGGCGCGCCGATGAACTGCGGGTCGGGGAGCGGCAGCAGCAGCGGCGCGATCGGGACCGCGAGATCGACCGGCTGTGTCTTCGCCAGCCACAGCGCGAGCGCGCCGCCGAGCGAAAGCCCGAGCACCGAGACCGTCGTCCCGAGGCCGCGCGCCAGGCCGAACGTCTCGGCGGCGAAGCCTTGCAGCTCGCTCACCGTCACGTTGGCGAGATCGCGCGTCAGCCGGTCCTTCAGACCGTGGTGCGGGATACGCGGAACGAAGACGTTGCAGCCGCGCGCGTGATAGTCGCGCGCGAGCTCGTCGAACTGCTGCGGGCAGTTGGTGAAACCGTGATAGAGCACGACTGCGTGCTGCACCGGCGCGCCGTGTTCGTAGAGCCGCGGGACCCCGGCGGGGAGGATCGCGGGGTCGGCGGCGTCACGGGCGATCGCCGCGCGGATCGCTCGCACGGACTCGGCGAACGGCCGTGCCGCCTCGACGGGCGGCGGCGGTTCGGTCGCGGCCGGCGCGCAGGCCGCGAGCGGTGAGGCGAGCAGCGAACCGCCGAGCAGCGTCGTGAAATCGCGGCGATCCATCGGCATAGGTCGCGTTCGGTCCTCAAACCTGGGAATTCCTTGGGAGCCGAGGCGCTCGAAGTTTGGTACCCTAGGACGTATGGCGTCGAACTGGAGCCTTGTGCCAAGAGCACTGGCGGCTTGCTGCGTTCTGCTGATCGTGGCCGGGTGCGCGCGCTCGCAGCGTCCGCCGCGCCAAACCGGGAACGCGGTCGTCCCCGTCGTTACCGCCTCATACGGCACGGTCTCCCCGCAGACGCTGCTCTCCGGGCTGATCGCGCCGCTGCAGAACGTAGCGATCACCACGACGCTCGCCGAACCGGTGCTCTCCGTACACGTGCAGGAAGGCGACCGAGTGCGGCGTGGCGAGGTGCTGGCGCAGCTCGACACGGCCGACCTCCGCGCGCAGCTGGCGGCCGACCTCGCGATCGCGAACAGCAGCTCTGCCAAAGCGATGCAGACGTTCGACCAAGCGGGTCTGACGATCGCGCAGAACAGCAACGTCGTCAACGCGGCACGGGCGGCCGTTCGCGCGGTGCAGACGACGCTGGCGAACGATCAGCTCAACCTGCAGCGTGACGCGCTGCTGCTCAAGCAAGGCTACATCGCCCAGTCGCAGTACGACCAGCAGCGCACGCTGGTCGAAACCGATCGCCAGAACGTGCGCTCGGCCCAGGTCACGCTGCAGAACGACATGAGCCAAGTGCAGGCGAATGGCACCACCGCGAGCGGGCTGCAAGGTGCGAACGTGGCGGCGGCGCGCGCCGACGTCCAGACGGCGCTCGCGCAAGCCGATCAGGTGCGCGTCCAGATCGGCAAGGCGACGATCATCTCGCCGATCGACGGGGTCGTCGTCAACCGCAACATCAACCCGGGCGAGTTTCCCGGCTCGCGGACGTTGTTCACGCTGCAGCAGACCGATCGGGTCTTCGCGGTCCTGAACGGAGCCGCGTCGCAGATCGTCGGCTTGCGCACCGGCGGGACGGTGCGGCTGACCGCCGACGCGCATCCCGGCGCGTCGCTGCGCGGCACGGTCGTCGGCGTGCTGAATGCGGTCCAGCCCGGGACGACCAACTTCATCGTCAAGGTCGTCGTCGACAACGCGCGCGGAACGCTGCGTCCCGGGATGGTCGTCACCGGACAGACCGCGCTCCCCGGCGCCGGCGGGATACGCGTCCCCGTGACCGCGTTTCTCGACACGACGGAGAGCACGCTGCTGATCGTCCGCAGCGGCCTCGCCAGCATCGCCCACGTCACGACGCTCGCGAAGGACACGAAGAACGCGATCGTCGTCGGGCTCACGCCGGGCACGGTCGTGATCGCGAACGGGCAGCTCGGCCTTTCCGAAGGACAGCGCGTCCAGCCGCAGCGCAAACGGGCTCAGGTGGCGGCACAAATACGATGAAGCTGACGGCGCTCTTCGTCCGGCGGCCGACGCTGGTCTTCGTGCTGTTGGCCCTGATGCTGCTCGCCGGCGTCATGGCCGCCAAGACCCTCGTCCAGCAGCAGTTCCCCAACGTCTCGCAGCCGACGATCAGCATCGCCGTCTCGTATCCGGGCGCGTCGACGAGCGTGATGCGCGACAGCATCGTGAAGCCGATCGAAGACGCGCTCGCCGGGACGCAGAACCTGCAGACGCTCAGCTCGAACATTCAGGCCGGCCAGGCGAGCATCTCCGCGGCGTTCACGATCAGCTCCGATCAGAACACGGACCTGGTGAACACCCAGAAGGCGCTCACCCAGGCCGAACACAACCTGCCGACCGATCTGCAGCCGCCGACGCTGGCGATCCGCGATCCGTCCGAAGCGACCGTGGTGACGATCGGGCTGACCTCCTCGAAGCTGAGCGCGAGCGAGCTTTCGCTGATTGCCAACGGCCGCATCGTGCCGGCACTGGAACAGGTCCCCGACGTCTCGGGGGTCACGGTCGGCGGTTCGGTCATACCGGCGTACGAAGTCGTCGTCAATCCGCGCCGGCTGTCGGCGTACAACCTCACGCTGAACGACATCATCAGCACCGTCGGCGGGAGCAACACACGTGCCCCGGGCGGGATCGCGTACCAGTCGAATCGCGAGACGCAGATCGACATCCGAGGCGACATCACCTCGCCGGAGTCGGTCTCGGCGCTGCCGCTTTCGGTGCCGGCGGCTCCCGGCGGGGCTGCGGCCTCACCGCTGACCGGACTCGATCCCTGGACCGCCGCGACGCAGGTGCTGCGCGTCGCCGATGTCGCGAGCGTCGTGAACGGCTACGAGCCGCGCCGGCAGGCCGCGTCGGTCAACGGGATCGGCGGCGTCTTCATGCAGGTCGCGAAGGCCTCGGCTTCATCGGAGGTCACCGCCTCCGACAACGTCCTGGCCGCGCTGCCGCGCGTGCGCTCGCAGTTCCCCGACATCAACTTCAACGTCGTCAACGTCCAGTCGAAGTACACCGCGCAGCAGATCGACGGCGTGCTCCGGACCCTCGCCGAGGGCGTCGCGCTGACCGGGATCGTGATGCTGTTCTTCCTGGGTTCGTGGCGCAACGCGATCGTCGTGCTGGTCGCGATCCCGGCCTCGCTGTGCGTCACGCTGTTCGCCATGAAGATGCTGGGGCTGACGATCGATACGATCTCGCTGCTCGGCATGACCCTGGTCGTCGGGATCCTGGTCGACGACTCGACCGTCGTGCTCGAGAACATCGAGCGCCATTTCGAGATGGGGCAAGCGCCCGAGGCGGCGGCGATCAGCGGCCGCAGCGAGATCGGGATGGCGGCGATCGTGATCACGTTCGTCGACGTCGTCGTGTTCCTGCCGATCGCGTTCCTCCAGGGGCAGGTCGGGCGCAACCTGGCGGAGTTCGGGGTCGTGGTCGTGATCTCGACCCTCACCTCGCTCTTCGTCTCGTTCACGATCACGCCGGCGCTCGCCGGAAAGTGGGCACTCCGGAGCACGTGGAAGCCGCCGTTCTTCATCCGCGCGTTCGAACGAGGCTTCCAGGGGCTGCGCTCGTGGTACGCGCACCGCGCGCTGCCGTGGGGGCTGAACCACCGCATCCCGGTGCTCGCGTTCTGCGTCGCCTCGTTCGTCTTCGCGATGATGCTGGTGCCGCTCGGGATCGTCGGTTCGGAGTTCATCCCGCCGGTCGACCGCGGGGAGATCTTCGCGCAGATCACCTATCCGGTCGGCACGCCGCTGACGACGACGACCCGAGCGGTGCTCAAGCTCGAGCGCGAGATCCGCGACCTGGCGGATATCGATGCCGACACCGCGGTCTCCGGCGGCTACTCCTCGCCGTTCGGCGGCTTCCTGATTCAGGGCAACGTCGGTCAGATCCACGTTTGGTTGCGAGACGACCGCAAGCATTCGACGGTCTACTGGGTGCAGCACTACCGCGACCTCGCGCGGAAGACGCTGCCGGGGACGCAGGTCGTCGTCATCCCGGCGACCGGGACCGGCGGCGGCAACGCGCAGCCGATCGACGAGCTCGTCACCGACGTCCAGGGCGGCGATCCGACCCCGTACGCCGAGCGCGTCTATGCGCTGCTGCGCGAGACCCCGGGGACGGCGAACGTCTACAGCGCGGCGTCGGCGCTGCAGCCGCAGGTCGAGCTGAACTTCGACCGCGCCAAAGCGCGTGCGCTCAACGTCAGCATCGGCACGGCGACGACGGCGGCTCGCGCGGCGTTCGGGGGTGCGATCGCGACCCAGTTCGAGACCGCCGACGGGCTCGAGCAGGTGCAGGTCATCTATCCGCTCGAGGATCAGTCGGACCTCGCCGCGATCGCCGCGATCCCCGTGCGCGCGAACAACGGCAACATCGTGCATCTCGGCGACTTCAGCGCGATGTCGTGGTCGCCGGCGCCGCCGCTAGTCACCCGCGTCGACCGCAACACCGTCGTCGACATCAGCTCGAACGTCGCCCCGGGCTTCACGCTTTCGAACGTGCAGAAGGCGTTCGGGGAGCGGCTGAAGAGCCTGAAGCTGCCCTCGAACATCGTCGTGCGGCCGCGGCCGATGGGACAGCAGGATCTGATGGGACAGACGCTCGCCGGTCTGGGCGGCTCGCTGGTGCTCTCGATCGTGCTGGTGTTCTTGCTGATGGTCGCGCTCTACAACAGCTATCGCTCGCCGCTGATCATCCTGTTCGCGGTGCCGGTGGCGGCCGTCGGCGCACTGGGCGCGCTCGTCCTGACCCACGGCACGCTGAACCTCTTCTCGCTGATCGGCACGATCCTGCTGGTCGGCATCGTAAGCAAGAACGGCATCCTGCTGGTCGACTTCGCGAACACGCTGCGCGAGCGCGGGCGCGGCAAGCTGCAGGCGATTCAGGAAAGCGCCTTCACCCGTTTCCGCCCGATCGTGATGACCAGCATCTCGATCGTCGCGGGCAACATCCCGCTCGCGCTCGCGCTCGAGCCGGGTTCGAGCGTTCGATCGAGCCTCGGCGTGGTCGTGATCGGCGGCATCCTGAGCTCGCTGATCCTCACCCTGCTGCTGGTCCCGATCATGTATCTCTGGCTCGCGCCCGACGACTTCCACGCGACCCACGCGCTGGAGCCCTCGGACGAGCCGCAGATTCGCGATCGCGGCGCGCACGGCGTCCAGGAACCGGTACCCTCGCCCGCCTGACGACCCTGGGGGCGACCCCGGCCCGTTACCTGGGCGCGGCATACTCGGCCCGTGTTCTTCGCTCGCCCGCCCGAGAGCCGACCGCGACCGGTCCTCAAGCACCTGTCGCTGCGCCGGGTGGTGCTCGCATCGTTGGTCGTGGTGTGTGTCTTGGCGGTCGCGCTGACGGCCCAAGTGATCTGGAACAGCCGGCAGTCCGACCTGAACGTCGCGACGCGGCAGACGATCAACCTAGCGCAATCGCTCTCGCAGCAGGCGACCGACAGCTTTCAGACGATCGACGGCGTCCTGCAAGAGCTCGTCGACCGCACCGAAACCGACGGCACGCGGCCGCCGCAACTGCGCCGGCTGCAACGCGTGATGGGAAAACACGTCAAACAGCTCCGCGTCCTGCACAACCTTTTCATCATCGACGCGAACGGCAACGGTTTGGTCAACGCCTTGCCCCAGCTCAAAAACGCGAACTGCGCGAACCGGGCGTATTTCATCTTTCATCGCACGCATCGCAGTGGGGCGACCCACATCGGACACGCGGTGCGCAGCCGAACCGATGGGAGCTGGATCATCACCGTGACGCGGCGCCTGGATCACCCCGACGGCAGCTTTGCCGGCGTCGCGATGGCGACCATCTCGGGAACGTACTTTCTTCATCTGTACAATCAGGTCGACATCGGTCGGAACGGAACGATCTCGGTTTCCTTGATCGACGGCACGATCCTGATGCGCAAGCCGTTCGATCAGACGAACGTCGGGAAAAGCATTGGGAAAGCGCCGTTCTTCAAGGTCATCGCGCGGGTGCCGGCGGGAAACTATGAAAACCGGTCCGTCGTCGACGGCGTTGCGCGACTCTTCGCGTATCATCGGGTGAGTCTGTATCCGTTGGTGATCGTGGTCGGAATAGCGAAAAACGAGGTCCTCGCTCCGTGGCGTGTCGAGGCGCTTATCAACTTGCTCGAGCTCGCAGGCTTGATCACCATCGTCGGGATTCTCGGTCTGTATTTGGCCGGAGAGATCGGCAAGCGCGAAACAATGGAGGCGCAACTCGAGCGGCTCGTGCTCGTAGACGGCCTCACCGGGCTCGGGAACCGCCACCAGTTCGAGGCGGTGCTCGAACGCGAGTGGCAGCGCGCGGCTCGCTCGGGTACGTCGCTGGCCTTTCTCATGATCGACGCCGACACGTTCAAGAGCTATAACGACCGCTACGGGCACCAGGCCGGCGACGATGTTCTGCGAAGCGTCGCGGGGTGTATCTCGGGCGCGCTCGGACGGCCGGGCGATCTCGCGGCGCGTTACGGCGGCGAAGAGTTTGCCGTGTTTCTTCCCGAGACCGACGCTGCGGGCGCGTTCGCCGTTGCGGAGGCGATTCGCCACGCGGTGGTCGCGCTCAAGATCGCCCACAGCGGCACGGTGCGCGGCATCGTCACGATCAGCATCGGGGTCGGATGCATGTTGCCGAATTCCTCGAGCCTCCCGTCGGCGCTCGTCAAAGAGGCCGACTTCTCGCTCTACGCAGCGAAGAGCAAGGGCCGCAACCGCACGGAGCCGGCTCTCCCCGCGCTTCCGGAATTTGACCAGCTGCTCGCCGAGACGGCCTGATCGCGCACCGGGAGTTTCGGCGACCGGCGGCTCAGCCTGCGCCGTAGCTCGCGATCTCGATCAGGTTACCATCGGGGTCGCGGCAGTAGACCGAGGTCATCGGGCCGAGGGCGCCCTGCCGCGGCACGGGCCCCTCGGTGATCTCGATGCCGTGCGACCGCAGGTGTTCGACGATCGCCTGCGGCGCGTCGGTGGTGATGAAGCAGAGGTCCTCGCCGCCGGGGCTCGTGTTCGACGCCGTCGTCCATGCAGCGGGATCGGTGTCGAACGGGCGGAGGTTGAGTTTCTGGTTGCCGAAGGCCATCGCGGTGCGCTTCGCGTCCGGACGCTGGGCCGGCGCGAAGTCGACGCGCTGCAGGCCCAGCGAGCGTGTGTACCACGCGGCGCTCGCCTCGACGTCGCGGACGTTGATCACGAGATGGTCGAGCCGCTCGATGCGCATGTGCGCCTATCCAGCACCGGTCCGCGGCGGCCCTTCCGGTAGCCGTTTGAGCGATTCGAGTTCTTCCAGCGTCCGCGGCCAGTCCGCGCCCAGGAGGCGCGAAAGTCCGCGGTCGGCGAGGATCTTGCCGCCGGTCTGGCAGCGCGGGCAATAGTTCGTCTCGTTGTCGGCGTAGCGGATGCGACGGATCGTTTCGCCGCACGCCGGGCACGGTTGGCCGTACTTTCCGTGCGCCGCCATCGCGTCGTGGAACGCGGTGACGTGTTCCGGGAACGCCGCCTTCGCCTCGATGCGAAACCGATCGACCCAGAGCTGCAGCGTCGTGCGGGTTGCCGTGAACAGGCGTTCCCATTCCGCCGGCGTGAGGCTGCGCGTGAGCTGGATCGGCGAGAGCCGCGCGGCGTGGAGGATCTCGTCGGAGTAGGCGTTGCCGACGCCGCTCAGCGTACGAGGATCGGTCAGCGCGCGCTTCAGCGTGCGGTTCTCCGTGGTGAGCGCGGTGCGAAAGCCGTCGAGGTCGGTCGCGAACGCGTCGATGCCGCCGGGGTCGACGGCGGCGAGCGCCGCTTCGCCGCTCAGGACGTGCAGCGACGCGCGGCGCTTCGTGCCCGCTTCGGTGAGGACGAGCGAACCGTTTTCGAAATCGAGCGCCGCAAGCGCGTTTCGTCCGGCGAGCTTTGCGCCGGCGGCGCGCCAATGGAGCCGGCCCGCGATCATCAGGTGGATCACCAGCCAGAGGTCGCCCTCGAGACCGATCGCGATCCGCTTGCCGATGCGCCGCAGCTCGCGCACGACGCGACCGTCCGCGCTCGAGAGCGGCGGCTCCGCCGTTCTGAGCAGGAAGGGGTTCGCGACCCGGACACGTTCCAGTCGCCGGCCGACGATCCGGTCGTCCAGCGCGCTGATATACGCGGCGATATCAGGGAGTTCGGGCATGTTCGTAGTGTACGCTCCCGGGCGCAGCGGCTCCAGAAGGGAACATTCGGTCGGTTCCCTGAAGCCCGGGCGTATGAACGCTCGCCGTGCTTTGTCTTGCCTGCTGAGTCTCATCGGCGCGCTCGTGTGCACCGCCGTCCCTGCGACGGCGCAATTCACCGTCTCTCAGTGTACGCAGTTGGCACAGCAAATCGACACGCTGCAAAATCAACAGTTGCTTCATCAGCGCGGCGCGGACGGAAAGCTGACGCGCCCGGCCGATCCGGGGATCGCGGCGGACATCAAGGCCGCGCAGGCCAGTTACAAAGCGAACTGCGCTGCGTTCAAGCAGGGCGTCGTCTATCCGAATTTCATGATCATCACGCTGGTCTACGCTCCGCCGGGTTGTACCGGAACTGCTTGCGCCGGCACCGGTGAGGTCGACTATCAAAACGGCTCCTCTGCCGGCACGAAGAGCTCGACCGACCGAACGTTCAAGAATGCGACGGCGGCGAGCGTGGATCTCACCCTCGGCGATTCCTCGGTGCAGTCGTTCTCCGCCGGGCTCAGTACCGGATTCACGATCACGACGACCGACAGTGAATCCGAGACGTTTTCGAAAGAACAGTCGCACGACATCAAGCTCGACAGTGGTTCCGACGGCGTTAACCATAATCAGGACGTCTTCTTCCTACTGATGAATCCGGCCGTCATCGTCCGGACCAACGGCACGAAGACGTACTGGAAGATCGGTTTCAAGGGCGCGGCCGCGCAGATGGCCCAGGTCACGGTCGCCGTGCTGAAGACGTGTTCGTTCGGGCCGAACTCGCCGTTTTACAACAAGCTCAAAGCGAAGGACTGCACGACGATCCTCAACCAGGACCCGTTCTCGCGCGGTGGGACGACGATCGACCCCAAGCGCTTCGTGCAAACGGCGACGAACTATTCGTACGCGCCGTCGACGAGCTGCGTCGTCGTCACGGACTCATACCAGCACGAAAAAGACACCGACAACTCTCATGAAGTCGAAACCGAGTACACCACCGGGTACTCGCTCAGCGCCAATACGAGTGCGGGCATCGTCTCGGCCGAACTCAAGTCCTCGCAAGACTTCACGTGGACCAGCAGCTCGACCGTCGAGGCGACGACCGGAACGACGCAGACGGCGAGCTTCAACCTCCCCTGCCCGTCGAGCGCCTACACGGGTGCCGCCTGGATGGACGTCTATTGGGACTCGCTCTACGGGACGTTCATGTTCATGCCGATGGGCGAGTCGGGGATGGGCAGCGTCTTCAACCAAGGGCACGTCGTCAACGGCACCGGCAAACCGGTCCGCTTCCAACCAGTGCAGCTCACGGTCGGCGGAAGGACCTATCGGACGGCGACGAACGCGAACGGGGATTACCGGTTCTTCGCGCTGCGAAGCACGAACGCGCGGAGCATGATGCAACTCCCAGCCACGGCCCAACTCAGCATCAAGGGCGTCACGCGCCCCGTGTCCCTGCAAGGAACCACGCCGGTCCAGGTGCGCATTCCGTAACCGTTCGGAGGGCCGCGCACGGGGAACACGACCGGCGCGCTCGCAGTGTGGTATTCCTCGGCGGTGGGCGTCGGATGCTTGCCCTAACAGAGGAAGGAATCGTGCGGAGCCGAACGGCGGCGCCACCATCACCCGACGACGAGGAGTTCGCGTGGTCCATCGAACGGCGCTCGCCGCTGCCCTAGCCGCCGCCGCCTTTGTCCTCGCTCCGATCCCGCAGTCAGCCGCCGGTCTTGGCTTCGTCGCGACCGTGAAATCGACACATCCGATCGCCTACTATCGCCTCGCGGCGACGACCGGGACGAGCGAGGTCGGGACTTCGACGTACAAGGCCGTCGGGGGCGTCAGCAACGTTGCGACGGCGTCGCTCTGCGCTCCGATCAGCGTCCCGAACAATCAGTGCACACTCTTCGACGGCGCGACCGCTTACTTCGACACCTCGCAGGTGGGCGGGATCCGCGGCGCGGGAAGCATTATGGCCTGGGTCCATCTGAGCTCCCGGCCGGCGCTGAAGAGCCGCTTCGACTACGTTGCGGGGATCTCGCAGAAGGGTAACGACTTCGATCTTCAGTTCGAGCCAGACAATGCATTGCGATTCTACACCGCCGCAGGGTCGAACATCGCCTACACGCCTGCGCTCGCAACGCTCGAAGGTGAGTGGCATCTCGTCGTCGCGACGTTTGACGCGAGTACGGGAGGGCGCGCCATCTATTGGGACGGCAAGCTTGGAAAGGAAGATACCGGCGGCGGTCGCAGCGGCAAAACGAACGAGTTCTCGATCGGCGAGAGCAAGGTGTTCACCGGGCGTTTCTTCGACGGGGACATCAGCGACGTGGCATTGTGGAACACCGCCCTGAGCGCGGACACGATCGCGAAGATCTACGCGTCGCGTTTAAACGCGCCATAATTCGTCCGTATCCGTAGTGTCACGGGCCTCGCCGATAAGCGGGTGAACCTCGCATATTGACAGGGTCTGTCCACACTTCCTACCGCTCGATCATGTATTATTTTGGCGGACGAACCCGAACAATGCCATGAACATCAGGATCAGAAAAGAGACCGCAGCGGATGTTCCGGCAATTGAGGCTGTGACGATCTCGGCGTTCCTGAACGCGCCACACACAAGTTGGTAGGGCGTGCTAACGTCGGTCGTCCAGGAATGAAGCGACCAGAGGATTTATCATATCCGGGCGGGTCAGCGGTGCCATGTGTCCGGCTCCCCGCACCTCTTCGTACGCCAGGTCCGGACGAGACCTGCGCAGGAGTGCGTTGAGCTCCCGTATAGGCCGGACGGTGCCTGGATCGCACACCAGCAGAGTAGCAGGCGGCAGTTGGTTGGCCCAGTCGTCGAGCGATGTCGTTTCGTTCAGCACCGCGTCCCACTCGTGGAAATTCGGTTTGAGCGCTTCTGCGAAGGCGGTGCGCCGCTCGGACGACATGTCGCGCCACGTCGCGTCGCCGGTCCAATAGTCGGCGAATCGTTCGGCTGCAGCCGTCCACTCACCGAGCGCTCCAAAATGCTTGACGCAATCGCGCAGTTCCACAGCCTCGGCGAACGCGTCGATACAGCCGGCTTGTGCGAGGAGAAAGAAAGGGTTCGCCTCGAGCAGGACGAGCTTCGCGACGCGATGTCTCTGTCGCGCCGCAACTTTCATTGCGACCGACCCGCCGAACGAGTGACCGACGAGGTGGATCTGGTCGGCATCTGCGGGCAGCGCGGCCTCGACAAGACGCGCTTGATCGTCGAGCGACTGCGGCGTTTCCGGCGGCCACGGCGGCGTCTTGCCGTATCCGTAGAGGTTTACGGCCCGAACACGGTATCGATCTTTCAGGTCGTCCATCAACCGGCGCCACTGCCGTGCACCGGATACGCTGGAATGGATCAGCATCACTACGGGACCGGATGACCCTGCTTCGAGATAATCGACGCTCGGCGAATCCTTAATCAAGGCGTGCGAATCGCGGCGATAAGGTCGGCGCCGACGAGCGCGTTCATCGGGCGCGAGTTCTGGATCGTTGATCTCGCGGGAAAGGGCGCGTCGAATAATTCTGCATAGGTTTCGTTGAACACGGCAAAGTCGCTCCAGTCCGCGATGAAGACGGTCACCCTTACGACGCTCGCGAGGGAGCTGCCCGCGGCTTCGAGGATTGCTCGGAGGTTCTCGAACAGCTGCAGCGTCTGCTCGCGAATCCCGCCCTCGATCAGCTTTCCGGTTGCGCGAATGACGGGCAACTGACCCGACACGTACACCATGTCGCCGCAGCGAATCGCCTGCGAGTACGGTCCGAGCGCGTCCGGTGCGCCGTCGGTTGCAACAGCGTGAATTTCCATCAGGCCCGCTTGACGGGCTGAATGATGCAGTCCTCTCTGTCGCGCGACGGCCGTCGGGATGGCGGAATCGAGAAGGGGTCGCGACCGGTTTCCCGACCGCGACCCCTTGCAGCGAGCCCATCGCTCGGTGCGTCAGACGGGCTGATGCAGCGCGCCGGCTTTACCGCTAACCGGCACATATTCCAACTGGTACATATTCCCCGAACGGTAAACGCCGCAGCCACGAGACCGGCGGCGGGCCACCGCGTAGGAGAGCGCCGGCGGCGCGGAGGTTCCGCAGGCAGAGTAGTGCGCATTAGCGCAAGAATACGGCACGACGGAGCGGTACCGATGACCTCAATATCCAGCCAGATGCTCGCCGCACAGCTTCTCGCCTATGACGGGAAGCCGGAGAGCCTGGCTGTGGCCGAGATAGCTGTGCCTCATCCAGGGCCTGGTGAAGTGCTTGTACGGATGCACGCCTCGCCAATCAATCCATCGGACCTGCTCTTCGTTCGGGGCCTCTATGGCTTCAAGAAACGGCTGCCCGCAATCCCGGGATTTGAAGGAAGCGGCACGGTCGTCGCAGCCGGAAGCGGAATTCTACCGAAGTTACTCAAGGGGCGACGCGTGGCGTGCACCGCCGCCGACGCGAACGTGGCGAGCGGCACGTGGGCCGAATATATGGTTACCTCAGCGCGCCTCTGCGTTCCATTGCAGAAACAGGTTGACATGGAACAGGGTGCGACGATGCTCGTGAACCCGCTCATGGCATGGGCACTCATGGATGAGGCGCGGCGTGGGCGCCATCGATCTGTAGTTCAGACCGCGGCGGCTAGCGCGCTCGGGAAGATGGTGATACGGCTTGCGCGCAGGTTCTCGATCCCGGTGATCAATGTCGTTCGCCGCGCTGACCAGGTCCGTCTGCTGCAAGAGACGGGTGCAGAGCATGTACTGGACAGTAGTGCTCCGGAGTTCGACACCCGGCTGCGCGAAGAGTGCCATCGACTTGGTGCAAGCATCGGCTTTGACGCAGTCGCCGGCGATATGTCTGAACGAATATTGCGCGCACAACCCAAGGGGAGCCGTTTGATCGTCTACGGACTGCTATCGCACGCGCCGGTTCAGATTGGGGCAGCACCGCTCATCTTCGAACGCAAGTCAGTTGAGGGCTTGTACCTGAGCGATTGGATGCGCGATCGAAATCTGCTCCGCCAGCTCCGCGTAGCTAGCCAGGTTCAGAAACTGCTCGCCAGTGATCTCAAGACGGAGATTCAGGCGCACTATCCGTTGGAACACGTTTCCCGAGCCCTTCAGAACTATGCAGCGCACATGACCGCCGGCAAGGTCCTGCTGACGGCGAGCCCCGCGCAGTAAACTGCGCGCCGCCGTCGCCCGCCGCCAATCCGTCGTGATGCGGCGAATGAGCGGGCAGTTTACTGGTAAGGTACACCTATTCGGACTCGTATTATTCTCGTGTCAATTACACTGACACACAAACGATCGGGTGGAGCGGGCCTGCGATCAGCACCCCTGCGCAGAGCCTGGCGTGCTGTTTGCCGACATATTCCACGGCTGTACGTAGTCGCAGTGGACGCAATGGCCGTCCTCCGCGAACTGCGGCTTGAGGTCGGGAACGAGGTCGTAGGAGAACGCAGCCCCGAGGTCGGCCATACGGCGCACGTCTTGGCGTCTCAACAAGGCGCCGGAACGAAACGAGTTGGTCCAGTGTCGCACTCGTATATCGATCGCGCTCGGGTTTCCGGCGCGCAGCGCTCGACGGACGGACCGGTTGGCACGGAGCTCGTCCATCAGGAGCGAGACAGCGACAGCGCCACCGCGGTACTTATCAATTTGTTGCGTTTCCTTGACGAGCAAAGTCAAACCTTCGCGTGGCTGAAACAGGAACCACCAGTTGTTCTTGGCTATCGCTTCGGCAGCCCAGGGGTCGAGGGAACGGGCAACGAGCCGGGCATCTGCAATTCCCAGATGCGAGCCCGTCCAGCTAAGGAGATCGTCAAATGCTTCGTCGTCCGCCAACGGTCGCGCTATGCCACAGAATGCGCACAGCGCGCCGGTCTCGGTGCCGGCCGGAGCGGCGCAATCCACGGCGAACATTAGGGATGCATCGATCCGTGAGAGCCAGCTGATTGTGTCCGGGCATAGCCGGGTTTGCCACGGACCTACAACGTTTCGGTCAGCAATCACAAGCAACACTCGCACGCCGGTCCGTAGCGCGCGCAGCGCGTTGGTGTACGGATCCATTCTCTTGCGTAGCGATATGATCGCATCGCCTAGGGTGTCCGGAGCAACGGCCAGCGCCTTCACGGACGCGCGAGTGCGGTCGAAGATGAGGGGGGATCGCGGTTGCAGCGCGTCGCTGCGCCGCTTCACTTCGTCGACCGCGAACGGCAGGGTGTCGATCGCGGCATCCCCACGCTTCGTCGGCTTACGCGCTGTAATCCAAAAGGCCGCGTAGGGCATCGACTCTACGTCTGTATCCAAGGTCGAGCCCCTTTTTGCGCTTAAACCGAGCGGGCCTTCACTGCCGATCTCAGGTACGAGTCAGTGCCTTCGTTGCCGAGCTGGCGAATCTACGAGATCAGCAATGCGAAGGCTCGGGGGTGCGAGCCGCGTTGATGTGCCGTTCGGCGATTGTGACCGCAACCGGTACAGAGCAAAGTGCGATGGTCCATCGACCCTCGCACTTTTTGTGACCGACACCAGGACGGCATCACGACGTCGCAAAATCGCCGCGTCTGATGAAACGTAGGACAGTTTATTGGCAACGTGCGGACATTCCAAACCCGCGCTATTCTCGAGGTACGGATCGCGAGAGACTCACGGATCTCGATCAGCAGCCGTCGGGTCTGCTCGGTCGGCTAGCCAATAAAAGCGTGAAGACGAAGACGCCGTCGCTGACGTTACCCTCCCGCCAACTTGACACGCCTCGATCCGGAGCGGACCTGTGTTAGGCGACCTAGTGCTTTGCTTGCCTGCTCTAACGACTCAACCGGTAACATGGAGAAAGTGTCCGTAATGCATGAAGGGGAAACCGTCGGGTAACTTACCAGGACATCGTGGGGAGGTACAAAGGCCATCGCTGGGGAAGTCGGTGGCCATGCGTGGCAGCAATGCGGATGACCGGGTTCACAACCCAACCTCCAGCCGACTCGACGCCCGCGGCATAGCAAATCTGATCGGCCTATCGCTTCCGCAATTCTGCGCTGCGATTGGCCGGGAGTACGACTCCACTAAAAAGACATCCGACAGTTGGGCTCTGCAGATTCTGCTCGCGCAGATATTTCGAATCTGGGACATCGCGCTCGAGGCTTTTAAGGGAGACGAGAACGCCGTTCGCCGGTGGCTTCTGCGGCCTAATCGCGCGCTTGAGCGTGAGCGTCCGATCGATTTGCTCCGCGCTGATCGCATCGACGAGCTCGAGGCCGCCGTGAAACGGATGCGCGACGCGGACTACGCGTAGTGCTACCGGCGGAAGCGATTGGCGAAGCTCTGTCTCGAATCGCTCCGATCGCACTGGAAGGCTACGCATTTCGCTACGTGCCGGAGCGGCACCGAGGCACGGCACTCGGTGGCGATGGTTCTCACAGGAATGGGGGCCGTTACAATCCGCCCGGAATTGGGGCGCTGTACACGTCGCTTCAGCGTCACACTGCACTAGCCGAGCGAACCTACTTTTTGAGCGATGAAGATCCGCTCGAGCCACAGCTATTGTTGACGTTTGACTACTCGGTAACCGCTATCATAGATCTGATGGATGGAGGCGTGCTGCTGGCTCTGGATACGACTGAAACCGAAATTACTGCGGCGGTGCCAAACCCAAGCTTAGGAACGGCCCCGACGCAGATCCTGGGCGCTGCAACTAAGGCTTGCGGTCTCCAAGGTATTCTCGCGCCAAGCCGAGCGTACGCCGGCGGAAAGAACCTCGTGTTATTCACCGAGAATCTCGATCCGGGTGCGTACGTCGTTTACGACCTGCCCGACCATCGGTTTTCGAGCTACGCCCTCGTGCCTGTTCGCGCGGACGCGCCGCGAAACGTCATCGAGTTTCCGCGAGGGGAATATCGTGGATAACGAGGGTGGCGCCATTTTGTCTAACGAGCTCGGCGTCAAATTGCCAACGAGGGACAATTTGCTCGACGTTGACCCCGTGATTGCGGCCTTCGCCACAATAGAAAACGGCGAACCACGACCTTTGAAACCTACTGACATATTAAGCTCGATCGAGTCGTATAAGCTGGGCGAAGGAGTTCCGATCGAAATCCGTCGTGCCTTTCAAGCCGCGAAGGGCGCAATGGTATATGGTTACTGGTACTATCCGATGCTCACCCTCGCTGCGCAGCAGCTGGTGCGAGTGGCAGTCTTTGCCCTAGAGAATTTTCTCGATCTTGCGAAAATCGACCGCCGCGGTGCGATTCAAATGCAAATCCAAAAGCTCGCCGACTTGGGCTTCTTCGTGTCCAGCAATGACAGAGCGAGATGGGAAAACATTCGGCGACTTCGAAACCGTGTGTCGCATTCCGGAACGGCCAATATTTGGAGCGTCGCTGACGCACTTTCTATCGCGCGCGAAGTATCCGCTGCGATCAACACCCTGCCATGGAGAGGCGCCATAGTCGCAGGGCGCGGGACCTTTCGTGTGCCGGTCCTATACTCTGAACTCTTCGACGCGCCCTCGTCGCGAGAACTGTTGGACGACACGATCCGGCAGTTGCCCTGGAAGTACATCGTCAAAATGTCAGCTGGCATTGCGGCAATATCATGGCGGTTTGGTGTGGAGGAGGCGAGCCAACAGCGAGACCTTGTAACATCATTGTGTTCCAAGATCCCGATGGGCTCCCGCCTTCTGTCGCTCATCGAAAGAGATCCGAAGGCCGTCGTGTTTTCAAGGGAATCCTTGCTCGCGGTTCTTCGCGTTGCCGTGGTCGAACAGTCTGAGGGCAGCATGGCGGAGGAGGATTATGCAAACGGCTTCAGCACCGCCGTCCTCCTTGCGAACGAATTACTAGCGGAGGAAATCCTCCCACCAGTCCTGACGCAGTCGGCCTCTGATTTGCTGACAAGTGAGCTGCGCTCGCGCCTGTTGCACATCGACAATGTATTCGATCTAGTCGCGAGATCGACCGCGTTCGAGCGCTGGAGTGTCGGGGTAAAGGCAGCCACGTCCCCGAATTTCCTTCCGATCGAAGCTGACTTTGTTCGCTTCACCGGCCTGACGCCATTCGAGTATTCCGCAGCTGCTTACGTGCTTTTGGCGCGTTGCGCGTCGATGCAAACGTGGGATGACGTTGAGCGCCTAGGTGTCGCCTTTCCATTCGATGCATGGCAGGCCGGTATTAGAGATACGCGGGTCCCTCGAACCTGGATTGAAGGAAACAGCGCATCTGTCGACGCGCTTCGGTCTGACTGGAAGACCCGATCGTCGCTTTCGTTTGCCGGCGCTGGCCTGCTCTGGTCAAAGCCAATCGGGCGCTCTGAAGACGATTTGCTGTTCGTGCCGTCACCAGCGTTTGTTCTCAATAAAATGGGCGACGGCAAGTACTTCGAATTGTTTGACGCGTACCGTCGCGACGGTGGTCAATTGCATTTACGGTTTGCGCGCTTCTGGAGTGAGTTCTTTGAAGACTACGTGGCGGAGACGTTCACTCGTGGATTCATGGGTCGCCGGGACGTCCAAGTATTTCGTGAGCACGAATATCGGACGGGGGTTAGAAGTACAGATCTCATAGTTAGCGCCGGTAAGGACGTCCTCTTTATCGAGGTTGTCTCGAAGCGTCCAAATCTCGAAAGTTCCGTAGCAAACCTTGAGGAAGCTTCCATAGCACGCGACATTGAAAGTGGGATCGTGCGCAAGCTTCGTCAATTACAGAGGAATATAGACGACTTCAAAGCGGGCCGGCTTCTAGAAGAGATTGATAGGGTGCAGGGACAACGGCTATTTCCGATAGTCGTGGCTCCGCAGGAATGGCCGAGAATATATGTGATCGGCGTATTGCTCGACCGACTTAAGACCGTGGAGGGCATTCTTAGCGACGTGGAGCCTGTCGAATTGCTCGACATTGGCGAGGTCGAGAGCCTCGAACAGGGACTGCGATCAGGGCTGGCGTTTAGCGACCTTTTAGCACGAAAGAATGGTTCAACAGCGGAGAATCGCTTCATGTCGCTGCACAACTATCTTATCTACGGCGAATCGGACGCGCTGCCATCGGGATTGAGCCCGACGCGGGAGCGCGGGGCGGCGCTGTGTCGGGAGATTCTAGGAATGGTTAAGTCGTGGGCGAGTTAGCGTGTCAGTGGTGTCGTCGCTGCGGACCTTACGCTGGGCTCGCGTCGTGGTCGCTAAAGCGCCCGACGAAGCCGTGATAGGTTTCCGCACGATAGGAGATCAGGTCGGGAAATGAAGAACGACAACGATACACACAGGCGGCGCTAAGGCGCCGACGACTCTAGGTAGCGTGATGAGTTGGTGTCGATCGGGACTCGTCGAGAGGGGTAAGGTGTCGATAAAGAGCAGCGTCCGCAATCCGAAGTTCATCATCGTGCTGGGCGCGATTGTGGCGCTTGTGATGTTTGCCTTCCTGAATGCCCCGTTTGGCGTGCTCCGTGCGGGAGTTGCTGCCTTGTGCGCGTTTCTACTCGCAGCCGTGGTGCCACTGTATCAATCGTTCGCTGCCGGAGCTCAACTCGAAATCGCGAAGCGCCAGGAGGCTAGAGAACAGGCGCGCGACGTCGAAGCGGCGGCGGCAGCTGATCTTCAGTTGCAATTCTGGCTCGAGAGCCCTGGACCGCGGCCGCTCGCCTTACCGACGCTTCTTCGCCGTACGAATGAGAATGTTGACCTTGCCTTCACAGTGTTTCTCAGGAACGCAGGATCGGTGGAGAATGCCAGCGCGTCGCACATCGAGATTCTGATTCCGATTCTGGTGACGACTGTAAGTCTCGTCGGTAAAGAAGTCGGGAACGTGGCATTGAGCTTCACGGAGCTTCATGGCGAACGCTTTGCTCGTATCTCGGCGAACTGTTCTACAAAGGTGCAGCCGGGTACCACAGTTCCCGTGGCCTCGATTCAACTTGTCGGCGCGCGCGAGTCACTTACTCCGCCAATTCGTACCGAAGCCCTTTGGCGCGTCACTAGTGGCGCTGCGATTGCGCCGGCGCCGAATGATTATGGCCGGATCCCAATCGGTCTAGCATATGCTGATGGTCGCCCGTCGTCAAAAGACGTGGAGCCGCGCAGCAACGAGCAGCCGTCGCAAGTCGAATTCGTGAGGGCACTTGAAGCTCGTCTCGCTGGTCTCAGCGATCGCGCTCAAGACAGCCGGCGCGGCCGGAAGGTGGAGGAATGGCAAGCGGTCAGGATGATCGCGATGTTATCTCGCTATCCGAAACAAAAGGTCGTCCTTTTGGCGTCGAGAGGCGATGAGACCGAAGGCTACGCTAAGGCGCTTCGCGAGATCTTCCTGACGAGTGGCTGGGCGGTCAAAGGCCCGTTGCCAGCCCCAATCGATCAGGCGGCAATCGATCTTCAGGTGTCCATAAGTGCTAACGCAGAGCATTGGGGTGGGGCGATTCCAGAACCATATACGTCTCTTCGTGCGGCGATTGATTTCGTGGGTCTGAAGAGCCGGATGAAGTTCATTTTCGATCCTGACGTGCCGGCCGACGTTGTCGTGCTCTGGATCGGCGCGGAAAGCCCTCCGAATATGAACGCGCAGAATTATGTTCCGTTGGCAATTGGCCGGGCGATAGAACCTAACGGCTTTCTTACGGCCGCGGACCAAAAGGTCACGGGATCATAGCAGCTGATCGGTGCGAGCTGAAAGCCCGCCTCAGCCCATCGGGTGGCTCAGCGCCTCGCGATTGTGAGACTGCAGCCGCGGTGATGAGGGTGACGAACTCCTGCGGCGTGAGATAGCCGAGCGAGCTATGCGGCCGAACGGTGTTGTAGTCGTCGAGGCGCTCGTACTTGTTGGGTGAGAGATAGCCGAGGGCTGGTGCGGGCTGGCGGCCGCGAGCGGCACCGAACGGACCCTGGCGGAGCCGACCGTTCGGGGCTACCCGACAAACTGCCCTCAAGGGCTCGGGGCACCTCGGCAGGACATACCCGGAGTCATTCGGCAAGGGTTGTAGCACGCTCCATCTGGACACTTTAGCGCTCCGCCAAGCTCAATGGCTTGCAACGCAAGAGAGGCGTTCGAGACAGACATGACGCGAGTACTCGTTCTTGGTGTGAATCCTTTTGAAGACTTGCCGGGATACCAGCTGCTCAGCCTTCTGAAGTCCAGCGGCGAGTATGAGATTATCGCTGCCGACGACTCGGCTCCGGCGCTGGCGATTCTGTCCCGCACCGGTACGAAGATCGAAACGCTGCCGCATCCGAGCGAGGATCCGCGATACTTCACGGGCTTGGTCGCGAATATCTGCGCGGAGCGCAGCATCGACATCTTGTTGCCGGGAACGGACTCGCACTTGTATGCCCTCGCATCATGTCTGTCTGATCAGCCTCAGCTCGGGCGCCTGTGCCCCACGCTCGAGTGGCTCGCCTCGCAGAGTCTTTTGAACAAACTGGACCTCCAGGATTGGGCGAGCGCGTTCGCAGCGACACCGACGCGCTGGGCATTCGACGATGAAGGCGCTGCGCGGAACTTCACGAGCGATTCGCGTTACCCCATTATGGTTAAGGGGGTACGCAAAGGGGCGGTCAAATGCGACGACGAGCTCGAAGCCATCGTTGCCAGGCGCGCCATTCTACGCAACCCTGCCAATCAAGGTCCAGGCGGCGGCGCGTACGCCGAGTCTGTCGTAGACGGCGAGGAGCATTCATTATTTGTGCTGGCCGGCGCACGCGGCGAGAGGCTCAGAACCTTCAGTTTTCGCAAACTGGCAGTCACGCAACTCGGAACGACCCTCGCTGCTCGCGTGAATCGCGATTTGCCCTTGGATATCGACGTAGACGGTATTCTCGCAGAGCTAACAGCGCCAACCGTGCTGGAGCTGGAATGGCGCAAAGACGGCGCCGGTCGTTCTTGGCTGTTCGAAATCAACGTCCGATTCCCGAGCTGGATCGGCTCCCTCGATCACTATGGTTTGCGCCTCCTCGAAGACTACATGGACCGCGTTCTGCACAGCGCACCGGACGTTGCTAGCGCGTCCCCAGGGCCCGCGGAGGGCTCGATCTTCTACCGCTTGCCGCAGTCTGGCTTCCTTCAGCTCGAAGCGGCATTCGCCGCGCCGAGCGGTAACGGTCGCACAGAGCCGACGCATCAAGGCTACGGTCCGAAGATGCCGTTGCTGTGGGAATCCGCATCTCCGCATCAGTTTCGCCTAAAGTAGATCATGCTGCTCCCAACCTCGACCCGCGACCTTGCCGACGAATTTGTTGGGCTTGAGCGTTCGTTTTGGGACGTTGCGAAGGAGATCGAGGAGCGCGTCGGCACGCCTTTCTACGCATACTTTCCGCAACGCGCAGCCACCGGGTTTGAGGCGATGGTGGCGGGCGCTGCGGTCTGGGGCCAAGTGCGCGTCGCGTTCTCAGTTAAGACAAATCCGCTCGCCGCGTTGCTGCAGGATCTCGAGCGCCGGGGCGCCTATGCCGAAGTTGTCTCTGAATGGGAATTCTCCCAGGCGCGCGCCGCAGGGTTTAGCCCCGATCGTATCGTCTTCAACGGGCCGCACAAGCCCGACGCGGAGCTACGTCGCGTTCTAGCTACCCCGCCGTTCACGATAAACATCGACAGCCTCGACGAGCTGGACGTGCTCGAGCGCAATCTTGGCTACGCGAGTGGCGCCGTTGCCGTCGGTCTGCGGATCTGCCCTCCGCGTGCGCGGGGATCGCTGTCGCGTTTCGGGCTCGAGTTCGAGACCGGTGAAGTGCACACGGGGATCGTACGCTGCCTTAACAATCCGTCGCTGCAACTGCGCTGTATCCACTTTCATCTAGGAACGCAGGTCCAGGACGGTGAGCGCTACGCCGAGGTCGTGCGCATCGCGCAGCGCATGTGGCGCGATCACGGCTTCGCGAATGATGTCTGCCTAGACATTGGGGGCGGTTTCCCATACGACCACGCGCGCACGTTTGAGGGGCAGCCGCTAGTGCTGGGTCGCTTCTTTGCAGCCCTCGCGAGTGCGTGGGGAACTGGGCCGCGTCCGCCGCTGCTGATCGAGCCGGGACGCATCATCGCCGCGCCGACCATGGCGGTGGTCTCGCGGGTGCTTGCCCGTAAGCCGAGGTCCAACGAACCGACGATCATTGTGCTCGACTCAGGAACGAATCACAATGTCATGGCGGCGTTCTACGAGCACGCGTGGTCGTACGCCGCCGCGGGCCTAGACGCCGGGCATCGTCTCTGCGGTCCACTGTGTATGGAGGACGACAACTTGAGTGGCCTTAGAAACGCCCCGCTTCCGGAACTCGGCGCTCTGGTCGCGACGCTGAACGCCGGCGCTTATTCCCTCGCGTTAGCTCGCACGTTTATTCAACCCCGGCCTCCTATCTTCAGGATCAACCCGAACGGTAGCTATGAACAATTGGAGGGTCGCGAAACTCGCGGCCAGGCCTATGCGTGCGGTTCGTCATCCGCCATGCTACCGTGATTCGAAACATTCTCTCGGGGTTTCGCGACGCGTGGCGCAAGTCCGCACCTCTGCGTGGTGTGATCTACACGATGCTCGGCGCTGCAACCGTAATCGTGGCCTTGCTATGGGGTACGAAAATCCTTGCATTCATCGTGTCCTTGAACGTACACGATGTCCTCTTTTCATTGGCAACTGGGGTTCTGTCAGGTCTAACGGTAGCGATCATTTATGCGAGGCGTCAAAGAGAAATCTGGAAGGCCGATACCGACGACCTGACCCGAGTGACCCGGACGATGGCGGAAGACTTGAGAAACCTGCGTAGCTCCTATGTGAGCCACCTCGAACGCCTAGTCGACGCCATCGGCGGACCATTTACTAACAGTCTGTTCGCGTATCCGCCGTTTGTCAGCAAGGGAATCGCGCAAATACTAAGCAACCAGGCAGACGGCCTCTACAAGCAGCATCATCAGCGCGTGCTCGTCAAGGAGGGAAGGGACACATACCTTATCGATGGGCTCCGCCTATTCGCCGATTCTAGTATCGTTGTGTGGTCGCTGAGATTCCACACGACGTGGACGTGGTTCAATGACTCGGACGTTACGAAGCGTCCGCTCGATGATCTTGTGTTCGTGACTGCGGCCAATCCTGAAGCACTAAGCTCGTTCACGAGTCCGGGTTCAGGAGAAAGAGAAGAAGAACGAAAACGTCTGGCGGCTTTCTATGAAACCCGAAGGAACGTTGTGCGCGCAACCGCCGTGAATCCGCTGGACATAGCCGCGCGTCTCACCGAAATCACGAACGTCTTCAATATTGATAGGGTAAGTGTTGTCCACGACCGGAAGACCACGAGATTCGATGCAGCCCAGCTTGAAAGCATCAACGGAGAGTTCCCTGAGGGCAAGCTTCCGGACGGCATCTACTCGGCGCTTAGGCTTCCGCGCTTGCCGGAACTGCCGGCACTCGAACCAACAGAGACGATGCGCATCGACTACGTTGGCCATTTCTATCTCGCAGCTACCGGCGGCGCGGCCGAATACTGGGGAGAGCTGACGTTCGCGCCATCTGACATCGTGGCGGACGAGTATAGGTTGACGATGCTTTGCCCACTCGGACTTCGGCTGGATGACCGCGAGGTCGATCTGGAGGTAGAGCGCGAACTGTCCGGATGTCAATATCTCCACGAGCCGTTGGACAAGAAGCCGGAGAAGAAGGACAACGCTGATCCCGAGGACGTACCGGCCGAATTCGAAGGCTTTCGGGGTAAATCCGCGACCATAACAGGGCCGAGGCCTTTGACGAACCTGCACCGCTTCTCGCTCACGTGGACGGGGACCATCAGCGATTCGTAAATTAAGACATGGAGATGAAGCGGGTCGTCATCGATTAAGCAGAGGTGCCGCGTCGCAGCTCGACGACTGCCGGCGCAACGACCTCATCGAAAACCTGTATCATTGATCGGCCCGACACCGTTCGTGCAAATGACACCGCCCAGTTTGCTCATAGATGTCGTTTACCGCGAGCAAAAAAGTCTGCCGGGCAAGCCGGCGAATCAGCGATAGTACTGCATTTGGAGGCTCCCGAGTGTTCCAGGAGCCAAAGGAGGCTGATTCGGGCTCATTGGCTCATAACATTAGACGCTACATCGTAACGCCCTCCGTTACCGCGAAGGCGATCCCTTTGTTGGCGCGCAAAAAGGCGGAGCGACCTTTCGCTGCCCCGCCTTCCGCGACGCGGTTACGGAGGCGTTACGCGCCGCCTAATGTAACGCCTGATGTTATAATAGGCATTTTTACGAACAGCCGCTCGTCGTGCCGCAGCTGTCGCACTTCAGGCACGTGCCGTTGCGGACGAGCGTGAACTGGCCGCACTGCGTGCACGCGTCGCCGCTGTAGCCTTTCGCGATCGCCTCGCGCGCCTTGGCGGCGACGATCTGGCCCTTGACGGCGCCGCCGGCCGCGGATGGTGCGCCGGCGATCGCGCCGACCGGTTCCGGGATGCGGGTCGGGTTGGCATCCGGCGCCCCGGCGTGCGACGGAAGAGCCGCGGCGACGAGGTGGACCTCTCCGCTGTCTTCCTCGCCGATGTAGTCGGGTTCGGGACCCATCGCATCGAGCGCTTGTGACGGCTGCACGTGCGCGAGATCGTAGCGGCCGAGATAGCTCACCGCGAGCTCGCGGAAGATGTAGTCGAGGATCGACGTCGCCATCTTGATGTTCGCGTGGCCCGTCACCGGTCCGTTCGGCTCGAAGCGCGTGAACGTGAACGCATCCACGTATTCTTCGAGCGGCACGCCGTGCTGAAGCCCGAGCGAGACGGCGATCGCGAAGTTGTTCATCAGGCTTCGGAAGGCGGCACCTTCCTTGTGCATGTCGATGAAGATTTCACCGAGACCCTTGTCGTCGTACTCGCCGGTGCGGAGGTAGACTTTGTGGCCGCCGATGACCGCCTTCTGCGTGTAACCGCCGCGGCGGTCCGGCATCCGCCGGCGCTTCGCGATATAGCGGTAGACGACGCGCTCGGCGATTTGGATCGGCCCTGCGTAGGCAGTCTGAGGCTGTTCCAGATCGTCGTCCAAGCCGACATCGTAGCTCGCCGCGAGCGGCTGCGAGAGCTTCGAGCCGTCGCGATAGAGTGCGACCGCCTTGACCATCTTTTCCCACGAGTAGCGGTACGCTTCTTTCACATCCGCGATCGTCGCGGTTTGCGGAAGATTGATCGTTTTGCTAATGGCTCCGGAAACGAACGGCTGTGCGGCCGCCATCATGTCGACGTGCGCCAGCGGGCGGATGAACCGTGCGCCGTGCTTGCCGCACGGGGTCGCGCAGTCGAAGACCGCCAGGTGCTCGTCTTTGAGGAACGGCGCGCCTTCGAGCGTCATGCGCCCGCAGATCACGTCGGAGGCCTCCTCGATCTGCGATTGGCTGTAGCCGAGCGTGTCGCGCAGGATCGAGTGGTTCCAGTCGGCGAGCTGCTCGGTCGTCATGCCGAGTTTCTCGCGGCAGAACTCCTCGCCCAGCACGTGCTGGTTGAACACGAAACCGATCTCGAACGCACCGAGCAGCTGCGATTCGATCTTCGCCACGGCTTCGTCGTCGAAGCCCTTCGACTTGAGCGTCGCCTTGTTGACGTGCGGCGTTCCCTCGAGGGTGTTCGTGCCTTTCGCGAAGGTCTCGATCGCTGCGATCTGCTCGTTGTTGTAGCCGAGACGGCGCAGCGCGGGCTCGACCGACTGGTTGACGATCTTGAAGTACCCGCCGCCGGCGAGCTTCTTGAACTTCACCAGCGCGAAGTCCGGCTCAATGCCGGTTGTATCGCAATCCATTACAAGCCCTATAGTGCCAGTCGGCGCGATGCACGTGACTTGCGCGTTGCGGTAGCCGGCGACTTCGCCGATCGCGAGCGCGTTGTCCCACGTCGAGCGCGCCAGCGCCCACGTCTCTTGCGTGAACAGCGTCGGCGCATGCGTGGTCGGCGTGACGGTGAGCTCTTCGTACTCCTTCGTCGGCACGGCATACGCCGCACGCCGATGGTTACGCAGTACGCGACCCATGGCGTCCGCGTTGCGGTCGTAACCCGGGAACGGCCCAAGCTCGCGCGCCATCTCCGCCGACGTCTTGTACGCCATCCCGGTCATAAGCGCCGAGATCGCCGCACACCATCCGAAGCCTTCTTCGGAATCGTACGGCAACCCGAGCCGCATCAGCAGCGTCCCCATGTTCGCGTAGCCGAGGCCCAGCGTCCGGTACATGTAAGACCGGCGCGCGATCTCAGCGCTCGGAAACTGCGCCATGAGCACGCTGATCTCGAGCGTGAATGTCCAGATCCGGCACGCGTCGGCGAACTTCCGCGCATCGAAGTGCCCCGCATCGTCGAGGAAGGTTGCTAAGTTAAGCGAAGCAAGGTTGCATGCAGTGTCATCTAGGAATACGTATTCTGAACAATTATGTATTACTAGGCCGTTGCCGACAAAGTGCGACGTGTCTTGTTCCGTTAGGTCAAAGACATCGGCCTCGCCGTCATATTGAACGAGCGCGACTTCGTCGGTGAACCGCTCACGATATGCTCCTACCGTTTCGTTGAGCAGCAGAAGCTGATCCGACTTAGCAGAGCGCGTGTCGAAGCCGACAACTTCCTCAAAAAGATGCCGTGAGGTCTTGGTGATAACGAGGGAATGATAGGGCAGCGCTTGGTACGAACGAGTTCCGTTATCGAAACTACTCAGCGATGCGGCCTTTCGATTCCGATAGATCTTCGCTTTCACGTCAAACGAGAGAAGCAGAAGCTGTACCTGCTTCAACAATTCGAGTGAAGTCGAATCGAGAAAAACGGAGGCAGTCGCACCCTGAGAATTCACGCTACCGTCAGCTGTGAACAGGCCCCTGAGAACCGCAGAAACGCCGTCCTGGTCTAGCTGAAAAATCGCATCTCTGAACAGCTTCCCTGCACTTCCACTATCGAGAACGGCAAATTCCTCGACTGCGGATACTACGACGGGCGCGGCACAATCTACACGTGCAGCGCTTTGGGGCGTTCGGAGACTGACGGGACGCGAAGAACGCTGTCGAACAACGTCGTCGCTTTTCTTCATTTCGTTGAAATATTCTACAACGTCTCCGAGTATTGGAGCCTCAGCCGGGTGCATAGTGTACACAAGCTGCCGGCCCCGAACGCCATTGTCAAAGACGCACCCGTCACCAACTGCAAGGCCGACGGCTTTAGCGAGACGTGAATCAATCTTCCGATTACCGAACCCGGACCCATTGAGGCGTAGGCGTTCACCGATGATCAGGTCCTTGACCGGTACGTCGCCGCGCTTCTCAGTGAGGACTTTGTGATCGGCGGTAACGCGAAGCTCGAACCCGGATCGAGTACGCAGCTTATAGACTGGTTTCGTACCAGTCGGGAATATATGGCTTACGAAGTGAGGCTTGCCATCTGCCCCTATGACGAAGGCTGACTTTCCGACCAAGTCGTCAATACGTCGCAGACCGTCCGCCGTCGCGACGAGTGTGTCGCCTGTGACGCAGGGGTTCGACGCATTGATGCGGCCGTCGACCGGGCATGTATGCCACTCGTTCAGCGTCGTGTCGTATTGAACGCCCGGATCTGCGCATTGCCACGCGGCGAGGCCGATCTTCTCCCAAAGGTCTGCTGCCGGTACCGTCTTGTGGATGCGGCCGTCGGTGCGGCGGATCATATCCCACGTCTGTCCGGCGTCGAGGCGCGCGAAGAACTCGTTCGGGATGCGAACGGAGTTATTCGAGTTCTGACCGGAGACTGTTCCGTACGCCTTCGAGTCCCAATTCGTGTCGTACGTCTCGATCTTCAGTTCTTTGTAGCCTTGTTTTGCGTAGTCGAGCGCGTATTGGATGTTCGCGGGCGGAATGCCGGCGCTAAGCGCCGCGCGCATCGCCGCTTTCAAACCCGTATTGAGCGCTGGATCGAGGCGCGCCGACTCGGGGACCTTTGTATCCGTCGCGGCTTTCATGATCGTGTTCAGGTGCTTTTCACACGTGATCGACCCCGCGACGAGATCGGAGACTTTCTGTTCCTCAGTGACCTTCCACGAGATGAACTCTTCGATATCGGGATGGTCGAGGTCCAACACGACCATCTTTGCGGCGCGGCGCGTCGTCCCGCCGGATTTGATCGCGCCGGCCGCACGATCGCCGACCTTTAGGAACGACATCAGCCCGGATGAAGTGCCGCCGCCCGAGAGTTTCTCGCCTTCGCCGCGGATCTTCGAAAAATTGCTCCCCGTACCTGAGCCGTACTTAAAAATGCGCGCTTCACGAACCCATAGGTCCATGATGCCGCCCTCGTTGACGAGATCGTCGCTCACGCTTTGAATGAAGCAGTTGTGGACGACGACGTCGTTGGTCAAGAACGTGTGTGACTCGGTCTCGATATCGAAGACATTTTCGAACCCGAGATAGTCAATGCCGAGAACGCGCAGGTCGGTGGTTCCGATTAGGTCCTGCTTCGGCGGTGCTTCGATCGTGCGCACCGAGCCGTGCTGCGCGTTGCGCGCGCTAAGCTGCTGTGTGAACGGCGTCGCGAAATCGGTGCGCTCGACAACGTGCCATCCTGCACGCAGATCGCCGGCACCGAGCCATTGATACGGATGATCCGGCGAACGCCGTGCGAGGAGGATATGATCGGCGGTCGCCTCGATCGACTTCTCGCCGGCCAGCAGCACGCGCACAACTTGCTTGACGCCGTTGTGTTTGACCGCCGCGACTCGCGTCGTTCCACGCATGTCGTACACCGACAAACCGACGAGATTCCGCTCGACGATCTCACCGATCGGCACCGGGCCGTCCGGCGTCGAGACCAGCGCTCGGTACGGCAAGCACGCGTGGGGGGCGGGGTGCTCGTAGGCGGAAGTGGATTCTTTGAGGTCGCCGCTCTTGGGGTCGACGAAGTAGTGGCCTTGCGCCGGGCCCGCGATCCCGTACGCCCAGTGCAGGCCCGTGTTGAACCATTGCGGCGAATTTGCGGCACCGATCTGGCGGGCGAGCATCGCGCACATCTCGTCGTAGTAGGCGCGCGCTTCGAACTCGTTGTCGAAGTAGTCGTGCTTGAAGCCCCAGTACGTCCAGCAGCCGGCCAGGCGGTGGAACACCTGACGCGCATCCATCTCGCCGACGAACTTCGCGTCGGAGGCCGGCTCAGAACGCCACAGCCACTCCGGAATGCCGTCCTCGGGGACACGCACGAGCGCGTCGGGCACGCCGGCCTTGCGGAAGTACTTCTGAGCGAGGATGTCGGTCGCGACCTGGCTCCAGCCGGTCGGAATCGCGATGTCCTTCAGCTCGAAGACGACCTTGCCGTCGGGGTTGGCGATCCGCGACGTGCGCGGCTCGAAATCGATTCCGGCGTAGGGTTCGCCGGGGGCGGAATAGGTGCGCGAGAACTTCATGCCGGCTGCGTCCTCTTGGTGGGTGAAAGCGCGGTGCGGGGACTATAAAGTATCGAACGTCTGTTCGATTCCGTCAATCCCTAGCACGCCCCAGAACGGGCTTGGTACAATCGCTTGTGCCTAGTCCCGTCGGAATGTACTAGATATTGTACTGCGATCCGAGGACCTTGTGAATGGGTGGGGACGACTTTTTCTTTTCTGTGGAGGGCCGCAAGCAGGCCATGTGGACCCGCGGCGAGCGGGGTGAGCGGGCTGTGGACGGAACCGGGGATAGCGTGGAGAGGATCCGGGCCGACCATCAGGCCGATACGCTCACGGCGGTCTCGCTCGATCTATTGGCCAAGACGGGCGTCCGTGGGATCGTGGTGGACCTCGACAACACGGTCTGCGAGTACCGCCGGCCCGAGCTGGCCCCCGGGGTCGCCGAGTGGGTCGCCGCCGCGCGGGACCGCGGCTTCGCGATGGTGCTGGTCTCGAACAACTTCACCGAGCGGGTCGCCTCGGTCGGCGCCCAGCTCGGGATCCCGGTCGTGCCGAACGCGCTCAAGCCGCTCCCGTTCGCGTTTCTGCGCGCGCTGAGGCTGCTTGGCACGCCGCGGCGCGCGACGATCGTCATCGGCGACCAGCTCTTCACCGACGTGCTCGGCGCGAAGCTGGTCGGGCTGCGCACGATCCTGACCAAGCCGTTGGTCGAGCGCGACTTTGCGTTGACGCGCGTGCTGCGCTTCCTCGAGCGCACGATCGCGCGACGCACCTGACGATGGCCGTCAAAGCCGTCGTCTTCGATCTCTACGGCACGATCCTCACGATCGAATCGATGCGAACGCACGTCGCCGCTGCCGGAATCGACGACGCCGACGCATTCGTCGCCTACTGGCGCCGCAAGCAGCTCGAGTACTCGTTTCTGCGAACGATCGCCGGCGCGTACGAGGACTTCGATAGTCTCACCCTGGCCTCGCTGCGGCACGCGTGCGAACAGCTCGGGCACGAACTCGATCCGCACCAAGCCGTCTCTCTTGCGGCGGCCTGGCGCACGATGCCGGCGTACTCCGACGTTGCTCCCGCGCTCCAGAGCCTTGCCGCGCGCGGCTTTCCGCTCGCCGTGCTGACGAACGGCACGCCGTCCTCCGCGAACGCGGCGCTCGAGGCGGCCGGCGTGCGTCACCTGCTGGCGGACGTGCTCTCCGTGGAAGCCGTGCAGGCGTACAAGCCGGACCCGCGCGTCTACGCGCTCGCGACGGAACGGTTCCGGTGCGAACCGAACGAGGTCGTGTTCGTCTCGTCGAACGGATGGGACGCCTGGGGCGCGCTGGAGTTCGGTTTCACCGTCGCGTGGTGCAATCGCGCGGGCAACGCCAAGGAATGGCTCGGCAGTACCGGTGTCACGGTGAAGACGGAGAATCGCATCGAGGTCGCGGTCCGGACGATGGCGGTCTTGCCCGGACTGCCGGAGGTCGTCGGGTACGTCTCAACCTTGGCGGGTACGATCCCCTAACGCAACCGATCGCTCATCGACCTGTGGAGTGACCGCATGAACACCGACCGGACGAACCCCGACAAAAGTGCCGGCGACGAGCCCGGACTGACCGACAAGAACACGGAGACGATCCGCGGCGAGGAGACGCTCGCCGACGAAGGCACGATCGAGTCGAAGCGCAACGAGGAGCCCGGCATCCGCGCGACCCCCGCCCGCACCTCGTACGGCGCGGCCGGCGGTACGACCGACGCGACCGAAGAAGGCGGCGACGGTACCGGGATCTAGCCGCGTCCTCCCGCTGCTGATCGCCGGCGGCGGGATCGGCGGGCTCGCCGCGGCGCTCGCGATCGCGCGCACCGGGCGGGCCGTGACGGTGCTGGAAAAGGCACCGCAGTTCGGTGAGATCGGCGCGGGTCTTCAACTTGCGCCGAACGCGTCACATGCGCTCGCGCGCCTGGGGGTGCTCGACGCGATCGCACCGCACGCGGTCTATCCGCAGCGGCTGCTCTGGCGCGACGCGCGCAGCGGTGCGCGCGTCACCGCGCTCGACCTGGGGAAGCGGTTCCGCGCGCGCTACGGTCATCCGTACGTCGTGATGCATCGCGGCGATCTGCTCGACGTGCTGCTCGCCGCGTGCCGGGCCGAGCCGCGGATCGTCCTCGAAGCCGATCGCGACGTGGTCGACGTCCGCCAGAACGACCGCGGCGTGCGCGCCGTCTGCGCCGACGGCACGATATTCCACGGGACCGCGCTGGTCGCCGCCGACGGGTTGTGGTCGCGGCTGCGCCGGCTCGTGTGCGACGACGGCGATCCGATCCCGGCGCACTACGTCGCCTACCGCGGCACGATCCCCGTCGCCGAGCTGTGGGAGGGCGCGGGCCTCGACGACGTGACCCTGTGGACGGCACCCGGGCTGCATTTCGTGCAGTACCCGATCCGCGGCGGCGAGCTGTTCAATCAGGTAGCGGTGTTCCGCAGCGATCGCTTCCGCTCGGACAGCGACGAGTGGGGCTTGCCGGACGAGCTCGACGCGCGCTTCGCCGTCGGCTGCCCGCCCGTGCAGGCGGGGATCGCGCGCATCCGCCGCGACCGCCGCTGGACGATGTACGACCGCGAGCCGATCGCGACGTGGAGCCGCGGACGGCTCGTGCTGCTCGGCGACGCGGCGCACCCGATGCTGCAGTACCTGGCCCAGGGCGCGTGTCAGGCGCTCGAAGACGCCGTCGTTCTCGCCGACGCGCTCGCCGCGCACGACGACCCGGCCGATGCCTTCCTCGCCTACCGCGACGCGCGGTACCTGCGCACCGCACGGGTGCAGTACAGCGCGCGGCTGTTCGGCGAGATCTGGCATTGCGGCGAGGTGGGAGCGACGCTGCGCGACGCGATGCTGGCGCCGCGCGCCGACGACGACTTCGACCATGTCGAATGGCTTTACGGCGAAGATACGGGGCGCGATATCCGCCCTTCGACAAGCTCAGGATGACGGAGGGTGGGTGGCTGCGGAAGCTGGTGAGGATGACGGGGAAGGATGACGGGGAAGGGTGACGG